>Ga0209202_1000034_pt1 | contig 210714 bp, 189 predicted proteins | sample AD_UKC032_MetaG_FD_184416 | JGI IMG/M metagenome (GOLD analysis project Ga0209202, IMG submission 184416) | Active sludge microbial communities of municipal wastewater-treating anaerobic digesters from USA - AD_UKC032_MetaG (SPAdes) (version 2) | ecosystem: Engineered > Bioreactor > Anaerobic... | reverse complement strand
TGGCATGGGCTCTTTAATCCGACTCTGCCTGAATCATGACATCGAACCCTGGTTTATTCCCAAGGCTGAACCCTGGCGAAACGGAATGATTGAGCAGTTTAATGACCGCTACCAGAAAATGTTTCTTCAAAAGAAGATCATGCACACGGGAGAAGAGCTTCAAGCGGGATCACTGGCATTTGAACAGCGCCACAATAGCAAGTATCGTTTCAGCAGACTCAAGGGGAAAACGCCGCTGAAAACCTTATCTGAAATATGGGGGGTCACTACTATGTACAATTTTTACCATGCTTTACTTGTGAAAATTGAATCATCTCCTTCCAGAAAGTTATGTTTTTTTATTTAGCTGTCTTATGCTAGTATGCATCCGTTTTTCATGAACACAATATAATGATATTATTATAACTCTGGAAGATTTATCCTATAAAGAGGATGCAAATTTTAGTTTTTATAATTAAGGAAAAGCAATAGATGCATGTTTTTTTCCAAAAGAGCATTGGGGATTATGGATAACCTCTTCAAGCACACGGATGACTTCGTAAGTTTTGAAACATGAGTCAATAGCACAAAGGTAATATTAATGAGGAACCTGATCAATCGATCATTCACGAGTTTCATTAATTTACCAAAACTGATAGAAATAATTAAAACTGAAAAAGTAGCCCCTATGGGTTTATTTGTTGAGGATTAAAAATGGATGGTTTAAAAAAATTAATTGCACGTCAAGAAAAAAAAGAACAAATCGAGTCCTTCGTGAGGCGCTCTATCGGAACGATGGAACCTGCCCGACGCCCCGACAAAAACATCGCGGCCCATAAGTTTTTTCTGGCGCTGGTCCTCTTCAGTGCGGTTACCTTGTTGCTTGTCGCTCCTGTCTTGCATATCGACCTTAGCCTGCTGGTCTTGCTGATCATGTCGGTGAGCTGCCTGTTCATGCTGCTACGAACCGTGAATATACTACGGCTGGCTCGACGGCTCGTCGCGTCGATCAAACGATACATTCATGGAACCGCCGTCGCGCCATCACTGAAGTGGCATCACTTGATCGTTGTGCCGATTTATAAAGAGTCAATAGAAACAATCGCGAACACTATCGGTGCGCTGTCTCGTCACAGGGACGCTGCAAGCCATTACGTCGTTCTCTGTGCACACGAGACTGCCGACAAGGACCACGAGAAGAAGTTTCGACGGATTCATGAGATGTTTGCGCATAGGTTCAGCGACTTAGTGAAGTCTGTGCACGTTCTCGATCCAATGGAGTGCCCCGGAAAAGCGGCGAACGTCAATCACGCCGTGCGCTTCCATGCCGCCTCCCAGCCGTTCGAGGTGTATTCGTGGACCATGGTCACCGTCATCGATTGCGATACATTGGTCGAGGAACGTTACTTTTGGGAATTGGAACGCATGGCGTCAGCTGCCGATGACCCGCACTCCGTAATCTTTGCGGCTCCTACGTTCTTTGAGAATAATCGAAACGCGGTGCCTTGCTTGGTGCGCGCAATGGACGATCTGTGGTCCATGGCCGCCGCCGCGAACATATTCTCCAACAGCAAGTTGGGCTTCCCTATCTCCAATTACAGTCTTTCGCTCCAGATGCTGGAGGCGATGGACTATTGGGACGTAGATTACGATTCGGTCGGCGAGGACTTTCACACCTTTATCAAAGCTTCAATAAAACTGAAGAAGAACATTCGGCTGGTGCCCGTCGCGGTTCCAATGAACAACGAGAACGTCATTGGGCACGCCTACTTCAGTTCGGTTCTGGCGCGATACTCGCAAGCGTTACGGCATGCTTTGGGCATTTCCAGCACCGCGTATTTGTTCAAACACGTACTGACGTCTTCATTCAGCGTGAGAAAATGGTTGTTGTTTTTGCTCTGTCTGGAAAGTCATAGCTTTCCTCTTTTGTATTTTGCAACCGGCATTTACGTTTTTGAATGCGTATATATGGGCAACTTTTTTACTTATTTTCGTGATGAAAAACTGCTGTTGTTCGGCGGTCTGACGGCTGCCACCGTCGCTCTGTTGAACGTCTGTTTCGGCATCTACAAGGCCAATCAGTTTTTCATCCGACATCGCTGGTTTCGCAAACCATTCAATTTTGTGGAGGAAGTGCGTTCCGATATCAGCGACGTCGTCGTTCAGCCATTGTGCTTTATCGGGTATTTCTTCGTTCCCTTCGGATTTCGGGCGTATCAGCATCTCGTTTTTTGGACTAACAAGGGATTCTACAACAGGATCGAAGAAAGCGCTCGCAAATATTAGAGCGGTTGCCGATTTAGCATTCCTCGCATGGGCCACGTTTCACTTCGGTCGTGCTTAACGAGTCTTACTAAAAAGTGAATGCCTCCGCATTATTAAAATCTTTCTCATCTATACATGCCCTAATGCATCAACAATATTTTTTTTGCCCGCTCGTCTGGCGGAAACGACAGCAGACAGAGAAGAAAGTAAAATAAAACTAAAGAATAATACAGCCAGCATATCAGGCACCATATCAACGTACAGCGATACGGAACTTGATGAACCCGGTGGTGTATAGTACGTTTTATGATATCTGGTAATGGCCACAACGCAACTATGTAAAACGATACCTAAGATACTCCCGAATAATCCAAGAAAAGCGCCTTCCAAAGCAAATATCATCAATACCCCTTTGCGCTTTAAACCGAGAGCTCTGAGGGTGCCGATTTCGTTCGTTCTCTCTAAGATAACCATACTCATCGTATTGATTGTGGTCATCGCCACGATAATCAAAATAATTGAAAAAAGAAATATGAAAATCGCATCAAGATATGATTTTATCTTGGTATAAGCTACGGACAATTTATCCCATGTCTGTATTTCACAGTTTATGCCTGCGACGCTGAGCTTCCGCAGCAAATGTTTACGCATTTTTTCCGTTGCCTGTATGTCGTCAAGCAACACCACAATTCTTTCGGCGGATTGTGTATCCAGTAGAGATTGGGCATAATTAAAGTTAAAGCGCATATACTTATCATTATAAAAATCATTGCCGGTGTTGAATACCGCAGTCACTTTTACATCCAGCGCCTTCATCTGACCGTCCAGCGTTGTAGTCATGGCCACCCCGTCTTTACCCGGCGCTAAGTTCAACTGCTTTCCTAATCCGGATGAAATCTCGACTCCCAACGGAGTGTCTTCACTCAGTGGCTTACCCTGAACTTTCGCATAGTTGATCCATCTTTGATTTTTTATAATTTTATCGTCTTTAGGAACAACGCCCTCAGCAACAAAATATGTGGAAGTCGTGCCATTACTCACCAAACCGGACAGATATAATTGTGGTGTTGACAATATTACATTTTTTTCCTCGTTGACGAGTTTCATTATTTTTTGAGTTTCGTCATAGGAAAACATGTATTTTAACTTGTCCAACTTTGAGTTATTTTTCCATCCTTCTTTATTGATTCTTAAATGACCCAATCCCTCTCCGTGAACAGCAAAAAACCTCACTGCCCAGTATGTGTGATGAATATATCCATAATACAAACTGATCGATGCAAATCCTACAGCTATCGCTATGATTGTAGTAAAAGAACGGCGTCTGTTTCTAAAGATGTTACGCAACGCCAGCTTGATCCACTTCATCATTAACTTATCGTTCCATTCCCATTGTTTCTTTCAGGATATTCTTAACACTTGATGGTATTCTTAAATCTAAATTCTTACAGGAAGGCATCGAAGAATTATTTTTATAAATTAATTCATTCATTTAAGACTACATCTGATTGACTTTTCTGCCTGATCATGTATATCAAACCACCTTCAGTTTCAAGGAAAACTCTCGTATGAATATTCTGTTGTATCGGAGGTCTGCATGGGAAGAGAAGATGGACACCATCTTAGTGACATAAAAAGTTTTCATAAATTCTATACATTTGTAATGCCTACTCGCACCGCAGCCATTGTCTGGCACGAAGTGGTTGTTGATTTTTCCAACACGCTGGATTTCCTAAATAGAAAAAAACGGGAAGGACATGACATCACCATTTTTCAACTGGTCGTTTCCGCTCTGCTGAGAACCGCTTCTCAGTTTCCGGAGATAAATAGATTCATATACAATCACAAGTTCTATGCAAGACATGAATATTCAGCATCTTTTAATGTAAATAAAAACGATCAAATGATCATGTGTAAAATATTTTGTGAGCCCGAAGAGGATATATTGACCGTATCAAAAAAGGTTAAGGAAATTGTCGATGGCGCGCTTACCAAAGCCCCTGACACAAGTGATAAAATACTGGACGTGGTGATGAAGCTTCCCGACTTTCTGATATCCCTTATTGCCAAACTTTATCCGTGGTTAGTGGAGAAAGGGATTTTATCCTACGACTCATTTAAAGATAATCCCCTCTTTTCTTCGGCTGTCATTTCGGACATCGGATCATTTGGTTTGAATTCTCTTTATCATCACCTCTATGACTGGGGCAATACGTCCGTTTTTGTGACCATCGGCGCTATGCATAAGGCTCCGGTCGTAACACCTGAAAGCACACTGAAAGTTTCAGATGTTATTAAATTCGGTTTCAGCATCGATGAACGACTCTGCGATGGGAATAAGCTCTCCAACATGCTTCTATTTTTTAAAGACTGCTTGGAAAATCCCTCGGTCCTTGAAAAACCACCGCTGAAAGTCATAAGGGAATAACGTATCTTATGAGGATTCTTAAACCATCCGGACGTAGATATTAAAGATGATGGGAAGCCACACATATTATTTCCCATCATCTTTGTTGATGAAGAAAATTTTCTTAAGGCTCTAGGCTGTCCTGCCATCCGGCAACTGACCAGGGACCAAGCGTACCGGTAAAGTTACACGTCCCACTGATAAAATTCGCCTGAATCGCTGTCGTGGATTCAGCAAAATTCATTAGACCGGACATCCATGTGCCACTTATATTGCGGACAATACTCCCCGGATTTGTCGCACTGGAAACATTAACAGCGCGGGATACATCGGGGGTCTTGATCGTACCATTGACCGCCACCAAGGTGTTGCCGTCCACGTCAAAATTATAATGCCATTGACGGTAAGTGACATCTGTAAATATATAGGTATTGCCATTTAGGGAGAAAGTTCCACTGAGCGTATAATCCCGATTGTCAATATTCGATGACGCCTGCCCTGAAATAAGAACGGGAATAATTTTGACATTCATGGGATCTTTCGAAGTATCAACAGGATCATTAGCACCGTAGTAAGCTGTAAAGGCTATCTGCCAAAATGATCCATCATAAGTGCCATAGGTAACCGTCCCCATTGGATAAACGGCTCTAAATGTATTCCTGGCCTGAATTGTCACCGATCGCAGATATAACTTATCCAATCCAGATAAGGATGCTTTGAAATATCCCGTTGCTGTCGCAGTAAGGTCTATTCCTCCACCATCACCATAGTAAATACAACTATTCCACGGATAGGCGGTGGCATTGAAATTGATTGACAAGGTTGCTTCAAAATACGTGTAGTCATTTTCGTCGGAGCCGGGATCAAGATCAAGACTGCTGATAACACCAGTACTAGTAGTATAAGTAAAGGTTTGAGTTTTACCAGATAAGATATTTATAAGTTTTGTTATCTTCGAAGAATCATTATTTATTGTATCCAGAACAAATTTTCCTGCAATGCCACCCAAGTCTTCCGCCATGGCATCATAGAGAGGTTCTTCATCGGTGGAAGAATCGGCACGGCCGTAACCGATGCCCGCATAGGCAATGTATAATAAATTTTCAGCCTGTGACTTGGTGGTGAGTACAGAACTGCTTCCACCGCCGTCGTCTCCACCGCCGTCGTCTCCACCTCCATCGCTGCCACCAGAAAACTCCAGACGTTTTACCACGAGCGAATAGGTTTTGGTATTAATGCCATCCTCAGCTGTTACCACCGTCGTAATGGGAGGATTATCCCCAATATTAAGTATTACGGCCTGTGCCGGTTGACCAGAGGAAACGGGGATTCCATTGACCTTTATGGTTGCTCCTACTCCGGCGGCCGTCGGCGTGAGTGTAATTGACGTTGAATATACTTCGGCTGTATAAGAAAGCGTTGTAGGCTGAAATGAAGGAGAGAGAGTTCCTTGCGAAATAGTGAGGTTGGAAAGCGTTGCATCCTGGCTTAACGTGGCCAGACGCGTAACATTTACAGTATAGGTTTTGGTGGTCATTCCATCTTCTGCCGTAACGATAACGGTAATTGCAGTCACACTTCCGGCGGTCAGAGGAATCGATGCAGAGGGCGAACCGGAAACAACAGCACTGCCATTTACGCTAATCCTCGCATTCACACCGGCTGCGGCAGGCGTCACGGTAACTGATGCTACTGAAAGTGAGACCTCTGCCGTATAACTTGTTGTGTCTGCGGCAAAACCCGGCTTCAGCTTACCGGAGGAAAGCGCCAAGCCAGCCAGATTGGCATTATTACTTTTGTCCGCTGAAGACTGTCTTTTCACCTCTACTGTATAAGTCTTGGTTGATGAACCATTAGCAGCAGTAACCACAATGATAAAGTTATTGGACCCCACAACAAGACTAGCCGGGCCAAAAGGTTGACCGGATTGGGCCGTTGTACCGTTGATCACCATACTGGCTTCGTCATTGGCGAGAGTTGCTGTAATCGTAATTGAAGATGCAGCGTTTTCCACGTCTACTGTATAAGTGGTTTGATCAGGACTGAAAACGAGTGACCCCGATGACAAAACCATTGCGGCGAGATTGGCGTTGCTCTCTTCTGCACCGGGGGTCTTGCCTGAACTGCTTCCGCTGCCACCACCGCATGCAACACAAAAAGTCAACATGAACAGTAATATAAAAAACAAAATTTTGTTTAAGGTTTCCCGCATTTAATGCCTCCCTGATGAATAACTCTACAAAATTACATCAATGCTTGATATTTAATTCCTCGGCAAAAATCGAAACTATTGAAAACAATGTATAAATTACACTCGATTTATCATCACCATTTTAAAGTTCGTGCAATATCTATCACAAAATAAGGTTATCACCAATTTGATGGACTTTAAGATTCCGGAGCGTCCACGCGTGATAAATTTTCAAAGCTTGTGTACTTGTCCACAAAAGCAAGCTTAACCGTATCCGTCGGACCGTTTCTCTGTTTGGCGATGATGATTTCCGCGACGCCTTTATCCGGATTGTCGTCCGATTTGTTGTAAACTTCGTCACGATAAATAAAAGCGATGACATCGGCGTCCTGTTCGATGGCGCCCGATTCCCTAAGGTCCGCCATTTGCGGACGGCGATTGGGGCGGCTCTCCACCTGACGATTGAGCTGGGAAAGAGCTACAACGGGAACCTTGAGTTCTTTGGCCAGTGACTTCAGCGAACGGCTGATGTCCGAAATCTCCTGTTCGCGGGAATCATGACTGTAACTGGAGCGCATCAGTTGAATGTAATCCACGACAATCAATCCCAGTCCCTTGTCCGCCTTTAAACGGCGCGACTTGGCCTTCATCTCCAGGACCGTAATTGCTGGCGTATCGTCAATATAAATGGGAGCTTCGGAAAGAAGTCCCGCAGCGGTCGTCAGTTTCGGCCAGTCCGTATCTCCCAAAAAGCCTTTTCGCAGACGCTGTGAATCCACCCTGGCCTTGGAAGCAAGCAGACGAAAGGCAAGCTGCTCTTTGGACATCTCAAGAGAAAACACGGCGGCGGGAATCTGGTGCGCCATGGCGGCATTGAGCGCGATGTTCAGGGCGAACGCCGTCTTGCCCATGCTGGGGCGTCCGGCGATAATAATCAACTCGGATCTCTGCAAGCCGGAGGTTAAATCATCGATCTTATCAAAGCCTGTCGATACGCCGGTAATCAGTTCTTTTCTGGCATAAAGAGTTTCTATGGATTTGAAACTGTCTTTGACGATATCGCGCATCGGAGAAAAATCCTGGCGCACTTTATTCTCGGAGATCTCGAAAATTTTGTGTTCCGCGGTGTCCAGAATGGTATCGACATCCGTATTCGTTTCATAGCAGTGATCGATCACTTCCGTTGCGGTGGTAATTAATCCGCGGAGAATCGCTTTCTCCTTGACGATTTTTGAATAGTTCGCCGCGTTGGCTGCCGAGGGAACATTATCCACCAGTGAGGCCAGATAGGACGTGCCGCCGACGGAATCCAGCACGTTTTTATCTTTCAGCGCATTGCTTAACGTGATGAGATCGACAGGCTCGTTTTTTTCGGAAAGATCTTCAATGGTCTTGTATATTTTTTTGTGCGCTTCATTGTAAAAATCCTCGGAACTCAGAATTTCCTGGACGCTGTTCAGCGCGCTGTTCTCCAGTAGAATACTGCCCAGAACGGACTGCTCCGCCTCAATATTCTGCGGCGGCAGTTTATAAAATGAAGGATCCTTCTCGCGCATTACGATTCGCCGACAACCTTTAAAGTAATGTGAGTTTCCACATCATGGGCCAGTTTGATTTTGACTTGATGTTCGCCGATTTCTTTAATGTGTTCGCCATGTTCGTGGACAATCATCTTGCGATTGATGTCATAACCTTTCTTCTTCAGCTCATCTTCGATGTCCTTGGCGCTGACGGAACCGAAGATCTTATCCTGATCGCCGACCTTGCGGGCGATGGTGATGGTTTCGCGGGACAGAACATCGGCGAGATCCTGCGCGATTTTTTGCTCCTTGGCCGCCTTCTTCAGGATGTTGTTTTTTTCATGCTCGAAGAGTTTGATGTTTTTTTCATCCGCTTCAATGGCCAGCCCCTTGGGAATGAGGAAATTACGGCCGTAGCCGTCGTTCACCTTGACGATAGTTCCCGCTTTGCCCAGAGATGGCACGCTTTGTTTCAGAATGACTTTCATAAGAATCCTCCGTTTATTTTAAAATAATGACTAATCCCTCATTGCGTTGTCTGATTTTTTTTGCATTAGTTTCCGGAAATCAAACCACATGTCAAATAGTCCGATGGTTATTACTGGTATCATAAGAATTTGCTGAACTGCAATTAAAAAATAAAAAAAATAGCGGAAAAAGGACGGAACATTTTTAAGCTGGAACAGGAAGCTGATGATCGTCAATCCCTGTAGAAAATATAGAAAGCAGATCACGAGAAACACATTAAAAGTGAAGAAATTGACGGTCTTTTCCGGCACAAATAACAGCAGGCCGGAGGCGAGAAAAAGCCAGATCATTTTTTCCGGCATTTTCCACTGCGCCAGTGACGTTAACCCCGGATAAACAATACCCGCTCGGTTGAGATAGTTTTTGCCGATGAGCAAATTGATCCAGACCGTCATCACGGAAAATATAACCACCAGCGATGGGAAAATATGAATAAATCCTTTAATAATAGTTTCCTGATTGTCTTTGATAAAGTTAATATCTTCCGCTTTTAACGGCAACTGGCCGTAAAGCCTGACATTTTCTTCGACCGCCAGGGTGATGTAATTTTTCACAAGCTGCCAAGGATGAACCGAGAGCGCCACGGCGTCATCAATAAAATAAAAGCAGACGGCTCCCGCAATCAAAAGGGACGGATAGATGATAATTCTCTCGACGGAATCATGCTTCCCGGCTCTTTGCGCCATGAGCACTCCGGCGGCGCCCAGGATAAAAACGGCAACGGCGGGAATATCAAACTTCATGGCGAAGGCAATCAGCACAAGCAGGGCATAAGCCATGAGGAACACGGCCGCCGTTTTCAAAAGCCCGTTGAAAGCTCCGTTTAAAAACAAAACCATCGGCAGGAGCAGAAGAAAAGCCGGACCGGCCAGAGGCACCAGAACCGCCGAAAAAACAAACAGAAAAATAACCGGCAGCCATTTGGAAAAAGGACGGTTGTCGGTGGTGAGAGTATTTTTTTTCAAAAAAGATAAACTGCTCACAATCGAATACCTGTGTAAAAAAAATGATACTAAAAACAAAGGCAGGTAACGCCATTAAAATGGCGTTACCTGATCAGAAACTTCTTTAGATTGACTACCCAACCACTGCGAACGGCATAAGACTATCGGTGAATGAATGTTACGCCGCTCTTTTTCTGGCACAAATTATTTACCGTCAGCCGTCACATACGGCATGATGGCAATCTGCCGAGCTCTTTTGATCGCCAGCGCCAGTTCCCGCTGATGAGCGGCACAATTGCCCGTAATTCTGCGCGGCATAATTTTGCCCCTTTCGGTCACAAAATTATTTAAAATCGCTGTGTTTTTGTAATCTATTTTTATATTGGAATCCGAGCAGAACCGGCAAAATTTCTTTCGATGAAAAAACTTTTTCTGGGGATATCTGCTTTGTTTTTCTCCGCTTTGCGTTTCCATGGCCATGATTTATTCCCCCTTCGTCGTACTTTCTTCTTTATTGTAGTTTTTCCTGGCGTGAGGCCTTGCTTCCCTCGGCCCTCTTTCAATCTGATTGACCGTTTTTCCTTCGGCAGCAGCAGCTTCCGCATCCGCTTTGGCCTGAGCGCGCTTGGCTTCCGCCGCGGCGGCTTCCTGCTCGATGCCTTCGGCTGTGGTCGCGCCCTCTTTCCTGATCGTCATAAATTTAATAACGCGGTCGTCGATCTTGCAGTTTCTTTCGATTTCATTGACGATGGCACCGTCACCGGCAAAATCGATCAGGAAATAATAGCCGTCTCTCTGCTTTTTGATTTCGTAGGCCAGATGCCTCTTGCCCCACTTGTCCAACTTGGCAATGACACCTTTACGTTCAGTAATGATGTTCTGGATGCGTTCGATGAGCGCGTTGAGGTCGTCCTCGTTTAAATCGGCCAGGACTATAGCCACCACTTCGTATCTTTGCAATGTTTTCTCCTTTCGGCTCTAAAGCCCGCTTGGACGGGCAAGGAGTCCTAAAAATTAGTAGACGCGGTTTCTATACCAAACCCGAACAGAAAGCAAGCACTAAATGTGCTTCTTATAATAATCCGTAAAATCAGATATCTGCAGAATCAACGTTCTTACTGTTTTCGAAATTGGAAGCCATTGTTGAATAGCTCCAGTGAGTTTGCGTTATTCAATTTCAAGACCATAACATTGTTGTGGACCCAGGGTAATTTCTTTTCCCCTGCAGAAAAGGTCATCTTTACGCTGCTGCCGTCTTTTATTTCGTAGGTGCCGGTTTCATCCACGTTAAACAACTTGGATTGACACATCATGCCTTCCGCCGGAGGATCCATGCTCACATCCGTTTTCGCCGTGTAGTGCACCGCCGTATCATTGATAAACGTCAGTGTATATGTATGGGTGGTCGTACAAGTAATCTCCTCGCCGCCCGCCTTTGTTTTTTTAGATTGGGTTTCCTTCAAAACGTATTCCCCGGATAGACTGGTCACGGGTGCGGATGTTGTAGGAGCCGCGGCAGTTTCCAATTCTGGAGCGGCTGCGGGATTGGGCTTGGCGTTCTTTTCAGATGAGCAGGCAATGAACAAAGATAACATCAGACACAAACACAAGAATTTTTTCATGGGCATTCCTCCTTTAACGGATTATGACCGCTTCTGACATTGAATAACGGCCACATCTGACCGGTTGATATGAATTGAAAAGAATTTGTCTTTTAACTTTTGGGAGTATAATGAACATCGTCTTTCAAGTCAATCTGGAACTTATTCGATTGTCCCCCTTTGTAAATAAATTTTAAGAACGACGTGCATTAATATTATTTTAAAATTCTTCTCGCAAAGCGGGTGATCCGCCGGGAAAGCGGCAGAGAGGCTCTGATTTTATCCAGAGATTCGCGGGCGGCTTCTTCGCCGGCCTCGACAAGACTGGTCGTCCGGTTAAAATCCATCCAGTGAAGATTGCCGACTCTCGGCCCGATGACGACATCGGCGGCGGCCAGTTCCGAAGCTCCCAGAGCGCTCGCAGTGATTTCTCCCGCCCGCAGAACGACATCCTTTGCGGTTTCAATGTTGAGCGCCGCATCTAAATCACGATCCACCTCCACAGCCAGGACGACGTCGGCGCCGGCCTCCCGCGCTGCGTTCACCGGAACCAGACTAGTAATGCCGCCGTCCGCCAGCAGCCAGTCGCCGTAACGAACCGGCGCCACGGCTCCGGGCACAGAACAACTGGCCAGCACAATCTTACGCAGCGGGCCTTCTGAAAAAACGACTTTATTTCCGGTAATCAAATCCGTGGCAACAACCCGGAAAGGGATCCGCGTGTCCTGAATATCGATATCGGGCAGAAAATAATGAATCAGCGACTGAAAATCATGAAAAGGAAGGATCGACGGTTTGAAGAAGGCCTGAACAAACAGAAGACGGTTCATGACATATTGCTGTGCTTTTTTGAGAAGATTTTTTTCCTCCTGCAAAAATGACAGGCCGATTGCTTTAATTCTGGAGTCGTCAAATTCCGAGCTTTGCAGATAGGCATCGATTTTATCCTGAATCTCCCGCGGCGACTGGCCGGAAGCATAGGCGCCTCCGATCAGGGCTCCCGCGCTTGTCCCCACAATCAAGTCAATGCCGACGCCTTCCTCCTCCAGCACCTTCAGAACACCGATATGGGAAAAGCCGCGAACCCCTCCGCCACCCAGCGCCAGACCGACTTTTTTTCTTTTCCATTTCATCTTCATCATTCATGCTGTCCGGAATCAGACACCAAACCGATTCTTAAAGCTTGCAGGCATCCGCCGTCAGGCAGGTTTGCTCGACAAACTGCGTCAACTGTTCTCCGATCAGAGCGTACGGCAGGAGCACTTCATCCGCGCCGCTTTTTTTCAGAACATCGATCTGCTCGGCGGAATCGGCGGTGGCGACAATGTAGGCGTTGGGCGCCAGAGCGCGGCACGACGTCACCAGGGCCTTGTTGCTGGTGCCCCTCAGCAGCATGTCCGGAATCGTTGAAAGAATAATGGACGCGCCGGAAACGTGGGCGTGCTCCAGCGTGTCCATACTGCCGATATCGCCGAATACTCCTTTTATGTTTCTGACGCTCAATTCCTTCAGGTTTTCGAGATTAAAATCAATGACCAGAATCTTATTGAGCAAATCGGGATCGTCCTTCTCCAATCGATCGATAAACTCCTGCGCTCCGCGATGGAAGCCCAGAAGCACCACGGGAAAATGCTTGCCGTCTTCATCGGTTTGAAGCTCATCGGCTTTCACCGGAAATCCGATTTTTTCCATGAGGCGGTTAAATAAAAGATAGGCCTCGTGATTGCCCTTGATCAAATAGGAAGACAGAACGGAGGTCATAGCCATGGCATAAATAATCAGAGACATCATGCGCTGATCAATGTGTCCGTGCCCTACCCCGAGAGTGGCCACCACCAGGGAAAACTCACTGATCTGCGAAAGGTTCAGGCTGGCAATGAAACTCGTCCTTCTGCTGCTGCCGGCCAGGAATAGAAGCGGATAAATGGTCAAAAAACGAGAGGCAATGACGAACAAGACAATGACGAGCGCCATCCCGATCATCGCCGCATCAGGCACCGGTATTTTCATCCCGATGGATAAAAAGAAAAGGGTAAGAAAGAAATCGCGCAGGGGGAGGACTTTGGCCGTAACGTGAACGCTATAAGGGAAAGTGGAAATAGCAACGCCGGCAATCAGCGCGCCCATCTCCATCGAAAGTCCGATCCATGAGCCCATGCCCGCCATAAAAGCGCACCAGGCAATGGACATCGCCACAACCATTTCCGGCGTCCTTGAGATTTTCTCAAAGATCCAGCGCAGAAGATATTTGCTGAGGAGAAAACCGATGGCGAGCAGCAACAGGCTCTCACCCAGAGCGATGAGGACGAGCAGGAATTTCGGATTGGTGAAATGCGGCTGCAGTGCCAGAATCAGAATCGCCCACAGATCCTGAAAAATAAGAATGCCGACGGTAATGCGGCCGGGAAAGGTGTCTATTTCGAACTTGTCATAAAGCAGTTTGACGACGATGGCCGTGGAACTCAGGGCACAAAACAGCGCCAGATAAAGGGCGTCAATACGGGTTTTGCTTAACTCATAGCCCAGCAGCAGAAAAAATCCCAGACCGATCAGGACACACAGAATAAATTGACCCACACCGGCCAGTATTAATTGGCGACCGGCGGAAAGAAGCTTGGAAGGATTCAGCTCCAGACCAATAATAAAAAGAAGTAAAATCAAACCGATTTCCGAAATCACTTCGATGCTCGACGCCTCGGAAACCAGGTTGAAGCCCATTGCCGGCCCGATCAGCGCGCCGGCAACAAGATAGCCAAGAATAACAGGCTGGCGCAAAAGCTGGAAGATGAACCCCAGAGTGGTTGCCGCCAGAATGGAAATGCCTATGTCGGGAAGGATGCCATGCATATATGTTCTCTGGATACCCACATCAAACTCGTTTTTCCTTTATCAACAATCCGCTTCATATACAAGTATTCTTAGCCCTTCCAGGTTCTGTTTCCGTTTTAACTTCCCTTCACCATTCATACGACGCACAGAAAATTGCGTCCAAGAGCACGTTTCGTATTGATTTACGAAAAACTAAGCTGTATAGTGCACCCATCAATTAAAAAATAAAATAAGGAGGTCTTCAATGAACAAAGCTGATTTGATCGAAGAAGTGGCAAAAGTAACCTGTACAAAAAAAGAAGCCGTGATGGCGGTAGATGCAACCCTTGCGGCCATTCAGAAATCGCTGAAAAAAGGCAGTGCCGTAACACTCGTGGGCTTTGGAACATTTGATGTCAAGAAAAGAAAAGCCCGCACGGGAAGAAATCCCCAGACAGGCAAGGCCATTAAAATAGCCGCCAAGAAAGTTCCCGTATTCAAGGCCGGCAAGGGTTTAAAAGACGCCGTTAAATAGCTCTTTACATCAAAGAGGAGGCCATGATTATGAGTATGATGAAGGAATTTAAGGAATTTGCGGTCAAGGGAAACGTTGTTGATATGGCCGTCGGTATCGTCATCGGCGGCGCTTTTGGCAAGATTGTTTCATCTTTTGTTGCTGACGTGATTATGCCTCCCATCGGCGTGATGCTGGGGGGCGTCGATTTCTCCAAACTGGCGTACACGGTCAAGGATGCGGCGGGCGATGCTCCGGCCGTTGTCGTCAGCTATGGAAAATTTATTCAGACGATCCTGGATTTTATCATCATTGCCTTCGCTATTTTTGTCGTTGTCAAAGCCATTAACTCGCTGAAGCGCAAAGAGGCAGAAGCGCCGGCGGAACCATCCGCTCAGGAAAAATTACTCGGGGAAATACGCGATTTGCTGAAGGATCGGAAGTAGACTTCCCTCCGTGTATCATAAGATATCTGCCTGTCAGACCGGCATCTACTGGCCGGCCTGACAGGTTGTTTATTAAACATCTATCGCCAGGGTATAGTATTCCACCTCTCTTTGCGGATAGAGTGTCTGCATGATTTTCGTGTAGCGCTTGAGCTGTTCCTCGTATTTGAATTTCAACCCCCTCATTGAACCGGATTTGTAATCCATGATGGTAATCCGATCATCCGATACGATCATCCGGTCCACAATGCCGAAGCTTTCCTTATTCGAGATCTGCTGTTCAATATAAATTTTACCGGGGCGGAACATAACGGCGGAGATATCATCTCTATTAACAAAACGGATTGCTGCTTGATATTCCTCCTCGCCTAACTCGCCTGATGGCGGCAAAGAGGATTGATCAATCACTTTGGCCAGCCACCGGTGTAGACGATCCCCCCGCATGATGCCAGCCTTGATGTTGGCCGATAACAGCGCGGGATCAATATCACCATATTTTTCCGGTTCATTTTTTGGCTTTGCCGGCACATCAAAAGTTTGATCAGTGGCTGGAGTATTCGGCTTGCCTGACGAAGAGCAGATATCTTTCTTGCTGCCGTCCGGTGCAAACCGCGTAAACGTAGCCAGAACGGCCTGATGAACCGGCTTGTAGTTTTTGCTTTTGGTTTTCGGCAAAAAAACGGTCAGGGTTTGGACGGCCCGGGTGACCGCAACATAAAAGACATTCGCCTTTTCCCGATGAAGTCGAGCCAGATTTGTATCATACGCTGCTGTTATTTCTTTGATGATTTTCGAATTACCGGCATTCAGAAAGTCCATCTCCGCTTTTGAAAACTGCACATGACACTTTTCCGATTCCAGGTAGAAAGGCGCTTCCTTTTCATCCTCATTCCAGAACACAAAGACATGCCTGAACTGCCGCCCCTTCGTTCCGTGAATGGTATCCACCTTGATATTCTCGCTGTCTTCCGCTTCCGGCACCTTCACGTTGAACCGGACAGTGAACATCCGCAAGAGAAAATCATCCACGTCGGCGCCGCCATCGTCGAAAAAGATCTGTGCCTCATCCTGCCAGATATCCAGTACGGTGGCGGGCAGTTTCCCGCGCAAATATTCAATCGCGCGACTGATGGCCATCAATCCGAACGGCCGGGGATACTTCTGCGCGAACTCCGTCCGGACATCTTCGATATTGCCGAATAAATCTTTCCACAGCGGCGAGGCGGCCACCGTGGTAACAAATTTCTTTTTATCCTCTTTTGCCAGAACGGCGGCGATAAAAAACATGACAGCCACGCCTTCGCGAGTGGAAAGAAGCTGTCTTCCCTTCACCGCGGCCACGCCGATGCCGTTTTTTATCAGCTCGACTTCAATCTTCTGTACATGATTGTTGGTCAGCGCCAGCACCACCATGTCGCCCCAGGGACAGCCGTACTCGTCTTTTTTCTTTTTCAGATACTCCACCATTGTGGGATAGAAGGACGCTTCCGAATTGCCCTCTTTTTCCAGCTCGACACAGTTCACCTCGGTTACGCCGTCGAACGATTTGACTTCTTCCGGCGGTTTCTGCAGTTCGGTCTTTTCTTTTCCTTCAAAAAGATGTTCGACCAGTTCGTTGAAAAAAGAAATCAGGAGCGGTGTGCTGCGGTAATTGTATTCCAGCGATTCTTCGATGATTTCCCGGTTTGTGATGTATTTTTCGATGGCCGATTCCAGGGCCGCGCGATCCGCCCCGCGCCAGCCGTAAATCATCTGTTTCCAGTCTCCCACGGCAAAGAACGACCTTGCGCCGCGCTCGCTTCGTCCCGATAAAATCTCGTCAATCAGCGGCATCAATATGTCAATGTCGCCTTTCGAGGTATCCTGAAATTCATCAATCAGCAGATGTTCCGTCCGGTCCAGCCCCAGCGAAAAGTAATTGCTCATGAGCTTCGAGCGCTCCGTCACCGCCGCGCCATCCAGGTCCAGCAGGCCCCGGCGCACATCGTTAAAAAATATCAATCCTCTTTCAACCTTGACGGCCGCTGCCGCATCCAGGTAAATTTCGCCAAGGAAAGCGACGGCCAGTTCCCGCAGCAGCGCCCGGTTGACGGCCAGTTCTTCGGCTGTTTCCCGGTAATCCCTGAAAATTTTGTTGAGCTCCGGATATGGTTTCTCCTTCCAGTTGATGGTCTTGCCGAGGCTTTTATAATTTTCCAGATCGGAATGCGTCGCCACAGTTTTGGAAATAAAATGATGATAATCAGCCAAATAATTGATCACCCGATTCTTAACGTTGGCAGTCACCTGCCCGGCCAGGGCATCAGCCTTTTCATAAAGTGCTTTCAGTCTGTTTCTCAGCACGCCGTTTTGCTTCATCAGATCGCCCAAGTCATCGAGCCTTTCCCGATCCAGCAGGAAGCGCTCCAGCGTCCGTTCGTCCGCCAGGGCCGTTAGCAGAGTGTCGATATCCGTACTCAAAATTCTGGCCGCCATGATCAACGTATTGGCCTTGCCCTCTTGCAGGACGCGGTCGCGGAAAAGGATATCGATCTCCCGCGACAGATTCATCTGTGCCTTTTCATCTGCCAGCTTCGGCGCGAAACCCGCCGCGGCATAGAGCCGGTAGAAAAAAGAATCGATGGTCGAGTAGCCGACGCGTCCCGCTTCCATGATCAGGCGCAGGCGCTCCAGCAGAGGCTTATTCTTTTCTTTGGCGATTTTTTCCATGATGCGGGAACGCATCTCGGTCGTCGCGGCGCGGGTAAAGGTCAGGGCGGCGATAAACTTGCCTCCGATGTCTATTCTTTCAAACACTTCTTCAGTGAGTCGCGTTGTCTTGCCCGATCCGGCCGAGGCTTTCAGCAGAATACTTTTAATATTTTCCATCAGCCATTCCCCCGCGACGCTTTATAATAATCGTCCCGGCCGCATAAGGCCTGGAACTGACAGTATTCACATTCATCACTGTCATGATTCGGCGCGAGTTCACTGCCGCCGATGATGACATCCAGCCGCTCCCTGATCGCCTGCATCAGCACTCTCGCTTCGGCGATTTCCCGGTCCGGAAGCTCCATTTCCCGATCGCTGGTCGGCTCCTTCAGAAAATAAAAACGCGCGCCCTGCGCGCCCTTGTTGAAATGCTGATAGATGATCAGCTGCGCCGCGGGGTGCAGAATGCCTTTTCCCTGAAAGCGTTCCAGCACGGATGTTCTTTCCGAAAAGCTGTACTTGTTTTTTTTGGAATATTTAAAATCAATCACCTCGGTTCTTTCACCGATTCTGGCGATTCGGTCCGACCGTCCGGTGATTTTGTAACAGCCGTCAATCATTCCCTCGAATTCTTCCTCGCACGAGATGGCATTGTCGGCGAAAACCAGGCCTGTTCCGGAGTCCTTTTCGTCCGCGAAAATCTCCTGCAATAATATTTTGGCGTTGAGCATGTAAATATTGATCCCATCCGTGCGCCGTGTTTCGACATTTTCGTCACTTAACCAGACTTCATCAAACAACGTTTCCCAGTCCGCGAACCGTTCCTTCGGGCCGGTCGAGAGTCGTTGCAGAAACGCATGGACAAAACTTCCCATGACCATATTGATTTTTTCGTCATCATCCATGAACGGAGGCGGCTTAATCCCGAGGATGTATTGATGGTAGAACAAGAACGGACAGGCCAGGATTTTCATCAGGCTGGAATACGAGTAGGTATAATCCTTTAGTTGGCTTCTCAAATTGTCATCAATGGGTATCGAGGTCGCTGGGGAAACCTTTTTTTCGGGAAGATTCTCCCTGAACGCCATTGCCGTAACCGGTTTCCCGAATTCCTGCGCCAGCAGGCTCATGTAATAACTGGGTGTCCGTTCCCGGATCTGATCATTCACGCCGACGATCTTGATCCGGTCGCCCTGCGCGAGAATCTGCCGGAAAATCAGATCCTCATATTCAAACATACTTTTCCGCATCTGCGGGACATGAACGGGATTGATGAAAGGCCCTTCAAAAGGCTGCGACGGCATAATGCCGCTATCCAGAGAGAGAATTAACCCCCGGCTGAATCGCTCTCCCGATCCATGGCCAAAACCGACCACCTGCACCGGCGCTGACCGGCTGCCCGTAACACGAAACTTTTTCGCTTCAATCAACATGCGCGCGGAATCAGCCAGATGCCTCCCCAGGCTCTCTTTCCAGAAATCAAGCAGCGTGGAAAACGATATCGCCACTTCCAGCGCCTCGCATTCCTCGCGAACGTAATTTTCCCGATGTTCCGATAATTCCATCGCACAGGTGATGGCGAATTTCTGAAAATCGGGTGGACGGCCCGGGCGACCGGCCTTTTCGATTTCGGCAAGCAGTCTGCGTCCGGCCGACGTTGTTGAAAAAGGAAGCCAGACGGCCAGATTGACGGCCTTGCCGAAAAATCTGAGCGACCGGTTCCAGAGCATCGGTGTCAGCGATTCATCCAGCAGGAAGATCATTAACTGCTCATCGCCCGTTCTGTCTTTCAGGAAATTGGAGACCTCCAGCGTGACCAGATCCACCAGGGCATGAAGCCCAGTCAGCGAAACCAACCCGATGCCCGCGCCATCAGACGGCACCACTGAACCGCCGAAAGACAACACGAGATTCTTTGCTGAATCAAAAGGCAGTTTTTCCGCTCCGGACAGATCCTGACCGAAAAGAGGCTGATCAATGAACAACCTGTCTTTTCTGATTTTAAAGTAGAATCGATCGGTTAAAGGCGTTATTTCAGGTAATCCCATAAACAAATCATTCTCCCCGGGAATGATGTCATTGAGCGCTGCCATCTCCAACTCCGGTATAAAAAATTTCAATGTGGCAAGCCACGCTCGAAATGCCCTCGCCGTTTCTAGGTATTCTTCAAGCTTATTCCATTCGCTTTCGGTAAACCGCTCCGCGCCAAGAATTGTTTCCCCGCTGATATTGTAATGAGCAAACTTGGTAATCAACGGGAAAAGATGTGCCGCACGGCGGGCAGGATGTGGATCATCCTGAAATCTTTCGGAAATAAACTGAATAAAATACAGCAACTGTTCATCTCCTGGAACCGGTTGACAATTCAACCTTTCGCTGTTTTTTGCGGTTATGTAAGAACTCAGTCCCTCAACTTTGGGAAGTATTCCACCCAATTCGCTGTGAATAAGATATTGAACTGGATCAACCACCCTTTCGTTGGCACAAATGATTGTCCAGGCGGAAAGATCGGGATGATCTGCCCGAAGCAGTTCTATTATATTTGAATAATATCGCGACATACAATTCTATGCAGACTTCACAATCATTTATTTTGTAAATATATAAATATATATTTACAAAAATTCCAAGCGAACTTACTTGGCAAATCACCTATTCTCTCAATCTATTCTTTTCATTTATTCTTTTCTTGACATATTCATTTATATAAATTATTTATATAAATATGAAAAAGAAAGTATTCACAAACCAGGTTGATGCCGATTTGCTTAAAAACTTTAAAAAGCTAGCCATTGATCTCGACCGTCCCATTAATAATGTTCTTGAAGAAGCAATGCGTAACCTGTTGAAAAATTACGAAAAACCCAAGTCAAAAAAAGAGAAAGACACCAGCTCATTCCCAACCTTACCTTTCTGAAACATCCCCTGCTTAATATCACTTTCTTGTATCAATGCATCTTTGCTCTCTTTACTTTTTTCTTGTTCTCCGTCGTCTTCAGGAAATTTTTCCCGTTAATATTCTTCTGTTCTTTTTCTTCCTCCTGCCTCTCAATGGCGGCTCGGGCGTTTTCCATCTTCACAACTTCCTTGCTGATATAACGCACATCTCTGGTATCATTATAGACAATAATGTTGTCATCGTAGTAAAAGAAATATTTCGGCCCATATCTGTTATTCTGTATGGATCCAGCCGGATAAATCTGTTTTAAATACTCTATCACCAGTGAACGATCCTGATTACCGATGGGAACCTGCACGGCCACCAGTTTATTATCAATAAAGTAGAATTTTTTGCAGTTCCCTCCGTCAGTTTCACAGCCGGATAAGCCCACCCGGATGTTGTCGGATTGAAAATATCCCGCCAGATAATTAATCGTATAATACCGATAAGCAAATGATTTAAAATCAAGAGCACTCATTACATTTTGTTCCAGCAAATGATCAACCTGCTCCGCGGACATTCCAAACGTTAAAAATTTCCAGCCGTTTTTATTGACATCTTCTGATGGCGCCGCATAACCATGGGTGAAAAACATACCGAGAATCAAAAGCGCTGTGACTAAAATTTTCTTTGACTTTAACACTTACGACATCATCCTTTCATGGACATTTACCGGTGAATAACTTCAAGCAGATATTCAATCGATTTTGAACAGGCCGAACATCAAATGATTGTTTGCAGCGCATGATGCATGGTTGTTTTCATAAACCCCGCGATTTTCTTTTCCACAACCAGCATCTGTTTTCGGTTGCGGGAAATCTGTTCGCGGATTGCCTCCGTCGTACCGTATCTTATCATTAAATCCCTCACCCGGTCTTCGACGGAGACGATCGTGTCGTGCATCACCCTTTTATCGGCGTAATACACAATTTCTTTTTCTTCAATTCCGCCGTCCGGATTCAGATCCCGGATGATAACATGCTGCTCCACAATTTCGGCAACCCTTGAAAAACCCAGTTCTCTCAAGAGCGCCCCTCCGGAAGCAGCGTGCTTTTCACGGGTTTTCAGCGACCGGGTCTTGGTAATATCGTGCAGCAGCGCCGCCGCCGTCACCAGCTTCCGGTTGATGGACACCTCAGGCTTTAGATGATCCGCAACCGCCAGTGCAACCCGCATGACCTGCCGCGAATGTTCGGCAATGTGCGGCAGCATGGCATATCGCGCCATCAGCTCTTCGCATTCGTCTCTGTCGGGTATCTTATCTGCGCTTTCCGGTGACATGGCCATTTAGAATGTTGAACCACCTTTCATCGCCAGCAGCCTTGCAACCCTTTTTTCCACCGGCGGATGAGTGCTGAATAATCCCATAATGGTCCCGGCGGAAAGCGGATTGACGATGAACATATGGGCGGTTGCCGGATTGGCGCCTAAAGATTTTTGCCGGGCCGCGCCGGACAGTTTCATCAAGGCGTTGGCCAGGGCTTCGGGATTGCCGGTGATCCGCGCACTGCCGGCATCAGCTTCATATTCCCGGGAGCGGGAGATGGCCATCTGAACCAATGTTGCCGCCACCGGCGCGATAATCGCCACCGCCAGAGCGCTCACGGCGCTGCCGTCGTCACTGCCGAAGAACATGCTCCATCTCGACAGTAGAACAACGGCGCTGGCAATGGTGGCCGCCATCGTGCTGATGAGAATATCCTTGTGCTTGATGTGCGACAGCTCATGGGCGATCACCCCTTCCACTTCATCGCGTTTCATCAGATTCAGCAGACCGGAGGTAACGGCCACAGCGGCATGATTTTCATTCCGGCCGGTGGCAAATGCATTCGGCGTTTCCGATGGAATGATATAGACCTTCGGCACGGGAATAGCGGCCCTGGCCGCCAGAGATTCCACGGCATCATAAAGAACCGGCGCCTCCGCGCGCGTAACGGAACGCGCATGATACATTTTCAGAACGATGGTGTCTGAGAACCAATAGCTCCCGAAATTCATCAGAGCCGAAATCACCAGTGCGATCACCACACCGGTTCCCCGGGCGACCAGATATCCGACAATCACCAGGAGACCGGAGAGAGCGCTGATCAGCAGGATGACTTTCAAGGTGTTCATAACGTTTTCTCCTTCGGTGGATGATTCATCGGCAAAATCCCGACCGTCATCCGGCAGGATCAACATGAAGGGATGAATCGTTAGATAATAATCATATCAGAGCGTCTTTTTGCAAATGATTTTATTGTTTGTCAAATAGATTGCGTCGCCGGAGACGCGAGAGGGGTTTCAGCTTTCTTTAATATGTTGGTAGCCCTTTTCTCTGAATAATTTCAGGCAGGCATCGACAACAGCGCCGTCATAAAGAGTGCCTCTGTGTTTCTCAATCTCCGCGAGAGCCGCGTCCGTGCCCAGTGACGCTCGATAGGGACGGTGCGACGCCATAGCATCGACAACATCGGCAACCGCCATAATGCGGGCCTCCAGGAGAATTTCATTTCCTTTCAGATTTCTGGGATAACCTGTGCCGTCTATCCGTTCATGGTGCTGGTAAACAATCTGTGCCAGGGGCCAGGGCGATTCCACATATTTCAACATCTCGTATCCGCTCTCGGGATGCTGTTTGATCAGTGAAAATTCAAGATCGGTCAACCGGGTCGGTTTCGTTAATATCTCCGCCGGAACGGCCAGTTTTCCGATGTCGTGGATGACACCGGCCAGACGGATTCCTTCAATGGTATCCGGGTCCAATCCCATCTCCGCAGCTATGACACACGCAAGACGAGCAACCTGGGACTGGTGCCCCGCTGTGTAAGGATCTTTTGCCTCCAAAGCTGACACCAGCACCTGAATGGTCGTTCCCACCGCTTTCTTGAGGCTTTCCAGCGTTTGCTGAAGATGGGCCTCCGCTTTTTTACGCTCGGTAATATCGCGGGCGATCAACTGAATTGCTACCGGTTTCCCATCCTTCGTAATGATGGACCCCTTGGTTTCCACGTATATGGTGGAACCGTCCCTGTGGCGCAGTTTTACCTCAATCAGGTTTTTCTGATAGCCTGTTTCGACGATTTCCCGTATCGCTTCATAAACAGGAGGAAGTTGATCTTTATCCATAATAGATGTCACGGAAAGGCCGGAAAGATTTTCTCTCGTATAGCCGAAACGCTCAAAGGAGGCATCATTGGCGTCAAGAAAATTACCCTTAAAATCAATAATATAAACCATATCCAGCGAGCGATCGAACAGCGCTTTATAGCGTTCCTCGCTTTCGAGCAAAGCGGCTTCCGCCTTTTTGCGCTCGGTAATATCACGCGCTTCCCCGAGAAGAGACACGGGTTTCCCGTTTTCATCCCGGATGAAGCTGAACATGCATTCCCCCCACAATTTATGCCCGTCTTTACGGCGGAATTCCAGATCCAAAGAACGATTTAAGATATAATCCAAGGGAGCCGCCAGAGCAACGGGCATTTCCCGGGAAAAGAAATTTTGAGCGGTATGAAACGATGCCCGCGACAGGAGTTTATCCAGGGACATTTTCTTGATTGCGTCCAGTGTATACCCGAGCGCCCTTTCTACGGACGGGCTGACATAGGTGATCTTTAAATCCAGATCCATCAGCCAGATCTGATCTTTCATATGGTCGGCCAGCAGCCGGTACTTTTCTTCGCTTTCCCGGATTAAATCATCCTGATGCTTGCGATCGGTGATGTCGCGCACGATTCCTCTGAAGCCGAAAGGCTTCCCGGACACGTCCTTCAGGAGCGACACGGAAGCTTCGATATACCGTTGCGTCCCGTCTTTTCTGATGATTTGCCAATCAAATTCCTTGGTGGAATGGCCTGTCTTATATACTTTATTGAATGCCTGATAAAGCATATTAGTGTTCGCCGGATCGGTAAACTTTCGGTTGTTCATTCCCATCAACTCGTTTCTGGGATAACCGAATATATGGCATAAAGAATCATTGAAAAAAGTCATGTTTCCGGCAAGATCCATTTCATAATAACCGTCGTCAATGTCTTCCAGAATGGTCCGGTATTTTTCTTCGCTCTGTTCCAGTGCTCTAATGGCGTTTTCCTTCTGTATTTCCGTCTGCTTCTGCCGTTTGCGAACCTTCGCGTCTTCCAATTCCCGATCCACGGCCGGGCACAGGCGCGACAATTTGCCCTTCATAAAATAATCGTGGGCGCCCAGGCGCATGCACTCGACGGAGGTTTCTTCACCGATCGTTCCGGAAATAATAATAATCGGGATATCCAGATTGACTTCTTTACAAACGGTAATGGCGGAAGGCGCATTAAATTGCGGCATGTTATAATCGCACAAAACAATGTCCCACGGCTGATCCTGCAAAGCTTTTTTCATGGCAGCGGCGGTTTCCACACGCTCATAGACCGGGGCATAACCGCCTTTTTTGAGTTCACGAAGTATCAGGAGGACATCATCTTCCGAATCATCAACCATTAATACCCGCAGCGTCTGAGCATTCATTGAATTGCTTCCCGTGTTGTTGTGAAGGCTAACATTCATTAATGATGACGGCAGCCGCCTGATTGCCGGACACCGCAGCCATCATTGCATTATGATAATAGAACTTATCGTTTTTCAGGTGAGGTTAATCTACTAAATAAGCGCTGTTCTTGTCAAGGCAATCTTCACCGCGCCCATAGCGGATGGATGATTTTTCAGAGAGGAACAAGAATAAAAGATTGAGGGGATGCCTACTTCTTTTGTTTGATGATAAATTCACGAGAGCCGGTGAACTCCACGCAAAACTCCTGTTCAATCTTCACCTTTCTCGTCAGCGAGGTGTTCATTAGCGCTATGTTTAATGATTTCTTTTGCTCAATGTCTTTATGCAGTCCATCAAAGATTTCTTCCGCCGTCACCTGAACGTCATCAATGGCCAGCGAATAGGCCTGGTTTTCCAGTTCACGGCAGATGATTCCCAGCGCTGATTTATCGGTGGTCTCTTGGTGGAGGGCTTCAAATATTTTCTGAACATTCATAATGTCATCCCATGTTAATTTCAGTCATCCCAAATTCATTTCCGGCTCTCCGGCCGGGACGATGCGGCGCCGTTTCAGCAAACCGCACGTCGTATAACGATTCGTTTTCTACTACGTTTTGAATGATTAATCAAGCGGGCAAAGTTGGACATCTCGTTGAGATAAAACCTCTCCCCTTGCAAAACAATCCACTACGCAGACCTTGGGGGCGATCAGAAAAATTTTTAACCTTGACTAATCAGCCAATCCAGCGCCTGTTCTCTGGAAGGCTTTAAGACAAGATTTTTTCGCCTTGTGAACGCCAGCAGCGAATTGAAGATGATCAGCCTCAGTCCGTCAACGCCCAAAATAGCGGTCATTTTCACATAAGGCTCGTTATGTTTGGTAAAATCCTTGAGAATCTGAACCATTTCCGGTTTGATGGTTATGCCCGTCACGTCACAGAGAGACAGGATTGACTTGGGAGGTTCTTTTTCAAAAATTTGTTCGATCTGGGATGTTACATTTTTCAGTTCTTCTGGATTATCCGTCCCGAGATTCATGTAAAACATTCTTTTTCCCTTGTGTTCCATCCATTTGTAGCCTGGCATAACACACCTCCTGAGTTTAATTAAATAACATTATATTTAAATTATAACCTATTTTTTCAGTTAAAGATAATTAATTTTTGACAAATTCCAATGTGCCCTTCATCCCGGTCACCTTCTTCCGTCATATTCTTTTGCCAAGAGGCTCAATGCGCGTAACAAGTCTCACCCTCCATAAGGCCCCGGATAACGATTTTTTATTTTCCGGATGACGTCCATATCCAGAACGGATTGACTGGCAAATGAAATACCCAGTTGCGGCGATCCGAGAAAGGCGTCAGGGGCAATACCCGGCGCTTTAATGAAGACAACGCTCTCAATAACCGGACGCACGCCGACGCACCATTCGAGTGATTTGGTGCAGTAGTAAACGAATTCAGTGCAGGACATCTTTTCGAAGCTTTCAAAATCAAGGCTGAAGTCATACGCCTTCCCCAGTTGTGACAGCGCGAGTTTGTAAATGATCGAAAAAACGTCCGTAAACGGCACCACTTCATTATTTTTCAAACGTTCCGCGATCGCACGTTCGTCTCCGGTGAATTTTTGTTTCGGGGTATAAAAGTTGAGATAAGCCCGAGAGCCCCGGATCCAAAATATTTCCATCCGCCGCTTGATTATCATTGACTAATTTAAAAATTATTTATAAAAAGCGCCACTTAAAATCCATAAAGGAGACACTCTATGAACAAAGGCGATTTGATCGAAGAAGTAGCAAAAGCGACTTGCACTAAGAAAGAAGCCGCAGACGCGGTGGACGCGGTTCTGGCCGCCATTACGAAATCCCTCAAAAAAGGGGATGCTGTCACACTGGTTGGTTTTGGAACATTTGATGTGAAGAAACGGAAAGCCCGCAAAGGCCGAAACCCTCAGACAGGCAAAGAAATCAAAATTGCCGCCAAGAAAGTCCCCGTCTTCAAGGCCGGCAAGGGTCTGAAAGACGCGGTCAAGTAGATCAACAGCTCATTCTGTTCAGAAAGCCGTTTCCGGATTTTTCTGGAACGGCTTTTCTGAATCAGGCAGGAAACCCCTATTGAAAATCGCATCCATAGCTTCCGGCAGCAACGGCAACTGTTATTATCTGGAAAACGATGACGATGCCATTCTTGTCGACGCGGGCGTCAGCGCCAGACAGATCATCAACCGGATGGCCAATCTCGACCTATCCATGTCCAAAGTCCGGGCCGTCTTGATCTCCCACGAGCATGCGGATCATGTGCGCGGGGTTGACGTTCTTTCCAGAAGATTTACCGTGCCCATATTGATGACCCGGAAAACTTACGCGTCCTATGGAAAATTAATCAGCAGCGCGCTGCTGAATTTTTTCGCGCCGGAAGAACAGATCAAAATCGGCAGGATCCTCATCCACCCCTTTCTCAAATACCACGACGCGGCGGAGCCATGCAGTTTCCTGATCTCTTCAGAAGGCTGGAATGTGGCTGTGCTGACGGATATCGGGCTGGCCTGTTCCAATGTCATCTCTCATGTGAAGGATGCCGATGCCATTTTTCTGGAAACCAATTATGACGAAGACATGCTCAGTAAAGGTCCTTACCCGCCCTTTCTGAAAGCGAGAATAGCATCCAACAGGGGCCACTTATCCAACAGACAGGCGGGAATGATCGCGCTGGAGCATGCGTCAGCAAGACTCAAGCATGTGATCCTTTCGCATATCTCGGAGAATAATAATACACCGGAGCTTGCGTTTCAGACTTTTAATCATTTCATCGGTCAGAGAAAAGATCTGAAACCGGAATTGTCCGTCGCTTCCAGATACAGGGAAAGCCGGCTTGTTTCTTTAAAGTGACACCCCGCTGAGAGGCAAAGCAGCATATATTTTATTGACAGATAAACCATTCTTCTTATATTTTCAGTGACAACTTGATCAGAAATATTTCCGGGAGGCCGCAATGCAATATTCACATCTTTTTTCACCGATCACGATTAACGGAATGACTTTAAAAAACCGCGCCGTCATGCCGCCAATGGGCACAGGATACGGCAATCTCGACAACACAGTCAGCGACCGTCTGGTCGCGTATCTGGAAAGACGCGCGCAGGGCGGGACCGGCCTGATTATCACAGAGATTTGCGCGGTTGATCCAAGGGGCAAGGGAATGCCCAATCAGATAGGCATCTGGAACGATGATTTCATTCCCGGGTTGGCGCGCATTCCGGAGGCATTGCACCGCCATGGCGCCAAAGCGGCCCTTCAGCTCCATCATGCCGGACGGGAAACCTTCGAGGCGGCAGCGGGCGCCATGCCCGAAGCTCCTTCATCCCTGCCCAGCGTCATTCTGGGACAGCCCTGCGAGGCCATGTCGCCGGATCGCATCGGGCAGATCATCGAATCATTCGCGAAAGCAGCAGGACGCGCGTGTCAGGCGGGCTTTGACGCTGTGGAGCTGCACGGCGCTCATGGGTATCTGCTCAATCAGTTTCTTTCGCCCTTCTCCAACCATCGGGAAGATCAATACGGCGGCAGTGATGAAAACCGCATGCGCTTCATTCTGGAAATTATTACAGCCGTGCGCAGGGTTGTGGGGAAAGATTTCCCGGTTTGGATTCGTGTTTCGGCGGATGAACTCATTCGCGGCGGATATGATCTCGCCTTTATGCAGAGCTTCGCCCCGCGCATGGTGGCCGCCGGCGTGGATGCCATCCACTGTTCGGTCGGTGTTTATTCCACGCCCGGCAATCTGGCCATTGCGTCGATGGACACCGATACGGGATTTAATCTGTTTCGCGCCCGCGCTTTGAAGTCGGTTGTCGATGTGCCGGTGATCGGCGTGGGGCGCATCAACCATCCGGATCTGGCCGATCAGGCGATCGCCCGCGGCGACGCCGACCTGATCAGTTTCGGGCGCCAGCATCTGACCGATCCGGACTTCATCAACAAAGCGCATGCCGGCGCTCTGGATGAAATCCGCTGGTGTGTGGCCTGCAATCAGGGCTGCATTGAACGGCTGAGTTTCGAGATGAAATCCGCCTCCTGCAGTTTCAATCCTGATTGCGGCCGTGAATACAAAGGCGAAATTACCAAAACGGACAAGCCCCGGCGCGTGTGGATCATCGGCGCCGGTCCGGCCGGCCTGTCGGCCGCGATGGCAGCGAACGCACGCGGTCATCACGTTGAGATTTTTGAAAAAGAAGAAAAAGCCGGGGGGCAGTTGTTATCCGCGAGCCGTCCGCCCCACAAAGCCGTCTTTCTGGATTGGGTCGAGTGGTCTCTGCGCAATCTTAAAAAAATGTCCGTGCCGGTTCACTGCGGACATCAAATCAGTACCGCGGAAATCAGGCAGAATAAACCGGATGCCGTAATCATCGCCTGCGGCGCATACCCGGTTGTGGCGCCGGTTGCCGGTCTGGATTCAAAACGCGTGGCGGATGCCCGTGACGTGCTGCTGGGCAAAGTGGAGCTGAAAAGCCCGGCCGTCATTTTGGGTGCCGGATATGTGGGTATGGAAACCGCGGACTATTTACTCTCCAAAGGCGTTGCTGTTACCGTCCTGGAGATGCAGGCCGTGCCCCCAGTGGCCAAATTAACCGCGCACGGCTACTGGCTGCACAAGCGCATTCGGGATGCCGGCGGCCGATTGTTCTTCGGGGCTCAGGTGTTAAGAATTGAGGACAGTGCTGTGCATTATAGCCACAAAGGGACAGAACAAGTGGAAAACGCGGAACTGATTGTCACCGCGATGGGCGCCAAATCTGAAACCTCTCTGGCGGATGTGCTCGATGATTTGTCCATCCCCTATCAAATCGTCGGTGACGCCAAAAAACCGCGCCGCATTCTGGAAGCCATCCACGAAGGCCATAAAGCCGGCATAGAAATTTAGGTTTACGCGGATAAGGGCACACGGCTCCTCACATGCTCCCGTCACAGATAATCAAAACATTCTGACTTCCTCATCATTGTGTATGACAAATCGCCCAAACTCCATCACTCTGGTATTCGTTGGCTCTATTTTAATCTGCACCGCTCCTTCCATGCAGGTCCATACAATCAGGCCGGCTTTGGGATTTTCCTGGACGATAGCCCAGAACTTCCAAAAGGACTCCACCTGTTGCCTTGACAAGATAGTGTTCAAAGAGTATTTTATGAACGCTGAATTGTTAGCCTTTCACAGTGGGCAATGAGAGTCCGTTTGTCACGTTCTAATCGTGGCCCTTTTATGTTCATAAACTTGCCGGAAATCGATTTTAGGAGGCGTTATGTTAAACACCATTCTTCGATGGGTAATTAATGCTGGTCTATTAATGCTCGTCCCTTATATTGTTCCGGGAGTCGTGATAAAAAATTTCTGGACTGCTCTGGTGGCGGCTCTGTTGCTGGCTTTTGTAAACGCAATCATCAAACCGATTTTAATTCTGCTGACTTTACCAATCAATATTCTTACCCTGGGATTATTTATTTTAGTCATTAATGCTTTGATGATTTGGCTTGTTTCAGCCGTCGTCAAAGGATTTGACATTTCAGGTTTTTGGCCGGCTTTTTTTGCCGCATTAGTCTTTTCAATATTCTCACTTACATTAAATTATTTGCTTGATTAGGAGAATAAAAGACACATGGTCATTTGAAGCGACCAGATCCACTTTGTTTATATGGTTTCAACTTATACAGAAAATAGATCTATCGACTACTTACTGACTAATTTAAAAACATATAAGTATTTAATATCATTTACTTTTTTGGTGGAGGGAACGACGACCTACCGCAAAACAGTCTCAAAGCCCGCGCTCCTCGTAACTCCTTGATAATAAACGCCGAAGTCATCTCACACAACCACTTCCCGACAACCCGACCAGAGAAACGAATTTCTCCCCTGATTTCCCGGCACCGGACGAGGGTGACGGGTTTGCAGTAAAACCGGATACCTGGCGCTGAACCGCAACAACTTCGAATCCGGTTTTCGGACGCCGGTTCGGTTCCCAAAACGGGAATCGAATTGCCGCCCTGATCGGCTTACTGCAGCCCATATTTTTTCTTGAAATCTTCAATCCAGTCTTCGTGTCCGCCCGATTCTTGTATCGCCTCAACAACCATTTGAATGGTCAATCGGCCAACTCGATGCCGTAGGTTCTGCGGGATCGCCTCATATAGAAACGGCCACAACCCGCCGTGCGCCATCCCATCATCCGTTGACCTCAAAAAAGCCGGATTTCTTGCATCGTGCAGCAATATGAAGGTCCCTTGCTTGGCAAAGGCAAACATCGCCTCACGGAAAAATTGGTAGTAGTTTGCAAACGGACATATGGCCCCATTAACAAGAGTCGCCTCCAAAAAGCCAAGCCCATCCAAGCGCTGCCAATATTTCCTGCCGATATGGTGCAAGTAACATTCGCCAAGCCGGTCTGGATACGGATTCCGACCCTCGCAATCACCACCGGCAAAAACAGAGCAGCCACCAAATTCTCGTTCCACCAGCTTTGCTTCGATAAAGAGGCTGTTACATGTGCCTGACAGAATAATGTCGATAGACGTCGGTTGGCCGTTGTCCTCGTTAAAGACTGAACGGTCGTCGTGCTCAAAAACCGCCGCGACGTCCCCACCTGGCCAATCGATACCGAGCCTTTCAATCGCAATCTTCAATGGGCCGAGATCGTTGCGCACAATCAGGGGGCCAATAAGATTGAAGGCCATCGCCTGGCTGCTTAGCCCGTGATGCAGGTATTTGTGCAGAGGAAACGAATCCTCGCCGAGATGTCTCTCCTGTTCTTGGCGGATGTAATCCGCGACATCTTCACAGATGAGATTCATGGGCCACAGATCATGACGGGCGAGACAGTACCCCATCCTATGATGGGTTTCGCATCCTCGCTCGCTGAACCATTGTTCCGCAGCCTTACGCAGAGATGCCTCGAAACTCTTGTATCGTGTGTAAGGCCAAGTTCTGGCCAGTTGCCGACTGTTGATGTTTTTCATGGAAGCGCTCCTTGCCTGCCAATCAGCCCTTCAGCCAGTTCCAAAGCATCCACCGGCCAGAAGCACTCTGGTCGCGGGCGGTTGACGCCGGGATGTCCGGCCTTGGGGCGGCAGTTCAGGACCCGGTCGACCCATTGGGCGGGTATGGCGTCCAGGCCGTACACCGCGCCCAGTAGTGCCCCACAAATGGCTGCGTTGGTATCGGTGTCGCCACCCCGCATGACCGTATCGACGACGCCAGCTTCAAGGCTCGGGGCATTGAGCAGTTGCCATAGGGCATTGCGAAACGCGATCAACACCCACCCCTGTTGCTGGACGTAGTCCTCCGGTGGAGCTTCGGCAGCCCCATGGATGGCCTCCATGAGAGCCGGGTCGACTGCCAGGTCGGCAGCCCACTGTTTGATATTCTGGTAGAGCTTCTCGGCTTCGCAGCCAGATGCAATGGCGTGGGCAATCGCCATGGTGAAAAGCGCGTTGGCCTGCTGGCAGATCAGGTTGGGATGTGTGAGTGCCGCATCCTGCATTGCCCATTCGGCCACCTGATTCAGTTCAAATCCGGCTCCGAAAACCCCGAGTGGGCTGATCCGCATCATGGCTCCATTGGCCTGACTGTCCGGGTTGGGGTTCCCTCGAAGCCCGGCGGAAATGGTCATGCCGCAATCAAACGGATCTGAACTCAGCCAATATTGATATTCCTTGCGTGCCGCTTGTGGGTTATACGAACCGGTTTTTACCAGCATCCGTGCAAGGAGCAGAGCCATCTCGGAATCATCCGTCGGCTGACCGGCAATCGTATTCCATGTTCCGCCATCCGCCAGCTCCCGGACACCATCAGGGTAGCTGCGCCGGATTTCATCCGGGGATTGAAACTCAACCAGACTCCCCAGTGCATCACCGGCAAGCTGACCCAGCAGGCATCCTTGGGCTCTGGATCGTTTAGTTTCCAAGTTTACGTCTTTCCTCTCGTGCTATTTCTGCAATTCCGTCAAGGGCCTCGTCGTCAAGATCGAGATCCACAAGCTCGCTGCGGAGCTCATCCCTTAAGTTCTTTGCTGCAGTTTCAGCGAATTCAAGTATGTAAGCCAAGTCAGTGCTTGAGACGTTGACTGTTGTTTCGATCAGGTTGGCTGACATTTTTTGTACCTTCAGTTTTGTTGTTCCTGTTGCAGAAGGTCCTTCCAACCTTCATAAATCATGACCATTGCCATGGTATCCAATTCACAATACTTGAGCAGAGCCTTCCGGATCTCCTCACGCTCATATTCCGACATTTCCTCAAACTGCATCCGGGCATAAGCGGTCAGGGCTGCACCACCATCCCGCAGCTCATCATCGTCACTCAAGATGCCCATATCTTTGTCCGAGATATCCTGAAACATCTTCGGCAGCATTTTGTATGGGTCGGCAACTTTACCGTCCTTGATTTTGATCCACTGCCAGTCTTTGAAGTTGAGACTCGGGATTCCATCCGACGCGCCGTAAATTGGATTTGAATATTTATCCTGCAGAAAGGTTGAGCTGTTTAGGATTGCCGGTAGCACCTGCTTGATCGAGTTGGAGCCATTGGTGGCCGGGTCGTAATAGTAGCGCTTAACAATCTCCCACATGTCCACCATATTGCGCTCGCCGGTCCACTGCTCAACAGAATCCTTAATGGCTTGGGTGATAGACCTGATGAACGCACACAATTCTTCCCGGTCTGTTATTTCCCGCTGATCAGCCTGAAGCTGGCGGTAAATCATGTTGAGGAATGTGTTTTCATGGTTGGAGTAGCGAAAGATGCTACCGTTGTCGTTTTCAAGCTGAACCTTCAGGGCTCGCACAAAGTCATAATTCGGAAACGCTCCCTGTTCCGTATTCAGATACTCACCGAAATGCTCCACGGTGCCATCTTCGTGAACAATATGATGGGAAAACTGAAACGCGATCCCCTCATAAGGTCTGCGACCTGCATTAAAGGGGATGGCCACCATCGTTGTTTCAAAGTCGATGAAATGGAGCGGAAACACCCAGCTGCTCATCTCGCTCTGCAGGTTTTCCTGATCCAACCAGATCGAAGTGTCACCGTTCTGGAACTTTTCAATCTGAAGCCACTGACGTTCGCTGGCAGAGATACCCAGCTTTTTGTCAGGCTTAGGAACCACATCCTCTTCGGTCAGATCGGACATCTTGATGCATCCAGCCTCAATCAGTTTACCCTTTTTTCTGAAGTTCCAGACATCGAGAACGGTTGGGCTCTCGAAATCATCATCCTTCCAACCCAGATTCGCTTTCCAGCATTCTTTCTTGCCGCTCAGCAAGCCGGACTGCTCCTCGCCGTCCTTTGTATAGAACTCGCAGCTTGAACAGTTGGTTGATACTGGTGACGGTATTTTGGTATCCGAAGCATAGTGTTCTGCAAACAGATCAACCCGCTGTGTAAAGCTAAGGGCCTGATCACTGCCGCCATCTGTACCGGCATAAATCTGGTCGCATTCGGTATCAACATTCACCTTGCAGAGAATCGGTGGTGTCAGATCTGCGTCGGTCAGGGTTTCCGATACAGAAACCGACTTGCGGTCATTGGCATCCTTCACCAACCGAAACTTCTGGTTAAGCCCATCGGTGGGACAGGTCGCAGATTTATCGGCCATCATGAGATGGGCGGCGACTGTATATTGAGGTAGCGCCTGATTGATCACATATTTCTGAAAGGCCACATCATAGAGGTAGGACTTCCAGCCTGATTTGATCGTCCCGTTTTTATTAGCAAACGGGTCTTCAGCTTCAGGATCAAAGGATTTGGCTTTCACCTCATAGAGGCTGAGACGATTACCGTTTTTAACCAGAATATCCGCACGGATGAATAGTGTGTCGGTCGCTATTGCCGCTTCGTAAATGGTTACCTGATCCAATTCCAGCAGCTTGTTGGTTTCAGCGAGAGCCTCCTCGTAATCCAGTGTTTTGATATCGTGACCACCGGGGAAGTAACATTTAGCCAGGTCGCCCACCTGAAAACCGCCATCCGCCAGTGCAAGAAGGAAGCTATCATCAAGGTTCTGGTTAGCGTATTCGCTTTTCCCGGTATAGAACAGCTTGGCTGGGCATTCAGTTGCCAGTTTGAATCTCGATTTTGTCAGGTATCTCCTTTTTGCCATCAGTATCTCTCCCTGTTATTCACTTTTAACCACCTTTGTACAACCCGGGCCGGACAGCGAGCTGCGGCCACCGGAGACTGGTGTGATATTTATCTGGGTGCTTATTCTTTCTTTCAGTGCAGATACGTGGGAGATGATTCCGATCAGCTTTCCGTCCTGCTGAAGGCCGGATAAGGTTTCCAGAGCGGTCTCCAGAGCTTCTTCATCCAAGGTACCAAAGCCCTCATCAAGGAACAGGGAGTCCACGCGAACTTTCCGGCTGGCCATTTTCGACAACCCCAATGCCAGCGTCAGACTGACAATAAAGCTTTCACCGCCGGACAGATTCTTGGTCGACCGGATTTCACCGGCTTGATAGTTATCGATGACGTTAAGTTCCAGCGGCTGTTGTTCATCCCGGATCAGCAGATAGCGATCGGTCATTTTTTCCAGCTGCCGGTTGGCATGAGAAACCATCAGCTCAAAGGTCAGGCCCTGAGCAAAGTTGCGGTACTTTTTCCCGTCGGCTGAACCGATGAGACCATGCAGCTTCTCCCAGCGATGGCACTCTTTCTTTTGAGCCTCGATGGCGGACTGCTTTTCTTTTATCCGGTCTTTGGCAGCCGTATTTTCACTCAGCTTGTGTTTGAGACCGGCAATGCCATCGCGCAGTGTTTTCAGGGAATCTTCAAATTCTTTGAACTGCGGTTCCAATTCCTCAAGCGTTTTATCCGTGAGCTTTTTGGCGACCTCCGTGGCCAGACGTGTCTCCCGGTCTTTTTGTTTGGCTTTAAGCTCTGTCCCTTCATTATCCAGCTCCTTGGCCCGGGAGGATAAAGATTCCCGCTCTTCATGAGGCAGTCTGGCTTCGAGGAAGGCTTTCTCATCTGCAAAGCCTGCCGGAATCAGAGCGGCAGAGAAGTCGGTTTCCGCTTTTTGCAGTTCAGGTGTTCTTTGTTCAATGCGTTTCTTCAGGGCTTCAATATGGGTCTTGGCCGTTGTCAGTTTCTGCTGCAGCTCGGTATTCAGGTCTCTTGCTTTTTTCTCGGCCTTTTCGGCATCGGCAATGGCTTTGTTCAGTCGGCCTTCTTCATCATCAGGCTTTTTATCGCCATACAATTGCTTCCGCTCTTCCGTTCCGTCGGCCAGTTCCTTTTTGAGTCGTTCCAGAGTTTCCTGTTTTTCAGTGAGAGCCTTGACCTGCGTATCAATCACGGCATCGAGACGCTTCACCTCGCTGTCGATAGCGGCAATCTGTTTTTCGATGTCGGTCTTTTGTTTTACCTGCTCCTGCCATGCCTTCAGTCGTGACCTGAGGGATTCGAGCAGTGACTCGACCTCTGTCTCCGGTATTTCAGTAATGCCAAGTGGCTGGAGTTTCCCGGAAACGGCCAGCTTGAGTTCATCAAAGCTGGTCCGAAGCTTTGTGAGGGTTTTCTTCAATTCAGCGAGCGTTTTTTCTGCGGTCTTCTTGTCATTGGCCGCTTCGGTTTCCAGCTTCTCACTGTCATTCAGGTTTTTACGGGCAGCGGTTTCCGCCTGTTCCAGTTTTTTTATGGCGGCTTCCTGTTCGTCAGCCTTGTCGATCAGCTTGGTCAGCGATTCGATCTTTTGCTCGATCTCATCGGGAACCGGAACATTGCCCTCGGCGAAGGGATGGTCGTTCGAGCCACAGAGTGGACAGGGCTTGCCATCTTCCAGTTTGGCCCGGTGGTCTTCAAGCTCCTCGATTTTCCTGATGAAAGCCATTTCACGGAGCAAGGTTTCCTTCTCGGTGCGATATTCCCGGAGCAGTTTGTCACCCAGTAATTCGCTCAGAGCATCCTTGCCTTGCTGTAGATTTTTACCAGCCGTCTCCAGCTCCTGTCTTTTGAGCCCACATTGCTTGGAGGCTTCCTCTAGTTTCTTTGTGGCGTCTGTTACGGCCGTATCGGCTTTTTTGATATCAGTTTCTTTCTGCGTGATCTCCTGCTGTTTGGAGAGCAGGTTGCCGAGTTGTTCTTCAACACCTGCCAGTCCACTGATCAACCATTCATCCTGCGCATTCTCTTTGAGGTATAGCTCTGCAGCCTCCAACGTTTTCTCTGCAGCAGTCCGTTTTTCTTGTTCCTTCTCCCGAGCCTGCTTGTCGGTCTCAATCTTTCCGGCTTCCTTGGTACAGACATCAGCGCCTTCCGATACCGCCTTTGTCTGTTCAGCAATTTTTTGATCAATCGACCGGATTTTCTGGATCAACGGGCCAGCCGTTTTTAGCTCCTCTTTGGATTTGAGGGTGAGCTGTTCAGCAGATTTGAGAGCCTCTGTTTGTGTGTTGGCAGATGATTCCAGCTCAGGAAGTGCGGCTTCATCCGTTTTCAGGGCGGTTTGATCGTCAGCCTGCTGTTTACGGAGGGATGTTACACTCACGTATGTTCCGTCCAGAGACGCGGCCTTGGTGGCAAGTTCAAGTTTGGCCCGTTCCGGTTTGAATACTTCGGTATCGGCCTTCAGTTTGGCGGCGTCATCCGTAAGGCTGAGGATCTCCTTTTTCAGGTTCTCAATATTGGTCAGCCATGTGATGGCTTTACCTGTTTCCGTTGATTTACCGGCAAGCTCAGTTTCCTGTTTCTGCTTGGCCGCAAGGTCATCCTGAATTTCCTTTTCCTGTTCCGGCTCAAGAATCACGATGCCGGAGGTTTCGGCGTTCAGGATGTTGAGCTTATCCCGCTCATCACGCTGGCGCTCATGAACACGCCGTGAGATTTCTGAATAAATTTCGGTACCGGTGATCTGCTCGAGGATCTTGGACTTCTGCTCAACGTCAGCTTTCAGGAAGGTATCGAAGCCTCCCTGTGCCAGCAGAATTGAGCGGGTGAAACGGTCGAAGTCCATCCCGGTTTTTTCTTCAATGACCGCTCCGACAAGACTCTTCTTGGTTTCGATAGGCTTACCCGTAGCATCGTCCGCAATCTGGTGCTCCTGATCCTGCAGGTTGCCTTCAGCCTTTTTCCGTGCCCGGCGCTGTTCCCAGTGGCAACGGAATCGACCAGCCTGGGATTCAAAGAGTACCTCGGCATAGCATTCACCGGTCTGGCGGGACATGATCTCATTCCCGCTCTTGGTGATTTTCCCAAGGCGTGGCGTAGATCCATAAAGTGCCAGACAGATGGCATCAAGAATTGTCGACTTGCCCGCACCGGTCGGACCGGTCAGAGCAAAGATACCGTTGGATACATATTCGGGATCGGTGAAGTCTATGACCCATTCACCATAGAGGGAGTTGAGGTTCTTAAATCTGAGTTCAAGTATCTTCATAATCAGCCTCTCTATTCCGCGTTGACGTCTTCTTCATGGAGAGACTTGATTATTTCGTTATAGGAGACCGTCAGTTCCTCACGGTCTTCATCCGGCACCTCAAAAGCATCCAGACAGCGGGTAAAAACATCTCCGGCATCCAGATCATCGAGGGTTTCATCTTCCGCGACCGTACTGATCACCCGGTCCATGACACGCCGGTTTTTGATCCGGCGGATTTCCATGGCTGAATCGGCCATAGCTTCGTCGAGCATCTCGCGCAGGTTGCCGATGATATCGCTGCCGTTGTATTCAATCTCAAGCCATGCAGAGCTTTCTTCCTTTTTGAGTTCCTCCAGCTTGGCATGGATATCATCCAGCGATCCGACAATGCGGACCAGCTCCTGAAAACGCGGTACAGGGAGTTCTTGGATGTTCGGCGTGGCGCTATTGAACTCTACAAGCACGACCTTCTTTTCCTGAGTCGCTTCGCCATAGCCCATCGGAATAGGCGAGCCACAGTAGCGGATGTGCTCCGCGCTTCCGACCGCCTGAGGAACGTGCAGATGCCCGAGGGCCAGATAATCGATTGACGAAGGGAAAACCTCCTCACCGACATGAGCCAGCGATCCTACATAAAGTTCCCGAACACCATCACCGTCAACGGTCTTACCGCCTGCCGTGAACAGGTGGCCCATGGCAACGATGGGGATTCCATCATGCCCGGCGCTTTTGAATTCGGCTCGTTTCTGTTCAGCAATGGCACAGACATCGGCGTAATGGTTTTTCAGTCCTTCAACGAGCTTGGCGTTTTTATCATCGATGGTTTCTCCCGGCTCGACCGTGCGGATATCCTTATCCCGTAAATAAGGCACAGCGCAGACAATGGCCTCCGGCGTGTCATTTGCTTGAAGAACAAAGACTTCATCCTCCAAGGCTTCGGTCATGGAGCCCACCACATACACATTGAGCGCTCGGAGCAGCTCCTTCGGGGCATTTAGAAATGACGGTGAATCATGATTCCCGGCAACGACCACAACATGACGGCAGCAGGATGCAGCCACCCGGCACAGGAAACGATAATAGAGCTCCTGCGCCCGGTTGCTGGGTGTGCTGGTATCGAACACATCACCGGCAACAAGCAAGGCATCAACCTTTTCATCTTCAATGGTCTGAGTCAGCCAATCCAGAAACGCAGAGAACTCCTCATAACGTTTCCGGCCGTAAAGGGAGCGGCCTAAATGCCAGTCTGATGTGTGGAGGATTTTCATAGGCTAATCCAATAATATTGCTTTCTGCATCAGCATCTGGTTGTTCTGATAGAACGGCACGTCTGTGTTCCCAAGAACAGTGGGCGGCACGTTTGACAGCTCAGTGAGATTATCCATCGGTACGATGACGCTCTTTGCTCCGTTTTCGGAGAGCATGGTGACCTTGTCCGCAAAGTTGATCACCCGTTCGATAGCACCACCCACTGAGATATTTCCGAGCACCGCCAGACCGGCTTTGAGGTTCTTTTTGTAAAGAGCTGATACGATGGCGATGTAAACGGCGGAACCTATTCCTGATGAGATCGCAGCTCCCAGAAGATTGGTAACCTGTATCGTGATGTCATAATTCTTCAGCGAGTGTTTATCGCTCAGGATCGTTTTTTCGTTGGCCTTGATGTATTGATAGGTGTTTTTGATATTTTCCTTCACTGCCGTGTTATTGACCCCAGTTATGTTCAACTTCCCAGACCCGGCGACAGCGACAGTTTCAATTCTCACGAGAGCAACGTTTTCACCGTCACTCGTGCTGGTATAACAGATCCCCGGCGGAAGAGGTGTGTTCTCGATGAGGTGTGAGCCCTTTTCTTCCGGTAGGCCGACAAAGAATTCTTCCTGGCTTTCTTTATCGATGTAGGAAAAATTGGTGTCCCAGAATTCCATGCCTCCGATGCGCTTCAACTGTTCCTTAACACGTCGGCGCATTTCGAGAGCAATTTCGAGGTACTCTTTGATGTCCTCTTTCGTATACTCTCCGTCGGGGTGCATCAGTTTGATCAACCCGGAAACGGTCTTTTTGACCGGTTTGGTGTCACGCTGTTTCAGATGTGCTCCAAGGGAATAATATTTTTCGAGCGCGTCGGTATAGGTTACCCGCCTTAATGATTTGAGAACTTCGGAGAAGTAGTCCGTACTGAATCCAAAGCTGGACGTGAAATGATTTGGGGAAAATTTGATCATCTCCCAGCCAGGCAAATAAAAATGAATGCGATCAAGGAAAGCGGTATCGCTGTTGACCTCATCGGATAGCGGGCTGAACAGATGTGAGGTCTGGAGAACCGTCTCTACTGGCTGATTGATGTTTCCATTGAGGATAATGGATGCGACGCCAGTGATTTCGCCACCGGCACCTGCCCGGGAAAAAGAACCTGATTCCATGTAGTCTTTCATGAGAGGAACGGCATCTCTGTCTTTGAAAATCTTGTCGGTGGCCTCATCAAAGCAGATGGCGTCCCATTGTCCAACCGCACCGACTTTGCCCGTTGAGCCATGGACGAAAAGTTTGGCAACAGTAGCTTGGCCACCAGAGATCAAAACGGCGTAAGGCGTGAGTTCTTTAAAGACAAAGGATTTACCTGTTGAGCGTGGCCCCAGCTCAATGAAGTTGAAGTTTGACTCAACCATTGGGAGTAGTCGGGAAAGCAGGAGCATCTTGATACGGTCGGTGACGCCTTCTGCACTTGGCTCATAGCCGCAGCTTCGTAACAGGATGTCGAGCCATTCGCTTTTGGTGAATTCTTTGCGTTTATTGATGATCTTACTATTATCAAAGCTGGAGAGCTGGATCGGCTTAATCTCGGTAATTACAAACGGGAAGATATTCTGACCGATCTTTATGTTGGGATCATACTCCACATCAATAATTGCCCAGATGCCACCCATAAGCATCTTTTCATGCTGCTTTACCAATCCATCGCTGATGTTCCCGTTTTTGATGTTACTGTTCTGTAGTTTTGCCCAGTAAATGTCCTTTTTAGAATCCAACTCGACAGAAATCTTGTCGATGATCTTGTAACGGCCTTTCTCACGAATCTTTGAATGAATCAGAGAGCTCTCTTCCGGATTCACATAGTGCTCGCTGAGAACCTTTTTAACGTTCTCCATTCCGGTGCGGATTTTTTCGTCGTCATCAGTCGAACAGGAGTTGGCGATCAGATACTCAAGCACAAACACCGGTACATTGGCCCCCACCTTTACGGAGAGGACAAGATCTTTCTTGACCACGAACCCTCGGAAATGCTCCAGAAGTTTTTTATCTAAATCATTCAATACTGCCATAATCAGTTCCTTATCATTAGAGAAGCCCGCCTAAATCTCTGTCTTTATTTTGTTTTACAACGGCCCGATCGAGCTGTTGTTTGGTGGCGGCATCAAGAAGGTGGACTTCAATTTCTGAATGGCCATCAAACGTATATTCCTTGGTAATCCGCTCATTCCGCTGAATGGTGAATACATCGCTTTTGTTTACCTGCGCTCTGTTGGCAAAGAAGACCAGATGGACCTTCCGCTCCATGGAGAACAGATCACCGGCACCTTTATCTGCCCGAATTTTGATGGAAAACAATTCACCGGTGACATCTTTCAGATCCCCCTTGTTTTCAATCGATACGGACAGCGAAGCCGCTGATGCACCGGATCTTTCCCAGCAGAAATAAGGCGTAACAAGTTCCTGGGGCGATACACCCCCATGGGAAAAGCCATACAATCCCGGAGTTTTGAATGGATTGATATTCTTGGAAAAATACAGGTAACCAAATTGCTTATAGCTCTTTTCGGCCTCAATCAGCGCAGGTGTAAGATCTGTTTGCTTGATTTCTGTGCGGATATAGCGCTCAGCTTTCTCAAAATCGCCTTTCGGTGAAACGGTAATCTTGTCCGCGTCACTCAGCAATCCGGTCAGTACAAAACCATGATCCGTGATCAGATAGACCTTGGCATAACCACTGGCGAGAAGAAGTGTGACCTTTTCGGCAAAGAAATCGATGGTCTCCGGGAAATACTTCAGCGCCTTTTGCTGAAGCTTCTCACCCATGTCATCGATGTCTTTATAGGTGCAAATCAAAACCTGCCCGGGCAAAGCCTCTTCGGTAACTTCATCCAACCGAATAAAATCGATAGTGATATCAGGGTTCTGTGCGGCCAGATATTTCTCACGGTTACTCTGGATCGCTTCAGTCACTCCATTGGCCATATAGATGCGGCTCATGTTGTTTTCGGTTTCGGAAGGGATATCCGCAAGGATTGAATCCTTCTTGAGGTTAGCTGTCCCTTTAACCTTGCCCGCGACGAGTTCCGCTATTTCATAGGCAACGCCATCTCCGACAATAACGGCCGTCTTCAAGCCGCCAGCATCATCAATAATCCGCTGCAAAGTCCCAGTTTGGGTTTCTTTGTAGCCGTTCCAGTGCTTGAACCATTTGTCGAGGAAGATGGAGACGTGCTCCTTGTAAAGTTCCTGAAACGGTTCGAGGAGTTCTTTCCGATTGAGGAATTCGGCGTAAAGGTTGCGGATGGCTGTATCCAGTTTACAGAAATGCTTTTTGTAAAACTCAACGCACTCAGTAAATGAGCTCAGGTAGGCTATGTCTTTGGGGTCAAATTCCAGCAGTACGATCACATCATGCCAGAAGCAAATGCCGAGAGCCTGAGCCTGTCTGCTTTGATTCCGTTGACGCAATTTGGCCAGCGTGTGTGGTACAGATACTTTATCGGAAATGCTTGCGCCGATTTCAGCCAGCCATCGTTCATCCACCTGCCGGAAAGGATGATGGATACTGACATTCCAGATATCCAGATCGGAGCCGACCGCGTAGCTATTCAGATAACCGTTGAATGAATCCCGATAGGTGACAGAGTCAAGCCAGCCTTTATAGACCGAATCCAGTGTCTTATCGCAGCTACCAGTGGCCAAGCCGTCGAGCATGGCTTTTACCACTTCACCGGCAAGCGTAGACGCAGGCTTGTTCAAATAATCCTGCCCAAGCAGTTCATTGACTTTTCGGTAAAAAGTCTCCCTGAGCTGTGCGTCATACTTCTCTTTTGAGTAGCTTTCGGGATCATGCACAAACGGCAATAGCTCTTTGTTCAGGTCGAATATTTCGGTTGCGCCTTTGTGGCTGAGATCCATCCAGTAGGTGCGGTCTTTGCCGACACTGACTTTGGCTGCAGCAATCAATTCTTCCTTGGGAAGGTTGATATTCAGGTTCAGGGTCTGGTGGACCTTATCCTTGATATAGTTCTGCAGGTAACGGATCTCCAGGCATCCACACGTTTCGCAATATTCCCGGACATATTTGAGCTCATCTTTTTTAGAGCGAGTGTAAATGAGGAACCGTTCGTGGCTGGGCTGCGCTTTTTCAACGAGATACTTTACATGCAACTCTTCCAGCTCGGTATTTGCCTGCTGAATAGTGTATTCCGCTCCAAGGGTCTTCAGTAAAAACTCAGCATCGCCGGATTCATCGATAAACACAGCAACAGTGTGTTGCTCGTATATATCCTGAAGGTCATTTTTGAACCATATATCAATCATTACGATGCCCCTTATCTTTTGTTGGATGCATGCCCTTTGGCTTGTAGGAGTTTACGGTTTCCATATTTTGTAAATCTCCTTACGACGGTTGAACGCCTCTTGTCCGCCTTCCATTATGTTTACAATCGTTTTCTGGGTGTCTTGGGCGTCAACACTCCCACTTTGTACGGCCACTTTTTCATCCATGAATGAACAGGCATGCACCAATTCGGCATCCCCTAAAACGGGGATGTTGGGGTTGTGAGTGGCAAAAATGAATTGAACTCCGGGCTTCATGTCGCGAATCAGCTTAATGACATCTTCATATATTGTCTGGTTGTCCAGATCGTCCTCAGGCTGATCGATTATAATTACGTCATTCTCTTTGAGGCTGAGAACGAAAAGAATCAGCGCAGAAGCTCGCTGCCCCAAAGAGTGGTGTTGTAACTCTTTGCCACGATATTTGATGATAAATTTATTTGGCACCTGATACGTCAGAGCCGATTCAAGGTTGGCTAAAAGGCGGTCCGTGAAAAGTTGCGGGTTGCTGCCAAAGTGCTGCTTGGCAGTATCCAGATCTTTGTATATGGACGCGAAGTCAGAATACTGGCTGGCAATCCCTTGGAACGTGGTGTCTCTGAGACCGCTTCCTTTGCAGTATTCTTTCATCGTATCTACAAAGTCCGCCTTATCACCTTTATACTGGGAATCGATAGTAATTGAGGACGACTCTTTTTCGATTTTTTCCAGCTCAGATTTAATCAGCAAAAACTCTTCATGCCACAGATCATTTAGCGCCTTCACCTCTTTGAGCAAGGTTTCCTGATGCCCGGCAAATTCGTCTTTCTGCTTCTGAAGCACACCGATTTGAGTGACCGCTTTTGAGCTCTTGGTCTTCAGTGCTAAAAATTCTTCAGAGCTGATATTGGTGTTCCCTGTTTCTTTCAGCTCCTCACTCAACTTTCTTTCGATCTCTGCAAACTCATCAACCATCCCTTTGCGGATGGCTTTCATCTCCGTCTGAAGGTCTTTAAGCTGTTGCTGCACAGCAGGATTGTCCTGCTCCCAAACTTTCAACTGAGAAATCAGGGACAGATATTTGGTTTCCAGAATGGTCTTCAGTTTCTCAAAAAGTTCAGCATTGTGCTTGGACACATAATCTTTCTTGGAGGACAGAACTAATTCGTGATCTGCAGATATGCTGCTGATATCCTGCGAGAAAAGATCAACCGCCTCAATTGTCGCATCGATCTGTTTTACATCAGCATCGAAATCGAGCCTTTTCTGGAGTTTATCCTCAACCTTATGATCCGCATAAAATTTCAGTTGATGGTCGGCATCCTTTTTAATGTCGTTCTGTTCCTTGATCAGCTCATCCAGTCCCAATCCGCTGGTGAGATTTCGAACCGCATCAATCACCTTCACTTTCTGAGCAGATATCTTTTGCAGGACCTCATCCCGTTTTGAGCCAAGCAACTTGTTTACCAAGTCCTTTTCAAAGCCTTCACCGGTGCTGGACAAATCTTTCTGGCCAAAGTAAATGGGCTTCCTGAGAATTGACTCTCTTATTGCCACTCCCTGTAGATCTTGCCCACCATCTTTAACGTTCGTATCCTCGCCATAAACCTTTGAAATCATGTAAGCCTTACCATGGCGGTCGACGACATTCATCTCGACCTTGCCACCACTTCCCATCGTGTACTTGACAAGATCTTCTTTGTACTTTTTATCACCCGATTTTTCACCGAATGGAATTTCCAGCACATAGCGTATCACTTCAAGAATGGAGGATTTTCCGCTACCCCGAATGCCAATCATGGTGTTGAGCTCTGGGGAGAACTGGATTTGCTTTTCTGCTAAGGTGCCACCGGTAAAGCGGATATTCTGAATGCGGGAGTGACCATGCTGAACAGGATTGACAGCAACACGGCTATCCTTGTCCACAAGGGCAAATTTCACTGCATCAAAGGAGAAGGCTCCCAGCTTGAGATAGCACGGATCACCATTGCCGATACCATCGATGTTTTTACAATCAGAGCCTTCAACTTCGGCCGGATACCAGTCAGAAAACCAATTCTTGACTTTGTCACGCTCATCACGGGTTCTGACTTTCTGAAAACCCAAGCATCGTCTTCTGAATATTTTGTTTTGACCAATCTCCTGCAGCCTGCCGCCATCGAGTTCATTCCAGAGGCCGCTGCTTTGTTCAACATGCGCAAAGACGACCATAAAGTCCTTATGGTAGCCCTCGAGCTTTTTTAAGGTGGTCAAGAGATCAAGGGAGCTTCGACCGTTTTCCTGCTCATATTGGTTGGGAGTTTTTCCCTCAAAAGCCACATTCAAGAACTGGTTTATATAATCCTGACCATCTGCCAGCCACTCATCATTGAAGATGACCATCGTATGTATGCCATTGGCTCCGTCATTGACGGATAGTTCAACACCGGGAAGCAGAAAGATCTCTTCCTTTCTGGCCTTTTTCCGGAGAGCCTTAAACTCGCTGGTATCGAATTTGTTGTGATTGGTGATTACACCAACACGAATGTCCTTCGCTTTCAGCCCCGCTACATAGTCATTCACAAAGCTGTTTTCTTCCCCATCGTAACGGAACTCCTTGTCCGCCTTGGTGTGGAGGTGAAAATCAGCCCGGAGCCAAGTGGCCCCTGAATGAAAAACTTCATACTCTTTTTGTTCTGTAGACATAATCAGCTCTCCCTACCAGTCCGCATTCAGGTACTTTTTGAGTTGTCCTGCATTGAGCACCTCGTAAGGGATCATTTTCTTTTTCTGCAGGGGAGCGATGTTTTTGCCTACTCCGTCGTCTAGGATTGGATCGTAGCCTTCGGCCAGCAGCTCATCGATCTTGGCCTTGAAGGCTTCAATTTCTTTGAGCTGCCTGAAGATGCGGTCTTTTTCGTTCTGGGCATCGGCGCTTTCATTGCCGGAAAGGTCGCTCTGGCGGTTGACCAGTGAGCGTTCCCGGTGCTCGATGTAGACCGAGCGTAGGCGCATCAGCTTGTCGCGGCTCCATTTGTAAATAATGATGTAACAGTCGAAGCCCTGTTCCGGCCCACTGGTGAGATGCCAGATAAACGGTGTCTTGGGCAGATACATGAACAGGTTCAGATGGTCGGACAGTTCCGCAAAGAAATATTTATTGAGGTACTCATGGATCGGACGACCAAGCACTGAATCGAAACTGGAATACTGTGCCGAGCTGAAACCTTTCTCGCGGAATTTTTCCTCGATGCGATCCAGCAACACCTTTTCCCCGGCATTGGGTACCAGTGGAATAATACCGTCTTCATCCTCCATGAGGATCTCCCGGACCATGTCGGCCAGAAACTCCATGGCCAATGTATGCATCCGCTGCTGCGGGATCACATTGCTCTGGTTGAACCAGTACCAGACATTGATCGGATTGACCTTGTTGCGAATACAGAACTCCTCCAGATCGTTGTTGCTCTGGTAGAGGCTTCCGAATCCGCTTTCAATGGCCTCACGTTCTTCGGCGGTAAACTCTTTGGTCGGCAGAGCCTCGATAAACTCACGGATGGCATCCAGCGGGAATTCCTTGGTTGCTTCGGTTTCAGCCAGATAGGCGTTTCGGGCTTCGGAGGTAACCGGTAGGCCACCGATGGCCACACCTTCTTTGGCTAAAACCATCGCCTTATCATGTTCGGTCAGGTCATAAACTTCGAAGATCTTCTCATTAATGATGGCCTCGTTAATGAGGCCTTGGGCAAGGAGGTGGTTTTCGTAGCTAAAGAATACAATCAGTCTATTTTTTAATTCGCCTTGAGTAATAAAAGTGAAAGGTGATTGACGATAAAGGATTTCAACAATGGAAAATTGGCAAAACATCTTTTTGATTTGGATATTTGCCTTTACGAGTTTGGCTATATCATGGTCATGAGACGCAGACGGTATCGCTAAAGGAATCCTCCTAATATCACCTACCTGTCTATTTACAGTTGGATTGAGGCAGTCAACTATATATCCACATAGTTTTGCATTCATGAACCCTAATAAATACTCATTGCTCATATTCTGTTGAATATTGAATACGCAAGGGCCGCCCTTATCAAAGGAATACCTGTTTTCTATAAAGCGGAAACTTACCCCTTTTGAACCAGATGCAGAATAAGAAATACCTTCTTTGAAATAGAACTCTTTATTGTCCGTAGTGGCAAGCTTTGCGCCATTGTTTTCATAATCAACTACAGTCCAATTGTTTCCATACCAACGTACAAACGGACCACCTTTTTGGTATCCTACCCACCTTTTACCGTCGGATGGGTAATGATCTGATAAATTGGCCGGATCAACTTCCCAGAAAAAACGAAGAAATTTGTTATTGTTACCAGTCATCAAACCAGTAAGAGCTTTGTTGTTATCGCCTAAAGCTTCCTCCCCAAACTTCTCCCGGAATTCGTCGGAGATCCAGTAGATGAAGGGCCAGGATTTGATGATCTTCAGTTTGGCTTGCGGGATGGTATAAAGGAGTTCATGTGTTCCTCCTGCAATAAATTTTTCGTAAGCTTCAAACAACGCGTCATAACGCTTGGTTTCATACAGGTGATTCAGCTTTACAAAAACCGCATCTTTTTCCTGATTATTGTTCTTTTCCAGTATGTAAAGAGCGCTATCTACGCGAGCCGACGGGTTAAACATTCCCAAGTAACCCCATTCAACAAAGAAGTTGATATGGGTTTTATCGACCATAAACTTGCGGACGTCTTCGAACGTTTTGATATACATAAACGTTGGCGGATGAACCATGGCAACAAAACCAGCTTTTCCTGTGAAGTCAAAACACCGCTTAATAAAAGTGGCATACAGGTTGGTGTGGAACTTGTACGGCTTCTTATAATTATCTTCGATAAACTCTCTCAGGTCTGGCCCGAAGTCAGCACTGTCGGTATAGGGCGGATTCGCTGTCGCCACATCGTATTCGGTGGTGAGGAGTTCAAGGAAGGTGATGGCATCCCGGGTCTTGCTGATCAGGAAGGTGCTTCCCTGAGCCTGAGCATATTGTTCGACCGCTGTTTTCAGGTTGGTGAAGAAGGTAGCGGCAAAGTCCTTATGCGCCTCCAAGTCAGTTTGTCCAAACAAGTCATATTCAGCCCGTTCTTCTATCTGTTTCAACTTAGCATTAACGCGCTCATCAATGCGAATTAATGAGCCGAACTTATAGGCATATTTCAGATCATCCCAAATTTCCCGAATCAGCTCCTTCTGCTCATCACCAAGAGGATTAACCGCGAAAGGCACCAAAGACGCGAAATTTTCCTCTTCCCCTTTTGCGCTTTTCGCGTATTTCGCGGTTTCAAAAATGTCTTTCACAACATCGTATTCCGGCAGGTAAAAGTCGGACGAGACCACATTGAATTTAAGTTCACCAATAGTGCGACGCTTCTTCTTGGCCTTTATAAACAGACCAAGCTGCGCCAGCTGAACCGCCCGGTCATCCAGATCGATGCCGTGCAGGTTGTTTTCGATAATCAGCTTGGGGATCTCTTTTTCGTCGTAATCGGCTCCGTAATTATCGATCTGGTCGACATAGAGCTCGTAGAAGAAATCAAAGGCATAGAGCAGGAAATTGCCCGATCCGCAGGCCGGGTCAATGGCTTTAACCTCATGCAGCGGTTTGGGTTTTCGTTCCTGTGTCTGCGGTGCATTGGCAATCTTGTAGCGTCGTTTGATCTCGGAATCCGGATACATTTCCAGATAGAGTTTCCCCAGTGAGTTTTCCACCAGAAACTGGACTACCCAGCGAGGTGTATAGACCTGTGACTGCAGGGAGACCTTGTTATATTCGGTCTTGTCGCCGCTGTCTTTGTGGGCCTTTTTCTTGACGTTGTTGTAGCTCTCATACATCCAGCCGAGCACATCATCGCTCTGCCAGATGTCGCTGCCCACCTGGCTATCCTTTTCCACCGCATTGAAGGCATCGATGATCTCGTTGAGGCTGATGGCATCGGGCAGTAAGGCATAGGGATAGGCTTTGCTGTAGAGCGGAAGCGTCTCACCCAGTTCGTCAAAAGCGGTCTTCAGGTATTCACGAATACCTTCCAGCTCCTCTGAGCGCATATGCGGGTTTATCTCCAGCCATGCCTTGTGACCGAAAGAGCGGTCTCCGTGTTCCGGCTGCTTGGTCAGAACCGGCGGGAACAATGCGGCCGCCTCCATAACCTTGACGGCCGCCAGCCGGTTGAACAGGGTAAAGGTCAGCTCATCAATGAGCTTTTCCCGGGCATGTTCGTAATCGCCGGTTTCCCCGATGTGGTTTTCGAGGATACGTTCGTATCGTTCTCTTTTTTCCCTTACTTCAGCTGGGAGTTTGTCTGCTTCTGACAGCTTGGCTTTACCAATCCCCAGCCGGGCGAAATGTTTATCAAAAGCAGCCTCAATGAGGTCTCGGAGCTTATCTACATGTTCTGGTAATTTCATCTGCTAACATCCTGTCATAAAGTTTCTATATCCAATTCGATCTCTTCATCGGGTCTGGCTGCGGCCAGCGACGTCAGTTGAGCCGTAAGGAGTGATTTATATTCCTGCACCGTCATGACCTTGCTGGTCACCTGAAAGCGTACTTTACGTGGTTTCTTTGGTGCTGGAGGCTGATCCGGAGAACCGCCGCCAGTATCTGGTTCCGGTTTGGGAGCCTCTGTAATAAAGCTGCTCTGAAGAATCAGCAGTTCGTTATCCTTGGTGGGAGCCAGCGCCGTGTAGTTCAGAATATCCGAGAGTGAGTAGCCGCAGTTTTTACAGGTAATGGCATATTCCAGCACCGGCTCTTTGATGATCCGGTCCGAGCAGTAACGCTTGAGTTCGTCCAGCTTTCTCTGGTTCTGAACATTCAAGTCGGCTGGGTAGCCTTTCAGGGTTCTTAGGGCTGCGTCGATCTTGCCGCTGAGCAGCTGGTATTCATGGCTCATTCCGGCTGCAGCGTTCTTGATCAGCTTGTAATAGCTGTCCTTAACAATCTGCACCTGCTGTTGCAGGCTGCCGAAGTTTTTGACCATGTCCTGCTTGTACAGGCGGTTAAACTCTTCGTGTGCTTCCTTGATACTGTTGTCGGTCCGATCCGCCTTTTTGAGTTCGCTGACCACCTCTTCAATGAAGCGTTTGAACTCTCTGACTTTGGAGAAGTTCTTTTTGATAAACTTCTGAGCCTTCAGAATCGTTTGGATGGCGCTGGAAAACTGATCGCTGTTGGTCAGCAGATATTCGACTTTTTTGATGTAGTTGTTTTCCGTGACCTTGCCACCATAGCTCAGTAAGGTTTGCTTTTGATCTGCGACTGTCGGGAACAGGGATTCAAATCCATCAACCGTATCACCGAGTGTTGTTAGTGCGCCGATGAAATGATCGGCCATGTGTCTGATACTGTCTGCCAGATCAAAGTCGTTGGTGTTCCAGTCCACCTTGCGCCCGGCGTGAGACTCGATTTCCAGATCCATCAACAACAACTGGACAGCCTGATTTTTCTGGGCGGCAGTCAGCGTGGCCGTTATGGATTTAAATGATGCAGATTTAAACTTGGTGGCATTGGTAAATGCTTCCTGAATGCCGCTCTGCTCATGGGAGAACCATGTCTCCCCATTGTATTTGACCGACAGACGACCGGCCCGTAATAGAGCGGCTAATGTTGAAACGATGGTTCCGAACGAATAGCCCCAAGGTGCGCCGGAAAGGTCTGATTCGAGTGTGCGGCCATCAACGTAGCGGCTCTTGATCTTGGCATTGATTTCTTCAACTACCTTCAGATGATCGCCGGTAAAGTTGCCGTGGCTGTCGAAGAATTTGAAGTCGTCACCGGAAAAGAGACGGCTCAAACCCTCTTTGCGACTGCTGAAAATCTTGGACACCAGACTTTCAGACAGGCCGGAGGCCAGACGCTTGGTGTAAATATTTTTGATCAGCTTGCGTTGCAGTTCACTGATGGTGCCCTTAAAGCTGTCCGCGTTGAGCAGATGCTCGTCAAACATGTAGATCAGCGAGGCATTGCGATAGGCCTTCTCAATTTTGACCCGAAGCTCTTTTTCCTTCTCTTCCCGAATGATGGAAAAGTCCCGGATGATCTGCCGCTTGGCAGGATCTGACTCGTTGGAGTATTTCTCCTCCATATAGGAGTAGCGGCTGACTTCACCAATCAATTTGTCGATCAGCGTGAACTCTTTGTTGTCCGGTACCAGCGTGATGAGATCCTTCTGGTACTGGGTCTCCAGTTTGAGGTTCTCAATGAAGTCCTGACGATTCTCACTGATATTGAAAAGACTGTAGACCGTTAGTTTCAGCTGTTTGCTGCCAGGACCGGTCAGCTCGTCATCCTGATCGGAAAGAACACTGAACTTGAAACTGTCGGTACCATCGTTGAAGATAGCCACCGGAGTAAATAACTTGTAGTCCTTGATGCAGTTGATCAATGAGCGTTTTTTGCTGAAAAGCTCGACATCAAAGTCCTTCATCTCCTCAAGGAGCTTGCCCTCAAGATCGGATGTAATTTTGTAGTTATTGTTCGAAAGCAGCAGAACCTTGGCTTCAAGCAACAATGCAAGCGCCTCTTCAATGACCGGCTTGACATCGTAGTAAGTGGTAATGTCCGATATGTAGCTCTTGGTGATGTTTTCCACGGTCGGCGACACGACCTCGGAGTCTGCCAGTAGATGAATGGTCTTGAGCAGCTTTTCACCATCAATGGTGCTGCCACGCTCATTCAGAATCTTTTTGGCTGTATCGTATTTGTTAACCAGACCGATTGGTGGTGCCGTCTGTGCCTCTGAGCAGATGGCGTATCCCGGGGTGAAACTGTAGAGCTCTTTTTCCCGCATCTGTTTACGGAGCACATCAAACGTGGTGATGATCATTCCACGAGCGGCAATCTGAGTGGCCACCAGCGCATTGGAGCTGAATAAAAATTTCTGCAGAATGTCAAACTGGTACTTGTGGAAGGGATAGTAGGTTGCAAACTCATCCGCATTGGCCGTCTTGGTCGGGAAGGATGACTTCAGATTTGTCGCATCCGATACGAGCCCTTCGTTTTTCTTGTGGTAATCGGCAAGCTGCTTGTGACCGGCATCCGTTTTATGGAGCAGTCGGGAGCGTATGATGACATCCACCTCTGTGGATTCAAGATGCACCTTCGTCTTGAAACGATCGGTCACCTTGGTCAGCTGGCTTCGATTTACATTGGCATTGTTGATAACATCATCGAGTTTTTCCTGAGCAATGGCGATGGTCCAGACCTTGTTACTGATGCTCGAAAGCGCTTCACTTATGCCTTCCAGATCGAGTAGCGTGAACTTTTTCTGGCTGATCGCTTCGCTGGCTTCGTCAAAGACAAAGACAAGCGTTTCGTCCGGTCTGGATTTCAGGTACTTCTCAAGTTCGGTTTTAAATTTGCTCGCCGAGAAATCCTCAATGGCCGAACTGTATACCTTCTGGGTGTCGGCATAGTCGGCCTCGCTGTATCCCATCTCAGCGAACACCTTTCGCATCACCCTTGCAACCTGACGGTTGCTGGTCTTCAGTTCATCCCATTCCTGCCCCTCAAGGGATTTGGCTTTGCCTTTGAATTCATCCAGTTTCCCATCAATGAAGAGGTCAAACTCCATGTAGCCATAAATGTCATCCCTGAAACCAAGGTTTTTCAGAAGGTTGGCAAAGAGAGTGAATGCCAGTCCTCTGTCAGTGTTTTGCTTGGCCACGTCGAGGAACACGACCCTGCTGTTGATCGCTTCGAGGTTGCGGATGGAGTTTTCAATGAGGCTTTCGTCTGAAACGCCTTTCAGCCTTGGGATAAATCGCTCTCGGGCTGGTGTTCCATTGATGGTCGGGTTATCGATGATGTAACCCAGCATCTTACCGAAATATGACTTACCGGAACCGTAAAAGCCGGACAACCAGACGCCGGTTTCTTTGATGTTGGAGGTAAACTGATTGGTGAAGTTGTATAGGTGCCGACCAATTCCCTCGGTTACGATGTATGATTCAATCTCCTGCTGGATTTCCAGTTCAGAACGATCCTCCAGGTCGATTACATTTTTAATATCTTCCTGTAGATCCAGCGTCAGAATTTCGTTTATTTTTGTCATATACAGCCCCTTATTTCACCAACGTGCAGCGATACTTCGATGCAGGTTTGAAGTTCAAAAAGTAAATGTTGTCGTCCTCTATTTTTGACGGGTAAAAAATCACCAGAGGATGAGGCAGGTTCATGACGGCCTTATGCTCCATGATATTTACGTTTTCGATCCCTGTTCCAAAGAGGCAACCGGTTCTTATCAGAAATGGAATTTTGTCGTTCCGGCAGGCGTCCTCAATTTCACTGATGATCAGGTCAAAAAGATCCGGTGTGGGATCATCTGAACGAAAAATCAGGTGAGGCGTATTTCTGAAATCGTTGTAATATTCGCTGAAAGAGTCCCAGCCATCCTCGTCAATGAACTGAACCAGCAGTTTGCTGACATCGATGAAGAATGCATTGTCCGCATAAAGCTCTTTAGCTTTTTCTATGTACTGCTGTTCTTCGTCTGGCGGATATGAAAACAGAATGCTGTTTCCGCCATTAGCCTGACGTCTCAATTGGTCTTGGTTTGCTATGTGAAACTTCAGATCAGTAAATTTCTGCTTATGATCAGTTATATAAGGCATCGCAAATTCCTTTATAGCTATGGGTTAGTTCGATGTTCAAAGCGACACCGTTAAAATTCATATTGAAAAAGCCCTTAAGAGAGAGCTTTTTCAGTCGATCCTGAACATCTTCCGACGGTACAAAGCTAATGGGCAGCAATTCATTGGTCAGGATATTACTGGCGCTTGGAGAGAGTAATTTTGCAAAGTAAAGGAAGAGTACCTGCGCTTCCGAGGACGGCCTGATGTGTTTGAATGACTTAACTCTTCCGGGGCTCAGGAATCCGAGTTTGCTCATCAGATTCAAATATTTGGTCGAAAGCGTGTTTATCGTATTTTCAGACCAGCTTATTCCCAGCGATTCATTCTGGCGTAGAAACTCTTTTAAGTAAGCGGTAATGTCGTCTTTAGATATGCTGGCGCGACCTGAGTAGTAGGTCTTAGCAAAAACACGTGAAGAGATTTCTCTGAATAACCTGTTGTTCAGGGCGAACTGCCAAACCAGAATCAGTTCTTTGTCCTGCAGGGGCACCCGATCGGTGAAGATCCCCTGAACGAGATCCTGATGCTCCTCGCTCTTAAACTGCAGAAAAGCCTTTCGAACCTCTCGTTCAATCCTTGTTCGGCTCTTTTCTGTACGGAGGTTAAATTCGTTACGTTGATTGACGAGCTCTTTTAATGAGTCGGATTGACTGAAATGAGAATCTATGGCTTTGAAAATGACACTACAATCCTTCAGCCCGCCAATCACATTGATCGCGGTATTATAAGCACCAAGGTCTGTTGTGTTATTTGATCGTTCCATTGATTACTGCTCATCCTTTTCCGGTTTGTCCGCTGCGCCACCAGAGCGGACCCACTCATCAACCTCGTTTTGTTTAAACATCCATCGACGTCCCACCCGGTGGCCCGGCATAGCCCGTTGTTCGATCCACTTGTAGACCGTCTCGTTGCTTACATTCAGGTATTTGCAAATGTCATCGACCGTCAGCCATCTCTCATCCATAGCCTTCGTCCTTCGTTCATCATGTTTTCGGTAAAAGCCCGAAGGTCTCCGGGAAACCCGAAATCCGGACACAGTGCCGCAAATTAACCTCCATAAACTACATTGATGGATTGCCAAAATCAAGCGTTTTGTGCCGAATAGAGACGACTTTTCCAAAAAACGGCCTGATTGTCGTTGGTGATACGTTCGCCGTTCTGAGGCGCATACATGGTGTAAGCCCATACAGCACAGGCGATTGAGCCCCTGGCTGCAGGCACCATCACCCGCTGGTACATGCTCTGGCCGCCGGGCCGGAAGCCTTCCAGCCGGTCGATAGGCGGCAGGTTGCGTTGCGGGTCGGTGAAGGTCACCAGTTCCCCATGGATCAGATCCCAATCGCCGGTCGGTCGGCCGAAGCGTGGTGTGCCGATATCCTCCTGCCTGCGGGCGTCGGCCAGTGGATCGGCGGTGCCCTGAGACAGGATCAGCCCTACCGGCACCTCGAGGGCCGGGAACCCGGCGTGGAGATGGTAGAGCCTGCCCCAGACCACGGCTGGTTCGATGCTGCGGGCCTGGGCGCAGAAGCGTTGATGGTTCCAGTAGCCCCGTTTCAGGGTGCCGTAGACGAAGAGTCGGAGGATGGTCTCGGGACTGTATTCCGGGTTTGTGTTCAGCTTCGCGGTGTCTCCAATGTTCATGCATTCACTCCTTCGGGCAGTGTCCCTTTGCGCTCCTGGGGGATGAAGCGGAATTCGCTGTTTTCGATGGCCCGCACATCCTCGTGGCGGATGGTGAGCATGGTCATGGGCGGCACTTCCAGTTCGCGCCAGCCCTTCTCGTTGTCCACGGCAAAGTCAATAAAGGCGTCGTCCGAGGCGTAGAGCACCACCCGGTGCTGGCGGTGGATGCGCAGGCAGAGTGGCTTGTTGCCCTTGAGCACGGTGATGGTGCCGGGGTCGAGGCGTGAGGTCAGCACGGCGCTCATTTGGCCGCGACAGAGGGCAAGCGCCTTCTTCAGCCCCTCCTGGTCGATGGGGCCTTCTGGCGCGAAGCGGTCGGCCAGACGGAAGATCAGCTCGCTGTCCACCTCTGCGTAGCGCGGCAGCCTAAGGCGGCGGAACAGATAATCGGCGTTGTAGATGGTGCCGTTGTGAGTGCCGATGACGATCCCGGCCCGGATGGGATGGTTGTTGCGGTTGTTGAACTCGTTGCCCCGGGTGCGCCAGCGGGTATGCCCCATGAGAACGGTGGTCTCGTTGTCGACCTGCCCGAGCAGCTCCTGGAACGGTTTTTCGTACACCAGCTCATGCGCCCGCATCGGCCGCTTGAAGATCCGGTGGCTGCCGTCGGTCTTGAGCCAGGCCAGCCCGGAGGCGTGCGGGCCGCGCTCCTCGCTGTGCAGCAGCATGCGGATGAAGACCTCGCGCAGGTAATCCCGCTCGTCGGGCCTCCTGCGCTTGCGGCCGAAGATGATGCCTACTTGTCCGCACATGGAGCCGGGTCCTCCTTGCCGCCGAAGTTCTTGCCGAGCGGTCTCGTCCCTTCGAGGACGAAGGCCGCGTATTCGCGCCGGTGGTCAGCCAGCCACTCGGCCACCTCCGGGTAGCCCATCTCGGCGATCAGCCGGGTCACCTCCGGGTGATCGAGCATGTTGGTGCGCCCGGAGAGCCGCACCGTCTCCAGGGCTTCGAGGAAGCGTTCCGGCCAGGGATCGCTGGCCTTGTCGTCGGGCAGGAACTCGATCAGGCTGTGCCGCGCCAGACGGGTCAGAAACTCGGCGGCCGCAGCGGCTGCATCCTCCGGCAATGGCTGGGTCGGCCCGCCTTCGATGCCTGAGAGCACCTCGGTCATGTAGTCCCGGGGTGCTCGGCTGGCGGTAAATGGCGTCTGGCCGCGCATCAGCTCGACAACTTCGAGGCAGTCGTCGGCTTGCAGGGTTTCCCCGCTGCCTGGGATCGGTTCGCCGTCCAGCGTGGTGGAGCGGATCAGAATCTTCATTGGGCACCTCCTTAAACAGTGAGGCCGGGAACTTGCCCGGCCTCGTTGGTGAGAGTGGTGGTTTCGGTTTCGTCCGGGAGGACGTCCTCCGGTTTGGGCCGTCCGTTCTTGAAGGCGGCGTCACCGGGCATGTTGGCCATCAAATGTTTGCGGGCGGTCTTGAACTCATCGCCGATCAGCCCGAGGTGAAGCAGGAAGACTCGAAAGTCGTACTTGGCACTCTGGGGATCGAAGTCCCGCTTGCGGCTGGATGCGGCCCGGCCATTGAGCGCCTTGGCGGCGACGGCGAGGCAGAATTGCAGGTAAGCCTTGATCCGCCCGGCGTGGAGGGTCGCCTCGAACCAGCGAAACTCCACCGTGCCCCGGTACCAGACGTTGTGCAGGTTGACCCCGTGGTATCGGCTGTTGTCGTAGTGCTGGGGCTGGCGGTTGTGGTAGCCGTACCAGATGCGGTTGAGCTGGTCCTTGGTGCGGGGGCGATGCTGTTCGATGCGTTGGATCAGCTCGTCGCTGACCGGCCGTGTGTAGCGGTTGAGGCGGTCGCGGCTGATGCCGAGGGCGTGGAGGATCAGCGGCTCCTGCTTGTAGATGATCTTGGCCAGGTTACCCAGGTGCCTGCCGTCGAAGGGCGCGGCGTCGATATGGATGTGGATGCCGCACTGGCTGTTGATCTTGCCTCCGGCGCGGCGGATGGCCCGGACCACCTCCTGCAGTTGCGGGATGTCGTCGTAGCCGAGCACCGGGCTGACCACCTCGGCCCGCAGATGGGCCGGGACGCTGGTCAGGGAGGCGTCCCCCACCACCTTCCAGACGCGGCCGCGCAGGTCCTCGACCTCCCAGGGGTCATAGCTGCTGGGGATGCCGACATGGCGGACCGTGCCGCCCACTACCGAGTGGATGGCCCAGGCGATCTGTTCCCGGGTGCGTTTTACGGTCTCGATCTCGATCCCGTAGTGGATCTCTTTCAGGTTCATGCGTGCCTCCGTTGTTCGTGGCGCTTCTAAGTCGTTGTCTGGCAAGGCTTTTTAGCCTCCGCTTACACCATGAATGAATGCTTCTTTCCGGACACAAATCAAGTAGAAGAACAGCCAAAGACGACATTTAACACGTTTATTTTCAATGACTTGCGAGTTTGGCTGGTTTGGGTGGCGCACAGGCGGCAGAAACCCCGGAACGGGCAGGCCGTATCCGGGGTTTCCGGGTTGGCGGTGGCAGTGATCCGGTCAGCCGGAGGCGGTATCAGAGGTGATCAGGCTGGCGTGCAGCTCGAGGTTGCGCGACTCGTCGGCCCGCATCCGCGCCAGCAGCGCCGTGAAGGCCTCCGCTTCGTCAGCCGGGAGCTTTGACGCCCGTTCCAGCCGCGCCAGGCGCTGGTGCAGATTCTCCAGTAGGCCCAGGGCGTGGTCGCGGATCAGGCCGTCGCGCTTCTCCTGGGGCGAAGGGATGAACTCGGTCAGTCCGCCTTTGCGTCGAACGATCATGGCCGTGCCTCCTTAGCTCAGGGTCGCGCCCAGCGAATGGATGCGCGGGTAGATCAGCGGCGTGCCGGTCATCTCGGCCTTGTAGCGGACCTTGTTGCCGGTGTTGTCGGTGAAGGTGCGCACCAGAGTGTATTCGGTCCAGTTCTCGTCGATGGGCCGGGTCTCCTGGATGGTCATCGCCTCCCAGGTCAGGCCGCCGTCGTTGCTGGCGAACCATTGCAGGGTGGTGCCGCTGGGGATTTGCATCTGCACATAGGCCTTGGTCGATTCCACTCCCTGGGTCAGCTCGTTCTCGCGGGTCAGGTAGGCCCCGGTGGTCTTGTTGAGGTAGCCCACCAGGTTGACGTCGCGGAAGTTGATGGCCGGGGTGTCGTTGGAAAGCGAGCTGCTCAGACGCACGCGGATCTGGACCCGGGTAGCGAGGTTAGGCAGCCGTTCCTCCTCGGCGGGAACCATGGCGTCCCAGGTCACGCCGCCGTCGGTGGAGTATTCCCAGTCGAGGCCGGTGCCCTGGGGGATGGCCGAGTATTCGTCGAGGTTGATGTCGGAGAACTGCACGCCGGTGATCGGCTGGAAGCGGATCATCCCCTCGGACTGGAAGTTGTAGCCGTAGATCTTCATCGCCAGGTCGGAGCCGTTGAGCGGCGTCCAGGTTTCGGCGTTGGAGCTCTCCAGCAGCACACCTTCCATGTAGGTCTGCCGGGTGATGATGCCCCAGCGGCCCATCTTGCCGAGAGTGGCGGTGCGCACCTTGTAATTGGTGCTGTTGGTCAGCAGCACCACGGCATAGCTGGTATTGGCCTCGGCGTAGAACGGGTCGTCGAAGCGAATGCGGGTCTCGCCGCTCAGGCTGATCTCGTTCGGGGCCAATACCTTCTCGGCGAACACCACGCCGTTGGGCAGACCGGTGGTGACGCCGCGAATCTGCACCGTGACCGGAATGCTCGGGTCCCTGGCAGTGAACTGCAGTCCGATGCTGGAGATCACCTGGTTTTGGGTGAAGCTGAAGGTCTGGGCCAGGGGATCGCGGGGTACGAAGATGGTCTGGGTGCGCCAGACCACCTGCACCACGGGCACGCGGATGATGCGGTTCTCGATGATGCGCTCGATGCGGGTGATGACCAGCGGATCGTTGATCTGCAGGCTGGCCCGTGCCGAGTAGACGCCGTCGGCCATCTCCACGATGCGGTTGCCGTTGCGGGCGTTGGTCGGAATGGTGAAGGAGGCGCTGACCCGACCGGCCTCGTCGCTGATCAGGTTGTTGGCCATCACCTGGCCGTCGCAGCGCAGCACGATGCCGGATTTGCTCGGGGTGAAGTTGATGCCGGTGACGGCAATGCCGGTCTGGCCGCGCCGCCCGAGGTTGGGCGTGATCTGCAGCATGGCCGGGGGCTTGTCGAACACCGCGTAGGGGTTGATGTTGCGCTCCTCGGACCAGTCGTTCTGCTCCACCAGCACGGTCTCGTTGCCCGGCAGCAGCACCAGGCTGCCGAAGAAGCTGGCGTTGCTGCCCGCCTGATCGACCGAGAGCACGGTGGAGTGCGGAATGCGGTCCGGCGCGACGAAGCGGGCGATCTCGTTCACCCGGGCGTCCCATTCGGCGTGGTAGATGTCCGACTGGGCGGTGTTCGAGAAGTCGTCCGAGTAGATGCCTTTCTTGGTCTGGGCGTCCCGGTTCTGCAGCTCGTTGTTCATCTGGTACTGGGCATCGTTGTACTTCAGGTCCTCGACGTCCTGAATGATGTCATGGATCTGGTCCATGGTGATGCGGGTCAGGCCGAAGTTGCGGATCTCCATGTCGGTGGAGTTGGGCGGGCAGTCGATGCTGCACAGCCCCAGGGCGTTTTCCGGCACGATGGGCAGCTTCGGGAAATCGGCCGGAGCCCCTTCCAGCCGCTTGATCTCGGTGGTGGTGGCGTAAACGATGTCGCGACGGCCGAGGTAATAGTCGTAGTCCAGGCTGCAGTTGGAACCGTTCACCGGCTGGTCGCCGAGGCTGCCGCGCCCGAAGTTGATCACATTGAGATTGCCCAGCTCGAGCTGCACCGGCGACATGGTGAGTCCGGCCGTGTTGGTGGCGGGAGGCGAAGCGGTGCCGATCTCTTCGACACCGTCGTCGACGTAGGAGAGCGCCTCGCTGCCCAGTTCCATCAGTCGCTTGTAGTCGGTGCGTGCGCCGTTGGTGGCGGCCCGATAGACGCGATAGCCGGTCGCGCCGCTGACCGGTAGCCAGGAGAGCTTGTTCATCTCCCCGGCGGTGGTGGCCCGGGCAATGACCGCAGCGGCGTTGAAGGCCGTCTCGCCGGTGGCGTTGTAGGCGGTCACCAGATAGAAGTAGTTTCCGGCCGCCGGGTGGTTGACCTGTCCGAACCAGCCGCTGTCCACATAGTCGGTGCCCTTGACCATCTGCTTGGTGTAGGTCCAGCGCACCGTGTAGGTGGTGCCGATGGCCGGTTCGTTACCGGAGCCGAGCCAGTCGACATGGTTGCCCGACTGCTGCCAGTCCACGCCCTCCTGGAAGATGGTCGCTCCCTGGCTGACCTCGAGGATGTCCACTACCGGATTGGGGTCGAGCAGGTCTTCGCCACCGCCCACCGAGCCGCGAGTGACGTTGCGGGTGATCTCGACGATGGCCTCCACCTGGGTCGTCTCCTTGAGCGGCGTGGAGTTGACTGGATAGCGGCGTTTGTTGATGTCGAAGGTCTTCTGCTCGCCGCGCACCGACTTGGTGGCGATGGATTTGGGCACCAGGGTCGAGGTGGGCAGATCGCGCTGATGCCGGAAGCCCTGGATGTAGGCGCGTCCGGCGTTGGTGATCGCCTCCACGCTGTCGTCGTCGACGCCGCCGATAAAGGTGTCAAAGCCACGCACCAGGTAGCTTCCGGCCTGGTCGAAGGTGCGCTCGGCCAGGTTCTGAATCAGTGAGTTGAGACCCTCGGCGGCGGCGAATGAGAGCTGGTCCTCGGTGATCGAGGAGACGGTAATCCGGCTGCCCGGCAGCGTGCCCAGCAGATCCCGCAGATAGAGGTTGGATTTCTCCTGCACCGTGGGCGTGACATCGCCGCTCTCGCGGTCGAACTTGTAGATCGGGATCACCCGGCGCTCGGTCACGTTGTTGGGCAGTGTCTGGCCGCTGGTATCCGTCGCCTTGATAGAGAGAACCCATTTTTCCCGTTCGGCGGTGGGCTCGCCGGTGGCCGGATTGATCAGGGCCGGGTCCTGGGTGTAGCCATAGTTGTACTTCAGCAGTTCCACATAGACGTAATCGGCCCCGCTGGTGGTGGCCGGATCATAGGTCAGGGTCGCGCCGCTCACCTGTTCCAGATGGCCGTCGATGTAGACCACGCCCGGGGCCAGGGTCAGGACGTTGGCGGTCGCGCTGACCTCGAGGCCCATGATGATGGAGCCTTCCTTGAACAGGATGTCGGCGATCTTGCGCCGCTCCAGGTTGATGATGTCCTGCTGCTCGTTGAGTTCGGAATCCAGCAGGTCGCGATCCTGATGGTAACGGATGCGCTTGTAATTCTTGGTCGGGTCGAATGTCTCGCGTGAGATGCTCATGATTGAATCCTCCAGTTAGATCTTGATGATCCCGACCAGCTCCACGCGGGTGTCGGAAATCTTGTTGAAGTCGGGAATGTTCTTCACCTCGTACAGGTAGCCCGGGCGCAGCACCTCGCCGGTCGGGTTGGTGTCCTGATGGAACACGCCGCCCATGGCGAGATCCCCGGTGGTGCTGGCCACGTACTGCACGTCGCCGCCGAAGAAGCCGTATTCGCGGATGGTGATGCCGTTGGCCTCGGCCTCGTCGAAGCGGAAGAAGACGCCGATGGTGTTGGTCTCCTCGCCGGTTTCCAGGTAGCGCACGCCGTTCACCAGGAGCGCCCCTTCGGCGTTCTCCTTGAGGAAGGTCCGCTTGTAGTAGCGCTTGCGGGCGCGTTCGTTTCTGAGCCCGGTCTGGCCGATGTCCGGCGCGGGCGGATTCTGCGGGTCGGTAAAGCTGGCATCCCCGTCGCCGATGGCGCAGTGAGTGATGCCGTCCACGGCCTGGCCGAGGAGGAGTTTGGCCGTCAGTATCCGGCCGGTTTTGACGATGAGTCCCAGTGCCATTGCTGTTCTCCTTTAGGTCTGAATTTCGTGGTCTTGATCGATGAGCACCACGAACAGGATCTGGCGCGTGTCGGCCAGCAGCCCGGCCGGGATCGCGATGCGCTGAACGGTGTCGGATCGGCTGATGTGTGCGCCGGATGTCCGGACGCTGGTGTCGATGCTTCGCAGCCAGGGGCGCGTCACCCGCACCGCCGCGTCGGCATCGACGCCAAGGTGGCCATGGACGACGAGCCACAGGTCGGCATTACGGTTCAGGCGGTTGTGGATGGTCTGGACGGTGGTCAGCAGCTTGGTGATTTCGGCGAGTACGACCGCCTGCGTCCGTGCCATCACTTCGACGGATTGATGGATTCGGAACGCCGCATCCACTTCAGCTTCGAAAGCGCGAACCACCCGGTTGGCGGTATCCGTATCCACCAGGATCGAGCCCAGGAGCGCCTGACGGGTGTCCAGGTCCCTTGCCCAAGCCCGGGTCACCTTCGCGGAAATGTCGATGTCAACCGTTATGCCAGCCATCTATGCGCCTCAGAGAATCGGGTTTTCCGTGCCGGTCAGGCGCAGCTTGATGTCGAGTTTGTTTTGCACCGGCGTGCCCGGGAGCACGGTGCAGCGCCGCCAGAAGGACAGCTTCTGCTGGAAGGCCTTGTCGCCGAGATTCAGCGGTGCGCCCTGGGTGGCGGTGTCGAGTCCGGCCTGGGTCAGGGCCAAGCGGTACCAGACCGCTTCGTCGGTACCGGTTTCATCGATGGGATCGAGCACCAGCCCGGTGTAGTCGTAGCCTGAATAGACGGTCGTCCCGGCATCGTGCGCGGTCGGAGCGGTGTTGGCCACGCCCCGCTGAACGGTGAGATTGGCGGTGCCGCCGCCGCTTTCGACGAGCATCTGCTCGCCGTCGATGATGATGAGTTCGCCGTCGGCAAAGCGCGGTTCGGCCAAGGGGATGGCGATCTGCGCCGCGTCGATGGCCGAGGTGAGACTCGTCTGCTCGTTGGCGACGTAGAGTTGCCGATCCTTGATGTCGCCATCGGTGCCGTTGTAGCTCTCGGCCTCGGGGCTGCTGAAATCCCCCTCGGAAATCTGCTGGGTCAGCGCTTCGTCAAGATAGAGGTGAATTGCCATGGGTTCTCCTTCAGGTGGGCCACTGGGTGGCGCGATAGTTATTAGTGGCGGCCTCGAACCCGGCCTGCGTGGGCGCGTGCAGGTCCTGCTGACGGAACAGCCAGCGGTAGGACGGCCGCGACCAGCGGAATCCGGCCTGGTTGAGGCGCATGCGGCTGACGCGCATCGGACGGGTCCGGTCCACGGAGAGGCGCAGGCCGGTGGTGTTGAGCGGGCTCGCGCCCAGCTTCATGGTCTCGACCCGATGGCGCTGGAGAGAGCCCGTGTCCACATAGACTTCAAGCGAGGCCCGTTCGCCGGTCAGATTCGCATTGCTCAGATACCGGGTGTTCAGGGTATTCGCGTTGAGTTGGAACACAGGCCCTCTCCGCCGCCATCGGTCGATCCGGTCGACGGCCAGGGTGACGTCCGCGTCGCAGCCAGCGGTGGAGGCGAGCAGCAGATTGCTGATGCCGCCCTGGTTGGCGGTGAGATCGAGACCTTCGTTGAGCCTGGCGCGGCCGAGCTGGAAGCAGAGGCGGTGTCGGGATTCCAGGGGCAGGCGCAGGTCGTACTTGGCCTCAGCCCGCTCGACCGGCTCCGCCTGCGTATCGAAGAAGAAGTCCTTCTGCCGGAAGCAGTAGTCCAGCGCGGTCTCGCCATGGGTCAGCGGCTTGCAGTTGAGATGGCTCTCGCCCAGCCCGAAGCCGCTTTCCAGCACATCGCCTTTGAAATCGCGGCCGGTGTAGATGGGCGTGCAGAAAGAAACCCGATCCTCGCCCACGCGGGTGTACGGCAGCCGCCAGTCGTTGAGGGCCTTGTGGTTCAGGCGCATCCGGTTCTGGCGGCCGTGAAAACGGGAAACCTTCACGGCGGCCCGGTCGATCTCCGGGATCATCTCCGTGGTGCTGGTGAGCTGCAGCAGCTCCCAGGCCCTCTGCTTGTTGGTCAGGTGACGGCAGGAACCGAGCGAGGAACTTCCGAGGACGAAGGTTTCGTCGAGAAACGCCAGCACGATCCGGCGCACGGCGTTGGCATGCCCGAAGTCGAGCATCGCGCCGCCTTCGATCCATTCGAGCAGAAACTGGAGCCAGAAACAGCGCGTGCCCGCCGGGTGGTGAAACACCAGGGCGTCGCGCAGCCCTTCGGTCTGGTTGAGACACAGCACGCGAAACACGCCGAGGCTGAACACCAGCCCGGGCAGCTTGGCTTTGCTGAGTCTGGAACGGGCATTGAGACGCAGCGCCGAGCGGAAGGTCTCCTGCAGTTCTCCCTGCCAACCGAGCGCGTCAAAGTCGCGTTCAATGGCCGGGATGGTGCCCTTGCGGCGATAGATTTCGACCGCCTCCCGCACGCGGCGGCGCTGGCAGTCCGGCGAACAGGTGCCGTCCACTTCGAGGCCGACCAGTCTCGCCAGCAGCGGCAGAAAGCGCTCGTCGCAATGATCCACATCGAAGATGGTCGGGAAGTCGTCGATGGCCTGCTTGAGCTCGTCCAGCGTTCCGGCTGGAAGGCTCAGAAATGTGCGCAGGTCACCGGCCTCGTCGTTGTGATCGTAAAGCGGCGGCAGCAGGCCGAGCAGATTGTCATTGAACCAATCCGACATCAACCGGCCCTCCGCAGATCGAGGTTGACGGTGCCGAGAACCGGGATTTCACCGTGGCGCAACTCGATGTCCTGCTGGGATGCGTAGAGGTGCATGTGGCTGACCCCGCGCACGCCATCGATCAGGGCCACCAGGTCGGAGAAGTGAATGGTCTGTCCGAACGAGACTTGGTCGAAAGAAAAGAAATCGGAGAGCGCGGCTTCGATGCGGCTGCGCACGTTTTCCAGCGGTTCACCGGGCCAGATGTAGACCTCGGCGTCGATGGAAACGGGGCGGTAGATCGGGTCGAACAGGTTGATCTCGACCGTGATGACCTTGCGGCGTTCGAGAAACTCCGCGAGGTCCCGCTTGAGCAGCGCCGAGGGCATTCCGCCGCCGTTGGGGGCGATGGCCAGGTGGACGTTGTAATAGCGGATGTTCTGACAGGCATTGGTGTCGAGCACCTTGGCCTTGGCGACACCGGGGTAGCCCTCGGCGAGGGCCTGGTAATCCTCCAGGGTGACGGCCTTCCAGAGACTGCGCAGCTCCGCCGGTGCCTGTCGGCGGGCGTGTTCGAGGGCTTCCCGCGAAGCGCCGCCGGTGGCGGGCACCGGGTTGGTGACGGTCAGTGAGACCTGACCTCCGTCGAGGTAGACCGGGTTCAGCAGTTGGGTGATCCGGTTCGGACCGAGATTGCCCTGGTCTCCGATGGTCTGCAGATAGCTGACGGTGATGGCGCTTCCCTGAGCGGGTACAGCGCCGCTTTGCCCATCGCCGAAAATCAGGGTGGAGATGTCGAGGGCGTCGAGATCTGCCATGAAATGGCGGCTGTCGGCCAGGCTGTCCTGGAAGTGATCGACCTCGCTCCAGGCGTCGTCTCCCAACGTAACGGTGATGGTGCCCTGGGCGATGACATCGCCGGTCAGGCGGATGCGCTGGAATGGCAGGCCGGTCGAAGTGAAGGTCTCGGTGCGGCGCACGCCTTGCCGGGCCGGGATGTCTACCGAGAGCACGCCTCGCGGGATCAGGCCGTCCTCGACCGTCTCGAAATCCGCCTCGCCGTCATTCAGCAAGGCGCGGCAGGCCGTCCCCGCCGGAATGGTCAGATCCTTGCCGAGCGGGGCGGAGAGCCGGAAACGCAGCGTGGTGGTGGAGGCCACCGGCGAGTCCAGCCGGTAGCCGATGAGCTTGCAGAGGTTGATGACGTTCTGGCGCTGGCGGGCCGTGGGCAGAAAGGCCTCCGCCGCCTGGGCGTCCAGGTAGTAGGCCAGCATGTCGCCCACGCCGCAGAACAGATCGAGCAGGACGACGCCGAGATCGGAGTGGTTGAAATCGGTCCAGCGGTCGGTGAGCTGCGGGATCTTCGCCAGCAGCTCCTGGCGGATCGATTCGTAATCCTTGTTGATGTATTCGATGCTTGCGCGGCCCATGGTCTCTCCGGTTTTCGGCGGTTATGCGAGAGCGCCTGATGCTCTCGCCACGCCGGTTACTTACCGGAAGGGACCTGGATGTGTCGGAGGCGGGATGCCTCAGAGCGGGCCACGCAGTTGCCAGACGGGATTGGGCTGTCCGGAGGTGTTGTTGAGGTAGTGGGATTCCTTCTTGCCCTCGAAATAGAACAGGCCAATGCGGCCCGGCTCCAACGTGGTGATCCGGTGAACGGTGCCAGCGGCGTTGTCTTCCGCCTGGCTCTGGGTGTCGAAGCCCAGACCGCTCGCGGCTAGATAGAGGGCGTGCTCGGCCTGGGGCGCTTCGGTTTCGGGCGCTCCCTCGAAGACCAGATAATGGCCGTGATTGTCACCCGGATCGCTGACGATCCACTTGCCGTTGCGATCCTGAAAGGCTCCCTCGATGTAGGCGACTTCGTATTCTCCCGCTGGCCAGATGAAGGAATCCCCTGGATCGGGGCTCATCTCGGCCGCGTCGAACCAGAGCAGATTGAACAGCGAGCGCACGTCCGGCGACAGGCGCACGCTGCGCACCGGCGGCGGTTCCGGCTCGGGCTCCGGCTGGGGATAGCTGGGCGCGGGATTGTTCGGGTCTTCTCTGTAGAAGGGATAGACCAGGTTGCCGTCCACCTGGCTCTGGATCACCCGGTAGGCGATATGCACCAGCAGCAAGTTTCCGTCGATATTCAGCGGCCGGTCGTCGAAGTGTACCTCCGTGATGATCACCCGCTTTTCCCAACGCTTGATGGCGTCGATCACGTAATGGCGCAGCAGGCCCTTGAGCACCTCGTCGTTCTGTTCGAACACCAGATCCTTCAGCCGGGAGCCGAACTCCGGATTCATGAACCGTTCGCCGATCCGGGTGCCGAGGATCTGCAGGATGCTTTCGCGGATATGCTCGTGCTCCCGCGAGGTGGCGGTCGAGATCTGGGTGCCGCCGGATACTGACTGAAACCGGAACGGGTAGCGCAATCCCTTGCCGAGGAAATCGTAGCTCATCAGGTACGCTCCTCGCAGTCGATGCCGCACTGTCCCGAGCAGCCGTTTTCCTGTGCGCCGTCGTCGACGGCTTCTCCCTGGAACCGGATCACCAGATCCAGACCGCTCTTGAGTCCCAGATGGATGGTGCCATCCGCCTCGATCAGCCCGCCGTGGCCGGACTGGCCGCACTGGAATCCCTTGGCTCCGCCAGAGAGCAGACGGACAGCGATGGTTTCGCCGATGCCTTCGATGCGGCCGATGCCGATGATGTCGACAGGTCCGGCCGGGTTGATCAGGGTGATGAACCGCTCCCGGTGATCGACGTCGAGGCGGATGCCCTCGGGCAGAACCACCGCGAAGCGTTCCGCGCCCATGGAGGTCGGCACGGTCCCGGCAGGCAGTCCGCTGATACCGGCCGCCTCCTGGGTCGTGCTCAGATAAGACTCGACCAGGATGTAAAGGCGTCCCGGGGCAACCTCGATGGTTGTGCCGGGTCCGGGGGTGACGACCTGCTGTTCCCCGGCGTCGATGACGCAGATTCGCTGATCGTCCGTGGTCCGCAGGATCATGCCGTCGGGCAAGGTGAAGAGCCGGTTGCCATCCGGCAGATCCCGGGGGGCGGTACCCGCAGGCAGTTCGACAAAGGGATAGAAATCGGGCTCCGGCTCGATCTGTACCTGATCCAGATACTCCTGGGTCCTGGCCTGCTGGGCTTCCAGATAGGCCTGGGCCTGGCCGCGCATCGCCTCCGAGGCTGCGTGACCGGCCTCCAGCAGCGTGCGGATGCCGGAAAGTTCTTCACGGATGCCGGACAGGTGATCGCAGAGCACCCGCAGCACATACTGTTGTTCGCCGGAATCGGTCTGCTCGATAGTGGCCTGCAAGTCGGCGGGTTCTTCGGAAATCATGGACAGCCTCCATTACATGCCGACATTGGCGGGTTGGGATTGATAGCTCATGGCGTTGACCGGCGTCACTGTTCCGGTCGCGCCGTCGATTTCGAAGACAGTCCAGACCGTGCCGGGGGCGTTGGGAACGGTGAAGGTCTGCTCACGGCCATCGCTCAGGAACACTTTCACCGATGCTCCGGACTGCGCCAGGCCGGTGCTCGGATTGGCATTGCGGTTGGTGTAGTCGTGGACCGCGTAGCGGTAGACACCTGGGATGAGCCGATGGATGGTGATGGTCTCCGGCCCGTAGGAACTGGTGTCGTCCACGTCCAATTCCGCCGCCTCGTTTTCGATGGTGTGGGAATAGAACACATGGAAGCGACCGCCAGATGGCGTCGGTCCGGTGAGATGGGAATCGAGATCCCGGGGGTTGAGCCCCCACTGCAACACGATGCGGGCGACCTGGCCGTCGAGTTCGGGCGAGAGAACGATCTGGATGTCGCCGGAGGTGTTGGGGTCGGCGTTCACCCAGCCATGCCAGGCGATGTATCCCGGCGCGGTGACCTCCACGTAATAGAACCCCTCGGGCACGGTCAGCTCGAACCCGCCATAGGCGTTGGCAAAGGTCTGGAACGCCGCCGGGCCAGTTTCCGAGCGGCGGAATTCGATCAGCGCGTTGCCGACGCCGCTGGTGTTGAGGGCGTTGACCACCATGCCGCTGAGGAAGACCGATGCTCCGCTGGCAAAGTCCGGGTGGTCGGCGAACCAGGACGGATCGCGGACCTCCACCAGTACATGGCGGAGGCTGTCCCGGACCGAAGACCGCCAGACCATGAGCACGGCGTTGCCGATGGTCCAGCCGCAGCGAATGACACCGTCCGGCCCGATCTCCGCGACGTCCGGGTTGCTGGAGGCAAAGACCGGGGCGTCCACGTCGCCGCGCAGGGAGAGCGGAACCCGTTGCTCGAACTCGCCAGCGGAGAGGCGGATGGAGCGAGGTTGAACCTCCCAGTGGTTGTAGTCTGGCGCGGTATCCGTCATGAAGGGACCTCCACCGGTGCGGAGACGCCGCCGCCATAGACCTCGACCTGGACGTGACGCAGGCTGAGCCGCTCGGGCGAATCCCAGACCAGGATCATGGCCGCCCCGGGAACGAAGCCGCACTCGACATTGCCGTCCTCATCGACACTGGCCACGTCGGGATTGGACGATTCGAACACCGGCGCTTCGGGTAGACCACGGATCGAGAGCGGAATGCGCTGGACGAATGGGGATCGCGAGACCCGGATCAACTTCGGAAAGACATCCCAGTAGTGCGGTTCCTGCGGCTGTTCGAGATTGTTCATGGCGTCCCCCTCAGTTGTCGATGGTGTCGGGACTGCCAGTGACGATGATGGCTCCGCAGGCGGTGATGTCGCCGATGCGGGCGTTGGGCAATCCTTCGGTGATGGTGTCGAAGCTGCCGGTCACAATGGGCGTCACGCCATGCCCAGGGATGGGACAGACGTGCAGATCACCCATGCGGGCCACTGGCATGCCGTTGTCCAGCGTCCGGCTCGCCCCGGTGATGATGACGCCGCCGTGACTGCTGATGTCGCCGAGTCGCGCCTGGGAGCTCATGGGTTCACCTTCAGCAACAGATGGATCAGAAAGCCGACGAGTCCGCCGATGGTGCTGCCGATGGTCAGCACCAGGCCGACGATCTTCCACATGGTCTCGGTCCCCATCTTGGAGCCGACCCGGGCATGCAACCGGTCGATCTCCTCGGCGTGCCGGTGCAGATCGGAATAGATCGAGCGGACCAGCACCTCGACGTTTTCCTTGTCCGATTTCTTCTCGATTTCACGCTCGATCTTCTCGAGGCGGTCCTGGATTTCCCGGCGGTGGTTTTCGAGGATGCTGCGGAATTCTTCCCGCCAATGATCGAAAGTCCGGGCCAGCAATTCCTCGCTGGCCGAAAGTCCGGAGGGCGTTGTTGTTCTTTCTCCCATGCGATTCTTCCCTTCAGGTGTTGATCAAGACGGTGTTCGTCGAGCGAATGATGATGTTTCCGGCCACCCCATCCATGAACACGAGGCTGCCGGACTTGTCGGTGGCGCTGATGCTCTCCTGGCCGGGCGCGGCGTTCATGCGCACCACCTGACCGGCCTTGTCGGTGAGGCGGATCTGTTCGGCGGCGGCGGTGGAATCGACGAGGATTTCCTGTGTGCCGTTGAGGCCCCAGATGTGAACCTTTTCCCGGCCCTTGGTGGTGTCGATGAGGATCTTCTGCCAGCGGGAGCGGCCCTTGTCGCACGAGAGGATGTGGACCTTCTCCTTGTCCTGCCAGGCTTCGAGGATCACCTGCTGGCGGCAGAGATCGGTGAGCTGGATGCGGGCGCGGGAGCCGACGATCTGCGAGGCGATGTCGAGCTGGTCGCCTTTCTCGGCGTCCTTCGTGCCTCGGCGCAGGGCGTTGCCGCTCTGCATCTCCGGCTTCACCTTCCCTTCCATGGTGAGGATCTGTCCGGCACGGTCGATGATGCGCAGCAGTTCGTCGCCGTCGCGGTCATCGGCCAGGATGGTGTGGCCGGTTTCGGTCTTGAGCAGGACCTTCAGGCGCGGGCAGTAATACGGCGGATGGCCGTGGTACTTCTTGTGTTCGAGATCGTCGTGCCGGTTGGCCTGATGCTCGACCTTGTCCTCGCAGTCATGGCAGAAGGCATTCGCGCAGGTGCGCTTGGATTCCTCGGGCTGCTCGCCGGGATTGCTCTTGGCCAGCCAGACCCCGGTCCAGATCGGATACTGGACGACGCCGCCCTCGAACTCGGCCCAGACCGAGGCACCTTCCTCGGGGACCAGGAACATGCCGGTGTCGTCGTTGCCGCCGTAGGGGAAACAGGGAGCGGCCCATTCGGACCAGTTCTCCCGACCGCTGCCGAGCACGGCGGGGATTTCCAGCCGGACCCGGCCAAGGCGTTCGGGGTCGTTGTTGTCGCGCACGAAGGCCCGGTACTTGCCGTACCAGCGGTTGCGGTAGCGCTCCTCGGATTGACGGTCGCGGGTTTCAAGCATGCTCCGCCTCCCGCTTTCGACTGGCGTTCCAGGCCAGCCAGCCGCCCAGGCGAACCGCCCAATACATAACCTGCCTTTTCCACAGAGGCACGCCCAGAGCCGCCATCAGTTCGAGAAAGACGCGGTCGGCAGCAAGCCGCGAGACCTTGCCGGTGTGGTAGAGGTAGTCGTGAACGACGGCAGCCGGGGAATATCTCCCCCAGGGCGGCACCACGCGCCAGAACAGGCGCGGCACCGAGGCGAAGTCGGTCTCGAACCCGGCGGGCACTTCGATGATGCGGCCAGCGCCGGTACGGACACGGAACGGCTGAGTCAGCCTGGCGGTCATTCCATTGGGAAGTATCTCCACCCGAAGCGGCCCGATGAGACCCAGCGCGGTGCCGGAAAACAGGTTCTTGGTTTCGGCGCTCATGACCGCCACCTCGCCTTGCCCGACCGGCGCACGTCGAGATGAACCCAGGAGGCATAGACGCCGATGCCGCCCTCGCGGAAGATCGGGATTTCCTCGGCGATGACCGCCAGTTGCTCGGGCGAAACGCCTGCGGGACAGCTCACGTCGGCCGCCATGCCCAGCGTGTGGAAACTCTGCTCCGCGCCGCCCACCGCCTTATTGTGCCGGTTACAGCGGAAGCCGCTGGTGATGGACAGCGGTTTGCCGATGCGGTCGCGCAACGCCTGCAGGGCATCGACCAGGTCGGGATGGACCGCAGCCGAATGGCCGCAGCAGTTCTTGCCCTTGCAGGCGAATTCCGAACGGTTGAAATTCTTGCTGAGATCACCCATTGCCGCCTCCTTGTGTGACCGCGCCGGAATCCGCGTCGATGGTCACCATGGCTGGCGGCTCGTTTTGCGGCGTGGGCGGGGCCTCCTTGTCGTTGGGTTTGCCCTGGGACTCGGCGGACTTGTCGCCCGCGCCCTTGCCGAGGGCGTTCTTCTTGAGTTTGAGTTCGCAGAGATAGCCAGCGCCGCTGATGCTGTGGCGCACCGAGTGGCAGTAGTAGATGCCGGAAAACTTCCGTCCCACGCCCTTGATCTCGACGTTTTTCTTGGCGCGTAGCTGGGGAATGCCGATGGTGGCCGCATCCGCCTCGACCTGGCGCAGCTCGGCCTCGCGAAATTTGCCTTCGGCGCTGTCCTGGGCGGGCTCCTGGCGCGGCTCTTCGTGAAAGCCTTCGGAACGGTCGAAGCTGGGCACGATCTGCCCCGTCTCCTGTTCCTTGAAGCTGCCTTCGCCGGTGTTGCCGTCGACCAGATAGGTCTGCTTGCCCAAGGCCGTCCGCTCGGGCGTGGTGGCGTTGTTGGCCTTGTGCTCGACCACATCCTTTTTGCGCGGATCGACGCCGACCGTTTTGGTTTCGACACCCGCGCCCTTGGCTCCCTGGGATTGGGTGCTGGGGCGGAACGAGCGCAACAGGCCCTTGGTGTCGGTGAAGTATTCGAGGGTCAGAAGCGGCGTCTGGTCGAGCTCGCGGGGATGGAAATGGAGTTCGTCGTCCTGGATGTAGAAGACATAGCCGCTCACGCCGTCGCCATCGCGGTCGCGAGCCTTTTCCGCCAGCTCCTTGAGGAACTGGGCGTCCGAGATGTTGCTCTGGGTGACGCGGAGATGGGTTCCCTTGGTGGCTGTGACCACCGGCGTGAGGCCGTTGGCGGCGGCGACTTGTTCGGCGATTTCCGAATAGAGGATGCCGGGAGCGGGTTTCTGCCAGACCTTCTGGCTTTCCTTGCCAGCCAGTTTGAAGCCCTTGTCGTAGGCCTTGATGCGGATGGTCGGATCACCGTTTTCCGGGAAGTCGTAATCGATGTCCTTGATGACCGCCTTCTTGCGCGGGGAGAGGTTCCCCACGTAGCCAAAGCGGGCCACGATCTCGTTGCCTTCCTGGAACAGCGGGTCGTCGACGAACTGCAGGTTGCGGTCGGTCACCGACAGTTCGAGGACATCCAACTCCTCCTCGTTGTCGGTGAAAACGAACGAGGTGATCTCCTGGGTGATGTCCTTCGAGAGGTCTTGCCCCTCGATCTGAATCAGAAATGTCGGTTTGAAGGTATCCAGATCCATGCGTATCTCCGGCGGTTCACAGTTCCCTGCTTACTTACCGGAAGGCATGGCGAGGTGTCGGACGCTTCAGTCGAGCAGGCGCATCTGGACGTGTTCGCGGGAGGGAATGCGCAGCGCCAGACCCGGCTCGAGCGCCAACGGGAAAAAGAGGTCGTTGTAGTCGCAGATGATCCACCAGAGCCTGGCGTCACCCAGATAACGGTGCGCGAGCAGATCCAGGCGGTCGCCCTCGACCACGGTGTGCAGGCGGTCGTCGTGTCTGGGGGTGGTGTCGATGCGCTGGCGCATTCCGAGGGAGGTGCCGTCGCTGTCCCGATAAATAACGCAGCGGGCGTAGCGGGAATCGCGGCCGATCATGAGCGCACCTCCGACCAGTTGATGGAACGGTCCACATATTCCTCGAGGACGATGTCCACCTCGGCCCGTTGCGGCAGCAGGTTGTCCCGGTCGAACAGGCCGAAGAAACGCGCCTTCACCTGCCGGACGATGCAAGTCACGCCAGGGTAGAGATCGCCGAAGATAAGCAGCACGCGGTGCGGTGCGTTCTTGAGCATGGTTCCGGCGTGCTCCGGATATTGCAGCGAGCGGAGCCAGTCGACCTTCTGCTTCACCGGCCCCTTGAACAGCTCGACCTTGAAGGCGATCCGGCGCGGTTCCCCGGCGACATACTGGTAGCGCGGGTGGCTCATGCCGGGGATCTTGATCGTCGCGTAGTCGGTCGACTTCTCGTCGCTGATGGAGTTGGGGTTGTACTGGAATTCGAGCCGCTCCCCCGTGTCGGCGTCCACCAGATATCCCTTGATGGGCTGTTGATCCCAGGCCATTGCTTACACCTCGGCGATCTCGAGGATCGGCTTGCCCAGTTGTCCGGCCCGGTCGAGTTCCTGCCGCATGCCGCTGGAAATACCGTTGCCGGTGAACGCCCACACCTCGTCGCAACATTCCATGTAGGCCAGACCGCAGGCGATGCCCGTCTCCCGCTGCTCGGGAACGCTGTCATCGGTAAAGGTTGGATACAACAGGTGCGGCGCGAACGGCGCGTGACCGTTTCTCATGACCCGTCGGCAAAGCGCCTCGGCGACCTTCACGTTTCGGGCTATGTCACCCGCGAACGGGCTGCAGACAAAGATGCGTTTCATCGGTCCTCTCAAAGTGTTTCGTAGTTTCTGATCTTCCGCTCCCGCAGATCCTTGTAGACGGCCTCGGCCACCTTCCGGCCATCGATGTTGGTGGTCACGCTCAGTTCCACCGGGCGGTCGGCCAGGCCATCGAGGCGCGAGAGCAGCGATTCCAGCAACTCACGCAGACCCGGACCGGCTTCCTCTCCGCGCATGGGTATCGCGGGAGCGGTGCGGGCCGGAGCGATCAACCGTTCGGAAGGCACCGTCTCGGTGAGTCCGGATTGCAAGGGCTTCGCAATCGGAGTCGGCGAGGCCGTCTTGGGCCGTTCAACCCCGGCCGGAGCCGGAGAGGCACTTCCGATTTCCGGTGCCGGTTCCACCGCGAACGGCTGGATATAGCTCTTACTTACCGGCTCGACGGCAGCCGCGACGGTCTGCACGGTGCCGTTCATCGGTTGCGGAGGCGGCGCGGCCGTGGCCATGACCGGCTGGAGCATCAGCATGGCGCTCAGGGCCTTGGGAACCAGGCGCTCGTCCAGACGCGGCACGAGACTGAGCACGCTTTCGATGATGCGTTGCCCAATCGATTCGGCGGGAGGTGCAGCTCCGAGCGGTTGATTCTGCTCGGCCACCTGCGGAATCGGGGTCTGGACTCCCTGCATGGCGCGAGCGGAGGAGAGCAAACCGTTGGCGATCCCGGCGCTGCGATCCTTGATCGCCTGAATGCCCGCGCTCGCGCCGCTGGAAAGCCTTTGCCAGAGGGATTGCCCCTCGGTACCGGCACTGGCAAAGATTCGGCCCACAGCCCCGGGGACGGCAGACAGCGTGGCAACGATCCGGTCGCGGAGATTGACGGCTCCCGTGGCCAGCGCGTCCCAGGTATTGACCTGGGGCGGCTTGAGCGCCAGTTCGGGCGTGTTGCCAAACAGGGATTGTTTGAGACCACCGAAAATAGCCCCGGCCTTGGCCGCGACGGTTTGTGCGCCGGAGGTCAGACTGTCCCAGAGTTTTCCGGCCATCCGGAAAGGAGCCGAGGCGGCGTCCATGAGGTTGCCGCCCGCCGTTTTGATCTGCTGCCAGGCTCCCGCAGCGACGGAGAGAATCCCGCGAGCGGCAAAGCCGAACACTTTCGCGGGCAGCGACTGGGTAAGGCTCATGCCGTCGGCGAGGGTCTTGAGCAGCGCGGAACCGGAGGCGGTCAGGCTGGCGAGTGGTCCCTCGCGGGCATCGGAGAACGGCAGCAGATTGCGCAGCTTGCCCAAAGCGTTCTTGAGCATGGTGAAGGGATAGGTCACCGCCGACCAGATCCCTTCGCCAAGGGTGATCAGTAGCTTCTTGCCCGCCTCGAAAAAGGTGGTATCCCCGGCGAAGAAGGAGCGCACGGTGGCAAACAAATCTCGCAGGGTGCTGATGATCGGCAGATTCAGAATCGCCTGGCCGATCTGCCCGGCGGCGTCTGCCACCAGGCGTCCGATGGAGGTGAAGATGCCGGAAATGAAATTCCAGACGCCGACCACCACATCCCGCGCCCAGCGGAACGGGGTGGCAAGAAAATCGTAGACCGCGCCGCCGATGGCCTTGAGCCCGTCCAGCAGGGAGATGTCGCCGGTCAGCACTTGCCAGACCGCATAGACGATCTTCCCGGCGGCCACGAATGCCTCGCCGATCATGCGCACGGGCAGCAGGAACTTGTAGATGAACTTGGTCGCTCCGATCAGGGACCCGACGATGGCCTTGCCGACCCAGACCACGCTGCGCACCACCACCGCCAGGGCTCGGACGATGAGCGACAGGTTCCAGGCCACGATCTTCAGAGCGAATGCCAGCCCCTGCAGAAGCACACCGGCGACGGTGCCGATAACCGTGCCGAAGGTGCGCCAGGACGAGCCGTCGGTGGCGCTGGCGGCTACGCCGAAGATCTCCACCACCGAAAAGACCGCGCTGGCCAGTGCCGCGTAGGCGCTCATCAGGGTGCGGACGGTCGGTTCGAGGATGGCGCGGATACGGCCAAAGGCATAAGAGAAAGCGCCCCACAATCCGGCCAGGGCCTCACGAACGCGGTAATAGGCTTTGAAGACGGTGACCACGAAGCCCAGCAGTCCGGCGGATTCGAGCTTCTGGGCCAGTTCGGCCGACATCTGCCCGACACCGCCGCTGAGCGAGCCCACCAGCTCCCTGACCCCCCGGAACACCAGCGAGACCTTGTTCCAGGCCCCGGTGATGACGTCCTGGATGCCGCCGAAGTTAGTTTCCCAGGCGCGTTTGAGCAAATACACCGAAAGGACCACGCCTGCGATAATCGCGGTAACAGGCAGAAAATAGGTCGCGACCGCAGAACCCACTCCGGCGAGCGCAGCGCTGATGGCCACGAACCCGGCCTTGATGGCGGGAAGCATGAGTCCCACCATGCCCACGGCGGCGGTGACGGCTCCGGCCACGACCAGAATGGTGCCGAGGGCCATGGACAGTCCCAGGACCACCCGGGTCACGCCCGGCATCGATTTGGCCATGCGCTGCAGGAACAGAATGAAGCGGGATACGCCGTTGATCACCGGCGTGACCACCGGCAGTAGAGTGCGGCCCAGGATTTCGCTGAGGTTGGCCATCTGCTGGCGTAGAAGCAGGAACCGGGCTCCGATGTCCTGGTTCATGGCGTCGGCCATCTGTTCGGTGACCGCCGTGCCGGTCTTCATGGCCCGGCCCACCGACTGGATATTGCCTTCGAGGCTCTCCATGCCCGCCGACATCTGCAGCAGGAACTTGACCGCCTCGTCGGAGCCGAAGGCCTTCTTCAGCTTCACCTGGGCGGCGGCGTTGGAGAGATCGGGGAACTGGCGCTTGATCTCCTGCAGGATGGGAACCACGCCCTTGAGACGGCCGCTGGTGTCGGTGAAGGACAGGCCAAGCTCGTCACCGGCCTCGGCTGCCTTCATGATGAACGCCTTGTACAGCGTGCCCGCCTCGGAGCCGGGCATGGTGGTCTGGAGCTGGCCGAGTACGGCGAGCTGCTCGTTCAACGGAATGTTGCTCGCGGCCGCCACCGCGCCGATGTTCTTGATGGCGTCGGCCATCTGGGTGCCGTTGGTCTTGAACGAGGCCACGGTCTGCGCCATGGCTCCGGAAAAAGCGGTCGCCCATTCCATGTCGTTCATGTCGGCCATGATGGGCTTGAAGATCCCGTAGGCCGTGGTGAAGGTGCCGACCATTTCCTGGGTGGTGGCCTTGGTCGCCTTGGCCGTCATGGCGGCCATGGAGGTGAAGACGCCCACCGCCTCATCGCTGAGGTTGGACAGGGCCGATTTCACATCGTAGGTGGCGGTGATGAAGGCGGCCTTGTCGGCACCGGACCACTGGTTGGTGAAGGATTCTGCGGCGTCCTCGATGGCCCGGAGGTCCTGCACGCCAAGGGACGCCAGCTCGCCCAGGGCCTTCTGGGTCGCGGCGGTGGAGGCGACCAGGGCGGCGGGCACCGCCATCAGGGCCAGTCCCGCCCCCAGCATCATGGTCCCTTGCTGGATGCGGTCCAGGTTGCGGGTCATCCGCTCGCTGGCATCCGCCACGGTGGAATCGAGGTCCATCATGGAACCACGGATGCGCTGCGCGTTCTGCGAGAACGCATCCTTCATCGATACCACTATGCCCAGTCCGAGATCGCCGTTCATCTATCGCCGTTCCGTTTGCTCACGTTCAAAATCAAGCTGCCGCTCGAGGGCCTCGACGAACTGACGCCGGACCCTGAGCGGCAGCGAGCGGGTTTCCGACCAGCCCCAGTGCAGTCCGCCGTAAGCGAGAAAGAATGCGTCGCTTACAAGCGAACTCCGGGGAACAAAAAAGCCGGTTCGGCCTCCAGGCGGGTACGGATCTTGGTGCCGCAGCCATCGCATTCGGTCTCGACCGAGGTGTCGATTCCCGCGTCGACCCGCGACATCTCCTGCCGCAGCGCGTTGCGGTCGCGCATCGACATTTCCGCCAGGCTCTTCTTGGAGGGAGCCTTGCCGTCGATGTCGAGGACGCGGATGAGCATGGCCGAGCTGATGTTGGGCTCGCGCAGGCTGGCCAGACGCTTTTCCTTGTGGCCGTCGAGATATCCGAAGCGCACGGTTTTCTTCGAGCCGGGCAGCTTGAAGGCGAACTCCCGCTCCTCGCCGTAGGGGGTGACCTTGAGATCCTCGAGATTGATGGTCACAAAGTTGCTCATGCGGCAGGCGCTGTTCGGGCAGCTCAGCTCCAGCTCCACCTCGTCGCCGAGGGAAATCTGGCGCAGGCGGACCAGGGCGAACAGCCGGTCACCCGAGAGCAGGTTCATCACCTCGGCGAGATCGGGATCGGTCTTCTCGCCCAGCCGGACGAAACAGTTGCGGAGCACCTGGTTGATCGCCTCTCCGGAACGGATCAGGCGCTGGTTGGTGAGCAGTTCTTCCTCGGCCCCGGTCATTTCCCGAAGCTCGAGTTCAGTGCCGCTTGGCAGTTCAAAGCTGTACATGGTCGATCCTCCGGTTTAGGTCCAGTATTGGAAGCAGATGGTGAGCTTCTCGATGGTGTTCTCGGTGTTGCCGCCTTCGAGCTCGTCATATTCGAGCGCCTTCACCCAGGCCCCGTGCAGGGTCCAGCGGCGGGTCTCGTTGCCGGTGCGGTCGTAGCGGACAACGTCGATGTCGCGCATGTAGTCGGCCGGAAGGCCGCCGGTGACGGCGTTCACGTCCACCTGTTTCTTGATCCATTCGCGGGCAGCCTCGTCGGAGCCGTCCTGCAGGTTGCCTTTCTCGAGGGTGATGTCCTCGAACTTGACCCGCCCCGCCACCTTTTGGTCGAACATCGAACCGGCCGGGGCAAAGGCCACTTCCTCGAATTCGGTTTTTGGCTCCTGTCCCTTGTGGAACAGGGCCACGTCGAAGCCATTTACCTCGATGGCGAATTGCCAGTTCTGGTAAAGGCTCTTAGGCATGTTTCCGCTTCTCATAGCCGTGTTCTCCCGTTAGATGATTTCTTTGAAGTCCGCGCCGGTGCTGGTCAGGATGAAGTTCAGCTCGATGAACTCCGCCGTCTTGGTCGGCTTGACGAACACGCGGGCCACCATTTCGTTGCGGTCGATGACCGCCGGGGTATTGGTCTCCTCGTCGCACTGGAATGCGAAGTCGTAGAGGCCACCCTTGTCCTTGATGTCCTGCAGGAAGGGGTTGATCAGGCGGCCGAGGGCACGCCAGGTCTGGGGGTGGTTCGGCTCGAACACCACGAAGCGGGAGGATTCCGAGATGGCTTCCTCCATGAACATCATCAGGCGGCGCACGTTGATGCGGTCCACGGCCGAGGGCTGGCTTTGCAGCGTCTTCTGGCCCCAGATGTTGATGCCGGTGTCGGGGAACACGGCGATGACGTTGACCCCTTCCGGATAGAGCACATCGCGCTCGCCACGGCTGGTCTTGTAGGCCAGGGAGAGCGTGTTGAAGATGCGGCCACGGTCGATACCGGCGGGCGCGTTCCAGACGTTGGTCTTCTGGTCGCTGCGGGCGATGCAGCCCGCCACCGCGCCGCAGGGCGGCACCAGTTTCTTGCGCGAGTTGACCGGATCGCTGATCTCCAGCCAGGGGTAGTAGAGCGCCGCGTAGGAGGAGTTGAAAGCCGCGTGGCTGTACATCCCTTGTCCCTTGCGGAAGTCGACCGCTTCGAGCGGCTCCAGGTGCATGGGCGTGTCGGCGATGAACAGCAGATCCTTGCGCCCCTCGGCATAGGCGATTCCAGCGTTGATCACCGGCACTGTGGTGACGCCGGGGACCATCAGCAGGTTCAGGGCGTCGATCTCGTCAAAGCCATAGAGGCCGGTATGCTGCGAGGGATCGCCGATGAAGTCCGCATCGGCCAGATCGGTCAGCCCGTTGTCGCCGCCGCTGAGCGTGAACACGCCCAATGCCGGACGGTCGCCTGGCGTTCCCGACGCGGCTGCCAGATCCTGGACCAGGATGAAATCCGAGCGGTCGTTGATCGCCAGCTCCACGTGGTTCGGCAGCGTCTCGTCCATGCTCAGATCCTTGAACACCTCGACCACATCGCCTTTGTGCCGGACCACCAGATTGAAATGGTTGGCCGGATCGAGAGAGCCGTCCTCGATGGAGATGGAGAGTCGGTCACCCCAGACGCCTTCGTTCACTGCTTCTATCCGCAGGGTGTCGGCGGGCGTCGCTTCCCGGTTCTGCAGCACGACGGATGACTTCAGCGCCGTCAGGGTGTCCCGGTCGGTGGGGTCGGTGAGATGGGCGATGCGGGTGACATAGAGGACCGATCCGCCGTTGTCGAAAAATGCCCGGGCGGCGTAGGCCAGATAGCTCTCATTGATGTAGGAGCCGAAACGGTTGATGAACTGCTCCCAGCTCGTCACCAGTATGGGCTTGTTGATGGGGCCTTTCTCGGCCACTCCGACCATGGCGGCCGACGAGGTCGAGATCTGCTTCACATAGAAACTGAAGTCCGTTTCTCGGGTGTAAATCCCGGGCGATAGATAGGTCGGCATGGTTATTTCCTCCGCTTGCTGGTGGTCTTGGCCTCATCGTTTCCGGCGTCCTCGGTCGCCGTGGGCTTTTCCGGCTCCGGTTCCGCGCCGCCGGTCAGGTCGGTGATGCGCACCAGGCCGCGTTTTCCGGCGGTCTTGATCTCGGCGGAGAGGTCCTTACGGGCGATGCTCTTGCGTTCTCGCGGTCCGAGATGGAGGGTTCCCTGGCCGGAGAGGTTGAACGTCAGGGGTTGGAACTGCAGGTTTCTGATCTCGATCACGGTTGTTCTCCTTTACGGTTGAATGGTTCGTTGCTCTGTCACGTCGCCGTGAAACTGGAAGGTCCGGTCCCGGATCAGCCGACCGTCGCGCAGGTCGCCGTCGTACACCGGGCAGGATTCGATGCGGATGCGTCCGGAGCTCTGCCGGAGATTGGAGAGGTTCACCCGGGCCAGACCGCCCAGAGGAACCAGTTCGGTGAGGTTCAGGCTGCCCTGGTCGGCGATGGCGATCTCCGGGTAAAGCTGAAGGAACCGCGATACCGACTCGTGAAACCCGAGCAGTTCGGCCTCCCGGTCCACGGTCACCACCAGGTCGAAATCGAGGTGATAGAGACGGGGAAACCGGCACTCCTCGAAACTCAGATCCGCGACATTCTTCTCGAACAGGCGGCTCTGGCTGCGGCGGAAACGGTCTTCCGCCAGCTTCGGCCCCTGGAGGATGACGCTGGGGGTACGCTGGACCTCGAACAGGTCATCCGGGAACACCAGCACGGTGTCCGGGTGGATGGCCTGTTTGGCCAGGCGGATCAGGATTTCTGTGACGGTCTGTATCGTGCTCAAGGGACGCCTCCGTTTTCTGCCTGGTTACTTACCGGAAGCGCTGGCGATGTGTCGGAGGCTCAAAGCGCGGAGCGGATCGCCTCGCGATAGTTCTGGAGGATCTGCTCGCGGTACTTATCCATCACCGGATGCAGAAAGGGTCTGGCGGGGATGATGATGGTCGCGCCGTTCGGATGTTTGATGGTGGCCCCGTACTCCATGACGGCACCGATGTTCACCATGTCTTCCCCGTCCTTGTTGACGGTGCCGCGCAGCAGGCCGACGAACGCCTTGTCGGCCATGATCTTCTGGGTGATGGAGTTGACGAGAAAGCCGGTGTTGATGAGCGCCTTGCTTGAGCCTTTGCGCTCGATGGTGCTCTCGGCGAGTTTCACGAAGGCCTGTCCGCCCGGGGCCTGGGAGCGAATCCCCCGCTGGATCTCGCGCACCAGAAAAAGGGCGTTGCGGATCGTGGCCTGTCGCAGGGCCGTGGCCAGACGTGGCCCCATGCCGGTGGTCAGCTTGGCGCGGGCCTTGTCCCAGTCACCGGTCCGCCTAACGCCCATTGAGCTTCACCAGTTGCAGGTTCTTATGAGTGACGGTGCCGAAGAAGTGTTCTTCTTCCACACTCTGTATGCGATAGGTTTCCCTGTCTGAGGCCAGGCGGTCTTCACCCCGGACATCGGCATCCGGAAGGACACAGGCGAGCGCGTCGATCTTGCCGCTCAGCTCCTCCGGCGGGGTTTCGTTCAGTTCGAGGGGGATGACGGAGATTTCCGTGTATTCGGCATCGTCGGTGCCGTAGAGCCGCTCGCCGGGAACCACGCGCAGGATGCGTGCGGTCTGGCCCGAGGAGAGGATCAGCCGGGCGACATCGGCCACGGCTTCGGCGCGTTCCCGGTCATTCAACAACATCGAGATCGATCCCTTGTTCGTAGATGACCGGCGTAAGGCCGCTCGGGGTCAGGATGTAGGCTTCCTGATCGAGCTGGGTGGCCGGACGCAGCTCGGTGAGCCGCTGCCGGTAGTCGGCGAGCAGATCGGCCTCGAGCTTGGCCCAGTGGCCGGGCTGTCCGGTTTTGTCCACTCTCTTGTCGCCGCTGGAAAAGGAGAAGGCGTTGGCGGTGGCCGAACGCATGACCTGGCAGGCGTGGATCTGCGCCATGATCACCAGGAGCTCGCGGACCTCGCCGGTGGGATTGGGGGTGATCTCTCCGACCGTGATCGTCAGCGATTGGTCGAGGTCACGGTCGACCCGGAAAACGGCTTTCCGGACGCATCTCTCCAGAGTCTGGTCCTCGAAGAGAGATGCGCCCGGATCGGACAGGTCGAGCCGCAGGTCGGCGATCAGGTCACTCAGCAGCACCTTGCAGGCCCTCCAGACGGCTCTTGAGCGCGTCGATCACCGTGCGGCGTTTTTCGGTTTCCATGTAGCCCTTGAGGGTCTCCGGATTGGCCTCCTCGTTGACCTTGGAAATCGCGTCGGTGGCGGAGAGCTTGCTCAGGTCCACCGGTTCCGCGTCTTGGTCTGGCTCTGGAGGGGCGAGCGGTTCCTGCTTCGGTTTGTCGGCCATGGCCAGGCGGCCGTTCTTGAGCGCCGCCTGGATCTGCTTGGTGAGGCGTTCCACCTCGACTACCTGGCCGGGCTTGAGTTTCAGCCCGGCGTCGGGGATCACCAGAACGCCGGGACGGATGTTCTTGATTCGATTCATCTCACGTCACCTCCCGGATTACGGAACCAGTTTGACCTTGGCCATGATGTCAGGGCGGGTAATGCCCTGGCCGATTTCGGACCACACCAGCCAGCCGGTCTTGAAGCGGGTCTTCTGATCGATGGACTCCGTCTTCAGGTTTTCGCGCACCGGCATCTTTCCGACCTCTTCATCCGGGACGATGATGATCTCGTCCAGCGGCATGGAGGCGGTCAGCAGAATGCCGCCGGTGCCGTAGTTCTTGATGACACCCTTCTGGCGCAGCTCGAGCTTGGTCTGGGGATCGAGGTTCCAGCCGCGCATGTCGTTGAACCGGCGGCCGCGCATGACGATGTACTTCACCGACAGCTCCAGGTCCTCGATGATCGAGATGGCCTCGTTCAGCGCCTCCTCGGTGAGCAAGTCGCCAGTGACCTCGATGGTGTTGGTCGCCGGGATGGCCGAGGAGAGCACCGAGATGGTGCGGCGGTCCATCTCCTTGCGGATGGCGTCGGCGGCGCTGGTCTGGATGTCCATCAGCGTGCCGATGTTGCCGTTCTTGAGGACGGAAACGTCCACCATCGGATTGGAGTGGATGCGGTTGGTGGGGAACTCGACCTCGTCCTTGCCCACCTCCTGCTCCTGTGCGTCGCCGTCCTTGCTGATCCAGTGAGCCTTGACGGTCGGTTTCTTCTGGTAGACCGGACGTTCGCCCTTGGGCAGCGTGTGCTTGGTGAGCAGCAGCGAGGAAATCTCCTTGCGCTTGATCTCCTGTTCGATGGGCGCGGCAATGGCGGCGGCAAGTGCCCGCATGCCTTCGGGCGACTCGAGAGCCTCGCTCATGAGCCGCGCCATGGTTTCCATGTACTCCTGGGAGTGGATCTTCAACTGATTGGTTTTCATGTGCGTTGGCTCCTTGGGTTAGACGAGCAGGCGGAATTTGAGGACGCCGCTCTGTACGGAAATGGCGTGGGCGACGACATGCTCTCCGGCCGCGACGCCGTTGGTCAGGCGACCGCCCGCCGAAACTTTCAGGTCGTCTCCGGCGACGACGGTCTCTTCGAAGGAGTCGGTCTCGTAGACGCCGCCGTCGCAGTAGATGCCGGGCATTTCGCCACCGGCGTAGTCCTTGATCAGGATGCCGAAGGAGCGCTTGGTGGGATCGGTGTTGACGGCGAACAGGTCGTCGCCGACCACGCGGACCACCTGGCCGAGCTGGCCGTCGCCCTGGATGTGGCCGTCGCCATAGGCGAGGCTGCGGTGACACGGATTGATGAATGACATGGTGTTTCCTCCTTATGCGTTGATTTGCGAGTGTTCGGGAGAGTCCTCGCCGACACGGTTGCGGTAAGCGGCCATGAACCCGTCGCGCAGACGGTCCTCGAGCGACACCTTGCGGTCGTCCACATCGTGGGGCCGGACACCGGCGTCGCTGCGCAGCGGGGTTTCCGTCGATGCCTTGGCGGCGGGCTTGCCGCCCTGATCGCTGTCGGCGGTTTTCTCTTCCTTCTCCTTGTCCGCCTTGGCCGACTTGGGCAGGCGCTCGTAAGCGGCCTCGGTGGCGGCGAAGGCTTCGTCGGAGAGTTCGGCCAGGCGTTTCAGCTCGGCTTCCCGGTCCTCATCGGAAGCGAAGGAGAGCCCTTGCTTCTCCAGTCGGGTGAGCAGCTTCTTGGCGCGGGAGCGGCAAGCGGCCGCCTTTTGTTCGGCTTCCAGTTCCTGGACGCGTTTCTGCAGCTCGGCGACCTGGGCCTTGAGCTGCCGGTTTTCCTTTTCCAGGTCGGTAACGCGGGCAGGATCGCCTTCCTGCTGGGCCGGTTTCTTCTTGGCCGCTTCGACGGCTTGGTCATCGGTGGGTTTGGTTTTGTCTTCCATCGTGGAATCTCCTTCGGGTTGGGATTGGTCGGGCTGGCTCTGAAGGGACGCCACCTGCAGAATCCTGGCGTTCTCGTCCGCGCCCTTGCGGTCGAGCAGCCCCAGTCCGGTGAAAGTGACGCCGTGCAGAATCTCGAAAACGGGTTGGCCGTTGAAATCACGGCCCTTGAATTTGCGCAGGTGGGTGCAGTAGTCGGCCTTGTTCTGGAAGCGCTTGTGGCAGACCGAGCATTCGCCCTCCTGGTAGTCGCACTCCATGGAGACCTGGGAGATGATCCCGCGCTTCATCAGCTTGTAGGCCAGCCGGGCGGCCGGGGTGTCGTGGACGTACAGCTCGCCCACGCATTCCACGCGGCCCCCGTTGTCGTCCTCCAGGTAGTCGGCGGCGACGATGCCACCGACGATGTCGTTGAACTCCTGCGAATGCTGCAGATCGACCTTCTTGTTCACGGCCGTCATGTGCCGACCGGACAACTCCTCAGCGGTGAAGTGGTCGCCGTTCTTGTTGGTCCCGGTGCGGCAGAGCACGAAGCTGAACTGGGGGTCGCCCGCCGAGCCGACATCCATGGCCTCGGTCGCGAGGCGTTCGCCTTCACCCAGCCGGATGTCCACGGGAATGCTGGTGTGGAAGTTCGCTGCGGCGGCCATCGGAACGGGTTTCTCCTCCCGCTCGGCGCTGGCCTTGGCCCCGGGAGCGCAGACGAACAGACGCTCCTTGGCATTGGAAGCCTCGCCGTGCTTGGAGGTGATGGCGTAGTGGTGATCCTTGGACTTCATCCGGCTCTGTTTGCCGAAGGAGCCGATGATCCGCTTCATCTCCTGCTCGTTGGGATAGGCGTGATCGCGGTAGGAGATCAGCCAGTTCGGGATGTGTTTGGCGTTGCCGAGAAAGGTCTGGAAGAACTCGCTGGCGTTGGCCTTGGTGACTGTCTTGTGGTCGGTCTCGTAGTACTTGACCTTGGTGTCGGCCTTGATTTCGAGCCCTTCCCAATAGGTCATGAGCCCCTCCACGAAGTGGTAGGCCCGCTCGTAGTTGGTGGTCGAAAACTCGGTGGCGTAGGGCGGATCGAAGTAGGCCAGATCCGCCTTGGCTTTCGGCAGCAGGTCGTTGATGTCCTGCCGGTGCGCCTTGTTCTCCTTGTCGTTGTCGAAGACCAGGGCGTTGATGCGCTGCAGGTTCTTGCGCAGACGATCCTTGAACTCGTCGGGGGTGTCCTGGCGGCGGCCATAATCGGTGGAGGACGAGAAGTGGCCAAAGCCACCCTTGCCGCTCATGCAGGTTTTGCCGAGGCCGAACAGGGCGATGTCTTTCTTGAACCCGGAGAGCTTGTCGCAGTTGGCGCGGATGGTGTCGATCAGCGCGTGGACGCCCTTGGCGAAAAAGATGCCCTTGAAGTTGTCCTGAACGAAGCTGCCCGCCTTGGCGTTGTCGGCCAGGAGTGCCTCGATCTCGTCCTCGCTCAGGCGAACCGAGTTGTTCTCGATGATCGCCTTGGCGGCATGGTGGCAGTAGCGGAGCCGGTCGTTGGCGATGACCTGGAGGCCCTTGGTCTTGTACATGTAGGCCACGACCGCAGACCCCGAAAAGGCGTCGAGCACGGTGCCAACGCCTTCCGGGGTATGCTTCCAGATCCAGTCGACGAGCTTCTGCTTACTGCCGATGTAGTTGGTGATGTACTTGGGGCGTTTCTCGGGAGGGAGCTCTTCAGGAGCGGACTGTTCGGCGGCCTCGGTCCCAAGCGCATCGGGATCGAGAGTCAGCGCCGCATCGGCCTCCAGTAGAAACGCCAGCCTTTCCAGGTCTGTGGCGAACAGTTCCATCAACGTCTCCGGTCAGTTTGCTGTGCTCTCCGCGACCTGCGGGGAGCGTTCAGCGGTTACTTACCGGAAGCGTCGGCGATGTGTCGGAGGGTGACGGAGAAATTCAGCGGGTGGGGTTCAGCCGGGCCAGAACGGCCTTGCCGCAGGCGTCGAGGGAGGGGTATTCGTCGCTCTCGGTGATCTCGGAAAAGACCCCGTCATAGGGGGAGCGGGACAGCCGGTGATATTCGAGAAAATTCGCCGGAAGCGAGGTGGCCTCGGCCTCGACCAGACGGTTGACCACCCAGGCGGCCTCGTCCTTGCGGTCGGCAAGCCCGTTCGGCCCCCGGTCGAGGTAGTACATCTCCACATCCAGACCGGGACCCGGCCCCTGAACCCAGACGCCCATGGGCACGTATTCCGGGGCGGTGGCTTGCCGGTCGGCCATTATCGAGTCGATCATATAGCGCAGTTTCATGACCAGTCCTCCGCGATCCGGAGATGCTCGGCTAGAAGCTGGGCGTCGATCCGGTGGAATCTTTCGGCGTTTTTCTGACGGTAGGCGATCCAGCGTTGCCAGTCCGCCGCGAGTTCGGGCTCCGAGACCGGCTCCATCATTTCGACATGGTGAATCCGGCCCAGATCGTCGGTCAGCTCGACAATCAGCCAGCCTTCGGCCTCCTTGCCGTCATGTTCGGCCATCAGGGTGTCTTCGACCCGGACATCGACCACTTTGATGGTGTGGGCGTGCTGAAAACCCTCGTCGTAACCGAGTGCCTTCCACAACAGCCAGAAATCGGTGCGCAGATGGTTGCCAGCAGCGTCGAAATGGGGTGCGATCCGGGTAACGGTGAAGCTGTCCACCAGGGTGTCTAGAAAGAGATCCCCGGATTCTCTGACCGTCATGCGGCTGCCCCGGCTGTTGAACCAGTGCAGCGATTCCTGCAGCCGCCGTTTCTCCTGTTCGATAAAGTCCTTCATGGTCATTGTTTGCGTTTGCTCCAGCTTTGCGAGGTATGGACGATATCCTCCACCTTGCGCCCGTCGGGCAGTTTCTTGATGCCACGCCGGGTGAAACTCTGGATGATCTCCCGCCGTTCGTTGTCGCTTCTGGCCACGATGAACTCGATGTTGTCCAGCAGCGTCACCGAATATTTGAAGATGGTTTCGTTGCCATGGCGCTGCGAGAACCGCTTCCAATCATCGATGCTGGCTCCCCGGTTGCGCTGCACGTAGTCGTCAATCACCTTGCCGTAGGCGTCATGGTCATAGCTGATGGCGTCCATGCGCCGCAGCATCTGTTTCTTGAAGTAGAGGGCCGGTGAGGCGTCGCTGGCCGGTTGCTTCTTGATCCGGGTGAAGAAATAGCTCGCGCCGCCGGTCTGCATATCGGCCACCGGAGACATTCCGCCCGGAGCCACGCCCATGCGCATTTTCTCGACCGTGCTGACCATGGCTCCGTTGTTCTCCATGATCAAGTCGATGAAGCCGGACATGCTCTCGCCGTTGGTCAGATCGTGGACCAGCGAATAGCCCTTCATCTGTTTTTCCAGGTCCTCCTCGGTGATATCGAACCGGAACTGGTGCCGGTATCCGCCCTTGGCGTCGCGGTCTAGGAAACCCGCCTGATATTCGCCCAGCGGGTTGTATCCGGAAAGCTGGGTGATGTCCTGGACGCCCAGCTCCTTTTGCCAATAGCCGCGCAGGGCCTGGACCCGCTCGGTGGTGGTGGCATTGCGGTCGTCGAGGGATTTCTGCAGTCGTTTGTAGTCGGCGCTCTTGTCGGTCTTGCGGATGTAGGCGAGCTTTTCGAGGTACATCTGCTCCGCGTTTTCCGCCGTGGCCACCCGGGTATCGATCCCAAGCTGTTCGAGCTTTTCCAGCATCGCCTCGACCCGTCCGGGGGTAGCGTCGCCGTCCAGGATCATTTCCATCTCGCCGCGCTGGGCATAGAGGTTGGTGTCCGACCAGGGGCGATAGCGGACCCGGGTGCCGTCCTCGAAGGTGACGGTGTACTGGTGCCCGTCCTGCATGCGGGAGTTTTGATTGAACAGCGTCCGGTTGTCGATGTCGTCGGCCTCGACGGTAATGGTGCCGGAACCGATCCTGCGCTTGGTGTGGGTCACCTTGCCGCGTTCCACCTTGAACGGCGGTTTCTCTTTGGGTTTCTGCGCGTCGAGCTTGGGCAGGTACTGCTCGAATACGCCGTTGGTGGCCCGGTCCCAGTCGACGGACTCTTCGATCTCCTTGACCCATTTCAGATAATGGTCCGCCATCTCCTTGACCTTGGGGTCGGCGCTCTTTTGCAGGGTCTCCAGTTTCTTGCGCAGGCGCAGGGCCTTGTCGATCTTGGTCCGGTTGTACTTGCCGTCGCCCACGTGGAAATTGACGTTTTTGACGGCGTCCAGAATCGTCGGAAAGAAGCTGTCTTCGACCAGTGGTTGTCCCTTTTCCCCGGCCGCCGTCTGCACATACCTGCGTAGCACCTCGTCGATGCGGCGGTCCGTGTCCGGCCGGATCTTCATCTTGACCACAGTGCGCTTCTTCCCCTTGAAGCTCTCGGTGAAGATCAGCGCGTTCTGGTCCTCCACGTCGCCGCTGTCGAAGGGCAGCGTCTTGCCCTGCCAGCCGAGTTTGCGGGCCTCCTCGACCAAGGCTTCCTCGGCGGAGGAGAGCAGCTTGTTCTTGCCGGTAGCGGCGCTCAGCTTGTCGAAACGGAAGCCCCGATCCCCCAGCACATCGGCGTAATAGCCCTCGAAGTCCCTCCGGAGATTGTGTTTCCGCTCCAGGGCCAGGTCGTAAAAATGCCGCAGCCCGGCCGGGTCCTTGGCGAACCGTCCCTCGGCGTAGGGTCGCAACAGATCGAGGTAATCCTCGTCGGCGATCTTTTCGACCTCCTGGATGTAGCGAAGGGTCGCGTTCGGATCGACCCGCACCTTGCCTTCCTTGGCCGCCCGGAAGACCTTGTTGTAAAACGGCTCTTCCTCGCCGCAGACGCCGTTGGGGTGATAGTCGAGCGAGAGCTTGTCCTGGCCCAGAAACTTGAATGCCTGGCCTTTGTCGATGCCGTAGACGCGACCGTCCCGGGAACGGATGAACTGCTTGGAATGTCCGTCGTGATTGGCGATCAGCCAGTCGACCACATGCTCGCGCTGGATCTGCTCCAGTTCGATGGTGGTCAGATCCTGGGGCAGGATGTTGCGAAAATCGAAGTCGTCCCGCAGATCGGTGCGCCATTTCTGGATGGAGCCGGTGCGACCGTTCAATTGGATGGTGCGCACCTCGATGGAATGAGGGTCGATCAGGCGACCGATCTTGTAGGCGGCTTCCTCTCCGAAGGCGATGAACTCGTCATCCTTGCGGCCAATGGGCTTGAACAGCCATTTGTCGCCGTGCTCGTCGGTCCAGAACTCCTTTTCGTGTGCCCCGCCGACAACGGCCTTGCCGGTTTTCTTGAACTTCGAAGGCAGACCCTTCTGCTGCCACGCGGTATCGACGGTGGCGAACTCTGCGCCTTTCTTGCCGATCTTGGGCTCGGGTGGCTTGACTGGGCTCGGTTGTGGAGCCGGTTTCGGTGGCTCTTTCTTCGGCGTGGCGGGCTTGGCCGGTGCGGTTTTCTTCTTGCCGCCATGTTTTTCGGCCCAGGCTGCGTGCTTGGTGTCGATGCTGGCCTGAACCGCTTTGATTTTCGCGGGATCGGTCTCGGTGAAGAGCGTGGTTAGCTCGTCTTTGTTGGCCCACTGCCAATACTGGACCTTGGTCTCCTTGGCGAGCGTCTTGAGCTCCGCCGATTTCAGTTTGCCGACCTGATCCTGGAAGAGCTGTTTTTTGAGGGCGATTTCCTTGCTGTGGGCCGCAAGCAGTTCCTGGGGCAGATCGGTGCCGCCGGAAACCGCCTGTTCCGCCTTGGCAATCGCGTCGAGGAAATCCTTGTAGCCGGTCGGCGTGTCGGGAACGACCACGGCCTTGGCGGCGTCTTCGAGGGCCGTTTTCTGTTTCAGGATCAACTTCTGCTTGGCCTCGTCGACCGCCTTTTTCTTGACCGACTCGGCCATGTCGGCACCGGCCTTCTTCTGTAGCGCCTCGACGAGCTGCTGTTTGTTCTTGAGGATGCCGATGCCGTGCTTCTGTTTGGCCGCCGCGAGTTCCTTGCCCATCAGGCCGCTGTGATCCACGCCGGGCTCCAGCTTGTCGAGCAGCTCGATGGTCTCCTGTTTGGTCATATTGAGGGAGATGCCGTTCTCCTTCGCCATCTCCTTGAGCTGCTGGGCGGTCATGCCCTCCAGCCCCTCGGCGGGAGGGATCTTTGCCATCTGGGCGGCGAGCAGCTTGGCCTGTTTGAGTTCCGTCTGCTTCAGCCCGAGCAAATCGACCAGTTCTTCCTTGGTCCGCAGCAGGCCGATCTTGTGTTCCTTGAGCTTGGCGCTGAGTGCCGCTCCGGCCAGGTCGCCGTGATCGATCCCCGGTTCGGCCAGATCGAGCAGCTTGATGAAATCGGCCTTGGTCCGGGCAATGGCCACGCCGTTTTGTTTCGCCAGGGTCTGGAGCTGTTTGACCGTCAGCGAACCGAGGTCGGCGATGTCGCCGTTTTCAAAGGCGCTCTTGAGCTTGGCGTTCTCCTTGGCCTGGGCGTCGGCCATGCCTTCCAGCACATGGGGCGGGAGAATGCAGGCGTCCCCCTGCGATGCCTGGGCGGCTGCCTTGGCGGCCATCTCGCTGCCGCAGACGGTCATCGGCCAGGCCACGATATTTGTGCAGCGGCAGTGCGGATGCGCGGGTTGCTGGGGGAACTTGTCGATGGGAAAGGTCTTGCCGTCCAGGCCGCCGCAGACCGGGCACATGCGCTCGTCCTCCATGGCCAGCCATTCCAGTTTCTGGATGCCGACCCGCTCGTGGAACTTGAGCCTGCCCATGTTGTGGGCGCGGAGGACCTCGGTGCGGGCGATCATCTCCATGCGGTACTGGGCCTTGCTGAACACCCGGCTTCCGGCCTGGCGAAAGGAACCCTTGTCGACGATCACCTTGCCCATGTCCCGGACGATGTCGTCGGCTCCCTTGCCCGTGGCGATGCCATTCAGGATGGTGCGCTTGATCCCGCCTGCGAGTTCGCGGTGAACGTCACCGGCGAGCGTGAGGTTGTACTGCGCCATGAAGTCGAGGGCATTGGTGTCGACGATGGTGAACACCTTGGTGGCCAGCTTGTCGATGCCTTCGGGCTTCAGATCGGCGTAGAACGGCAGCGCCGCGTCGGCGAGCTCTCCGATTCCCTGCTGGATACCGAGCTTGAAGGAGTCCTTGGTCGTCTTGCGAAAGACCAGGGTCTGCTCCCGCTTGAGCCGCTTCATGGTGTCGTCGAGTTCGAGCTGGAGCTTTTCCAGCCCCTTGAGCGCGGCGAGCTTGTTGTCCGGCAGGGAACCGAGGGAGCGGTACTGGAGAATGGCGCGGGCGACCTCGTCTTCGGCCTGTTTTAGCGCCTGGGTGAGCTGGGCCGTGACCTGGTCGTTGTAGCGGTTGCGGGCCGTCAGGCTTTTCAGGGTGGCGTCCTGGATGCGCTGCTTCTGGTCCGATGGCATCAGCGGGGCTCCCGGCGGTCGATGAAGCGACAGGCCGGGGCGTCGAAGGTGCGCTCGCTGTTGTGGACCCGGCAGTGGTTGGTGTCAGCAATGAAGTGGCTACACTCGTCGCACACGGCCGCGTCACCTGTGGACTCCAGGTCGCCCGACCAGACCAATGCCGCCTCCACCGTGGGTTCATCGTCCTCGGCCGGAATCCCGAGCATCTTCCGGGCGCGAGGCACGCTGAGAATGCCGGAGACGACCATATCCACCACCGGCTTCACCTGCTTCTCGTCCATCAGGTCGATCTGCTTACGTTCGGTCTCGCGGTTGGCGGCCTCGATGTCCGGGTCCAGGTCCATCTTGAGCTGAAGGCTGGAGCGGCTGATGAGCTTGCGGTCGTAGAGTTCGATGAGGAGCTTCTTGAAATCGACCGCGTCGCTGGGGTCGAGGTCGTTGAAGATGAACTGGATGCTTTTGTCGCCGTGGCCGTTCAGCTCCATCCAGTCGTCGAACACCCAGTCGAGGAGCTTGCGTGCGGCCTGTTTGATCTCGCGGATCATGACCATCATCTTCTGCATGCTCACCGAGGCGGTGGCGAAATTCGGGCCGTCTCCGGTCACCAGCGAGCGTGACAGCCCCAGGGCCACCACGATGTCTTCCTTCACCTCTTTGACCTTGTCCTCGACGTTGAGGACCTGGCCATCGGTGCCGTGGGTTTCGACGTTGACGTAGAACGGGACCACCAGGCCGCTTTTCATGTCCATCTTGTTGACCATGTCGCGAACCTGTTCGAGCATCCGCTGGTCCGGCATCACCATCTTCTGGCCGAACGCGCCGCCCACCTTGAGCAGGCGAAAGGGCGTGGCCCAGCGCTTGGCGATGGCCTGTTCGGCCCGGCGGTAATCGCGCAGCAGTTCGATGGCTTGAAAGGCGGGAAGCACGAGGGAGTTGCCCCGGGGCGAGAAGGCCGGTGCGTCCCATTTGAGGTGGACCACCTGTTCGACGGGTAGCGGGATGGATTCCCCGCCGCCGGGGGTGTCTTCGGGAAATTGCCGGGCCTCGATCAGCTCGCCCTGGGCGTATTTGACTTTGACCGAAACCGGGTTGACGCAGACCAGTTCCTCGATGTCCTGGCCGGACTTGGTGAAGCGCTTGAAGCCGATGGCGTCGCCTTTCACCAGGAGCTGAAGAACCATGTCCTTGATGAATTGCGTGATGTTCAACCGCCAGGCGGCCTCCAGTGCCTGCTCCTTGAGGGTTTCGTCATCGCTGGTGATTTTGATCTCGTCGCCCACGGCGAAGGTGCGCCAGGAGTTGACGCAGTTCTTCACCAGCGGCTCCTCGACGTAGTATTCCCAGGCCTTACGGGCGCGTTCTTCCCAGGTGGCCGGAATAGCCTCGGCGGCGTTGACCTTGCTGAAGGCCGCCGAGTCGAGCGCGGCCGCTGCGGCCAGCGGTGCGATGACAAAGCCGGTGGTGTCCAGGCTTTCGGGTTGTTCGTCCTTATGGGCGGTGCTTTCCACGTGATCCTCTCGGTAGTTTCGGCCATGACAACCGCACATCCGGCCCGTGTGGGCCGAACCCGGCTCGATGCCGGTTACTTACCGGAGCGGGGTGGAAAGCGTCGGAGGATGCGATCAGATGAAGACCGGATTGGTGAGCACGGGTTTGAGCGAAACCACCTCTTCGCCGACCGGGTCGAGGTTGCCTTCTTCCCGGATCAGCATGGCGCAGCGCACCGCGTCGATGATGTGGTCGTTGCCCTTGGAATAGATGATCTTTCCGTCCCGCAGGGTGTAGGTGTGGGTGGTGAACTGGTCTTCCACCTCCAGGTCGTCCGAGGGGAAAATGACCTGCTTACGCTGTAGGGCTCCGTTGATGAGGCTGGTCATCAGCTCCTTGGTTCGCTTCTTGATTTCCCTGCCGTCCCGCACCGCCAGCCGGGTCATGCCGCCGAAGTCGTATCCCTTGAGCCTGCCTTCCAGCTCCAGCCCTTTGTACTTGTCCAGGGTGAGCAGCTCCTGAACCACGGCCAGACCGTTTCCGCCGTTGTCCACGCCAATGCCCGCCGGGGTGTAGTAACGCTCCAGCAGCGCGATGATCTGGGCGATGTGCGGATAGGAAACGTGTTCAAGATGCACGCGCAGGATCATCTTCAGCAGCGTCCGCTCGCCGATCTCCGTCTCCTGGAATACGACGATCTCGGTGGGGTCGTTGGTGTAGCCCAGGTCGCCGCCAACCCAGAACTGCCCGCTGCGGGGCGTGAGGTTGAGCAGCATCTCCAGCCGGTCGTGGGCCGCTTCCTCAGTGTCGCAATCGCGCAGCTCGGAATCGGTGATGACGATCTTCTGATACTCCAGCAGATCCTGCCGACAGAGGTTGAACTGTTCGACATTGAAGGCCCCATAGGAGGGCTTGCCGTGTTCACCGGCCACCTCGTGCTGCCAGCCGGAACTGTCGCGGCCGCCGTAGAACTCCAGCAGTTCGGCCTCGCGATCCTCGGTCCACAGGGGGTTGAGCCAGGACGGCCAGCGGAACACATGGAACTGCTCCGACGAGGTGAGCCGGTAATAGGTGGTGTCGCGCAGGCCGTTGGGCGTGGAGTAGATGCGTAGCGTCCCCCCGGCCTTGAGGCACTGACGCAGCGCCTTCCAGGCCCGCTCGGTCAGCCAGGCTCCTTCATCGACCCAGACGCGGCCCACGTGCAGGGACCGGAAGGCGTCACCATAAGCCCCGGCCGGGCGGAAATAGAGCACCGAACCGTTGGTGAACTCCAGCCGGAAGTAGGGTTTGCGGTGGATCTTGGGCTTGCCGTACTTGGTCAGGGCGATGCTGTTCATCAGATCCGGGTTGGTGTCGAGCTGGAACTCGATCTCCTCGATGATGGTATCGAGGTGCCCCTGGTGCGGAGCCGCGATGAGCCCCTGGCCGCCTCGGGTGGTGAAGGCGTAATGGAGCGCGTCGGTCGAGAGCACGATGGACTTGCCCACGTCCCGGCCGTCGAGGTGGATGATGTTCTTGGCCGGGCAGCGCAGGTCCTCCACCTGGTGCGGCCAGTAGTCGCGGCCTGAGCCATCCCGGTTGTAGAGGTAGGCTTGCCCCCACAACACGGGATCGCTCAGGGTCGCCGCGAGTTTGCGCTCCTTGTCGGTTACCGCCATCAGTGCATTCCCGTCCTCAAGGCGCTGCCGAGGATGGTGCCCACCAGTTCCGTCAGGATCTGCTGCACGGCCAGGGTGTTCTTCCGGTCGTGGACAGCCTCCTGAATGTCGATGATGGCCTGGTCCAACTCCGCCCAGGCCTGGTACTGCTGCTGGGCCGCTTCCAGACGACCGAGGGCGTTCTCGATCCGTCCCGCCGCCAGTTCGGTGCCGATTTCTACCAGGGCCTCACCGGCCTGGCGGACGGCATCGCTGTTTTCCTGAAGGATCTCTTTCATTGGCCTGCCTCCCGGTTCGAGCCGTTAGCCCACTGGTCAAGGGCGTCCACGGCGGTCTGCAGGCGCAGACCGACTCCGGTCAGGCGCTCGGCGTCCGGGTGGCCGACCTCGCGCAGCGCCTTGTTGGCCTCGATCACGTACTCGGGCGTGTGGCGGTTGACGGTGGCCACCGCCGACTGGATCTGGGCCGGAGGCCGGTAGGTGGCGCAACCGGTCATGATCCCGGCCAGGGCCAGCGGGATGGTCCATTCGAGGGTCTTCTTCAACATGTTGATCTCCTTTGGGTTATGGGTTTGGGGCACATGCAGAAAGATCTCTGCAAACACTTGATTTCCAACGAAATAGAAGCGTCATTGGATGTGACGCGGGATGGTCCCGCATCCAAGAAAACCGGAACCGGAGGCAGGCCATGACCTACGACAGAAACCGCCAGCAGGCACTCAAGGCGTACCGAGAAAAGCAGGAGAACATCACCCGGCTGATCGAGGGCATTCGCGGCAAGCTCGAAGCGGACGCGAAGCAGCCGGACATCACCTGGGCGAGCGTCGGCTCCCTCGGCCACGTCGAGGAACTGCTGCGTGAGCTGGACGAGTTCCTGTCCTGAACACACCGGGCCACCGACAAAGGAGACATCGACATGACCGAATGCACCGTGCATCAAGCCGCCGAGGATTTCATCGGCCACCTGCGAGAATCCGGAAAGAAAGAGCGGACCATCTACACCTACCGGAAGGACCTCGAGGTGGTTGAGGCCTTCTTCGGCGCGGATCGCCAGCTCGCCGAGATCCGGCTTCCCCAGGTCGGCAAGTTCTACAAGTCCGACCTGCTGCTCAAACTCCCCGACGGCAAGGAGCGAGCCGAGCGCACCGTCGCCAAGACCGTTCGGGTGTTCCGCATGATGATGGTCTGGGCCAGGGAGTCGGGGCGCATCGAGGAGTTGCCTCTGCCCAAGAGCACACCCATGGGCCACAGCCGGGTGAAGGAGTCCAGCGATGAGCAACCGAACGGCTGACCTCGACCTTACGGGCGCGACGGAGGCGTTCTGTGCCCGCCTGTCGGCCGAAGGACGCTCCCCGGCGACCATAGCCGCATACCGCCGGGACCTCGCCCTGGTAGTCCGCGTGGCCGGGGAGCTGGCCCCTGGGATCGTCTGCCGGGAGGTCACGGTCGGGTTCCTCGACCAGGTGTTCTCCGCCGGGGCGGTCACTGAGAGTGAGCGAGGCCCACGTTCGGCGGCCTCGCTCCATCGGATGAAGGCGGCGGTGCGGGCCTTTTTCGCCTGGGCCGCCGAGACGGGCGTGGTCGGTGACAACCCGGCCCGGTCCATCCGCATGCATCGGTTGCCAAGAAAGCTGCCAGTCTTCCTGACTACCGCCGAAAAGAAACGTCTGCTCAAGGAGCTCAAGGGGCGGACCGATTTCTCCACGCTGCGCGACCGCGCCATGATCGAGGTGTTGCTGGGCACGGGGATCAGGCTTGGCGAGCTGGCCGCGCTCGACATGGATGACATCGACCTCGACGCCAAGCATCTGCGGGTGCGGGCCAAGGGGAATGTGCCGCAGGTCAAGTTCATCAAGACCGACCTCCGCACATTGCTGCGCCGTTACCTGGCCGAGCGTCGTCGACACGGCCGCCCAGAAATGGAAGCCCTGTTCCTGTCGAACCGGGACGGCAGACTCTGCCAGCGGCAGATAGCCAACCGGCTCGCCCACTGGCTGCGGAAGGCCGGGATCGAAAAGGAACTGACGCCGCACGGGCTGCGGCATACCTTCGCCACCCACCTCTACGGCGCGACCAATGACCTGCTCGTGGTGCAGCGGGCCTTGGGGCACCGGGACGTGTCCACCACCCAGATCTACACCCACCTCGTGGACGGCCAGCTCGAGGAAGCCCTCGAACGACTCTGATCCTTCCGAACCCGACGATGGGAGCGGCCTCGGCTGCTCCTGTTTTCGTTGGGCGAGACAGTGTCGAAGACAGTGAATGACAGTGCCCGCAGAAGAACACATCCGCCGATGATGAATGATCATGACGGAGGGTCTCTACATCCCGGGTGGGGCGGGAAATATCGATTGACCGGAATTTCTCCTTCGCTGTCTGTCGGCCGCACATCGCTATAACTGCTTGGCTTGTGCGCTCCAGTCGCGGAACACACATGGCAATATCTGCTTGGCATATGCGAGGGCCGTTGCCGAAGGAATGGCTGTTTGCGGGGCTTGTCCGGTTCGGCCTGGGTCTCGACATGCCAATATCTACTTGGGTTGTGTGAGAGAGCCCCGGCGTGAACATGCCGATATCTACTTGGCTTATGCGGTTCGGCTTATGCGCACACATCCCAAGCGGATATCGGGAGCTGCTGGAGGAAGTCGAGGAGTGGAAATGATGATCGACGGCCGGTGAATGCCGATTCCGAAAGTGCAAGGAACACGTCTTATCCGCAATTCCTGGTGAAGCTGTCTGCCGCAAGTCGCCGTGTGCCGGGGTCATCGGAAAAGCCCTCCATGGTGTTATCCGCAATTCTTTCCGCGTTTCTTGCGGCCGGAGGGTTTCGCGCCCGGGGCGTTGGCGGCCTCGGCCACCTTCTCGAGCAGCGCCGCCGCCCATTCCGCCGGAGAGGTCTGCGGGCCTTTCGGCTCCTCACCCTCGCGGGCGATCTTGGTGGTCTTGAGATCCTTCATGTGGCAGCGGATCATCCGGTCGAGTTTTTCGGCGGCGTCCGTGTTCCCCTCGATCTGGGCGCGGACCAGCTTCACCGAGTAGACGCCCACCAGCTCCACCTGCAGGAAGTCGCTGGACTTGTTGAACTCGAAGTCCTGGTTCAGGCGGTCGATGATCGCGTCGAACATGACCTTCTCTTCCGGCGTCAGGCAGCGGTCGGCGAAGATGCCGTGACGCAGCCGGTTCTGGTTGCCCTCGGGCGCACCAGGCCCGCGCCGGGGCGGTTCGGTCTTGCCCTCGTTGCGGTGCCAGCGGTCCAGCGTCTCTTTGTCCGGTTTGTTCAGTGCCACGTGGAAATCCTGCCGAATATTGTTTTCCCAAGCCGGGATGCGGGGCGGGAGGTCGATTTAGCCTCCAAACGTGCTCCCGCCGGTTCAGGGGTTACTTACCGGAAGCGACGGCCAACTGTCGGTCCCGATCCTGTTTTCGTTCGGCGGCGATGATCTGATTGACCCGGCGGGTGGTCACTCCGGCGAGGTTGGAGATCTCCTGGCTGCTGATCCCCTGCAGGTGAAGGGCAAGCACCAGATCGCGGCGCTCCTGGTAAAACCGGCTCGGTGCCGGGACCCAGAGAATCCCGGTGTAGTGCTTCTGGATCTGCTCGAACAGTTCCTCGGGCAGGACATCCTTGGCGTTGGCGTAACGTTTCTTTTTCTTCACGGCTCAATCCTCCACTTTCTTCATCCACGGCTGCGGCACGTCCGGGTTGTAGAACCGCAGCGTGCTGGGACGCCCGGACCTCGGCCCGTGGATAATTTCGATAGAACGCTCGGTGACCTCGCCAATCTCCTGATCGCCATCGACGAAGCAGACCAGGCCGTAATCCTCGCCGCAGGGAAACCGGAATCGGCCCTGATTCTGATAGAGGCGTGCCTCGGACCAGCCCTTGGCCATGGCCTCCTCACGGATGGCGTCGACCTTGGCGACAGCCTGGGAAGTCACCGGCTGCTTACATTTCCAAGCTTGGTTCCCGGGATAAAGCCAGTCCTTTCTGGGAGCTTCGACGGGTTTCTCCTGGGGCTCGGAACGAAGCACGGGTGGCCGGTAGTTCTTTAGGGAAAATGACTGCAGGACCTCCTGCAGGCTTTCCTTGCCGAACTCCCTGATGGCCAGCGCCTGCAGGGCGTTGAATCGCTTCCGCAGCGTGTTCCAGGCATCCTCGGGGAGCTTTCCGGCCTTGTGCGCGGCTTGGGCCGTGAGCATGCGGGAACGTAGCCAGGCAAAGTATTCAGGCGACAGGCGGCGACACAGCGTGCCGTCGATCTCCCGGTCTTCAGGCCAGTCGCGGGCGTCCTCGACCTCGTGAACATCGAGCCCGGTGGAGACATAGATGGCGGGCTGCGGTTGTTGCGGTGGTAATGATGGGGGTTCACATCCGGCCGAGGCTTCCTGCCCTCCGGCGGTGTGCTTGATCATGGTTTTTAGAAGGCTCATGGTTTCAGGCTCCAGAAATACGGGTTAATCGCTTTTCCCGTTATTTACCGGAGCTGCCCTGAAACCGTCGGAGACCATCTGCTGCGGTGGATACGTGCGGTGGCTGCGGTGGTCGTGCGGTGGAAGGTTTTCTCGTCCCACCGCAGGGGGTGGTTCTTTGTTTGTTATTTGTTTTTAGATAGTTATGAAGAAAGAGAAGATAGAGTGCGGTGGTTGCGGTGGTATTTGGGGAATGTCTCTCGCGCTGGGCCGGAATTTGCCTGGCGTCGGATGTCGGGTTGGTGAGTCAAAAAAATATTTCAGCCCATAGGGGGGTGAGACCTCTGGATTTACCACCGCATCCACCGCAAAGGCCATGAACGCCTTGTCTGGCAAGGGTTTGGCGTGCGGTGGTCATCCACCGCAAGAGACAGCGGTGTTCACCGCACCACCGCAAAACCGGAGCTGCGAATACTCAATCCGTTGTCTTTCGATTATCTATAGAAATCATAACGTTCGTTTCATGTTGACCCAGGTGCCACCGTTTACTAGTGACCTGTTGGAGGAAATGCAAATCATGGCTGATCAGCAACAGGCCACAGGGGCAATCTCTCAGGGCATTCTCTAAGCACTCGATTGCTGGAAGATCGAGATGATTTGTCGGTTCATCCATAACAATTAAATGCGGCTGACGAATAATTCCAAGCGCCAATAGCACCTTGCGCAATTCACCTGGGCTGATATCAAGGTTATGTAACAGTCGTTCAGGGCGTGACCCAAGAGCACTCACCACTGTCATGATTTTACCAAGTTGTTCATGGGAAAGGTGATTTACATCTGCCATGATTTTTCGGGTTTTCATCATGTCAATCTCTTGCGGTAAATATACCAAATGCTCATTAGGAATATCTATGTGGTTAAGAATATGTCGAATAAAAGTTGTCTTTCCCATTCCATTTGCTCCAGTAATAGCAATACGATCGTCACGTAGCATTGAAATCTCTGGTATATGCAATTTTCTTGATTCATCGAGAGCGATTATGTCAGCAGGAATAGTAAAGAGGATTCGACGTGGAGAGACGGAACCATCGATCCAGAAATGAGTTGCATAGCGTTTCTTGATTTTTATCTCAGAAATTTGTTCCTGCCCATGCTTTATACGACCTTTTAATTGCTTAGCAAGACGCCCGGCATGACCATCCTGTCCTGAAACACGAGCCAGGTCGATTTTGGCACGCCCATCGCTGTCACCACGTGCCAAATGACGTTTCGATTTCTTTTTGTTGGCGCGTGAGGCTTTAGCGCAGCGACGTTTCGACTCGTCCTTTAATCGTTCCAGGTTTTGTTGCAAACTATGACGTCTATCCTGCAAACTTGATTCTTCCCGTTTAACATCTGCGGCAGCTTTCGTATAATTGCCAGGTTGTATTATGGCTTGAGGGGGGTCGAGAAAAATACATTGCTGGCAAAGAAGGTCAAGCAAATCTCGGTCATGGCTAACCAGCAGACCAATACCACGAAATGATGTAAGCGCTTCTATAAGCAGCTCACGGGCCGTAATATCAATATGATTGGTCGGTTCATCAAGAAGAAGGACATCCGGTTGTTGCCAGAGAGCGACAGCAATTTGAGCACGCTTACGCTCGCCATGACTTAGTGTCTGCCAGCGACTTACCCAATCATCGCCAATCCTTAGCTTTCCACGCAGTACGCATGCCTCTGCTTCAACCGTAGAAATCAAAAGTGATAGCTGTGCCGGAACATCGTCAGTGCGCTGCGGGCAGAAAACTATATGTCCGGACCGTTTGATAGTCCCTTGCTGTACCTGTAGATGTCCTGCCGCAAGTTGCAGAAAAGTCGTTTTCCCTGCACCGTTTGGCCCTACGATTCCTGTCCATCCTTCCGCAAGATGAACTGTGATATCCTCAAGCAATGAGGATATTGCACTATCATAAGAAAAGGTAACGTTTTGAAAAGATATTGACATTGTTGACCTCCAAGCATGCTGTAACAAAACATACTGGACGTCCCATTCCCATGGAATCAGCTAAAATAAAAAATGCCACGTCTTAAACGTGGCATTCAAATCATAAACGCTGAAGCCACCCAAGATCTACGGAAACAGAACGCCATTTTTTGGATAATTTAACGATCCAAAATGGGAACACGAAAATTTCGTGAAGGCTCGTTTCCGTTAGATTCTCAAGGGTATACCTCCATATAAATTTACTTCTAACTTAGCATCACAGGATGATGGCGTCAAGTTTTGCCTTTGATTTTGATAAAGTTCAGTGTCGTCATATCATCCAGTTTGGGCAAAAAAATTCCATTTACCTGCTCTTGTGGCAGATCCGGTACTCGAAGTTCTTGGTGTGGGCGTTGCGCTGCCGGTCGATGTCGAACCCGGCGTCCCGGATGACGTCCAGGTCGTTGCTGATGCGCCGACCGAGCTGAGCGGGCTTCTTGTATTCGAACTCGAGGTTGAATTCCCGGCCGACCCTGCGCAGCGCAGCGAGCAGTCTTCCCGCCGACACCGGTTCCATGGTGTTCTCGTTCTCGAATCTCACCTGGTAGCGTTCAATGAACCCCACGACGTGGTTTGCCCGGTCGTCCTCGCCGTAACGGGCCTTCTCGTCCAGATCCACCGCGTTCCGATAAGCGTGAAAGAGTGACGCCAGCGCCGTTGCGATGGGGTTCGACTCCCGCGCCATCTCCTGGCTGGTGTCGTTGATGGAATGGATCTGCTCGATGAACAGCGGGCTCAGATCCTCGAGTCCGGTGGTCACCTCGTGTTCCTCGGACCCGGCCAGCATCATCAGGTACATCAGGCTCAGATAGTCGTTGCACCGGCGTTTGCCATGGGTCGGCATGGTTCGGTGCAGCAGGCGCATGACCTGCTTCTGGGCTCCGTCCCGGATCATCGCCAGCACATGGCTGGTCCGCTTCATGATGGCCGAGATGATCAGGTCCCGGTTCTGCTGAATAGCGGAGATGACCTCCGACTCCAGAAAGCAGTCGCTGGCCTGGTTGGCGAGGTCGAAGTTGATGACGAAGGACCTCGACAGGATCTCCGAAAGCTCCCCGCACAGCGGCTCGATGCCGGTGGTGTTCAGCAGGCACTTGGTCCGCTCGGTGATGGTCTCGCTGTCGGTGCCGCTCTTGCGTTTCTCCTTGGCGATGCCGGTGATGCTGGTCAGCATGAAGGTGGTCAGATCCTCGGTCATCTGCTTGACCTCGATGTTGTCGAGGACGATGAGCGGGTTCTGCGAGCCATCGGTATAGTTCGCCGCGTCGGTTGCCTTCTTGTGCTGTGGCTCGCCGAAAAGCAGCGTCGACGTGATCTTGCTGGCGGTGGTCTTGCCCGATCCGGCCGAACCCTCGAAACGGGTCATGGGCCGCGTCCCGGCGAAGTCGATCAGCAGGAAGCAGGAGAGCCAGGAAAGGATGAGAAAGCGATCTCCTTGCGGGCAGGTCATGTTGCCCACCAGCAGATCGACCAGGAGCCGGTCCGCCTCTTCGAGGTCGGCGTCTGGCAGGAATCTCAGCGGCTTCATCTTCCGCGAGCCGTCTAGGATGATACCGTCCTCGTTACCGCCGTTCTTCATGATCTGAATCTCGTCCGGGGTGATCTTGGCGATCTCGTGCTCCGGATTATTCAGATTGAAATAGACGGTATAGGAAGCCACATCGGTGTGCAGCCAGGAAAAATGGTCGCGCACCTGGCCACGGATCATCGCCAGGCTGGGCAGTACCTCGAAAAATGTCCGTCCGCCGTTGGAGGTCGGCACCATGCCCGTGTGCTTGTAGAGCATGGCCGCGTAATGGCGCTTGCGGCCCCGGTCCGGTGAATCCATCCAATAGATGGCGTTGTCGAAATACATGAACGGCTCGCCCTGCAGGGTGTGAAAGAACTGGGCACCGTTGGCGTTGAACCAGTCGTAGGCGGCCTCGGCGGCCAGGGTGTAATCGGGAGCGCCGTTCTCCAGTTCCGTGTCGATCAGCACCTCGTCGACCCGGGCGCGGCATGATCCGGGCATCGCGCCGGACATCCGCTTGGTCTTCTTCTTTTCATTACGGAACTCGACCTTGCGGTCCTTCTGGATGGCGCGGATCTGCTCTTTCAGGGTGGCCATCGAAACGCCACCGCCGATGCGCTCCTGCACCAGCTTCAGCAGGCGGGCCTGTTCCAGCGGCGACTGCTCGGAAATCTCCCTCAGGATCGGTTCGAGCAGGCGGTTGCGTTCCTCCTCATCAGCGCCCTCGGGTAGCGAGCGCACGCCGAACTCGATGGGCGTGCTGGCTTCTGCGAGCAGGCGTTCGAAATCCTCCCGGGTATGCCCGGCGGCAATGTAATCGTTGACGTCTATCTTGGCGGTGGCGAGAAGCGCCTCGGCCGCCTGAATCTCTTCGGCGGGACGTCCCGCCAGCAGCTTGGCCAGCTCCTTCGGCCCCACGCTCGCCGTCAGGCCGAAGCGTTTGGTCAGCTCCTGCCGGGCCGAGATCTGTGTCTCCGACAAGGGCAGCGTCACCAGGCGGGTGTCGATCTTGTGTTCGGCCAGGGTGCGAGCGGTTTGCAGCGCCCCCTTGAGACCGGCCTGGGAGAGTTCGTTGTCCTGGCAGATGTAGACGGTTTCGACGCCGCGCAGCTTGGGGATCAGGCGCTCCCAATCGGCGGCCCGGATGCGAACGGTGACCGGCGACACGGTGGGCAGGCCCAGTTGCAGCAGCGCCAGGCAATCGGTCACCCCCTCGGTGATGATCACCTTGCCGGGCCTGGCCAGCAGGCAGTCCTCGTTGAACAGCAGCGCGTTGTTGATGAAGTCGGCGACGTAGGGCCGCTGGTGCTCGTCGTGAACCGGCAGTTTCTTGTATTTCCCTTGCTCCCAGCCCACGTCCGGGGTCCACGGCGTCTTGCGGCCGATCATGAACACCACCCGGCCACGGCTCCAGTAGGGAAAGACGATGCGGCGCTCGAAAAATGGCGTCAGGCCATCCTGGCTCGTGGGCCGGAAAGCGCCGGTGGCGGCAAGCTCCCGCTTGGAGAAGCCGTCTTCGCCCCGGGTCAGTTGGGCGACCGCGCCGGACGCGTTGTCCGCGTAGCCGATCAGGAGATCGTCGATGGTCTCCTCGCTCAGGGCGTATTTGGATTTCAGCCAGTCGAGGACCTCCGGCGACTCCTTGAGCCTGGCGTGGTAAAGCCTGGCCAGCGCGGTCAGCGCGTCCTTGACCCGCAGTTCGAAGGCGCGGTCGGCCTCTGTCTGGGCCAGACGCTCCTGGCTGAGGCCATAGCGCGACAGCGGCGGCAAGCCCGCCTTCTTGGCGAGATAGTCCCGGGCCTGACGGTGGCTGTCCGGCATCGGACCGGATTGCCCGGCGGTGACCGAGCCCGTCTGAATGAACTCAACGAGCTGCAGCACATCACCGCCGACTCCGCAGCCGAAGCAGTACCAGCCCTGCTTGTCGAGCATCACGTGCAGCGACAGACGCGACTGGCTCTGATGGTTGGGGCAGTCGCACATCAAGCGCTGGCCGGTCTCTTGGGTGATCCGTCCCGGCAGGAGTGCCCGGGCCACGTCACCGATGTCCATCTCGGTGACGAGCCGGTAATACTCCCTGACGTTATCCGTTCCGCCCATACTCATTCGGCCTCCGCGACACGGGCGAAATCGGCTTCCGCGTGTTGGGCGGCGTCCAGGAACAGGGGCATAAAGGTCCGGCGGTCATCCACCTGGCACCGCTTGGCGCAGTTCTGGATGCCCCAGTGGTCACCCAGGACAATGGCGGTGCGCCGGGCGCGGGTCACTCCGGTGTAGAGCAGATTGCGGTGGTGCATGAAGGAATGCGCCTTGTGGACCACCACCACGGCGCAGGGGAACTCGGAACCCTGGGTTTTGTGGATGGTGAGCGCATAGGCGAGCTGCAGATCCTGCAGGTCGGGCGAACCCTTCTCCAGCTCCACCGGCATGCCGTCGAAGTCGATGACCAGGGTGCCGTTCGCGAGGACATCGACCACATAGCCGATGGCACCGTTCATCACGTTCAGGTCGTAGTTGTTCCGGGTCTGGATGACCTTGTCATGCTTGAGAAACGGAGCGCGGCGGCCCATGGCGACCGGCGGCACTTCGGTGCTCCAGAGCTTGCGCTGGATGAGCCGCTGCAGTTCCTCGTTTAGTTCCTTGGTGCCGAGCGGCCCCTTGTGGGTCGGCGTCAGCACCTGCACGTCCTTGATGATGTCGAAACCCAGGGCGTCGAGCCGCTCCTGAAGCAGGTCCAGCAGGAACGAGCGTGCCGCCATCGGATCGGTGAACTGATCCACCAGGTACCAATCCCGGCATCCGGCCACCGACGCCTCGCTGGTCTTGCGCACTTCGCCCTTGAGAACGGCGGTGCAGTTCTCCTTGAGGACGCCAGCCTGACGCACGACCTTATCGAGGATGACCGTGGGGATGGCGCGTGTCTGGATCAGATCGCGCAGGATGTTTCCGGGTCCCACCGGCGGAAGCTGGTTGTGGTCACCGACCAGCAGCACCGTGGTCCGCGACAGGTCGACTGCCTCGAACAAGTGCCAGGCCAGCGGCACGTCGACCATCGAAAACTCATCGACCACCAAGACGTCGGCATCGATGGGGCTCTCCTTGCTACGCGAGAAACCCTTGCCGTCATAGCCGAGCAGACGGTGGATGGTGGTGCCGCTACGGCCGCTGACTTCCTCCAGGCGCTTGGCGGCCTTGCCGGTCGGCGCGGCGAGCACGACCTCCAGGTCGCTCTCCTCGCAGATGGTGTTGATGACCGAAATGGTGTAGCTCTTGCCCGAACCGGCTCCACCCGAAATCAGGCTGATGCTGTGCTGGAGGGCCGAGCGCACCGCTTCGAGCTGCTTCTCGTTCAGCGTTGATGCGCAGCGCCGAATCAGGGCATCGAGTTTCTTGACGGACTGGAAATGCGGGTTGGGTGTTTCGGCCTGGCCGAACAGCGAGGCCAGCTCCCGCTCCATGCGGACGATCTCCGGCAGAGCGACCACGAAACGTCCACCGTGGGAATCGCAGGAAAGCGCCTGTTCTTCGATAAGAGCGTCGAGGGCGCTCTCGATGCGGACCCGGCTGTCCAGGGCATCCATGACCAGTAGCAGATTGGTCTGGTCCACCAGATCCTCGTATTCGATCCAGCAGTGGCCATTGTCCAGGGCATCACGGACGCAAAACAGCAGACCGGCCCGGATACGGGGAACGTGGTCCTTGGGGGTGCCCAGCTTGCGGGCGATCTTGTCGACCTTCTTGAAGCCGAATCCCCGGATCTCCCGAATGAGGATGTACGGGTCTTCCTTTAGAATATCGAGGCAGTTGCCGCCGAGTCTTTCGACCAGGGTGGTGACCTGATGATGGGTCAGGCCGAATGCCGACAGCCAGGCCATGACGGTGTTGACGCTGCGGTTCTTCAACCACTCGTCACGCAGCCGCCGGGCCGCGTCCAGCGGCAGCCGAGCCTTGAGCGCGATGCGTTCGGGATCATTCAGAAGGGTTTCTTCAAAGGCGTCACCGAAGCTCTCGACGATCAATCTGGCCTTGGCCGGACCAATGCCCTTGATCTCCGGATGGTTGGCCAGATAGTGGATCAGCCCCTCCGGATCGAGTTCGAGGTCGTGCTCCATCCCGTCGACCTTGAACTGACGGCCGTATTTGGGATGGGTGGACCACGACCCGAGCAGGACCACAGGCTGATTTTCCCGGGCGAACAAATTGCCCGCGAACTGGACTTCCTCACCGGTCGGGGTGAGCAGTCGGCCTGCGGAAAACTTGGGTCCGGCATAGTAAACGCGCTCTATTCTTCCCCGGAGTCGCGCCGGGTTACTCTCATTTCTTTTTGGCATCTCGCGATCCTCCGGTGAAAACGTGTCAGGTACTCCTCGACAAAACGGCAGGCGGCCTGCCGGTCCGAGCAGAAGTAGACGGGGACACCGAAGTCGACGACGATTGAGGCGACCGTTCCGATCAGCGCGTGCGGGTGGGCATCGCTGCGGTAGCGGCCATCGACCAGATCGCGAAAGTTGCACTCGACAACCACACAGGCGGATTCGTAGGCGGAGAGCTTTTCCAGCTCGCGGTGAAACCGCTTGCGCCCCCGGATGACGGTGGAGACGAAATCCGTCAGGGATTTGCGCTCCACCGCCACCCGTTCTTCGAGGCCGACCAGTGAGTAATCACCGGCGGGCAGCGCCTTGCGAACCGCCGAAACCTTGTCGCTATCGAAGCTGTAGGGCTCCTGTTCGCGGGTGTCGACGACAACGGTGATCCGGTCCATCATCAGAACGGGATCATGTCGTCCATCGCCGCGCCGGGACCCCCGGCATCGTCGGCCATGACAATGCGACGGTTGAAGTAGATGTTCTCGTTTTCACCACGAGTGCGTTTGGTCACCTCCAGCTTGATGTTGAGAAGCTGCTCGAGGTGTCCCGGCAGGTCGGAGAGCTTCTGAAGCTGCAGCCCGCAGGTGTAGAGGTCCTGCTTGAGCCACTTGATGTTCTCGTTGCTGGCCATGACGTTGTTGCGCCAGAGCAGACGGCCCTTGTGGGTCGGCGCGATAATGCGCAGGGTCCACTTGAGCATCGGGTTGCCCGAGGTCTGGGCGCGGGTCAGTTCGACCCGGTCGACGTTGACCTGGTACTTACCGTCGGGGACGGTCTCGAACTCACGTTCCTCTACTTCGGCGGTTTCGAAGGCGTCATCGAACTGCGCCAGGTCGAGGTTGCTGTTGGATTGGTTTTCGTAGTGTTCCATGGTCGGATCTCCTTACTGTTGAGGTTTCGCCGCCGCACTCGCGGTCGGCTCCGGCTTCGGCCGGGCGGCACTCGCCGCAGCTCCGGTTGCCGTGTTGTTGAACGCTTTCATGAAGCTCGAAAAATCGAGGGGGATGACTTCGGGGAGTCGGCCGGTGCGGTCACCGGCGTCGTAGTTGGGACTGGGCTTGGTGCGCATCACACGCTGCCAGACCGGCTTGCCGTCCTCGCCGGTTTTCATGTCCAGATCGCAGAACAGGATCAGGTCCACCAGGCCGGTGACCAGCTTCCGCGCCTTTTCCGGCAGCGTCGGCACGATGCGGGTGTGTTTGCCGGTCCGGGTCTCGATGTCCCGTTCCTGAGAGTGGGAGATCAGGATCAGCCCATAGGGCAGGAAGGCGAGCTTGTTGATGACGCGCTGGAACTCGTTGTTGATCAGTGCGTAGCCCTTGCCATAGCCAAGGTCTGATTCGTGCTCGATCTTGAATTTTTTACAGACGTAGTCCGAGCACATCTTGTATGCGTTATCCACCGTGTCGACGACGATGGTCTTGAACTCGTGCTTGCCCTCGGCGATCTCCGCGCAGGCCTGCAGAAGGTCGTCCCAGCAGGTGATCGGGGTCTGGAAAACCTCTAGGGCGTTCAGGCCCGGCTCGGTCGCCAGGAACAGTGCGTCATCGGCCTTGGAGCACCAGGTGCTCTTGCCGATCTTGCTCGGGCCGTACACCAGAGCGGTGAGGTCCGAGAGCGTGTGTTTGGGTTTGCTTTTGGTCTTGGGAAGCATGGCTTCGTCTCCTTATGGTTGGGATTTCAAAACACCGGAGCGGCGTCTTCACCGGCTCCGTCCCGCAGCTCTTCGTGCGGGGCGATCCGTTGGAAATGATTTTCGATGACGTTGGGGTTGCCGCCCGAGCGGCAGAGCTGGAAGTAGGCGCAGGGCCTTCCGTACTGGAAGCAGTAGCTGGTGTTGCGGTAGAAGGTGTCGCGCCGACGGGCGTCGAGCATGGCCTTGGAGAGTTCCCACAGCTCCGCCCGCAGTTCCTCGAACTGGTCGCGGGAGATGTAGAGCACCTCGCGATGGAACATGCCCGGCTCGAGGTACTTCTCCTGAAGCCGCTGCTGGAAGGTGTCGTCGTCCTCCGGCAGCTTGCGCTTGGCGCTGCTTTTGCCGGTTTTCGACTTGGCGATCAGTTCGTCTCGGCGGGCTTCGTATTCAGCTTCGGTTTCACCCTTGCCCTGGCGCAGCCGGGCTTTAACCAGGACGTTATAGATGATGCCGCTGACCGTGATGCCGAGGGTCTGCTCCAGGTACCAGGCGTAGAGGATGATCTGGAAATCAGTCCACAGCCGCTCCAGATAGCTGGCGTCGATCTGCGCGGCGGTTTTGTGTTCCAGCAGAAAATACTGGCCATCCTGACGGACGATGCCGTCCACCTTCCCGGCGAGAATGAAACTGCGCGAGGTCGCCCCGGTCGCCGGGTTGACGATGGGACCTTCGAAGGTCTTCTCGAGCGCGACGACCTCGAACTCTTCGGCCGGGTAGTGTTTCGCATAGGCGCTCATCATGGCCCGGGCGAGATGCCAGTCGGCCTGTTGATGGTCGTCCTGCGCCCTGTTCGGATAGGTCCGGTCGATGTGGTCGAGGACCTTGGCCAGATCCCGCTCGCCGTGCCAGCACTCCAGGCAGTCGTGAATGACCGAGCCGAAGGCCAGATTGGGGTCGCGCTCGAGTGGCACCAGCTCGTCGATATAGCGCCACTTGCAGGCCATGCGGCAGTTGCGGAACAGCCGCCACATGGAATAGGTGGTGGTCATCAGCTCGCTCATACCGCCACCCCCGCTGTCGCGGCGGCGGGCGCTGCCCGATGCTTGGAGGCACAGGCGCAACCCGACGGCTGGGATCGTTCGATCAGGACCGAGCGTTCGCCGTATTCCTTGGTGGCGAAGCCGGTGAAGATGCGGGCGAGGTCGCTGCCGACATCGGTGGAGGCGTCGATCACGCAGGTGCGTCGGGCCTTGTCCAGATTGAACCGGCTCTCCATCCGCACACGGGAACGGCCATGCAGGCTTTCGACGGCCAGCATCGCCAGCATGAAAGTGTCTTCCAGTTCCTGGGCCGGGACCGACTCGTCAAAACGGTACTTGTAGGTGTCGTGAGTCATGGTTGAACTCCTCTTTTGTTCAGGTTCTGATTTCCGAGGCCCCGGATAGCCGCACCATGCGGCACGGTGCTTACTTACCGGAGCCAGAGCTGATGCGTCGGAGATCACAGGTAGTCCTCGAGCCCGGCCTCGCGGAACGCGTCCCGGAGCTTGCTCAGCCGGTCGTAGAGGGTGGTTCTGGGAATGCCCATCTCCCGGGCGACTTCGGCCATGGTGCTGTCGTGCAGGCGCACGCACAGATCCCGGAGCTCTTCCGGCAGCGAGGCGATGGCCTGGCCGAGATCCATGCGGATCTCATGGGCGAGGCGCTCCCTTGTCTCGCGGGTGCCGCCTCCCAGAGAACCTTCGCTGTCCAGGAACTCGATCCGCTCGGTGGTGTCGCCTTCGCCGTTGTCGAGGGGTTCGTTGAGTGAGGTTTGGCAGAGCCGCCAGTCCCGGCATTGGGCGAACCGGGCCTCCAGGATGGTGGAGATGTGACGTTCGACGATCCGGGCCATGAAGGTGGTCTTCTTGGCCTTGGCGGGATTGAAATGCCGCATCCGCTGCAGCAGATCGATCATCAGTTCCTGTTCGAGGTCGGGTCTGTCGTCCTCGGTGAATCCGGCCTTGCCTACGAGTTGACGTGCTTTGTGCCGAATGAGGTCGGCGGCATACTTGTCGATGCCGTCGTAAGAATTTTGTGAAACCATCGGGGCCTCCTCGGAGCGAGGAGGAGGTCCGCGTGGGTGTCGGCACGGGCCAGATCACAGGACAAAGCTGTCGCGTGGGCGAAGGGGTCGCAGGTACGCCGCCAATTGCCGTATTCGGCTCGGCGACACCCACAACAGCCTCCGCCATGCGTCCAGCTTGTTGTCCAGTGTCTAAGGGTTCAGGTCGTTACGTGTTCAGGCTGCCCGTTCCTCGATGCGCATCAGGAACGGGAGACCGTGTTTGATCTCGAGCAGGCAGACTTTTCCGCTGCCCATCTGCGCGAGGTGCTCCAGTAGCGCCACGACCTCTTGCTTGAGGATGAAGTCATCTTGGTCGCGCTCGGGCCGGGGACCGCTTTGTCCGCCCAGCTTGATCTCGCGCTCGATGACTGTGTCAGGGGTGAGTTCCGGCTCGCCGTCGCGGACCGGAATGTTGGTGATGCGGCCGAAGTTGATGTCCTGCATCAGCTCGATGAGCCGCCGCTTCGGTGGGGTGAGATGTGCTTTACTTGTCTGGTTCATGCCGAACCTCCTTCATTTCTGGACCGACCGGGAGACAGGTCCGGCATGAATTTCCCGGGTGGCGGTCGTGAACTCTTTGTGTTCACCAGACCTGTCACCCTGCTTTGGCGAATTTTCGTTGCGACCCCGAAAAACGCCCTGGCTCAAGGAGGAGGAAAGCCCGTAAGGCTCTGATTGGTGGTGGGTTTACAGAGGAAAAATTTTTTAACTTTTTTTGCCCGGCCCCAGTGAAATTTCACCGGGCGGGCCTCCAAGACGCAAAAAGCCCCGATCCAGAATCCTGAATCGGGGCTTTAATTTCGCTTGGATATTAAGGGTGGTCAGTAGACCTCGGCACCTTCCGGGAGGATGCGGAACTTGCATCGGTAGGTCTTTGTATCCTTGACCCATTCGATGGGATCATCATCGAGCCGGAAGAATTCACGCAGGTGCTTCGACAACTCTTGCTTTTGTTTCTTCAGTTTGTCCGAGGCGTATCGGCTGTGCCAGTCGATCTCGCCACTGGAGTTGGCAAACCCCTCAAGCAATTTCCATTGCTCGGTTGGATTGCCATTCTTCCTGCTCGCCATTCCCATTTGCGTATAGGTGTATCGACCGCTCTGGTCTCCCGCCCATATTGTGACGGTATGGCCATCGCGGAACTGAATCTTGATTTGTGGCCATGTGGTGCCCGGCGGTGTCATGAAAAACACTGTGCCGCCTGAATCCGGCCCAGGCACCTGATCGATAAGGGGAGCGAATATCTCAGTCTTGTCCCGACAGGTCAGGAGTCGTGGCGCATCACCCAGGTACAGATCTTCGTTCAGCGCGACGAAAAGGCTGTCTTTCTGCGCCAGCAGTGTTTCAACTGCAGGACTCAGATGAAGGCGCGTGGGCGCTATTACAACAAAGGGTTTGGGGGTCGAAAGGCATAATGATCGGACGACCTCTACCAGCGTGTCCTTGCTGTCCTGCATTGTCAGCACAACAGGGAAGTCCATCCCGGCCGTGGGTATGAAATCGCCCAGTCTCCATGTGTGGGGCAGGCCATCGAGTTTTGCCTCTCGGTGTTCAATTCCCATGGCCGTGCAGATAGCGCCATTGATGGCTGACTGCTTGAGCCGGTAGATCAGCGTCTGCCGTGGAGAGAGTTGGATGGCCGCGTGTTCTTTTTCGATGCAGACGGCTCGGATGTCGGTCTTCGCATGGGTGATCACACTACGTGGGCATCCCAGGCCACATTCCGTCGGGCAATCCACAGCGGTCGCGTGATTCTTGGTCAGTTGAAGAAAATTGTCCCGAAACAATGGATACCGGTCCCAACCGGAGAGCGCCTTATCCCAATCGAACAGCGCCGCCGACTTTCCAGGCAATGTCTCCAGGTATGCCCAGAAGGGGTCACTCATCCGAGGCCCCTCCGGCTCCGACAATAAAGCCCCTGAGTCCGAGCCAGCGCTCGATAACCTCGGCATCACCATCCCGCTTGAATTGCGCTCGGTTACCTGAACTCAAGGTGACCGACCTGGGCGTCTTGGAACCGTCGAATTTGATCTGGAAGCTCGCCTTGACGATCTTGCCTCCAGCGGGAAGGGTCTTATCCCGATCTCGGAGAGAAGCGAACATGTCCTCGGATCGCCGGATTTCTATATCCTTGTGTGCGCCACCCCAAAAAAACTGAACCTCTTTCAGTCTGACGTATTCAATGCCTTCCACGTCGTCACAAAGAAGCGCTTCTTCCCCGATCTGCCGTAGTGGCTCGAGGTCGAATCGGCTACGCTCGCTAAAGAACTCTTCGTTGCCGAACAGATGCAGCCCGAATTTCTTCCGGTAGAGCTCCTTCTCGCCCTTGGTTTCGGCGTTCATGCGGATCTCCCCAATGACGGGGTTGTAGGCAAGCACGTCGAATTTTTCAGGGCGGAAGTACTGACTGGTGGACTCACCGGCCTCAATGACCGCCTCACGAGCATAGGGCTTCCCGTGGCGCACGAGGAACCATGTGTGGCCTTCTTTCGGATAAACGAACACCTTGGAATACTTGCCCCGACGCTTCTTAGAAAACCATTCGTCAAGATCGGCTTCAAGGGCCGCGAGGGTTTCCTCCGATGGCAGCACGAAATCTGGCAGCGGGTTTTTCTTGGTCTTGAAATACTCGAAGGACCTGACGTTCATGAAGAACTGTTCGGCGTGTACCTTCTCGATGATTTCCCGATCAGCCATCCAGACCTGTATAGCCAAGTCTGCCGGTGCGGCGTTCTCCCCAATTTCCACGTCGATGTCCGTTCCAGCGATCTCATCCTGAATGGAGTCGAATCCTTCAGGAGTCGAAACTTCATTTACATAGAACAAGGCCTCTGCAAGGTCGTCTGGAGTTGAGCCGTCCGGGGTCAGCAAAATGTGACTGAGCGCGTTGTAGTCCAGGCCATCTTCCTGCTGGACTGGTGGCAACTCTACGCCGCGAGCTGAAAAATAGGCGGCATGAGGCTCCAGAAAGGCAATGAGATGCTTCCTGTCGATTCGCCGGAGCATTTCCGGCTTCGAAAAGCGGCGTAGGTTGAAAGTTGCCATTAGTTACTCCTCTCGTTTTGTCGTTACTTTTCCATATCTGTCTCGATCAATTCCGTTTCCACCCAACGACCTTGCCCAACACGCGAAGGTCATCCTCCGGCCTGATTCGGATCTTCCGTACCTCCGGGTTCTCGGGCACCAATTCGATGAGCTCGTCTTTGATTCTCAACCGCTTAACAGTCGCTTCGTCGTTGAACAGCGCCACAACGATGTCACCGTCCTCGGCGATGGGCTGCTGCCGCACAATGATCAAATCGCCATCGTTAATACCGGCACCGACCATGCTGTCCCCCACCGCACGGAGTGCGAAGTGCTGTCCGGAACGAACGACGTCCGACTCGACCAGCACCTGGCCTGTGATGTTCTCTTCGGCCAGGATGGGGCGGCCAGCGGCCACCATACCCACAACAGGAACTGAAACCAGAGAGGCAGCCATCTCACTGGGGCGGCGGGCAACAGCTATGCCTCGCGACTTTCCGTCCTCTCGCTTCAGGTATCCCTTGCGCACCAGTTGATTGATTCGGTCGTGGGCGCTGGCCGGGCTGATCTCAAAGATCTCACTCAGTTCTTTCACCGTTGGAGGAAAACCCTTGGCATCGACGAAACGACATATCTCTTCGAGCGTTTTTCGCTGCAACGGCGTTATCTCATCCGTTTTCGCTTTGCCCATGGAGTCTCCATTTCTGTTGAAAGACAAAAAGGCGCAATGCGCCAACAAACCCTAATAATATAAACCTGATGCACATCAGGTCAAGAAATAATCTCACACCTGATTTCCGACACTTCCATGAGCCCCTCGGTAGGTAATGCCTGAAGAAAGCCGGTTTGAAACCGGACGAACAGTTAGAAACCAGATAACCGACCAGAGGCGGAGCTGAGGCGGTTGTGGGTGCCATCGAACGCGCATCCCGACCGCCGCCGTTTTCTGGCATCCACGCCATCCAGCCCCCCGGTCCAACCGGAGGTGTTCGATGTTGGATGTACAGGAAATGAATGATGGGCCAGGGACGGATGACCTTGGCAAAAACGGCAAACCCGGCCGCCTGTCGGGTGAGGCGAGGCTCCAGTCAGCCGCCTCCATTCTGGCCACGGCGATCCTGCGCCGATTGGCAAAAAACGCATGTGTGGGCAATGAGTTAGAGGTTTTCGAAGATTCTTCCCCTGTGCTCGGAGAAGGACTTGATTCATTGCCGGAACAGAGCATTCATTCATGACAACTCGTCCAGAAACCAAATTAAGGAGTTGAAAATGAATGAGTTACAGAACGCCGCCACCGGCGGCAAGATCCAGGACCGAACCCGAAACTCAGTCCTTCGGCAGATGGCCCTGCTGCAATCCATGTCCCTGGAGCAGCTCCGGGAAAAATGGCTCGACCTCTACGGCGAAGAGCCGCCCCAGTACAAAAAGCAATTCCTCATCAAGCGGCTGGCTTATCGCATCCAGGAGCTTTTCTACGGCGGGCTGTCCGAGCAGGCCAAGGTCCATCTCCAGCAGGCCGCCAAGGAGGACCCGGTCGCCACTGTCAATCGACGCATCCCAGAAGAGCGGAAATCGAACGAGGCGATCCTGCCCGGGACCAGACTGGTGCGGGTCTGGAACGACCGTCGCTATGAGGTGATCGTCCTTGCCGATTGCTACGAATTCGAAGGTCGCACCTTCCGGTCGCTCAGCGCGGTGGCCAGGGAGATCACCGGGACGCGCTGGAACGGCAAAGTCTTTTTCGGGCTGAAAAAGGTTTACGGCAGAAAAGCCGAGGGAGGTTCGGATGCTTGATAACAGCAATGTCGCGCCGGGCAAGAACAAGACCCTGCGCTGTGCCATCTACACCCGCAAGAGTCACGAGGAAGGGCTCGAACAGGAGTTCAACTCGTTGGATGCCCAACGGGAGTCGGCGGAACACTATATCGAAGCCCAGAGGATGCGTGGCTGGACGGCTCTGCCGGATCGCTACGACGATGGTGGTTTCTCGGGTGGGAACATGGAGCGCCCGGGGCTGCGCCGCCTGCTGGCGGACATCGACGCCGGGAAGATTGATGTGATCGTGGTCTACAAGGTCGACCGGCTGTCCCGCTCGCTGCTGGACTTTATGAAGATGATCGACCTCTTCAATGAGAAGGGCGTCAGCTTCGTCTCGGTCACCCAGCACTTCAGCACCACCGATCCCACCGGCCGGATGTTTCTCGGCATCCTGATTACCTTCGCCCAGTACGAGCGGGAGGTCATCGCCGAACGTATCCGGGACAAGGTGGCGGCAGCCAAGCGCCGGGGAAAATACTGCGGTGGCGTGCCCATCCTCGGATACGACGTCGACCGGGATAACAAGAAGCTGCTGGTCAACCCGGATGAAGCCAGGACGGTACAGTACATCTTCCGCCGCTTCATCCAGATCGGCTCGGCCAAGAAGCTGGGCCAGGAATTGAACGAACAGGGGTACCGCACCAAGGCCTGGACCACCAAGAAAGGCAAGGTGCGCGAGGGCTCAGAATGGAATACAGGCCACATCTACCGGCTGCTGAACAACCGGATCTATATCGGCGAGATCGCCCACAAGGACCGCAGCTACCCTGGTGAGCACGAAGGGATCATCGACCGGGCGACCTGGGACAAGGTTAAGGCTATTCTGGAGGACAACAAACCGGTCAAGGTTTCCATGGCCAGAACCAAAATGGTCGCCCCGCTGAAAGGCGTCATCCGCTGCGGCCACTGCGGATGCGCGATGGGACCGACCTACGCCCGCAAGAACGGCCGCCACTACACCTATTACATCTGCCAGAAGGACAGCAAGCGGACCGTGAGCCGGTGCCCGCTCAAACGGATTCCCGCCGGGGACATCGAGCAGGCCGTGATTGAGCAGTTGAGCGCGGTGTTTCGCACGCCGACGCTGATGGCCAAAACCTTCTTCGCGGCCCGGGACATAGAGCAGGCGGAGCGGGAGCGGCTGTTCAAGCAGAAAGCCCAACTCGAGATGGAGCTTTCGCAGGCGAGGGAGCAGGCACTCGAACTGATGAAACCCGGCAGCGATCAGCCGGGCAAGGCCGAGATGCTGACGACCGTCAACCGCCAGGCGGTCGAGCTCTCGAAACAACTGACTCACGTGAGCGAGCGATGCAAAGCCTACCAGGGGAACAGCATCACGGAGCTGGATGTCTCGGAGGCCTTCCAGAATGTCGAGGGCTTCTGGGAGGACCTTTTTCCGATAGAGCGGAACCGGCTCATCCGCCTCCTGGTGGATAAGGTGGAGATCCGGGAGACCGGAATCGACATGGAGCTGCGCACCAACGGACTGACGACACTCATCGCCGAGCTTGCTGGCCTGGCATGCGAAGTCACCGAACGGAGGGCAAGCCGATGAAAATGAAGCCGACCATTACCGTGGCTGACAACGGTAACCTGCAGATCCACATCCCGATGCTGATCCGGCGCATGCGCGGCCGCAAGACGGTGATCGCTCCCCAGGCCCTGGATGGAGAGATCCCCGGGGCGCAGGAGCCGGTGCAGTCCGCCATCCTCCAGGCGCTGGCAAGAGCCTTTTCCTGGGCCGACATCCTCGAATCCGGCCAGATCAAGTCCATCAGCGAGCTTGCCCGTACCCTCGACGTCGATGGCTCGTATGTGGCCCGCATCCTCAAGCTGACGACCCTGGCCCCAGACATCGTGGAAGCCCTGATCAACGGCGAGGAACCCAACGGGCTCTCGCTGGCCAAGCTGACCCAGACCTTCCCCGAGGACTGGGCCGAGCAGCGCCGCCAGTTCGGCTTTGTTACCGACTGACGACCGGACCGGAGACCACCCCCAGAGAGCCGACCATCAGCGTCGGCTTTTCTTCTTCGGGGGCAGGAAACCGGAGTTGACCACGCTTCTTTTCACGGCCGAAGCGGGCGATTTCGAAAAAAACGTCCGGTTGCGGCATCGAGCGATGACCTAAGACAACCGCCCAAAACGGCAACCAGCCGCAAACCCATATCAATCAAGGATGTAGCTTTCCGGACGAGCTTCGGACTTGGTCCGGAGAAAACAGAGAATCAGGGGCCAAACAGAGAAAGAAAGGCTGGAGGATGGGGAGAATCGATGGTGCGGAGAGGTGCTTTGGAAAGATGTGAAACGGGCGCAAACCCTTTAGAAACAAGGAGAAAAAGAAAACCCGTCACCCCGGAGAATGACCCCAGAGAGACGGGTTTGTCTTTTTTAAATGGTGGAGGTGGCGGGAGTCGAACCCGCGTCCGAAAACCTTCCGCTGGAGCTTCTACGTGCGTAGCCTTCGTTTTAGAGACTTCGCGCTGGATTGCTCCCTAAGGCCGGATCTTTCCGCGCTATCCTGTAAGAGTTCGCCGCCCTCCCCCAGGCAAGAAGTTTGGCTATCCTGTCTGAATGACGTTCCATTCCGGTCAACAGGAGAACCGGGTGGAACGTTAGCCGACTAAGCGGCTAAAGCGTAATCGTAGTTGTCTGCGATTATATGTTTCCTACCTGTTTAACGAGGCCTGTAGGAACCTCGGCACGCTTCTACAACTTCAAATGTCCCCGTCGAAACCGTGACACCCCCTTCTTTGATTTGTTTGTAATATAGACACTTAGACCTATTTTGTCAATTTAAACATTAATGCCGGTTTGAATTATTTTCGATGCAGAACGGATGTTTCTCTGACGCATGCCGCTTATAAAGTTGATTTTTCTTTCGTTTTTTCAGCCATCCGGATTTGTTTTCTCTGTTCCGCTTCAGCATGGCGATGCCTGTCTTCATCGGTTTCCAATATCAGAGTCGGCAGCTCTGTCGGTTTATGATGATCGTCCAGAGCGACATAAGTCAAATAAGCCGATGCGGTATGACGTCTCGTGCCCTTAATCGGATCTTCGGACTCAACCCGGACGCCCACTTCCATGGATCTTTTGCCGACATAGTTGACGGACGCATAGAGCGTCAGGAAATCGCCGACATAAACCGGCGACAAAAAATCAAGCCTGTCGATGGAAGCGGTAACCGTATGTCTGCGCGCGTGGCGGGTGGCCGCAACCCATCCGACGGTGTCAATGAGTTTCATGATATTGCCGCCGTGAACATTGCCCGCGGGATTGGCGCATTCGGGATCCATCACCTGCGCCATAATGACTCTGCTTTCGCTGACTTTCTTGCCTTGCATAATTTGCCCCCTCTTCCGACCTAAACCTTGAGCTGTCTCGATTTGAAATCGCGGGATAGCGAACGGCGCTCTTCACGCTGTTTGATGTCCTGACGGCGGTCATAGAGTTTTTTGCCCTTGCCGACACCGATTTCCACCTTCACCTTGCCGTTTTTGAAATAGAGCTTCAGCGGAATCAGTGCCAGACCTTTTTCGCGGGACTTGCCGTAAAGTTTTTTGATTTCTCTTTTATGCAGAAGCAGTTTGCGCGTTCTCAGCGGATTATGATTGGCGCGGTTGCCGAAATCGTAGGGGCTGATGTGCATTTCTTTGATAAAGACTTCCCCGTCTTTGACAAAGGCATAGCTGTCTTTGAGGTTGGCTTTGCCGGCACGCAGGGCTTTGACTTCCGTCCCGGAGAGAACCAGGCCGGCTTCGTAAATATCGCCGATTTCGTAATTGACGCGCGCCACTTTGTTGGACGCAATCAGTTTTTGTGCTGTGTTATCTTTAGCCATGATTTCTTTTTACACGAATTAAGAAGTATTTCTATATTTTTTTCTTTATAGATTCCTCACCCGATAAATCGGGATTCGGAATGACATTTTTGATTTTCGCATCTCTGGTCAGTAAATAGTCCGGTTTGACGTGGCTCATGGCCTTGTAGATGTTGTCGCGGATTTCCTTGTTGTCTTTCTCCAGTTCGTCCAGGAGCTTCTTGATATAGATTCTTTTTGATGTCCGGCTTGTCGGACAGTCATTTTTCAGGACGGGAAACTGCCGCTCCCGGCTGTATTTCTTGACCAGCTCTTCACGAAGATAAACCAATGGCCGGATGATATGCAGTTTGCCGCCGAAGATGCTCTGATTGGGCATCATCGTACTGATTTCCCGGCCGTAAAATAAATTGATCAGCAGCGTTTCAATAATGTCGTCGCGATGATGGGCAAAGGCGATTTTGTTACAGCCTTCAGCGTCGGCAATTTCAAAAATTCTCTTGCGCCTCAGCTTAGAGCATAAGAAGCAGGGATTCTTTTTATTGAAATCGGAATGCGCCAGATTGCCGATATCGGTTTTCTCCATCACGTAACGATAGTTGTTGTCCTGAAAATATTTTTCCAACTCGTCGTAGGCCTGATAAGATGGATCAAACCCCATGTCGATATTGACGACGATGAAGGAAAATTTCGGAATGAAGAGCATCGGGGAATCCAGCAAATCAAGCAGCGCCAGGCTGTCAGCTCCGCCGGAAACTCCGATTAGCAGGCGGTCGCCTTCTTCAATCATGCTGTAATCCAGCACCGCTTTTTCCAGCCATTTTTTCAAATGCAGAAATAGTTTGGTCTTCTTATCTTTTCGTACTTCTTCCATTTTTAAGAAATTCAACTCGGGAAATTACAGGAGTCTGAAGAGACGGCGGCGTAGGACTTCCATTTCCGCGCGGTTTTCGGTCAGCGCGTAAAAGGTTTCTTTCTTGTCGCTTTTTTCATCTTTGGTAGCTGTGATCAATCCGGCATCTTCCAGACAGAGAATGACATTGGAATAATTGGGCTGAGAAAGGGCTTCGCGCCTTAAAACCTCACCCTTCTTATACATTCTTTCACCCAGCGCCATGATTTTCTTGAGCCAGTCTCTGTTGTTCAGCGGCGCTTTCTTGAGATACAGACAGCCGCGCACCACGATCCAGAACGACTCCAGATAATTGTGAATCAGATCAGCATAGGGTTTGAGCTTTCGGCTGCCCTTGCCCTTGATTTCGATAAACACCTCGCCGTCCCGCTCCACCGAGGTCACCATTTTCTTTTCGTGCAAATAGGCCATGACCTCATTGATTTCTTCTTCATCATTCTTGTTCTTGTCAAAAATAAACTCATTCCATAAAAGGTTTTTGATAAATTTATACTGGGTGATGATGCGGCTCAGCGAAATCACATCTTCATTGCCTTTCACAATGGCCGTGGCCACAAAACTCAGTGAGATAAAGAAATGGAGAAAATTGTTTTTGTAATATTCCAGGTTGAGCCTTTTTTCTTCTCTTAACGAATAAACAATGTCCTGGATATCTTCGACATCCTTTTCTTCCTCTTCTGCTTCTATTTTTTCAATGAATCCCAACTGCACAAAGATGTTCAGAGCATCCATGATTGCTTTCTCCCGGTTGGCAAAGGTCTCCGCAAATTTCACGTTTCGGACACTCAGGTAATCATAGAATTCATTGACAATATCCAGCAGCTCATTTTGCGCGATGCCTCTACGGTCATGGCTCAGGATCGCCGCGGCCACCAGCGAAAAGGGCGTCACAACGGCGACTTTATTGATTTCCAGAACGATTTCATAGCCGATTTTTCTGTAAAGGCTCTGTCGCTCTTCCACAGACATTTGCTCCATCGGCTTTTTCTGAACCGCTAGATAGTCCTGCATAACCATCGGCTCGCCGATATTGACGTAAACGCGTCCAAATCTTTTGGTCAATATCTTACTGGTCTTGATGATATCGGTCGTCTTTTCCGGCGTTTTGGCTCCGCCGGACAACTCTTTCAGATAGGATTTTTCCTCAATCACGCGGTCGTATCCGATATAGACTGGGACGATGGCAATGTTATCGCAATATTTTTCCTGATAAGCCTGAAGAATCATAGAAAGCATGCCGTATTTGGGCATCACCATTTTGCCCGTCCGGCTGCGCCCTCCTTCAATAAAAAATTCCAAAGGCAGGCCTTCTTTCAGAAGCGTCGCCAGATACTTGGTGAAAACTTCGGGATAAACTCTATTGCCCTTAAAGCTTCTCCGCAGAGAAAAAGCGCCGGACTTGCGGAAAATATATCCCATAGGACCGAAGAACATATTTTTCCCGGCGGCAATGAAAGGGAGTTGAATATTGTTGGTGTAAAAAACGTAATGGATCAAAAGATAATCAATATGGCTGCGATGGCAGGGCACAATCACAAAAGGCATTCTCTTGGAAATATTTCTGATTTTGGTCAGGCCCTCTTTATCAATCGACAAACCGTCGTAAATGTCGTTGAACAGCCAGCTCAGCACTTTTTTCCAGACGGCAATCATCGTATCGCTGTAGTCAGCGGCAATTTCATGGAGATAGCGGCGAGCTTCCCTGATCACTTTGATCTTATCTTTATTTTCATTTTCCGAATAATCGTCGATGAATTTTTGTAGCGAATCATCGCTCATCACCATTCCGATCAGCTCTTCCTTGGATTTGAGCGCCGGTCCGACGATCGCCGATTTCTCATTATCAATGCGCTCGATCAGATCGCCGCGCAGATCACGAATCGCCATGTCCTCAGAAACGGTTTGAGTCGATTTGATATAATCGGCCAGATTCAATGGTTCCGCGGGAATGACAAAAACATTGCCGGAATAGCGCGCGAACGTGAGCAGACGGCGCAATGATCCGGTATGTTCGGTCTGTCCGAAAAGAATATTAAAAATATCTTCGTCTTCTTTTTCACGCCGGCGTCCGTAGGATACCAGCACCGGAACGACCAGAATCGGGAAATCAACTTTTTTCTGGACATCCAGCAGCGTGGTGATGGCGCTTTCCGCAGAGCGGCTTTCGATATACTCCGATTCGCCGAGATGGATGACCATGCTCTTTTTTTCCCGGATGGTCTGCTCAATATAAGCCAGTTTGCCCTGCCACACCTTCTGTTCTTTACCCAGCCGGCGCCGAAAAGCCGACCAGAAGAATTGCAGCATCTTCGGCAGGGGATACAGCAACGACATATTCATCCCGTGGCAATACACGGGAACCGGAAGCCCCTTGCGCTTGCACAGCTCATAAAGAATCATGCTGTTGAATTCGCTTTTCTGGTTCAGCGCATAAACCACGACGCCTTCAGCGGAATATTTTCTGATGGCGTCCACATATTCATCGGCTATGGAAACCCGCGAAAGAAAAATATCGGCCAACTTGTCTTGCAGAATATTCTGTTCATCATAAAGACGTCCGGAATAGAATTCTTCGGTCTGATTTGACGTTACTGAATTATGATCTTCGTTCATGACTGATTTTCTCCGCAGAAAAAAAATGGCTCAACGATTAATCTTCTTCGGCGATAAATTCTTCGGGGAAACGATTGACCATGTAATCCTGAACATAAGAGCGGACTTCGGGCGCGGTGCTAAAGGAAAGGGCTTTGTTCAGCACCGTTTCTGCTTCTTCCATTGTGGTCTCCCGGATGATTTTCTTGATGCGCGGGATGGCCAGATGATTCATACTCAACTCATCGAGCTTCATCCCCAGCAGAATCAGAATGCAAAGCGGATCGCCGGCCATTTCACCGCACATGGCCACTTCAATACCGGCCTGATGCGCGGCCTCCACCACGTTCTGGATCAGTCTTAAGACAGCCGGGTGCAACGGCTCGTACATATAGGTCAAACGCTCGTTGGCCCTGTCAATTGCCAGGGAGTATTGAATCAAGTCGTTCGTGCCGATGCTGAAAAAATCGACTTCCTGTGCCAGCTTGTCGGCAATGACAACAGCGGAAGGCACTTCCATCATGATGCCGATGTCAATTTTTTCGGGAATGTTGTTCACACCTTCCTCAATGAGCTCCTGACGGGCTTCTTCCAGTATTTTCTTGGCTTCCCTGATTTCTTCCACGCTGGAAATCATCGGAAAAAGAATTTTTGTTTTTCCCAGCGCGCTGACGCGCCAGATGGCTCTGAGCTGGGTTTTGAAGATCTCCACTTCCTTCAGGCAGAAGCGAATCGCTCTCATGCCCATCTGGGGATTGAGTTCCTTGCTCTGTTTCTGATAATTGGCAAATTTGTCGCCGCCCAGATCAAACGTCCGGATGGTGGAAGAGGACAGATTCGGGTTGGTCACCACCTGTCGGTAATTGTTGAAATGATCCTCTTCCGTCGGCAAGTCTTCGCGGTAGATATAAAGAAATTCCGTCCGATACAGGCCAATACTTTCCGCGCCGTGGGCGATCGCGGAAGGAATCTCTTCGATAAATTCAATATTGCAGCCGATCTGCACCTCGTAGTTATCCAATGTGACGGCGGGCAGTTTGCCGAATTTCAGATATTCGTCATTGGCCACGTCGTAATGGCGCTTCTTTTCTTCATATCGCTTGAGCATGTCTGGATAGGGATTAATCACAACCATGCCGGCCGTGCCATCCACAATCACTTCGTCATCGGTGCGGACGTAGTGAGTAATGTCATCCAGACCGACGACCGCGGGCAGTTCCAGCGAGCGGGCCACAATGGCCGTATGCGAGGTGCGTCCGCCGCTGTCCGTGGCAAACCCGAGAATCTTGTCCAGCTTCATCTGAGCCGTATCGGCCGGAGAGATGTCGTGGGACACCACGATCACACCGTTATTGCCGACCTCCCAGACGATTTCATGTTTTTCGCCGGTGAGATTGCGCAGAATTCTCTGCACCACGTACTGGACATCACTGATCCGGCTGCTGATGTAATCGTCCTGCACCCCTTCAAAAATCTGCTTGTAATGATCCAGCGTCATGCGCAGCGCCCATTCGGCGTTGATGCCCTGATCCCGGATGTATTTGACGGTACGGTTGGAAAACATTTTATCTTTCAGAATCAGAATGTGCACATCAATGACATAAACGGGCTCGGTGATTTTTGCCTTCCTGAGATTTTTTTGAATGTCCAGCAGTTGCTCTTCGGATTCTTTCAGCGCTTTTCGGAAGCGCTGCACCTCTTTCGGAACCAGCGATTCGTCTTTGAGTTTGTAGAATGATATCTGACTGCCCAACGGATCGAAGCGGTAGCAGCGGCCAATGGCAATGCCCGGCGAAACGCCCACGCCCTTGAGAACAAATGTTTTGGTTGATTGATCAGCGCTCATATTCTTATTTACTCTTCTCCAAATTTATTTTCGATCAGCTTTTCCAGCTCTTTGATGGCCACAGCCGCATCCGTTCCTTCCGCCGTAATGGTCAGTTTCCCGCCATAGGGACAGGCCAGCGTGAGAATATCCAGAATACTGTTTCCATCAACGGTCTGGCCATCGCGCTCAATGTAGATTTTCGAATCAAACTGCTGTGCCACTTTCACGAAGGATGCCGCCGCCCGCGCGTGCATCCCCAACTTATTTTTTAATGCCAATGTTTTTGTCTGCGTCAATTCATCAATCCCGTCCAAGAAATAACAACAAATACCGCCACCGCACCGTAAAGCAGTTGAAGCTGCGTAAGGCCTTTGTGCATCAAGAACATACAAAGCAAAACGACGGCCACTGCGGCAAGTCGAATGACAATGTTGTACGTCTGCATAAAAGGCCAGTACCCGCCGGAGCGCGAAAGCCAGAGGAGCAAAGCGATCAGCACCCCGAGCGACATCCAGCGAATTTTCACAGCCAGACCGGGAAGGTTCAGGGAACGAATAAATTCAAATCCCCTTTTCCCCCGATAGTATCCTTCGATGAATCCTTTCAGCCGCACCCAGACATGAACCGGCGTATAGATCAAGAGGTAAATGACCGGCGCAAAGGCCAACCCCAGATACATCAAAAGAATACTGACAAAAGCGGCAAAGGGCCGGAACGCTCCCCAGAAAAACGTATCGCCAATCGCCGCGTATGATGCCATAAAACTCTGTTTAATTGCATTCGCGTCAAAAAGCTCATCCTTTTGGGAAGCATGTTCTTCTTCCAGACCAACAATGGATCCGACGATCGGTCCCGTAAAGTACGGATGCGTATTAAACATCTGCAGGTGTTTCGTCAAAAACGCTTCCGATTCCTTCTCGTTGAGCTTCAGTTCCCGGATCAGGGGAATGATCGCCATCGTAAAACCCAGATTCTGCATTCGCCTGAAATTCAGCGTCGCGTGAATCAGCAAAGACCTTAAAAAAATATTTACCAACGTCGTCTTTCTCACGCGCTTCAGACCCTCAAAGACAAATAATTTCAAATTTTTATTGACGCTTATTGTCGCGGGTTGATTAGCATAAAAGCCTTATGAAGTCAATTTATCGCCATATCGCGCCCGTCCGCTGATTGCATCAATCCCGGATCACCAGTCCGGAAGGCGAAAGCCTCCCCATCGATAATTTTGTAAATATTGACCCGTTATGATAAACAGGCGCCGATGAGCAAGAAGATTCTTTTAGTCAATCCATGGATTCACGACTTCGCAGCCTACGATTTCTGGATCAAACCTCTCGGCCTTTTATACCTGGGTGGACTGCTGAGGCAGAACAATCATCAGGTTCATCTGATGGATTGCCTTGACCCGTATCATCCGGCCATGGCCCGACAGGGTCTGAAGAAGCCCCGGCGTTATGCCTCCGGCAGCGGCAAATTTTACCGGCAGACGATTCCCGCGCCTCCCGCACTGAAAATGTTTTCCAGAAACTACTGCCGCTACGGTATTCTGCCGGAGATTTTCGCCGCCGAACTGAAAAAACATCAGGATGCCGATCTGATTCTGATGACATCCATGATGACCTACTGGTATCCCGGTGTTTTTGAAGCCATCCGCATCATCAAAGATATCCTGCCGCAGGTTCCGGTGGTTCTGGGCGGCAAATACGCGACGCTCTGCTATGACCACGCCGTCAAATTCTCCGGCGCCGATTATATCATTTCCGGCGCGGGGGAAAGACAAATTCTTGACTTGATCGAAAAAAACTTCGGCGAAAATCATTCATTCATGCCGGAGGTCAGCGATCTCGATTCGCACCCCTACCCTGTTTTCGATTTGATTCAGAAAATAGAACACCTGCCTGTGATCACGTCCCGCGGCTGCCCCTACCGCTGCAGCTACTGCGCGTCACCTTTGTTTAACAGCAAGTTCCGGCGACGCAACCCGATCAAGGTCGCCGATGAAATGGAATACTGGCAGAACCAATCCGGCGTCACGCATTTCTGTTTTTATGACGACGCCCTGCTCGTCAATCCGGAAGAAATGATTGTTCCCCTGCTGCAGGAGATTAGGAAAAGAAAGTTGACATGCCGGTTCCACTGCCCCAACGGGCTGCACCTGCGGGAAGTCACGAAAGAGCTGGCTGAATTGCTTTTCGCTTCCGGCTTTAAGACCATCCGGTTTGGTTTTGAAACGTCCGACTTCAACAGGCAGATTCAGACCGGCGGAAAAGTCAAAAATGAAGAATTGCGTCAGGCGGTGCGCCATTTAAAAAATGCCGGTTATCAAACCCGGGAAATCGGCATCTATCTTCTCTGCGGCATGCCCGACCAGAAAGCTCAGGAAGTGATCGACAGTGTTGCCTTCGTTCAGGAATGCGGCGCGAGACCCATGCTGGCCGAATACTCTCCGATTCCCGGTACAAAAATGTGGGAGGAAGCCGTGGCGTGTTCATCCTTTGACATTCTGAATGAACCCCTGTATCATAATAACTCGCTGCTGCCCTGCCGGAACAATGATTTCAGTTTTGAGGTTTATGCGGGCTTGAAAAAGAAGATTCAAGGTATCTGAAAAAGGTGTTTGAGCGTGAACATTTTAATATGGATAAAAAATATACTCGTTCTGGTGTTGTCTCTTTTTTTTCTGCTCATCGGCGTCAACACGTTAATGGGCTCTTACCGGCTCAACAATCCGATGGAATTCTTGATGTATTTTTTCTCGGCGTCGCTGCTTATTTTAGTTTGCCTTGTCGGCATCATTTATTTTTTCTTCCGGTTCAAGCACCGGAAACAGGATGAAACGCATGAAGAAGAAACCGAATAATCTTTACAGAGCCATCCTGGTCTTTGCTCTTATTTTCCTTGTTTGCCATCCTTCGTATGGCTTTGATTTAAAAAGCAGGGTCATTAAGACCAAGCTGTCCAATGGCATTACCGTCCTGATGCTGGAGCGGCATTTGAGCCCGACGGTTGCTCTATACATCAGTTATCGCGTCGGGGCGGTTGATGAAGAAAAGAGTGAAAGCGGCGCGGCTCATTTTCTGGAGCACATGATGTTCAAAGGCACACCGTCCATCGGCACGAAAGATTACAAAGCCGAAAAAGCCATCCTGGCGCAGATCGAAAAAACCGGCCGTCTTCTGGACAAAGAAAAAAACAAAGCGGGAAAAGCCGACGCCAAATTAATAGAAAAACTTTCCGCCCGCCTTAAAAAGCTGCAGACCGGGCACAAACAATATTTCATTCCCAATGAAATCGACCGGCTTTACACGGAAAACGGCGGGCTGGATATGAACGCCGGCACCGGCCAGGATACCACAACCTATCATGTCAGTCTGCCCGCCAACAAGATCGAACTCTGGGCAAGAATCGAATCGGACCGCCTGCTCAATCCCATCTTTCGCGACTTTTACACGGAGCGCGACGTGGTGATGGAAGAAAGACGGCAGCGGATTGAAGCCGACCCGGACGGAAAATTATACGAACAGTTTATGAAAACCGCCTACAAGACGCATCCCTACGGAAGACCGGTCATCGGCTGGGCTGAAGATTTGGCGCGTTTGAGCCCGGACGCTCTGAGGAAAATTTCGAAAAGGTACACGGCACCGGAAAGCATTGTCATTGCGGTGGTCGGCGATATCAAACCCGACACGACCCTCAAAATCATTGAAAAATACTTCGGCAGAATCCCCGCACATAAAGCACTCAAGAGCGCAATTCCCGCGGAAGCGCCGCAGCAATCAGAAAGACGGACGGACATCATCTTCGATGCCAATCCCATGATGATTATCGGTTACCATAAACCCAATGCGCCCCACGCCGATGATTATGTGTTCGATGTCATGGAGACCATTTTAAGCAAAGGCCGAACCAGCCGGCTCTACAACAGACTGGTCACCCAACAGCAGATTGCCAAAAGCGTTAGCGCAATCAACGGCATCCCGGCATCCCGATACCCGAACCTCTTCACCATCTTTGCCCAACCCCGCCATCCTCATACGAATGCCGAACTGGAGGAGGCCATATTAAAGGAAATCGAGCAGCTCAAAACCGGTCTCGTTTCCGACGAGGAACTGGTTAAAGCGAAAAATAATATCAAGATGGCTTTTATCCAGAGTCTCGATTCCAACGGGGAAATTGCCTCCACCCTGTCCTATTACGAAGTCCTGCTGGGCGATTATCAATATTTTGCCGATTATCCAGAAAACATTGACAGGGTAACGGCGGAGGATATTCGCCGGGCAGCCATCACATATTTGAACAGCAACAACCGGACAACAGCCGTCTTAAACAAAAAAATGGAAAGTTTAACGGGAAAAGACAAATGATAAAAAAACTTGCCGCTGTTTTAGCGTTCCTGCTGATCGGGCTGCCTCTTTTTCATGGAAAGGCGCTGGCTTCCGAAGTAAACGCCTCACAGCCCGCTCCCGACAAAATTCAATACGAAGCACTACGTTTTGAACTGCCGCAGGCCGAGCGGGTGGTTCTGGACAACGGCATGGTTCTCTACATTCTGGAAAACCACGAACTGCCCCTGGTCAATATTGGAGCGCTGATCAAAACGGGAACGATGTATGACCCGACCCAAAAAGAAGGCACGGGGGAATTAACCGCTTACGTGATGAGAACAGGCGGAACGGCAAAAATGAAGAGCGCGGACATTGACCGGCAACTGGATCAGCTTGCGGCATCCGTGTCCGTTTCGATAGCCCGGGAATCGGCGCAGATCGGCTTTTCCATTTTAAATACGCATCTTGAACAGGGACTGAATCTGCTCTCTCAAATCATCATCAGTCCGGCTTTTGAACCGGAAAAATTCGAGCTGGCCCGGCAGTTGAAAAACGAGGAAATCAGGAGACTGAAAGATGATCCCCAGGGACTGGCCTTTCAGGAATTCAATCGCCTGATTTATCAGGGCGATCCGCGCGGACGCTTCCCGTCTCTGAAATCGCTGGCCCGCATTCAGCGCGACGACCTGGTTCAATTCCACAATCGCTTCTTTCTGCCCAATAACGCGATGTTCGCTGTCAGCGGAGATATCAGCCGGGACGACGTCCTGAAATTATTCGGGCAATATTTCGGCTCCTGGAAAAAAGGGAATCTGCCCGAAGCTATCACCGCGCCGGTCCAGCAATCAAAGCCGGGAATTTATCTGATCGACAAAGATATTCCCCAATCGACCGTCATCAGCGGCCTTTATACGATCGACAAGAATCATCCTGATTTTTACGCCTTCTCCGTGCTGGATTTCATACTCGGCAGCGGCGGCTTTCCCTCCCGGATCGTGAATGTCGTGCGCAACAGCGAGGGGCTGGCCTACAGCGCCGGAAGCTTCTATCGCGCCCGAACCGATTACGGTATTTTCGGCAGCTACGCGTTTACAAAAACATCCTCGACGATGAAAGCACTGGCGCTGATGGATGACGAGCTGGCCAAACTGCTCACCCATCCCATTACGGAAAAGGAATTGAACTGGGCGAAAAAATCGATCATCGACGGCTTCATCTTCTCCTTTGCCACGCCCGAACAAATTGTATGGCAGCAGATGAATGTCGACTATGAAAAGCTGCCCGCCGATTATCTGCGGACATATCGCGATAAAATTGAAAAAGTCAGTGTGGAAAAAATCAACCGGACCGCCGTTAAATATCTGGACAAAAACAAAAATGTTGTTTTAATTCTGGGCGACAGGAAAAAGATGGATCAACCCGCGCCCGGGAAAGAATTTGTTTTGATAACGCCCGAAGAGTAATTTTTTAAGGATTGTTTATGATGGATGAAACACTATTTGGTAAGGTATCGCAAAGAATAGATTCCTACCGCGATGCCATAATCGAATTGCAGAAAGACCTCACGGCTCATCCGGCCGTTGGACCCGAAAACGGCGGCGACGGGGAATGGCTCAAAGCCCATTTTCTCCAGGAGCGCCTGGCGCAAATGGGCTTTAAAAATTTTCAGCATTACGACGCACAGGATTCCAGAGTTTCTTCCGGCATCCGCCCCAATTTCGTGACCACCCTCGAAGGGAAAAACAAAAACCGGTTTATCTGGATTATTACCCATATGGATATTGTTCCCCCCGGCGAATTGCGTCTCTGGAGTCAAGACCCTTACAAGGCGTATGTGAAAGACGGCCATATTTTCGGCCGCGGCGTGGAAGATAATCAACAGGACATGGTCGCCTCTATTTTCGCCGCGAAAGCTTTAATGGACGAGGGGATTATACCGGAAACATCCATCAAGCTCGCTTTCGTCTCCGATGAAGAGACGTCCAGCAATAAAGGTTTGCATTTCATGATGGATACGACGGAAAACCTTTTCAACCCTGATGATCTGATCGTGGTGCCCGATTCGGGAAATCCCGAGGGCTCCTTAATCGAAGTCGCCGAGAAGAGCATGCTCTGGCTGTGCTTCAAAACCAAAGGGAAACAATGCCACGGATCCAATCCGCATCTCGGCAATAACGCTTTCACCGCGGCATCGTATCTGGTCACTAAATTAATTAAGTTGAGAAAAATATTCTCTAACACCGATCCGCTCTTTGATCCGCCGCAAAGCACGTTTGAGCCGACCAAAAAGGAAGCCAATGTGGGCAATATCAATACCATCCCGGGCGAGGATGTTTTCTGCATGGATTGCCGGGTGCTGCCGGAATATGACTTAAAGGATGTCATGGATGAAATTCAACACATCGTCCGCAAGGTGGAAAAGAAATTCAAGGTGCAGATCGAGATATCCACCGCACAATACGTGCAGTCGGCCCGGCCGACCCCGTCCGACGCGCCCGTTGTGTTAGCCCTTCAGGAAGCCATTCAAAAAGTTTACAACGTGCGGTCTTTCGCCGGGGGCGTCGGCGCGGGAACTGTCGCCTCCTATATCCGCAAAAAGAGTTACCCGGTCGCCGTCTGGTCGAAAACCAACCAGAACGCCCATCAGCCGGATGAAAACTGCCCGATCGACAACATAACGGGCAACGCCAAAGTCTTTGCCTATTTATTTCTTCAAAATCAGATACTTGCCAGATGATCAATATGTATTGCATTGGTTAAATCGACGTGATAAAAGGTCCGAAATTATAAAATTTATCTCCAACAAGAGGTAGATCCATATTTTGACAAAAGAAATGAAAAGCGCCGACTCGGAAAAGATTTTCTTCGCGGATCACAACTTGCTGAAAAATCTCTGCGGCGAACATGATAAACATTTAAAATTCATCGAAAAGCTGGAGCCCGTCAAAGTCAAGGCGTGGGGAAACTCTATTACCGTATCCGGCCATAACGGCAATGTGCACAAAATCAGCACCATGCTGCAGCAGCTCTACGCCATCATGGAAAAAGGCTGGCACATTCAATCTGCCGATATTGACTACGCTCACCGCATCCTTTCCGAAGATATCACCTTCGATCTGGCAAGCATCTTTTTGGATACCGTTTTTATTTCCTCCCAGAAACGGGTGATTACCCCCAAAAGCATCGCCCAGCGGCTCTACATCGACTATATGCGGAATTTTGACATGGTCTTCGCCATCGGCCCCGCCGGAACCGGCAAAACCTATCTGGCGATGGCGATGGCCGTCTCGTATCTTGTGGAGAAAAAGGTTCAGAGAATTATTCTGGCGCGCCCGGCTGTGGAAGCCGGTGAAAGACTGGGTTTCCTACCCGGCGACCTGGCAGAAAAAGTCAATCCCTACCTTCGTCCCCTGTATGACGCGCTTTACGATATGCTCGAAATGGAAAGGGCGTCCGCGCTCATTAATAAGGGGTTGATCGAGGTAGCTCCGCTGGCATTTATGCGGGGCCGGACGCTGAATGATTCTTTTATCATTCTGGATGAAGCGCAAAACACGACATCGGAGCAGATGAAAATGTTTTTAACCCGGCTGGGATTCGGCTCCAAGGCCATTATCACCGGCGATGTCACCCAGGTGGATTTGCCGACGGAGAAAGTTTCCGGTCTGGTGGAAGCCGAAAAGATCCTGAAAAAATATTCCAGCATCCGCTTTGTTCACTTTTCGGAAGTGGATGTCATCCGGCACCCGCTGGTCCAGGATATCATCAAAGCCTACTCTGTTCTGGATAAAGACAAAACAATACGTCAGCATAAACAATGATATGAGTTATCTTGACCGTTTCAAAAATAAATTTTTTGATTTTTTGCTGCCCTATTGGACAAAGATCGCCCCGCATTTGAGCTTTGTCCAGAACAGCCTCTTCCAGCGATGGGCCATTGCTTTCACGCTCTGCATCATCCTCGCCCTGTTGATGGCGCCCGGTCTTCATTTATCGGAACCCAAATTCAATCTGGGAACGATTGCCCCCAAAAATATCAAAGCGGATTACGCTTTCCTGGTTGAAGACCGGGAAGCCGCCGAACAGAAGAAATTCGAGGACGCCGAAAACATACTGCCTGTTTATGACTTCAACAGCAGCATCGCTGAAAATATCAGCGCGAAACTTCTTAAATCACTTTCCATGGCCGCGGAAAGACAGGCATCCCTTGCGAAAGAAAAAACCGCCCCCGACAAATCGGATGTCCGGCCGACACAGGACGAAAAGAAATTTCTGGAATCAAGGCTGGGCACTTATCTGACGCCGGACGAGTATTACTTTCTGAACGAGCACAAGTATTCTGACGAAATTCAGCAAAAACTCTCCAATACGATTATTTCTTTTTATGAAAGCAAGTTCATCACCAGTGAGGTTTTCGGCCAATCGGAGAAACAAAAAGGTATTGTCGTCCGGAATTTAAAAACGCAGATTTCAGAAGAAATCAAGGACACCTCCGTCCTGATCAATATCAACGAAATAGACGCCCCGCTTTTAAAATCCGTGGAAATGATCTTCCGGGAGGAAGAGCCGTCTGTGAAAAATGCCGCCTTCTCCGTCATCCGGAAGCTGATTGAGCCCAACCTGACTTTCAACAAGGACGCCACGGAACGGAAAAAAATCGCCATGATGGGCGACGCCAATCCGACCTTCTTTCAGGTGCAGAAAAATGAAATGATCGTCCGCGAAGGCGAAAAAATCGGCTATCTGGAACTTGCCAAATTAAACGCCTATTATAAAGCTGCCGCGGAAAACAAATTTGCGGGATTTGCCACCATGCTGGGATTCTTCCTGACCGCGATGTTTCTGTCGATTGTCCTTTATCTGTGGCGCACCCGAAACTGGACCAAAACATCGGAGCGCTCCAACATGGATTTGCTGGTGTTCGGCATCATCGCGCTCATGCAAATCATGTTCATCAAGGCGGGAATTTTTATTGCCATGGCCGTCAACCGGTCCTTCCCTCAGATACCGGTGGATGCCTGCTATTTTGCCATTCCCTTCGCTTTCGGCGCCATGACGATTGCTATTTTAATCAATCGAAACGTGGCCTTGATTATCAGCGCCCTGACCTCTTTCCTCATCGGATTTATTTTTGATGAAAAGGTCCTTTTCCCGCTCTTCTCTTTTCTGGGATCCATCGCCGCTTCCTATCAGATTGTGCGCATCCGTCAACGTTCCGTTTTTATAAAAATAGGTCTGTTTTTGGGCATCATTAATATGGTCGCGATCATTTGCCTGAATCTGATCACGGGAAATCTTTTCAGCGATCTCTGGCCGAGATTAATCATGGGATTCATCGGCGGCATTATTACCGGAGTTCTGGTCGCCGGCATTACGCCGCTTTTTGAAAGCGCTTTCGATTTTATTACGGATATAAAACTCCTGGAGCTGGCGAATCTCAATCAGCCTCTCTTTCAGAGGATGATTATTGAATCTCCCGGAACGTATCATCACAGCATCATCGTTTCGTCTCTGGCGGAAGCCGCGGCTGAGGCCATCGGCGCTAATTCCCTGCTGGTGAAAGTCAGCGCCTACTATCACGACATCGGCAAGCTGAAAAAACCTCTCTATTTTATCGAAAACCAACAAAGCTCCGATAACCGACACGACAAATTATCGCCCAAAATGAGCGGTCGGATTATTATTTCTCACGTAAAAGACGGGTGCGAGCTGGCTGCGCAGGCCAAACTCGGCCGTCAGATTATTAACATTATCAGGCAGCACCATGGAACCAGCATTGTCAGTTATTTCTACAGTAAGGCTAAAACGGACAGGGATGAATCCATCCGCTCGCTGTCGGAGAGTGACTTCCGCTATCCCGGCCCCAAGCCGCAGACTAAGGAAGCCGGGTTGATTATGCTTGGCGACGTCATTGAAGCGTCATCACGCACACTGACCAACCCGACACCGGCCAGAATCAGGTCTCTGGTCAGGGAGAGAATCGAAGGTGTTTACATGGACGGCCAGCTGGATGAATGCGAGCTGACCTTGAGCAACCTGAACACGATCGCCGAAACGTTTACCAAAATTCTTACGGGCATTTTCCATCACCGCGTGGATTACCCGGAGACCCCGGCCAAAGAAAGCGAAAGCAAAAAAGAAACCTATGAAAATCCAAATCGAAAACAGGCAAGCCAGATTTAAAATTGACAAACGGAAAATCCGCGGCACCGTTGCCATGATTTTTAAAATCCTGGACTGCGCGGACAGAGAAATCAGCATCGTTTTTACCGATGATGAGACGATCAGAGAACTGAATAAACAATATCTGGGGAGAGATAAAACAACCAATGTCATTTCTTTTCCCCTACAGGAAGGAGAGTATGCCAACATCAATCCTCTTTTGCTGGGCGATGTGGTCATCTCCGTGGATACCGCTCAAAAAGACGCCTTGAAAGGAAATCTCCGTCCGGAAGAGGAGATTGATTTTCTCCTAATCCATGGCATCCTTCATCTATTGGGCTATAATCACGAAGGAACCTCGAGAAAAGAAGCCTTGAAAATGAAACGGAAAGAAAAAGAAATCTTCGGCAAACTCAACCGTGACAATGTGGTCATCTGAATGAAACAGCTCACAGGAGGAAACATCAAATGAATTTATCTATGGAAAATAAAGTGGCGCTGGTCACCGGCGGCAGCCGGGGCATCGGTCGGGCAATAGCGCTGGGTCTGGCCCGGTCCGGCTCGGACGTAATTGTCGCCAGCCGGAAAATAGATGATCTGGAAAAAGTGGCGGCAGAAATCAAAGCCCTGGGGAGAAAGTCTCTGGCGGTGGCCACGCACATCGGCCGGCTGGATGAAATTAAAAATCTTGTTGAAAAAGCCGAATCTCAATTCGGCCGGATTGATATCCTGGTGAATAACGCCGCCACCAATCCTTCGATGGCCGCGGCTATCGATATCGACGACCGTGCCTGGGATTCCATTATGAACCTGAATCTCAAAGGTTTGTTTTTCTTAAGCCAGGCTGTGGCCCGTCTGATGAAGCAAAAGGGGGGCGGCCAAATTATCAATATTGCTTCCGTCGCCGGCATTTCGCCCGATATCCTGCCGGTGTATTCCATCAGCAAGGCGGGGGTGATTATGGCCACTAAAGTGATGGCGCAGCAATGGGCGATTTATAACATTCGGGTGAACGCCATCGCGCCCAGTCTGACCAAAACCAAATTCAGCGAACCGCTCTGGTCCAATCAGGATATTCTGAACTTTGCTATGAGCAAAACGCCCCTGGGACGTCCGGCCGAACCGGAAGACATGGTCGGCGCCGTTGTTTTTATGGCATCGGATGCTTCCAGCTATGTGACTGGACAGGTCCTCGCCGTTGATGGCGGCATCACGATATAAGGTTTATGATCAGGCGGTGTCTTGAAATAATTGTTTTATAAATTTCTGCACTTACTCAATTGCAGGTTAAAAAATATTGAATTTTCCATTTCTATAAAGTAATATAAATACATGAGAAATAAATCGGTTATATGCATATTGGTCGCGATTTTCATCATCGCCGCATGCAGCATCGCCCATGCTGATATTTACAAGCATGTGGATAATGATGGAGTCCTGCATCTGACGAATGTCCCTTCAGATCCTAAAGTCAAGTACGTGATGGTGATGAGGGAGAAAAGGATTCTCTTTAGTCCCCGTCTGGACGTCGCCAAATATGATCATCTGATTACCAGAGCCGCCAACAAGTTTAACCTTGATTCCGCTTTAATCAAGGCAGTCATCAAGGCGGAATCCAATTTCAATCACATGGCCGTTTCACCGGTGGGAGCGCAGGGCCTGATGCAGTTGATGCCCAAGACGGCATCCTATCTCAATGTGGACGACAGCTTCCATCCGGAAAAGAATATTGAAGGCGGCGCCCGCTATCTGCGTTATCTTCTGAATGTCTATAAAGGTGATTTGTCGCTGGCGCTCGCGGCCTATAACGCCGGAGAAAAGGCGGTCGCTAAATATAATTACAACATTCCCCCCTACCGTGAAACCCAAAACTACGTCCGTCGCGTTCTCAGTTTCTACCGGGAATACAGCAATTCCTAACGATATTCTTTACTGTCGTTTTCCGACATATAAATAATTTTTTATTTCCTTCAATTTCTTTTCTTTAATCCCTTCGATGAGCATCAATTGTTTGATATCTTGAAAGCCTTTTAACTTCTGTCGCAAATCCATAATCCTTTTTGCGGTTGACGGGCCGATGCCTTTGACCAGAATCAAATCTTCTTCGGTAGCCTTGTTGATGTCGATCGGCAAACCAATCGATAATTTCGTGGAGTCTGACATTTCACCGGCGACAACATTCTTTAATCCCGATTCATCAATGCTCAGCCTCATACCGTTTTTGAGCGGCATATCATTTTGGGATGTCTTTTGCCGACCGGCTGATTGCAAGAATTGATTGAGTCGCATCCCCGACGGGACAAAATAAATCCCCGCGCTCTGATGATTTTCGACAATCTCGACCGCCAGGCAATCCGGACACTGATCGGCAAAGACCGGGATTTCATCCCGATGCAGCGAACGTGAAATCAAAATAATAAAGGGAATAACCGCCAGCACAAGACTCAAGACCGTTATTCCCTTCAGTTTGTTTTCGGAAATGATCATTACATTATTTTTTCTTTTCCAGTTCAAAAGCGTCGTGCAAAACCGATACCGCCAGTTCCATATATTTTCTCTGGATAATACAGGATATCTTGATTTCCGACGTGCTGATCATCATAATGTTCACGCCTTCTTTGGCGAGCGTTTTGAACATCTTCGCGGCAACGCCGGAATGGCTGGCCATCCCCACGCCGATGATGGATACCTTGGCGACCTGATCATCCACTTCCACCTTTTTGGCGCCGACTTTTTTGGCCGTGGCCTCCACGATCTTCTGCGCGTCCTTTAAATCTTTTTTGGACACGGTAAAGGTCATGTCAGTATAGCCTTCCAAGCTGGCGTTCTGAATAATCATATCCACAAAGATATTTTTAGCCGACAGCGGCGAAAACAAATCGGCGGCAACGCCCGGTTGATCGGGAACATGCACTACCGTAATCTTAACCTGATCGCGGTCATACGTTACGCCTGATATTATTTCTCGTTCCATATCTTTATCTTCTTTCGTCACAAGAGTTCCTCCTTTATCGGTAAATGTTGATTTAACATAAACGGGTACATCATATTTCTTGGCCATTTCCACTGAACGCGGCTGCAGCACCTTGGCGCCGGTCATGGCCATTTCCAGCATTTCGTCGTAGGAGATCTTATCGAGCCTCCGCGCTTTGTTACACACATTGGGATCAGTTGTATAGACGCCATCCACATCCGTAAATATATCGCACTGATCGGCTTTCAGAGCGGCGGCCAGAGCGACAGCGCTGGTGTCGGAGCCTCCCCGACCCAAGGTAGTGATATTGTTATCCTTATCCACGCCCTGAAAACCGGCCACGATAATGATGGTGCCCTTCTTCAGCTCCTTTTTGATGACATCCGTGTGAATCAGCGAAATTCTGGCTTTCTTATGGGCCTGATCTGTCATTATTTTAACCTGAAATCCCAGGAAAGATCTCGCCCGATACCCCATGGCATTTAAAACGATGGCCAGCAACGTCACAGTCACCTGCTCTCCCGTAGAAATCAGAGAATCGTATTCTCTTTCATCGGGTGAATCGGTCGCCGCGTGTGCCAGGTTGATCAGTCTGTCTGTTTCTCCAGCCATCGCGGACAGAACCACCACCACCTGATTGCCGGCTTTCTTCACTGCCGCAACTTTTCCGGCGACGTTTTTAATCTTTTCAATGTCCGCAACCGATGTACCGCCGAATTTCTGAACAATTAACGCCATATTAAACAACCTCCATTTTGGTGTCTTTCATCAGTTCTTTGAGCCTGTGTGCCGGTCCTTCCATTACAATCTTTCTTTTGTTCTCGTCCAGATATTCGAAAGTGATCATGAAAGAATCGTCGGGCAGGATTTCCGCAATTTTTTCCGCCCATTCAATAACCACCACACCGTCTCCGTTAAAATATTCTTCATAACCCAAGTCTTCAAAATCCGTATAATCCTTTATCCGGTAAATATCAAAATGATAAAGTTTAATTTTTGCCGGATATTCATTAATCAGCGTGAAGGTGGGGCTGGTGATGCGATATTTTTCACCGATTCCCAGACCCAGCGCCAATCCTCCGGTAAAACACGTCTTCCCCGAACCCAGTTCACCTGATAACGCCAGAATATCACCGTTCTGCAATCTTGCGCCGATAATGCCTGCCAACGCCTTTGTCTGTTCGGCGCTTGACGAGATGATCTGAGCCTTCAGGCGATCCTGATTCTTTTCTGCCATTATTCATGCTCCAGCAGAACAACTGCCGTGGAATAATTTCGGGTGTGCGTTAAACTTAAATGAACCTTTGTTATTTTTTTCTCCCTGAGCCGTTTTTCAGCTTCGCCGTCAAGAACCAGCATAGGCTTTCCGTTCTCCGCGTTGATTACCGCGATCTCATTTAATTTAACGCCCTCTCCCAGACCGATACCCAGGGCTTTCAAGAAAGACTCTTTGGCCGCAAATCGGACGCCGTAGTGCGTTGCCGGATGGGCATGCCTTCCGCAATATTCTATTTCAGCGGCGGCGAAGATTCTGTTGACGAACTTCGGGCCCCATTTCTCAATGATCTTTTCAATCCGGCTGTTTTCCACCAGATCAATACCGATGCCGTAAATCATCGCGTTCCCTCATCGGCATGCACAATCGCGTCGGTGACCAGTGCGACTTTTTTCATCGTCGCCACATCATGCACCCGGACCATATGGCAGCCGTTCATAATCGCCGCCGCGACGGTCGCCGCTGTCCCTTCCATCCTATCGCCTGGATTGCCGCCGGTTATTTTACCGATAAACGATTTGCGGGAGGTTCCAACCATCACCGGATAATTCAGCGCTTTGAGCGAAGAAAGATTTTTCATAATTCTGTAATTGTCTTCAGCCGTTTTTCCAAATCCGATTCCGGGATCAACAATGATGCTTTCTCTGGCCACGCCGGCTTTTATAGCCTTTCCACTGCTTTTTTTCAAATAGTCTATTATATCTTCCATCAGATCATGATAGGCCAGATCGCCCTGCTGCATATTGGCGGGAGCGCCCCGCATATGCATCAGAATAACGGCGGCCTCGCTGTCAGCAACTGTCCCCGCCATCGCCCGATCCGCGTTAAGGGCGCTGACGTCATTGACAATTTCGGCGCCGGCGGCCACAGCTTCCGCTGCCACGCGCGCCTTTTTCGTGTCAATCGACAGGGGGATTTTAACTTTTTTGCTGAGCGCCTCGATCACGGGAATGACTCTTTTGAGTTCGATGTTGACCGGCACCGAACGGGACCCCGGCCGGGTCGATTCACCGCCGATGTCAATCATATCGGCTCCCTCATCGGCCATGCGCCATCCGTGATCAACAGCTTTCTCCACGGAATTAAAAATGCCGCCGTCAGAAAATGAATCGGGCGTCACATTTAAAATGCCCATCACCAGTGTTTTTTGGCCCAGGATAATTTTCCGCCGGGACGTTTTCAAAACAAATTCACAAACGCCTGTATTGTTCAGAAATTCCGATATTTTTCTGGCGATTTGATTTAAGCCAAACGGCTGCTTCTCGATTTTCGCAGCCAGAGCGGCAAGTTGTTTGCGTGTCCCCATCAATAAAACATCCGTCTCGGGGATGCTGCAGGCTACGCTGCCCCTGGCCACCGCCGCGTCACCTCCCAGGGAAAGCATTTCCTGCTTCAGGATATTGGCGACTTTGCACGGCTGCTTTTCCAGCAGTATATTCAGATGAATTGCTTTTCCGGCCATCGCGCCGATGCCGTAAGGATCGACGCCGACGCGCTTCAACACATCAACCGCTTCGTGAATGCTTTCAATGTCGATAATTTTCACCGGAAGACACCCATGTGGCCCGCGCGATTTCTCTCGTCAGAAAATAAATGAAAATTAATTTTCTCAGGCTGTCCCATGAAGCTCGACATGATTATCTTTGGGCAGGGCATCGCCGATCAGCGCGTCGATTTCACTGCCGTTCAGAACTTCTTTTTCGAGAAGCTCCCCCGACAGCCGATGGAGGATATCAATGTGATCGCTGAGAATCTTCTTCGCCCGCTCATAGTTTCGTGAGACGATGGCCATCACTTCCTCATCGATTTTTTTCGCTGTATCCTCGCTGTAGTCTTTATGCGTGGCAAATTCCCGGCCCAGGAAGATCTGTTCCTCTTTCTTGCCGTAGCTCAGCGGCCCCATCTTCTCGCTCATGCCCCACTCGCAAACCATTTTTCTGGATAAATTGGTCGCCCGTTCAATGTCGTTGCCGGCGCCGGTCGTAAAATCATGCAGGACCAGCTCTTCAGCCGCCCGACCGCCCAGCAGAATGGAGATGCTGCTTTCCAGATATTTCTTCGGATACGTGTGCTTTTCATCAATCGGCAACTGCTGGGTCAGTCCCAGAGCTCTGCCGCGGGGAATGATCGTGACTTTATGAATGGGATCCGTGCCCGGCAGCATTCTGGCCACCAGCGCATGTCCTATTTCATGGTAAGAAGTATTCTTCTTCTCTTCATCACTGATGACCATCGTTTTTCTTTCGGCACCCATCAGAATCTTATCTTTGGCAAACTCGAAGTCGCTCATGTGTATTTTGTCTTTATTGGACCGGGCAGCATTGAGCACTGCTTCATTAATGAGGTTTTCGATGTCCGCACCGGATGTTCCGGGCGTGCCCCGGGCCAGAACGGCAAAGTTCACATCCTCCGCCACCGGCGTCTTGCGGGCGTGCACTTCAAAGATTTTCTCCCTGCCCTTGACATCCGGCAATGGCACGACTACCTGACGGTCGAAGCGCCCCGGCCTGAGCAGCGCGGGATCCAGAACATCGGGACGGTTCGTGGCGGAAATCAGAATCACCCCTTCATTGGATTCAAATCCGTCCATCTCCACCAACAACTGATTGAGCGTCTGTTCCCTTTCATCATGGCCGCCGCCGAGACCCGCGCCGCGATGGCGCCCCACCGCGTCAATTTCATCAATGAAAATGATGCAGGGGGCGTTCTTCTTGGCCTGGCTGAACAGATCGCGCACGCGCGACGCGCCGACGCCGACAAACATTTCCACGAAATCGGACCCGCTGATGGTCAGAAAGGGGACTTCCGCTTCACCGGCAATCGCCCGCGCCAGCAGGGTTTTGCCCGTTCCGGGAGGCCCGACCAGCAGCAATCCCTTGGGAATGCGGCCGCCCAGTTTGGTGTATTTTTTGGGATCCTTCAGGAAATCAATCACCTCTTCCAGTTCGGATTTCGCCTCATCAATTCCGGCCACATCGGCAAACGTGACCCGCTTGGATTTATCGGTAATCAGACGCGCCCTGCTTTTGCCGAAGGACATGGCCTTTCCGCCGCCGGCCTGCATCTGACGCATGAAAAATATCCAGATCCCGATCAGCAGGATCATCGGCGCCCAGGAAATTAAAATCGTCAGCCAGGGAGACTCTTCATCCGGTTTGGCGGTAATCTTGATGCCCTTTTCCCTGAGCTGCGCGACGAGCTTATCGTCTTTCGGCGCGTAGGTTTTAAAGAGATTGCCGTTGGTCAGCTTCCCGCTGATATTGTCGCCCTGCACCGTGACTTCACTGATTTCTCCCTTCTCCAGATGGGCAACCATTTCGCTGTAGATGATATCCTTCGTCCCCGACTTCGGCTGATTATAAAGTTGCCAGACCAGCAAAAAAACCAGCACAACGGTCAGGACAAGCGCTATATTCTTTTGAAACTGATTCAATATTTTTCTCCTTAAAATTAGATGTTTTAACCTTTATAATAATATTTCATAGAACTCAAATATTTTCTATCAAAACCGGTATATTGTATGGACGCACCATGACCCTTACAACCGCGTAATTTTCAGCTGCAAAACTTTTTTGGTTTCCCCGGTTATCTTGACCCGCTCGTTGACATGCGTGTTTTCGATGGCGACAACCGACAGGCTGTCAACCACCAGCATAACATCGTCGCGTTTGCCTGCCGGTATTTTATGATCGATCAAGAAATCCTTGATCTTCTGGCGGCCGGACATCCCCAGCGGCTGAAACCAGTCCCCGTTTCTCCGGCTGCGGATGGTTAAAGGCCTCGTGATTTTATCCCAATCCAGATAAACCGTGTCCTGATTGTCGAAATCGACATTTCTTTTCTTAACCAGTTGTGCCTCGACCGTCAGATTTTTTTCCAGAAGGCTGACCGTTCCCGGCACGTCCACCGAATACGCAAATGTCATCCGCCGTCGCGGCAACGGCTTTTTTTCCACAATCAAATCATCGTATTCCCGCCGGGCTTCAATTTTCGAGGGAAAAGCGATTCTTTTGCCGGTTTCGCTTTTCTGAACCAGTTCATTGAGTGACGTTACGTGGCGAAAAGTGATGCCGTTTCCCTTCGGCGTTAAATCTTCCAAAACCGTCTTCAACAGCCGCCACCGGACCGCCGGCGGCACATTCAGCAAATAATCCATTTTGATTAAGAACCGGTTTTGAGCGCGCTGCACAAACCGGGACTGTAGAGCCGCGGCAACCTGCTCCCGGATGAATTCATCCTCCATCCGCAATATCTCCGCCGTGCGGGCCAGATTTTCGACGATTTTCGGATTGAACTTTTCCTGTAGATAAGGAATCAGGTCGGCCCGGATTTGATTGCGCAGATACCTCCGGTTTTCGTTGGATCTGTCCTGACGGTAGGCCGTGCCGGATTGGTTCAGAAAAGCAATAATTTCCTCCCGCGAAGTTTCCATTAAAGGACGAATGAACCGGCCGTCCCGTTTCGGCAAAAATCCTTTCAGCCCCTCTGGACCGCTGCCGCGCAACAGATTCAGCAAAACCGTTTCCGCCTGATCCTGTAAGTTATGCCCCAGCACGATTTTTTGCGCCCGACATTTCCGGGCTGTCTTATCCAGAAACGTATATCGCTGCTGCCGGTAAAAATCCTCCGGCGAGATCCCCTTTTTGACTTTGGTCTGATTCATGTTCGCCGAGAAGAAAGGCAATCCCAGCTTTTTCGCCAGATTGCGCGAGATTTTTTCATCCGCGTTCGATTCCCGCCCCCGCAATCCATGATTGAAATGAGCGACGCACAGGGTCAGGTTCCACTCCGGGGCGATTTCTGCCAATGCCATCAGCAGCGCCGTGGAATCGGGACCGCCGGAAAGCGCCGCCAGTACCCGTTCGCCCCTTTCCAGAAGATGATATTTTTCGATCGTTCGCAGAACTTTTTTAATCATCGTCTATTCAAACAAATCCTTCAGCTCCAGGATATCCTCACAGTAATAATCGGCCCGGAGCTTGAGCAACTCGTCCCGATTCCCCAATCCGTTCAACAGAGCGCAGCTCAGAACACCTGTTTTTCTGGCAATGAGGACATCATTAACGCCGTCACCAATTACCACAGCGCTTCCTTTTGCGGACGGATACTTGCTGAAGATGTGATCCATCACCCGCTGATCCGGCTTCATAAACGGCATGGAATCGGCGCCGATGATGTCGGCAAAATACTTTTCAATCTTTAACGACTCGGCAATCCGCATCGTAAAGCGATGCCGTTTGTTGGTCAGAATCATCTTTGTTTTATTTCGATAATTTTCCAGTATTTCTCTCACGCCCGGATAAAGGACCGTGTGATCCATCAAATGTTCCGCGTAGTAATCCGTAAAGATCTTCATTGCGTCCGCGTGCCGTCCGGCGTGATCCTTTCCCAGAGATTTTTCCATCAATTTATTGACGCCGTCACCGACAAAACTGATGATTTCATGCGCCGGTCTTTCCGGAAGACCGAGCGTGCCGAGCGTGTAATTGATGCTCTTCACCAGATCCGCGCCGGTATCCACCAGCGTGCCGTCAAAATCAAATATCATAAAATCAATTTTCTTCATGGGACCTCCCGTTTTCTTATAGCGAAGTGCCCCTATAAAAACAAGCTGGTTTCTAAGGCAATCCCCGCATAAAAAGTGCTCAAAAAGTGTTTGACTAAGCGCCGGGCCGGTGCTAAAAAGAACCAAACCGCTTGGATCACTTTAATCGACTGAGACGGTAGCAGAACATGTCGAACAAAGGTCTTCCATGCGTGGAAGGCCTTTTATTTTTTATGAAGAACCGACATGCGCATAAATTTGCCATCATCGGCACCGGAATGGTGGGAACCGCCATCGGATATCTTTTGAAAAAATCCGGCTATACCATTGCCTCCCTTTACGACCAGTCGCCGGCCGCGCTCAAAAGAGCCCTCCCCTACACAGGCGGAAAAATCGCTCTGTCCCCCCGGGAAGTCTTGCGGCATGCCGACTACATCTTAATCACCACGCCCGATGACACCATCGCGTCCGCCTGCTCGGAGATCGCGCTGGAACCGGAAATCAAAAAAAAATTTGTTTTGCATATGAGCGGTGCGGGCGGACTGGATCTTCTGGAGCCGGCCAGACAAGCCGGCGCTTCTGTGGCCAGCATTCATCCCCTGCAAAGCTTTTCATCAATTGAGCAGGCCATCCGGAACATTCCCGGAAGCTATTTCGGCATCACGGCGGACAAGAAAGCCTTATCGCGGGCCAGGAAAATCGTCCGTAATCTGAAAGGCATTCCCATCGTGATTTCGCCGGACCAGAAGCCGCTCTATCATGCCGCCGCGTGCTTTGCCTCCAATTACCTGGTCACGTTAATGAACATTGTGGAATCCATCTCCAAATCCATCGGTATCAGCGATAAAGACGCCCGCCAGGCCTATCTGCCGCTGGTTTACGGCAGCCTGAAAAATATTGAAAAGTCAGGATCGATCTTATCGTTAACCGGCCCCATTGCCCGCGGCGATGCGGGGACCGTCAGGAAACATATCCAGTCTCTTCATCAAAGCCTGCCCGAGTATGCTTCTGTTTATTCGGAGCTTGGATTTCTCGCCGCTAAAATCGCTCAGCAAAAAGGCACGTTGAACGCCGGACAGACCAAAAAAATGAAAGCCCTTCTGAAAGGAGTAAAATCATGAGTACGCAGACAAAAATAATCCGCAAAACCATTACGGACATCAAAAAAATGAAAGCCTCGGGCGAAAAGATTAGCATGCTGACGGCTTACGATTACGCCATGGCGTCCATTATGGATGAATGCAGCATCGATATCATTCTGGTTGGCGACTCGCTGGGAAATGTCGTTCTGGGTTACGACACGACGCTGCCCGTCACCATGGACGATATGCTGCACCATACCAAAGCCGTCGCCCGTGGCGCGAACAACGCTCTGATTGTCGCCGATATGCCTTTCTTATCCTATCAGGTGTCCGTAGAGGAAGCGGTCAGAAATGCCGGACGTTTTCTGAAAGAAGCCAACGCCCAATCGGTCAAGCTGGAAGGCGGAAGAGAATTTTCAGAAACGGTGCGCAGAATTACCGACTCCGGCATCCCGGTGATGGCACATCTGGGGCTGACGCCACAATCCATTCATCAGCTTGGCGGCTACAAGGTGCAGGGAAAAAAGGAAGATGCCGCCCGGAAAATAATTGAGGACGCCATCATGCTGGAAGAAGCGGGAGCGTTTTCCGTTGTTCTGGAGTGCATTCCGGAAGGACTGGCGGAAGAAATCACGCAGTCCCTGACCATCCCAACCATCGGCATCGGCGCCGGCGTTCACTGCGACGGACAGGTGCTGGTCATTAACGACTTGCTGGGCATCAATGAAAGATTCACGCCCAAATTTGTGAAAAAATACGCGAATCTGAATTCAGAAATCAAGAAAGCCGTTAAAAATTATATCGGGGAAGTCAAACACGGCAACTTCCCCGATAGTGAACACAGTTTCAAATAAATTTATGAAATAATGGATGCGGTTTAATTAATAACGACCTTGGCCTCATCCCGAATTTTCTTCACGATGGCTTTGAACGCTTCCATCTTTTTGGTCTGTTCCAGGTGCTTGGAAATCTTGTCTTTGACTTCGTTGAGCGCAACTTTTTTCTCCGGTTGCTTATCCAGAACCTGAACAATATGATACCCGTACTGAGTTGTAATGACGGGACCGATCGCATTTTTTTCCTGCGAAAAAGCCGCAGCCTCAAATTCTTTGACCATCTGGCCTTTCTTGACATCGCCCAAATCGCCGCCCATTTCCTTGCTGGGACAATCGGAGTTTTTGCGCGCCAGTTCCGCGAAATCTCCGCCGCTGAGCAGTTGCTTGCGTAAATCCTCTATTTTGGCTTTCTTTTGCGCTTTTGTTTTTGCATCATCTTCTTTTTTCACCGCGATCAGGATGTGGCGGACATGCACGCCGGCCGGCTGGCTGAAGAATTTTTCACGATTGTCGTTGTAGAATTTGGTAATTTCTTTATCCGTCGGCTTCCCTTTCTGGCCGACTTCCATATTCTGGAATTTCTCGATCTTCACGGCCAGAGCAATATCTTCATTGGTGATCTTGTTTTCTTTCATAAACTCATCCACCGATTTGTTCGGGGCCACCTGGGCCTTGATCTTTTCAACGGCTTTAGCGATTTCTTCTTTGCTGGCCGTTATTTTCCTTTTCTCTACTTCCCTGGACAACAGGGTTCTCATAATGAACACGTCAATGATCTGTTTCCGGAGCTGCTCTTTCATTTCCTTCTGCTTATCAGCGGGAACCTTGTTTTTGTACATATTAAATGCCGCCTGCAGGTCTTTCTCCAGATCAGCTTTTTTCAACACGACGCCGTCAACACTCACCGCGATATCACCGGATAACGCATTCCCCGCTTCTACAGCAGCCGCGTTGGTGCCTGCCGGCACTGCTGTGTTTGAACTCTGAATCGCGTTCGCGCCTGGCGCGGATTCTTTTTTCCCGCTCTCGCAGCCTCCAATGATTAAAACAAAAAACAAAACAAAAATAATTGGCCAGCTTTTTCTTAATTGATTATTCATTCATTTCCTCCCGAAAATATTTGAAAGTATTTCACTTTTTTTGTGGCTTATATGTAAAATAACTACGAACGTCAAGACAATTTTCCTGATATTTTCAAACCATAGCAGCATCAGGTGATCCCCCGCAAACGGCGCAAAATTGCCAATTGTTCCGGCAATGGCGGGACATCCCGCTCCCTGCTGAAATTCAGTCCGGCAAAGCCCGGATGATCCGCCATTTTTTCCAGAGCGTCAAACATATTGATTTGCGGATATACATCCCGGGTCAAATCATGAATCATTTTTAACGTCTTGAAGCCGTCAAACCAGTCATGGAAATGCCGGGCAAGCGTTTTTTTATCCTTCGCCGTGCGATGAATCTTCGACCAGAAGATGAGAAAATTATTCTCCATCAGAAAAGCATTTAATCGCGGATGAATCTGTCCGGCTTTTTCAAGCACTTCCTCCCCGCGGCCGAAAAACATATTGCCGGCAAGCTGAAGCCACTCCCCCAGAACGGAAAACACGCGCGGATCATACAGGCAATATTCATCCGGACAACCGCCGTCCAGAAATCGCTGAATCCGTTTGCCGGTTCCAAATGGCACACGCAATGAAGCGCGGGCTGACGGATAAACACGGGTTTCCTGCAGGCAGTCAATGCTGCCGATTTTGGCCAGCTTGTTGAGAAAATAAAAGTCTTCGCCCGCTTCCCTCTTATTCATTCCCCTGACCTGCAGATAGGCGTCGGGGGAAACGGCAATGGTTGATCCGATGGTATGAAACGCCCACGGCGACCGGGCAAACTTCAACCCCAGAATCCAGTAGCGCAAAAATATTTCATAGCAGATGATCGCCGCCTGATGCCGCGGATCCTGAGGAAGCTGATGTTCATAGGCAACAATAGCGGTTCGGGCATCCGACTGAAAATGATGGCGGATGACCGATAAATAATTTTCCCGCACCAGCGTATCGGCATCAAGACTGACAATGACTTTCGCTACCCCTTCCATGTCACGCAAAAGAGTGAGCGCGATGTCCATGCCGATTTTTCTGGCCATCCCCACACCTCCGGTGCTGGCCGGCATTTCACGCCCCGGTGAGGAAGCGTCAACGTATCCGAGCTTCATTCCTGCATCGGCAACAATCGCCAGGAGCGGATGAAGTGCCCGATCGCCGGCAAAACCGCTGATGGATTTTTGACCGACCAGCGCCCCCAGACATTCCATCGTTTGCCGGTTATTCTCTTTGACGTCCCCGGACGCATCCACCCTGTTATTCACAACACAGAGAATCAGCGACTGTTCACGGTCTGACGGATTATTTTTCGCCAACGACGCCAGCGTGTGAAAAAGATATTCCTTCTCCGCGTAAGCCGGTATCACAACGACTTGAGAAATATCTCCGACACCGTTGGCCCTGAATTCCCAATTTTTACCCACGGAATAATTTTTCAGATAGTCGTCGATCAGCGATTTTTTTTTCATCATAGAGCTTCCATAACGCTATTCTTCAGCAGGTGATAATCATCGCCGGGAATCCAGCGAATCACCACACCCTTTTTCTCCATCCGCCGAAACCAGGTTTCCTGTCTTTTCGCGAACTGATGGATGGCGGTGTTCAGTCTGTTTTTCATTTCATCATACGGGATTTGATTCCGGAGATATTGAGAGACAAAGCGGTATTCCAGGCCGAAACGATCAAGCCGATCCCAGCCCAATCCCGCGGCATGAAGACCGGAGACCTCCTCCACCATGCCCTGATCAAGCCGCTCTTCCAGCCTGCGGGTGATGCTTTCTCTGAGCGCGGCTCTTTCCCATTTGATTCCGAAAACCGCCGCGTCAATTTCAGGCTTTCCCTCCCGCGTCTTTGCGGCTCCCATGCGCGCCCGTTCAATTTCGATGGCTCTGATCAATCGATCCGGATCATCCAGATCGGTTCTGTTGTGCATTTGCGGCTTTAATTCCCAAAGGAGTTTTTGAAGCTCATCCTTTGTTTTGCCACTCAAAGTTTCCCTTTGGTTTTTATGGATCGGCGCGGCGGGAAGATCGTAGCCGCAAAGAACGGATTCCAGATAAAGACCGGTCCCCCCGACCAGAACCGGCAGGGCGCCTTTGTTTTGAAGCGCATTAAAGATGGAATAAAATCTATTTTGAAACTCAAACAGATTGAATTCATCCTCCGGCTCAACCAGATCAATCATGTGATAAGGAATTTCCCGGCCGTCGATGATGAATTCGTTTAAATCCTTGCCGGTGCCGATATTCATATGCCGATAGACCTGACGGGAATCGGCGGAAATGATTTCGCCATTCAAATCACAGGCAAGCCTAGCCGCCAGACGGGTCTTCCCCGAAGCGGTAGGGCCGAGAATAACGATAAGATTTTTGGACATGAAAAGAACCTTGATCGCAGCAAGCTACTGTGTATTGTCAGGTTAACGAATATGCAATAGACGTCTCAGAAAATTAAAGTTGTCATTTCGAGGAGTCCCGACTTTTTGGGACGACGAGAAATCTTATTGATGGTGAGATTTCTCCCTTCGGTCGAAATGACAAGAATAAATTCATAACGTTTTAATTTCTTTCATTGTATGATCCGCATTAAAAAAAATGCCCCGTAAAACGAGGCATTTCTGGTTTAATAATCTGGATTAGTTAAGACGATTATAGTGGCGTAACATTTGTTGCGCTGGGACCTTTGTTTCCCTGCTCAATATCGAAACGAATTTTCTGACCTTCGTAAAGCGTCTTGAATCCTGTTCCGCTGATAGCACTATAATGAACAAAAACATCTCCACCTTCATCATTTTCAATAAAACCAAACCCCTTCTTCTCGTTGAACCACTTTACTTTTCCTTCTGCCAAAGCTAAAAACCCTCCTTTTAAAAATTCGCTTCCTGCCGGATAAGAATTTGCGGGAAGCATAAAAAAAACCGCATCAATTCTTTAAATCAAGAATTTTCTGCGGTTATTTTATTTTTTATAAAGCCTGACACTAAAAATTTTCCTGACAACAAAACACCTGAATCTTAGCCAAAACAACTTTAATCAATGTAATTTTGTGAAGTTGCGTAATTGTTTATCATCTTGAATTTTGGAAATCAAGCATTTTTTATCAATTAATTATGTTTTGTTTAACCCATTTTTTTTGAGAATCTCCGCAATATCTTCTTCTTTTCCAAAATAAAAATGATCAGCGCCGCGAATCACTTCCAGCGGAACACCGATGTTCCCGGCTTCCCGCTTCAAAACATTCAGGGAACAGAACTGATCGGAATCGCCGGCAATGATTAAATCGACTTTCCCTTTCAGCTTCCTCCATTCAAAATCAAAATAATCCAGCGGCGGCGCCACAAAGAGAGAAAAAGAAAAGGAAGAATCTCCTTCCTGAATCATTTTGGATCCCACCCAGGAACCGAACGAATAGCCGGCAAAGACCAGTTCTGAAAATCCTCGCTGACGCAAATAGTCACATACGGCGATGATATCGCGCTGCTCGCCTCTACCTTCATCATAATTTCCCGTGCTGGCGCCGACTCCCCGGAAGTTGAATCTCAGCGTTGAATAATTGAGAGCGGCAAAAGCATCCTGCAGCGCTTCGACGACATTATTATGCATCGAACCGCCCATCTGCGAATGCGGATGGCAGATCACCGCGGCTTTTTCCGCGCTCGCCTGATGCAAAAGGCCTTCGATCACCAACGGGCCGTTGTGAATGAATATTCGTTCTTCACTCATATCAACCTCTCAAGTCAATTGTGAAGCTCCCGCTCTGTCGACCGCAGGGAGAAATCTTTAAGATTCCTCACCCCGACAAGTCGGGGATTCGGAATGACATTTATTAAACGCCTAAATTGTTCCCGCCCGGTGGCAGGCGCAATGGCTCTGTTCATCGTATTTTTTCAAAGGAGGCGCTTCTTTTTCGCAAATCTCTACCCTGTGCTCGCAGCGGTTTTGAAAAGCACAGCCCTCGCCGTTTTGGGGTCTTGCCTCGCCTTTAATTTTCATTTTCCGCTCCTTCTGCTGCGGATCGCAGGAAGGCACGGCATCCAGCAACATCCGGGTGTAGGGATGCAGCGGCCGGCCATAAATATTTTCATTGGTTGTCAACTCGACGATTCTGCCCAGATACATCACGGCAATGCGATCGGAAATGAACCGGATAACATTGAGGTCATGGGAAATAAACAGATACGTCAGATGAAAATCGTTTTTCAGATCCAGAAGCAGGTTCAGGATCTGTGCCTGAATGGAAACATCCAGTGAAGAAACCGGCTCATCGGCAATCATCAGCTCCGGATTCAACACCAGCGCCCGCGCGATGCCGATGCGCTGCCGCTGTCCGCCGCTGAACTCGTGGGGATAACGATTCGCGTGTTCCTTCTTCAAGCCGACCCTGTTCATGATTTCCAGCGCCTTCTCCTCGCGCTCCCTGGCGCTGCCCAGACGATGAATGGTGAGCGGCTCCTGAATCATACTCAAAGCCGTTTTGCGCGGATTGAGCGACGAATACGTATCCTGAAAAATGATCTGGACGCCGCGGCGATAAGACTTCAGCGCCCCCTTCGTATAGGAAAAAATATTTTCGCCTTTGAAGCTGATTGAACCGCCGGTAGGTTTTTCCAGTCTGGTCATCAGGCGCGCCAGCGTTGATTTCCCACAGCCGGACTCCCCGACCACACCCAGCGTCTCGCCTCTGAAAACCTGCAGGTTGACGTCATTGACGGCATGAACGATTCTTTTCTGAGGGCTCAGAAACCCGCCGCTCAAAGCATACTTTTTATTTAATCCGCTGATTTCGACAAGCGCGTCGGACATGATTCCATCATCCAATTAATTTTTTCCGTCGTATTTCCAGCAGGAAACAAAATGACCCGCTTGAACTTCCTGAAGCGTTGGCTCTTTCGATTTACAATCGGCAAAAGTGTCCGGGCAGCGGTCGCAAAAACGGCAGCCCGCGGTTAAATCATACAGGCCGGGCACCGTGCCGGGAATCGTTTTCAGATGCTCCCCTTTCCGGCCGGACGCCGCGCAAACGGCGGGGATGGATTCCAGAAGCCCGCGGGTATAAGGATGCAGCGGCGCGGCAAACAAAGCTTCCACCGGCGCGCTTTCCACAATCTTGCCCGCGTACATCACCGCGACGGTTTGGGCATTCTGCGCAATGACGCCCAGATCGTGCGTGATAAAAATCACCGCCATATTATTCTTTTCTTTCAGACCGGAAATCAGATCCAGAATCTGCGCCTGAATGGTGACATCGAGCGCCGTCGTGGGCTCATCGGCCAGCAGCAACTGCGGATGGCAGGACATCGCCATCGCGATCATCACGCGCTGCCGCATACCGCCGCTGAGATGATGCGGATAGTCGCGAATCCTTTTTTGCGGATCGGGAATGCCCACGTCGCGCAGAAGTTCAACGCTCAACTCCAGCGCCTTTTTGGCCGGCAGATTCTGGTGCAGACGGATGGCCTCGGCGATTTGTTCACCGATGCGCAGCACGGGATTGAGCGACGTCATCGGCTCCTGAAAAATCATCGAGATCTCACTGCCGCGGCGGGCGCGCATCTCGTCTTCGGATAATTTCAGCAAATCATGGCCGGAAAAGATGATTTCGCCGTTCGCGATGCGGCCGTTGCCGGGTACCAGTCGCATAATGGAAAGCGCCAGCATGGTTTTGCCGCAGCCGGACTCCCCGACCACACCCAGCGTTTCGCCGGATTGAACCCGCAGGGAAACGCCGTCCACGGCTTTGATGCTGCCCCGAGCCGTATCAAAAACCGTCTCCAGGTTTTTTATTTCCAGAAGAGGCGTCCGCATGAACTATTTTTTAGCGCGATGGGTCAGGAATTCCACCAGCAGCCGGACACCGACGCCCGCCGCTCCTTTGGGAATGTAGGGTTTGTCTTTGGTGGTCCAGGCAGGACCGGCGATATCCAGATGCACCCACGGATGATCCCCGACAAACTTGCTCAGGAAAGCGGCCGCCGTAATCGTGCCGGCAGGGCGTCCGCCGGTATTCTTATAATCGGCGATATCGCTTTTGATCTGTTCGTGATACTGTTCCCACAGCGGCAGCTCCCAGACCAGTTCGCCGGTCGTTTGCGCCGCGCTATTGATTTCTTTTTTCAGTTTGTCGTCCGTTCCCAGCAGACCGATGACATCATCGCCCAGCGCAATAATGCAGGCGCCGGTGAGAGTCGCCAGGTCGATCACCGCTTCCGGCTTGAACTCGGAGGCGTAAGCCAGAGCGTCCGCCAGAATCAGGCGGCCTTCGGCATCGGTATTGAGAACCTCGATAGTTTTTCCGGAATAGGATTTGATAATGTCGCCCGGTTTATAGGCTGAGCCGCCGGGCAGATTTTCCGTGGCAGGAATGAGCCCCGTAATATTCAAAGGGAGCTGCAGATCCGCAGCCGCCCGGATCGCGCCGATCACCGCCGCGCCGCCGGACATATCCGTTTTCATCTCATCCATTTTCTCCGCCGGCTTGATGGAAATTCCGCCGCTGTCGAACGTCAGCCCCTTCCCCACCAGAACAATCGGCGCGTCTTTCTTTTTGCCTCCCGCGTATTCCAGGACAATCAGCTTCGGCTCTTCATGGCTTCCCGAAGCTACGGCCAGAAGCGCGTTCATGCCCATTTCTTTCAATTTGCTTTTATCCAGAACCCGGCAGGAAACATTTTTTCTGTCCGTCAGCTCACCGGCCTTCTGGGCCAGAATAGTGGGCGTCATTTCATTGGACGGAGCGGAAATAAGATCACGCACGAAGCAAACAGCGTCTGCAATCAGACGCGCTTTTTTGACATTCGATTCAATGACAGAAAAATCCTTCACGTCGGCAATCACCGTCAATTCATCCATCTCCTTCAAATCTTCACGGCCGACGGTCTTGTAAGGCGTGTACTGATAAAGCCCCAGCAGTGCTCCCTCTGCCACGGCCTGCGCGGTCTGCTCTTTTTTACCCGGCAGGAGATTGACATTGATGGCCGTCGCAGCTTCTTTAACGCCCAGGCCACGCAGATGGCGCATCACCGAGGCATAAGCCCCTCTGATTTTTTCCAGATTGCATTCCTGATGTTTGCCCAGACCGACCAGCGCCAGCCGCTTTGCCGGCATTGCGCCTCTGGTATAGACGACTGATATTTGAGAAGGTTTGCCCGCGAAATCGCCGCTGCCGATTAAATCGCTGATTAATCCCCCACTGATTTTATCAATTTCCAGCGCGACTCCGGTCAGTTTTTTGCTGTCTTCAAACAGCGCCAGAATAATCGCCTGGCTTTCCGCGTCCGCCAGCATGCCTTTTTTGACAATAATTTTCACTACTCTCCCCCTCCTGTTCAGAAATCAATTTTATTTGTTGATTGGCCACGGAAGATAACACATAAGAGAAAAAAGTCAAATATTAACGCAAGGATTATTTCACAAAAGAAGAAGGCCGGCATCTTGCGTGAAGATGCCGGCCTTTGTTGATTCGCAGCAAAATTTTAATGCTGAATGGGCGGGTATAACGAAGTCCCCTTTTTTAAATCCATTCTAATCCACCAGTCATCATAGGAAATGTACTTCCCAGTCTCACCGATGGTCAGCAGGCCGAATGTATCACCGGCATTATTGATGCCGAATTCAAAATCTGACGCCCCGCAGGTAAACGAAGTATTCGTTAGGCAGGTATTTGGACTTGGACTTGTTAGATCTGAATCCCTGATGACGGCTTTCTGTGACCCTAACGCACCATTAATAAAGGGGGTTACTGTAACAGAATAAATGGTGGCACTGGTCGGTTCATCCGGACGGAATCGAATTGAAATGTCTTTGCTGGTACCACCAAGATCTGCAACAGTCGGCCTGAATTGTACCTTAAAATGTTTGGCAGCCATGCCGTGCTGCAAGGGAATGTAAGCTCGCTGGCACCCGAAATAAACATGCATCCCGGCATCTAGAGAGGCAAGGCCAAGAACAACATCCACTTCATAGGTCACGCCGGCGTTAACCGTAAAGGTTGGGGATGTGGCAAATTCTTCAAGGTTTCCTGCGGCAACAAACATATTACCCAATATGTGACTCCAGTTGCTATAGGGAATGCCAAAGAAACTATGCTTTTTCTCAAATGACCAACCTGATGAACAATCTGAATAGAATACGGTATCAGCTTTTGTATCATTTGCCGTTCCTGCCCATTGGACCAGCGTAAAGTAATCATTGCCGGCGGCAAGATCGGACGGATTATCAGGCGGCCAGTTATGCTGGCCAATTTGATTGGCATGTCTGTTGTTGTCTGTTACCACGTTATTGGGTGTGCCCTGGTCAGCCGGTCCCGGATGGCTGAAATAAGCACTGATGTAATTTCTCTTGTTCTGATCAAAGTTGGTAGCATTGGCCACCTGCGTGCCGCCTTTATTAATCGCCCCGCTGAATGTGCCGGATCCATTGCGAACATTACTAACAACCAGGGTACCGGCGGCGTTACCATCGGCCCAGGATCCGCTGTCCAGAATCGCCGCCACAACCTGGGCTCTTCTGGTATTGCCTGCATTGGTGATGATATCATTCTTTTTAATCTCTGAAGTGCCATTATTAAAAGTTATGGCGTATCCCTCGGCAACGCGAACCATCAGCGTGGAATAATTCGGATTCAGTCGCCATGCATTCGTGGAAGAGTCGTAAGAAACGATGCCGTCGGCCGCAGATAGAATCCGGTAAGCAATCATCTGCGGTTTGCCCCCAACAATTTTCCAGAGGATGATTGCAGGCAGGCTATATTCAAATTCAGGACGGTCCGGACCGGCACTACACACGTCGGGGTCACCTTCCTTCTCCAAGCCGGCAGAAGGAGCAACAGGACATGAACCGATCGGACCATATCGCCATAGTGGTGTATCTTCCACCGGGCCAAACAAGGGACCGAATTGGTCAACTGCGTAGCAGGCAGTACAGCCTCCTAAATCACCCGGGTGTGAATAACGTTTTGCCCTGGCAAAAGAAACACCGTACGAAGCAAATCGCCCCGACGCGTCATTTCTTCCCCGGAAGGTCGGCCCGGCAAAGAAGTGTTTTTGACCCTCTGCTTCAACTTTCACCTGAATGTCGTAGGACAGGAAACCCTGGCCATCCACCCATGCCTGGGCAGGGTCATAAGTCAATTGGGTTGGATTGGCTGCAATAAAGTTTAACGCAGGATTAAAACTGTCGCAATCGCTAAATACCCAATCATGCACTAGATCGAAAAATCCAAATATGGCTTCGACAATACTCAGTATCCATCCCACAAAGCCCGGAAATAATGAGCTAAGTGCAGGTATGTCCTTCATCTGTGCGACATTAATCGTATTAGTAACGGTAACGGTATTTGGCGGAAAGATTAAATCGGATTCTTTTTCGCCAATTTGATCCTCCACAGGCACTTTTCCGCCTGCTCCCGAAAGCCATGTAAGCGATGTGTCATAACTCACCTGACGGGTAGCCCCGCCTTTCGTTGTACCGGTTGAGGTGATGCGTAGGAACTTTTCAAGAATCAATTTAGTATTTGAAGGCACAATCACGTTAGACCACGGCCTGGACTTGTCACCAAGAGTAATATTATAAAGTACTGTGCCCTTTCGGTATATGTAGTTAAATGTTGTTCCCGGCATAAAATCAAAAGTAAAAATACCGTTATACTCCGGAAACTGTTCGGCACCGTAAGAACTCAAATTCAGTTTTCCTTTATTCGTGAGGGTCTGCGTGGCAGTGGCATTGGAAGTTTGCGCCACAGGCAAAACTGTCTGGCCGGATGAAATAGTTGACGATGAGGAACTGTAAAGACCGCCGAAAGTAATGCCATTTGAGGCGACAGTGCGGACATTGTATGAATAGGTATTGCCGTCTCCCACTTTAAGATATCCGCAAGGCGAAGAAGGTGTACCTCCGCTGCAACTACTGTTAAACTCCGTGGGAATCTTGCCCAGGGCATTTGTAACAAGACTATTGGAACCTGCGGTGAATGAATTCACATTGAACCAGAAGGGCTGTATCTGTGTCCTGAATGAGCCGGCATTGTTGAGCAGATTGACGATTTTCCCCGCGTTCGCTGCGCCGTTCAAGTCCAGTATGACAGCATCTCGCGCTGGATCAGTGCCGGCCCAGAGAAAACGGCCGGCCGCGTATCGGTAACCGGATTCCGCGAGAAAATAAGCTTTGCGGCCCTGGTCGGCATGGAACTGATTCATATAAGAAGAGGAAAACATAGGAAGCATGGCCGCCGCCAGCAAAGCCATAACAACCATCGTGATGATTAGGGCAATCAGGATACTACCCCGTGATCGTACAATAGCGGCACTGAGAACGGTTTTCCGACGGTAAACTGAAAACACTGCCAATGTAATAAAGACAGACACTAAAAACATAAAAGGAATTGCCATCGGCGCGTACATCAAGCAAAAGGCAAAGTAAACAATGGGTGCCAGCAGACATCGAACAGCCCACATGGCCGCCGGATGGTTGCGAATCATATCGGCCACCTTCGGGCCGTTTTGATAGTACAAATGAATAAAGGCCTTCCCGCCCGGCCAGTGAATCAGTTCTCTGTCCCGAAAATCCCGTAATATCTGTACCATGGGATGTGTTGCATCACCATAAGCGGCGGTAGCTACAAAGCAATTAACATTCCACTGTGCCGGTGTGCCGGGGGGCACCGCCGAGGGGACATTTGCACCCCCCATATTCCCATTGTTTCGAGGATCGATAAGGCTCTGGAAACTGATTGCCTTACCATCAGACCTGTTAACAGTCATGTTAACACCAATACCTGTGAGATTTACATCATTCCCGGGCGCCCATGAAGTACTGCTCACATTGCCGCTGTAATAGGTAAACTGAAAATTGGTGACGTTGTCTATCAGAGTATCCCCGTCTCTTATAGGATTGGAACCGAAAACAATTTTTACCGTATTTCGAACATTAATGGGATTAGAGGAAGCGGGACGCCCCAATCTCCGAACGCAGTTGTCATCAGTCAGGCAGTTGGCTGTACCAACTATGCGCAGAACCTCACTATCTCCTCCGGCAGTGCCGGATTCCATACTAATCATTTCCTGGATTTCCCGTGTGATCCGTGACATGGCCAATTGCGCTTTTTGGGTTATCGCTGCGTTTTCTTTGACTGCAAGATATCCTTTAACCGCCTGAACGATACCCATTCCGCCCAGCGCTGCCATTACACCAACAATCAGCAGCACGGCGATAACTTCTATCAGCGTAAAACCTTTTTTTGATTCGATGACTTTTCTCTTACCGATCTCTGAAAATCTTTTCATCAACATAGTTTTAGCCCCCAAAAATTTCGGTCACTGTCAGACCCTTGTAAGTAACACTAACCTGAAGATTGTTATTGGCATTGGCATTATAAGAAGAACTTGAGACAGTGACATTGGCGCCAGTAGCGGGAATCGAAACATAGGTAGCTGTTGCGGTATAGCCGCTGCCATATAGATTTGCTGTTTTAACTCTTCCTTCAAATGTTTGCAGGCCGGCAGGTCCCGGACTTGTAATTTGCAGACGTGTATAGTCGGCTACCATTTTTTCCATAATCTGATTGAGATAAGCCCCGTTTTTCGCGAGAATCACCGGATCCCCGCTATGCATCATTTGGGATCCCATAAAGGCTACAAGCATGGCACCGAGGATACCTGCCACAATAAGTGAAACAATAACCTCTATCAACGTGAAGCCCCGGTCGCTTCGTGTTTGATATTTTTGTCTAGATCGCATAAAATTCCTCCTGCTAAGCTTCAGGGAATAAATCCTGTATTCTTTGTTATGGTAATATTGCCGCCATTCGTCGTCAGAACAATATTTGCTGTGCCGGGACTGCCGTAGGCATTAAAGGTCACCCTGTTACCGCTGGGCGGGTCGATGCGCAATGCAGAGTTCTTGTCTTGTTGAAGGTCGACCTCTGCGTTTTTTTCACCTAAAAGCAAAACCTTCGTTGTATTAGCTGCATCGTCAAACAGGTAATATCTTTTTTTATTGCTATGAAAAAAGATGCCCCATGGTCTGCCGGAACTCATCGCTCGCGCTTGTGCCTGACGCAGATGCGTCTTAACAACTTCAATCTGCGAGGCAAGATCAATATCTTGCGTGCTGGTCATTCGCGTGATCGCAAAGACTCCAATAATACCTACGATCACTAGAATACAAATGATTTCAATCATTGTAAAACCGTGTTTATTTTTTAACTTCCCGAGAACATGATGCATCAGTTAACCTCCGAACAAATATTCTCCGTATCGTAATGCGCAACCGCTAATCCCAACAAAACAGCCAGGACTAAGCCGGTCATAGAAAAAACCCCTATAAATAATAAAGCTGTGGCAGGTTGAATATAAAAGGCACCTATCCAACAATTAAGAATGATCAAAGCCGCGTATAAAACAGTCCCCAAACGAGCGAACAGTACTGCTGAATCGCCTTTTTTGTATATTATAATACCGAGGAGTGTAAGTTCCGCGGCAAGTAAAAGACCAAAGACAGGCTGAAAAGATAACCATTCATTGTTTTGCATAATGATCGGAAGTGGAAGGCCGATCATCATAATGAGACCGAGAACAAAATAGAAAAAACCTGTAATTAAAAAGTAGAAAGCGCATTCCGCGCGGGTCACGGCTGCGTTAAATCCAAAATCAAATTTTGTAGCAAATGAATTCCTCAATGATAATGACTTATCGGTTTCTTTTACTTCAGAAATCCTAGCCATGATATGGGGTGTAAAATTTTCCGGCGCCTGTTTTTGTCCGGAATTTTCAATGATTTCGATTAGATCACTGAATTGAGACCAGTTTTCATCCTGTTTTCCAAACATACTTCAAAATCTCCCTTATGTTTTATATACAATCTCAAACGCTCAAAGTCACATTTCTTGAATTATTTTTTTCAGGGTTTCCAATCCCCGATAGATGCGCATCTTGCCGCGCTTGGCGAATCGCCCGTGATGGCGGACACTTCTTCAAAGGTAAGCGCTATTAACTCATTCCCGTTGAATTCGGACTAAATTTAAAGTCTGAAAATCAGAAACAAAAAGAAGGGAGGCAATTTAATGCCGCCCTCCTTTTTAATCTCGGTTACCCGTAGAGTTTTCTAATTCTTATTACGGCCAATACCTTACAAGGGCAAAATCATCGTTGCTGCCATTGTTGAAATATCCTACTACCACTATTCTGCCGTCGGCAGGCTGAATGGTAATGTCATAGGCCACATCCCAACCGCTCCCAATTGGTGTCATTACTTTACCATCAACTCCACCAAAAGTTGTATCAATAATGCCATCTATATTGTATCTAACCAATGCAAAATCAAAATTGCTAACATTCTGAGAAACACCTGCCATTACTATATTCCCTTGTTGGATAGTGAGCGCAGCGGCAATGTCTATCCCACTGCCAATGGGTGTGATCACAATACCGTCCCCACCCCCAAAGGTTGTATCCAAATTGCCACCTGAGTCATATCTAATTAACGCAAAATCATAATCGCTGCATCCCCCGACCACGATCTTGTTATCAGGCTGAACAGCAACTGCACGCGCATAATCATCCCCACCCAACGATGTGACGACTATGCCGTCGTTTCCGCCAAAGGTTGTATCAAGATTGCCATCCGTATTATACCTAGCTGCAGCAAAATCGTTGTCACTGCCATTACTTGACTGTCCCGCTACTATAATCTTTCCGTCAGATTGAATGACCATCGCATAAGCTTGATCATCACCGCTCCCGATCGGTGTGATTATCTTGCCATCTGAATCAAATGTTGTATCCAGACTGCCGCCTGTATTGTATCTCACTACGGCAAAATCATAATCGCTGCCATTCCATGAATATCCCGCCACCACAATCTTGCCATCTGATTGAATGGCCACGGCGTTGGCCTGGTCATCTCCAATGCCAACCGGTGTGGTTACCTTGCCATCTGAATCAAATGTTGTATCCAGATTGCCAACTGTATTGTATCTCACTACGGCAAAATCATAATCACTGCCATTCCATGAATATCCCGCCACAACAATGTTGCCGTCTGACTGGATGCCAATGGCAGTGGCATAATCATCACTGCTGCCAACCGGAGTCGTGACGATGCCGTCACCTCCACCAAAAGTTGCGTCCGGACTGCCGTCTGTATTATACCTTACCACAGCAAAATCATTGTTGCTGCCATTACTGGAATAGCCCGCTACGACAATTTTGCCATCTGTCTGGATGGCAACAGCATTGGCTTGTTCATTCCCGCTGCCTAATGCTGTGGTGACAATGCCGTCTCCGCCAAACGTCGTGTCCAGACTGCCGGAGGCGGGAGTCGAGGATGGTAATGGTAAAGGTACTATGGTCTGATTCATATCGGTCATGAGTGTTTTATAGCTTAACCTTGTGCCGTCATTTTTCATAAACCATAAAGTCACTTTGCCGGTGGACGCCTGCCGCCAGAAAATATCGGTTATGGAATCGGCGTTGATATTGCCGGTGCCCGCTACCGTCCAACTGGCATCGGTAATCAACGTCTTGGCGCTTGCTCTTGTGCCATCAGCGTTCATCAACCATAAAGTCACTTTGCCGGTGGACGCTTGTCGCCAAAGAATATCCGATACATTGTCAGAATTAAAATAACCCGTTCCCGCTACCGTCCAACTGGCATCGGTAATCAGCGTCCTGGCGCTTGCTCTTGTGCCATCAGCGTTCATCAACCATAAAGTCACTTTGCCGGTGGACGCCTGTCGCCAGAGAATATCGGTTATGGCATCCGTGTTGAATTTACAGGTCCCCGCTACTGTCCAGCTTGCGTCCGTAATAAGCGTTTTAGCACTGGCTCTGCTTCCATCGGCATTCAGAAACCACAAAGTTACTTTGCCGGTGGACGCCTGTCGCCAGAGAACATCACTTTTTCCGTCAGCGTTGAAATCACCGGTTCCCGCAACCGTCCAACTGGGATCGGTAATCAACGTTCTGGCGCTTGCCCTGCTTCCATCGACATTCATAAACCATAAATTCACTTTTCCGGTGGAGGCCTGTCGCCAGAATATATCGGCTATACCATTATTGTTTACATCGCCTGTTTCTGCAACAGTCCAACTGATATCCGTAAGAAGAGTCTTGGAACTGCTTCTGGTTCCGTCAGCATTCATAAACCAGAGGTTCACCTGGCCGGTGGATGTATTTCGCCAGAGAATATCTGTGATGGAATCGGCATTAAAATCACCTGACCCTGCAAAAAGTATTTCGACATGAAGCAAAATACAAAGCAATGTCACGATTATAGTTATAAACTTTTTCATAAGGGATTCCTCCTTCATTGTTATTGAGCATTCTTTATGGTTGATGTACTTTTATGACACCTTGTATAATATATGTCAAAGAGCAATTCTATTCAACATATTCCAGCATTTTCTTTAATTTCTCCAAACCCCGATAAACGCGCATCTTCACAGCGCTTTGCGAATCGCCCGTGATGACGGATACTTCTTCAAAGGTAAGCCCCTGATAATATTTCAAAACGATTGCTTCGCGCAAATCGACAGGCAGTTTTTGCAGCGATTTTTCAAGTTGCAGCATTTTTTCTTCGGCCGGAATATTTTCTTCTGTGGTTTGTTTTTCCCGCGCCCGGGAGGCGGACGCGATATGCGCATCCGTCAAGGGCTCGCTACGCCGGTCATTTTTTTTCAAATGGTTGCGGATGAGATTGATGCCGATGGTATAAAGCCAGGTGAAGAATATTCTGTTCTGGTCATATCGGGAGAGGTTCTGATAGGCGCGGATAAAGGTTTCCTGCGCCAGGTCTTCGGCATCGTGCAAATTATTGGTCATCCGGTAAGCCAAATTGTAAATGGGATTTTTGTATTCGTCGACAAGCAGCGCGTACGCCTGCCTGTCTCCCTTTAAAACCCTGATAACGATTTCAGCTTCGGTTTTTTGATCCACGGATACCTTTTTTAGGATCTTTTTTATAACAGTTAATATTTTCAAGCACCAACCGGCGCGCTCGGGGATCGCGCCCTACATTCATTACACACGGTTTATCCGGGTGCGAACCCCATCCTGTCTCATAAACGGCGCGTTCGGGGAACGTACCCTACATCCGATTTTTCAGATGGCTTGCTCGGGAGCTCATCCCGATTTCTGCAATACTATAAAGATGTTTCATAATATTACCGGGGAAACTTAATATCAAGTAAATTCAACAGAATATTAATTTATAAAATGACTTTGCGGCTAAATATTTTTGGACAAATCAAATAAAAAATAGTACGTTTTTCTCAAAGAAAGGATGTCCAATGAACCATCAACCCGAAGTCAGCATTATTATACCGACGTATAATGAAGGCAGAATTATTACCGATGTCATCGGTAGTATTCATAAAATCATGGGCACACTGAAGCGATCATACGAGATTCTGGTGATTGACGACGGATCAAGAGATGATACGTATGAAAAAGCGCACAATGCCGGCGCGGTGGTGATCTCTCACCCCTATAACATCGGCAACGGCGCCGCGGTGAAGACAGGAATCCGTAACGCAAAAGGCGATGTTCTGGTGATGATGGACGGCGACGGTCAACATAATCCGGAATACATTCCTCAACTGCTGGACAAGATCGGACAGTTTGACATGGTTGTGGGAGCGCGCACCGGGGATTCTGAATCGTATCTTCACCGCGACATTGCCAACGGGGTATACAATCTTTTCGCGTCTTACATCTGCAATAAAAAAATACAGGATTTAACATCCGGCTTCCGGGCGATTAAAGCGGTGATTGCCCGCCAGTTTGTTTCGCTATTGCCCAATACTTTTTCCTATCCGACCACAATTACGATGGCCGTGCTGCGCTCCGGATTCAGCCTCGCCTATGTGCCGATCAAAACAAACCGCCGCACGGGAAAGAGCAAAATAAGACTGCTGCGCGACGGCTCACGCTTCTTTTTAATCATCGTCAAGATAGCCACGCTTTTCTCGCCTTTGCGGGTGTTTCTCCCTGTAAGCTTTTCTGTTTTTCTTATCGGATTGCTCTATGGTCTTTATAAAATCTTCTTCCTGGATGTGCGATATGGCCCGACTTCCGCCATGCTTATCAGCATGGCTGTCTTAATCTTTATGGTGGGTCTTGTCTCTGAACAGATCGCTCAGCTCCATTACGACAGACGCGAAAGAAGGGATTGACGCCCTTCATCTGAAATTTTTCCTTTACATTTTAATCCGACTGTCTCGTATCCGAAAAAAATATTGACAATTATCACAAATGTGTTATGAGTAGATTAACTACTCATAAAGGATAAGTTATGACAGACCTTTTTGCGGGACTAATTTCCTCAAAAACAAGAATCAGCCTGCTGACGCGCTTTTTCTTTAATCCCGGCACAAAGTCCTATCTGCGCGAATTATCAAAGGATCTTAATGTATCTTCCAACGCCGTCCGGGAAGAACTGAACCAACTGACCAAAACAAAACTGCTTACATCTGAAAAAGAAGGTCGCAATGTTTTTTACTCAGCCAATAACGATCATCCCCTCTTCCCGGAATTGAAATCCATGGTCAGCAAAGTCATCGGGCTGGATCAGGTTGTCGACAGCATCCTGATCCGGCTGGGAGACCTGGAAAAAGCCTATATCATCGATGACTACGCTGAAGGAAAAGACAACGGAATTATTGATTTAGTGCTGGTGGGAAACATTGACCAGTATCATCTGAATGACTTGAGCAGAAAAACTGAACGATATATCAAACGCAAGATCCGTTCTCTGGTCATGACCAGAGAAGAGTTTAAAGATTTTATCCCGAAGCTGGAAAACCGCCCTAATTTTCTGGTCTGGCAGCGGCAGGCGAAGAAATAATAATTCGTTGTCTGCGTTAAAATATTGATTTTATACATTTTCCTCTTGGGTAACATTCCCGCAATGTAACTCACGGGGCGAAGCTGAATTAAGAATAATTCAATAAATGCAAAATTTTAAAAGTTAAGAAAAATGAATCAAGCATACAATATTGGATTAATGAAAGTGGGCAAAGATGTTATGATTTGGCCACAGGCAAAGATTACATCTCCCGGATCAATATCTATCGGTGATTCAGTCATTATTGATGATTTTGTATTTATCATGGGTGGGGGAAAAATCAGCATAGGTAGCTTTGTTCATATAGCGTCATTTACATCCGTCACAGGCGGTGGCGAACTTGTCATGGAGGACTTTTCGGGACTTTCCGGCGGTGTCAGAATATACACGGGTAATGAAGACTACTCGGGTTCATACATGACAAATCCAGCCGTACCCCACCCATATCGCATACCAAATCGCTCTTTCGTTTACATTAAAAAGCATGCTATCATCGGTGCAAATTCCGTTATTCTCCCAGGCGTTACAATAGGCGAAGGTGTAGCTATTGGCGCAAATTCGCTGATTACACAAGACTGCAAACCGTGGACAATTTATGTTGGCTCACCCGCTAAACCTGTGCGAGAGAGACCACGAAAACGTATCTTGGAGCTGGAAACTCAATTATGTCATAAATTATATGATTCACACGGAAATTACATACCCGTAAAGGAGAGAGGGAATTATGGGAACACAGAAGAAAGCAATTCATGATCTGGCAATTTGGGGCAATGCGCCTTCTTTTAAAGAACCTCTCCACGTCGGACGACCCAACATCGGCAACCGGCAACACTTTCTTCAGCTTATCAATGACATGCTCGATAGAAAATGGCTTACTAATGATGGACCTTACGTAACGGCATTTGAAAAAAAAATCTCCGAATATACCGGTGCAAAACATTGTATTGCCATGTGTAATGGAACAATCGCCCTTGAAATCGTCATTCGGGCGTTGGAATTAAAAGGTGAGGTTATTGTTCCATCCTTTACCTTTATTGCGACAGCTCATTCACTGCAGTGGCAGGAAATTACACCAGTGTTCTGCGACATTGATTCACGTACTCATCTTATAGATGTAAATAAAATCGAAAAGATGATCACTCCCCGCACAACTGGCATCCTGGGAGTGCATACCTGGGGCCGCCCATGCGATATCACAACATTGGAAAGCCTTGCTTTGAAGTACAAGCTGAAACTGATTTTTGATGCCGCACATGCTTTTGGATGTTCATATAATGGTAAAATGATCGGTAATTTCGGCAGTGCGGAAGTCTTCAGCTTTCATGCAACAAAATGTTTCAATACATTTGAGGGCGGAGCGGTTTTAACTAATAATGATGCTCTGGCTGAGAAAATAAGATTAATGAAAAACTTCGGATTTGCCGGATATGACAATGTCATTTATATCGGAACCAACGGGAAAATAACAGAAGTATGCGCCGCAATGGGACTGACCAATCTGGAAGGCTTTGAGGACATCGTTGCTGTAAATTGCAATAATTATGAATGCTACAAGGCTGAGCTTAGAAACATTCCGGGAATTAGTCTTCTTCCCTATAATAAGAATGAAAAACAAAATTATCAGTATATCGTTCTGGAAATTGATGAGACAAAAGCAGGTTTGAATCGTGATGATATTCTGAAAGTGCTCCACTCCGAAAATGTGCTGGCAAGGCGCTACTTTTATCCGGGATGTCATTGTATGGCGCCTTATAATGCTTACTTTCCTCATGCGGGTCTTCTCCTTGAAGAAACTGACAGGGTTGCACACCGTGTTCTTGTTATGCCCACCGGAACTTCCATCGATGATACACAAATCAAGACTATTTGTTCCATTATAAGAGTTGCCATAGATAACTCTTCTTTCATAAAGAACAAATTGATGGATATTTCTTAAAATAAATTTATTCATGACTAGACAATTTTTAATAAACAGCTTTATGTGGTCTGCGGTCCATCGCCTCATTCCTCAAATTATACAATTTGGCATTTCTATAATCATCGCACGTCTTTTATTGCCGGCTGAGTACGGATTAATGGCGATGCTGGCGATTTTTTTTGCATTGGCGACGGCCTTTGCCGATGCTGGTTTTAGTTATGGTTTAATTCAACGAAAGGAAATCAGTATAGACGAAGAAACGTCTGTCTTCATTCTTAACATCGTTGCCGGACTAATTTTAATGATTTTCTTGTGTGTTTTATCGCCTCTCGTGGCAATATTTTTCAAACAACCATTACTGACGATGATTCTCTGTGTTTCATCTTTACAGATATTCTTTTCATCTTTCGTTATAGTTCAAAACGCCCTGCTAACCAGAAATCTAGATTTCAAGAAACAAGCTATCATCAGTACGATAGTAAACTTATTTTCCGGAACAGTGGGTATTTTTATGGCTTTTCAAGGTTTTGGTGTCTGGAGCTTGGTTGGGCTTAACCTTTCCAGCAGTATAATGAATGTTGTTCTTGTTTGGTCTGTTTATTCATGGCGGCCTGTCGGTCGTTTCCGATGGTCATGCATAAAATCACTCTGGCCGTTCAGCTCCAGTTTGCTTGCATCTGATTTACTTAATACTCTATTCCTCAATATGTATTCAATTGTTATTGGTCGATTATATAGACCCGCAGATTTGGGATTTTTTTCACGAGCATCCAGCATCAGCCAAATGCCGGCAAACGTCATAGGAGGAATTGTCGGCCGATTTACATTACCTTTTTTTTCCAGGTTGCAGGATAATGAATGTCTTCTTAAGGCCACTTTCCGCAAGTCTCTACGAGCACTGGCAGTGGTCCACTTTCCTTTTATGATCTGTCTAGCTGCTGCATCCGAACCATTGGTAAGATTTCTGCTGACCGAAAAATGGCTGCCATGTGTCCCTTATTTACAGATTCTCTGTTTTTCAGGACTGCTACATCCTTTACATGCCATGCATTTGAATGTACTTATGGCACTAGGACGAAGTGATTTATTTTTTAAATTAGAAATTGCAAAAAAAATATTGACGGTTATTTTACTTAGTGTGACATATCGGTACGGCGTTATGGCCATTGTCTGGGGTTTTCTCATTTTATCGATTCTTTGTTACGGTATTAATGGATATTATTCAAATAAGCTTCTTCATTATAAATGGTTGGAACAGGGGAAAGATTTGCTTCCCATTTTTTTAGTAAGCCTTTTAACCGGCAGCACTGTATGGATGGTTTTAAAGATCAATTATCTAAATGACTGGTTGTTAATCATACTGCAATGCATCGTCGGTGTAACAGTTTATGGATTAATCGTATTCATCGGTCGTAAATCCATATATGCAGATTCATTAATACTGGCCAAAGATTTTCAAAAAACACTTTTGAATCAAGGAAACCCATAGATAGAATTATGCTTTTACACCTCATACAGGATGATCTTGTTTTTACAGACTTTGTGATCGAAATTTTCAATACTGTTGCACCAAATCAAAATATCTATCTTCTCTCTAATGAGACACATGATCATAATATCAAATACATCAGAAACATCAGTCAGATTAAGTATGCTCCGTGTGGAACAAATGAATTTTTGTCATTCTTTGATAAAACTAAAATTAAAGCAGTGATTATTCACGGCATGACTAAACAAGCCGCAGAAGCAATTATCAAATTTGGTGATGACATTCATTTTCATTGGATGTGTACGGGTTACGACCTTTATGGTACATATGACGAACTTAATTCTTGTTTGCTTCAACCGGAAACGAAAAAAGTGTTTCGAAATAATCATAGTTTGGGATTATTAACAGATTTTTTAAAGAGAACTATTCATAAGACTACAGGAATAGAAATGGGGCATAAGCAACTTTTTAAATCGGCCATGAATAAAGTTAAATCATGTTCCATGATCATTGATGAAGATTTTAATTTATTTAAAATGCTTTCCGGATCAAAGGCAAAACACGTTCCATTCAATTACGATTACTTGGAAAACTTGGTTCCGATAAACTTGGAACCCTATAATCAGGGACAACATATTTTGTTGGGAAATTCAAGTTCTTGGACAAACAATCATCTGGACGCATTTCCATTATTGAAAGATTTGCATTTATATAGGGCGGACATAAAAGTTTATACCCCACTCAGTTATGGAGATGAAGCATATAAAAAAATAATCGCCATAAAAGGTAAAACGATTCTGGGAGACCAATTTGTTCCCATGGCAGAATTTCTTCCGCTAAATGAATACACCGAAATCCTGAAAAAATGCTCTGTGGCCATTATGAACCATAATCGGCAGCAGGCACTGGGCAATATAGTTTTATTAATATGGTTGGGCATGAGACTGTACTTACAGGAGTCAAATCCTGTTGCCCAATTTCTAAAGAGGTTGGGTATTATTTATTTCAAACTTAATGAAGACTTTGACCTCACAAAACCTCAAACTTTACAACCTTTATCCAATAATGAAGTCCTGGCAAACAGGAAAGCCCTTAAAAATCATTATGGGAAAGATGTTGTCTTTCAAAGAATTAAACATTTGTGCGAATACTTGATGCATTAATAATGCAAATCATTCATTTTATCAAAATACTTTTATTATCCGTTCATTAAACTCCAAGGCGTATTAAATGATTATCATCATTGACTATGGTTTAGGTAATCTGGGATCCATGCTTAACATGTTAAAGAAAGTCGGTGCTGAAGCCAAGGTTTCCTCAGATCAGGAGTGTATTAAAAAAGCAGACAAATTAATTCTGCCGGGTGTTGGTTCATTTGATGCTGGAATGGAAAGATTGAAATCCCGTAATTTAATATCGATAATTGAAAAACGTGTTATCAATGAGAGAATACCCATTTTGGGGGTGTGTCTTGGCATGCAGTTATTAAGCAAGAGAAGTGAGGAAGGACAATTACCCGGTTTGGGATGGTTGGATGCAGAGACGATTAAATTCAAATTTGACGGTGAAGACTCAGATTTGAAAATACCACATATGGGATGGAATCAAATTACTTTCAAACAGAATCACCGTTTACTTGCTGATTTGAAGGAGACCAGTCGTTTCTATTTCGTCCACTCCTATCATGTTGTTTGTGCAAATCCCAAAAATATTTTGGCAACAACACATTACGGCTTCAATTTCGCTTCGGCAGTTGCGAAAAATAATATATTGGGCGTTCAGTTTCATCCGGAAAAAAGTCACAAGTTTGGCATGCAGCTGTTAAAAAATTTTGCAGAGCAAGAGTTATGCTGATCCCTCGCGTCATTCCCTGTCTTTTACTGCGTAATAACGGCTTGGTTAAGACGATTAAATTCGGGGATGAAAAATATCTCGGCGATCCAATGAATATTGTCAAAATATTCAATGATAAAGAGGTTGATGAATTGGTAATCTTAGACATAACTGCAACCGTTGAAAACAAACGACCGCCTTTTGAACTCATTGAGAAACTGGCCAGTGAAGCATTTATGCCTTTGGGATACGGCGGGGGCGTGCGGAATATAGATGATGTCAAGACCATACTTGGACTTGGGATCGAAAAGATCATCGTCAATACGCGCGCAATTGAAGATCCAACATTCATCCGCGCTATTGCCAATTTTGCAGGCAATCAGAGCACCGTTGTATCCATTGATGTTAAGAAAAACTTGCTCGGCAAATATGAGGTGCGATTACACAGGGGAAAGAAATCTACAGGTTTGAATCCTGTTGAATTCGCAAAAATCATGGAAAAGCAAGGCGCTGGTGAGCTGATTCTTTGTTCGATTGATCAAGACGGCAGGATGAAAGGATATGACATTGATATAATAAAGCGCATCACCTCCGTTATAAAGATTCCCGTAGTAGCTTGCGGAGGCGCTGGGACAATATTGGATTTGAATGCAGCAGTTCACCAGGGTGGTGCATCCGCTGCAGGCGCTGGGAGTATGTTTGTTTTTCAAGGACCGCATCGTGCGGTTTTAATCAGCTATCCATCGGAAGCGGAGCTAAAGGATATGGCAAGGTGAATTTAATGGAACAAATTATAGACGACAAAAATAATAAGATGTGCACCCGATGTGTTATGGACACCACGGACCCCGATATTTTTTTTGATGAGAACGGAATTTGTAATCATTGTCACACATATGAGCATATGACATCAAGAAAGATTCCGACTGGAGAGGAAGGTAAAAATAAATTAGCTGAAATCGCTAACAGAATCAAAGAGAATAATCAAAACAAACCGTATGACTGCGTCATCGGTGTCAGTGGCGGGGTGGACAGCACTTTTGTCGCCTATAAAGTTAAAGAAATGGGACTTCGCCCTCTAGCTGTTCACCTCGATAATGGTTGGGATTCAGAACTTGCAATAAAGAACATCGAAAATATCTGTCGCAAACTTCAGATTGATCTGCATACTATTGTGCTGGATTGGAACGAATTCAAAGACCTCCAGCTATCATTTCTGAAGGCATCTACGCCTGATTCGGAAATCCCCAGTGATCATGCCATCGTAGCAGCCATGGTCAATACGGCTATGATGATTGGAGTCAAAAAAATAATCACGGGTTATAATGCAAGAACAGAATCTCATCTTCCTACCACGTGGTCACAAGGTCATTTTGATTGGGGGTACATAAAAAATATTCAAAAATGCTTCGGATCTGTTCAATTGAAGAGCTTTCCTCATTTAAGTTTCATTGATTTTCTTTTACAAACATATAATAAAAGGTTTATTAACCTGCTTGATTACATCGACTATTCAAAAAAAGATGCTATACCGGTACTCGAAAAAGAATTGTCTTGGAAATATTATGGCGGTAAGCATTACGAATCAATATATACGCGTTGGTACCAGGGTTACTGGTTGCCGCTTAAGTTCGGTTATGACAAACGTAAATCTCATTTTTCCAGCCTCATCTGTGCGGGTGAAATGATAAGGAGCGTGGCATTAGAAGAATTGACTAAACCATCCTACCCTCTTGAATTGCAGAAGGAAGACACTACCTATGTACTAAAAAAATTAGATTTGTCTCAAGATCAGTTAGATACTCTTCTTCATTTGCCTAAAAAGACCTATTGGGACTACGCACCTTATGGTCGGGTAAAGAAGACATTGTTATTTCACGGTTTACGTAAGGTCTATCGTTTTCTCAACAAAAAGATTGTTTGATATTTTTTAATATCTAAAAAATGATGATTTATGGGTTTTCATATTTCCAGCCTCGGTTTTAAACTTATGAGCTTGATTCGGAAGAACCATACTATCCGAATGGTCAGCCGTTTTATCCGAAGTCGAGGACGGTATCGCAGTTGCTATTGCTGCATATGCAAGTCAAGCGGACTTCATGCAGTTCATCTGGGTGGCGAAAAACTCGTTTGCATTCGATGTGGCAGCGTTGGTCGCCAGCGAGCGCTTGTCAGCATCATGAACGACCAATTTCCCGGATGGGAACGAATGTCCATCCATGAATCATCACCATCCGGAGCCAGCTTCCAAATGTTCGCTAATGTATGTAAGAACTATATTCCGACATTTTACTGGCCTGACGTACCAACCGGAATAGAAAAAGATGGTTTCAGATGCGAGGATCTTCAGAACCAGACTTTTGGAAATGACACCTTTGACTTGGTGCTGACCCAGGACGTATTTGAGCACATCCCTGACCCGGGAAGAGCATTTAAAGAGGTTGTGCGCACACTGAAGCCGGGCGGCGCCCATATATTTACCGTTCCTATCGCCGGACGAATACACAGTGTGACTAGAACAAAATACATCGAGGGGGAAATCATTCATATCATTGAACCGCATTATCATGGCAATCCCATAGACCCAGAAGGTTCACTTGTATTCACAGATTGGGGCACAGATATCATGGACTTGATTAAAAGCGCCACTGGACTTGAGACGACATATCATCGTATCCGTAATGTATGCGCAGGAATCGAGGGACGCGATCAAACGGAAACACATTCAGAATTATTTATCACACGAAAACCCGCGGTATAAAAGTAATATTGCTCGACGAAGGTATGCTAATAATGTCAAAAATGTTTTCAGCTTGAATTTGGATAAACTTTGAAAATTCTTATTATAACAAAAGCTTTTCCTCCGCAAAATTCCATAGCATCACATCGGCCTTATTCATGGGCAAAATATTGGTCAAGGTCAGGTCACGATGTGACTGTCCTTACCGTACCCAAAATTGTTGGTCCTCAAGATGCGCCACAACCTATCAATGGCTTTCAAGTTTTAGAAGTACCAATACCTATCTGGTCAATTTTATCATCTATATTCGGCAAAAGAAAACCTTCAGATACACATTCGTCCCATAGGAAAGCCAACAAAATTCGTCATGGATCAATGTCGATGAAAGATTTGATTTACAAAATATTGATTGAGTTTTTACACCGCTACGGTATTTTTTCGGGTTGCCGTATGCCAGACGTTCTAGATTTATGGGGTAGAGTCGCTTACAAGGCAGTCAGGCATCAACATTGGGATCTGGTCGTCAGCACAGCGTGGCCTTACGGTGTGCATCGCCCGGGTTATAAATTAAAGAAATCTGGCAGGGCTTCCTATTGGATCACAGATTGGCGAGATTTGTGGACAGATAATCATATGTATCCAGGTATTCCCGGTTTTCGATCATTAGAAAGGATGATGGAAAATCAATGGTCGCGCTTAGCAGATGCCATTACAACAGTTTCTGAACCTCTTGCCGAAATTTTACGTGAGAAATACGGAAATAAAGTTCACGTAATTTATAACGGCTTTGATCCAGAGGATTACGCAAGCCTTCCTAAAGAAAATATTTTCCCCCAAGATAATGTTTTTCGTATTGTTTATACGGGGTCTATTTATCCAGGCCAAAGGGATCCAACACCGCTTTTTAAAGCAGTGCATAAACTCCATATGCAGAAGCAAGTTCGTCCAGAATTTTTGAAGATTATTTTTTGTGGCAGTAATTCTGATGTCAAGCAACTTGCACATATAAATCAAGTGGAAGATTTTGTAGAATATGCTGGTTTTTTACCGCGGCAACAGGCATTACAAATGCAGAGAGATGCCAATATGTTGCTCTTTTTAGAGTCTGAATCAAAAGAAGTCAAAGGTATTCTGACAGGAAAACTTTTCGAATATCTGTTCGCCGGTCCTCCGATTATTGGTATTGGAATCGATGAAAACTCTTCAGTGGGTGTTATATGCAAAAGCACGGGCAGAGGAAAATGCCTTGGATCAGATTTAGAAAAAATTGCTGAAGAATTGAAAATCATTAGTTCTGCCAAATACAACAATTCTTGCTTAAGCAAGAAAATAATCATAGAAAATATAAGTGAGTTTTCCAGAAAATTACAAAGTGAAAAATTGCTTAATATTCTAAAATGACCAACAGTAATTGAAACTTAAATTTAAAATGCTCACAGTTTGTGCAATAATTCTTGATTATTTTGGAAGCAGCAAGACAATGACCTGCCTTGCCTCTCTGATGGATCAGGGGCTTGATACCGTCATGATCGTCGATAATTCAGGCGATCAGAATGCCAATGCGCAGTTAAAAGCAGCGCTGGATAATTTTAGCCAAAGACATGCGCCATTGACTGTACATCGAATCATCAACCAACATAATCTTGGTTTTGCAAAAGGCGTCAACGACGCCTTACGCTGGTTGGAGAAAAATCAACCGCACCGTTACTATCTTCTAATTAATAACGATGCGGAAGCAACGCCTGGGATGCTTTCGCAATTGCTTAAATTCATGCAAGAAAATAAAAGAGTGGCACTAGCTGCGCCAGTGATTGACGTTGGTTATCAACAGTTGAAAGGCTTTTGGTATCATCGCCTAACTGGTCTGATGTTTTTCCGTCCTGTAATCGGGTCATTTCATTATCTGACTGGCTGCTGCCTCCTCGTTGATCAAAGAATCATTGGAGATGCCTTATTTAATGAGGAATTTTTTATGTACGGGGAGGATGTTGAGCTTAACTGGCGCATACGATCATCAGATTGGAAGATTGCCTGTGTAAACGAAGCCACAGTTCAACATGAAGGAGTAGGTTCCAGTCGTCAGGGCGGTTATTTTTATGAATACCATATGACATACGGTCATCTTTTATTGGTGCGCAAACTTGCCAGAAAACAATGGGAGATACCTCTTTTCTATTTCGGAAGAATCGTGACATTTACCACACGCGCCATTGTACGAATAGCTAGATACCGGTCCTTAGTTCCCATAAAGGCATGGGGACAGTCGTTGCGAAAGCATTTTCTTCTGCATCATTATAATCGTAATTAATAATGCGCATTCTCATTCTTACCAAGCGTCAATATACAAATCTGGATCTGATCGATGATCGTTTCGGCCGTCTTCGGGAACTGCCGCTTTCGCTGGCTGCTGCTGGACATGACGTTACGGGAATCTGTCTCAGTTACCGGTCTCGTGATGAAGGCAGACGCGATGATGTCGTGGAAAACGCGCAGGTTGCCTGGCATACGTTGAACTTTAAAAGGCTATTGTCCTGGGGTTCAAAAAGCTATTGGCACACGATCGATAATATCACTGAAGATTTCCATCCTGATTTGGTTTGGGCCTGTTCGGATGCGCTGCATGCGATCCTGGGAACACGTATCGCCAAAAGATTAGGAGCATCTCTGGTCATCGATTTGTACGACAATTTCGAAAGTTTCCCGGTCACAAAACTTCCTGGAATGACGCAGGCTTTTCGTCACGCACTGCGTTGCGCCGATGGCATTACCTGTGTCAGTCATCCACTGGCACGTTATGTTCGTGAAACTAGCAACTGTACTTGTCCGATCGAAGTTATTGAAAATGCCGTTCCCAAAGGCCAATTTCATCCTATGGATCAAGAAAGTTGTCGCAGTGACTTAGGACTTCCGCGTGACGGTATTTTAATCGGCACCGCAGGTGCTATTTCAAAATCTCGCGGGATTGAGACACTCTTCAAGGCTTTTGAAATAATTTCAAAAGAACGTTTGGACGTTCACCTTGCATTGGCCGGCTTCTGCGATAAAGGACTTGCTCTTCCCAAAAACAGTCGAATTCATTATCTGGGAATGTTGCCGTCTGAAAAGGTTCCTATTTTTCTATCCGCTCTCAATATTTCAGTAATATGTAATCGCGAGTCGTCTTTCGGCAAATATTGCTTCCCTCAGAAATTCTATGAAAGCGTTGCTTGCTGCGTACCTGTCGTAGCCGCAGCAACCGGTTCAATGCTGGAATTGTTAAAAGATAAGCCGGAAAATCTGTTTGAACCTGAAAATGCCGAAGAGCTTGCGGCAGTTTTAAGTCGACAAATTGATAACCCTGTTGAGTTGACCTTGGAAGTGCCGACATGGATTAAGCAAGGGAAAAAACTTGAAGATTTTTTTGGCACTTGTATTAAAAAATCAAGATTTTAAATACTTTCTCTTGAAATAAACAATATAGTTTTATGATAAATTATTGAGCTTTTCTTAGATAAATTAAATATTGAACACAGATTACGCCATACTCTGAGCATAATGTTTCGCTAAATACTCGACTATCTGCTTGGAAGGTTTCGGTAATTCCTCTTCAGGATAATTAACATTTTGTATTTTTTCCAGAAATGCATTTAACATTTCCGTTTTAAACTCCCACAGCATCGCGTTCTTTCCCAGGCCATCGGGCCTTTCAGTTTTATTCCGCAATATCAGGCATGGTTTGTTAAGGTATCTGCATTCCTCCTGAATGCTCCCACCATCCGCAAGAACCATTTTTGCATTCCGCATCAGTGCCGTAAAATTCATGTAATCCTGCATTCCGAAAACATCCACCCTGGATGAAATTTTATTTTTCAAATCGAATTTTTCCAGATACTGCTGAGTCGGTTTATGGGTTACAAATATGACCTTCATCTCACTTGATACGCGATTCAAGAGGTCAACAATCTTTTCCAATCGCTGGCGATTGGTTATCGTTTCGAGACGATGACATGCAGCAAGGGCATACGGTTCCGACGGTATTTTAACCGTTACTTTCGCTTTTTCAACAAGACGCAACGCATCGACAACCGTGTTACCGTCCACCGGCACAATCTCTCCGGCAATCCTCATTTTACAAAGGTTCTGCAAGGCTTCTTGAGAAGGAGCAAATAAAACATCGCAGCGCTTCATGCAGTACAATCTTATCAGTTCTTCGGGAAACGGATTAAAATAATTATAACTCCGTAAACCGGCTTCAACATGCCCTACCGCAAGTCCCGCCGCTTTGGCCATCTTCAGCCCCAGTAAAGTACTCAGGGTGTCGCCATGAACCAGACAGATCCCTCCATCGGAAAATACATTTTCGCGTAACCATTTCTTGTTAAAAATACAATAGCTCCAAAGCCGGAACGTCCATTTTACCGCGGCACTCATGGTCGTAATATCACGGCCATCTTTACTTAAATTCACATCAGGTTCTTTTATGCCAAAAATCTGACGCAACGAACGCGTCAATTCACCATGCTGCCCGCTGTCTATATACCGGTAAGCGATGCCGCGTTTCTGCATCTCGACCATTACCGTCGCCATCTTGATGAACTGCGCTTTCGTTCCTATGAAAAAATGTACCATCTATCATTTCCTTTGAATACATCACATGATATCAGGGGATCAACTTCCAATCTCCCCTGCTTCTTACAACATGGAGATTCAGGAGAAAGAACCTTCATATCAAATTCAGAACGCAAATGGATATGTCAAGCATTCATGACTCATTGGCAGCATTCACCCATCTCGGAGAGTAATTTTTTAATGATCGGTTTCAATACTTTCCCGTCAATCGCATAAACATGATCGTAAGTATTTTTCTGAGCAAGCAGGTTTTGCAAATTCCCATTCTCCAGAGCAAGCAAATAATTCAGTCTGATTTTTGCTTGATCGGATTCGTTGGTTAAATGATACAACTCTATTAAAGCTAGAATGGCCCGGCGGTCGTTGGGGGCACTTTGAAGGTAATCATTCCAGTATAAAATCGCTTTCCCATATAATTTTTGCTGCCGCATTATTTCAGCAATTACCATTTTAGAGTCGGAAGTCTTATTATTTAAGGTCAGAGCTTTACGTGCTTCTGTGAGGGCTTTTTTATACTTGCCTTGATGAAACAGAATTAATGCGTATTTTCCATGCAGTCCGTTGTCCTCGGGTGACAATAAAAGTGCTTGTGAGATATAAATGGCGGCCGACTTCAGATCTCTCTTCTGCATCATTAATATTGCTGCAGCGGCATGACCGTAGTCATAATAAGGGTGTATCGACAGAGCATAACGAACATTTTTCAACGCCGCTTCTCGATCATTGGCCTGAATTTGATAAACACTTAAATTTGTGAGCATTCTGGCTTTTGATAAACCATTTGGATGTTTATTTGCAGTGACTGCTTTCCCTGCTTCGGCTAATGCTTTTTTATTATCGCCTTCCAATGAATATATATATGCCAGATTGGTATGCGGACGGCTCAGGCCCGGTGATTTCAAGGAACTGTCGATCCAAACAAGTTTCTCAGAGAAAAATAATGTATTTCTTCGATAGGTTGTATCAGACTGAGCAATAAGAAGAAAGACAATGCAACCTACTATCATAAAAAATATTACCTTTTTTTTCTGGAAGAACTGAAATGCCCATATTATAAACAGAACCACCAGAATAAAAAAAGATAACGAGGGAACGTAATTTCTATATTCCCAGACAATTTCAATAGGAATGATGGAACTTTCAATCACATGATTAATGAAAAAAAACAGGATACAGAATGCGACCAATGGTCTCTTTCGCATACAGCTCAATGAATATCCGATTAATCCCAATATTACTAAAATGGCAATTACTGTTGTCCAGGGATTCAAGAGAGACGTAGAAAGCACGTAATCGTGATCAAGCGTCAATCGAGACGGCATCGGATAAAGGAGGAGCGACAGATAAAGAAGGATAACCCGAGGTTCCGTAAGAAGCCTTTCCTTCATCGTAAAGTTATATGCTGAGTAGTCCAGCGGAAAGCCGGTTGTCGTCAGATAAAGGATCCCGATAATCAGCAATCCCGACAAAGGCCAGATAGCTATTTTCAGGTCTTGACGCACATTCTCCCGACTTGCGCCCCTGATAAGCAATAAATCATACAAATAAATGGTGACAGGTATCATGGCCGCATTTTCTTTGGAGAAAAATGCCAAGGTTGTTGAGATGAAACAAAAGATGTATTGCCGGATCGCCGCAGACTTCGTGCCGGCAGTCCTTCCCTGGACGAAAAAAAACAAAGCCATAAAATAAAACATTCCGGCAAGGCTTGTATATCTTTGGGTAATGTACGTTACGACCGTTACATGAACAGGAGATGTGCACCAGAACGCAGCCGTTAATAGCGCAATGGAGTATGCGTAAGCACGATATTGGACAGCAAGTGATGGAAGCAACATCGTTTTATAAACGAACAGGAAAATAAAAATGGCAGAGACATAATGAACGGCAAAATTAAAAAGGTGGTAGCTATAAATGTCATAACCGCCGAGACGGTAATTCAAAACAAAACTCAGAACAACTACAGGTCTGGAAAGATTTTTGATGACATTTTGTTGCAGGAAATCAGGCCAGGTAAAGGAAGACACGATCTTGTTCTGCAGGATATCGTGATGGTCGTCAAATATCCACACGCCATCCAAACTGTTTCCGTAGGCAAGACAAAGCAGAATAAACAGCGATGAAAAAGCAAAGATGTATCGTTTTGTTTTTTGGTTTAAGGAATAAGCGCATTCAAATTCTTCCTTTTGATCAATACGGTGCATGAAGTTTTCCAATACATTCCCTCTAATAAATTGCTGTTGACATGTCTACCAAATTTAATCTGTATAAATTGCTTAAATAATAAATCGAAAATTTTTTATTAACGTTATTTTTTTGAATTTATCGAAGTTTATCTTTGATTTTGATAAACAGAAAAAACAAGTTGAGTCTATAAAAAAGAGAAAGCTGATCTATGTTATGATCAGCTTTCTCTCTTATCTGATATGGTCTATCTTCCCATTAAATCATGGCCTCAACCAATTTTTCGAAACCGGATCGACGCCACTTTTTCCACCAGCCGTCCAATTTACAGTTACGTCGATAGAACTACCCGCACCTGCAACAAAAGTATAAGTAAAATCATTTGATTGTGGTTTACTATTGTTTGCTGCAGTCACGATATCAGAAACAGTCGGCACTCCACCAGTGGACAGAGCGAGTCTCCCAAACTGCATTGACAGCGTTGATAATCCTTCCGCTGCTGCACCTTGTAATGCTTTTTGGTTAGCCTGAACTTGCAGATCCATATACTTGGGTATCGCTACTGCCGCCAATATACCCAAAATAACAAGAACCGCAATGATTTCAATTAACGTAAAACCTTTCTGATTTCTTAACATAAATTTTCTCCTTTCTTAAAAAAAATTTTTAATATAAACACATTTTTAGTGCTTTTTATTGCTTAAATAAAAAGCAAGTATCGTGCCACTTAAAAATACCTCTGTTTTTTTGTCATTTATGACTAATATGTTTGATCTTTGTTAGCTAATTAACTCATTTTTTCTTTCTTTTCAAGATAATTCTTTTTTCAAACTTCTTTTTTATTATCCACTAATTTAATCACTTTTTGTTGCCTTATCTACAATTAATGTAGATTTTTTATTGTATTGACATCTATCTGCAGCTTTTTGATTCTGTGCCAAAGACTTCTTTGATTGATTCCAAGCATATTTGCCGCCTTCACCTGAACTCCACCGGTTTTCCTCAAGGCCTCAAGGATTATCTCCCTTTCCATTAAATTCAACTTATCATCAAGCGGCATATCTGTGTCCTGTGAATTGACGGGGCTGAAATCTTTTAAATCAATCATGGATGCCGGCAGGTGTTTCGGCTCAATTAAATTATCGTCACAGAGTATGGCGGCATGTTCCATAACATTTTTCAGTTCACGAACATTGCCCGGCCAGTAGTAACTGATAATTTTCTGCAAGGTTGCATTGGAAATCCTGGCCTGGGATCCCTGAGATTTCAGAAAATGATTGGCCAGAAAAATAATATCTTCTTTCCTGTCTCTGAGAGCCGGAATATTAATAGGAAAAACATTTAAGCGAAAATAAAGGTCTTCGCGGAATTTTCCCTGGTTAATCATTTCCGGCAGATTTTTATTGGTGGCGGCTAAAAAACGGGTGTTGACTTTGATCGGCTTGATGCCGCCAACCCGTTCGAATTCTTTTTCCTGTAAAACTCTGAGAAGTTTGGCTTGAGTGTTGAGCGGCATATCGCCTATTTCATCCAGAAAAACAGTGCCTCCGTCGGCTATTTCAAACTTACCTTTTTTCTGCTCAATGGCGCCGGTAAATGCCCCCTTTTCATGCCCGAACAATTCACTTTCCAGCAATCCTTCCGGTATGGCTACGCAGTTGATTTTGATGAAAGGCCTGCCTTTTCTCATACTGTGCTGATAAATGCTGGAGGCAATTAATTCTTTTCCTGTTCCGCTTTCACCGCAAATTAATACTGTGGAATCGGTAGCGGCTACTTTCATAATTTGTGTAAAAATATGGCGCATGGCTGCACTGGATCCGACAATTTCCGGAAATAATTCTTTAGCTTCAATATTGCTCAAGATATTGGTCACATTGTCGAAAATTTCGTTAAGCTGGTTTAAATCGCTCGTGATATTTTTTTGTTTCGTTGACTGCGTCTGAGAAATAATAGTCATTTTTTCCGTTTTGTTGATGAATTTAATTAACGGCTGGAAAAATAATCTCACGATTAAAATACTGGTAATTACCGTGATGAAGGTTATGACCGCAATGACATAAAAAAAATCCAGGACGCTTATTTGTGCCGCGCTTCCTTTCTGTTTAAATAATTCATAGGTGATAATAATTCCGATAATTGATATGCCAGAATAAATTAGAGGAACTAATATATACAGGCTTACATGTATATTTTTTTTCTTCATTATTAATTCATAAATGAAATCATTAAGTTTTCGTGAAACTTCTTATTTGACTATCTTTGTAAGATCCCACATCGGCAAAAATATGGCCATGGCAAAAAAGCCGACAATCGCGGCCAGTCCGACAATGAGGATCGGCGTCAGAGAATCCGAAAGACCTTTCACCGCGTATTCTACTTCGCTGTCATAGTGAGTTGCGACCGCGCGCATCATTTCGTCAATTTTGCCTGATTCCTCACCAATCGCGATCATGTCGATGACCATGGGAGTAAAATATTTTACGGATTTTAAAGGCGTCGCGATCCCGGCACCCTCTTTAATGCGCTCGCGAACATTATCAAAAGAACGGGTCAGCGCTTCATTGCCCATCGTTGCGGAAAGAACTGTCAGGGACTGCATAATCGGAATTCCGCTGGACTGCAGAATTGCAAAGATGCTGGCAAACCGTGACAGCGCAGATTTCTTAAAAAGCGGCCCTAAGATGGGAATTTCCAGCATGAATGAATCCCGGACAAATCGTCCGTTACTTGTTTTAAAGTAGTAATAGAGACTGACAGTGACTGCAACCATTGCTCCGACAATGAAATACCAGTAATTATGAATAAAATCGTATAACATCATCGCCACCTTGGTCGGCCAGGGCAAGTCTATGCCGGCACCAATAAAAACTTTGGCAAATGTCGGAATGACGAACGTCAGAAGAAGTACAAAAGCCGCGACCAGAGCAATAAGAACCATAATGGGATATCTTAACGCCGATTTAATATCCTCCTTGATTTTTGCCTCGTGTTCAATAATATAAATCAATCGTTCCAGAACGCTGGGCAGATTTCCACTGGTTTCGCCAGCTCTGACCATGTCACAGTAAAGCGGGTCAAATATTTTGGGGAATTTCTGCAGGGCATCTGAAAGTGACGAACCTTGGTTGATATCCTTGACAACATTTGATGTTGCGTTCTTTAAGGCAGCATTTTCTGTCTGGCCTTCGATAATTGCCAAAATCCTCAAGATCGGTATACCGGCAACCAGCATCGAATGAAATTGCTTGGTAAACATGACCAGATCAGTAATTTTGATGCCGCCGGAGCCCATCAAATTCTTCAGCCAATTCATTTCCCCTGATTGCTCTTCTTTAATCTGTAAGGGCATCAGTTCCCGTGCAGCCAGTATCAAATTGGCATTTTCAATGGATTCCGCCTCAATTTTTCCGGAAACATTTTCTCCCTGCTGATTAATGGCCTTATAAGCATAATTTGATTTGGGCATATTCTATCCTTTGACTTAAGACATAATGACTGTCACAGCTTCTTCAAGCGATGTAATTCCCCGCATAACTTTTTGCGCCGCGTCTTTCTGCAGCGTTTTTAATTTTCCAGCGGCGACCGCGGCTCTTGTAATTTCGGGGCTGGGCCTTTGACTGACGATCATATCCTGCACCATTTCGTCAACCGCCAGCACCTCAAAAACACCGGTTCTTCCTTTATAGCCCGTATTGTTGCATTGCGTACACCCCTTGCCGCGCTGAAAATCGGCGTTTTGCGCTTCCTCCGCCGTAATTCCAAAAGCGTTCAGAGCCTTCATCGGGGGACGATAAGACTCTTTGCAATAGGGACAAACCCGGCGCAACAATCTCTGGGCAAATGATACCATCAAAACCGAAGCAATGAGAAAAGGCTCAATCCCCATATCAATAAATCGCGTAATCACACCGGCGGCATCATTGGTATGCACGGTGCTCAAGACCCGATGCCCGGTTTGCGCCGCCTGAACCGATATCGCCGCTGTTTCCGCATCCCGGATTTCACCGACCATAATGACGTCGGGATCCTGACGAAGAATGGAGCGCAACCCGCTGGCAAAGGTCATACCCGCTTTGGTATTTAACTGGACCTGACGAATATCATTTATTCTGTATTCCACGGGATCTTCCAGCGTGATGATATTGATATCCGGCTGATTGATGGCATTCAAGATCGAATAAAGACTGGTGCTTTTGCCACTGCCGGTCGGACCGGTGCTTAAAATCATGCCGTAAGGTTTGTTGCTCATAGTCTCAATTTTAGCCATATCATCCGCGTCCATCCCCAAATGGTCCAGCGTATAAATGCCGGCGCTCATATCCAACAAACGCATGACAATATTTTCGCCGTATATGGTTGGTATGGACGATACTCGGACGTTGATCTCCTTGTTTTCTGTTTTCAGCGTAAACCGGCCGTCCTGAGGAACCCTGGAAACGGTAATATCCATATTGGCGATGATCTTAATGCGGGCAATCACGGACAGAAATATGGCCTTCGGAGGCGAAGGCATCTCAATCAGCCGGCCGTCTATACGGAAACGTAGCTGCACGTTGTTTTGCCGGGGGCTGACATGAATATCGCTGGCTTTATTGCGAACGGCCTGAGCGAAAATAGAATTCGTCAGGCGCATCACCAGCGCTTCACCAGCCTGATCCTGAGTCGATGTGATATGGATAGAATCCGGCGTCTCCGCCTCCTCTTCCGATTTGGATTCTATTTCCATGTTATCCATTAAATCGCCCAGTTCCGACTGCGCTCCATACAAGCTGTTAATGAGCTGATTGATCTCCATCTCGGAACAAATTACCGGCTCAACTTCCAGATTGGTCAGTTTTTCAATATAATCGAGTGACTTAACCGCCAAAGGATCGGCAATACCAACCTCCAGTAGCTTGCCTTTGATTCTTAAGGGAACGATCTGATATTTCTGGACGACATCAATGGGGATATAGCGCACGATTTCCAGATCCAGCGGATAGTCCTGAACATGGTATTTTTTTAAGTTCAACTGCTTGCTCAATAAAGAAATGATCTGAGCTTCATTAACAATACCCTGGCGTATTAAATGCTGCCCCAATTTCAAATTTGTTTTCTTTTGTTCAATTAAAAGTTTGTCCAGCGTTTCCTCGGTTAAAATACCCTCGTTCACCAGTATTTCACCCAGGCGTTTTTTTTGTTTCATCGATCCTCCACTTCAACTCAATTCGGCAATGTCCGGCGGCTGAAAAAAACTGTTTCATCATCCCAATGCGATAGAATCGTCGCCCTGCCCGCAATCCCGGAAGGGAGCGCCCGCCTTGCTTCTTCGGCGGAACGCATATTGCTGAAACATTTATCGATTACCACGGCAAATCCAAATCCCCTGTTTTTATTCCAGGAGGCCAGAAAGGCCAATGCAGGCAGAATTTGCGAGTCGGGATGATTGCGAAAAACATTATACATTTTTTCCAGATCTTGTCCACTGTCTAAAACGACAATGACATCGCCCGCCTTGACAGGACTGGTGTCGGCGGGAATGGCCGGAAGCGTGACTGTCGTTCCCACGGTCACGTAATCCTTATTTTTTAAATGGAGATTGGCTGCAAAAAATTTCTTAATGATTTCCGGATTCGTATTGTCGCCATAAATATTATAAAGTGTCCACCAGATTGTTCTTTTAGGGGTCATGGATATTGTGCCGATATGATCGGGCATTTTCAAATCGTGAACGCCGCCGGTGCTGCCGACAGGAACATTGGACGCATGATTCATGACTGGAATCTGAGAAACGGGAACGGCAGACGGTTTGGCCAGTGCTACAGTTTTTTGCTGATCGGCGTCTTTGCTGATCCGGTTGAGCGCGATGGAGCTGACCGCCAATCCACCAATAAGAATCAACAGGATGCCAGCCAGCGTCCACGTTAATTTTCTGAACAGAGGCGCTTCCTTTTCGGTTAAACAACTTCTGACCAGAAACCATCCGGCCCTCTCCTTCCCCCGGATAATCATTTTCAAGATCACCTGGTGGCAAAGAAAAACCGCTTTTCTTGGATAGCCGCCGGTGTGCAGATACAGGGCGAGAAAACCCGGAGTGCTAAATACCGGTGACACATTTTCAAAATTCCTGGCGACGTTTAAACGATAATTGATCATCTCCCGCATCTGGCTGAAGCTCAACGGCTGAAGATGATAGAGAAGGTTGACCCGATCCAGCAGATTGGCCTTTTTGTCAAGCGTTGATTGAAATTCCTGTTGAGCAAAAATGATGATCTGCAGCAGCTTAAATGTATTGGTTTCGTAGTTCAGGAATTCACGCAATATTTCCAGACACTGCTCGGAGATTTTCTGTCCTTCATCAATAATCAGGACAACAATTCTTTTTTCATCCACGCCTTTCCGGAAAAGGTAATCCTTGATTTTTTCTTTTAAGTGCCATTCGCCTTTATCGTCGTCATCCGGATCTTTGATACCCAGCATAAACGTAACCGTCTGGAGAAAATCCAGAGGACTGTTGAAGGCGGGATCAAGCAAAAGATGGGTTTCGATGTGGGTGGAATCCGGTGAAGTTGAAGAAAAATTCTGGATGAGCTTGCGGCATAAAGTTGTTTTGCCCGTTCCGATGTCTCCGATGACAACATTCAGCCCCCGGCGGAGACGTACGGCCAGTTCCAGTTTCTGCAGACAATCGCTGTATTGGGGCAGTTGAAAAAGAAATTCCGGTTCCGGTGAATTCGAGAATGGCTCCTTTTTAAAATTGAGAAGGCTGTAATAATTCATTTCTAAATGCCATCTTGCTCTTTGACATTTTTATTCTCGGAGTCAGTTTAAGTTTGGTTTCTTATTCCGGAAATCTTAGCTTTAAAGCGCTTTTATTTTTTTTGATATTTTCGAACGCCCGCACTAACTTCCTATTGGCAAAATGTGCGGCGTGATAAATATCAGCACTTCTTCCATACTGTCGCTCTTGCTATCCAGCTTGAAAGCCCATCCCAGAAAAGGAATATCCTTCAGCCACGGCACACCACTTTGCCCAATCGAGTTCGTTTGCTTGGTCAATCCCGAAATAACAATCGTCTCACCGTCTTTAACAATTAATTCTGTTTGAGTTTGTTTCTTAACAATATAGGGATCGCCAATTGCGGATTTTCTGGACATATCTACTTCATCTTTTTTCACTAAAATAGTCATCTTTAAATTTTTACCATCTATTACATGCGGTGTTATTTCCAGACGCAGTACAACGTCTTCAAATTTGGTCGTTTGAGTTGTTGTGCCACCGCTTGTTTCCGTTGTCACATAGGGAACCTTCTCTCCATTTTCTGTAAATGCTTTCTGGTTATCCAATGTCGTTATGGAAGGACTGGACAAGATGTTCAATTTATTGTCATTCTGCAGGGCCTGCAACTGAACTTCCAGAAAATTCCCATCTATTTTTCCAAAAACCAACCCCAAAGATGCTGCCGCGGCATCTGAGATATTTTTTGCCGGGAAAACCACACCCAGACCTTTCCCCCCTATTCCAATCGCATTACCGGTTGGATTAAGATCGCCATCGGATGTCGCGCGGGTGCCGCCGCTTCTAATAATCAGATCATTATTACCTTGTGTGGCGTTCCTATAGCCACCCCACATAATTCCCAGATCACGGGCTACACCTTTGCTTGTTTCAATGATATTAGCTTTTATGAGAATTTGAGATGTCGGCTTGTCCAGTTTTTCAATAATCGGCAATATTTTGGTCAGATCATCGCGCATAGCAGAAAGAATCAGAGAATTCGTATGGTCATCAACTTTCACAGTACCTCTCGGTTTTCCGTCCTTATCTTTCGTTAAAAGATCTTTAATCATCTCCGCCAATTTATTGGCATCGGCATAATCAATTTTTATAACAACAGGTTCCAAGAGCGGCTCCACCCATTGAATGTCGCGCAGTTGAACCTTCCGTTTTAATTCCTGATCCACATCCTCGACGGTCATCACCCGGATGATGTTATCTTCCCAGATATAAGACAAACCGTAGGTGCGCAGCAAGCCGGTAAAGGCCTTATCCCAGGCAACCCCTCGAAAATCGACACTGATTTCACCCTTCAGTTCGTTTTTGACCAGAAGGTTGACGCCAACGGACTTGGCCATTGCCCGTAAAACGGATTTTAAATCAGCCTGACGCATCGTCAGCGTAATGGGCCCGTGAGGCAGTTTACTGTCATTTGTTTCACCCAAGGGAGATGTTGTAATTTTTTTCTTGTTTAACACCGACATATCAATGGCTTTCGATTGCGCGGACGGAGAATGGCCTTGAGAATTTTCCGCGAGTGTTGTCCACTTATCAAAAAAAGCATCTTTCTTCTCGTTTTTGAGTCCTTGAGCGCATCCCACAAAACAAATCAGCGCAAGAAAACAAAAAACGGCCCTTGTATTTTTTTTATGGACTATAGAGTATTTCAAGGCGATATCCTCCAGTTACAAATTTTATTCCTGAATGGGAATTTCTACAGTATTTCCCGATCGTTTATCTAAAATGACTACCTTGGAAGGCGTAATCTGTTTGACGACATAGCCCTCTTCTATCAGCTCTTCATCAACGCGGTATTCCACATTGTTGATAATCGCCATTCTTCTTTTGCCGGAATCGACATAGCCGGAATAATTAAGTTTCAAAGCATTGGCGGCGGCCGCGATATCTTTGGAGATCCAGGCCCGGTACAAATCTTTGTTTAAGAAAGGATTGCTTCCCCAGTCCACTCCGGCCTGTTTAATAATATAATTCTCAGAATCGGATAATTTATTTTTGTTCAGTTCATCAGCGATGGAGCCGGTTAAGGTTGCGGTTGTTTGGGATTCAGTACTTATTGGAACTTTTTTACCGAACAGACGATCCGCGAGGAAATATTCATAAACACCGTACAGCACGGCTAATCCCGCCAGTGCCAGAATGATTATCTCTCTTTTCTTTAAGTTCGCCATAATTTTTTATCGCCTATTTGAGCGCTATCCAAATCTTCATTCTAAATTCCATGAATCCGGTACCCTGCTGCATTACGACTTCTTCAATTTTATCCAGATACGGAAGTCCTCCCAATTCTATCAGCAGTTTTCGCAAATCATTCCACTCCCCGTTCAGAACCGCATGATGTAAAAAAGATGTTGAAGGGGCGGCCGATGTATTCACATCGGGCGTCAATGAAACCACTTTAATGCCTGATTTTTGAGCGATCATCTGAAAATCGGACTGGAATTTTCCGGACTCGGAACGGGCCAATGCTTTTTTTTCGGGATGGGACAGCACCAATAATGTTTTTTCCTTGCCGGCGTTGAGGACTGTGGCATAAACAGGGGCCAGTTCTTTTTGTTCTTTGATCTGAGCTTTTAATTTATCATTTTCCTGCACCCGGTTGACAGTCTTCAGGTAAAGCGGCAGCATACCCAATAAAATAATGCCCAGGATCACGGCGCCGTAAATGACGATATAGATAAAACTTTTGGGGTTAATATTAAGATTAAGCTTTTTCATGGCCTCTAACCTACTTTTGCGCCCAAGATAAAGTGAAGCACTTCATCTTTTTTGAATTTAACCATATCTTTTTTCTTTACGGTCACTTTATTGAAGATGGGAGAACCGTCCAACTTCGCCGTATACTGCGTCAGGCTTGATTCCAGAGTGTCCCTGCCGCCCAAGATAATTCCTTCAATGATCACGTTGTCAGGCTCCGCTGCCGGCGCTTGCGCGGCGCCTTCTTTTGGCGCTTGTGGAGCGTTTTCCTTCGCCTGCTTATTGGTATCATCCGGATTTGCCGCGTTGACATCCGACATTCTTAATTTTATTAAACGTATATTTTGCGGCGTCAGTTGAGAAATCTCGCCGATCGCCGCAACTTCCAGATACTTCTGAGCGTATTGACGGGCGCCGATTTGTTTTGTCTTAACTTCCTCAACGGCACTGAGCACTTTATCTTTGGACAAGAGGGGACGAAAACCAGACAACTCTTTTTCCAGAGCCAGTCCTTCTTTCTTGAACGAACTTAAGTTTGTCCCCTGATAAAATAAAGTGCCGAGTCCGAGCACTAAAGCTGCCAGGAAGGCCATCAAAACATACCGGTCAATTTTCCTGGAGACGATTTCCTTATTTTTTTCCTGGTACGTGTAAATCGCGTTGGGCGTTCGGCTGTTGTCTGACAAAGAAAACCCCAAGGCCGGAGACAGCAGCATTCTGTCGTACAAACTGAGCGAAGCGGCGGAAGCCGACAGCATGTTCTGTTTAAACGGATCAAAAAATTCTGTATGGGTGCTTAGTTGATCGCTGATGAAATCAATAAAGGATTTATCGATATTCACCGATGACAAAATATACAATTTTTCGATTTTCTGATTCCCGCTCAAAGATGTTTTTAACGTCAGATCCACCTGGCGCGCCAGTCTTTCCCAAACGGGGAAAATCATTTTGATGATGTCTTCTTTTGTAAAACACTTGCTGATGTCGGGATCTTTCAATTTTTCCGATTCCGAATCCATGCTGGAAAGGATTTTCCTCGCTTCATTGTATTCCAATTTATTTCCGCCGGCCTTATCGGAGACGCACGAAATAATGGCCTCCACCATGCTGTTGCCGCTGCCGGTTTTGATGCCCCGGGTCATCACCAGGTTTTCTTTATTATAAACATCAATGCGGGAATAATTGTCGCCGATAAACAAACTGGCGAAGGTCTCTTCAGTGGCGGGTATCAATTTCGCCCGAAAGATATTCTGCACCGCAAAGGGAACAATGGTCACGCCGGCAAGCGCGATGCCCATATCGGCGAAAAGCGACTTGATGTTTTGAACTTCTGCTTTCTGAGCTGTGTAAAACATCAATGCATATTTTGTGTTTCCCTGCTCAACGACCTCTCCCTGCATCTCGAAATCAAAAATATGTTTGTCTTCATCAATCAGCCCCTCTTTTTTAGCCGTCCAAAAGATGACCTTCTCCAATTGATTCTTGGGAACGCGGGGAATTCTCAAGAAATTGACACTGACATCTTCAGTCGATATTTTCGTCCATATGTCGCAATCGGCGAGGGTGCCGCAGAAGTTTACAATAGCAGATTTTAGAAAATTCTTAAATTCGACAGAACCGAGGGACGTCGATGAATCAAGCTTAATGATTTTTTTATCAACCAATAAATATTCATTGTTGGACTGTCGGGTTGATTTGACCAGGCAAACATATTCCCCGTTGATGTCAACGCCGACCGTGTATTTTGCTTTACGGGATTTAAAATAATTTTGCTTCCGATCAGGCGCAAAAGCATTTCTCTGTTTCCCGGGAACGTTGAAAGATTCCTCATTTTTGCCGCGAATAACATTGAGAAGCTTTTCAGTTGAATTGATGTCTTTCTTTATGTTGGACAAGAAAATCTCCCGAGTCTGTTGCTGTTATTTATTTTTTAAATATTAAAATAAAAGATTTCGATTCTTATAATTTAATTTTAACGACTTGTAAACATTTTTTTTCATAATTTACATATTTACAGAGAAGGAATGGATCGTGTATCGTCTATCATTAAAAAAAAATTTTAATGATAGATCTTGAATCATCACAGATTTTTTGTTAGTGAAGACCATTAAAAAAATTGATCTTATACGGCTTATGAATATCAAAAAAAATATTTACTATTATATTCCTCTTGCTCTGATTGTTGTTTTTTTTCTGATTAAGATTTCTTATTCGGTTCCTGAAGCTCCCGAATCATCCCACTCAGCAGATTCAGCCAAGACCGCCCTCATCCCCGATTCGATCGTCGCGCTTTCTTCCGGCTACGTCATGGTCGTCGACAAAAAGTTCCAGAAAATTTATGTCTTCCAAAAGTCCGATCATTTTTCCAAAGTGTTTGAAGCGCCCTGTTCCACCGGCCAGAACTCCGGTTCCAAGCAAATCGCCGGTGACAAGAAAACACCCAATGGAGTCTTTTTCACGACCAGAATCCTTCGCAATCCCGGTCCGCCTGATGTTTACGGATCAATGGCCTTCCCGCTGGATTACCCCACGCTTGCCGACAAGAGAGCGGGGCGCGACGGCAGCAACATCTGGATTCACGGCACAACCGCATCGCTGCTGCCCAAACAATCACAGGGCTGTGTCGTTCTGCGAGACAACGATCTCAAACGGCTTGCCGAATTCATCTTTTTGAACAGAACCCCAGTGATCATTTCCGAATCCATCAACTGGGTACCCCAACATCAAGCGTCACCTGCAAAAAAAGATCTGGAAAATATATTAACAGCCTGGAATAAGGCCTTTATTGAAAAGGATCTCCGGAAAATGGATTCTCTGTACAGACAGGGAACGGAAATCAAGGGCAAAAGAAGAGAAGAGCTCAACGAGAAAATCAGGAATTTGGATTTTATCAACAAACATTTCGTTCTGGAGCCTCGGGATATCTCCATTCTTCAGGAAGGCAATAATGCGGTTATTATTTTTGATCAGATTTTCTCCGTCGCCGGCAACAACACATTCCAGGGTTTTTATAATAAATTAATTTTAGAAAAAGTGAAGGATGGGTGGTTGATTGTCGACGATGTCACATCATCCGATCAGGCTCTGGCCCTGGCGGAACACAAACAAAAAGAAGTCAAAACACCTGTCGTCAACATCCATAAGGACATTCAGAGCGTCATAAAAAAATGGGCGACCAGTTGGGAATCAGGCAATGTGACAGCATACCGCAATTGTTACACCCATGATTTTAAATCAAGGGAAATGGATCTGGACGCATGGATAGCTCATAAATCAAACGTGCGCCAGAAAAGTAAAAAAATCAAAATCAGTATTGATGATTTGAAGATATCCGCCAACGGAGAAAACGCAACCGCCACATTTATTCAGCATTACAGTTCGTCCGTTCTGAAAAGCAAAGGAAAGAAGACTCTGAACCTGAAGAAAACAGGTCATGAATGGAAAATATATCGAGAGATCATGGAACCTTAACCAATTGGAATACTCTGAGATTTCATGACATACAAATCACTGACCGCCGGGCTGTTCATGAAAGGCCGGAACAACAATTAACTTGACAATATTTATAATATTTGTTTTATTCTGCAAACTTTCCAGAACAATAAATCCAAATTAAAGGAAGGCAATAATTATGAAAAAATTATTAATTACCTTATCGCTGATTTTCCTATTTTTCATTCCATCTGTATTCGCTGAAATGGTGCCCGATATACCGGCCGGCACAGCGGAAGATTATTACAACCGCGGCAACCAGTACCGGGAGCAGGGCAACCTCGATCAGGCGATTGCCGATTACGGCAAAGCGATCGGGGTGTATTCAAAACATGTCAAAGCTTATTACAACCGCGCCAACGCCTACAGCAAGCAGGGCAAACTCGCTGAAGCCATTGCCGACTACAGCAAAGCCGTCGAAATTAATCCTCAGTACACGGAAGCTTATTACAATATGGGCAATGCCTATGAGAAACATGGCAAAATGGATGAGGCGATTGCCGGTTATACCAAAGCGATCGCGACGAACCCTCAGTACGCGGCAGCCTATTGCAACAGAGGCAATGTTTACCAGGCCCAGGGCAATCTCCGGCAGGCCCTCGATGATTACAACAAGGCCATCGAAATCAATCCCGATTTTGCCGGCGCTTATTCCAACCGGGGAAATGTTTATCAGACCCAGGGAAACGCCCAGGCAGCCATAGCCGACTACAACAAAGCAATAGAGCTGAATCCCAAATTTGCCGGATTCTACGCCAACCGGGGAATCATATACCAGAATCAGGGCAACCTGCAGCAGGCTATCGCCGACTACAACAGCGCCATCGAGAAAAATCCTGATGATAATGCATCGATTTACAACAGGGGACTGGCTTATTACGGTATGGATGCATACGATAAATCCCTTGCCGATTATAAAACGGCCATTGGTCAAAATCCCAGCAAAGAAAGTTACGATAATTTCATGAAATATTTTCCCGCGAAGAGAGACTCCGACACAGGAAATATCCGGGGTGAAATTGTCAAAATATTCGAAGATAGATTAAATATCGCAGCCGCGCCCGTTGCCGTGGCTGCGGCTGCCGCGGCCGTCGCAGCGCCGTCAGTACCTGAAGCAGCACCGGTTGCCGCCGCCCCCACAACCACGATTGCACCCGCAGCAGCAGAAACAACACCGACACCCGTAGCAAAAACCGAACCGGCCGCAGCTGTAGAAGCCAAACCCGCTGCAACAGAACAGGCTGCTACGGAGGTTAGCATTGACAAAGATGTACGAATTTTATTTAAAAAATGGTGGAAGAGCTGGCAAACCGGAGATATGGAAACCTACCGGAGCTGCTACGATGAAAGTTTCACATCCAAAAACATGAATCTCAATGATTGGGTTGCCTACAAAACAAACGTGCGCGACAAGAGCAAAAACATCAACATCAGTGTCAGCAACCTGAAAATAACTGTCGAAGGGGACGCAGCCAAAGCGATCTTCATTCAAACTTACAAATCCTCTATCTTCCAGGACAAAGGAAAGAAAACGCTGGAGTTCAAAAAAGTTGGCAACGAATGGAAAATATTTAAAGAGATCATGTAATCCGACAAACGGCATTTAAGAATCTTGACTGCGCGTATTATAATGGCAATTGTTCAATAAGACAATTGCCATTTTTATTAGTGCGCAAACCAGAAACGGACGGACTCGACCATGGAAATCAACAAAGCAAAAATTGATCAGGTAAAGGGCTTCCTGGATGAACGTGAAGCCCACTGCCTTTATGAACTGGCCTTGCTCGCGGGACGCAAAGGCCCCTGCCTGGAAATCGGCAGCTACTGCGGCAAGTCCGCTGTTTATCTGGGTATGGCCTGCAAAAACAATTCCACCCTTCTTTTCTCTATTGATCATCACACCGGATCGGAAGAACAGCAGCCGGGCGAGGAATATTTTGATCCGGATCTGCTGAATCCGGAAACCGGTAGGATAGATACGCTCCGACACTTCCGCAAAACACTTTTTGATTTTGATCTGGAAGATACGGTGATTCCTCTGATCGGCCGTTCGTCAACCATCGGCCGGGTATGGGAAACACCTCTCAGCCTGATTTTTATTGACGGCAGCCACGCGTATGAAGCGGTGTTAAGCGATTATGATATCTGGGGTGGAAAACTCATCAAGGGAGGCTATCTGCTATTTCATGATATATTCTCCGATCCGGCGAAAGGCGGACAGGCGCCTTATCGGGTTTATCAGAAGGCACTCTTTTCCGGACTCTATGAAGAAAAGCCGATGTGTGAATCTCTGGGCATTTTGATTCGCAAGTAATCTTATCCAATACAAATTCTAAATCAAAGATGATATAGAGGCGGCTAGGAGGAGGTAACGAGGCGTATTATACATACTTTGAGGATGCTGACAACGACGCCAACAAAGATAGCGCTTTGATTTAAAATTTGTATCAAACTGACCAGGACCACTGACAGCCCTTATCGGAAATATCGGTCCTAAAATAGCCGCGTCCCGCAAAATCACGAATGGTCTGTTTCACCACACCGGTATCGGCGCTTGTACACCCGATGACCCTGCGACAAAGCTCTTCCTGAGCGTTTTCCTGAGAACCCTTAAAAATATCCGGCTCGATTAACCCGTGCTTTTCGATGATATCTTTTTTTAAAAGCTGATAGGTTAATCTCATCCGCTTGTCGCCTTCCACCTGCATGATATCTTCAACAGAACCCGTCCCCTGATCATATCTTTGCAGTATTTTGTTCCAGTCCGCTTCCATTTCTTTATCATAATCTGCGCCGAATGCTTTCATCTCCTGCGGAAGCAAAGAAGACGTTTTCACGATGGCATCATTGGCATCATAGAGATTCCAGTTGTCAGTTAAAATTTCCAGATCGTAATCCTGAATCTTTTCCCGAACTGTTGTCCCGGGAAAGGGCGCCAGAAAATGATAACCGTAAAGCGCCTGCATGCTTTTCGCGAATTGGTCCGTTTCCCGCAAGGTTTCTATTGTCTCTCCCGGCAAACCGATGATGAAAGAAGCATGAGCGATCAATCCGGCCTCCTGGCACATTTTGACCGCGGCATGAACCTGTTCCAGTTTAATTCCCTTTTTGATTCTCTTAAGCATTTCGGCATTGCCGGTTTCCACGCCAAAGCTGACACTGTCGCAGCCGGCGTCAGCCATCAGATCAAAGACCTCCCGGCTGACCGTGTCCACACGGGCAAAAGCGCTCCACGGAAACTTCAGGGAACGTTCTTTGATGCCCGTGCAGATTTCTTTTACACGCTCTTTATCGGTGGTGAACAGATCGTCGGCAATGTTAATGCGGTCAAAACCGTAGTCGAGAATTTGTTCGATTTCGTCCACGACAAGTTTGGGATTTCTCTTGCGTACTTTGGAGCCGACCATTTTGCGCCCCAGACAAAAGATGCAGGAATAGGGACAGCCCCGGCCCGTGATCATGCTCACGGGAAACCCCAAGGCGCGGTAGCGGGAAATCGGCAGCAAATGGCGAGCCGGTAATGGAATGCGATCGATATCGACGATAAAATCTCTCTTGCCGGTGATGACGATTTCACCGTCTCTGCGAAAAGCGATGCCGCGAATGTCATGCCATTTATCCGGCTGTTTCAGGAGGGGCGTCAGTTCGGCAATCGTATCCTCTCCTTCTCCAATCACAATCAAATCGATTTCCGGGTACTGTCTCAGCGTGTCCGCTGCCGTAAAAGAAACATGCGGACCGCCCATCATCGTGATGATGTCCGGATTGATATTTTTGACATCGCGAAGAATTTGCTGAGCTCCATAGAAATTCATCGTCACGGATGTCGTCCCGACGGCATCGGGCTGAAAAGCCGCCAGTTCTTGTTCTATTTTCTCCCGGGAGTAGGCGGAAACAATATAATCGAATATTTTCACTTCCGCGCCGGCGGCGGCAAACGCTGCCGCGACATAAGTCACCCCCAGCGGTGGGGACGGCATTTCTTCCAGCGGATAAGGCGGTGCGATAACAGCGATACGCATTTTAATCTCCTTTTCGGGGAAAGAGCAATGACCTGAACCATCCAATCATTGTATTGTTCTTCATCAGGTCACGATCAATGATTTCAAAATCTCTGGCCAGTTTGGCCGGATCGGAAAGCCAGTCTTTCCTGGTTCTCATGGGTCTGTCCGGATCCAGATATTTGATGACAGAAGCCGGATTGCCGGCCGCGATCGCGTTGGCGGGAATGTCCTTCACGACAATGGAACCGGCGCCGATCACGGCGTTATCACCGATAGTCACGCCCTTGCAGACGATGGCGCTGTCGCCGATCCAGACATTGTTGCCGATAGTCACTGCCTGGGTACTGCCGACAGGCTTGCTGCGATCATAGATATCGTGCCAATCCGAATCAGAAATGCTGACGCTTTGCGCGGTCATGCAGCCTTCCCCCATCGTGACAGAGGTGGCGGACATGATTCGTGTGCCCGGACAGATCAGACAGTAATTGCCGATTTCGATTCTACCCTGCCCCATCCAGACCGGCCAGATGGTAAACCGGACATTCCGGTCCGACGTGGCAATCACGGTTGTGTAATCTCCGAGATAGACAGGGCCGCCGAAAACCTCAACGTGCCAGGGTTTCATAAAGGTTAGCCCCCGGCCGAAATATTCAAATTGCGGGGCGAGAAAATACCGCGCGTACCATTTCTGGTATTGGTTATACCAACGCTTCACGTAATATGGACGATGATCTTTTCTCAATTTCCTGCCTTAATAAATTAGGATGACTGCGCAGATAATTTTCCGTTAATAATTAATGGAGAACAAAATGAGGAACGGTCTGTTAACAGAAGATTTTCATTCACTCAACGACGCCCAGAATTTATGATGAAACAATTTCGCCGCCGGCGTGATGTCGTTAAGGGCATCGAAAGCCATCATCGCCGCCGCCGCCGTCCAGCCCGTCTTTTCCTCCGGCCAGATGACGCCGTCCGGAAACGTCACTCCCATCCAGAAAGAGCCGTCGGAAAATCTTTTATCGTTGAGCCAGCTGAAGATGGCTTTCGCCCGCGGCACATCATCAATCGCCGCCAGCGTTAAAATAAACTCCGCTGTTTCCGCCATGGTCACCCATGGGCGATCGCTGACGCAGCGCACTCCCCAATCGGGAACAACGAACTTCTCCCACGAATGAGCAATCCTTTTTTTAGCCTCTGCGCCGGAGACGGCTCCGCATAAAACCGGATAATACCAGTCCATCGAATAGCGCGATTTGATCATATTGAACAGATCCGGCCTGTTTCTGATCGCCGCGCCGAGGGCGTCCTTGGCTTTATGCCATTTCGGACGTTTTTTCCCCAGGATATCGGCAATCGCCAGACCACATTTCATGCTCATATAAATCGAGCTGGAACCGGTAAGGAGCGCCATTTTATCAATGGCGTCATGCTTGTTTCTGGCCCAGTAAATCTCGCCGTCCGGCGCCTGCAAATTAACGGCAAACTGAACGCCCTGCGATATAGTCGGCCACATGGTTTTTAAAAACATTATGTCTCGCGTAATCAGGTAATGGTGAAAAACACCCACGGCGATATAGGCGGAAAAATTTGACTCTTTGCTGGAATTAATAATCTTGCCGTCCTGAATTTCCGACCACCAGCTTCCATCCGGAAGCTGCGTTTGCGCCAGCCAGTCATAAGCTCTCCGGGCTTCTGTCCAGCAGCCGCCGATGCTCAGTCCCATCGCGCTTTCCACATGATCCCACGGATCCGTCTTTCCGCCGGCCGACCAGGGAATTTCGCCATTTTCCTTCTGAAGAGACAGGATGAACGAGGCAATTTTATCCAGTGAAATCGGCGCCAATTCTTCCGTGATGGAAAGTTTGCATTCCATTCCAATCAACCTTTTTTAAGATAATAAACGATGCTTTTGCCCATAAGCGGATTGAGCAAGTCTTCCAGCATCCGGACCGGCCGCGGCTTTTTCATAATATCCCATTCCAGAAATTTCCGGTAAGCCCTGACCAGCGGATGTTCCTCATTCTTAATCCCCACCATACATTTGAGCCACCAGTAGGGAGAGTGAAGCGCGTGCTTGTAATTGATCTTCCAGCATTGGAATCCCTGCCCGGTCAGCATCCGATAGAGCTGTTTTTTTCTGTAGATACGGATATGGCCGCCCTCTTCATTATGATAGGCGTGCGAAATCAGCCAGCAGATTCTCTCGGCAAAAAAGCGCGGCACACTCACCACCAGGGTGCCGTTCGGCTTCAATATTCTGTCGAGTTCCCGGATGGCATTTTGATGATCGGGAATATGCTCCAGAACCTCCGAACAAATAATGCAGTCAAACGACGCGTCCGCGAAGGGCAGTTTATTGATATCGGCAACGGACATCAGATAATCTTTTGAGACCGCGTCCGGCTGCGACTCCATTGATTTTGACGTTTCCGTCAAAGCCCACGTGTTGCGATCAATCCCGTAAATTTTCAAACCCGGAAGCCTGGCCAGATGACGCAGATGCCTGCCCAATCCACAGCCGGCATCCAGCACAACATCGTCGGGCTTCAGATTCAGTTTGCTAATTTCCACGGTAATCATGAATCGCCTCTCTGTAAACATCCACCATGTCACCGGCGGCTTTTGACCAGTTGAAAATAGAATCCACTCTTTCGATCCCGGCCTTCGCCAGTTTCTTGCGCTGTTCCGGATGATTGAACAGGAATGTGATCTCCCTGGCCAGGGACGCGGCATCGGCTGGGGGAACGATAATGCCGGCATCGCCGACCACTTCCGGCAGCGCGCCGCCGCTGGTGCTGATCAGCGGTACACCGCAGGCCATGGCTTCCGCAGCCGGCAAACCAAACCCTTCATACAGGGACGGCACGACCGCGATCGTCGCGTTGGAATAATAACCGGCAAACTCTTCATTCGCGATGCGTCCGGTAAAACGGACAATATCTTCAATGGCCAGATCTGCCACCAGTTTTTTAATGATTCCATTTTTCTTGGGCTCACCGATCACAGTTAATTTCAACGGCTGTGTTTTTCGGATCAGCGCGACAGCCTCCAGCAGATAGCGCAACCCCTTCAGCGGCGTGTCTGCGCTGTTGGTTACGATAATAGAATTCTCCGGGCGTGACGCGTTGTGTACAGGATAAAAGAATTCTTTGTTGATGCCGTTGGGAACGACACGGAATCGGGACGAAGGAATGGAAAACTCCTCGGCAATATCGACTTTGGAGCATTCCGACACGGTCACAATATGCGACAGCTGACGGGCCACTTCTTTCTGCATCCGGATGAAGGAATACCATCGCTTTACCTTTCTGATGCCCTTTCTGGTCGTCGCCGATTTGAATTCCTCCTGCCGGTCAACGGTGATGGGGTGGTGAATGGTGGCTATCGTGGGAACGATATGCTGAGCTATCTTGCCGATGCCGTAAGCGAGGCACTGATTGTCATGAACAATATCATATTTATTTTTATGTCTCTGCAGATAATTGTAGGCGCGAACGCCAAACGTGTAGGGCTCGGGAAATCTTCCCGTGCACATGCTCAGAAATTCATACGCATTAAGCGGATTGGCCAGCGCGCTGACTTTCTTGACGCGAAAGGGATGTTCCGAATTATAAAGATCGAGACTGGGCAGCCGGTGCAGATGCACCTTGGCATCGAGATGAGGATACGGCGGTCCAGAGAGCACATCCACTTCATGACCGAGATCACTCAGCGCCTTGCTCAGATGCTTGATATAAACGCCCTGCCCGCCGCACGTCGGGTTGCCCCGGTAGGTCAACAGGCAAATTTTCAAAGGCTGTGATTTGGATTTTCTTTTCATACCGACAATTTTTTGACCATCCTTTGTGAATTTTCCAGCATCTCGGATATTTCGTCATCATTCAGTCCTGCGCCGCGAGCAATGCTGGTCGCTCTTGTACGGCCTACGAAATCAGATGGGGAGTGAGCATCATTATTAAGAATCAGACCGGCGTTGAACCGCTTCGCCATCTGCGCCACAAGTCCGTTTGTGAAGCCATGCCCCCGGCGTGTGGTGATCTCCAGATAAATTCCCCTTTCCGCGGCCAGACACGCTTCTTCTTCAGTCAGCAATCCGGGATGCGCCAGAATGTCGATGTCTGAGTGGAGTGCGGCCAGATTAGTGCCCGCGGGAACCGGCTCCACAATGGTTTCCCCGTGAACAATGACAACTTTCGCGCCCAGTTTCCTGGCTTCATCAGCCAGATCGGCTATTTGATCGGGAGCGACATGGGTGATTTCCACACCGGGGAATGTCTGAATTTTTCCGGCGTCAGTGATCTGTGCACAGACCCTGACCATCCGGGGAATGACAAAATCAATATTGGAATGATCGACATGATCCGTAATGGCTACAAATTTATAACCGGCGGCCAGGGCGCGCTGCGCCAGTTCCGCCGGCACCAATTCCCCATCACTGAAAATAGAATGAGTATGCAGATCAATCAATTAAAAACATCCTGACGATAAATTGTACCGGTTTACAAAAAATCATAAACTTGACGTTGACTTAGCAAATTTAAAACCGTGAGTCAACAAGGATATGCGGATTCGGAAATATCGGATTATTCTTGTTTTTTCTTCAAAAGCAGGAAAGTCGCCGAAACACGGCAGATCTTTCTCTCCCGTTGATCGGTCACCAGGCAGTCACCGATGACCAGACTCTGCCCCTTTTTAAACACGGTGGCGGCGGCAATCAGTTCACCTTCGCTGACGCCCGCGAGAAAATTGCTTTTCAGCTCGATGGTGGTCAGTCCCTCTTCAGGCGTTAACTGCGTCATCATCGCGTGAGCAATGGCCTCATCGGCCAGCGCGACGATCAGACCTCCCTGCATGGCCCCTGCCCCCTGCAGATATTCCGGACGCACCGGCATCCGGAAGCGGGCGTAGCCGTCTTTCAGTTCATCCAGCGTCACTCCAAAAAAATCAAGATAGGGATTTAATCCCTTCCTGCCGTTTTTCAATTTTTCCAGGTAAAGATCGTAATGAAAAATAATTTCCGTCCTCCTTCAAAAGCGTGGCGTTTTATATCATTTTTTTTGATCCATTATCCAATCTTTTTCACGGCCCGCGAAAAGATGCCGCTTCCGTGCAGTTCCAGCCCGTGAAGGATCGCTTCGGCAATCACCCGATGTCCGTGTTCATTCGGGTATCGGCAATCATCCTGCACCAGATCCCTGACGCCTAAATGATATTCGTCCAGATAGCCCGCCCAGTAGCTGTGCACCGGTATCAAACAGCATGCCAGGTCCGAAGCCACAATACGCAGAGATCTGTAGAAGATGTGGACGGCATCCATATCATAAGGATTTTCAAACGTCTGGGCGGTCGCCAGAAAAATAACCGGATTGAATTTAAGACGCGCCAGCCGGATGAGCTGCACGATGTTTTCCTGAAATTCAGAACGGTAGACATATCCGAAAGCATCATCGACGCCGAACTGGATAAGAAGAATATCCGGTCGAAAACACCCGATATCTTCATTGAATGTTTCGATACCTTCAAAAGAGGTTTCCCGGAAACGGGAGCGGTTGATGATCTCAATACCCTGATTGCTCAGGGAATCCTGAAGAATATCCACGTAACTTTTTGTCACGCCATAGCCGGCGGCAATACTTCCGCCTCGGATCAGCAGTTTCATTTCATAGCGCTCTCAGGATCCGGCCAAAAATTTTTTAATGGCCCAGGAATTTTTTAATCTGTCTGATTTCTTCCATCAGTTTTTCGAATCCGGGAATCGTCAGGGACTGAGGTCCATCGGAAAGAGCCTTTTCCGGATCGGGGTGAACCTCAATCATAACGCCGTGAGCCCCGGCCACCAGTGCCGCTTTCGCCATCGGCGGCACCAGGCTGCGCTTGCCGGTAGCATGCGACGGATCGACGACAATGGGCAGATGAGACAACTCTTTGATAATGGGCACAACGGACAGATCCAGTGTATTGCGCGTGGCTGTTTCATAGGTTCGAATGCCCCGTTCGCAAAGAATCACCTGCGAATTGCCCTCCGCGAGAATGTATTCGGCTGCCGCCAGAAATTCCTCAATGGTGGCGCTCAGACCTCTTTTCAGAAAAACCGGTTTCCCGGCACGCCCCACTTCGCGCAGCAAATCGAAATTCTGCATATTTCTGGCGCCGATCTGCAGCACATCCACATAACCGGCCACCAGGGCCACGTTTTCAGAGGCCATGACCTCCGAAACAATCGGCAGGCCGGTTTCCTTTTTGGCCATCGCCAACAGTTTCAGCCCTTCTTCCTTCAATCCCTGAAAGGTATAGGGACCGGTGCGGGGCTTGAAAGCGCCGCCCCGCAGCATCTCGGCGCCGGCTGACTTGACCGCCCGGGCCGTCCTGATAATCTGATGTTCGCTTTCCACGGCACACGGACCGGCAATGACAACCGGGCTTTTTCCCTCTCCGATTTCCACCTGGCCGATTTTGATAATCGTCGGACGCGGGTGAAAATCCCGGGAGACCATTTTGTAGGGTTTGGAAACATGAATCACATCCTTCACGCCGGAAAGATCACGGATGGAAAGATCATCCACATACCCTTTATTGCCCAGAACGCCGATCGCCGTCCTTTCACTTCCGGGAATGGAGGACGCCTGCAAACCCATTTTCTCCACCGCTGTAATCACCGCACTGATTTGTTTGGACGTGGCATTGCGATGCATGACAATCAACATAAAATTATATTCTCCTTGCTGCCGGCTGCTTGTTTAAGCTTTCATATTAAAATCTCCAAAATGGAAGAAGTATAATTTTTACCACATCTTCAATCAGAGTTCAGCTATTTTTTACGATCGGCAAATTATTTGCTTTGCGGAATGATATGAACAGACGTCGCTTTAAAGGAAGCGATCACTGATGATCCCTGACGAATGCCCAGATCCTCACAGGACGGTACGGTAATATAGGCGACGATGGGGAAACCGCCGTCCAGAAACAGCTTATTGAAGAATCCCTGACGGATGATTTTGGTCACTTTGGCTTCAAAAACATTGCGGGCACTGATTTTTTCCGGCATTTGAGCGGATAAAATGACATTCTCCGGCCTCAGGCAGCAGAAGACTTTCTGCCCGATATTGCAACTGCCGATCGCTTCAATCTCTCTGCCGCTGACAGTAACAATGATATTTCCTTCGGAACAGCTTTGCACCGTCCCTTCCAAGATCGTTTCCGTGCCGACAAAATTGGCGACAAATTCGGAATCCGGATGATTGTATACTGCGGACGTCGTCCCGGTCTGGACGATGGTTCCGCTGTTCATCACGCTGACATCCTGCGCCAGACGCAGCGTCTCTTCACGGTCATGCAAAACCAGAACCGCCGTCATCTTCGTCTCCTCGAGGATTCTCTTCAGATCTTCGATGATGGTTTCCCGGGAAGGCGGATCGAGTGAATTAAAAGCCTCGTCCAACAGCAGCATTTTGGGTTCGATGGCGAACGCGCGCGCCAGCGAAACTCTTTTGGCTTCCCCTCCAGAAAGAGCCCGTGCCGAACGCTTGGCCAGATGCGTGATCCCGAAATACTCCAGCGCCTCCTGGACTTTAGATTTTAATTCGTCATTCTTGAATTTCCGGAACTTCAATCCCAGAGCGACGTTATCAAAAACATTGCTGTTTAAAAGCAGCGGTTCCTGGAAAACCACCGACACGTGGCGACGCAGCATGGCCAGTTCCGACCTTGTTTGCACCGGCTGCCCCTGAAAATAGATTCTCCCTTCTTGAGGTTTTAAAAGGCCTGCCATCATCAGCAGTAATGTCGATTTCCCCGCGCCATTGGGCCCGATCAGCGCCAGAATCCTCCCCTGCTGCACCCGTAACTCCGGAATATTCAGCACGGTAACGCCGCCGCGGTTTAAAACGATATTCTCCGCTTTCATCATGATGTCTGATTTCATCGGAGATGCTGCCTTTGCTGGATTTGGGTAAGCAGGGCATTGATCATGAAAGCGAGGATTAAAAGAATGATGCCCAGCGCGATGGCGATGTCAAAATTTCCCTTTCCGGTTTCCATCACAGTTGCGGTGGTGAGAACACGGGAGTAGCCTTTGATATTACCACCGACCATAATGGAAGCGCCGACTTCGGAAATCACGCCGCCGAAGCCTGCCATAACCGCCGCCAGAAGCGGGAGTTTCGCTTCCTTAATCAGAATCCACACCATCTGCAGGCGGCTCGCACCCAGAGACAGGATTTGCAAACGCAGATTCGGCGGCAGATTCTGGATGGATGCCAGAGAAATACCCATGACAATCGGCGTGGCGATGATGGCTTGGGCGATAATCATGGCGTAGGGTGTATAGAGTATTTCCAGAAACCCGAACGGACCGCTGCGCCAGATCAGCATGGTGACAAACAAACCGACGACCACCGGCGGCAGTCCCATACCCGTATTGATTAAACTGATGACAAATCTTTTCCCGAAAAAATTGTTTAACGCAACAGCTGTGCCGATGGAAACGCCGATAAAAAGACTGATAAACGTGGCTGTCCCTGATATTTTCAAAGACAGCCACGTGATGCCCAATACTTCGGGATCAAAAGTAACGATTAACTCAAAAGCCTTGATGATCCCCTGAACAATTAATTCCATATTGTTTTATTTTCCTAAATCTTCCACTTTCTTGCCGGCATCCGGGAAGAATAAAGGAGAACCGTATTTGTCAACACCGAATGTCTTGATAATTTCCTGTGTCTTTTTCGAAACGATGAAGTCGGCAAAAGCTTTGGCACCGGCGGCATTGGCTTTAGGCCATTTGGCGCTGTTGACTTCAATCACGTGGTAAATATTGAGCAGGGCTGCGTCGCCTTCCACCAGAATATCCAATCCCAGATTTTTCTTCAGAGACAGATAGGTTCCGCGGTCCGCCAGGGTGTAACCTTTTTTCTCCGCGGCGACACTTAACGTCTGTCCCATGCCCAATCCGGTTTCCTGATACCATTTCTGCCCGGCAGGTGTTATGGCCGCTTTCTTCCATAAGGTTTTTTCCTTGGCATGCGTTCCCGAATTATCGCCGCGGGATAAAAACAAACTTTCCGTCTGGGCGATCATTTTCATAGCACCAGCTGATGATTTTGTTCCTTTGATTTTGGCTGGATCAGCGCCGGGGCCAACGATGATAAAATCATTGTGCATAACCAACTGGCGATTGATGCCATAGCCGTCTTCTATGAACTTCTTTTCCGCGTCCGGGGAATGAACCAGCATAACATCCGCCTCGCCTTTTTCACCCATCTTCATCGCCTGGCCGGAACCCACAGCGATGGTTTTCACAAAATATCCGGTCTGTTTTTCAAATATGGGAATCAGTTTATCGAGCAGGCCTGTATCCTGTGTGCTGGTGGTCGTCGCCAGAATAATATTCTTCTGTTTGGGCGCTGCCTTCGCTGCGAATACACTTGTTGTTCCAAATGCTACAAGCAACGCGGCTATCATCAATGTGATTATGACTTTGCTGTTTCTAAAAATTTTCATGATTTTTCTCCTTTATATACTAAATATTGATTATTTCTTCTTTGCTTTCTGCCATTCTGTGGAATTGGGGAAGAAAAGCGGTGAACCGTATTTATCCTTGCCGAAATCCCTGATCATCACCTGGCCTTTCTTGGGAGAGGTCAGCCATTTGATAAACGCTTTTGTGTCTTTGGTGTTGACTTTCGGGCATTTTGCCTTGTTCACAGGAATCAGGGAAATATAATTCAAAAGGGCCTCGTCGCCTTCCACCAGGATGGCCAGTTTGATTTTGTCTTTGAGCGAAAGATAAGTTGCCCGATCGATCACGGTGTAGGCTTCTTTTTCATCCGTATATTTCAGTGTCGGAGCATTACCCTCGGAACCTTTTTCGTAAACGACGTACCAGGGACCTTCCGGTTTGCTTACCCCGGCCTTGCTCCAGAGCTCCAGTTCCGCCACATGCGTTCCGGATTTATCCCCGCGGCTGATAAATAGAGCCTTACTGAACATAATTTTATTTAACGCCTCCGCGGCTGATTTCATTCCCTTAATACCCGCCGGATCGGCCGCCGGTCCGACAATCACAAAATCATTATACATCAGAGGAATTCTTTCGGTACCGAAACCGTCGGCAACAAATTTTTCTTCCAGAGATTTGGCATGGACCAAAACCAGATCAATTTCACATTTGCGAGCGATATCCAGCGCCGCTCCGGTGCCCGCGCCCACATGACGAACACGGATGCCCGTTTCCTTTTCAAACTGATCTTCCAGAGCGCTGACAATGCCCGCATCAATCGGCCCGATGGTGCTGGATAAAAAGATAAACTTGCTTCCATCGGCGGCCATTGCCAGAGACGACCAGACCAGCATCAGTAAAACCGTTAATCTCCCGACCCATACTTTCATTTTCATACCTCCTTGTTTTTATGGATTGTGCTGCAATGATTTGAATGACAATTACGTTGAACACCTTTCATCCGGATATATTCCACACCCAAATGTCAGTAAAGACATAAACGATATGGCGCAAAATTTCAAGGTAATAATCCTGATCGAATTGCCTCAAATAAAATGTTACCGAAGGGATGAATAAAAAGGATACGTTGACTCATAAACCGATGTTACCGAGAAAGATTCGGAAACGGAGGTTAAATTATGAGTCCCAAGTCGAAGGAAGAAT
>Ga0209202_1000032_pt1 | contig 212777 bp, 171 predicted proteins | sample AD_UKC032_MetaG_FD_184416 | JGI IMG/M metagenome (GOLD analysis project Ga0209202, IMG submission 184416) | Active sludge microbial communities of municipal wastewater-treating anaerobic digesters from USA - AD_UKC032_MetaG (SPAdes) (version 2) | ecosystem: Engineered > Bioreactor > Anaerobic... | reverse complement strand
GTGGCGCAGTTGGCTAGCGTATCCCGACCCAACAGGGTCGGGAGGGTCGGAAGTGGAGGAAGCTGCTCCTTGATGTAAATAGTTCTTTTAGTATTTTCGGGGCGTGGCGCAGTTGGCTAGCGTATCCCGACCCAACAGGGTCGGGAGGGTCGGAAGTGGAGGATGCTGCTCCTTGATGTAAATAGTTCTTTTAGTATTTTCGGGGCGTGGCGCAGTTGGCTAGCGTATCCCGACCCAACAGGGTCGGGAGGGTCGGAAGTGGAGGATGCTGCTCCTTGATGTAAATAGTTCTTTTAGTATTTTCGGGGCGTGGCGCAGTTGGCTAGCGTACCCCGACCCAACAGGGTCGGGAGGGTCGGAAGTGGAGGAAGCTGCTCCTTGATGTAAATAGTTCTTTTAGTATTTTCGGGGCGTGGCGCAGTTGGCTAGCGTACTTGCATGGGGTGCAAGGGGTCGGAAGTTCGAGTCTTCTCGCCCCGACATTTTTCAAAAGGTGATTCTTTTCAGGGTCACCTTTTGTGTCTCTAGCGAGATTAGACATGAAACAATTCTATGTTTATATTCTTGAGTCGGAAACGAATGGTATGATTTACATCGGACAAACCTCTGATCCGGATAAAAGACTGGCTGATCATAATCGCGGAGCAAGTCCATTCACCAGAAACAAAGGACCCTGGCATAGAATATTTCTGGCATCGTTTCAATCTCGTGCTCAGGCGATTCATTTGGAAAAAACTTTGAAAGCCTGGAAAAGTCCAAAAAAGGTCAGAGCCTGGATTAATACTCAAGTTCAATCAGTTGGCTAGCGTATCCCGACCCAACAGGGTCGGGAGGGTCGGAAGTTCGAGTCTTCTCGCCCCGACATTTTTCAAAAGGTGATTCTTTTCAGGGTCACCTTTTGTGTCTCTAGCGAGATTAGACATGAAACAATTCTATGTTTATATTCTTGAGTCGGAAACGAATGGTATGATTTACATCGGACAAACCTCTGATCCGGATAAAAGACTGGCTGATCATAATCGCGGAGCAAGTCCATTCACCAGAAACAAAGGACCCTGGCATAGAATATTTCTGGCATCGTTTCAATCTCGTGCTCAGGCGATTCATTTGGAAAAAACTTTGAAAGCCTGGAAAAGTCCAAAAAAGGTCAGAGCCTGGATTAATACTCAAGTTCAATCAGTTGGCTAGCGTATCCCGACCCAACAGGGTCGGGAGGGTCGGAAGTTCGATGAACTGTCCGGTGTTCGTGTCTCCTTTTACCACCCACTAATTCGTTTTAGTGTTTAGAACCCGGGACTACTCCCTTCCGGCACCATCTATGTGCCCGTCTCCTATTTTTCCGTTCTTGTCTGTTAGTGTCAGATTTACTGATGATTTAAAGATATAATACCGATAAATGAAGTGGAATCCAATCCAGCATTATTTCTTGTATTTTTTAATGAGTCTATCTATTTCCTTGACCGGAAGGCTTGTGTTTGTTAGCTTTAGCCTCTCAAATAGTTGACATCCATAGTCTCGATGTATGATGCCTGACCCAATAAGTTGTTCTACAACCCAAAGGCTTGCATGTACTTCGATGTTTAGGTCCTCAGCTTCCCGTTTTAGCTTCTTGTCGCCGGTAAGAATCATGCATTTAAGTTGGTGGGCCATCCATAGAACTGTTTTGTCTGTCAAGCCTTTAAATTGCCGTATTGTTGTGAATTTGGTCACTTCCTCAACCTCCTCGGAGGTTAAACTGAAGACATAGAGCTTCTTAGCCCTGATAAATGATTCAATTAACTCACGTTGGTCGGACTGTTCAATCTCATGGTAAACAAAATCTGTGGTTCTGATGTCGTAATCGAGTGCGAAAAACTCGGGTAAAGCACCAATTTTAATGATGTCAAAGAACACATTAGAATCGGTGATGATAAGTTTCATAGAAAAGGTTGCATTTGTTCCCTAAACCTCCACACCGAAACCCCAGAAAAGTAGGCTGCCTCATTAACACTGATTATCTCTTTTGCTAATGCTAAATATATTAAGCGGTTGAACCGGACCGGCACTTCATTGCTTCGGAACCTGCCGGGCTCTTTACCTGGTTCATGAAGTTTCCGTGCTTTATAGCCGATGATAAACTTTTTATAGACATAATCATTTATAATTCCAAGTGTTAAGGCCCTGGAGAAAAGTGCCGCAATGGAAATCCCCCACCTTTCCTTAATATATACCAACTCGTTCTGGTAAAAATGAAAGCGGTCCCTATGCAGTTCTTTATGTGCCATCTCCTCAGGATAAAGAACTGCGCAGGCAAACGCATGGCAGAGTCTTTCCTTTTTCTTTTCTTCTATGTCATCCGGGAAAGTTAGCGAATGATGGGCCAATTCATGAAGGGCGGTGAATCTTTTTCGTACGATGTCTTCCCCTTCCCGGGATTTTCGTAAAACGATTACTTTTTGTCCGTTAGATTCAGCCTTTAGGCCATTAAAAGCTGGGGGAGCATCAATTTCTGCGACTTTATATCCTTTATCCTCAAGCATTTCAACCACATCAGGTATAGGGTCGTATCCAAGCTCCCAATCTATACGAAGTGATTTTGCGGCATCCTCAGCATCTTGGATTGTGCAAATTGGTCTGGAATAAGTAAAAAACGAGGGCTGTTCATTCAGATTTAATATATTCTCCAATTCAAAATATCTTTCGAAAACTTCTTTAGCCTTTTCCTGCAATCCGACTTGTCCTGATTTGGTCAACTTGGACCTAAACTCTCTGAATTCCACGTTTACTAAATTAACCGCAACTGCCGGCTCTGAGTAGAAATAATCAACCGATACACCTAATACCTGCGCTAGTGAAATAAGAACAGCACTATCAGGTTTCATTTTACCTTGCTCATACTTATTAAGCGATTGTTTTGAAATGATGTTGTCCAGTTTATCCGCTACAGCTTGTAGCGACAATCCAGCCATTTTTCGTGCTGAGATAAGTCGATTTGCGAAACCGGTTTCCATAAGATGAATGTAAATTATGTTGACAAATATACGATAATATTTTTTATTGTCAACAAAAAACCTTGATCACCGAAATTTTTTGTAAACATAAGGAGGTTGAATAATCATGATCCGATTATTTCCCCGGGCTTGGTGAAAGTTTACTTAAACACAATCTTGTTAAGATAAAACACCTCCCGCTTCCCGTCGTTCCGCCTTACATTCTTGATCTCCTGATATCCGTAGGCAAGTAGATAGTTGTCGTACCATCGGGTCAGGTTCCCTTCCTTGTTGCTGACCACCCGGTCAAACGAATCCGGCAGTTCGATGCTGACATACTCGATGCCGTCCAGGGTCTGATCCCGGGAAATGACTTTGCTGCCGATTTTCCCGTCGGTCAGATAAGCCAGAATGATTTCTTTTTCGTCGAAAATCAGGTTGATTCGCTTCTTCAACGACATGGTTAGAATGTTGCTGATCTCCATGCTGTTATCCCAAAGCATCCGGCCGCTGGTGTCGAATGCACAGATAAATACATTGTTGTAGCGGTAACCATCAAAGACGGTATAATAGTGCGGAACCATATGACCGTAATAGTCGTAAGTCCAGTTTGTTACGGTATGGTATTCCGGGTAATAGGCTTCGGCCACCAGGATGAATTCCTGATCTTTCCTGATCACATCATGGATCAGCAGGCGGTAGTCAGAGGATAACTCCTGGTCTTTGCGGATGTTCCGGCTGTCGAAAATGGCCTGATTACCACGCATCTTGTTGAAGAAATTCTTGAAATCCAGAAAATTGTAAAAGCGTGCCTCCTTTAGTTGCTGCCCTTCCATCAGGCTGCTGAAAAAACCGGTGGATTCTCCCGCCTTGTTCTCTGTCTCGGTAAAGGTCCGGGATGCCTGGTTGGAATATGCACCAAGCAGCAGGATTTGCTTTTCTCCGAGTGGTACCGGTACAAGCTCGTTCAGCAGGTACTGGGGGTTCCCGATGTCGATGGCGGTCTTGTGAATTTCGGTGCCGTTGATGTTGTATCTGGCAAGCTTGAATACAGAGTGTTTTTTTGAGGTGAATGTTTCGAAGACGATTGTAAACTCCCCGCGCTGTTCCGAAGGAATGATGCTGTGAATGAAAGTTTTAACACCGGGTTCCGGGATGAGTTCCCTGGCAGATGGCTCACCAAATGTATTTATCAGGATGCCGGAGATGTCGTCTTTCGTTTTGTAGGAAAGTAGAATACCGTCCGGCAGCAGGCATCCGTCCACCAGGTTGCCTTTTTCGGCAAGCACGGCTTCAAAGGATCGAATCACGCCCTGGTTTATTTCAAGCAGGAGGGTAGTGATCTTTTTCTGGCTGCCTTTTTTACCGCTGTCCTGGAAACCAAGCAGCAAGGTGTCGCTTCCAGAACGCCTGAAAACGAACTCGTATTCTTCCCCCAGGGGAAACTCACGGGTGTAAACCTCCCGGAGATTCTGATCAAAGAGCTTGAATGTCCAGTAGGTAGTTTTATTTTCCGGTTCTTTTCTGACCGGATAAAACAACAAAACTCCCTTATTCCCGCAGCTTATTACCTGGTAAGGCTGACTGTCGTCGTAGACCGGGAACTCCAGCCTCAGTGGCGGGTCAGCCTGGGCAGACACCTGCTTTTCACCACTGATGATCAGTGTGATAAGAAAGATCAGGGAAAGTGTCCTCGACATGGTCTCACACGCTTATGATGGTGGGTTTAAACACAGACCCTGCCAGGTTCGGGGGATGCTGACAGGGTCTGTGTGTAACGCCGGAAACCGGCAGATCGTATCCAATTAGTGTATGGGAGTGAAAGAAGCATTGACATCACCCGCACACAGTACCTTCAGATTCACTGTATATGTGCTGGTATTGTCAACGGTCAGCTGGGGTTTTTCTGTTACCCAGTCGCCCACCGGGTAGGAGCTGATCATCTGAACAAAACGTTGCTGCACCATCAGGGCGTCCACCGAGTTGATCACGGGAACAGCACCACCGCTAACGTCTCCTGCCGTGAAGTAAATGCCGTCAAGGGTGATCATGCCCACAAAATGCCTGAGAATGTTCAACGCATCAATGGCATTTCCTCCTCCGGCCAGTTTTTGCGGTGAGGCCGAAATGGTATATTGTCCGTTGGGCACACCGTTGAATGTGTAAACACCGTTGGTGTCAGTGACGGCAGTCATCACCAGGTTGTTGGCGGCATCATGCAGGTGAACCTCGGTGGAGTCCATTTCAGTGGCTGCCGTGTTGGCATAGGTAATCGTACCGGTAATGGTGGCGCTCATGGGAATGTCACCCATGCTCAGGTGAACAACCTCTCTTCTCATGGCGGTGGCTGCATTGGCGCCACTCGGCCAGATCCCGTCATCATCGGTCTGAAAAGCTAAAATACTGTTGTCCGGATTCCTGATTTCCACCCTTTTAACCCCGTCAGTATTGTTTGCTCCAATGGGAATGACGCCGGCAAATTCACCCTGTATCCCGGCCGGGAGTTCTCTCCAGCTGGAGTCGATTTCCCCGGGTAATTCAGTATTCGCAAAGGTAGAATAAGCTGTCAGTGTCCTTACCTGATAACAGTAAAGCGGATCGGTAGTTCCCTGGGTTTCATTGTAAATGGCAAAGATCTTCCCCGAGAAGGCCGCTGAGGTGGCACCTTTGATAAAAGCACCGTCGTCGTCTGTGGTTGTGGTTCTGGGTGTGACAGGGATATCAAGGGCTGTGAGCGTTTTTGATCCGACAAACATCGGGGTGGTCGGCATCTGTGTGCCGTTGGGAACCACGGCTGCCCGGATGTTGTGCACCTGGCCGGCATCAAAACGGGTAGCATTGCCTGTGGGCTGGATAAAGAACCAGAGAATACCGGTGTTTCCGTTGTCGTCTGTCGTAAAGGCATTGGCAACATTGGTTCCTGAAAAAGTCGTGCCATTCCAGATATTGCCTGCACCGAAGCTTGTAACAGGTTCTGTAATCAGTCCCAGGTTCAGCCTTATGTCATAACTGGTATTCGGCATGAGGTTCGTGAAATTCACACAGATGGCAAAAGGTGTCCGGCAGTTGTTGGAGGAATTGGCATGTTTGGAACCGAAATACTGAGGAACAAGCTGTTCGTGAAAGCCGGGTCCTGCCAGGATGCTGATTTCCGGCGATAAGGTCACCAGGCCTCCGGGACCGGCTGCCTGAAGGATATAGGTTCCGGGGGAGTCAAACTGCAAATCGTTAAAGACTGCTTTCCCAAACTGTACAGACCGGGTCGCCGTACCCGTCAAAGTGCCGGGGCCGCTGAAAACGGTGAGACTGATATCTCCGGTAAAATTTGAGTCAGGTACATTGTCGGGCCGCCGGGCTTCCACTTCAAAGGTTGGTACAAAGGAGATAAAGTTGTTCCCGCTTTGGGCCGTTGCAGGGAAGTTGGTGAATTCCAGGTGATTGGCTGCCGGGAAGAAACTGACGGGACCGATATTGGCTGCCGTTAGGCCGGAAGCGCTTGCCTGCATGGTGACACCGCTTTCCACGATATCATAGAACAAATCATTGAAAGCCACAGTGTGGGTTCCGCTGAGGATGGTTCCCTGCAGGGTCCCGCTCAGGGTTCCGCTTCCGTTGGTCAGGGTGATATTGACGGGGAGATCGGCAGTAACGGGCGTCGGTCCCCCGCTGGCGTTCTGGGACTGGATACTCAGGCTGAATGCTTCATTCACTGATGGGGTGACACCGTTATTGAAATTGAGCAGGCCAAGTTGCACGGGGGTGGGGGCTCCGCCTCCGGTGGCATTGATCTGGATGTCGTCCAGCCAGAACTCATCGCGTGACCCGCTGCCGCCATGATCGGCAAACACCCAGCGCAGAAAGAACTCCTGCCCGTTCACGATGCTTACCCCGTTGAGGTTGATCTGGGGATTGGCATACTCCCATGAGGAGGTTGATGCAAGGGAGGAATAAAAGCTTGCATCGGGGACTTTGAAATAGTCCGCATTATCGAAAGAATAGAAGAACAATACCTTGTTCGAACGGGGCTGGTCGTTGTAGGCACCCACCTGGTACTGGATAAAGAGGTTGTCGATCAGGGCACCGCTGTTGTTCACAATTTTCAGTGTCAGGTGTCCGGCAGGCGTGGACCAGGATCCTGAGGGCAGCATGGCCAGGGCATGATCACCGCTGAGGTTCCATGCACCCCAGCCTGTACTGCTGACACCCTGTGTTGTCAGGGTATTGAAGGCGGCATTGCCGGTAGCGGGAAATACTGCGGCATTCATGGTTGCAGTGTCTGCATTGTCCAGAACGACACTCCAGCCTGATTCATCGAGCGAACCTGCTGCCGCTGCGCCTGAAAACAAGGCTTGCTGGCTGGCGGATTCAAAAGCCTGGGTATTGACCCCCAGCAGGCTGTTGTCGAAATCGATGGTATATGTCGTTCCGAGATTCTGAATCTGTAACTGGGCCATCAGGCCGTACGACATTAGCATTCCCAATGATAAGATAATCAGTTTCTTCATGATACAATAATATTGGTTGAACCTTAAGTTTGAAACCATAAAGGTACAAAATTTCGTAAAAAGGTAAGAAAAAAACGGAAAGGAAGTGAAGCTCCCCTTTATTTGGAGTCCTTCACTTCCTCAAAGTCCACATCGGTGACCTCCTCGGAGGAACCGGCGGAAGCCGTGTTGTCGGAAGGTCCCTGTTGTGCTTCCTGCTGCTGGCTTTGTTGTTGGGAAGCCTTGTACATTTCTTCACTGGCGGCCTGCCAGGCGGTATTCAGATTATTCAGGGCAGCGTCGATGGCTGCAAGGTTTCTGTCTTTGTGAGCTTCCTTCAATGCTGAAAGGGCGCTTTCGATAGGTCCTTTCTTATCTGCAGGAAGCTTATCGCCAAACTCTTTCAGTTGCTTTTCGGTCTGGAAGATCATGCTGTCGGCGCTGTTGATCTTATCGGCTTCTTCCTTCAGCTTCCGGTCGGCATCGGCATTGGCTTCGGCTTCGGCTTTCATCTTTTTGATCTCTGCATCGGTCAGCCCGGTGGAAGCTTCTATCCTGATGTGTTGCGATTTGCCCGTGGCTTTGTCTTTGGCCGTAACATGAAGGATACCGTTGGAGTCGATGTCGAAGACGACTTCGATCTGCGGGATTCCCCTGGGGGCAGGTGGAATGCCATCGAGGAAGAATCGTCCGATACTTTTGTTATCCCTGGCCATCGGTCTTTCGCCCTGGAGTACGTGGATTTCCACACTGGTCTGGCTGTCGGCAGCCGTGGAAAAGACCTCCGACTTACGTGTGGGGATGGTGGTATTGGATTCGATCAGGCGGGTCATCACGCCTCCCAGGGTTTCAATTCCCAGTGAAAGCGGCGTGACGTCGAGCAGGAGTACGTCCTTTACCTCTCCGGTAAGCACACCGCCCTGGATGGCAGCGCCGACGGCAACCACCTCATCGGGATTGACCCCTTTTGACGGGACTTTCCCGAAGAAATCCTGCACAACCTGTTGAATTACCGGGATACGGGTCGATCCTCCGACGAGGATGACCTCGTCGATATCGGAAGGCTTCATGTTGGCATCGGCCAATGCCTTGCGGCAAGGTTCGATGGTGGCTTTCACATAGGTGTCGATCAGTTGTTCAAACTTTGCCCTGCTCAGGGTTTTCACCAGGTGCCTGGGAATGCCGTCAACCGGCATAATATAGGGAAGGTTGATCTCCGTGGAGGTGGAACTTGAAAGTTCGATTTTGGCTTTTTCGGCGGCTTCCTTCAGGCGTTGCAAAGCCATCGGGTCTTTTCTCAGGTCAATGCCTTCTTCCTGTTTAAATTCCTCTGCCAGCCAGTCGATGACGGTCTGGTCGAAGTCATCGCCGCCCAGGTGGGTGTCCCCGTTGGTCGATTTCACCTCGAAAACCCCGTCGCCCAGTTCAAGGATGGAGATGTCGAAGGTGCCCCCGCCCAGGTCGAACACCGCAACCTTCAGATCTTTGTGCTTCTTGTCCAGCCCGTATGCCAGCGCGGCTGCAGTCGGTTCGTTGATGATCCTGCGGACCGTAAGTCCCGCGATTTCCCCAGCTTCCTTGGTTGCCTGCCGCTGGGAGTCGCTGAAATATGCCGGTACGGTAATCACTGCTTCTGTAATTTCCTGGCCAAGATAGTCCTCGGCCGTCTTCTTCATTTTTTGAAGGACCATGGCCGATATCTCCTGGGGAGAGTAAAGCCTGTCGCCGATCTTAACCCTCGGGGTGTTGTTGTCGCCCTTGTCAACCTTATACGGAACCCTGGCGATCTCGCGGCTTACCCTGTCATAGGTCTCTCCCATGAAACGCTTGATGGAGAATATCGTACGGGTCGGATTGGTGATGGCCTGACGTTTGGCGGGATCTCCGACTTTACGCTCTCCGTTGTCGGTGAAAGCCACGATGCTCGGTGTGGTTCTCCGGCCTTCGCTGTTTGGAATCACAACCGGTTCGTTGCCTTCCATGACGGCAACACAGGAGTTGGTTGTTCCTAAATCGATACCGATGATTTTACCCATATTGTGTAATTGTTTGATATGTTTTTAATTCCGTGAAAGCATGACATTGGTCAATCAGCATGCCAAAACGGTGTTCCCGGTACAACAGGAAAAATTGACACAAGCCGCAGGATGCAGCTCATGGAATCACTGACAGTTTGAATGACAAAACGACAGCTTTTCAGAATCCCAGGTTGAGGGACTGGATCTTTTGTTTGGTAAGATCGCCGAGTTTGAACTTTCGGATGACCTGGTAGCGGCTCGAAAAAATGCCAAGCACTTCGGCACTTCCCTCGGGAATACTGCTGAGGTTGGTGAACTGGGGCTTTTCCTGGATAATGCCGGTGGAAGGTTCAAAGACATCGAGATAGGTGCTGAATTCATCGGAAGCAACCGAGAAAAAGAACTCAACCACCCAGGAGTCGTTTTCTCCGTATCCTTTTTTTCCGAAGAAGCGCCTGAGTTGCGGGTCGGCCGGAATCCGCGCCTTTACCAGGTCATAGAAGAAGGGATTGGAATAACTCAGGTTCATTTCTTCATTCCCGTTCAGGGTAGTGGATTTATAGGCCGGGAAAAGCCAGTCCATGCTTTTGAAAACGGTGTCTGTTCCCCCGCTGAGCGGCAATTCCTTGTAATTGAAGCGGATCATTAACTGGTAGCGGCGTCCGTTTTTGCCTGTCCGCCATTCGACCGCCGTGCTTCCTTCCTCCGAGAAATCGATGATGGATTGCGTCGGTTTGGGTTTGTCCACGGTGAAAGGATATACCAGTCCTGTTTCAGCCATAAACGACTCGCCGGTTACGGGATTGTCGATCAGTAATTTATAAGTTCTTTCCTGGTTGAGCTGGTTGAGGGTATTGGCGGCGTAAATGGTCTGTACCGGATAATAAAACGGGCCTTCGGCTTTGTCAGCCACCCGCATGGTGTCGAAAGGAAAGGTCTTCACAAGCTGGCCGTTGGCCCATTCCTGGATCCTGACATCCAGCTTGTAGGGGTATTCGTTGCTGTCCCGGTTCATGGCCATCTGCAGCGCATCGCCTTCCCCGAGGAAGGCCTTGTTGATCTTGATCCTGCTGAGGCTGTCGTTTTGGTTGATGATGCCGTAAACGATGGTGATCGGCTTCCAGGTGCCGTTCACTTCAAAGTCTGTGGTGCAGGACTGGGTCAGAAGCAGCAGGAGCGCTGCCAGGCAGGTCAGTTTTTTCATAGGGCAAAGATAAGATGAAATATCCATGTTTTACAGACATCAACCGAAAATGATAATACACCTGGACATTCTCCCGCATGAAGCGGGACAGGCATCTAACCGTTAAAATCAAAATTATTTACACATAAAATTCATGTCCGGCAAACATCAAAAGAAAATGATAATATACCTCATCACCCATAAAGCCTGTTTATATTTTTCGCAATTTCCTCTTGACAATGAACATTTTTTTCGTATATTTGTGTAATATATAAAATTATGTTATATGAAAAATTTATCCTCAGTTCCAGCCCCCCCCCTCCCCGCACCGCGGATAATCCTTTTGCATCGTTTTTGTAACTGTATCCGTTTCATCATTCTGATAACGGCAGCTACTATGGTTTTTGAACTTCCGGCACAAAATCTGACATGCGGTGCATATCTGTACGGCAACCCCTATAGGATTTGCCAGTATGCGGATCTGAACCTATACGCAATTGGGAATGACCCAAATGGTACGTATCAGTGGTCCGGCCCCAACTTTTTATCCTCCCTCCAATATCCAACCATCAGCAATGTGAGTCTTGCGGCTGAAGGCACGTATTATGTCACCTTCACCGATAGCCAGCAATCGTATTATTGTAACTTCGATGTTGAAGTGGATTCTTGCTGTTTCGGTTCAGGTACTGCATCTTCATACCTTACCGGGAATATCTCTGATATCCTTTTATCAGGTATTCCGATTGAAAAACATGTGGCAGCCGATGACCTGATCATCGATATTGATTTTGATGATTTTGCACCTGAATACCAGCAAGATGGTTATGAAATTGTTCTGTTGAATAATATCAGCAACCAAAGTATTACAGTTCAGTCTGGAGCATCCCTGGAAATTGCATGGGGGAACATCCATAGCTGTAATGATCTTGTTGAATACGGGATCACTGTCGGGGAAGACGCCCTCCTTACATTAAATTACTGCTACTTAAGGGATGGAGCGTATATGATCATGGCCATGGAAAATTCAGGTCTTTCGATTAATCGTTGTCATTTCCATGCAAACGATGTTTCAATTTATTTTCCAATACCCAATGATCCGGAATCCTTTTACACCATTGACCCTTTTAAGTTTAACGCGAATGAATTCGACTGCGAGAACGAAAACGTCTATGGCCTCGGGCACAAATCCTATTGTGGAATACTGGCATATAATCTTGAATACCTGAATATTGATCCGATTGATAGCTGCACCTTCCACGACATGATGAACGGGATAGTGATGTGGGACAGTTACCTCAGCGTGCGGAATTGCACCTTCGAAGATATCCAGACATACGGTTATGTTGCTAAACCGACAGGGAACGGTATATACAGCGGCAAGCACCTTGAAACGGGCCCTGGCACGCTCAGACAGGAGGGACTGGGCAACGGCATCGGCAGCACGAATACTTTCACTGCATGCAAGACAGGCATTCACACGGCAAATACCACACTGGAAACGCAGAAAAACAGGATGGAATACGTCGAAACGGGCGTGTTGTGTGAAACATCAGATTATCAAAACAATGATATAAAAGATAATTATATTCTTGCCACAGCCAACGGAATCCACCTGTATTACAATGACCTGGCCAGTAACATGAATGTAAGCGGTAATGACATCAACATGGATGATCCGGGTGGGGCCTTTAACAACAGCGCCGGGATCAAAATTGTGGAGGATCTGGGTGACCACAGCAACAAGCCCACAATCCATGACAACAGGATATATGTTGACGACGGCTACCACGGCATATACCTGAATTCCATATCCGACTACGAAGTCTACGACAACTGGATCTATCTGCGCGACCCTGATGTCAATTTCGGCGGGATCAGCATTTACAACTGCTATAACAACAACATTTACTGCAACCTGGTCTTTGGTATGGGCGACGATCTGTACAACGGGAGTTATATCCCCAGGGGGATCACCCTTGCCAGTTCCACATACAATGGTATCAAGTGTAATTCGATGTCGGAGGTGTACTGCGGCATCAGCATGGAAGAAAGCTGTTACGGTTCGGAATTCAAAGGGAATGAGTTTTTTGAACATACTTACGGCTTCCGGGCGAATCCCCAGGGGAATCTTTATCACCAGGTTGATAACGGCAACAGGTGGAATGATTGCTATATCACTGAAGGCGCAAGAAATGAGAATTCTTTTACAAATTGGAAATTTGAATGTGAACTGGATTGTCCCTTTGAACCAGATGTTTGGTATGCATCCTATCAATGGTTTTATATCTCTAATGAAGATCCATTTGAATGCCTTGATTCCTTCCCTGATTGCATTTTGTTCTCTCCTGAAAGCATGGGGCAGCTTATCCTGAATGAATCCGACAGCCTCATTGCTCTTGGACTTATGCAGTTTGAAGCTTTTCAGGAAGAGATGTCATGGTCAAACGCGAGATACCTCTACCAGAAGCTTACAGGTCATCCGGGAGCTGAACTGACCCAATCTTTTCAGAGCTTCTACGATTCTGTTTCATCATCAAGTGCGGGCTTGTTCCAGGAACTTGATTTCCAGATCAGAGCCTTACTGAGAACAGATGCTGCCACTGCCTGTTTTATTGAAAACATTCATTTACTTTACCAGTCGACAGCAGACTCATTAAGGTTGCTCGACAGTTTATTCAGGAATGCAGATAACCCTGCTGACAGCAACCTATACCTGAATGCATTTCTTGAAACGCTTGACCATCTTCGCACCTACAGAGCAATGAAGGATGAATTGCTGTTAAGTTACATTGATACAAGACAGAATGTAATTGAAACCCTTGTTGCCGAAAATGAATCCCTGCCGGAAGGGGAAGTATTCGAGAGCAATGAAAAAACTGTCAATGCCATCTATTTGCAAAGCATTGCTGCCGGCATTGACTCCCTTACTTTTGACCAGTTAAGCACCCTGGCCACCATTGCAAATCAGTGTCCCGTAAGCGGAGGGAAAGATGCTGTATATAAATCCAGGGCAATGCTTTCGAGGTATTTTGACTTTTATTATGATGATGTCCAACTTTGTCTGCAGGACGGCATTGTTAAAAACAAAACAGTTGACAATTTTGAAAACCTGCCTGTCTCATTCGCAATAGCGCCAAATCCTGCAGTGAGTACGGTCATGATCAGTTGGACACAAACATTAGACGAATCATGTTCATTCACTTTGTATAATTCACTTGGCATGAAATCGCAAGAGGGGTATTTTTCCCTTCAGGATGGTTTCTTTGAAATTGACCTTACCTCAATACCGGCAGGAACATATTTTCTCCGGTTGCAACCACCCAAAGACTCAGGTAATACATTTAAGATTGTTGTTGTAAAGTAAGGAGGGATAAGTGATGAAAACTGCATTTTCCTTCCTGAACCTTCTGCTCATTGTCACCCAGGTTTTTTCCCAGAACAATCAGGATGCCAAAAGAGATCACCAATGGGTGATGGGTGTGCCAAACAATCAAACAAATAACCCCCCAGGGGCGATATTATGGGACTTTAACAACATCTCACCACCAGCAATCCTTCCGTTTAGTTACGATGACCATTATTTGGGGCAATCAAATGCATGTATATCAGACACACTCGGAGAATTGATATTATTCAGCGGAGGATTTGATGTTAAGAATAAAAATGGCTCAACAATCCTTAATGGTGATAGCCTGAGTTTCGGATCCACTTACATTGCTTATCCGCTAAACCTTGATATTTACCATGGTGTTGCGATTTTACCCTTGCCAGGTACTCCTAATACATATTATGTTTTCCATCAAAGAAGGGAACTCATATATCAAATAGGTGGTTTTATTTACTCAAATGAGTTATTATACTCAACAGTGACTCTAAATGAAATTACTGGAGAATATGAAGTGATCACGAAAAACAACAGGATCATCCTTGACACCCTGGCTTTCGGGTTTGAAATCACCCGCCATGCCAATGGCCGGGACTGGTGGCTGGTCCAACCCTGTCTCGATGAAAGCAGGTTTTACAAGGTTTTATTCACTCCGGCGGGAATTTATTCCGTGAACATGCAAATGATCACACCTCAATTTGGAAATCTGTACAATGATTATTTTCCACACACAGAACAGAATCCATCTACGATTGCCCCTGACGGCAGCTTTTTTGTTAAAGCGTCCTTTGAAGGAATCTCTCCTGTTTTCCATACTCCGGGATATGTCATTATACGTGTTTATGATTTCGACAGATGCACCGGAATACTATCCAATCAAAGGGCTGTCATCACCGACACCCTGCCTCCCTGCCATCCATGGATAAAACTTTGCATTTCACCGAACTCGAGATATCTTTACATGTCCTATTGTCTGAATAACCAGAATCCTGAGAGGGAATCAATGATCTATCAATATGATCTGTCCGTGCCGGACTTTGGGCAGACGAAACAATTGGTAGCCCAGTATGACGGTTTTTATGATTCAACTTGCGCGGAATATCCTCTGTTTCATACCATGCAGAACGGTCCTGATAATAAAATTTATGTGGATGGGAAAAGTTCCGGTTGGATACATGCAATTGAATTTCCTGATAATCAAGGCTTATCATGTAGTTTTATCCAGCGAAAGTTCTATTTGGGTTTTGGAATGACATCCTTTTTACCCCACCTCCCCAATTACCGCCTCGGTCCTATATCCGGCAGCGTTTGTGATTCGCTTACCGCGGGTATTGCAGACTTGAAACCAAACATGCCGGTATTTTCTGTTTACCCCAATCCTGCAGCAGATCATGTGCAGGTATCCTGGGATAAGCCTTCGGGAGGTCAGTGCGGGTATTCTCTTTTTAATACCATGGGCGCTGTCATCCGGTCAGGCAGTTTCCCGCTGTCGGGGCTGAAATACACCATCAGCCTTAGTGAAGTGCCGGAGGGAATGTATTTTCTTTCCATACAATCACAGGACGGGTTGGGAAACATAAATAAGATTATCGTTTTATACTGAATCTTAGTGAAAATGCGAAGCAATTTCCGGTTAGATTCGGTGATACCGATGACTCGGGATGCACATTTTTCGCATTCCTGTGTTCTTTCGGTATAAGGTAAGTGGATTGGATAAAGTTGGAATTGCTTACGCTATCTTATTATATTTCTCATTTCTCTTTGTCATATCCGCTGCCTCATATCTCTTCATTCGCGACTGGATGACAACAACCAGCATGCACTATTTCGGTGCCCGCCTGATCAGGTAAATTCCGAGCAGCCCGAAAAGCAGGTTGGGAATCCAGGAAGCCACAAGTGGCGAAAGGTTCCCGTAGATGGCGAAAGTGGTGGATACCTGCATGAAAAGGATAAAAGCGAAACTGATGGCGATGCCGCTGCCGAGGTGCAGCCCGATGCCTCCCCTTACCTTCCGCGATGACAGGGAAACCCCGATGAAGGTCAGCACAATAGTGGCGAAGGGAAAGGCTATGCGTTTGTGCTTTTCCACCTCAAATTCAAGGACATTTTCGGTACCGCGCATTTTTTCCTGTTCAATGAAACGGCGTAATTGTCTGAACTTCATAGTTTTTGCGTTCTCGACCGAGACTTTGATATCCGCCGGGGTAAAATTCAGCATTGTATCCAGTTTGGCGCCCCTTGTCAGGGTTTCGTGCAGGCCGTCGATGTGCCTGATATGGTAAGTGTTTAATTCCCAGTTGCTTTTCTCTTTGTTCCACTTGATGACCTCCGCCGTCAGTTTGTAATACAGCCCGCTTTCGTTGATCTTTTCAAGTGTAAAGCGGTAGCCGGCGTCTTCACGCTTGTTGTAGCCTTCGATATAAACAAACACACCCGGGCTGAGCTGCATGTGCATGTCGATGGAGGTACCCTGTTTGGGGTTCTTGACATAACGGTTCTCGAAGTTCAGCATCTTTACGTTGGTGTAGGGGATCAGGAAGTTGGCCAGGCCGAACGACAGGATGGCAAGGATCAGGGAAGAGATCAGGTAAGGTCTGAGGAAGCGGTTGAAGCTGATACCGCTGCTGAGGATGGCCACGATTTCGGTGTGGGTGGCCATCTTGGCCGTAAAGAAAATCACGGCGATAAAGGTGAACAGCGGGCTGAACAGGTTGACGAAATAGGGGATGAAATTCAGGTAGTAATCAAAGAGGATGGCTTTCAGCGGGGCCTGATGGTCAATAAAATCGTCCACCTTTTCAGAGAAATCGAAGATGATCACGATGACGATGATCAGGCTGATGGCATAAAAGAAGGTTCCGAGGAACTTCCGGATGATATACTGGTCGAGGGTTTTTAGGGCATCTCGCTGTTTCATCAGATGCGTTGTTCGAGTTGCGGAACCATGTGGTCTTTCCAGGCTTTGAAGTCCCCGTTGAGGATATGTTCGCGGGCTTCGGCCATCAGGCTGAAATAAAACGCGATGTTGTGCAGGGAAGCGATCATGGGGCCCAGCATTTCACCGCTGGTAAAGAGATGGCGGATGAATGACCTGGAATAGGCCGTGTCTGCGAAGCAGTTTTCGTCTTCATCCAGGGGACTGTGATCCGATTTCCACTTTTCGTTTTTCATGTTCATGATACCCTTGCGGGTGAAGATCATACCGTTTCTGCCGTTACGGGTGGGCATCACGCAGTCGAACATGTCGATGCCGGCCGAAATACACTCCAGCAGGTTGGCCGGTGTGCCCACACCCATCAGGTAACGGGCTTTGTCCTGCGGTAGTATGGAACACAGCAGTCCGGTGATCTCGTACATCATTGCCGCGGGTTCACCGACCGAGAGTCCCCCGATCGCATACCCGTCAGCAGGGCAGTTCATCACAGCTTCGGCCGAGCGTATCCTCAGGTCGGGGAAAACGCCGCCCTGTATGATGGGGAAGAGGCTCTGGCTGTGACCGTAGAGCGGGGGACTGTTGTTGAAATGATTCCGGCAGCGGTCGAGCCAGCGCAGAGTCAGGTCGAGGGAGCGGGAGACATAACTTTTTTCAGCCGGGTAGGGGGGACATTCGTCGAGGGCCATGATGATGTCGGCCCCGATAATCCGCTGGATGTCGATGGTGCTTTCAGGAGTGAAGAGGTGGCGCGATCCGTCGATATGCGACTGGAAACGGACCCCTTCCTCGGTGATCTTTCTGCGGTGGGCCAGCGAGAAAACCTGGTATCCCCCGCTGTCGGTCAGCATGGGTCTTTTCCAGTTGCTGAAACGATGCAGGCCGCCGGCAGAGGCGATCACCCCTGTTCCCGGCCGCAGGTAGAGGTGGTAAGTGTTGGCGAGGATGATCTTCGCATCCAGGCTTATTTCCATATCACGCAGGTGAATGCCCTTGACAGCACCCGTCGTTCCCACGGGCATAAACACCGGCGTCGGGATGATCCCGTGTTCGCAACGGATCTCTCCGAGGCGTGCCCTGCTTGCTTTGTCGGTCGCTTTCAGCCTGTATTCAATACCCATCTGCCTTCGCTGCGGTTCATTAAAAATTTGCCAAAGATACCGCTTATTGACGAATCCCCAAGCCGGCAGTGACCCTCATTGCGGGCTGCTTACCTTCTGTTCCGGACTGTACCCGGATATTTTATGTTACCGCTTCAAAGTTGGCAGAGTTTCGTATTTTTGTCGCCCTTCAACCGACAGCGGATGATATGACGCCTGATTTTTTGTCCCCCTTTACTTTTGAGTTCTGCCTCCTTACGCTCTTTGCCCTGTCGGCCCTGATACAGCTGCTGTATTTCTGGATTATCTTCAGCAGACTCGCATTCTACAAACGAAAGCCCCTGCCTTCGCAAAGGAGGCCGGTGTCGGTGGTGGTATGTGCCCGGAACGAATACCGCAACCTGAAAAAGAACCTGCCAACTTTACTCGATCAGATCTATGATGATTTTGAGGTTGTGGTGGTGAACGATTCTTCGGGCGATGATACGGATTACCTGCTGAAATCCTTCGCCGATCAGTATCCGCGCCTGAAAGTGGTTCATTTCAGGCAACATCTGAATTTCTTTTCGGGTAAGAAATTCCCCCTGTCCATCGGGATCAAATCGGCAACCCATGAGCACCTGCTGCTGACCGATGCCGACTGCCGCCCGAATTCCCCTTACTGGATTCGTGAAATGCAGTCCTGTTTCCGCGAAGGTACCGACCTGGTGCTTGGCTACGGCCGCTATGAGGCCGGTAAAGGGATGCTGAACCGCCTGATCCGTTTCGATACGGTATACGTGGCCATGCAATACCTGTCGTATGCCATGGCCGGCCTGCCTTACATGGGAGTTGGACGTAACATTGCCTATAAAAAATCACTCTTCTATAAGGCCGGTGGTTTTGTTTCCCATTACAGGATCCCTTCGGGCGATGACGACCTCTTTGTGAACCAGGTGGCTAAAAAAAGCAATACCCGGGTATCTTTCATTCCGGAAAGTCATACGGTTTCCACGGCTAAAAATACCCTCACCGGATGGTTTTATCAGAAAAGAAGGCATTTTGGCACCGGACGCTATTACAAGAAAAAGCACAAGTTTTTACTTTCATTTTACTACCTGAGCCTGCTGCTGTTTTATGCCCTGTTTATTGTTTTGATTTTCAGTCAATACAATATTTACCTCCTGCTTTCCATTTTCCTTATCAGGATGTTCTCTGCCCTTTTCCTGTTTAAAAAGTGCATGTTACGTCTTGAAGAGCGGAATTTATTAGTATATTTGCCTGTATTTGAACTGTTCTTCCTGTTTTTCAACCCTCTGGTCTCATTATCAGCATATATCTTTAAAGAGCAGCGATGGAAGTGATTTCCCACCTTACTGAAAAAGCAATCCGCGATTACAAACTGGTGCAACTGGCATTGAACAACGGAGATCAGGGCGCTTATGCGGAGCTGATGCATCATTACAGGGATTCACTCTATTTCATGCTGTTGAAAATGACCAATGATCCCACCGATGCCGATGATCTGACCATCGAAGCCTTCGGCAAGGCCTTCAAGAACCTGCATCAGTATACACCCGAGTTCGCCTTCAGTACCTGGCTGTTCAAGATCGCTTCCAACAACTGCATCGATTTCATCAGGAAAAGGAAAAAGAATACCTTTTCGCTCGACCAGTCCCTGAACTATGAAGATGACGGGGAGGACATGGCCAGCAAGCTGCCTTCCTCTGTGCCCGATCCTGAGGAAAGTATTATTAAAAAACAGAAGATCAAGCTGATGCGGCAAGTGGTTGAAAAACTGAAGCCACATTACCGTAAACTGGTGGAAATGAGATATTTTCAGGAGCTTTCCTATGAGGAGATTGCCACCGAACTCAACCTGCCGCTTGGAACAGTAAAAGCCCAGCTTTTCAGGGCGAGGGAATTCCTTTACCAGATACTGAAAAATTCCCAGGAAAAAATTTAAACATAATGTATTGCATATGAAAACCAGGCACTTCACTATCATCATGGCATTCCTGCTTGCTTTCGGCTGGGGATGCAAGCAAAAGGAGATTGAGGGTTTGCAGGAGGACAACAAACGCCTTGCGGCTGAAACCCTGAAGAAGGATTCAACCATCCAGTTACTTTTTCAGGCCTTCAACGAGATTGAGGACAACCTCGACCTGATCAAAGCCAAGCAGGCAGTGATCTCGCAGAATGCGAAAGACAATCCCGAAATGGGCAGCAATGCCAGGGACAGGATCAACGAGGACATCCAGGTGATCAATGAACTCATGATCAAGAACAAGCGGACCATTGCCCTGCTGAACAAGAAACTCAAGGAAGCCAACCTGAGGATTGCTGAGTTTGAGAAAGTGGTTGACCGCATGACCCGGCAGATCGAAGAAAAGGAAATTGAGATCAACGGATTGAAAGAGGAATTGGTGAAGATGAATTTTAAGGTGGAGGAACTCAATGCGAGGGTCGATACCCTGACGGAGGAAGGACGCATCAAGGATGAGATCATACAGGCCAGGGTATCTGAACTGAACACGGCTTGGTATGTTTACGGCAGCTCAAAGGAACTGAGGGAGAAAGGCATTATCACCAAGACGGGAGGATTTATCGGTATCGGCAAGGACAAGAAACTGGGTGCCGATTTCGATCATTCTTACCTGACGAAGATCGACATCACAAAGTTTTCGGAACTTCCGCTAAACTGCAAAAAGGCCAAAATGATCACCTCCCATCCGGGCGACAGTTACCGCTTCGAAGGGGGGCCCAAAAAGGTGGACAAGCTCGTGATCACCAATGCTGCAAAATTCTGGGAAACTTCCAAGATCCTGGTGATAGAGACCGAATAACAGTCGCAGGGCAAGGGGAAATACAGACAGCTTTCTCCTTCAGGTAATACAGCGGTGCACAGTGAGGAAGTCCTGCCGGAATTCCCATAGATACCCTTGCTTTGCCGGAGTAAACAATTGACAAAAGATGAGCTTAAACGATTTTCAACAGGCTGTTCTGGCAGGGATTCCCCTATCCCTGCCAGAAAAGAAGGCCTGGGATGATACGGTGAATCATGCACCAAAACGGAAAGACATTCTCAGCATGGAAGAGAAGAAGCTGGCGGTACGCAATGCGCTGCGTTACTTCCATCCGCGTCATCATGCCCAGCTGGCTCCGGAGTTCCTGCAGGAGTTGCATGATTACGGCAGGATATACATGTACCGTTTCCGGCCCGATTATCCCATTTATGCCCGGCCCATCAGCGAGTATCCGCATCGTTCCGTACAGGCGGCGGCCATCATGCTGATGCTTTCGAACAACCTCGATCCCCGGGTTGCCCAGCATCCGAACGAACTGATCACATACGGAGGCAACGGTGCGGTCTTTCAGAACTGGGCCCAGTACCTGCTGAGCATGCAATACCTTGCGGAGATGACAGATGAGCAGACCCTGGTGATGTATTCCGGGCATCCGCTCGGTTTGTTCCCTTCTCACCCCGAGGCACCGCGCGTTGTGGTAACCAACGGAATGATGATTCCGAATTATTCCAAACCCGACGACTGGGAGCGTTATAATGCCTTGGGTGTGACCCAGTACGGCCAGATGACGGCCGGGTCTTATATGTATATTGGTCCCCAGGGTATCGTGCACGGCACCACCATCACGGTGCTGAATGCCGGCCGTTTACACGGAGACGGAAAGCTGGCGGGTAAGGTGTTCGTCACTTCCGGACTGGGCGGTATGAGTGGTGCCCAGGCAAAGGCTACTGTCATTGCAGGAGCCATCGGCGTAATCGCGGAGATCAATCCGCGCGTGATCCGTACCCGGCACAGCCAGGGTTGGGTGGATGAAGTGTTTGACGATCTGGATGCTTTAATGCAGCGGATTGAAACTGCCAGACTGGCAGAGGAAGCCGTTTCGCTTGCTTACCAGGGCAATATCGTCGACCTCTGGGAAAAGCTCGCCGCGGAAAATGTAAAAGTGGAACTGGGTTCCGACCAGACTTCCCTGCACAATCCCTGGGCCGGGGGCTATTACCCCGCAGGGCTCAGCTTCGGGGAGTCGAACCGGATGATGGTGTCCGATCCTGAAGGCTTCAGGCAGCAGGTGAAATCATCGCTGATCCGCCAGGTGAATGCCATCAAAACCATGACGGCGCGCGGCATGTATTTCTGGGATTACGGCAATGCTTTTTTACTCGAGGCAGGCAGGGCCGGAGCAGATATATTCAAAGCAGACGGCAGCTTTATTTACCCTTCCTACGTGGAAGACATCATGGGTCCGATGTGCTTCGATTATGGCTTTGGCCCCTTCCGGTGGGTGTGTACCTCCGGAAGGCCGGAGGACCTCGAAACCACTGATCGTATTGCCGCAGAAACCCTGCAACAAATGAGCATGCAGGCTCCTCCTGAGATCAGGCAGCAGTTGGACGACAACCTGCAGTGGATCAGGGCAGCCGGTGAAAACAAGCTGGTGGTGGGTTCCCAGGCAAGGATACTGTATGCCGACAGTGAGGGAAGGATACGGATAGCGGAAGCATTCAACCGTGCCATTGCAGCGGGAAGAATCTCAGCCCCCGTAGTGCTTGGCCGCGACCATCACGATGTTTCCGGCACGGATTCCCCTTACCGTGAAACGGCAAACATCTATGACGGATCACGTTTTACAGCTGACATGGCTGTTCAGAATGTGATCGGAGATGCCTTCCGCGGCGCTACCTGGGTATCGCTGCATAATGGGGGCGGCGTCGGCTGGGGTGAAGTGATCAACGGAGGCTTCGGAATGCTGCTCGACGGCAGCCCGGAAGCTTCCAGACGCCTGCACAACATGCTTTTCTGGGATGTCAACAACGGGATCGCCCGCAGAAGCTGGGCAAGAAACCCGAATGCGGACTTCGCCATCCGCAAAGCCATGGAAAAGGAGCCCCTGCTGAAAGTGACACTTCCCGCAAGTGTGAATGACGAAGTGATCGAAGGATTGTTCTAAGCGTCCCGGCCTCTTTAGCGCCTGATCTTGACGATCTTGCTCCTGTGGTCATTCCCTGCTTCAAGGATATAAACTCCGGGGCTCAGCATCGCGGTGGAAATTTCCAGTTCATGCGTGCCGGGTAACATTCCCGTGTAGGTCTTGTCAAATACCTCCATGCCGGCCGGGGTGAGGATGCGCACCCGGAACCCGCTGGTGGCGGACTTTGTGAACCTCAGACTCAGGACATCCCCGAATGGATTGGGGAATACCTCCAGTCCGCTGACTGGATCAGTTTCTTCCAGACCGGCCGCGCTGTGAATGCGGAAAGCATGTGTCACATGGTTGCCGAACTGGTCGCCTTCGCCTATCAGGGCGCCGGTGGAATCCAGCAGCTGGTAATAGCCGTATCCCTGCGTGCAGCAGAGTCCGTTGCCGCCTGCATCAAAGACAGTGAAAGTATAGCATCCGCCCGTGGGAATCTGGATCGGAAAAGTGAGCAGGGTGTTGGCCTGGGTGATGACACCTGAAGAAGTGAGCAGTCCGCCTGTCTCATCCCTGATCTCCCAGGTGGTTTCCTGGGGGTTGTTGTCGGTCCTGAGGCTGAGCTGCATTTTACGGTACACGGTCGGCGCTTTTGGGAAATTCACCGTAACACTGTTGTTCTTAACATACTCATCGGCCTGGCCGTTGGGATCTTCGGCCGTAACCACCAGGGAATTCTGGTCTGCCAGGGCGAACATGAATTCAGGAATGGTGATCCTGGTTTTTTCCCAGGATGCAAGATTGCCTGTCCAGGCATAGGTCTGAGCCGGTTCACCGTTCACGGAATACCTGATATTGAGGCTTGTGAGGGGCTGGCTGCCGTTGTTGCGTATGGTGACCGCGGGGCTCAGTTTCATGGAGCAGGCATTCAGCGGAACTTCTTCCACCCTGAGGATGGCGGCATCCCTTGAATAAACAGGGATCAGGGGTGTGGAGGAACTGTTGACTGCCTGGCGGACATTTTTATCGGAATTATTCTGCACGAAGGCTACAGCTGCAACCTCGACAGGATTATACACATTGGCGAAAGCCCAGGCATAATCAAGCACGACATAATCGCCTGCGGTCCATGAAGCCGGCAGGACGGTTCCGTTTTTACCCGGAAGCAGTTTCTTCATTACATTGTAGAAGTCTTTTTCTCCGTTGCCTCCCGGCGCTGAATTAAAATGAATGTGTTTTTCGATCACGGCCAGATGGGCTACCAGGCTGCCTGCATCGGGATCGGTGGCATGGATCAGCAGGCTCAGGTAAACGCTGTCGTTTGAAGGGGGAATGTACTGGTACAGTTGCATTTCGTAAGGGGATGGCACAGCCCAGGCAGCATCTATCTTAGCCTGGGTAAGATTGGAAGGTGCTCCGGAATAAGCGGATCCGTTTACCACGGCGCCGTCCATCCTGCAATAAGGAACCCCTGAAACCTGGTAATAGGTGACCCTGGCAGCTGCATCCTGCGGATTTTGGGCATTCATGGGATCGGTACCCGGCCAGTTCGTATGGTATTTAATGGATGTGATCTTAGTGGCATTGGCTGCCAGCAAGGCATCAAATGCCGGGTTTTGCGACGCACAGGGACCACAGCTGGCATTGGTGAATTCTTCTGCCAGCACCAGACGCTGGGATTCCTGCTGGGCATGGATTGCGGTAAAACCAAAGAACCAGGTAATGAAGGACAGAAACAGATACTTCATGACATATACGTATTTAGATTTGACATAAAACAGACGTTCACAAAGACATAAACTACGGGAAAATGTTGCCCTGCTGTGCTGAAAGTGAAGTCAGGGGAATTACTTGGTAAGACTGAGTTTCTTGGTAAGCAGGGTGTTACCGGTGAACAACTTGATAAAATAGATGCCCGGGGTCCAGGTTTCGCCGTTCAGGTCGATGGTATGGCTTCCGGCCGTAAAGAGGACTTTATCCATAAAATAAACCGTCTGGCCCACTTCATTCAGTACACGAAGTGTAATGTTTTGATCTGTAGGAAGGTACAAGCTGATGGTGGCTGTATTGTCGAAGGGATTGGGAAAGACCTGGAAGTCGCCGATGCTTTCCTGTTCTTTGGTTCCGAGACTCATATCTACTTTCACGGGAACCATGACTTCATTTTCAAAAGTTCCGCCTTCCCAGAAGACTTGTTTGTTCTGGTCTTTGATCCGGACATATCCCTTGCCGTATTTTCCGTGGACACCGTCGCCGGCCGCATCGTAGAAGACCAGGTCGTAGCATCCTTCATCAGGAAGGGTGATGTCGTGGGAGTAAAGCGTATGGGCGCCGGCGTAGGGACCACCCTGGGCGATGATACCTCCGGCACTGCTGATGATTTTCCATGTGGTTTCACCCGGGTATGCATCGGTGAGCAGGTCGATCGTAATTTGGGGGCCGACGGTGAAACCGGCATCGAAATGCATCACCATGGCATCATCTTCCGGCACGGCGTCTGCCTGATCGTTGGGTTGCCCGCACCAGACGCTAAGGGTATTTCTGGTGGAATGCAGGTCGAACTTCACTTTTGGAAGGCTAATGGAGGTGCTTTCAAGGAAAGCGAGGGAACCGTTCCAGGAATAGGAGCGGGTCGGGCTTCCGTTGACGGAATAGTAAATATTCAGCGATCTGAGCGGGACACCGCCCAGGTTAGCGATGCGTACTTCCGGGCCGAGGTGATTGTCGCAGTGTTGTTTTCCGGGTTTGTTGATTTGAAGGATGGCGGCGTTCAGCAGGTCGGGACCTTTCGGAGGGCTGAAGGCGGCCTGGTGGATTATTTTGCTTTGCCTGTCCTGCACCCAGGCCACCACGCAGAGCTGGCGCAGATCGTTCATGCCACGGGGCGTCCAGGTAAAATCGTATGCGATATTCTCTTCAGGGTTCAGGACGCGGGGCAGGGACAAACCTTCAGGATCCGGAAGCAATTTTTTCAGGACATGACTGAATCTTTTTTCACCGTTGGTACCCGGAGGAAGTTCGTATTCCACTGACTTTTCGACTACGGCCACGAAAACAGCCGGGTCTCCTTGCATTGCTTCCAGTGCCCTGATATTCACATGGATAAGGATGCTGTCACCACTTGCCGTTTGTTGGTGATCAAGGGTGATTTGAAGAGGCGAAGGCAGGTCCAGGGTTTTTTCTATGGCTTCGGCTTTCAGATTCACCGGGGCACCCTGGTAATGGTCACCGGTGAGGGATGATCCATTCATTTCACAGTAGGGAATGCCTGTAATCCGGTAAAACTGCGCCCTGGCATTCACATCAGAGGCGCTGTGGCTGTAAAAGGGATCCCCTGCGGGCCAGCCCACGTGATAATTCACGCTGACAACCCGGCCGGGATATTCCGACAACAGGCTGTGCAGGCCAGGATTCTGTACGGCACACGAAAGACAGGAAGCATTGGTGAAGGTTTCCACCAACAAAACCCTGCCAGACTGCGCCAATACACAGAACTGCAGGGAACAGATCAAACAGGCCGCAATCAGGCTTCGTTTCATAGCCGGCAGTTTATCAGTTTCCCGGAAAGCAAATGTAAAACAATTTTCGAAAGTACAAGCATTTTGCACGTTTTCAACCAGCCTTGCATGATAAGTTATGAAAAGCAGCTTGTTGATAAAAGAAAATATCAATACTTTTGTATGCTCAATACTTCATATTTATGAAAAAATTACTCTTACTGATCAGTGTATTCTTAATCAGTGCCTTCAGTCTCTCATCGCAGAGTCTCAGTCTGTCCAATGCCAGCGGAAGCATCACCAATGGTCAGACCATCATGGTTTCCGGCGATGCCAACCTCGTGCTGACAGCCTATGTGTATGTCACCAACAATACATCTGCCGATCTGGATGTCATGGTGAAAAAGATCGTGCTGTATGAGGTGCCCAATACCATCAACTACTTTTGCTGGATACAGTGTTATCCGCCAGATGTTTTTGTTTCACCGTCTCCCCTGACCATTCCGGCCAATTCAACTGACTTCACCCACTTCAGCGGTGATTACGACGCCTTGGGAGCACACGGGATTACCAAAATCATGTATGTGTTCTTCGACAGTCAGAATGCCAACGATTCTATTGCGGTGGAAATCTGGTTCAATGCCGGTACGGTTGGTGTCTCCAGTCCGGCGGAAGCAGAAGGCAGACAGTTTAAGGTATACCCGAATCCTGCCTATGGTCAGGTATTTGTTGATATGAACGGTATCGAAACCGGGGAAGCGATGCCTTTCCGCCTGTTCGACCTGAACGGAAGGATGGTGCAAGAGACCCTGATCAAGCCAGAAGAAACACAATCAATTGACGTTCAACATCTTGATGCAGGAATCTATCTGTACGAAGCAGGCCGTGAAGGGAATGAACTGCAAAGGGGACGATTGGTGATCCGTTGATTTTCATCAGTGTGTCAGTTGTTCCATGACACCTTGACGCGGCACTGAAAAAAAAGAGGCTGCCTCGCTTTTGAGACAGCCTCTTTTTTCGTGCTTTGGGATCAGATTCCGAATTCTTTTTTCAGGATATCGACATAATCGGTTTTTTCCCAGGCGAAGAATTCGACTTGTTTCAAATATTTGACGCGGCCGTTATCGTTGATCTTAGCAGCTCCTTTAACCGGATAGTATACAGCCACTTCTTCGGTATAGGGATCTCTTCCGAAATGTCCGTAGCTTGCCGTAGGGAGGAAAATAGGGTTTTTAAGGCCGAAGCGCTGGATAATGGCATAGGGGCGAAGGTCGAAGATGCGGTTGATCTTTTCGGAGATGGCTCCGTCTGTCATGGTTTTTCCTTTCTTGTCTTTTAGCTTGCAACTGCCGAAGGTGTTGACATAGAGTCCGACCGGTTCTGCAACGCCGATGGCGTAAGCAACCTGTACGAGCACTTCGGATGCAATGCCTGCAGCGACAAGGTTTTTGGCGATATGTCTCATGGCATAGGCAGCAGAACGATCCACTTTGGATGCGTCCTTCCCGGAGAATGCCCCGCCTCCGTGAGCCCCTCTTCCTCCGTAGGTGTCCACGATGATCTTTCTGCCTGTGAGACCGGTATCTCCGTGTGGTCCGCCGATCACGAATTTCCCTGTGGGATTCACCAGCAGGCGCATTGTATCGGTGAAGAGTTTCTGTTGTTCTTTCTTCAGTCCTTTTTTTACCCTGGGAAGGAGGTATTTGTTGATGTCTTCGCGTATGGTGTCCTGCATCTGTTGTTCGGCGGCTTTCAGGTCCCTGGGGGTTTTTCCGCCGGCCGGCACGAAATCGTCATGCTGGGTGCTCACCACGATGGTGTCGATACATTCGGCCTTCCCTTCATCGCTGTATCTGATGGTGACCTGGGATTTGGAATCCGGGCGCAGGTATTTCATCACTTTTCCTTCGTGCCTGATCGCGGCAAGTTCCTGCATCAGGCGGTGGGCGATTTCGACGGGAAGGGGTGCAAAGTTGGCCATTTCGTTGTGCGCGTAGCCGAACATCATTCCCTGGTCGCCGGCACCCTGCATCTGCGGCTTTTCGCGCTCGACCCCCTGGTTGATATCCCTGGATTGTTCGTGAATCGTGGAGATCACTCCGCAGGATTCGGCCTCGAACTGGTATTCGGCCCTGGTATAGCCAATTTTCCGCAGGGTACGGCGGACGATGTCCTGGATATCGACCCATCCTTCGGTTTTAACTTCTCCGCTGCATACCACAAGACCCGTGGTTACAAGGGTTTCGCAGGCAACCTTGCTGTCGGGATCCCAGCGCAGGAATTCATCCAGCAGGGCGTCGGATATCTGGTCGGCCACCTTGTCGGGATGGCCTTCTGAAACACTTTCGGAAGTGAAATAATATGCCATTGTAAATAAGTTTGTAGGTTAAAAAATAAGCTGCAAAGGTAGAGAAAATCCGGAAGTCCAAATCAATCGGCAGGCGTATTCCCGGTCAGGCGGCGGAAGACTTCCTCAAGGCTGTGGGCTTCACGGCTGAGCGACAGTATGGTAAGGCCGTTTGAAACGGCAAAGGCGAAGAGCTCAGGCCTGATATCGGCCGGGGTGCCGGATTCCAGTTTCCACTTCATATCTCCTAAAGCTTCCACCCGGCTGATCCCCGGAATCGCTGACAGTTGATCTGCCTGAACCTCCTGGTCGAGTTCCAGCAGGATCACCTGGCGGTTGAACGACATCCTTCCCAGTTCGGACGTGGCGGCATCGGCTACGATTTTTCCCCTGTCGATGATGATGACCCTGTCGCAGACGGCTTCCACCTCCTGCATGATGTGGGTACTGAGCATTACTGTTTTTTCCCTGCCAACGGCCGAGATCAGGTTGCGGATCTCAAGCAGTTGGTTGGGATCCAGTCCGGAAGTCGGCTCGTCCAGGATAAGTACTTCAGGATCATGTAACAACACCTGGGCAAGCCCGGTTCTTTGCCGGTACCCTTTTGATAAAGCACCGATTTTCTTGTGTTGTTCCTTTCCCAGTCCTGTCAGCCCGATCACCGCTTCGATCCTTTGCCTGTGATTGTCGAGTTTATGGATTCCGGCGACAAAGCCAAGGTATTCCCTGACATACATTTCGGGGTACAGGGGATTGGTTTCCGGAAGGTATCCTATCCTTTTCCGGACTTCCATGCTTTGCTCCATGACATCGAAACCGAGCACGGATGCCCTTCCTGATCCCGGTGGCATAAAGCAGGTAAGAATTTTCATCATGGTGGTTTTTCCGGCACCGTTGGGGCCGAGGAAACCAACCACTTCTCCGCCGGAAATGCTGAAGCTCACTTCATCGAGCGCTTTCTGCAGGCCGAAACTTTTGGAAACTGACTGTACTTCAATCGACATAGGCAGGGATCGGGGTGCAAAGCTATGGATTTCTTCCGAAACCTGGCATGTTCCCGGTGTTTATCCTCCGCAGTCCTTTCTGCCGGTCTTAACTTTCATCTATCCTCCTGAGTGAAAATATTTGTAGGTTTGCGGACATGGATGCAACGGAAGAAAGCAGTTTTTACTGTTTATCGAACGGTTTACGAATGGTACACCGCCGGGTTCCTGGTTTGGTGAGCCACCTGGGGGTCATGATTGCCGCAGGAACCAGGCATGAGATGAAACAGGAGCACGGTTTGGCGCATTTTACCGAACACGGGATATTCAAGGGAACCCATAAACGTAAAGCCTTCCACATTAACGCAAGACTTGAAGATGTCGGAGGCGACCTGAATGCATACACCGCCAGGGAAGAAACATGTATTTACGCTTCTTTCCTTCATCCATATTATGGCAGGGCACTCGAATTGTTTGCCGACATCCTCTTCAATCCTTCTTTCCCTGAAAAGGAAATCAGGAAAGAACAAAGCATTGTGGTCGACGAGATCAACGCATACCGGGACAATCCCTATGAGATGATATACGAGGAATTTGAATCAATGCTTTTCCCGGGGCATCCGCTTGGCAGGAACATCCTGGGTACCAGGAAATCTGTCATGTCATTCGGGCCGGATAAAATACGGCAGTTTGTCAATCGCCTTTACATCCCTGCCAATATGGTGATCAGTTCCGTGGGTAATATTGCAGGCAGGGATTTGTGGATGCTTGCAGAAAGGTATTTTGCTTCTGTACCTGACCAGGCAGAAAGAACATTTCCTGCCCGGCAGCAGGATTTCCTGGCCTCATCGTACCGGACGTTTCATAAATCACTGAAAAAAAGGGCTTTCCAGACACACTATATTTGCGGGAATCTTGCATACAGTCAAAATGATGACAGGCGCCTGGCCTTCTCCCTGCTGGTAAACCTGCTCGGGGGACCTGCCATGTCGTCGCGTCTGAATATGGCTATCCGCGAAAGATACGGACATGCCTACCAGGTGGAGGCCGGATACGCTCCTTTTCGTGAAACGGGTGCGTTTATGGTGTACATCGGAACCGATCATGAGTATCTGGAGCCCTGTCTGGATATTATGCATCTCGAATTCAAGAAGTTACGCGAAAAGAAAATCGGACCGCTGCAATTTCACAAGGCCAGGGAACAGTTCAAAGGCCAGATTGCCATTGCCATGGACTCCAGTCTTAACCAGATGATCAGTACCGGGAAGACATATCTGGTGTACGACAGGGTTGACACCGCCGCGGAACTGATCGGGAAGATAGATCGTATTACTCCGGAAAACCTGATGGAGGTGGCAGTCGAGGTGCTTGATCCGGACCGGATGTCATCCCTTACCTACCGGGCGCGCTGACAAAGTCGTTGCGGGGTGTGGTGTACCAGCGTTTATAGAAATACTTTTGAATAATGAATATGGAAAACGCGACGGAAGCATATTGTGAGGCCTTTTCCACCCCCGAAGATCCGGTGTTGAGGGCAATATACAGAGATACGCAACTGCACCAGCCTTTCCCCCGCATGATTTCCGGACACCTTCAGGGCATGCTGCTGCAGATGATCTCCCGGATGCTCCGGCCGGAACGTGTGCTTGAACTGGGTTGTTTTACGGCCTATTCGGCCATATGCCTGGCCATTGGACTGAAGGAGGGTGGTTTGCTTGATACTGTGGAGGTGAATGCCGAACTGGAGGATGTGATCCGGGCTAACATCCGGGTTGCCGGCATGGAGGACCGCATCCTGCTTCACACCGGAGATGCCAGGGAGCTGATCAGGCAGGGAAGGCTGCAGGGTCCGTATGATCTGGTCTTCATCGATGGCGATAAAGAGCAGTATCCTGAATACTACACCCTGGTGTTTGATCTGGTAAGAACCGGAGGTTATATCTTGGCCGACAATGTTTTATGGGGAGGAAAGGTGTTGGAAGAGGTAAAAACTTCGGACAAGGAAACCGGCGGCATTCATCTTTTCAACACGATGGTGAGGCAGGATGCAAGGGTAGTGCAGTTGTTGCTTCCTGTAAGGGATGGCCTGATGATCATCCGGAAGCTTGATCAGCCTACCCTGAAGGGGTAACGGGCTTTCCCGCTGAGTTCCTCGTTGGCCTGGATGATTTTCTTTCTGAGCCCTTCTTTAAAAGCGATCAGTTTGCTGTAAATGGCTTCATCGCCGGTCCCGAGCATCTGCAGGGCAAGGATGGCCGCATTTCGGGCGGCATCCACACCTACGGTGGCCACGGGGATACCGGGCGGCATCTGGAGGATGGAAAGCAGTGAGTCCCATCCGTCGATGCTGTTGGATGAATTGATGGGTACCCCGATCACCGGGAGTGCGGTCATGCTGGCGATCACCCCCGGCAGGTGTGCGGCCCCGCCGGCGCCTGCGATGATCACGCGTATGCCTCTGTCATAAGCCCCGCTGGCAAAAGCGGCCACCTTCTCCGGTGTCCTGTGTGCCGAAAGGGCGTTGATCTCAAACGGGATCTCCAGTTCGTTGAGAAGCTTGGCGGCCTCTTCCATCACACCCAGGTCGGAAGTGCTGCCCATGATGATGCTGACGACAGGTTTCATAAGGATGTTTGCATTATTCGGAGCGAAGATAGAATTTTTCCGCCTTTTGGGGGATGTGTATTCCCCGTCAGGGAAAAATATTCCTGCCGTATTATGCAAATCTGTCCGAATTTTAATATGTTTGCAGAAATAAGGTTTATCATGGATATGATCAGGGTGTGCGATAAGGAGTTTAAACCCTATCTGGGAGCAGCGGAGATCGCAAAGGCCGTCGACACGATGGCTGCACGGATCGAAGGTGATTTCCGTGACAAAAACCCGGTTTTCCTGGTGATCTTGAACGGGGCTTTCATGTTTGCCGCAGATTTGTTTAAGAGGATGAACTTCCCCTGCGAAATATCTTTTGTGAAGCTGGCATCTTATGTGGGGACCACGACTTCTTCCCAGGTACATCACCTGATCGGCCTGAAGGAAGACCTCAGGGGGCGAAATGTGATCATCGTCGAGGATATCGTGGATACCGGTCTTACGCTGGCCAGGCTGAGGGAACAGATACTGGAACAGGTTCCCGCGGATCTCAGAATTGCGGCCCTCCTTTTTAAACCTTTAGCTTTCCGTGAACGTTATAAACTGGATTATACAGGCTTTGAGATCCCGAATGATTTTATCATCGGATACGGCCTGGACTACAATGGATATGGAAGGAACCTCCCTGATATTTATCAGATTGGTTCAGAATAATTTATTTTATGTTTAATTTAGTCATGTTCGGCCCTCCCGGGGCAGGTAAGGGAACCCAGTCACTGAGAATTGCACAGCGATTCCAGCTGAAGCACATCTCCACAGGAGATATTCTCAGGGAGGAGGTCAGGAGGGAAAGTCTCTGCGGAAAACTGGCAAGAGATTACATGGACAAGGGGATGCTGGTACCGGATGAAATCCTGGTGAATATCCTCCGTCAGGTGGTGGAAGAGAACCGCTATGTGAACGGTTTTGTGTTTGACGGTTTTCCCAGGACCCTGGTACAGGCTGAAGAACTGGACCAGATGCTGGAAAGGGAAAAACTGATGATCAAGCTGGTACTGGAACTCGAGGTGAATGAGGATGAGCTCGTGAACCGCCTGGTAAAACGGGCCACAGACCAGGGACGCAGCGACGATAAACCGGAAGTGATCCGCAGAAGGCTGGAAACCTATCACAACCAGACTGAACCCCTGTTGCATTACTTCAGGAACCAGGGAAAACTGGTCACCGTCCATGGGGTGGGTACCATCGATCATATTTCTGACATGTTGTACAGGGAGATTGAGAAGTTTCACCCCTGATTACCATCATGGCTTCTTCAAATTTTGTTGACTATATCAGGGTTTTTTGTCGTTCCGGGAAAGGAGGGGCAGGTTCGGTGCATTTTGCCCGGACCAGGGCCAATCCCAAAGGTGGTCCTGACGGTGGCAACGGCGGACGCGGCGGGCATATCATCCTGAAAGGGAATGCCCAGCGCTGGACTTTACTGCATCTGCGCTACACCAAACACCTGCTGGCTGGCGACGGCATTCCCGGAGGAGGGAACCTGATGACGGGTGCCGATGGCAGGGATGTGGTCGTGGAGGTACCGCCCGGAACAATCGCCAGGAATGCTGAAAGCGGGGAGATTGAATGTGAGGTCACCGCTGATGGCGAAAGCCGGATCTGGATACCCGGTGGCCGTGGTGGCATGGGAAACGACCATTTCAAGTCGGCTACCATGCAGACACCGCGTTTTGCACAACCCGGAGAACCCGGGCAGGAAGGATGGAAGATTCTGGAACTGAAGATACTGGCCGATGTGGGCCTCGTGGGTTTTCCGAACGCGGGCAAGTCAACCCTGCTGTCGGTTGTTTCAGCTGCAAAACCACAGATTGCAGACTATCCCTTCACTACACTGCGCCCAAACCTCGGTATTGTTGCATACAGAGACGACAGATCTTTTGTGATGGCAGATATTCCGGGTATTATCGAAGGTGCCCATGAAGGAAGGGGCCTGGGTTTACGCTTCCTCAGGCATATTGAACGCAATGCCGCCCTTCTCTTCATGATCCCGGCCGATACAGCCAGTATCCGTAAGGAATTTGCTATCCTTTTAAACGAATTGAAAGCCTACAATCCTGAATTGTTGGACAAGGCCAGGGTGCTTGCCGTAACCAAGGCCGACCTGCTGGATGCCGAACTGATGCAGGAAATGAAAAAGGAACTGCCCTCCCGCATCCCGGCCGTGTTTATTTCGTCCCATACCGGCAAAGGCCTGACAGAATTGAAAGACCTGCTGTGGAAAGCACTTAACCAGGCACTGCCGGAATGATCCGGAACTGACCCCATGCCGCAGATATTGCAATACCTGAAAGAAATTGATACTGAAGTGCTGCTTGGAATCAACGGCCTTCACAACCAGGGCTGTGATTTCATCATGTACTGGTTCAGCAATAAACCGGTGTGGATCCCACTCTACCTGCTGCTGATCTTCCTGGTTTATAGAAAGTATGGGAATAAAACCTGGTGGATACTGCTGGGAGCCGCCCTGATGATCACCCTCGGAGACCAGCTGTCAGTGCATTTGTTCAAGAACCAGGTGCAACGCCTCAGGCCCTGTCACGAACCAGCCCTCCAACCCCTGCTTCACCTTGTGAACGGGGAATGCGGAGGGAAATACGGTTTCGTTTCTTCACATGCCACCAATACATTCAGCCTCGCCGTATTCCTGTTTGGTTTCTATATCAGACATTACCGCTGGCTGGCATGGGGCTTGCTTGTTTGGGCGGCAAGCGTTTCTTATTCAAGGATTTATCTCGGAGTGCATTATCCTGCAGACGTGGTGGCAGGGATGCTGTTCGGCAGCCTGACGGGCTATCTCCTGAGGAAGCTGACACTTTGGTTTATCAATAACCGTAAGCCCTTCCGCTTACCTGGCGGGGAAGCAGCCTGAAAACGCACACTTCACGAATGGCCGGCATGTTGTACGGGAAATCCAGACCCGTGTAATGCTGCATAATAATGTTCATGGCAGCGATCTTCTCATCCGGGTCTTCTATCCATTCAACGGTTCCGGTCATCAGCAGGCTGCGGTATTTCATACTGTAACTGCATGCGACTTCCGGATGCTGGTGCCTGAGAAGATAATCGGTACTGAATCCGATGCAAACCTGCGGATTGTTCCGCAGAATGTCAATCTTTCTGCCTTCGGCCGATGAATGCAGATAGACCGCCCCTTCCCTGTAACCGAAGTTCATCGGCAACAGGTATGGCAAACCGTCAGGATCCACCATGGCCATGTGACACACTTCACATTTCCTGATGATGTCTTCTATTTCTTCTTTGCTGCTGATGCTTCTTGCTTTCATTTTTCAGAAGGTGAATTTTTCGTTTAATTTATCAAGCAACCCGGTGACCAGCGACAGGATGATGCTGAAGGCAAGCGCCCACCAGAAGCCGTCGACCGTGAAACCCGGGACCAGCCTGGTTACCAGGTAGATCATAAAGACGTTGATTACCAGCAGGAAGAGCCCCAGGGTGAAAAAGGTGATGGGGATGGTGAGCAGCACCACCACCGGTTTCAGGAAAATGTTCAACAAGGCCAGGACGGCAGCCACGATGATGGCTGTCAGCGGGCCGTCGATATGCACCCCCGGTAACAGGTAAGAGGTGATAATGACGGCCAGGGAAGAAACGATCAGCCGGATAAGGAAATTCATACGCAACGGGTTTCCGGGTACAAACCTACACAAGCTTTCCCTCTTAAGCAAATCTGCCGTCCCTGCATCCACCGGGTACTCAGTAGGAGGTCAGATCAATCGTGTAAATGAATGCTGTGGAAAAATTTCTCTCCGGATGGCTGTAGTAAGCGCGTATGCCGAGTTTCAGGGGGGCGAAGAAGCGGAACAGATGCAGGTCGAAGAGCAGGTCGGCGACCGCAGCAATAAAGGGATTGTCTTGACCCCCAGTGTCAAAGGTCCGGAGGTAATGGCCTGATACGGCAGTGCTTACCCGTTTCAGGTACAGCAGTCCGGGCAGGCTGTAATCAGGGCACCAGAGTGGAAGGGCATAGGTGAGGGAGGCAGTGCCGGTTTTTGCCCCGCTGCGGCCGCTAAATCCGGGAACAGTCACCAGGTCGGCAAAACGGTAGGTTTTCGCGTCTTCGCGCAACTGGAATCCGGCCGCAGCACGTAAGTGATGGTATCTGTAAATACCTGGGAAATAGATATTTGCCTTAAGCGCAAGGATGGATGATGGATCTGTTTCTCCCGGAAAACTTTGTCTGTAATGGAAAACCAAAGACTGACCCAGCCTGGGCCCCATGTCTCTTGCACTGTACCTGAGGAGACGCCAGGCGGAAAAGGAGTACTCCAGGCTCTTCTGTCCGCTCAGGATCAAGCCGTGCGGGCTGTCGCCCGAAGGTTTCAAGTTTGTCTGAATGCTTCTGACGGATGGCCTGATCCCACTCAGAAATTTGCCTCTTGTCAGGTTGAGGGGAAGACTCAGCCCGGCAGTGAGTTCCCTTTCCCTGTATGTAAATGGAAGAATATTTCCCTGAACCCTGTAATATCCTGTTCTGTTCCCTTCTTCCCATCCGGCATCCAGTACGGGGTATAATCCCCTGTAACTGGCTTTGGAAATCGCCCTGCCATGACCTTCCCCCGGATCATAGCGATAACCCGCAGATAAAAACAGGGTATTCAGCAGGTTCTGGGAGAAAAGGCTGAAACCGGGGTAGAGGCCTGTATTGTCAATATCTGCGAACAGGGGCGACCAGCTGTGGAATTTAATCAGCTGCCTCCATTTTCTGTATTTCACAGCCTGAGGTTCAGGTGGTTGGTCCGGAAAATCGACAGGCTGCAACAAGCCTGCCTGTTGCAGCCGGCCAATAAGGTAAGGCTGTCTGATGCGATCTTTCCTGTCCACTGCCACCCCTTCCGGCCTATTGAGTACGACAGGACGGTATCCGTTGGATCCGTATTCGGAAAATATCAGTTTGCCACCTGGGGCAGGGGAGGGGTCGGTGACGCCGTAACGGCCTGCCACCAACAGTCTCAGTAGTTTATTACCGCTGTCGAGGCAATACAGTTTATTTATTGCATCATAGGCTGCGATAAAACATATCCTCTCATCGATATAACAGGGGTAATCGAGTTCTGAATATTCAAAACCGGTTAGATAACTTATTGTTCCGGTGTTTGTTTCGATTTCTGCCAGTGCTTTGCCTTTACCGGAGAGAACGATAGCAAGCAGTCTGTTACCTGCATCATGGAGGTATGGTTTGATAAAGGTACAGCCGCCTGGTGCCGGAATACGTTTGATCACCTGAAAATCAACAGTCTGGACTATCAGAATGGAGGAGGCTGAGGATTCACTGCTTTCCACCACTGCCACTTTGGTTCCGTCGCGGCTCAGCGAGGGTGCATACCACCTGTTTTTTCCTTTCGATCTGCGCAGCTTACCTGTTTGCAGGTCAAGGAGGCACAGTGCGGTGTAGGATCTGTTTTCCCACCTGGGGTCAGGGATCAGTTCTACCCAGCAGACCAGGCCGCCGCCATGGGAGATCCTGTCGGCGATAACCTGCCCGGGTGTATGGACCACCTTTTCCTTTCCGGTGGGTTCGATGCTGACCAGGCGCGGGATATCCCCGGGACCTGTCCGGTAGGCAATGACCGTTCCCTCGGCGTTCAATTCCGGGAAACGGTAATGATAGTAGGTTCCCCGGGGGCTTTGTGCTGGCCGGAGCGTTTGTTCCATCCGCCATGCACTGTCAAGTTCCTGCATGGCGCTTGTATACAGGCCACCGAAGCCGCTCCCCGAGAGTCGCTTTAACTTCCGGTTAAACGGATTTGGAATGAAAGGAAGGTGACTGACGGCAGCGAGGCTTTCGCGCCAAAGTGTCATTCCCTGTCTTGCCGTATGAACTCCGGTGATGTGATAGCCAAGACAGTATTTGTCCGGCACAAAGTCGCGGTAGGAACCGAAAACGGCTTTATCATAGGACCAGGGGCCTGTTTCGAGGAGTTGGGCCCTGAGTTCCATCTCAAAAGCGGGTGATCTTCCGCGTCCGCTCCTGCTGAACCGGGTTTCGGCCAGAACAGCGTCTCCTTCCAAGAACCAGGCCGGGACATACAGTCCGGTGGCGGCTGCAATGACCTGGTCACCGAAAATGCGGCTCAGCATGCCCAGCCTGCTCCTCCGTAAAAAATCCAGCTGAACGGAGTGTCTTAACTCATGAAGGGCCAGCTGCTCCAGCCAGTCCTGGGCATACACATCCTGTGGACTGACGGGGTAAATCTCCATTCTCCGGGGCGCCAGGCTGACCAGTCCGTTGGAAATGGCAGCACTGCCGTGAACGATCACCGGAAGGGCTTTGATGCGCCCGGGCTCAAAATCCCTGCTGATCAGCGGAAGGCTGTGATGCAGCAATGCGGCCAGCCTTCCGGCCTGGCTGAAATCATGGCTGTAAATCAGGTCGAAAGTGTCGGAGGGGATGTGTTCCCATTTGACGGAAGCCGGATCCTGCCCCGTATCGAAAAACTGCGCCCAGGCCTTTGCCTGAACAAGGAATCCAAGGAGGAACAGCAGGATGATATGACAGGGTAAAGCGGGCTTCATCAGACATGGAAACAAGCAGGGCGGCTTTTTGTCGGAACTGACAATGATAAAAGCATACCTTTGCGAAAAAAAAATATGTCTTCAAAGTTATTGCCTGCCAAAGTTACGACACATGTCATCATGGCAATGAAACAGCGTGGCGAGAAAATTGCCATGCTTACCGCCTACGACTATTCTTTTGCAGTTTTACTTGATGAAACCGGCATAGAGGTGATCCTGGTGGGTGACTCGGCATCCAATGTGATGGCCGGGCACCGTACCACGCTTCCCATTACCCTGAACGAGATGATTTACCATGCTTCTTCGGTGGTAAGGGGAGTGAAACGGGCGCTGGTGGTGGTCGATCTTCCTTTCGGGACCTACCAGGGCAATTCGAAGGAAGCCCTGAATTCCGCCATCCGTATCATGAAAGAATCGGGGGCAGATGCGGTGAAACTGGAAGGAGGAAGCGAAGTACTTGAGTCGGTTGACCGGATACTGTCGGCAGGGATCCCCGTCATGGGGCATCTCGGGCTTACGCCCCAGTCCATCCATAAATTCGGAACCTATGTGGTGAGGGCCACCACCGAGCAGGAAGCCCAGAAGCTGATGGCTGATGCCCGCCTTCTCGAAAAAGCGGGTTGCTTTGCCATCGTCCTCGAGAAAATACCTGCCCAGTTGGGAGCGGCCGTGGCCAGGGATGTCAGGATTCCCATCATCGGTATCGGTGCAGGCAGCGAAGTGGACGGTCAGGTGCTGGTTTTGCATGACATGCTGGGGATGAACACGGCTTTTTCTCCCCGTTTCCTCAGGAGATACCACAACCTGAGTGAAGAGATCAAAGGTTCGGTCGTTCAATACATCAAAGACGTCAAATCGCTTGATTTCCCGAATGAAAGGGAACAATACTGATATCAGTCGCAGAATCCTTTACGAGGACAATCACCTGCTCATCGTCAACAAACTGCCTTCAGAGATTGTACAGGGCGATCAGACCGGTGACCGCCCCATGAGCGAGGATCTGAAAGATTACCTGAAGGAGAAATACCATAAGCCGGGTGAGGTATTCCTGGGTGTTGTTCACCGGCTCGACCGGCCTGTGAGCGGGGTGGTGGTCTTTGCCCGCACCAGCAAGGGACTGGCACGTATGAATGCGCTGGTCAGAGACAGGCAGATGAAGAAGATCTATTGGGCTGTGGTTGGTAAATGCCCTGACCCTGCGAGCGGAAGCCTTTCGCACCACCTGTACAGGAACCAGGAACAAAACCGTTCGTATGTTTATGAACATGCGGTGAAGGACAGCCGGCCGGCGCTGCTTGAGTACAGCTTGATGTTTCAATCAGACAGATATTTCCTTCTGGAGATCAACCTTATCACCGGGCGTCACCACCAGATCAGGGCGCAGCTTGCTGCGACCGGCTCACCTGTCAGGGGCGATCTCAAGTACGGATACCCAAGGAGCAATCCCGATGGATCCATCCACCTGCATGCCCGCTCTGTAAGCTTCGATCATCCGGTGAGCCACAAAGAAATCCTTGTAGAAGCCGCTCCTCCTGAGGATGCGTTGTGGGATCACTTCTATCATCTATATCATGAGAGCCATGAACAACAGAGAAAATCTCATCACTGAATTTATCAGCCTGCCTGCCGTGGCGTTTGCCGGCGTTTCTTCAAATCCCAAACGTTTCGGGGCCGTGGCTTACCGTTCACTCAGGAAAAAGGGCTGGACCCTTTACCCTGTGAATCCGAAAATGCAAACTTTCGACGGTGAAGTTTGTTATAAAAGTATCAGTGAAATTCCTTTTCCTGTCAGGGGAGTGCTTTCCATGGTACCCGCTGCGGAAACGCTTACCATTGCAAAGGAATGCAAACAGCGAGGCATCGAATACCTCTGGATACAGCAGCAGTCTGAGAGCATTGAAGCACTGGATTTCTGCAATGAACAGCAGATCAAGGTGATCGCACATGAGTGCATCCTGATGCACTATCCCCCGGTCACTTCCATTCATGCCTTTCACCGCTGGCTGAAACGCATTTTTGGCAGGAAACACTAAATGACGGAATGATGGTGTTGAAATTGATTAAAGAAAGAATCGCGTATCCGCTCACTGAAATGTTCCGGGAATTTGTTTCCGGGCAAAGTGCGTTGGGTTTTATCCTCATTGTTTGTGCCGTCATCAGCATGGCCATCGCCAATTCTCCCTGGCAGGAAGGGATGTTTAATATCCTGAACTTTCCACTGCACCTCGGCCTGTCCGGGTTTCATCTGAAGTTATCCGTGCTGGGCTGGATCAACGACGGACTGATGAGTGTGTTTTTCTTTTTAATCGGGCTCGAAATAAAACGGGAGCTGACCAAGGGCGAGCTTTCATCTTTTGACAGGGCCATCCTCCCGGCTATCGCTGCCCTGGGAGGGATGCTGATCCCTGCCTTGACTTTTTTCTCCGTGAATGCGGGAAAACCGGCCTTGGCAGGATGGGGGATCCCGATGGCCACTGATATTGCCTTTTCCCTGGGATTGCTGTCATTACTCGGGAAGCGGGTTCCCTTATCGCTGAAGGTGTTGCTGACGGCCATCGCCGTGATCGATGATCTGGGGGCCATCCTGGTAATCGCTGTTTTTTATACGGCCGATCTGCATCTTAGCTGGATCTGGATCTCCCTGGGCCTGGTGATCATGCTGTTTGGATTTAACTATTTTAAGGTCAGGTACATGGCACCATATATTTTAGTCGGTTTGCTGTTGTGGTTTGCCGTACACGAATCGGGAATACATGCCACCATTGCCGGTGTACTGCTTGCCCTGAGTATTCCCTGCAACTTGCCTGGCCGCAAGCATTCCCCGGTGGAGAGGCTGGAACACCTCCTGCACAAACCTGTCAATTTTTTCATCATGCCCCTGTTTGCGCTGGCGAATACTGCCATTATCCTGGAAGGAGGCATTGATGAACTCAGGGAAAGTACCCTTGGGATTGGGATCATCCTCGGTTTATTGTTTGGAAAGCCTGCGGGGATTTTGCTGTTCTCTCTGTTTACCGTGAGAAGCGGTCTGGCTTCACTGCCGGAGGGTATCACCTGGAGAGATATCACCGGCATGGGTTTTATGGCCGGTATCGGATTCACCATGTCCATTTTTATCAGCTTTCTTGCTTTCAGCGACCCCCTGTTTGTAAACCAGTCCAAAATGGCGATCGTAACGGCCAGTGTGCTGGCCGCCGCTACCGGACTCTTCATCCTCGGATACAGGCGAAAAGCGCCGGGATAATCTTCTTTTGAGGGACACCGGCTCCTGTAGACGCTGGAAAGCACATTGCGTTCCTGTGTTTTTTCGGACTGCATAAAAAAAATCATTAGGTTTGGCTGATAAAATCCCGGGCCATGATGATGTTCATTTTTATACTGTACCTGGCTGTGGTCATTGGTTTGGCTGTCTGGTCAGCTATGCGTTCAAAAACCAACGATGATTTTATACTCGGGGGAAGAAAACTCTCGGGAACTGCACTTGCCTTATCGGAACGTTCGACCGGTGAGTCGGCCTGGTTGTTGCTCGGCCTCACCGGCGAAGCCTACCTGATCGGGATGGAGAGCATCTGGGTGGCGATCGGGTGTGTGGCAGGCATCCTGTTTATCTGGATAGTGATGTCGGGAAGGTTACGGTCAGAGTCGGCACGGACAGGCGCCCTGACCATCCCCAGCCTGCTTTCGAGGCGTTTTCCCGGGACAGCCAGACCGATAGGGATACTCTCGGCAGTCATTGTCATTTTCTTTTTTCTCTTTTACATCGCTGCCCAGTTCAAAGGGGCCGGGGCCGTGTTTGAAAAGACCTTCGGACTCAGTCCGGTCTGGGGGATGATCATCGGCTCTCTCGTCGTGATCATTTATACTTCTTTCGGCGGTTTCATGGCCGTGGTTGCCACCGACGTTTTCCAGTCCGTGCTGATGATCTTTACGCTGATCATCCTGCCCGTGCTGCTGCTTTTTTTTATGGCATCCCATCACATTGACTTCGTGGGGGGCATGAACGCCATTGGCGATGGATACGGATCCGTCACCCATGCCATGGCCGGAGGAACCCTTGGGCTGGCCATCATCAACGGCCTTTGCTGGGCTTTCGGTTATACGGGACAACCCCAGCTTCTTTCCCGGATGATGGCGCTCAGGAACCAGGCTGATGTGAAAAGAGCCATCTGGGTGGCAGCCGTCTGGACAGTGGTGGCCTATTGCGGCGCCATCCTGATCGGCATTGCCGGTCGTGTGATCGTTCATTCGGGACAGATCCCCGCGCTCTCTGAGAGTATGAAAGATGCGGAACAGATACTGCCGGCGCTCACCATGGTGCTGGTCAATCCCCTCCTGGCAGGGATCTTATTGTCGGGCGTGGTGTCCGCCATGATGTCCACCGCTTCATCCGAACTGATCATCTGCTCATCCGCCATGAGTGAGGACATCTATCGCCCCCTGAGCAGCAAGGTAAAAGCCGACAGGAAAATGATCCGGATCAATAAAATCCTGACCCTCGGAGTGGGCCTGCTGGCCTTCATCCTGGTCTTTCTGATGCCCGATACCATTTTCCGCCTGGTATCTTACTCCTGGGCAGGAATAGGCGCTGCCTTCGGTCCGGCCTTGTTGCTGATGCTCTTCTGGAAACGCTTTTCCAGGGCCGGGGTCTTTGCTTCCCTGATAGCCGGCTCCCTGGGGGCCGTTCTCTGGAAGGAATTCGTTTATCCGTCCACCCGCATATCAGAAATATTCGGCAGCTTTCTCATTTCATTTGTCATGGCAGTGCTGTTCTCACTCCTGTTACCGGAAAAAAAACATGCCGACATCTGATGCTTCTGAACCATACGGACTCCCGCAGCTGAATTTCCCTCCGGCGGCATTCCGCTTCGGCAGCAGCGGCGATGTCCCGACTATTTTTGATCCCTTCCGGAAAAAATATGTGGCACTTAGCCGGGAAGAATGGGTCCGCCAGCATATTCTCGCTTACCTGACAGATCACCTGCATTACCCTGCAGGCCTGATCTGTGTGGAAAAAAGCCTGATACTGAACAGGATGGCCAAAAGGGCCGATATCCTGGTCTATAACAGGCTGCACCGTCCCGCCATGCTGGTGGAATGTAAAGCCCCTGAAGTCGCTTTAACCCGGCCGGTATTTGAACAGATCGCCAGGTACAACCTGGTGTTCAGGGTATCCTTTTTACTGGTGACCAACGGTCTGGATCATTATGTATTCCACGTCAGTTTTGAAACCGGAGCATTGGCAGTTGCTCCGGAAATCCCTCCCTTTGAAGCACTTGGGTAGCGGATAGCATTCATCATAAGGACAACATGCCGGCCAACCGCCTGCAGCCTTAATCCTTCATCATCCGATAGATTCTTTGTGCAAAATCCCGCTTGATTTTATACCTTCGCTCCATTCTACGCAGCAATGAAGAATCTGCTTTTATCCTTCCTCACCGCCCTGATGCTGCTTTGTTTTCCGCTGGCCCGGCAGGCACTGGCACAGGAGGAAGGCAGAGAAAGGAATATTCCTGGCAGAAGCCTGGTACTCAAAGTCAAAGAATCCCACGCTTCCATGCTTGACATGCTCAGCGGAAAGGGGAAGGGCCTGGCTCAACTGGTCCCATCCACGACGGATATGCCCTTCACAAGGATCTTCCCTCATCATAAGCCTCCCTCTGAAGCGGATCTGAAGCGACAGCCCCGCCTGGTCGATCTCAGCCGCCTGTACCGCCTGGAAGTGCAAACTGAAACATCTTTGCCATTACTGATCAACAGGCTGATGTTCACAAACTTGTTCGAATATGTCGAAATCGCTCCGGTACCTCAGGCCCTGTTCATCCCAGACGATGAAAAACTCGGATCCCAATACTACCTTGGCAGGATCAGGGCTTTTGAAGCATGGGACCTTTGTGAGGGAGACAGTGGTGTGATTGTCGGTATCGTGGATTCAGGGACTGATCTTGATCATGAAGACCTGCAGGACAACCTGGCCTACAATTACAACGATCCTGTCGATGGGTTCGACAACGACAATGACGGCTTCACGGACAATTTTTACGGATGGGATCTGGGTGAAATGGATCCTGATCCCCAGGTGCTTCCCGGTGGAAGCAATGTGTCACATGGGGTACACATGTGCGGTATTGCGGCGGCAACCACCAACAATGCCACCGGCGTGGCCGGAACATCATTCCGCTGCCGTTTCCTGCCTGTCAGGGTGAATGATGCAAATGATTACTGGATAAAAGCGTATGAAGGGATCGTGTACGCCGCCGACCATGGTTGCAAGGTAATCAACTGTTCCTGGGGCGATCCGTTCACCAGGGGCAAATATGGGCAGGACATCGTGGACTACGCCACCTTCAACCGGGATGCACTGGTGGTGGCTGCATGCGGGAATTCCAACAGTGATGTGCCCTTCTACCCGGCTTCCTATGAAAATGTGCTCAGTGTCGGCGCAAGCGGTCCGGCCGATGAAAGAATGTACCTCTCCCCGTCTTATGCCAGCAGTTACGGCATTCACCTCGATGTCTGCGCTCCCGGAAAAGACATTTTCAATACCTGGGATTACCCCTATTTTTATAAGTCCCTGTCGGGAACTTCCATGGCCGCTGCTGTTACCAGCGGTGCCGCTGCCCTGCTACGTGCATACCACCCGCAATACTCAGCTTTACAAACAGCTGAATTGCTGAGGGTTACCGCCGATGTGATCGATACTGTCGCGGCAAATGCAGGTTTTGAAGGGATGCTCGGATCCGGCAGGATCAATCTTCTCAGCGCCTTGTCCGATACTTCCAGTCCTTCTGTCAGGGCCCTCGATCCGGTCTTCAGCGATATGAACGATTCGGTCTTTACGGCAGGCGATACCATCATCCTGTCTGCCCTGTTTTATAATTATCTTCATGCGGCAGACAGTATTACCGTTACATGCAGGGCTTTGTCCCCGCATGCGGTGATGCTCGATTCCATCCTGTTTATCCCTTCCCTGCCTTCCCTCACAGGCTTTGATAATCAGGGAAATCCCTTCCGCTTCCTGCTGTTGTCAACTGTTCCCCTGAACACTGTCCTGGTATTTAGGCTCGAAGTCCTGTCTGATGATTACCATGCCGTCCAGTATCTTGAATTGCCGGTCAATAAAGATTACCTTGATATTTCCACGGAGCAGATCCTGACCAGCATCACCAGCCGGGGGCGTCTGGGTTATCAGGACAACTATCATGCGCAGGGGAAGGGGTTCTGTTATCTGAATGATTTGTCTGTATTGTTCTCCGGGACTTTCATGATCGGAAACGCTTACACAAGGGTGTCGGATGCAGGCATCAATGCCACTGCCTCAGGATTTGACTCCGATTTTCAATCCCTCCTGCCTCAGGCTTCCTTGCCTTTTCCGGCGCAGGCAGATCGGGAATGGCAATGCGTTTTCAATGATGACCCGGCTGGCCTGAACAGCCTGAATGTGGAGGTGGAACAAAGGACGCTGTTGTGGGAAGGCGCGTCGAATGCCGGTTATGTGATATATGAATACCTGATACAGAACCGGGGGGCGCAGGATTTGTCAAACCTCTTTGCCGGGCTGTTCGCAGATTGGGATTTAGAACCGTTTTCCGGCTCCTGGGACAGGGTGCTTTGGGATACTGCCGGTAACATGAGTGTGACCTGTTCGCTGAAGAACGGGCTGTTTGCCGGGATTGCCGCGCTGAGTCCGGAAGCGGTGAAACATTATGCTTTTGATATGGACGGACAGGATGGGAGTATTTGCGTGATGGATGGTTTTTCCAGTCAGGAGAAATATAACGCTCTAAAAACCAATAGGTTTCTTGCCGGTTCTGCCCAACAGGGTAACAATGTGGCAGCCATGGTGAGTTACGGACCCTTCTACCTCCAGGCCGGGGACTCCCTGAAGCTTGCATTTGCGATGCTGGCTGCCCCGCACCGGCCGGGTCTTGCAGCAACCCTCCAACAGGCCAGGGACAAATACCTGACGGTACCGGGGATCTCCCCGCAACCTTCAGAGAACAGCAAGGCCTTCATGCTGGTACCCAATCCCGCGGATCGCATTTCACTATTAATCCCCCTCACGGATTGCCCGGGAAAGGTCAGCCTCGACATCTGTGATATGCATGGACAAGTCCTGCAGACAATGGAACTGAACGGGCTGATCAGAGGTACGCCATGTTGCATCCTCGATGGAATGAGATTTTCACCAGGGATTTATTTTGTAAGAATCTCGGCAGAAGGAAAGCTTTCACGGCTGAAATGGGTCTGCAGCCGATAAAATGCTCATGCTGCCAGGTGTTCCACCAGGATCTTCAGCCCGATCAGGATGAGGATGACCCCGCCTGCTATTTCCATGCTGTGTCCGAAGGTTCTTCCTGTCTTTTTACCGAACAATATCCCGATCATGCTTACCAGAAAGGTCAGAATGCCTATCATGGCGGATGCGGTTACGATGTGCACATCCAGGGTTCCAAAGCTGACACCCACCACCAGGGCATCAATGCTGGTGGCCACGGCAAGCATGAGTTGCACCCTGAGATCAAGTGGATCGGTAGTTCTTTTCTGTCCGGGCTGTTTCATTCCTTCAAGGATCATTTTCATTCCTAAAAGGAACAGCAGACCGAAAGCCACCCAGTGGTCGGCTTCATGAATGAGGATGGCGATTTCCCTGCCGATCAGCCAGCCAAGTACCGGCATCAGCGCCTGGAACATGGCAAACAACAGGGATATCCTCAGGGCCTGCCTGAAAGTGATGGAAGTACGCGCAATCCCGCTGCCGACCGATACTGCAAATGTATCGAAACACAATCCCAGTGAGATAAGAAACAGCGTGTACAGCTCCATAGCAATTTTAAGGGCAAAAATAAAAGATTGACGAACCCTGACCTGCCATTTGTTTTATTTTTGTCTGGTGTTCCGGACTGCAATAATTTTTTTCTTGCTCTTGCATGCCGGGACCGGTTGGATTTAAAATACTGAAAACCCGCCGGAATGGATTTTAAACAAAGTGTGAATCTTCAGGTCAAAACGCTTGGGACCCTGGTGCCTGATCCTGCCCAGCACCGGCTTGCCGTGCATTTTTCACCCTATGGCATGGGCATGTTATGGATGGGAAAGGAAGACAGGGAAGCTTTGGCTTTCCAGGTGTCGGAGTCTTCACAAATACTGGATTACGGCAACGATGAGGTGATCAGGGACATCGTTCGCTATCTGCAGTCATCGCATCCCTGGTTTACCAATGCAGCCGTTCCGGTCACGGCACTGGTACCCGGAAGCAGCTTTAGTCTGGTCCCCGAATCACTGTACGACAGTTTCAGGCGTGAGAAACTCATTGCTCCGGGACTGATTCCCGCTAATGGAGAAGGAACAGCCTCTGAGAAAATGACCCATGTGCCTGTTTATGCTGTTTTTACACTGTTCTGGAACTGGAATCAGCAGTTCCGCACGCATTTTCTCGATCATACCCTCGTACATGAGGATTTTCCCTGGGTAAATGCCATGCTTGGTGAAGGAAAATCGATTCTTGCAAAGGGTGACAGAGGAGTCCTTCTCCGGTGCACCGACCGGGTAAAGCTATTGCTGATGCGGGATGGGAAACCCGCTGCATTTAATACTTACACTGCAAAGACTCCGGAAGACTGCCTGTACTGGATTCTTTTGCTGACTGAACAGGCCGGGATGAAGCCTTCAGCCATGGCATTGGAGGTACTTTGCCCCGGAGAGGACGAAACCGCCCTGCTTTCATTACTGCGGGATTATTATTCTGTCGTAAATCATGCCGACAGGATATTTGCACACAGCAGGAACAGGCTGTTAAGGGGCATCCGGATTGCAGACGCTTTCCAACTGCTAAGCCTCACATTATGAGAATTATCCTTGGATCGCACCGCGGAAAAAGGCTGTATCCACCTGCAGGCCTTCCTGTCAGGCCCACTACGGATATGGCCAAGGAAAGCCTTTTTAATATTCTGTGGAATTACATTGATTTTGAAACGGTTCGTGTTCTGGACCTGTTCGCGGGAACCGGGAATATCGCTCTGGAATTTGCCTCCCGGGGTGCAAAGGAAGTGGTTACAGTGGAGTCACATGCAAGATGTCATCAGTATATACGTGAAACGGCGGCAGAACTCGGCTTTTCAAACCTCAGGGCTGTCAGGGCCGATGTGTTTGCATTCCTCAAACACGCCGGCTTTCCGTTTGATATCATTTTTGCCGACCCGCCATATGAGATGAAGGAGATCAGCCTGTTGCCGGAACTTATTCTCAGGGGTGGATGGCTTACCCAGGGTGGATTCCTGATACTGGAGCACGGAAAGAAAGTTGATTTTTCTGCCATCCCGGGCTTTTTCGATACCCGGAGATATGGGAAGGTGCACTTCACCTTTTTCAGGCAGGATGCTCAGTGATTCAGAATGTCGTCGAATACTGAAGTGATCCTGCTTCCTGCCTGCAGGGCAGGGTATTGGTATATATTCCCTTCCGGATCGATCAGTACATACAGGGGATAACTGTAAACCTGGTATTCGTGGATGATTTCAAAGGAATCATTGAGGAACATCACAGGCCAGCGGATGAATTTGTGCGTACGGATAAAATGGTGGTAAACGGCTTCGTTTTCATCGCAGCATACGTTCAGCATCACGAGTTTCTCCCCGTATTTGTCGAGGTAATGACTGCCGGCTTTCAATTCTGCCAGGCAGGATTCGCACCAGGTGGTAAAGAAACCGAGGTAAACCCATTTGCCCCGGTAGTCGGTCAGGTTGATCTCTCTGCCGGTCTGGTCGCTGAGTGAAAAGACAGGAGCGGCAGTGCCCTTGGCCAGATGCTCCAGTTTACTGATCATGTTGAAGGCCATCACGCGGTGCCCGGGAAACTTACTTTGATGGCAGATACGGTCAAGCAGGTAGCGGACGTTTTCACGTTTGTATTCCGGATTGTGGTATAACTCTCCCAATCCCATGATAAGAACCATTTCCCTGATCCGCTCATTTCTGAGAAGGCTGTCTTTACCGAGGCTGTCGGTCAGTGCGGAAAGGTCTTTTAAATCATTGACCGGTACAAGAAGATCCCGGGCCTGCAGGCTGCCCGATTTGCTGCTTAGGTAAGCCGTAAAAAAACCGGTGAAGAATTCCATGTATGCCGGGTTGTAGTAGAGTACCGGTTTGTTCTTCAAATATTTATCATAAATCACCGCGTCCGGCCAGCGATGTACCATCCCTTCAAGCCCCGCCATGATGTAATACAGGTATTGCGTGGTGAAATCTTCGCGGTTTGCCTGATACACGCCTGCTGTCAGCCCGGTAAGACTGTCGTAAAGATCCCTGGCCCTTGAGCTGAGGAGTGTCGCACTGTGTTTTGCCAGGAAACCGCTGTAAATGCTGTCGAAGGAAAGAATGATGCGGTTGGGGTCCGTATCCGGCAGCCTGGTGAAGCTGATATCGAGTGTCTGAGCCGTAGTGGGAAGGATGGATTCGTCCGGGTTGATGCTGTCGTTCCCCGCCAGGCAGTGATAGCGCATGCCGGGGATGCCGATGAAGTAAAACTTCCGCAGGCCGATCGACAGGCAGAGTTGCTGGGTGTCGCGCAGCCCGGCTTGCATGCTGAAGAAGCCGTTTTCGTCGATGAGGGCTGCGGCCAGTGTCACTTCCCGGCGGGTCAGCAGGTCTTCGTATGCACTCAGCCTGATGATCCTCTTGCGGAATACATTGGAACTGCCTTCAATGAATATGGTCTGTGCCATGGATCCGGCAACCGCCGGAAGCAGCAGGATCAGCACTGACAGTTTTCTGATCAGGTTTCTTGGGATGATCATACAATACCCCGGATTATTCAAGTGTAAGACCTTCAGGAATAAACAAAGAAGCATCACCCCCGTTCCTGATGATCTCCCTTACAAGGGTGGCGTTAATGGCAATGTGTTCCGGTGCAGCCAGAAAAAACACTGTTTCGACGGATGGTTGCAGTATCCGGTTGGTCAGACCGATATGCTTCTCATATTCGAAATCCAGGGCAGAACGCAATCCCCTGATGATAAATGAGGCTCCCCTTGCCAGGCAGTAATCAACGGTCAGCCCTGCATAGGTCTCTACCTGTACTGCCGGACTGTCGCTGAATACCTGCTTCAGCCACTGCAGCCTTTTTTCCAGGGGAAAGGCAGCAGATTTGGTGCTGTTCTCCCCGATGGCAACCACTACCTGGTCGAATAACAACAGCGCTTTTCTCACGATGGCCTCATGTCCCCTGGTCACCGGGTCGAAAGTGCCCGGAAATACGGCTATTTTGTTCATGTTCCGCGATTTTTAAACTGAATCTTATTGAAAATGCGAGCTATGTTCGCTTAGATTCTTTATACCGATGACTCAGGAAAAACGTTTTTCGCATTCCTGTGTTCTTTCGGTATACAAAAATACTGAATAATCGGTTATTTTTACCCGCGCTATGCGGGTTATCAAGCATGCGGCACTTTTATGGCATCTGCTTTTCACCGTTTACAGGCTAAACTCTGCTACCTGTGCTTTATTGTCCTGCTGAATATCAGCTTTGCCATTACTGCTATGCTGCATTTGATCGTGCCATTGCTGATCCGGTGCAGGAAGAAGAAAGACCTGATTCTTTTTCCTTACGCTTTTAAGGGTTCAGACGGGTACATCAGGAGGTTTGAGGAATATATCCCATACCTGGAGCGGGAAGGCAGAACTTTCAGGATCTGCACGACTTATTCTGATGAATATGCAAGGAAGATGCTGGCAGCGGGGGAACGCAAAAGGTATCTGTTTTATCTCCGTTTGTACTGGAAACGCATTCCACAGGTGCTGGCTGCCGCAGGATACAGGGCGGTGTTTATTCAAAGAGGTTTGTTCCCGGTGTATTTCGACCTTCAATACCCTCACCTGGAAGCTTTACTGAGAAAACTGAACCCCCATATCACCATTGATTACTGGGATGCAGTCTTCGACCGTCAGGAAGGCCTGGTGACAAGAACCATCCGTTTTGCAGACCAGCTGTCTCTTTCAAATGAATATATAGCCTCCTGGTTTTCCCGTTTCACGGGCAGGAGGGTTTTATGGAAAATCGCCGTAAATACGGAACGGTATCGTCTGAAGGAGGATTATACCTTGCATGACCCGGCACGCCTGGTTTGGACCGGTCTGCCGCATAACCTGAAAAACCTGGCCTCCTTCCTGCCGGTGCTTGCCGGGATTGCGGAAAGCCGTCCTTTAATCCTGGTGATCATCAGTCAGCAGGCAGTCAGCTGCGAAGGGCTCACCATCGAACATCATCCATGGCAGGCAGACACTTTCTTTCAGTTGCTGCAATCGGCCGACATCGGGCTTTACCCCGAAAACAACACCGTGGTGGCCAAAGGAAAATCGACCATGAAAGTCATGGATTACCTCGCTACCGGCCTGCCCATGATCGGCGTCCCTTTCGGATTGCCTCCTGAAGTCAGCGGCGGCAGGGAGTTGCTGATTGCGGAAGAGCCTGCGACATGGCGAGTGCAACTGCTGAAGCTGCTCGATGACCGGGAACTCAGGGAACAACTGGGGCGCAACGGAAGAAAAATGATCGAAGAGAACTATTCCCTGGATGCCTCGTATGAAGTATTCAGGACATTCGCCTTTAATAACGATACACCGGCATGTGCGGAATAGCGGGAATCATTGGTAGTGACGGGCAGGCCATGCTGAAGAGCCGTCTGGAGAGGATGACAGGAGTTCTTGCCCACAGGGGTCCCGACGGGGAAGGACACTGGTACAGCGATGATCAACGTGTGGCCCTTGGGCACAGAAGGCTGGCCGTGATTGATCTTTCTGAAGCCGCAGCCCAGCCCATGCATTTGCTTGACCGCTTTACCATAACCCTCAACGGCGAAATCTACAATTATCCCGAACTCCGCGATAAGCTTGAAAAAAAAGGCTTCCACTTTCGCACAGCTTCGGATACCGAAGTGCTCCTGGCCATGTATGCCGCTTATGGCGAAGCCTGTCTTTCCCACCTCGACGGCATGTTTGCCTTTGCCATTTACGACAGAGCGGAAAAAAGGCTCTTTTGTGCAAGGGACAGGTTTGGCGAGAAACCTTTCTTTTATTGCCTTCCTGAAGCCGGCGCTTTGATGTTTGCTTCCGAGGTCAAAGCCCTGTTTGCAGCCGGTCAGCCCTTCCGGGAGAATATGCGTCTGGTGTTCTATTACCTGGCCTACGGAGTGGTGGAAAATCCTTTCGATAAATCGGAAACCTTTTTCGAAGGTGTGTTTTCCCTGCCTCCTGCCCACTGCCTGAGTTTTGACAGCAATGGCATTTTATCTGTGAAACCATGGTGGCGGCTGGAATGCCATCAGCCTGATCCTGACATCACGCCGGAAGCCGCCGCTTCACGGATCAGGGAGCTCCTGACCCTGTCTGTGAAAAGAAGGCTCAGAGCGGATGTGCCCGTGGGCTCAAGCCTGTCGGGAGGCATCGATTCCTCCGCCATCGTGAGCGTGATCGATGCCCACCTCGGAAAAGGATCGGAAAGGCAGTCAAGTTTCTCGGCACGCTTCGACGATCCGGCCAGGGATGAAGGCCGGTACATCTCCCTGCTGACAAAAAAGCTCGGAATCAAATCATACGATACCTGGGTGAATGTTGATTGCTTCACCAGGGACCTCGATAAAATGGTGTGGTACCAGGAAGAACCCATGGGTGGTCCCAGTCCTGTCGCTCAGTGGGAAGTGATGAAACTCGCGGCCTCTCAAAAGGTCACCGTATTGCTCGACGGCCAGGGCGCGGATGAGGTGTTTGCCGGCTATCTTCATTATTTCAGGCCTTTTCTGACGGAATGTTACCGCCGCGATAAGCGACAGTACAGGGAAGAGAAAAAAGAATTTCTCATTCACCACCCTGATGTTTTCCAACCCGGAATGAAATTTTTACTTGAAGCTGAAATCCCCGGGCTGCTGCGGTCGTTTGGCCGGATCAGGCGCAGGTTGACCACACCCGACTACCTTCGGGATCTTCATCCGGATTTTGCAAAGACTTATGGAGAACTCCTGCCGCCCTTCGCTTCGTTTCATACCCTGAACGAAACCCTGCATTATGCCACCACGGTATACGGGCTCGGGAAGCTGCTCAAGCTGGCCGACCGCAATGCCATGGCTTTTGCAAGGGAAGTGCGCCTGCCCTTCCTTTTTCACGAACTGGTTGAGTATGTGTTTACCCTGCCTGCCAGCTTCAAATTACACCAGGGCTGGTCGAAATGGATATTGCGCCGTGCCACGGAAGAGATCCTCCCTCCGGAAATCTGCTGGCGGCCTGACAAACTCGGATATGAACCTCCGTCTGAAAAATGGCTCGCCAGCCCACAGGTAAGGGACATGATCAGCGATGCCTGCAGGGGACTGGAAGGGATGCATATCCTCAAAAAACCTGATGCACGGAAAGACTGGCATTACTGGAATCTTTATATCTTTCTGACCGTATTTAAAAACCAAATACATGCAATTCAATGATGGAAGCTGAATCAAAAAATATCCTGGTACTGGCGCCGCACACCGACGACGGTGAATTCGGATGCGGCGCTTCCATGGCCAAATGGATAGAACAGGGATACCGCCTGATTTATGTCGCGTTCTCAGCCTGCCGTACCGTGGTCCCTGAAAGTTTACCGCCCGATACCCTGGTCAGGGAAGTCAGACAGGCTACCAGCATCATGGGAATTGAAGATTTGCTGTTGTTCGACTACGAGGTGAGGGTTTTTTCGTCGAAACGGCAGGAAATCCTGGATGATATGGTGAAACTGGCCAGGGAGTACAAACCGTCCCTGGTACTGACCCCTGCTTCGACCGATATTCATCAGGACCATGGCGTCATTCATGCGGAAAGCCAGAGAGCCTTCAAATACAACCGCCTGCTGGGGTATGAACTGCCCTGGAATACCACGGTGATGACCACCTCATGTTTCAGCGCCGTGGAGGAAAAACATATCCTGAAAAAAACAGAAGCGATTCTGTCTTACCGCTCACAGGCCTTCCGGCATTATTACTCAGCCGAATTTATCCGGTCACTTGCCTATACCCGCGGTACACAGGCCGGAACTCAGTTTGCGGAAGCCTTTGAGGTGATCCGCTGGTTGCTTTAACATAGCTGCACATGACAGTTGCCGTTTTGCTCGATAACCCTTTTACCAACGACCGCAGGGTGCTCAGGGAAGTGGAGACCCTGGCGGAGGAAGGCATGGATGTGAGCGTTTACTGTGTCAGGGACAGCCGTTTACCCTTAGTGGAAAATAAGGAAAACTACCGCATTGTCAGGATTTTTGAACATGATATTTATGATATTAAAAAAAACCGGCGACTGAAACGCTATTGCCCTGTGATTCTCGAAAACCGGCCGTCCGTAATCCATTGTCACGACCAGCATATGCTCCAGCTCGGAAAAATGCTGAAGAAAAGAAGTCCGGACCTGATCCTGGTGTATGATTCGCACGAACTGTTCCATGCATGGCCCTTAAACCTCAGTCGCTTCAATGATCCCCTGTTGTTTGTTAAATCCTGGGTGGTCAGGAAACTTCAGGTCATAAGGGAAAAAAGAAATGCGCGCCATGCCGATGCTTTCATCACCGTGAATGGCAGCATTGCAGCTGTTTTATACCGTTATTTCGGGAAACGGCATCACCCCGTGGTTATCCGCAATATACCCGCCTTGGCGGACTTTACGCCGCAGCCGGCGTATTTCAGGTCTATGTACGGTCTGAAATCTGATTGCCGGATTCTCGTATTTATCGGCTCCGCCGTCTATCTGAAAACCCTGAACCTGGAACAGGTGATCCGTGAAACGGCCGGTATGGAGCACATCGCCCTGCTCATCATTGCCGGGGAGCAGGGAGGCAAAGCCGCCCTGAGGCAGTGGGTCAGGGCACAAGGTTACAGCCATGTGTATTTTCACGACAAACTGGAACCTGCCGCGATCGGAAATGCCCTGGCATCCTGCGATGTGGGCCTGGTGCCGACCTGGAACAAACAAGACCTGTCTTACTGGTATGCACTGGATAATAAACTTTTCGAATATATCATGTCGGGGATACCCGTGCTTGCCACGGCTCAGCCTGAGTATAAGGCAGTTGTGGAAACATACGGGCTTGGGGTTTGTGTGGATCCCGACAAGCCCGGGGATTATGCCCGGGGCCTCAACCAAATCCTGGATCAATATGAACAGTATGCAGCGCCCCTTCACCGGGCCAGACAAGTCCTGAACTGGGAGCAGGAAAAGGAAAAACTGACGGGATTATACCGGCAATTCCATACACGATGATCACCCTGGCCATCCATCAGCCCAATTACCTCCCCTGGCTCGGTTATTTCCACAAGATATGCCATTGCGACTGCTTTGTACTGCTCGATGATGTGCCTTTCCAGCAGGGTAATGCCGCTTCCCTCACCAGCAGGGCCTGGATTGCCGGCCCCAACGGGCCTTTCCGGATCACTGTGCCGGTAAAACACAGCGGAATACAGCTTCCGGTTTGCGAGACCATGATCGCTGACGATCACAGGTGGAAAAAGAAACACCTTCGCGCGCTGGAACATTCTTACGCAAAAGCGCCGTATTTCAAGGAGGTTTACACCCTTCTTGAGTCGATACTCGCAAAGGAGGAACAATCGCTCTCAGCAATGAATACCGCACTCATCAGCGGTATCTGCGAATGGCTTGAAATCACTTCCCCCCTTGTTCTCTCTTCATCCCTCGGATTGAAGGAATACCAGCGGAATGACAGGATCATCGCCATCTGTCGCGAACTTGGGGCCGCCACCTACCTGTCGGGCGAAGGTGCCCGGAAATACCAGAATGAATCCCTGTTCCTTGAGGCCGGAATAACTTTGCGGTACATGGATTTCAACCACCCGCTCTACAACAGGGCCGGACAAAAGTTTTTTCCCGGTCTCAGTATCGCGGATGCGCTTTTCTATTGCGGAAAAGAGGTGAAACCCCTTATCAGTTGCATCCAATGAACGGAGGATACATATTTCATGAAAGCCCGGGTCGTCCGACGGATTCTGCTGCCTGGAACGACCAATGCAGTTGCTGCTCTAACCTGCATCAGACTACCTTCTTCGACGAGGTGCAGGCCTTTTTTGGGCAGCGTCCCGTCTACCTTGAAGTATGGAACGGAAATGTCCTGCTGGGCGGAGTGAAATTGTATGTCTATCAGCCGAAACGCTGTCGCTTCCTGCTGAAGCCCTTCGGCGGGTACGTGTTGCAGGCCGGTGAAGCAATCAGTTGCGGCGGAGGATTGAAAGACGATGTGATCGCGGCCCTGAACAATAACACTGAAGCCTTGCTCCGTAAACTCAGACCCATGTTTTTCAGGGCATATGGCTATTACGACCATCCCGGCCTGCTGATGGCCCCTGCCAGATCAAAAACGGCTGACACTTTTGAATTTGGGAATGCCTGGATAGACCTGAACAGGGACGAAGCTTCCCTGTGGGACGGGATTCATGAACATCACCGGCGGCAGATCAGGAAGGCGGAAAATGCCGGGCTGGCTCTCACGGATGATGGGGATGATGCCAGCCTGAACCGGCTGCTTGCAGAAACATACGGACTGAACCCGCAGCAACAACCAAATCCTGCCTTCGTGTCTCATTTTTTCCGGTGTATGGCTGCCGTGAGGATGGCAAGAATTTTTGTGGTCTCTGAAGGCACGAAGCCTTTGTCGGCTGCCTGTGTGACTACGTTCGGCACTTCGGCCGCTTATGCTTTCGGGGGAAATACCAGAAACAATGCGGGTGCTTCCCACTACCTGCATTGGAAAGTGGCCTGTATCCTCAGAAAGGAAGGTTTCATGAGGTATTACCTGGGGCAGGTGTCGGTCAATGCTGCCGAAAATGACAAATTCGGAGCGGGTATCAGCCCTTTTAAAAGAAGGTTTGGCGTGTGCGAGACGGTCAATTACAGGAAAACCTATATCTTTAAGCCCGTTTCAGCCGGCATATGGAATCAACTGACCAGATTGACAGGCAAAAGGTAATCGCTGAATTCGACAGGAGGGCGTCGGTTCACGGGAATATGAATGCTGTCCTTGATGCAGGCACCACTGAGGAGATCAGCCGCTTAAACATCCTGCGGGATGAGATGACCCGCCGCTCGCTGATGAAACTCCTGAAGCCTTGTAAAGAAGACGATATCCTCGATTTCGGCTGCGGTGTGGGACGACTGTCTCATCAGGCCGCCAAAAAAGCCCGTTCCGTCTCGGGATTCGATCCAAGCAGCGAAATGATCAGGATTGCGGGAGAAACTTACGGGGCGCAGAACAACCTGAACTTCAGTGCCTCCCTCCCGGAAAAACCTGCTTCCTTCAGTAAAATATTCACGGTCTGGGTGCTGCAGCACATCGGCGACCAGGAGCTCGAAACGCTGCTGAAGGATTTCGCCAGGCTCATTAAGCCCGGTGGGAAAGTTGTCATCCTGGAACAAACCAGGCAGTGGCGACGCATCTTGTCCGATATCCACATTCACCGGACCAGGGAGGAGTATATCGCCCTGTTCAGGGCCGCGGGGTTTCGCTGCGTGAAGTCCGGGCAGGTGATGCGCATCCCTTCGTATGCAAACTGGATCTACGGTAAACTCGGGTGTACCTGCAAAATCTGCCTGAAGTTGATGTGCTTCATAGAAAAAATAAGCATGCCCTACCGCACAGACCGGATACAATACCACACCAGCGGAATGATCTTTGTACATGACAGTAAATCAGACCAGTATGACTGATTCCTGCCTCTTATCGGATTGCTGCAATTATCGCCGTGAATCAGTCAGAATACTGTCGGTATTCACCGTAGAATCAGAAACAGACGGTAAGGTGACTTTACTGCCTGCTGATAATCACGCTGCTGCTTATCCCCTGGCATTTGAAATGAATACCGGGATAATAAGCCACGGAAAACTGAATTTCTTTAACAGGATTTTATTTGACGGAATTAATAACATCCAGGATCCCGCATCAGGTGAAATTCTTTGGAAACCTCATCAGAGAATGCATTCCGCATGTATCATCATAAACCTTCTGGATCATTGTTACGGACATGCCCTGCTGAAATTATTCAACCTGCAGGCATTTTGGAAAAAATACGGTGAACATTACGATCTCTGCGTAATTACCAATCCTTCCCTCTCTGTGTTTATTCCGGATGATAAATTTGCCGTTATTGAGATTAAAAAAAGTTTTTCTGAATTGCAGCAGCTTTGGAATCTTGAATCAATATTATCCTTGCTGGGCCAGCAATACAGGCAGGTGGAAATTGCCGTGCTGAATACGTATTTTCAGCATCATTCAAAATTGGAATTAAGCAGTTTTTTTAATCTTGATAAATATATAAAAAGGCCGGGAGACAGACATTACGTCACATTTGTCTACCGGCGTGATCCATACAGGAAATGGGGAGGAAAATTGCAGAAAAGAAATATTATCCGTTATTTTAAGTTTATTTCGGAATATTTTTCCAAAGAAGTTGAATATACATTAATAGGGGAAAAAGACCGGATTATTTTTCCGAAGTGGATTAACGACAGACGATGCACGGAATATACCGCCGCCACGGAGTATGAATATGCAGAAATATTGGGGAGCAGCATCATTACGGCCGGGGTTCACGGTTCCCATCTGATCATGGCATCGCTGCTTTCCACCATGCTGGTGCATCTGGTTCCGCCCTGGAAGATTCATAATACCGGCGAAGATTCTGTAAATACCGTGGAATCAACTTATATTAACCGGCAATCGGAATTTAATCTCAATCCCGGCATTACCGGTTTTTATGCCGGATCGCGGAAAGCGGCGCTAAGCACACTGTTCCGCTTCGCCGGTCTGTGGGAAAAGCAATATAAGGTTAGTGTCTTCGATACACCCGTTGGTAGCCCGGTGATCTCACAGGATGAGTTTATCGGAAAACAAATTCCCGTCTTCAGATACGGGCTGTTCCGGGATTTCAGAATCAGACGGGAGAGAAATCGGCTCAGGCTGGTGAAACTGTTGCGTATTTTCCGGCTGACATGAAAACGGTCCTGATCCTTGCATATGATTTTCCACCGCTGCGATCGGCGGGAGCACAGCGGCCTGCCTCCTGGTACCGCCACCTGCATGTTTCCGGTTGGTATCCCGCAGTAGTTACGCGTCATTGGGATCCCGGGTCGGAAAAGCCGGAAAACTTTGTCAAATCAAGTAATTCGAAAATACTGACAAAGGAATGCACGCCTTCTGGAAGCTTGATCAGGGTGCCTTACAAAGCCAATTTCCGCGACAGGATGATTCTGAAGTACGGCCTGACGAAATTCAGGTTTATCAGGCGTATGCTGAGTTTTATTATTTCCGTGCTGAGGTTTTATCTGCCCTGCGCTGATCCTTCCCGTGCGATTTACCGCTCCGCCGCTGCATACCTGGATGAGAATCCTGCCGACCTGATTATTGCCACGGGTGAACCCTTTATTCTGTTTAAATATGCATTTCTGCTCTCGCGGAAATATAAAATCCCTTATCTGCTGGATTACAGGGATGCCTGGAATACCGGTGACAGGCCGGACGGAAGCCTGGCCGGTAAAATCATTCATTTTCCACTTTTGTTTTTCCTTGAACGGAAATATTTCCGGCACGCAATACATGTGACCACCCCGGCCCGTTGTTATGCGGAAAAGCTGCGGAGAATACATGGCGGAACAGAGGTTTCCGTGATTATGAACGGTTTTCAGGCTGAAGCGCTTCCGCCTGAGTCGCCTGCCGCCACGGACAACTTTACGGTCATTTATTCCGGGAAACTGTATCCCTGGCAGCCGCTTGAAGTTTTCCTTTCCATACTCGACTCCTGGCTGGAGGAGCATCACATCAGGGATTTCAGCATGCTGTTCATCGGGACGGACACGGATGGATCCGTCCTCAGGCGCTTCAGTCAGAGTAAGGCTTTTGGCAGTGACCGGATACAATTTACGGGAAGGCTGGATTATTATGCTTACATCAGATTGTTGCACAGTGCACACCTCCTGCTGCTGCTTTCCAAACCGGGCCATGCCTGGCTCAATGCCAAGCTTTTTGATTACCTGGCTGCCGGTAGGCCTGTGCTGATGTTTCAGGGCCGGGAAGGTGAAATGGAAACGATCATCAGGTCAGCGAATGCGGGAGTCGTGGCCGGAGAAAAGGATGAAGCGGTGCGTGTCCTCGATGCATGTTACCGGGAATATCGCGCGAACGGGAACATCGCGACTAAACCCATAGATATTGACCAGTACAGCAGGGAAAGGCAATGTGCCCTTCTTGCGGAAATCCTTGACAGATGTGTGGTATAGCGGGATATATCGATCACGTGAGCAATATCGGCCGGGAAAGGTTCCGGCAGGCAGTGACCTTGCTTTCACACCGCGGCCCCGATGCTGAAGGATTTCATTTCGGCCATACCTATGGTCTGGGCCATCGCCGGCTTAGTATCATTGATCTGACCGAAGCCGCAAACCAGCCGATGGTTTCCCGCTCGGGAATGTCGGCCGTGGTCTTTAACGGGGAAATATACAACTTCAGGGAGATCGCAGCCGGAGATGCCGGAAAGTACCGTACCCGTTCGGATACGGAGGTCCTGCTCGAAGTATTTGAGCAATCGGGACCGGAAGCCATCAGCCGCCTGAATGGGATGTTTGCCGCCGCCGTGGCGGATACCCGCAAAGGTGAGATGACGCTTTTCCGCGACAGGCTGGGGATTAAACCCTTGTACTATTATTTTTCGGGCGGATTGTTTGTTTTCGCATCCGAACTGAAAACCATGTTCAGTCTTTTGGCTGATCATACGCTGCATCTCGACAGGATGGCTGTCAATGCTTACCTGCGGATGGGTTTTATTCCTGAACCGATGACGATTTGCAGTGAAATCAGGCAGCTCAGAGCCGGTCATTTCCTTTGGACCGACGGCTTTATGATGCAGGAGACGCCCTATTGGGATCCGGGAAAGACGCTCAGCGCACAGACCCTTGATGACCCTGTGGAGGCAGGGCATCAGCTGCATGAACTGCTGAAGGATTCCATCCGTTACCGTCTGATCGCTGATGTGCCTTTCGGCACTTTCCTGAGCGGCGGTATCGACTCCAGCCTGGTAACAGCCATTGCCGCAGGGATTTCACCCGGACTGAAGACTTTTACCATCGGGTTCACCGACCCTGTGAAAGATGAAAGCCACTACGCGCGTGAAGTCGCCTCCATCCTTGGAAGCCGGCACACAGAGATCATGATCAGCGAACAGGATGCCCTGGACTCCATGGAAAAAGCCATGGATTTGTTCGATCAGCCTTACGCAGATTCATCCGCCCTTCCGACCCTGCTGGTTTCAAGACTGGCAGCAGATCACGTAAAAATGGTCCTCAGCGGCGACGGCGGTGACGAGTTGTTCCATGGCTATGGCGCCTATAAATGGGCTGAAAGACTCCAACATCCCTTGTGGCGGCATCTCGGGCCACGCCTGTCACCGCTGCTGAGCCTTGGCAACGCAAGATACAGGCGTGCCGGCAAAATGCTGTCCATGACACGGCCCGATGGCAGGCAGCTCCATATCTTCTCCCAGGAGCAATACCTGTTCACCGGAAAAGAACTCCAGACCCTATTGCTGCCCGGATTCAGGACGAAACAGGAGTATTTGCCTGTAATGGCAGACCTCCCCAGATCTCTCACCCCCTCTGAAATCCAGGCATTATGGGATATACGCTATTATCTGAAGGACGACCTGCTGGTGAAAACCGACAGGACCAGCATGTCCGCATCCCTGGAATGCCGCTTGCCCCTGCTCGATCACCGCATTGTAAGCTGGGCACTGAACCTTCATCCCTCACTCAAAACCCGCGAAGGACAAACGAAAAGCATCCTGCGCTCGATTCTGGCACAATACCTGCCGGAGAGGCTGTTCTACAGACCGAAACAAGGTTTCTCCGTTCCGCTTTCTGCCTGGCTCAAAGGCCCCCTGCATTACCTGCTGGATGAATATCTGGATGAGCAAAGGGTGAGAAAGGAAAATATCCTTAATTTTGAGCAGGTGACTTCACTCAGGAAACAATACGAAAACAAAGCCTGCAACGATTTCTTATACAACAGGCTATGGGCATTGATCATTTTACGCAAACACCTTGTAAAACTTAATCTGAACCCATGAGTCCGTCTTCAGTGAAAATCGTTTGGGTAGTTACGCCCGTCTTCAACGACTGGGATTCCTTTTCTTATTTATTGAAGGACCTGATGCGGATGGCTGACGGAATTCCGGGCTACCGCTTCTTCTACCTGGCGGTCGACGATGCCTCCAGCATACCGCCACCCCGGGAAGGGCTTTCATGCCCGTTCACCCTGCTGAAACTGAGGCGAAACCTGGGACACCAGCGGGCTATCAGCGTGGGATTATCCTGGCTTCATGAATACCATAAAGAGGCTGATTGTACCATCGTCATGGATGCGGACGGGGAAGATGATCCTGCCGCTATCCCCGCCATTCTTGCCGAATACGAAAAGAACGGAAAACAGATCGTATTTGCATCCAGGAAAAAAAGAATGGAATCCGCTGCTTTCAGGATGGCCTATTTCTGGTATAAACTGTTTTTCAGGGTGCTGACCGGTCACAGGATTTCATTCGGGAATTACAGCCTGGTTCCCGCTTCACTGCTGTCCGCCGTGGTGAATGTGTCAGAAATCTGGAACCATTATTCCGGCGGGATCATGAAAGCGGGCCTGCCGTTGGCTACCGTGCCCTTCGACAGAAAGCAGCGGTATAGCGGCAAGTCGCGCATGAATACGCAATCGCTGGTGCTGCACGGCCTCCGCTCCGTTTCCGTTTACCTCGACCGGGTGGCAGCCCGGCTCATCCTCTTCTTCCTGGCCCTGGCTGCCCTGTTTGGCCTGGGTATCCTCGCAGTGCTGTACTTCAGGTATTTCACCGATCTGGCCATTCCCGGCTGGGCCACCACCGCGCTTTCGGGCCTGCTGATCCTCCTCTTCCAGGCCCTGATCGGAACCCTATTCCTGACTTTCGTCGTGCTTGCCCAGAATACACAACGGCTGGTAATCCCGGCCATTCACTATAAAGATTACCTGGATGCCGTTGAAAACCTTCCTTCAGAAACAACTTCGCAATCCTGACAGCGTCATCCTGTTGCTGGCCGCAGGATTCCTGATACGGCTCCTTTTCATGTGCTTCCTGGCGGAACCGTATTTCGGACGGAAGGACATTCATGTCGACGGAGATACCTTTGCCTTCGCCTGGTCTTTCCAGAACCTGATTGAAACCGGGGAGTATACTGTCAATCCTTCAAAGGAATACGGGTATTTCGGACGGATGCCGGGCTATCCCTTTTTTATCGGTCTTTTTTACCTGCTGAGCGGTCAGGATTGGAACTCTGCATTCCGGATCATCGCCTGGGTGCAGCTTTTTCTCGATCTGTGCACCGGATGGCTTCTCTACCTGACGGCAATGAAGCTCTGGAAACATAAACCTGCGGCTTTGATTGTCCTGCTGCTCTATATGTGCTATCCCTTCGCCATCGTGTGGACTCCGGTGGTATATGCCGAATCCCTGGGGATTTTCCTTACGGTGCTGGCTTTCTATTTTTATGTCCGGCTGGAAAGACCGTATCATCCGGTTTGGTGCGGACTTACGCTCGGACTGGGTATCCTTGTCCGTCCTCAGGCATTCCTGCTGCTGGCTGCGTTCATCCTCATGCTGCCGTTTGCAAAAAGCCTGCATCCCTGGCACTGGTTGAAAAAAGCCCTGCTGATCCTGCTGCCTGCCCTCCTGCTGTATGCTGCCTGGCCGCTGAGAAACTGGATTAACCATGGAAAGCCAGTGCTGACACAGGATCTGAGAGCTTTCTACAATTGGGATATTGATGTGCTGGCCTTTATGCAGTATATGTTTTCCGTGAAAAGCGGATGGGAACCCCAGTATTCAGCCCTGATCAGGAATGAAAAGGTGACTTTTCCCCCGGAAAGTTATCGCAACCGTGAGGATTCCCTGATGCTCGAAAAAGCTGTAAGCCTTGCCAGGGAATGCGGCAGCGGTTTCAGCCATAAAAAGGGGTACTGGAAGGCTCCCTTTGATGAACCTAACTGCAACCGTGAAGTCAAAGCGCTTTTTGATACACTCCGGCAAAACCAGATCCGGTACAACCCCTGGAATTTCTATGTAAAGGTTCCTCTCAAAAACCTGCAAAAAGCCCTGTTCAAAACGAGCCTGACCGATAATGCTGGTTTTATCCGCAAACTTGCATCCCTGTTGTTTATTTACAGGACCGTGCTTATCCTGGCCGGACTGATGGCTTTGTTTATCATCTGGTTCAGGAAAAAATTGCGCCAGGGTCCTGCACTTGCCATCCTGGTTTATGCCGTGCTGCTTTACCTGCTGTTGTGTGCCGGGACTGCAGAGCAAATGCGGAATATTGAAATGCGGTATTTTGTTCCGGCCGACGTGCTGTTACTGCTGCCTGCTGCTTTCCTTCTTGGCTTCCCAAAGGATCGCCAGTATGCTCGCAAAGAAGGGAATGCCGGGGATACGGTAGCGGACCAGGGCTCCGAAATTGGCGGTTGACAAGCCGACCGAGAACGCAAAAATGAGGCTGAAGACCAGGGCAAAAAGCAGATAGGGCTCTGATGCGAAATACGCAATCGTTTGTTTTGGTCTGACCGACAGCAGCACATAGAGTGTAAGCAATATCAGGATGGTGTTTTCCAGGCCGGAGATCATCATCACGGCATTGCCGGCTTCCCAGAGGAAAGGTCTGAACAGCCCGGCGATCACTGCCTGTGGGGCTTTTGAAAGCATCCCCGGTATGGATGCATCGAACGGACCGATGTCAAAGCTGTGGGTTCCATATTGCTCACTTCGGATCAGATCCTGCTGGTTGATCTGTGCCTTGGCGAGTGCACCCTCTAAGGAGGAATAGGTTCCCATCCTTGACCCAAAGAGCGAAAGCAGGGAGATTCCGCCGAAAATGCCCGCGATGATCAGGGCAGGGGCAAAAAACAGACCAAGCAGCCTGTTGCCTATCCTGAGTGCATGCTGATGGGCCACGGCAAGGGCCAGGCAGGGTATCAGGGCCACGGCTATGTATGGTTTCAGCGAAACCAGGACGTACAGGTTTAACACCAGCATGGCCAGGTTGCCGATGATTTTCCGTCGGAAGAGAAAAACGGAAAAAATATTTTTTGCCGCCCACAAGGCGGCCGTCAGTGTAAAAGTGTCTTTCATGATACCGGATCCCCAGAACAACAGGGACGGGATGAAGAGGACCGCGATGGCCAGCTTTCTGTGATAGGCAGGGTAAAATCCGCAAACCATTCTGAAAAACCGCCATATACCAATAAACGAAAAGACATCCAGCAGGATGGTCGCCAGAAGCATGTGGTTCAGACCCAGCAGGCTGAAAGGAACCATGAACCTTGCCACGGCAAAACTTTCCCCACCCTTCAAAAACATGGTCTTGGTGGGAAAACCCGTGCTATGGTCGAAAAACGACCGGTTCTCGGGGGTGGTGTTCCCCGCGAGTATTGAAAAAAATGGTTCCGGATGCTTGAACCCCAGGTTTACCAGTACTTTGGAATTCCAGAAATAGGCATGACAGTCACCACCGGGGTAATAGAAGGTATATACAGCCGTGAACAGCAGTCCGCCTGCAATTTTCAGAAAAAGGGCCGGTACAAAGTAGCGGTAGAGCGGATCCGATTCCTTTTTTCTCGATGCTATCATGGTGGCGGCCAGCAATATCACCATCAGATAAGCCGGAACCAGGATGATGTCCGATAAAAAATAGAAATCTTTCCAGGCACTCATACTCAGATGTTGTGATATGGCTCCCTTTTCAGGATGGTAAAAGCCCTGTACAGCTGCTCCATGAGGATCAGCCTGCTCATCTGGTGGGTAAAGGTCATCGGAGAAAGCGACAGCACATCCCGGCAGCTTTCCCTGACTTCATTTGTGACACCATAAGCACCGCCGATAAGGAAACCGAGGTCCCTGATACCCTGGTTCATCCTTGCCTGCAGGAATTCAGCGAAGGCGACCGAGGACATCAGGCGTCCCGTTTCGTCCAGCAGTACCAGGTAAGCGGATTTCTCCAGTTGCGATAACAGGAAGCGGCCTTCTGCTTTTTTAATCTGTTCGGCATTCCCTGCGGCCGCCTGACGGGGGGGAGTCAGTTCCCTGACCTCAACAGGGATGTAATGCTGCAGCCGCCTCAAATACATGGCCAGGCCTTCCTTCAGGTAGGCCTCCTCCGTTTTGCCCGTGAAGATCAGATGCAGTTTCATAAACCCGCTGGCCAGGAGCTTGCATGGATGCCCCGCTGCCTTATACGGAACGAAAGTAGCAAAGTTTATCCAGGCCGGAAAATCTGTCCCTGCAGAAAAATAATTACCTTTGAGCTGTCACCGGCCTGGTTTTCTGGCCTGGTTTTTGAAATACCAAACCTATGTCCATGATGTCCAAATCCGTTTTCAAAGCATGGCCGGTCCTGGCCCTTCTCCTGCTGGCGGCCCTGATGCCCCGGGCACAAAGTCAGGGCACTGATATGCAGAAAGATATCGCCGGCCATATCCGCTCCGGTGATGTGACGGCACTGTCGGCTTTTTTCGGCCAGTCAGTCGATCTCAATGTGCCCGGCAACGAAAATACGTATTCAAAAGCGCAGGCAGAACTCATCCTGAAGGATTTTTTCGGCAAAAACCCGCCCGCATCCTTTAAAATAAACCACCAGGGAACCTCCAAAGACGGTTCAAGATTCTTTATAGGCACTTACGCCGCAGTGAACGGAAAGAATTTCCGGACTTACTGTCTGATGAAAAAGACGGGTGATCGCTTCCTGTTGCAACAACTTCAATTTGAACCCGACTGATAAGGCCATGACGCAGCATGAACTCATCCTGGCCGCCATCCGTGAAGACCTGGGTGACGGAGACCATACCTCACTGGCCACCATACCGGCAGACTGCCGGGGAAAGATGAAACTGCTGGTGAAACAGGCGGGAGTCATCGCCGGAGTGGAAGTAGCCGTGGAGGTCTTCCGCCTGGTTGATGCAAGCATCCGGACGGAGATCCTGATAGCAGACGGCAGCGCCGTTATGCCAGGCGATGTTGTCTTTCTGGTCGAAGGCCCCGTTATCCGCCTGCTCCAGGCCGAAAGGCTGGTGCTGAACTATATGCAGCGGATGAGCGGAATTGCCACCCACACCCGGCAGTTTGTGGATGCATTGGACGGCCTGCCCGCCAGGGTGCTCGATACCCGCAAAACCACCCCCAACATGAGGCTGCTCGAAAAGGAAGCCGTCCGTCTCGGCGGAGGAGCCAACCACCGCCACGGCCTTTACGACATGATCCTGATCAAGGACAACCACGTGGACTTCGCCGGCGGCATCGCCGCTGCCGTGGCAAGGGTGCATGAATACCTCAGGCGTAAGGGTATAAATCTGAAAATCGAAATAGAAGCCAGAAACATGCAGGAAGTGGAAGAGATCATGGCTTGCGGTGGCGTTCACCGTATCATGCTCGACAACTTCAGCCTGCCTGCCCTCAAGGAGGCAGTGGACAGAATCGCCGGACGTTTTGAAACGGAAGCATCAGGCGGAATAAGCCTCAGCAATGTACGTGATGTGGCCCGCTGCGGAGTCGACTTCATCTCTGTCGGCGCACTCACCCATCAGATCCACAGCCTCGATCTGAGCCTGAAAGCCATCACCTGAAAACCTCAAGGATGAAAACGGACTGGAACCGGCGTTTCTTAAGCCTTCCACCTGTGGTGCTTGTGCTGAAACTATCCCAAAAACTCGTCATCCCGGGATTTGACGGCCTTAGTATTTATGAGGTTGCCGCTTTCTTCCTCCGGGGAATCAGAAAGGTTTCCGTAACATCCAGGGCGTCTTCCATCGCATTTAACTTCTTCCTGGCCACTTTCCCCGCCATCCTGTTTTTCTTTACCATCATTCCCTACGTCCCGGTATCCGATTCCTATGCCAGGGTCATGGAACTGCTCGGGGAGCTGATTCCGCAACATGCCTTTATTACCATCGAATCAACCATCACCGATATACTCACCCGACCCAGGAAAGGCCTGCTGTCTATCGGTTTCCTGATGGCCCTCTATTTCTCCACCAACGGCATCAACAGTATCATCGATGCCTTCAATATGACGATCCATGTGAAGGAAAGCCGTACCGTCTTCAGGCAAAGGCTGATCTCGGTCTTCCTGGTGATCCTGCTGGCATTCCTTACCATCCTGGCTGTCAGCCTGATCACTACCGGCACCTGGGTGCTGAATTTCCTTTCCGACAATATTCACCTGATCGGGAAAAGTTATCTTTTCCTGCTCCAAACCGGGAAATGGCTCGTGATCATCGCCCTGCTCTTCTTTACTTTCTCATTTTTGTACTATTTCGGACCGGTGAAGAAAAGCAGGTACCGCTTCTTTTCTGCAGGCTCCACCCTCGCAACCCTGCTCACCCTGGCCACTTCCCTGGGATTTGATTTCTATATCAGTAACTTTTCCAGCTATAACGCCCTTTATGGTTCCATCGGTACGCTGATCATCCTGCTGCTTTGGATGTATTTCAACAGTATTATCCTGCTGCTGGGATTTGAACTGAATGCCAGTATCCTGAGTGCAAGTGAGCAGAAAAACCTGTCCTTTAACCGTGACCAGCATCCGTCAGAACCGTGAACAGCAGCCCGGTGTTTTGCTTAAAAGAATGAATATCAGTTATATAACTATGAGACTGTCATCCTGCTGAGCAATGCTGCCAGCTGCCGTGTCAGGTTTTTTCTCGAATAGATTCCGGTTTCCCCAGAGCCGGTCTGAAGCGTTCCGCCAAGCCACAGCCTGTAGAAATTGAAAACAATCATTTTCATGGCATCTATGTCGTGATAATCCGCCGTATGACCGGCATGGCTGTGTTGCAGTACTGCCGCGGCATCACCGTCGGGCGGACCGATGCAGAGGACGGGCCGGCCGGCTGCCAGGTATTCGAAGAATTTACCGGTAAGGATGGATTTGGCGTTGGGCGTGTCGTTGATGAGCAGCAGCAGGACGGAAGCGGATTGCTGCAATGCAACCGCCTGCTCATGCGGAAGATAGTCTGTCTTTATCAGCCTGTCGGAAAGGCCGGCCTCCCGGATGCTGCTGATCACCGAATGGTCAACCTGTCCTGCCAGCCTGATTACCAGGTGTTCCCTGAAGCCCGGTACTTCGCCGGCCAGGGAAGCCAGGGCTGTCCATAGCCCTTTCGGATTCCGTGAAGGAACCAGGCTGCCCACATGCGTCAGGCTGAAGGTCTCTTCTGCCGGTGAGGCTGCCGGAGCGGGAAAATCATCGGGATCGTAACCGTTGGTGATCACGTGGTAGTTCCGGTCGTAAATATTCCTGAACATGACGGCCTGGGAGGGACTGATCATAATGACCTCATCAGCATACTGCAGTACCTTCTTTTCCAGTCTTTTATGTTTTGCATCCGCATAGCGCGTCAACCTGAGGTCCCTGTAAAAGTCTATGCCTGTCCAGGGATCCCTGAAATCGGCCAGCCAGGGGAGTCCGCTTGCCTTTTTCAGCCCGAGTGCGATCAGGTGGCAGGAGTGGGGCGGCCCGGTGGAAATGATGACGTCGGGCGGATTTGATTTCACATAGCGGGTCAGGTATCTGACAGAGGGTCTGATCCAGAATCTCCGTGCGTCCGGAATGAAAAGATTGCCTCTGATCCAGACGGCGACAGATTCTGCAAGTCCCGGCTTCTTCTTTTCGCTGAGGAATCCGGCAGCAATTTTTTCATCCCTGTTACGTCCGATAAATCTTTTATAGGCACGGTACGGCTCCTTGATCCTGGTTTTCAGCACGGTAATGCCGGGCGGGATGTCTTTGCCGAGGCCCGGGTCGAGCTCCGGGTATTCGGGGTTAGAAACGGTATAAACAATTGGTTCCCAGCCGAATGAAGGAAGGTATTTTACAAATTTCAGCCAGCGTTGCACGCCGGCGCCCCCGCTCGGCGGCCAGTAATAGGTGATGATCAGTACTTTTTTCATGCGGGACTTCAGGATGTGGCATCCTTCCTGAAGAATTGCCTGTAAAGGCTGCCTGCCAGCAGGCCGGCAACCAGCAGGATCAGCAGCAGGGACGAAGCCAGGGAGATCTTTTCTCCCGTGAAATACGACTTCGGATGGAAGCGGAATTCGATGGTATGTTTGCCTGCCGGTATTACCATGGCCCTCAGCACGTAATTGCACCTGAAATGAGGCGCGGGTTTTCCGTCAATGGTCGCTTCCCAGCCTTTTTCATAATAGATTTCCGAAAACACCGCCAGGCCCGTGACGGAAGCATCCGATTCATAGACAAGGTGGTTGGGCAGGTAGCTTTTCAGGCTGATGACGGCATTGCTGTCGTATGCTCCGGTAAAGGTCTTCAACTGGTTCTCGAAGCGTTTGTCAACGATGGCAGTTTGGGCCGGATCGAAACTGCCCAGTGCCACCATCTCGGAGTCGGCATTGGCAACGAGTTGGTAAGCTTTCACAAACCAGGCATTCCCGAGGGCCTGCATATTGGGTTGGGCAGCCGGCTGACCGTCGCTTCCTTTCAGGATGAAATACTTGGTATTGAGCATGTTCAGTACCGCCTGGTTGTTTTTACTGATTTGATTTTCAATCAGTTCCTGGTATCTCCTGAGTTTGGCGCCATGGTAACCTCCCACGGATTTATGATAATAGGAAGTGCTGGCATCATTGAAAGTGTTTACCGTGACGTTGAGCACCCTGAAATTGGGATCCCTGTCTTTAAGAATGAACTCATCGGCCTGGGAGGGAGAGTAAGGATACTGCATCTGGCTCTTTCTGACGAAATTATCGTTGTTGATATAGCGGCGGTTCACTGCCCAGAGGTCCACCAGCACCAGCAATCCGATCCCCAGAATTACATAAACGGGTTTCAGTTTATTTTTAATCATGCCCCAGAGGAGGAGGCCGGCCAGCAGGATGAAGGCAAAAGAGCGGAAGGCATCGTTGCGGAGCATATGCTGGCGGTCGGCCACCAGGGTGTTGACGAACCAGTCGGGATAGCCCGATGCTTTCAACTGTGCATCCTCGGCCGAAGTGAAATCGAAGAACCACCCGGGGAAGAGGGCGAAGAAAAGGCTGATACCGCCTGCGACGATAAACGCGATTTTCAGGGCCTGCCAGGCTTTGCGGGTATCGGTTTCACCCCTGATCAGTTTGTCTAGGACAAGGATAGCGAGCAGGGGAATGGTCAGTTCGGCAATGACCAGCGTCATGGATACCGCCCTGAACTTGTTGTACATCGGGATATAGTGAAGGAAGAAGTCGGTGAGGGCTGCAAAGTGATGCCCCCATGAAAGGAACAGTGACAGCAGGGTAGCGGCCAGGAGCACCCATTTCATATAGCCTTTTACCAGGATCAGTCCCAGGATGAAGAGAAACACAAGGACAGCCCCGATATACACCGGGCCGGAAGTGAAAGGTTGCGGCCCCCAGTAGGTGGGCAGCCCTTTGATGATCTGGTCGGCGTTCGGCACATTGTTGCTCTGGAGCACCTGATACATTTCCGATTTTTTCGACAGTTCGCTGTTGGAGCTGCCACCTTTGAAATTGGGGATCAGCAGGGTAAGGCTTTCGCTGATGCCATAGCTCCAGGCCGTTGCATAGTCCTTGTCGAGCCCGCTGGTTTTGTTCTCCTGGTTGGAGGTGAGCTCCGATTTGCCGCGGATGGAGTACTGACTGTATTCGTAGGTAGTCCAGAGATTGGACACATTCGGGCCGATGGAAATGACTGCTGCGGTCAGCAGGATGGCGGAGGCTTTCAGGAAGGAGGGAAGGGTTTTTTCGCGCCAGGATTGCACCAGGATACCGGCGGCCAGCAGCAGGATGATCATCATCAGGTAATAGGTGATCTGCAGGTGGTTGGCGCTGATCTGCAGGGCAAGAAAGAGACAGGTCAGGATGCCCCCTGCCAGGTATTTCCCGCGGTAGGTGAGGATGACACCGGCGATGACCGGTGCCATGTAACCGATGGCGTGGGCTTTTGAGTTATGCCCCGCTTCGAGGATGATAAAGAAGTAACTGGAGAAGGCGAATCCCAACGATCCGGCGACAGCAAGCCAGGGATTGATTCTGAGCACCATCAGCAGGATAAAGAACCCCAGGGCATAGAGGAATACCAGGTTGGCAGGGTGGGGGAGACTGAGTGTCAGTATTTTATCGGCAAAGCGTGTGAGGTTCCCCGGATAAAGGGTGGATGTCTGGAAGGAGGGCATGCCGCCGAACATGGCGTTGGTCCAGAGGGGTTCCTTCCCGTATTTTTCCCTGAAGTCGGCAATCTCTTTTGAAACACCCTTGTGGCGGATGATATCGTCCTGGCTGAGGCGTTTGCCTTCGAGCACCGGGCTGAAGTAAACCAAAGAAACGACCATGAAGATGACGATGGCGGCCACCCAGGGGATCAGGGCTTTGAATGCGGGACTTTTCATTTGTTAATCGTATTGATTTTAAGGGGGATTTGAGCGGCTAAATTACACCAAAGCGGGGAATAAAAAAAAAGAGGGCCTGAGCCCTCCTTTTGTGAGAAAAAGTTAATAACTAACAGATTTCCAAGATGATGGATAATCTGTCAGGCAGTATACTCGTCGGATACGGTCAGTTTTTTTCTTCCTTTAGCCCTTCTTGCGGCCAGGACTTTCCTGCCGTTGGCTGTGGACATTCTTTCGCGGAAGCCGTGTTTGTTCTTCCTTTTGCGGTTCGACGGCTGAAAGGTGCGCTTACTCATGGTTCAGTCATTTGAGGGGTGCAAAGATAGAAAAAAATGAAGATACGCAAACAGTTTTTGATAATTATTTTTTTTCGGGGATGTTTTCGAGGGTTTTGACCAGGAAGTCCCAGAATTTTGCCACCGAAGGGATGTGGACTTTTTCATCGGGGGAGTGGGGGTAACGGATGGTGGGACCGAAGGAGATCATGTCCCAGTGGGGGTAAACCCCGCCAAGCAGTCCGCACTCCAGGCCGGCGTGAATGGCCTTGATCTCCGGCACGCGTCCGAAGTGTTTGCCGTAAACCTCTTTCATCACATTGAGGATGGGGGATGCCGGGTTTGGTTTCCAGCCGGGATAGCTGCCGTCGAAAGTTACATCGGCACCGGCCAGGCTGAATGCACTGTGGATCATTTCGCCGAGATCTTCCCTGGCGGAATCCACCGAGCTTCTCATCAGGCACTGTATGGCCACTTTCCCGTCACTGATCTTTACAATGGAGAGGTTTGTGGAGGTTTCCACCAGTCCGGGCATGGTGTCCGACATACGGATCACCCCGTTGGGACAGGCGATGATGGCATGGGTGATGGCTTTCTGGGCGGTGGCCTCCATCATATATTCCGGTCTGGCGGCGGGTTCAATGCCAAAATACAGCTCGGGTTCCGTAACGGAGAGTTCAGATTGATAGACAGAGGCAAATTTTTCCACGCACTTTTGCAAGGCTTCGGCCTGGGCAGCGGCAACGACTACCAGGGCAAAGGCTTCCCTGGGTATGGCATTCCGGAGGTTTCCTCCTTCATAGGATGCGATCCGAAGGCCATGCTCCCTGGCGGCATGTTTGAGGTAGCGGAAAACGAGCTTATTGGCATTCCCCCGGCCCAGGTGAATGTCCAGCCCTGAATGCCCGCCCTTCAATCCTTTGATAATGAGGTTGAATGCCTGATAATCAGCAGGTACTGCTTCCTGTCCGTATGCCATGGCGATGTTTGCATTGGTTCCGCCGGCACAGCCCACATACAGCTCTCCCTCGTCTTCCGAATCCAGGTTCATCAGGATGTCGCCTTCAAGTAATCCCGGCTTCAGGTTAAAGGCACCGGTCATACCGCTTTCCTCATCCACGGTAAAGAGCCCTTCCACCGGGCCGTGACGCAGGCTGCCGGAAGCAAGCACCGCCATGGCCGCGGCCACACCCATGCCATTGTCGGCTCCCAGGGTGGTATCGGTGGCTTTGACCCATTCCCCGTCGATCCGGGCCCGGATGGGATCGGTGTCAAATTGATGCGGGATGCCGCTGTTTTTCTGGGGAACCATATCAAGGTGACCCTGAAGGACAACGCCCATGCGGTTCTCCATTCCCGGGGTCGCAGGTTTGCGAATGATGACATTCCCTACCTCGTCAACAATGGTATGCAGGCCAAGTGATTCACCGAATGCCCGGACGAATTCTGTCACTTTCCCTTCCTTTCCGGAGGGCCTGGGAATGCCCAGCAGCTCCCTGAATTGTGCCCACACTGCTGCAGGCTGCAGGTTTAAGATTTCTTCGTTCATGATCTTGTGTTTAAGAATATGGTGCGCTGCAAAAGTAGCAATCTTAAGTTATTAACAATAAGTTATTAATATTTTTCCCCGTCCTATTGATTAATGCCTTTAATTTGTCGTAATTTCACAGGCAAAATGAAGGAGTCTGTCAGGAAACAGACATGCCGTGAAATGGTGGATCGTTCTTTGTCAGGCATTTAACTAAAATTAACATTTTGCAGGGTGGGTGATGAAAAAAACACTTTACTTTTGGCGATAATATCTTATATTTGTTGATTCGTGTCGCCGGAGAAAGGAAGCAATGCAGGGGGCCGGGTGTAACCCTCGGCCGGGTTTGCAAGTATAATGAGCACTAAGCCATAATAACAACACAACGATATCATATATAAAATAATTTAAAAGTACTGATTAACAACAATTTAAGATTTTGACATACCAGATTTTTCATGTTGATTGGTAGAGAATGAGAAAGCACCGGAACCCCGATTGCGGAAAACATAAGGGTAGCGGGATACTTTTTTATGATTTTTTTTGTAAAATCGTTGTTTATGTTTTTATTTTGCAGGTTAAATAACAATATAACGTCCCTACGAGTAAATAAAGTATCTGAAAATTAAGAACTTAACTATGGAAACACAAAAGTTTACCATCCCTTCCTTCATTGATGGCTCCGGGCGGGCCTCCTTTCTTGAAAGCTTAAGATTGAATCAATTAATAATTATCAAAAATCCAAGTTTTATGAAAAAAGTAATTACGCTTTTAATTCCGCTCTTGGTTTTGAGCGGGTTTGCGCTTAAAGCTCAAACCACGGTAACTGTCGGTAACGGGACCACCGCCCAGGGCTGGCCCTATTACACTTTCTACATGGACTCCCGTACACAGATGTTGTACACCCCTGCAGAAATGTTTTCCGGCGGTGCCTGTGCCGGAACCATCAACCAGATCGGTTTCAATGTGGGCACAGCTTATTCGCAGGTGATGAACGGCTTCAATGTCCGCCTGCAGAACACCTCGCAGAGTTCCTTCACCGGATCCTTCATTGAATCAGGCTGGACCACCGTGCTCAGCGGTACCTATTCCGTACCCGGAACGGGCTGGCAGTACCTCACCCTGACCACCCCCTTCTACTGGAACGGAACAGACAACCTGGCACTGGAGATCTGTTTCAACAACACCTCCTACACTTCGAGCACTACTGTTTATTGTCACTCCGCACCGGCCTATGTCGCACACAATCACAGCGACCTTTCCTCGGGCGACGGTTGTACCCAGATTACGGCCCCCGGTTCAACCTATACCGACCGTCCGAACACCCGTTTTATCATGGACATCCCCGCTTCCCTGCCGCTGCCCACCAATTTTACGCTTACTGCCGTAGATCCTTATACGGCTTCTGTTAACCTTACTCCCGCTCCCGGTACCAATGCCGTGGTAGTATATAATGGTAGTGGTGTGTTCTCCGCACCCACCGGTGTACCTCCCGCTCCCGGCTCATCCTTTGCCGGCGGTACCTTAGTTTACAACGGCACTGCCTTCCCGCAGAATATCACCGGCCTCAGCCCCGCCACCACCTACTATGTGGCTGTATGGTCATGGGACGGAATCGAGTATTCATGTAATTTCCTCGGCGGTTCTTTCTCCACACCCTGTGTCGGATTCCCCATTCCATATTTTGAGGGATTTGAAGGCATTACCACCACACAACCCCTCCCCCTATGTATGGCAGCCACCAATTTCGGGGCCGCTACCAACCCCGGCTTCCGAACCAGTATCCAGTCTACAAGCTATGGGGCAGCCCGCACCGGTTCCCGCTGGGGATTGTGGTACAGTGTTGCCTATACCGACCAGGGCAGCTGGCTGTGGACAGCCCCGCTGAATCTTGTTGCCGGTCAGGAATATGAAATCGGTGCCTGGATCAGGAAGTATTCCTATTATACCTGGACGGAATTCAAAATGGTTGTCGGCATGGAACAGACCGTCGCCGGGATGAATGCCGGTACGGTCATCCTCAGGGATACGAATATCTGCCAGACTGCACTGAATAACGTATATCATCAGAAGAAAGCCGTTTTCAAACCGACAGTCAGCGGGACCTATTTTGTCGGCTTCTATGCCGATGCCAAAAGATATTACGGTTACGGACTGGCTATCGACGATATTTCGGTGGATGCTGTTTCCACTGCCCCGACCTGTGCCCTCAATATGGTGCCGGCCAACCTGGCTACCGGTATTCCCCAGGATAAGCTCGTGCAATGGGATCGCGTCGGCAATGCTTCCAGTTATGATGTGTACTGGGGCACCACCAACCCCCCGCCCTTCGTCGCCAACGTGACCACAAACTATTACAAGCCCACCGGAACGGCAGGGGGTACCACTTATTATTATAAGATCGTACCCAAGAATGCCATCGGTTCAGCCAGTGGTTGTGCCATCAATTCATACACCACCTGTACTCCTTCCACTGCTCCCTATCTCGAAAATTTTGAATCCATCACGGCAGCCAACCAGTTCCCCAACTGCATGACGGCTTCTTACCCGGGCATTTTCTGCCAGACTTTCATTGCCAGTACCTCATATACAAGTGCCTATTCAGGAACCAAGTACGGTGCCTTCTACCAGAACAGTTCCACCCTCGGCTACGGCGGTATCAATGAGTGGTTCTACACCGGAGGTATTTACCTGAACCCGGGTATGTACAAAATCAGGGTGTATTACCGCACTTATTCCACCTACCTGTGGGCTAAGCTCCAGCTCAGGCTCGGCACCTCGCCCTCGGAGCCCGGAATGAAAGCCGGCATGCCTGTGGCCATACGCGAGAATTTCAGCAGTCAGACCGCTTATACCAACCTGAACGGATCGGTGGCCATTGCCACACCCGGAGTCTACTATGTTGGTATCAATGCCTTGTCCGGTCCGACTGTCGGATTGTCCTATGGCTTGAGTATCGATGACATCAGTGTTGTCGAACTCACGGCTCCCAACTGTGTTACGCTGGTCAGCCCGCTCGATGGTGCCACCGGTGTTGCCAGGAACCCGAGTTTCACGTGGACTTCTGACCCGGTAGCCGACAGTTATGATATTTACCTGGGTACCACCAACCCGCCCACCACCCTGGCCGGCAATACCACCAGTACCACCTTTGCTCCGGGCGGACTCCTGCCCAATACCATGTATTACTGGCAGGTGGTTCCCAAGAACCTCATCGGTCCGGCCGTCGGATGTCCGGTTTGGTCGTTTACCACAGGCAACAATTTCATCTACTGCACCTCATCAGCAACTTCCTCTTCGTATGAAATGATTGCCCAGGTGAACTTCAACACCATTAATAATAACAGTAACGGCCAGTACCCGATGTATACGGATTATACCTCCATCTCAACAGATGTGTATACCGGTAATTCCTATCCCATTACCGTGTGGGGCGGAAGTTACAGTACTTATCCTTATGGTTCCTGTGTCAGGGCATTTGTTGACTGGAACCAGGACGGAACATTCGACGTGAACACCGAAGTGGTGTTATCTGCCGGTCCGTTCTCGGTCAGCCAATCTCCCCTGGTTGCTTTCAGCGGTACGGTGAATGTTCCTGTAACCGCGGTTGCCGGTACCACAAGAATGAGAATAGTCCTGGTGGAAACCTCCTCTCCGACCAGTGTACTGCCCTGCGGTACCTACACCTGGGGTGAGACAGAAGACTATACCGTCAATGTGATTCCGTATGACAAAGATCTTACCCTTCTTTCATGGAATGCTCCGGAAGACGGTTGTGACCTGACTTCTGCCGAAAATGTAACTGTTACGTATAAGAACCTTGGTCTGCAACCTCAGAACAATTATACCCTGTCATACTTTGACGGTACTTCCTGGACAAATGAAACGGTAACCACCCTCATCAATCCGGGTCAGACCCTGAGCTATACCTTTACCACCCCGGCCAACTTCGGCGCTCCCGGAGAATACCTCTGCAAAGCCAAGGTAACCCTGGCAGGCGATGTGATCCCGGCCAACGATGAAATTAGTGTAACCCTCAGGAATTATCCCACCATCCTGATCACCGATCCGGATGTGCAGCCGGTACCCGGAGCGTATTTCACGAACTTCGATTCCGGAGACGCTTTCTGGTATCCTTATGGAACCAATAACTGCTGGGAATTCGGAACCCCTGCCAAGACCTTTATCGACGGTCCTGCCAGTATGCCCAATGCATGGGTTACCCAGCTAACGGGCGATTATCCCGCCAACAGCTTCTGCTGGGTGGAGAGCCCCTGCTTCGACCTGAGCCAGGTACTCAACCCCATGTTCTCCATGGATGTGAAATATGAGATCGAATATGACTGGGACGGAGCCCTCCTGATGTACACCACCGACAATACCAACTGGTACCTGGTGGGGAACATCTATGAAAATACCAACTGGTATAATTATTACGCATTCAACGGCCTGCCTGTATGGAGCGGCACCACTCCCGGTACTGCTTACCAGAATGTGATCCATCAGTTGAACGGTCTCGGCGGCCAGCCTTACGTAAAACTGGGTATCCTCTTTATTTCAGATCAGTTAATTGAATATGAAGGTTTTGCCTTCGACAACCTGAAGGTGTATGAAAGCACGGTGCTGTTTGCTTCCGTGGATGATATCAACATTGAAGGCGCTGTGGGCGATGTCCTCGATCTCAAGATCAAGGGCGGCCAGCCTCCGTATTCGGTTGAGTGGGCACCTGCTGATTACCTCTCCTGTAATCCTGCATTTTGCCCGGCACCCTGTGTCCCGGCCAACTGCCAGAAACCGATTGCCACTCCTCCTGTAACCACCACTTACACAGCCAAGGTATGGGACAGCTATGTACCTGCCGATACAGTGTATGTTTCCGCTACAGTTAATGTTTTCCCGGAACTGGTGGTCGATGCCCAGTGGGATGCAGAAGTCTGCGACACGGCCTACACCCAGCTTTATGCCCAGACCATCGGCGGTGTGCCGCCTTATACTTACCTGTGGGACAATGTAGCCACCCTGAGCAACGGTACCATTTACAATCCGGTTGCCACCCCGACCACTACTACCACTTATTCGGTAACTGTAACTGACTTCCTCGGATTCAGCGATGTGGATCAGGTAACGCTTACCGTTAATTCCGGATGGCCTGTATGTGACATTCATCCTCAGGGCCCCATCGGCGTTTGCCAGGGTGATGCCATCCAGCTCACTGCCACCGGTGGTCTTACCTACTCCTGGAGTGTCTATCCTCCGGGCGGCGCTACCATCAGCAACCCCTATATCGCAAATCCATGGATTACCCCGCTTGTGAACGGTGTGAAGCTTACATGCGTCATCCAGTCACCCTGCGGCAGTTGCTCCGACTTTATCATTCTGAACATCCTGCCCAGGCCGAATGTGACCCTGGCCAGCTTCAGTCCTCCGGGATATTGCGTGGACTATGGCCCTGTTACCCTTACCGGCGGTTCACCGGCAGGCGGAACCTACAGCGGAAACGGTGTGATCAATGGCGTCTTCTATCCGAATATCGCAGGTGTTGGTATTCACAACATCACCTATACCTATGTGGACTATTCAGTAAATACCTGTACCGGGTCTGCAACCAAACCGCTGACGGTTTACCCGCTCCCGGCCATGAATTTCATCCTTGCTGATGATGAGGTTTGTATCAACGAGCCTGCCTTCATGCTCACGGGTGGTATTCCTTCCGGTGGTACTTACAGCGGTACCGGCGTTTCCGGCGGTTATTTCGATCCTGCCGTTGCCGGCGTGGGTGATCATGTGATCACGTATAGGGTTGTCAATATCCAGGGATGCGATGATACCAGGACTGCCGTCATGCATGTGTATCCGTTGCCGGATGTAACATTTGGCCCGCTGGATGATGTCTGTGTGAATGCTGCTCCTTTTGATCTTACCCAGGGAACACCCGGAGGCGGATATTATGTGGGACCCGGTATCCTTATCAGTCCGCAGTTTAATCCCGCAATCGCCGGCGTGGGTACCCATACCATATATTATTATTATACCGACGGAAACGGCTGTGTCAACTTTGCCACCTCCGACATTGTGGTTATGCCCTTACCGTATGTGATTTCAGCTCCTGGCAATGATACCATTTGCGAAGGTGAAACAGTAAGCCTTACACTCGAATTGGCCGGAACCGCACCCTGGACACTGACCTGGATGGAAGGTTCCACCGTTCATACGGATGTCATTCCGTTCAGTCCTGTCACCATCGATCTGACTCCCACCCAGACCACCGTCTACACGCTGATGGAAATTTCCGATGCTACGGGTTGTGTCAATGACTTTACCGACATGAGCCTGGAGATCGTCGTGAATGTACTGCCCTTGCCTTATTATGTGGTGATGAACGACCCGAACGGACATTATTGTGTCAATACCGGCGGTATTGCTGTCGGTCTGTCCGGCTCCGAAATCGGTGTCACGTATTACCTCGACAAGGACGGTGTGTACACAGGACTCAGCTTTGCCGGTCCCGGCTCTGCATTCTGGTTCTACCCGAATGTGACACTTGACGGTACCTACACGGTACGTGCCGTTTCTGATCTTGCACCTACCTTCTGCGAGGCTGATATGACCGGTTCCGTGACCGTAGTTACCGATTACCTCGATGTCAATCTCTTTACCGAATTTGACGAGATCTGCCTCGGTGGTACTTCCATCCTGACAGCCTACCTCGTAAATCCGAATATTTCTACAGGACCATACAGCTTTAACTGGGCCGGACCGAACATGTCGCCCAATGGCTTTGCCTCAGTGCTTGTTAACCCGGTGGCTTCCACCTGGTACTATGTGACAGCTTCTGATCCTACCGGATGTACTGCCATTGATTCGGTTTATATCGTTGTAAACGATCTTCCGACTGTCAGCATCACCCCGAGCCTTCCGAACCCGGTTTGTGCCGGAACGGGCGTTACCCTGCAGACCAGTGTCGTTCAGGGCAGTGGCACCAGTGTGGTGAGTTACGCATGGAACCCGACTTCCGGTCTCGATCTTACTGATCCTTCAGCTCCGGTTGCCACACCGAGCCTCAATACCACCTACCACGTGATGGTGGTGGATGACAATGGCTGCGAAGGAACGGCTTCCATCGATGTTACGCTGATTCCTTCACCGAATGTGGTGTTTGGCGGTCCTACCACCGTGAACATCTGTCCGGGCGGATCTGTTATCATCCCGCTGCTTACACCGACCATCGGAAGCGGATCTTACAGCTACCTCTGGACACCTGCTGACGGACTCAGTGATCCCAATATCCAGAATCCGGTTGCAAGTCCGGCTGCCACCACCACCTACAATGTGCAAATCACCGACCTGGTGAGCAATTGTGTTGTGTACGGTACGTATACGGTTGTGGTGAATGCACCCATCGTGGTTGAGCTTGGAAACAGCTTCAATATCTGCAACGGCACTCCCGCCAATCTCTTTGCCGAGATCGTAAGCGGCGGCTTTGCACCCTTCGGATTCAGCTGGTCAGCCAATCCTTTTGTACCGGTATCACCCACACAGAATCCGAGTGTCATCCCGACCCCGAATACCACCACTGTATTTACAGTCACTGTGACCGATTTCTACGGATGTACTGCCACCGATAATATTGCCATTACTTCCGATATCTATCCGGTAGCCCATGCCGGTGCCAATGACACCATCTGTGAAGGCGAATGCACCACGCTGATCGGATCGGGCGGAACTTCCTACCAGTGGTTTGTCAACGATCTTCCCATCACGGGCGTCGTCGTAAACCCGACCCTGGTCGTTTGTCCGACTGCCACCACCACTTACGAACTGAGGGTTGTCAGCCCATGCGGCGCTGCCATCAGCTTTGTGACGGTTGTGGTGAACCCGATGACCCCGGTTGACATGTGGATCCCGCAGACAACCTTCTGCCAGAATGATGCTTCCGTGCTGATCGTGGGTTCACCCATGGATGCCAATGGTGTGTTTACCGGCGACGGTATCACTGACAATGGTGACGGAACTGCTACCTTCGATCCTACGATTGTGGGAACCTACGACATTACCTATACCTATACCAACAGCTTCGGCTGCGAATACAGTGATGTGGAAAGCGTGACCGTACTGCCGCTTCCGACTGTGACACTTGATCCGATCGCACCGCTCTGCCTCAATACCACTCCGTTTACCCTGACCGGCGGTCTGCCGCTCGGTGGTGTTTACGGTGGCCCCGGCGTATCGGCAGGGATGTTCAATCCTTCTGTTGCAGGAGTGGGCACACATACCATTACCTATCAATATACGGATGGTAACAACTGTATCAATATCGCCAGTATCGATGTCGTTGTAAACGAACTGCCCCTGGTATTCGACCTCAGCGTGGACAACAACGGACATTACTGTGCATACCCGACACCCTACGGAGTACATATCTACCTGAGCGGTTCACAGCCCTTTGGCGAAGGTGTAACCTACAAGCTCATCCTCAATGGTACCTTCACGGGTATTTCCTATGCAGGAACCGGCAGTGCCATCGACTTTGGTCCTCAGACCTCAACCGGTGTCTACACCGTGATTGCTGAATACAACGCCACCGGTTGCAGCCAGTTGATGAACGGTTCGGCTACCGTGGTTATTGACCCGCTGCCCCTTGTCTACAATGTGACGGGAGGCGGAAGCTATTGCGCAGGCGGAACCGGCGTTGGCGTTGGTCTTGACAACTCCAATTATGGCATTACCTATTATCTGTATCGTAACGGATCCAACACCGGAGTGACTCACCCGGGTGTGAACGGACCCTTCTTCTTTGCCGATCAGACACTGGCCGGAACCTATACGGTTGTTGCTGTGGATGATGTTACCGGATGTCAGCGCACCATGGCCGGATCGACCACGATCACCATCCTGCCGCTGCCCTTCCCCTACTTCGTCTATACCGGTTCAACCGGAGCCCAGTCTATCACGGCATGTCCCGGTACCAGCATCACCATCAGGCAGAATGCCAATGAGTGCGGTGTACTCTACGAACTGTATCATAACGGACAGCCTACCGGCCTGACCAGGACCTGCGTAAACGGCGCTTCATTCACCTGGGTTGCCAATGACTGGGAACCGGGCGTGTATACGGTGGTCGGCGTACGTCAGAACCCGCCCTACTACTGTACAAACACCATGAACGGAAGTGTGACCATTTCCTACTACGAACTCGCAGCCGTGGCTCAGAATCCTGTGAATGCCTTCATTGATGAAGGTCAGAGCGCTTCCTTCACGGTCATCCCGGCCGGAGATCTGACCAGTGTAAGCTGGGCAGTTTCCACAGACGAAGGAGCTACCTGGACCACCATCGTTGACGGTGGCGTTTACAGTGGAGCCAGCAGCAATACCCTGTATGTGAACAATGCACCTTACAGCATGACCCGTTACCAGTACAGGGCCAAGATCATGGGTCCGTGCAATGACGTGTTGTCGGCTGTAGCTACACTGTATATTGATCCGGTTATCAATGTGTTTGCACAGAATGTTACGGCTTGTGCCAGCAACGCGATCAATGTACCTATCGTGTTCACCAATGCTGACTCTATCAACGCCATCTCACTGACGATTTACTTCGAGAATACCAACTTCACCTACACTGGTTACACCAACCTGAATCCCCTGCTGATCCCCGGACAGTTGTCCGTGTTCTCCGCACCGGGAAGCAACTGGGTGAAGATCTCCTACTTTGATGTTATCAATACCATCAATACCAATCATGGCAGCTTCCCCTTCCTCGACCTTGTGTTCAATGGCGAAAATGCCGGCGGAAGCATGCATTTTATGGATTTCGACCTGGTAACCCAGGGTGCCTGCGAATTAAGCAAGATCAGCGGAGAACTGTTAACAGCCAACTTCTACAACGGAACAGTGGAAGTGGTTGAACTGCCTACCATTGTGTCTGTGACGGCAGTTCCTGATGAACTTTGTCAGCATGGCACGGTGCAGTTAGATGTGAATGCCTACCACCCGGAAGGTGTGAGCTATGCCTGGAGCGGACCCGACGGTTTCACATCCAACATCGCCAATCCTGTACTGAACGATGTATCACCCGCCAATGCCGGAACATATTATGTAACGGTAACCAGCCTTGAAAACGGCTGCGTGCGTGTGGGTTCCGTTGACCTGGTGGTTTATCCCGAGCCTGAGCTCTACACTGTAATCCTGCCCAATGGCGACAATGCATGTGCTGGAAGTGGCGTGGAAGTGGCCATGGATGATTCAGAACTGGGTGTTACCTACGAACTCTTCCTGGAGCCCAACAATGTCACTCCTGTGGCCATTGCTGTGGGTACCGGAAATGCCATTACCTTCGGACCTCAGCCGGTGACCGGTAACTATGTGGTGAAAGCCACCACAGTGCACGGTTGCAGCCGCTGGATGAACGGAAGTGTCCATGTACAGATCAACCCGCTGCCGCTGTGGTTCTTCCTCCAGGGAGGCGGACATTACTGTGCCGGTGGCCCCGGACGCGAACTGCACCTGAACGGTTCACAGATCGGCGTACAATACACACTGCTGTTGAATGCATGTTGCTGCCAGTGGGATGAAATCGTGATGACTGTCATGGGAACCGGTTCCCCGATCTCCTTCGGTTATATCACCACTCCTGGTTACTACAGTGTTGTGGCCATGAATCCCAATACCGGTTGCGGCAACAACATGATCGGTTGTATTCCCATCGTGATCGATCCGTTGCCCACCGCAGTCATTGCCGGTGCACCCGCGGTTTGTTACGGCGAATGTGCCGACATAACCCTCACCATGACCGGTACACCTCCTTACACCGTGGTGCTGAATGATGGCAACAGTGACTTTACGGTTACTGCTTACTCATCACCCTGGCCTGTTACGGTGTGCCCGAACACCACCACCACTTACACCATTGTGAGTGTGACTGACTTCAACAACTGCACCAACACAGGTACAGGCTCAGCCACCGTTACCATCTGGCCGCTTCCGGAAGTGGATGCTACAAATAGCACACCGGTATGTATCGGCGGACCGATCAACCTCTACGCTGCCGTAAACGGTTTTGCACCCTTCACTTTCAGCTGGAGCGGTCCCAACGGATTCGGAACGGCTGATCAGAACCCGATCATCCCGGTAAGCACCCTGGATAACAATGGTACTTACGTAGTGGAAGTAACTGACGGACATGGTTGTGTCAATTCCGACGAAACGCTGGTCGTGGTGAACCCGCTGCCTGAAACTGTTCTCAGTGCCAACACACCTTGCGTAGGTGGCGAACTCATGATCTCCGGAAGCAATCCGGATGTCAGTTACAGCTGGACAGGCCCGAATGGCTTCACCGCCAACGGTAGTCCCGTGATCATTGCTCCTGCCGCTCTTACCGATGCCGGTATCTATACGGCTACCATCGTGGATGTGAACGGGTGTGTGAATACCTTCGACATTGAAGTGTTCATCAATCCGCTGCCTGTCGTTACATGTGGCTCCAACAGCCCGGTATGTGTAGGACAGACCATCAATCTCACTGCCGAAGCCACCGGTAACGGACCATTCTCTTACTACTGGACTGGACCTGAAGGATTCACCTCCATGGATCAGAATCCCTATATCATGGATGCCCAGTTGGTGAATGCCGGTGATTACATTGTAATGGTGTACGATGCCAACCAGTGTATGAGCTCATGTACCACCACTGTGGTTGTGAACCCGCTGCCGGAAATTTGCCCGGTTACTGTGACAGAACCCAATGTATTCTGCTTCGGTTGTATTCCTCCGCAGATCATGCTGGGCTGCTCACAGATCGGTGTGAACTATGAACTTTACCGCGGTGGAGTTGCCACAGGCATCATTCTGCCTGGTACAGGTACCGAACTCAACTTCGGTTACATTGAAATCCCGGGATGGTACACTGTGTATGCAGTGAATGCCACCACCGGTTGTTCCCGCTGGATGTACGGTGAAGTCGAGATCATTGAACAGGCTCCTCCTTCAGCTGTGATCACAGGCGATGTGATCTGCTTCGGCGAGACCGCTGAAATGCAGATTGCACTGACTGGTGATACCTACTGGGATGTTATTATCACAGACGGTGTCAACAAGGATACCATCCATATCACCAGCACGCCATATACTTATATCCCGGGCAACGGACCGCATATCCTTGCACCTACGGTTACCACCACCTACACCATCCTGCTGGTGTCTGACAGGGTATGTTACAATATCGGCAATTCCGCTGTTGTAACCGTGAACCCGCTGCCCAACAAGTATACGGTGACCGGCGGCGGTTACTACTGCAGCGGTATCGGTGTTTACATCGGACTCAACGGCTCTCAGCTCGGTATCGAGTATACCCTGCACCAGAACGGCTTCCAGTTGAACACTGTGGTGGGTACCGGTGGTTCGATCACCTTTGGTCCTCAGGCCGCAGGTGTTTACTGGGTACAGGCTGTGAATCCTGCTACCGGTTGTACCAGTACCATGAACGGCCAGGCCATCGTACTGCCTGATCCCGGTCTGGAGGGTTATGAAGTATCCGGTGGCGGTTCATACTGCCAGGGTGGCGAAGGACTGTGTGTGTACCTGAGCGGTTCACAGCTTGGCAAGGAATACAAACTGCTGCTTGGCGGCCTGTATACCGGTACCACAATCATTGGCACAGGTTCACCGCTTGCCTTCTGCAACCTGCTTACTCCGGGAACCTACAGCATCCTTGTTTTCGATCCTGTGACCACTTGTACCAGGACAATGAACGGATATGCCCAGATCAGCGTACAGCCCCTGCCCACTGCCACCATCGGCGTGGATGCCACCATCTGCTACGGTGACGCTGCCAATATCCATGTGGATCTGACAGGTACCGCTCCCTGGACCTTCATCATCAGCGACGGCATCAACTCTGTTGCCCATACCAGCTATGTGGCTGCCTTCGACAGCCTTGTGAACCCGACGTCAACCCGCACTTACATTGTAACGAGTGTGGTTGATGCATACTGCCAGAACAGTGGCAGCGGCAGCGCCCTGATCACTGTCAACTCACCCGTACCCTACGTGGTAACCGGTGGCGGTGCCTTCTGTGAAGGCGGTAGCGGTGTTGTGGTTGGTCTCAGCGGTTCACAGGTCGGTGTGATCTATACCCTCTTTGTGAACGGCGTGAATGTCGGACAGTTCAACGGTACCGGTAATCCGCTCAGCTTCGGTCCCCAGACCGTGGCCGGAAATTACACGGTAGTCGCCACCAACCAGGTGGATGGCTGCTCCAGGACCATGAACGGCGTGGCGATCATCACGATCAACCCGCTGCCCAATTCCTTCAATGTAACCGGCGGTGGTGCCTGCTGCATCGGCTGTACCCATGTGTTCGTCTGCCTCGACGGTTCACAGGTTGGTATCCGTTACGAACTCTATATCAACAACCTGCCCAGTGGTATTTACAGGAATGGCACAGGCCAGCCCTTCTGCTATGACTATGCCACCGTGGCCGGTACCTATACCATCAAGGCTGTGAATATCAGCACAGGCTGCTGGAGGTGGATGAACGGAAGCGCTGAAGTGGTACTCTACCCGACAGCACAGGCCAACATCAGCGGTAACGCTTCCATTTGTGCCGGCGGTACGGCTGATCTGACGATCACCTTCACCGAAGGTACGGCTCCCTTCAGCTTCGGTCTGACGGCTAATGGTAATACTGTTACCTATGACAACATTACTGCTAATCCGTATATCTTAACAGTAAGTCCGACTGTTACCAGTGTCTATACCCTTGCATGGGTAAGCGACGTATATGGTTGCTACAACAACCTGACTACTGGTTCTGCTGTGATTACCGTTACCCAGCTGCCTGGTGTTGAAGTTGGACCCTTCGATCCTGTTTGTATCGATGTTCCTGCCTTCGAACTGACCGGCGGTATGCCTTCGGGCGGTGTTTACAGCGGTGTTGGTGTGGACAATGGCTGGTTCGATCCTGCCGTTGCCGGACCGGGAAGCCATGTAATCACCTACACTTACACGGATATCTTCGGATGCCAGGGTTATGCCAGTGCTCCCATCGTGGTGAACCCGCTGCCCGATGTCAGCTTCAGCGGACTCGAAGGCGGATACTGCGTGGATGCTCAGTCTGCATTGCTCGTGGGTAATCAGGCACCTTACGGATACTTCGTGGGCCCGGGAATCACCGACCTCGGTGATGGCACAGCCCTGTTCAATCCTGCTGCTGCCGGAATCGGCGGACCTTACACCATTACCTATGTGTACACTGATCCCAACGGATGTACCAATGCTACCAGCCAAACCACCAATGTGATCGCACTTCCGGATGTATACTTCACCGGTCTTGCTTCTGCATACTGTGTGAATAATCCGGATGTCCAGCTCGTAGGTTATCCTGCAGGCGGCGTATTCAGCGGTCACGGTGTTACCGGAAACGTGTTCTCACCGGCTGCTGCAGGTGTGGGCGGACCCTATACCATTACTTACAGCTACACCAGCGGAAGCTTCTGTACCAACAGCTACTCACTTGATGTAACGGTGCTCCCGCTGCCTCAGGTTTGTGAACTGATAGGCGGAGATACCTGCTGCATCGGATGTTCGGTAACGGCATTGCTGATGTGTTCTGAGCAGGGTGTCAGCTATCAGCTGGTACGCAACGGCAATCTGTTTGTGGGTGCTCCGAAGATGGGAACAGGCCTGGCCCTGAGCTGGGAGATCTTCCTCGGCGGCAACTACACTGTGATTGCTACCAACCTCAGCACCGGATGTACTGTCCAGATGAACGGTACGGTGGTGGTTACCATTATCCCGCAGCCTTCTGCAGTGATCACTGGCACTACTTCTATCTGTGAAGGCCAATGTGCACCCATTAATGTATCACTGACCGGTACACCACCCTTCGAAATCTGGTTCTCCAATGGTCCGGATACGGTAGTGGTGCACAGCATCACCGCCTTCAACTGGGATACCCTGGTATGCCCGACCGCTACCACCACCTATGCTGTTGTCAGCCTCTTCGACGCCTATTGTGGTGCCTTTGGAACCGGCCAGGCCGTGGTTACCGTGAATCCTGCTCCCGCAGTATTTGATGTAACCGGTGGCGGAAGCCTCTGCGAAGGCGGTGCCGGAGTACCTGTCGGACTCAATGGCTCACAGAACGGTGTATATTATCAGCTCTACCTCGATGGAATCTCTACCGGTATTGTGATGCTTGGAAACGGTAACCCGATCAGCTTCGGTCTGTTCAATGTTGCCGGTGAGTACACTGTTGTATCAGAGAGTGCACTGACCTGTACCTTTGATATGAATGGCAGTGCTATTGTTACGGTAGTGCCGCTGCCCACAGTTACCCTCGAGCCGTTTGCCGGTGTTTGCGAAGGCGAACCTGCATTCATGCTCACGGGCGGATTACCGCTTGGCGGCATGTATTATGTGGATGGCATCCAGGTGGATTACTTTGATGCCGGACAGGTTGGCGTGGGTATGCATGAAATCATGTACACCTATACTGATGGCAACGGTTGCGAAGCCTATGCAGTTCAGAGCATCATGGTATATGCCAATCCTGCTGTTTCTCTCCAACCCTTCGCTTCTGTCTGCTTCGACGTTCCCGAGTTTGTGCTCGGCGGCGGTGCCCCTGCCGGAGGTGATTACTATGTGAACGGTGTAATGGCTGTTAGTTTCGATCCTGGCATGTACGGAGCCGGAACATATACCATCACTTACATGTACACCGACGGTAACGGATGTACCGGTTCGGCTGATCAGAGCCTCACAGTGTATGCACTGCCTTCTGTGACCCTTGCACAGTTTGCTCCTGCATGCCTTGGCGGCGACCCGATTGTTCTGACCGGTGGCCTGCCCCTTGGTGGTGAGTATAGTGGCATGTATGTAACAAACGGTGTATTCGACCCGGTTGCTTCCGGTATCTACACGATTACCTACACCTATACCAACCAGTACGGATGTACTGCCTACGCCATGCAGGACATTGAAGTGGCTCCGTGCCCCGTGTATTCGATCGGCGGTCAGGTGACCTATGATAACAATGCCGGCACTGTCATGAACAATGTAACCGTGAACCTGAAGCAGAATAATGTGGTGATCGCCACCACTGTTACGGATGTGAACGGTTATTACCTCTTCGAAAACTATGGTCCGGGAACCTACCAGGTAGCTGCCGCTTCCTCCAAGCCTTGGGGCGGTGTGAACTCCAACGACGCACTTATGATCATGAAGCACTTTGCCGCCATCGCTCCGCTCACCGGACTGAGGGTTGCTGCTGCCAATGTGAATGGTGACGGTGTTGTGAACTCCATCGACGCCCTGATGGTTGCCAAGAGGTTCGTGAACCAGATCAGCTCCTTCCCGGTTGGTGACTGGGTCTTCCAGGTCAATACCGTTGTCATTACCAGCGTGAATATGACAAATGACTTTGTCGCACTCTGCTACGGCGATGTGAACGGTTCTTACACCCCGCCTTACGTGAAGACTCCTCCCACCGTAAATCTCAACACCCTCGGTGTTAAGAATATCAAGTCAAATGAATCTTTCGAGCTGCCGATCCATGTCAGTGGAACGCTGAAGATTGGTGCCGTCTCCCTCATTCTCAGCTATCCTGAGGACCTGGTAGATGTGGAAGGTGTCGTGATCAACGCTCCTTCGGCCAACTTCCTCTACACTGCCGTGAACGGTGAACTGAGAATCTCATGGTACGCAATGAAGGAAGTGGTACTGAACGACAAGGACGTACTGCTGACCCTGCAACTCAAGAGCAGGAGCATCTCTGGTGCAACCAGCGATGAACTTGCCCTGGTGCTGGATGGTGTCAGTGAACTTGGCGACAGGAACGCTGCCGTGATTCAGAACGTAAACCTGACCTATCCGAAACTGGCCGTGGCCGTCGAAAGCTACAGCATCAGCAATTACCCGAACCCGTTCAAGGATGTGACGGAAATCGTCTACAACCTGCCGGAAGACGGTACTGTTACACTGAAGGTGTACAACCTCCTCGGAGATGTTGTGGCTACCCTGGTGAACAATGTTGAGCAGGCTGCCAACACCTATCAGGTGACCTTCGACGGATCCAATCTTGTCCCCGGTATCTATACCTACAAGATTGAAGTGAAGGGTCAGTCTTCAGATTACCTGAAGTCAGGCATGATGGTGATCTCCAGGTAAGATTCATCTGGTTGAAACAGAAAGGGCGTCCCGATGCGGGGCGCCCTTTTTGTTTTAATGACCGGAACCAATTGCCGGTCAGGCGAAAAATGCTGCATGGGAAAGGTCTTATGTTTTGCCAGCCTGAAAGAGTCAATGACCCATGACAGTTCAGGTGAACTTGCGGCTGATGTATCCGGAGGAAGTGTGGGTGCCTATTGTTACCGGCCGGAAGTTGCTTCTTGCCGGTCGAACTCCTTAAAACCGATATACTTTTCAGTGTAAAGTTTTGTCAGAAAACGGGTTACTCTGTCCTCCACGAAATTCATATTTAAACCGGGCTGTTCTGAGAGAGCGCTGCAGATATCTGAGACCGTGCTGTTTCCGTCGATGCGTTTCCAGGTTTCGGAGCCGTGCAAATCCAACCGGATACGGATATGTTTGTGATTGGTCGCCCTCATCAATACTTTCTGAAGGAAAGGAGAGCTAAACCTAGGGATCAGGAGTTCCACCATGTTTTCCTGGTTCATTCTGTGGCCTACCCTGGCATAAGGAGTCAGGGTTAGGTAATTGATCTCCGGGGATTGTTTGCGCTTTACAGGGGCTTTAAACGGCTTCATTTCGGGATAGAATGGGTAAAGATAAAAAAAAACAGGGCGTCCCTTTGGGAGACGCCCTGAAAGATTGTCAAGAAAACGATTACATGCTTGCTAAGGGAGGAGCGGGATCATCGGGTTTTCCCGCGTTACGGACGGGGATCCAGATGAGGATGGCCGCGATAATGGTAAGGATAATGATACTTACGATAAAGGAAGGACTTGAGAAAATAGCGGGCAGGGGAATACCGATGAAGTAGAACAGTGCGAAAACGAGTCCCATCAAAGCTTCACCTGCGATGAATCCTGAGGCGAGGAGTACACCGGTATTTTCGACGCGTGCTTTTTGTGCTTCATTGTGTTTACGTGAGGTATTGAACATTTCGACCACACCTTTCACCAGTCCGCCGAGGAAAATAGCAAAGGTTGTTTCCAGCGGCAGGTACATCCCGACACTGACGAGCATGGGGCTTTTCACCTGCATCAGGATAAAACCGAATCCCATCAGCATACCGACGATGATCAGGGGCCAGGCCATCTGGCCTTCCACGATACCTTTGGATAGCATGGCCATCAGGCTTGCCTGGGGAGCACTGAGGTTACGGCTGCCGAAACCTCCTTCATAGCCTTCTTTCAGGCCCTGGGCGATGTCACCCTGGTTGAGGATGACCAGGACGCCGAACATGACCGAACCGGCAAGAACGACACCGATGATATCACCGATCTGCATTTTCCACGGGGTACCGCCCAGGATATGTCCTGCTTTTAAATCCTGCAGCATTTCACCTGCAACTGCCGCAGAAACACATACTACTGCCGCAACGCCCAGCACGGTACCAACGTCGGCATTGCCTGAAGCTCCCAATGCTACCAGGATCAGCGCCGTAACCACCAGTGCCGTGAGGGTAAGTCCGGAAATCGGATTGTTGCTTGATCCCATGATCCCGACCAGGTAACCGGACACTGCAGCAAAGAAAAAGGCCAGGATAATGAGCAGGGTGGCTGCGACAATGGCCACCAGGAGGGTGGACTGGAAGATGAAGAAAGCAATAGTAAAGGTTAGGACTGCCACTGCCAGGATGCCGATAATGATCCAGTTAAAGGGAAGGTCCTTTTCCGTACGCACGGTATCGGTTGATTTACCTGCTGCTGCTTTACGCACATCGTTGATAGATCTTCTTACGCCCTCGATCAGGCTGTTCCTCATTTTAAAGAGGGTGAAACCTGCTCCCATAAGCATCCCGCCGATGGCTATGGGTCTTACGATATACCGCCAGATCTGGGTGATCTGGAAGCTGGGATCGCCAGCCTTCTGCAGGGCTGCGTCCAGCTGGAGGGCAGGATCTTTGCTCATCAGGTAGGCAGCCCATTCACCTATGTTGAGGTTGGGGCCGAGGAAGTACAGGATGATGGGGGACAGCAGTCCCCAGGCAATGATGCCTCCGCTGAAGTTCAAAGCACCCAGTTTGGGCCCGATAATATAGCCGACGCCCATGTAAGCAGGACTGATACCCGGCGAGCTGAGCAGCATGCCCCCCTTGCCGGAAAGCGCTGTACCCGTGATTTTTTGCTGGGAAAAGGTGACGAATTTCTCCCAGGTAGCGGCAAAAAATTTCAGTTCGCCTAAAGTCTTGATCAGTCCGCCACCCAACATGGCTCCGAAGAGGAATTTCGAACCGCCACCGCCACCGCGTCCTGCTTTATGGATCTCTGCGGCAGCAACGGATTCGGGGAAGGGAAGATCGACATCATCAACCATAACCCTGCGTAAGAGGGCTACGAACATGATACCCAGAATACCTCCGGCGATCAGGATCAGGGAGGAAGTAATGTAATTTCCGGGAGTGAAGAAGTCTTTCCATAAACCGGCAATAAAGAATGCAGGCAGGGTAAAGATGGCGCCTGCCGCAACCGATTCGCCGATAGAGCCCACGGTACGGGCCATGTTTTCTTCAAGAATGGAACCCCTGACAACCTTGAGGAGTGCCATCCCGATAACCGCGGCAGGGTAAGTCGCCGCAATGGTCATGCCCGCCTTCAGACCCAGATAGGCATTGGCCGCTCCGAGAATCACCGACATGACAAGTCCGATAATCACCGCTCTTGCGGTGAACTCGGCCATGTTGGTCTCCGGAAGGACAAAGGGGACAAATTTTCGTTTTTCTGTCATGATACCTCCGTTTTAATAAATGAATAATAATGCTGTGTATTAATTGGATCTCTTTTGCGTTTTATTATTAATATTATTGAATGTCAATGCTTTGTAGTTAATATAAACCAGCTTCTTTGTTTCAAAGTAAGGTTCTTCAAATTCGGATGACAGGCTGAATTCCCGGATATGTCCGGTTTTAATGCCGGGAACGTGCATCTCACCGCCGCCGAGATAAAGATAACCGTTTGCGGCGGGAGCATGTTTTCCTGTAATGAGCAAGTGTTTTGTCTGACTGATAAAAAGGGGAAGGGAACTTACCGCCCTTCCCAGGATATAGTCATAGGATGCCCGGTGCCGTTCAGCCCTCATGCAAAGGGTGGTGATGTTGGTAAGCCCGAGCAGGCTGACGATGCGCTCCACAGCCAGGATCTTCTTGCAAACGGAATCCAGCAGGACAAAACTGCATTCGGGGAAGATGATCGCCAGGGGGAGCCCCGGAAAACCTCCACCTGTGCCCACATCAATGATCCTGCTACCAGGCCGGAAAGGAATCAGCCTGGCCACTGCCAGTGAAAACAGCAGGTGCCTTTCTTCAAAATGGATCATGTCTCTCCTGGAAATGAGGTTTATCCGGCTGTTCCATTCTTCATAATGGCCTTTCAGTGAATGAAGTAGCTGAATCTGAGCAGCAGGAAGTCCCGAGAAATATTTATCAAGGATGGACACGGAAGATTTTGTTCAGCCCGTTAAATTACATATTTAACAGGCAGGTGTTCACAAAATTTCTGTCAGGCTTACGAAAATCTCATGACTGATATGTTTCTTTGTGAAATTACAGATTGATTATCAATGAGTCACAGAAAGAGATGGCACTTTTTATGGCTGTTGTTTTTTTATTGCGGTGTTTTTGGGCAACAGGTCCCGGAAACGATCACCGTGGCCGAGTACGTGACAAGGTATAAGGACGTTGCAAGAAGGAAGATGCTGGAGCATGGGATTCCGGCCAGCATCACCCTGGCACAGGGAATCCTGGAATCGGCAAACGGAAACAGCGAGCTCGCAAGATTGGCCAATAACCATTTCGGGATAAAGTGTCATCAGGATTGGAAAGGGGAAACATATACAAAAGATGATGATGCACGAAACGAGTGTTTCAGGAAGTATCCTACAGCATCCCAGTCGTTCGAGGATCATTCGGTTTTCCTCAGGACCCGGTCCCGTTATGCGTTTCTGTTCGACCTGGATCCGTCGGATTACAGAGCCTGGGCGTACGGGCTGAAAAAAGCGGGATATGCGACCAATCCGAAGTATCCTGAACTGCTGATCCGCATCATTGAAGAGCACCGGCTGAATGAATTCGACGCTGAAGGGTCCGGTGTGTCACATGTTGCCGTTGCGGATTTTGCGGATGACCTGCAGTTTCATGCTAAGGAAACTGATGGAGGAAGCATCTCACCTGGCCTTGCAGGGGGACGAAAAGTGTTGGTTAACAATGGAATAAAGTGCATTGTGGCATTAAAGGGAGATAGTCCGGAAAGCCTTGCACGTGAAGCTGCAGTGATGTTGTGGCAGATATACAGGTATAATGATCTGGCCAGGGGAGAAAGGATCAGGGCGGGGCAGCTTGTTTACCTTCAACCCAAGAAGCGGAAAGCGGCCATCTCTTACCACATGGTTAAGGAGCATGAGCGCATGCCGGATATTTCGCAGCAATACGGGATAAAACTGAAGCATCTGTACCGTAAAAACAGGATGGAGCCGGGCAGCCAACCGGCAGTGGGGCAGAAGCTCTGGTTGAGGAAGAAAAAGCCGGCAACCGGGGAGTAATGCCGTGCTCCCCGGGATCTGTCTTTCAGGATTTCAATGTTGCTTTCCCGGCTAAGCCCGCTTTTCAGAAGGGAAAGATAACAAGCCCTGGAAGGCAGGGTGAAAGCTCAGGCGGTGATGCGGGCTTGGACCTTTGCTGAGCAGTGCTTCCAGGTGTTCACGGGTGGGGTAGCCTTTGTTTTTATGCCACCGATAGGCTGGGAACTCGCGGGCGAGGACGGTCATATATTCGTCGCGTGCGGTTTTTGCGAGGATAGAGGCAGCCGATATGGCCGGTACAAGGCTGTCGCCTTTGATGATACAACGAAAGGGGAGGTTTTTGTATGGAATAAAGCGGTTTCCGTCCACCAGGATGTATTCCGGTGGAGGACTGAGCTGATCCAACGCCCGGTGCATAGCTGTGATTGAGGCTTTCAGGATATTCAGCATATCGATTTCGGCGGGTTCAATGGCCTGAACCGACCAGGCGACAGCAACTTCCAGGACGATCTCACGGGCTTTCATCCTTTTGGCATGTGTGAGCGATTTTGAATCTTTAATCAGCGGATGGGAGAAGCCCTGTGGCAGAATAACAGCGGCTGCGAGTACCGGTCCTGCCAGGCAACCCCGCCCGGCTTCATCGCAGCCGGCAACCAGAAGGCCCGGCGGGATTACAAAATTATGCATGGTCGCAACTTTTCAATATCCGGATGAATTCTTTTGTCCAGCCTGCTGTGGAATATGAAGTCTCGACGGTCAGGCGGCCGGCTTCTCCCAATCGCTTACGCAGGCCCGGATCATTGATCAACAGGCTGAGTTTTTCCTCCCACACTGAGAGATCATCTGCCAAAAATCCATTCTCCCCGTCGCGTATGATTTCCCGGTTTACTCCGACGGGGGACATGACTACCGGAACACCCGTCGCCATGCACAATAATCCTTTAAACCCGCATTTTCCCCTGGTCCAGGCATTGTCCGGAAGGGGCATGATGCCAATGTCAAAGGAGGCCAACCGGTTCTTTTCCTCTTCCAGCGACCATGATAATTCCTTAATATCCAGTCTTTTATTTGTGTAATTGCTGCTTCCCACCAGTTTAAAGGCCAGCTTGTCGCCGAAGCGGTCTTTCAGTGTTTCCAGAACCGGTTCAAGCTGACGGAAATGATCGATGGTTGTCAGGCTGCCGGTCCAGCCGATCACGACGGGCTCGTCACCGGATTTAAGTTTTTCAGCAGGGAAATACTGCCTGGTGTCGACGGTAGTCGGGATCACATCCACTGCAGGGTTGAATTGAAGCGCGTAATCTGCCAGGTAGCGGTTTCCGGCGGTCACGCGGTCGGCCATGGCAATGATGGCGGCCGTTTTGGAAGGCCTTTTCAGCAGGGAGAAAAAGCGGTTGTATTTCGACAGGTTGGGCAACCAGATGGAATCGTCGAAATCATAGATCAGGCAGTTTGTCCTATTCCTGATTTGTCGTTCGAAGAAAAGCGAGCGGGTCATCAGGGCTTCCCGGGCGATGATTACCACATCGGAACGGGATACCAATTCCAGGCACTGCCATCTTCTGCGCGGACAGCTCAGGTAGAGGAAACGGGCTTTTCTGAGCCAGTTTCCCGGACTGTAAATAAAACGGTCTTCCTTCTCAGTGATCAGGTAGGAAATTTGTGCCCTGAAGCCGTTTTGTTCCATTGCCGGCAAAAACTGCTCGAATCGGAATCGCTGGTTTGGCGCTCTTCCTGGTCTGTGGGAAGCGATGTAGAGGACACTTTTTTGGGCGAGTCTGTGGTACAGATTGCGGTAAGCAGCGGCTGCATTGGGGAGATCAAAAACCGGTGCGGCTGCAGCCCGGATCTTTTGATGATCCCGGAAAACGCTTTGATCCATATGCCCGACTGCATCGCGGAAAGTTGTTTCGGTATAATCCCTCACCATCAGAAAACCGGGAATCTGGCCGGAAAGCCTGTCGATATCTCCCACACCGGAGTTCACGATGATTGGTATTCCGCAGGCCAGGTATTCCCCCCATTTCACCGGGGACGAAGCAGTTTTTGAGAAACCTGGTCTGATGAAGGCAATACCCCAGTCGGACAGGGATAGCAATGCCGGAATTTCCTGATGTGTGGCACTGCGGACATAGATGTTCTCTTGTGGAAGTCCCAGCCGGAGGGCCCTGGATCTGATATAATCCTCTTTATCAGGACTTATGAATAAAAAAATGGCGTTTTGTTCCTTTTCCCTGAGTACTTTGTAAAAAAGGAGCATCTCATCAAGCATATACCAGGTGCCCAGGGAACCGAGATAAGAAAGGATCCTCCCTTCCTCCGGAAGCCCGGCTGTTTGCCTGGCTGCCTGGTCATTAAGGGGATTTTTTATAGGGAATCGGGTAAAATCGCTTGCGCAGGGGATAACCGTGATATCCTTACCGGCAAGAACAGGGAGAAAACGATGGCGAATATAATCAGCGGCCTGATGGCTGAGGGTAACCACCGCATCTGATTGCCGGAACATTTTCTTTTCCTGCCTCCTGAGCCAAGCAATCATGATCATTATCAGTGGGTTACGGGGATTCCATATGTTTCCCTCCAACCTTTCATCTATCCAGAATCCCCTGATATCGAAGATCCAGGGAATCCGCTTTTTTTTATTGATAAGGGTGGCGGCAAGTCCTGCCGGATAACTCCTGCAATGCAGGATGCCGGGTTTGTATGTTTCCGTAAGTTCCCGCGTCTTCACCAGGTATTTTCTGAAAAACAGGAAGTAGCCGATGGGATTTCTGAAGACAGGATAATCCAGAAAATGCCAGGTGATGCCGAACTGCATGCATCGTTCCTGTGTGTGTTTGTGGTGAAGCCGGTAATTACCTTTCTTTTCGCAGGCAAGGATTGCAATCTGATGTCCTTCGCCTGCAAGTGCAACCAGGTAGGGTAGAACCTGCGATTGTCCCAGGGGATCGGTCAGTCCGTCGTATGACAGGTATAACACTTTCATAGGGCGGGAAAGATCCTGATCCAGATCATATAACAAAGCAGCAGGGAAAAGATGACTTCCCACCAGAACAGTCTTTTAAGCCTTACAAAGAAATAGGAGAGGATGGCCGTAGCAGGTATCATGCTTACAGATCCCTGTATCCATCTCAGATCCCCTGAAAACAGGAAGACAGGAACGCTGAGCAGCAGATACCAGATCATGAAGAGGAATTTTTTACGGATGCTGATCACCCTTTCCTGAAGCATGGCCGCCAGGCTGAGGGTAGCTGCGAGGCAGAAGAAACCAAGGATGACAAGGGCTATCCACGTGATCACAGGGATGTCGGTGTTGATCCATTCAAGGCTGGTAAAGGAAGTCTGAAACCTGCCGGCTGTCTGAATCCAGTTGTCGTACCAGAAGTGGTATATGAAGAGGTACAGATAGGGAAGGCAGAAACCAAGCAGGTTGATGATCCAGATTCTCCATGAGAATAACCTGTATATCATGAATCCCGCCCAGGTCAGCAGCAGGAATATAAAGGCGGTGATATCCAGGAAGGTGGCAATGGACAGGCAGAGGGAAGATCCGAAAACTTCTTTGAATGGATCTGGTTTTTCGTAGAGGTTCAGGAACAGCAGCAGAAACAGCAGCATCAGCAGGTTGTGAAGGATCACGGGGTGCAGGCATAGCAGGTCGGGATGCCAGCTCATCAACAAAACAAAGACAAGTGCCGGGAGGGCATTGTTCCTGGGGAACAATTCATGTCTGGAGAGCAGCAGGGTAAGGAGGATGCCTTCTGCCATCACCAGCAACATGGCAAGGATCGTATTGAGGATACCCTGGTTTCCGGTAAGCGACAGGATGAAGTTGTAATAAGGAAGGGGGGAGTGGGAGGGAGGGGAGGGCAGGGGATGGATAAGGGCAGGAAGCCACAGCAGCAATGTGCTGATTAACAGCATGATGAACTGCAGGTTGGATTCTGTCCGGTAGATTCTGATCAGCATCGTCCGGATTTAAAAATTGTACAGGATGCTGTACAGCACGGCCAGCAGTATCATGGCAATGAGTGAAACAGCGGTGAGGTATTTGGCCCCGGTACTCCCCTTAAAGGATTTTTTTTTCGCATTTCCGGTATTTTGCCAGACCAGTCCGGCGACAAAACCAGCGAGGGAGAGCCCGATAAAGAAAAGGATGAGTGTTTCGGTTGACATGGGATATTCATATTAGGATGTCGTTTCCGAGGTCGGTACGGTAGTACTTACCATCGTACCCGATAGACTCACATGCCCGGTAAACCTTTTCAAGGGCCTTGCGGTGGTTTTCTGCAACAGCCGTGATCCCCAGGATGCGTCCGCCATTGCTGAGCAGCCTGCCGGATTCGTCGCGTCTGGTTCCGGCATGGAAGGGGAATACGTCTGTTACCGTGTCGAGTCCTGAAATGGGAAGGTCTTTCGGGTAATCACCGGGGTAACCCGGCGCCACCATCATTACACAGCATGATGCATCGGGGGAAATATTCAGCGTTTTGGATGCCAATTCATTCCGGCTCACGGCCAGCAGCATGTCGAGCAGATCGGACTGTATCCGGGGCATGATGCTTTCTGTTTCCGGATCACCGAGGCGGACATTGTATTCAATAACATAAGGTTCATCACCGCATTTCATCAGACCGAAGAAGATAAATCCGTTGTATGGGATTCCTTCAGCCTGCAATCCGCGGATGGTAGGGCGGATAATCTTTTCTTCAATCCTGTGAATGAATTCGTTATCTGCGAAAGGTACAGGTGAAATTGCACCCATGCCTCCCGTATTGGGTCCCTGGTCATTTTCGCCTATCCTTTTGTAGTCTTTTGCTTCGGGAAGCAGTATCCAGTGATTGCCGTCGGTAAGGACAAATGCAGACAGTTCCACACCTGAGAGGAAGGATTCTATCACTATGGTATCACCTGCGCTACCGAACTGGTGTTTTTCCAGCATGGCATGCACTGCTGCTTCTGCTTCGGCGGATTCCATGCAGATCAACACGCCTTTTCCGGCAGCCAGGCCATCGGCTTTGATGACATAGGGCGGTGAGAGGGTCTGAAGAAAATCAAGGGCCTCCTGTTTCTGGCCTATGTGGAATGCCCGGTAAGGAGCAGTGGGGATATGGTATTTTTGCATGAAGTTTTTGGCAAAATGCTTGCTTCCTTCCAGCATGGCAGCTTTGGCGGATGGGCCAATAAGCGGGATGGAGGAAAGTTGCGGATCTTCGCTGAAAAAGTCTGAAATTCCCTTCACCAGGGGTGCTTCCGGTCCAACGACAACGAGGTCGATATGATACTGCAAAACAGCCTGACGGATGCCTTCAAAATCGGTTTCCTTCACAGGAAGATTGCATCCATGTGTCGCAGTACCTGCATTGCCGGGAGCTGTATACAGCTTGCTGAGCAGGGGACTCTGGCTGATTTTCCATGCCAGTGCATGCTCCCTGCCACCGCTGCCAAGGATCAGGACATTAAGCTGTTTGTTGTTTCGGTCCATCATCAGGATGCTTAATGGTTTTTATCATGGAATCCCATAGCAGGGATGCTGTTCGTTCCCAGCTGAAACTGGCCAGGCGGGATGTTCCCTTTGCGATCAATTGTTCACGGATATGTTCATTATCAGTGATTTGATGCATGGCCGTGGCAATATCGGCTTCGTTGAACGGATCGACTAAAATGGCTGCGTCCCCGGCAATTTCGGGCAGGGAGGTAATATTTGAAGCGATCACGGGAACCTTGCAGGCAAATGCCTCGAGCAGGGGTATTCCAAAACCTTCAAAATAGGAAATGTAAACCAGTGCGAGAGAAGCCCCCAGTACCCGGTTCAGTTCCGAAACACTGAGACGACCGGTAAAAATCACGTCATCACGGTGTTGCATTTGCTGGTAAGTGTGTTGTATGTCGCGGGTCCACCATTTTTTCGCTCCGGCGATCACCAGGCAAACACGGCTGTTGCTGGTATTCCTGAAATGGTCGAAAGCCCTGAATAACATTGCAAGGTTCTTGCGGGGATGCAGCGATCCGATGAACACAAAAAAAGGATCTCCCTGGCACAACTGCTCCCTGATCTGGGTGCATTCATCCTGAGTAAGTGGCTTAAGTGCTTCATTTACACCATCGTAAACCACGTCAATTTTTTCGGGTGCAATATGGTAATGTTGCCTGATATCGGATTTAGAGTATTCTGAAACAGTGGCTATGCGTGTGGCTTTTGCTGCAAACTTCGGGAAAAAATACCGGTAATACCTTCTGACCAGGCAAGGCAGGTCATCGGGATGATGTTCAAAGTTCAGGTCATGGATCACTATCAGGGATTTTCCTTTGTAAGGCAGGGCATTGTAGCCGTCGGGAGAAAGGAAAAGGTCGGGTTTGATTTTTCTGAGCAGTTGTGGCAGTGAGAGATTAAACCATAGATAAAAGAGGAAAGGATGACGGGCCTGGGGCGGTATGATTCTGGCAGAGACATTGGGGGCGAAGAGGAAGGAAGCATCAGGCCTGCGGTCGAAAATGAAAATGAACTCCGCTTCAGGATGGGCTGTCACGATCCGTTTCAGACTTTCATAAGTGAACCAGCCAATCCCTTCCAGCTTGTTTTTCAGCAGCAGTCTGGTGTTAACGGCGATGCGGAGTTTGCTCACGAGCGAAGGATTGAAAGGGTTTTATAAACAGGACAATAAAGTTTACATTTGCGGCAAATATCCTAATTTTTACTCATTCTCACCTACACATCAGGATAAACTCCTTACCCGGAACCCATGCAGCGGAAGTTTTTAACCAACCTGGGACTGCTACTGACCCTGAATATCCTGATCAAACCATTTTGGATACTGGGTATTGACCTTACTGTACAGAATGTGACGGGGGCAGTGGATTACGGGACCTATTTCGTAATTTTCAACTTCAGTTTTCTGTTCAATATCATTCTTGATTTCGGTATCACCAATTTCAACAACAGGAATATTGCACAGAGCAGCCACCTGCTGAAGAAGCATTTCAGCAGTATCATCCTGTTGAAGTTAATGCTGGCGGTGTTGTATTTCATCGTGATCTTTCTTATGGCCCTGATTCTTGGGTATAACGTATTGCAGATCAGGTATCTGGCTTTTTTTGGGCTGAATCAGTTTTTAATTTCGCTGATTCTATACCTGAGGTCGAATATTTCGGGATTACTGATGTTTAAAACCGACAGCCTCATTTCGGTACTTGACCGTGTGCTGATGATTGCCATTTGCAGTGTGTTGCTGTGGGGCAGGGTTACCAGCCAGGCATTCCGGATTGAATGGTTTATTTACAGCCAGACCTTCGCCTATGTTATTACGGCACTGACTGCCCTGGTCATCGTGATCAGGAAATCGGCCTTTACGCGTATGCACTGGAACTGGCCGTTTTCGGTGATGATTATCAGGCGGAGTTTTCCCTTTGCCATCCTTGTGTTGCTGATGACATTCTACAACAGGCTGGATGCCGTGATGCTGGAACGGATGCTGAGCGGGATCACGGGCAAGGCCCAGGCGGGGATATACGCTTCGGCATACAGGCTCCTGGATGCCACCAATATGATCGCCTACCTTTTCGCGGTGTTGTTGCTGCCTTTGTTTTCCAGGATGCTGAAGGAAAAGCAGGGCGTGAAGGAGCTGGTCAGGTTATCTACCTCCCTGCTGCTAACGGTATCGGTGATTGTTGCCGTGTTGTCGCATTTTTACGGATTCGATCTGATGGGTTTGCTTTACGTGGCGCATGTGAGCGAGAGCGCCGCCGTATTTCGCTGGCTGATGACGGGTTTTATTCCGATTTCACTGACGTATGTTTTCGGCACCTTGCTGACAGCTAATGGTAATCTACGGGAAATGAACCTGTTGGCTTCAATGGGCGTATTGATCAATTTTTTTCTGAACCTGGTTTTAATACCTGAATACCAGGCTTTGGGATCATCCTGGTCGAGCCTGATCACCCAGTGTTTTATCGCGCTGGTGCAGATTGTAATCGCATCCAGGGTTTTCCGCTGGGGTATCGACAGATCTTATGCCTTGAAAGTGATCCTTTTCGCAGCTGGCGTGTTGTTGTTTTCGTGGGTTAGCCGTCTGCCGGCATTTCGCTGGGAGATAGGCATTGTATCTGCTTTTCTCCTTTCGGCAGGATGGGCCTTCATGCTCAGGCTGGTGCATATATCAGCTATCATAAAGATACTGAGGAAAGAATGAGTTTTTTCAAAAGGGGGTTCCTCATCAAATATTTTTCTATATTTACCGGCCGGATTTAAAAATCAGCCAGGCTGAAAGGATGAAACCAGCGTACCGATTTGATTTCAATTCATCGAACTTTTTCCTGTTTCTTTATAAATGGAGGAAGGCGCTGATATTGATTTCCTGTGTCGCTGTGCTGGCATCACTTTTCTTTTCATCACCGCTGTTTATCACGCCGAAATATAAATCGGTGGTGATCATGTTCCCCACCAGCACCAACTCCATCTCCAAGGCCTTGTTAGCAGAAAGCTTCGGAATGAAGCAGGATATCCTGGAAATCGGGGAGGAAGAGCAGGCGGAACAGTTGCTTCAGATATTGAATTCCAATGAGATCCGCTCGAAAGTGATCAATTGGTTCAGTCTGATGACGCATTACGGGATAGATAGCAGCGACAGGTACCGGAATACAAGGCTCTTCCGGGAATACGAGAAGAATATCACTTTCAAGAGGACGGAGTATATGGCTGTTCAGATTACTGTTCTGGACAAAGACCCCCAGCTTTCCGCCGATATTGCCAATGCCATTGCCAACCTTGTGGATACGGTAAAAAACCATATGATCAGGGAAAGAGCGATGCAGGGATTCAGGATAGTGGAATCTGAATACCTGGCACTCAGCATGGACGTGCAACGCAAGGAAGATTCGATGACCGTTCTCAGGAAGCTGGGAGTTCATGATTATGAAACCCAGTCGGAAATGATCAACCAGCAACTGGCCATCGAGATAGCCAAAGGCAATACACGCGGGGTTAAAGCACTTGAAGAAAAACTGGCGGTTTTGGCTGACTATGGCGGTGCTTATGTGTCGCTCCGGGACGATCTGTTGCATGAAAAGAAACAGCTGAGCGAGCTGAAAGCGAAATATACCCAGGCCAAAGTGGATGCAGAGCAGGTTTTGCCTCAGAAGTTTATTGTGAACAATGCCTACAAAGCAGAAAGAAAATCCTATCCGGTCCGATGGCTGATTATGGTTGTCAGTTTGTTTTCATCTCTCATCCTTGCCATCCTTGCTATTATCAGCATTGAGAATCTTGGATTTGCAGCAGAAACCGGCCCTGGCGTAAAAAAAAAAGCCCGGCCGGAATCCGGTTGAAGATTCCTCCGGGCAAACCCTGGCTGAATATTGAAATCCCATATATAGATGTGAATAATTTTTTTAACCATATGAACCTGCTCAAACTGATCAACCGATGGAAAATGCACCTGCTGGTGATCTGTATCGCTGCCGCGGTGCTCGCTGCATTTTTCTCCAGTTCGCTGTTTGTCACGCCCTTGTATAAGTCATTTGCCGTTGTTTATCCTTCCAATATTCAGCCATATTCTGATGAGAGTGAAACCGAGCAGATGATTCAACTGCTCAACGCCAGTGATATCCGCGATACCCTGATCGAAAGCTACAATCTTGGCAGCCATTACGGTCTCGATCCAAATGACAAGCATTATTACTCGACCTTGCTGTATATGTTTGGTAAACGGGTGAAGGTCAAGAAGACGGAATTTGAGTCGGTGATGATAGAGGTCGTTGATCAGTCTCCCGCCACTGCCTGCGACATGGTGAACACCATCCTGCAAGTGTATGATTCCAAGGTCCGTTCACTTCACAAGATGAAATTCATGGAAGTGGTCAGAAATTATGATCAGGTGCTGGCAGTCAAGCAACTGATGTTTGATTCCATTCAGAACCGGATCAATGAATACGGGGTTAAATACGGTTTGATGGATTATTCGGCCCAGAGCAGGGAACTGCTGCGGGGGATGCTGGGTACGGTCGACGGATCCGGAGCAAGGATCAACAGGCAGGAGGTGGAAACCATGAGATCCGCTCTCCTTGCAAAAGGTGGCGAGTTGGTGCTGCTGCTCAAGCTTGCCGAATCAGAGGCAGAGGCATACAGCGAATTCAAACAAAAATATGATGAAGCTTTGCTGGCCGCAAACAGGGAGTACACCTATTCCAATCTTGTAGTTAAACCCTATGTTTCTGATAATAAGTTTTTTCCAAAGATCTGGATGGTTGTCATCCTGAGTATTCTGGCCTCTTTCTTTCTGAGCCTGATGATCATTTCCTGGCTGGAAAACCAGCGGCAGGTCGAAAAGCCTGATCAATCCTGATTGACACTGAAGGTGGAACTTATAGAGAAAAATAAGCTTCGCTGGGTCTATGTTCTCAGTGCTCTTTTTATCGCTTTGAACGCCTATCTGGTTGTAAAGGAACATTATTGGGGATTCCTGCTGCCGGTAGTGCTTGCATTGCTCCTGCTTTACGTGTATTCACTTGACAAAGTGCTGCTTATCATCACCTTCCTTACACCTCTTGCGATCAATGTCAGGGACTTCGAGTACAATCTTGGAATCAGCCTTCCGACGGAACCACTGCTTTTTGGGGTTTTACTCTTTTTCCTTTTCCGGGTTTTATATGAGAACGATTTTGATAAAAGGGCAAGCCGGCATCCCGTGAGCCTTGCGATCTATATCTATCTCGCATGGATGCTGATCACCACCTTTACAAGTGAACTGCCCTGGGTATCAGTGAAGTTTTTTGTTGCCAGGCTCTGGTTTGTGATACCCTTCTTCTTTATTGCAACACAGTTGTTTAAGAACCCGGCAAATGTAAAACGCTTTATCTGGCTGTATACAATTCCTCTCTCAGGGGTTGTTATTTATACACTCTACAAACATTCGCTGTGGGGGTTTGCTGAAGATCCGGGTCACTGGGTCATGAGCCCGTTTTTCAATGACCATACGGCATATGGAGCCGTACTGGCCATGTATATTCCCGTGCTTTTCGGGATGATGTTCAGCAAGCATTACACCAGGACCCTCCACCTTTTCTGTTTTCTGTTTTTTGTGATCCTGGGAGTGGGGATCTTTTTCAGTTTCAGCAGGGCCGCCTGGTTGAGCCTCGCATTTGGAGCAGCTATCCTGATCATTATCCTGCTCAAAATCAGGTTTCGCACCCTGGCGCTTGTTTTTCTTGGTGTTGTTGTGGTTTTTAGTGTTTTTCAGGATCAGATTTTTCAGCGTCTGGAAAAAAACAAGCAGGATTCATCCAGCAACCTGGTGGAGCATGTGCAGTCGATTGCCAATATCACTACGGATGCATCCAACCTGGAACGGATCAACCGTTGGAAATCGGCCATCCGGATGTTTTCCGAAAGGCCAGTGCTTGGTTGGGGCCCAGGGACATATCAGTTTCTGTACGCCCCTTTCCAGAATTCTCAGGAACGCACCATCATCAGTACCAATGCGGGCGACAGGGGAAATGCCCACAGTGAGTATATCGGGCCGCTGTCGGAATCGGGATTTCCCGGCATGCTGAGTTTCATCGCGGTGGTGGTGCTGATTATTTACACCGGGCTGAAAGTTTGGCAGCGCGCCGCAGACAAAGACATCCGGCTGATGAGCCTGCTGATCGTCCTTGGGTTGTTCACCTACCTGGTTCACGGCTTCCTGAACAACTTTCTCGATTCGGATAAAGCTTCTGTCCCTTTCTGGGGCTTTGCCGCCGTTCTGGTTTCCTTCGACCTTTATGCAGCCAGGAGGGAGATCCCGGCCAGAAAGACCTCATCGCCCGGTAAATGATAACACTTGATGTGACACATCGTCAATGTGTCACATGCTACAGGATGTCTGATGTCCTGAATCCATGGAAATAAACAAAGCACGCATGGAAAGCATCAAGCCTTTCTGAATACCCAAACATCCTGCTGCGGCCTGCCTGAAGCCTCACCCTTACGGAGTGAAACCAGGCTGAAACCGGCAAACAATTCCATGATGTAACTTTCGGGCTGAAAAGCCGACCAGATCCGGTGTCCCTCCTTCACTTTTCCCCTGACCACAAGCCTGCCTTCCCTGAAACTTTGCTGCTCTTTTCCGGTGAGTTTCTGGAGAAAGGCTTCGCCCTGGGTGGTAAGCAGGCAGATGCCTTCCGGAGCCAGCAGACGGTGGAGCTCAGCCGCCCAGGCCCGGTGCATGGGTTCGGAAAGATGGGTGAAAATGGAAATCCCGTAAATGATATGAAAAAACTGATCGTTGAAGTCGAGGGGAGGATCCATGCTGTTTTGACTGAACTGTACACCCGGGATATTATGACGGCACCAAGCGATCGTCCTTGGATTACAGTCTGTTCCGTAAATAAAACAGGGAGCGCCGGCCAGATCCGGTAAATGCCTGATGATCCTTCCGGGCCCGCATCCCCAATCGAGGATATTGGCATTGTAAAGATGGGCATGGGTTTTAAAAATCCCGGTCAGCCACCTGGCAGTTTCGATGCTGTCGGTATAATATTTCCGGTAATCAAGCTGGAAAGACTCATATACCAGGTAGTCGGGCGGCAGGACAATACCCGGGTTGGCCTTTTTAAACGACTGGTTTTTCTTGTAATTTCTGACCTTTTGAAGCCAAAACATCATGTAATCAGTAAGATACAATAATCCTGCCTGCCTGAGAAGATTTGAAAGCCAACGTTTGAACCCTGGTCCGGCCATGTGTCACATTGTTATTAACAGCCTGCAAATTACAATAATTCCGGGTAACTGTTCCATCTTGGGTTGCAGTCCTTACCTTTGGGGAAAGATATCTGTTTGATGGCATATAAGAATTTAAGACAGTATATTGATTTTCTTGAGACAAAGGGTGAACTGAGCAGGGTAAAGGCTTTTGTATCACCGCTGCTGGAAATGGCAGAGATTGCCGACCGGCTTGTGAAAAGCGGAGGTAGGGCCGTTTTATTTGAAAACAACGGCAGTGAATTTCCGGTGCTGATGAATGCTTTTGGTACGGAAAGGCGCATGTGCATGGCCTTGGGGGTTAGCAGGCTGGATGATGTGGCGGACGATATCGCTGCCCTGATGCAAAAGTTGTCGAAGCCGCGGCAGGGGTTGTTTGACAAGCTCAGGATGTTGCCTTCGCTTGCACAGATGTCGGCCTGGTTTCCGGTTCAGCTTAAGGGAAGGGGCGCTTGCCAGGAAATCGTGATGGATCCTCCCGACCTGGGCAAGCTGCCTGTGTTGCAGTGCTGGCCCCATGACGGGGGGCGTTTTATTACGCTTCCGCTTGTTCATACCCGTGATCCCGAAAGTGGTACGCGCAACACCGGTATGTACCGCATGCAGGTGTATGACGGACTGAGTACGGGTATGCACTGGCACCTTCACAAAAATTCGGCGCGGCATTTCCATGCATACAGGCGGCTAAGCAGGAGGATGCCGGTAGCCGTCACCCTGGGAGGAGATCCTGTATACACTTATGTGGCTACCGCTCCCATGCCGGATCAGGTGGATGAATACCTGCTGGCAGGTTTTTTAAGAAAACGGAAGGTGGAAATGGTGAAATGCCTGACCGTGGATCTTGAAGTTCCTGCTGATGCAGATTTTGTAATTGAAGGATATGTTGATCCGGGGGAAACGCTTCGAAGCGAAGGCCCTTTCGGAGATCATACCGGTTTTTATTCGTTACCCGATCTTTATCCCGTTTTTCATGTCACCTGCATCACGCACCGCAGAGATGCAATTTATCCGGCGACTGTGGTGGGGATTCCGCCTCAGGAGGACTTATTCCTCGGTCTGGCTACGGAAAGAATCTTTCTAAATCCCATCAGGATGACCATTGTTCCCGAGTTGCTGGATATGCATATGCCGGCAGCCGGGGTGTTTCATAACCTGGTGATTAGCTGCATCAGGCCTGAGTATCCCGGACAGGCTGTCAAGGTGATGAATGCCCTGTGGGGTGCGGGTCAGATGATGCTGAACAAAGTGATGGTAGTGCTGGGTCAGCATGAAACCGGGATGGACGCTTCCACCCCTCCCAGCCTTTCTGATTACCGGACGATCCTTGATGGAGCCGCTGAGGGTTTTGATCCCGGCCGTGATGTCCATTTTTCTCGTGGTCCGCTGGATGTCCTGGATCATGCCGGTAAAACTTTTGCCTATGGTGGAAAGATGGGGATTGACCTGAGCGCTTTCCCCCTGAAACGGAATGTTCAAAAGGACCTATGGAAACATTTTGTACGTATCATCCCAATCAAAAAGACAAAATCGGGTGAAGTCAGGCAGGAGGCCGACAGGATGAGCAGGCAGGGAGAACTGGAAGACCTGAAAATCCTCGTTTTCATTGAAGAATTTCTCGACCCGGAGGATCATTTCTCTGTGGTCTGGCGGGTACTGAATAATATTGACCCGGCTTATGATTGCTTCCTTATCCCCGCATCGACGCTTTCTTCCTCCCGCATGGTGCTTGTGATCGATGGCACGCGAAAATACCCCGACCTGGACGGATTCAATCGTCCCTGGCCCAATTGTACTGTCAGCAGTGTTCATACTATCCGGGCTGTGGATGAAAAGTGGATGCAACTGGGACTGGGGCCTTTGACCGACTCCCCTTCCTTACGGTTTCAGCATCAGTGCTATCCGGGAGGTGCGGAGGCTGAGTAGCAGGTGCCGGTATCCTGCTTTTTTTTGTGAAACGGATGGTGTCCTCACCGGAGATTTGTTTTGTCCGGAAATGAAAATTTTATAACTGAAGATGAATATTGTCGTAAAATAAACGACAAATATCGTATATTTAAAAAAAAATCAGAGATGGCAAGTGAAGTGAATGAAGCAATGATCAGCTATCAATCTACCGATGACAGGGATGTTTTTTCCCTGATATCAGCCGTTCGCCGGGGGATATCATATTTTTTCTTCAGGAAGCTTGCAGGGAACAGCCCGTTCAGCATGAGTGAATGGACTCACTATCTTCATCTTTCGGAAAGGACGATGCAGCGGTATAAGAAGCAGGAAAAGCAGTTTGATCCGTTGGCTTCTGAACGTATCCTTGAACTTACCATGCTATATAAATATGGTATGGAGGTTTTTGGGTCGAAGGACAAACTTTCGGTTTGGTTGTCCTCTTCCAGTGTGGTGCTCGGAGGGAATACACCCAAGTCGTTTCTGGATAATTCCTTTGGGATTCAATTGGTCAGGGATGAGTTAGGACGCATTGAGCAAGGGGTACTGGCATGATGGTCTACAGGCTTACGGCTGCCAGATATGCCGGTGATCTTAGCGGGGAGGGAGCGGCCAGGCACGGGGGCAGGTGGAACAGCAGGGGAGTGCGCATGATTTACACCAGTTCCTCGATGGCATTGAGCATGTGTGAACTGGCGGTACATCTGCCCTTGGGGATTCTTCCCGGAGATTTTGTCATGACGGGTATCATGCTGCCGGACGATGCAGGGATCATGGAGTTGAATGTGAATGAGTTGTCTGAAAACTGGTCTCAGCTCCCTTTTCATCATGCAACCCAAAAAATCGGGGATGGCTTTATAAGTAAGATGCATTGGGTGGCGATGAAGGTTCCTTCAGTGCTGGTGAAAAATGAGTTCAATTACCTGTTGAACCCGCTTCATCCGCGTTTCAGCAGGATCGGGATGATATCGACTGAAGCATATACCTTTGATCCCCGTGTATTCATCAGGGAATGACACCCTTACGATTTGATGAACTGCAACAGAAATGCAAGGCACCGTAAACCTGTTCCTTTACGGATTTCTGACATCAGGGAAAGGGAATGGAATTTGCCGGGACAGAAAATCTGTCTACCTTTGTTACCACAATAACAAACACTTTAAACTCAGGATTTATGTTCGAAAAGATTACATCGCAGCAGGCGATTGAACTGGAAGACAAGTATGGAGCACACAATTACCATCCCTTACCTGTGGTGCTGAGCAGGGGAGACGGCCCTTTTGTATGGGATGCGGAGGGGAAACGCTATTATGATTTCCTGTCGGCTTACTCTGCAGTAAACCAAGGGCACTGCCATCCAAAGATCGTGCGGACCATGGTGGATCAGGCCAACACCCTCACCCTTACTTCGAGGGCATTTTATAATGATGCACTGGGCGTGTATGAGAAATATATTACAGAGTACTTTGGGTTTGACCGTGTATTGCCGATGAATACCGGGGTTGAAGCGGTTGAAACGGCACTGAAGCTTGCCAGGCGCTGGGGTTATGAGAAAAAGGGCATCCCGGCCGGTGAAGCAAAAATCATTGTTTGCGAGCAGAATTTTCATGGAAGAACCACGACGGTCATTTCATTTTCGACCGATCCTGAAGCCCGCGTCAATTATGGTCCTTATACGCCCGGTTTTGTCACCATACCATATAATGATACCGAGGCTTTATCGGTGGCTCTGGAGGATCCCACGGTGGCGGGATTTCTGGTGGAACCTATCCAGGGAGAGGCAGGGGTGAACGTACCTGCCGATGGGTATTTGAAGGCCTGCCAGGAACTTTGCCGGGAAAAAAATGTGCTCTTCATTGCAGATGAGGTGCAGACGGGGATAGCCCGGACAGGTAAGTTGCTTTGCTGCGATCATGAAGCGGTGAGGCCTGACGTGCTGATCCTTGGCAAGGCGCTTTCGGGAGGTGTTTACCCTGTATCTGCAGTGCTTGCCGATGATGATATCATGATGCTGATCAAACCCGGACAGCATGGATCGACTTTCGGGGGAAACCCGGTGGCTGCCAGGGTCGCGGTTACTGCCCTGGAGGTTGTAAAAGATGAAAATCTGGCCGATAATGCAGCGCAAATGGGCCAGATTTTCAGAAAAGAGATGCGCTCAATTCAGAGCGATATGGTGGAGCTGGTTCGTGGTAAAGGATTGCTTAACGCAGTGATCATCAGACCAAAAAACGGCAAGGAGGCCTGGGATGTGTGTATGAAGATGGCCGAAAACGGTTTGCTTGCTAAACCTACCCACCGTCATATCATTCGTTTTGCACCACCCCTGGTGATCAATGAAGCCCAGGTGATGGAGGCGGCTGATATTATCCGGAGATCTATTCTGTCGTTTTAACAGCGGCTTTGTAACGCTGCTCCACCACTTGCCAGTTGATCACCTTCCACCAGGCCTCCACGTAGTCGGGCCGGCGGTTCTGGTATTTCAGGTAATAGGCATGTTCCCAGACATCGATTCCTAACACCGGTGTCCCTTTTTTATCTGCCAGATCCATCAGGGGATTATCCTGGTTGGGTGTCGACGAAATAAAAAGCTCCCCTTTGTCATCCACACTAAGCCATGCCCAACCGCTGCCAAACCTGGTTTTCGCAGCATCTCCAAATTGCTTTCTGAATTCGTCCATGGAGCCGAATCTTGCAGTCAGGATCTTCTCAAATGCAGGACTGATGGAGGAGGAACCGGCAGGAGACATGTTCTGCCAGAAAAATACGTGGTTGTAAAAACCGCCGCCATTGTTCCTGACTGCTGCCGGAAACTTACTGATCTGACGGAAAATGTCACCGATAGTCATTTTTTCCATTTCCGTTCCCTGGGTTGCCTTCAGAAAGTTATCATAATATGCTTTGTGATGCTTGCTGTAGTGGATCTCCATGGTCATCTTGTCTACATAGGGTTCCAGCGCATCGTACGGATACGGCAGTTCGGGGAATTGTGCCTGAGCGGCAGTTGTTTTCAGCAGGGGATCTTCTCCTGCAAAAGCCTGTCCAGCCACGACAGAGGATAATACGATTAGGCTGAAATACTTGGTATTCATTGTTTTGTGTTTTTGTTTAGATTCATTATAAATAATAAACAACCAACACTCCTGAAAGTTCAGATGATGTGACACATCGAAATTCGATGTGTCACATGGTGTCACCATGTGACACATGGAAAAGACAGGAACAAAGATTATTGTTTCCTGATATGAATGTAAAGCAGCAGGGTGTTGAAGAAGCTGTAGAACACCACACCTGCCTGACGTTCAAGCATGGATTCGCCCAGAAAATTGATTCCTACCAGTAAAAGGAAGAGGAGATACAGCAGGTTGTTTTTTCGAATGGCGCTGATGGCCGGAAGCAATAGCATCAGGCTCAGGATGAGCAGTCCAATCAATCCAAGCGCCACCAGGGTTTGCAGGTACTGGTTGTGCGCGTTGAGGCGCTTTGTCATGGCTGCAAGGATCTGGTTCTCCCTGTATTTTTCCATCAGCACGTCCTTTACATCGCCGGTTCCCACGCCACATACCGGGTGCTCTCTGAAAACTTCGACCGAAGACCTCCAGACCAGAATGCGGTCATTGGTACCGTCTCCGCTGTCGAGATTGAGCGGTGTGTGCCCGTCCAGGTAGTTCTTTGCTATCGTTAAGCGGTAAAATGATGACGGAAAAAGATAATAGGCGCCAACAAAGGCGAAGGGTACAAGCAATACAAAAATCAACCCGATGACATATTCCTTCTTATACAGAATCAATGAGGCCAGACTAACAAGCAAGAGGATCAGAAGGCTGATGATCCCGGCTTTGGAAGCCAATAATATAACCATGGTGAAAAAATACGGGATCAGGATGATCAGAAAGGTCCTGAACCCTCTCGCCAGGCTGGTCCACATGCGTATCAGCAGGATAATGATCAGCGAAATGGCGAAATTGAGATTCATGGAAAAATAGCTGGGATGCTGAAAGTCGGATAAATTATCGTAATAATATTCTATAAAGGTGTGACTGTAAAGGTAATTCTGCGTTGCCAGCACCAGGGCGATGAGGGTAATGATTATACAACTGAAGATGAATGAGTACGAAATATGCAGTATCTGTTTCTGGCTGAGGAAACCTTCGGGGCTGGTGGCCAGGAAAAGCGGAAAAATCAGCAACGACAACTTCACCTGCATATCGAACAGCCCATATTCCAGGTTGCCGGAGTAAATTAGTCCGAGGGCATAAACAATATATAATATGCTGAATGAAAGTATGATACGGCGTTCCTTCTCCTGCCAGGCCCTCCTGAATCTCTCTTTAAACCTGCCTTCGGCTACCCACAGGATGAACAGCAGTATGATCATAAGAACCACCAGCCGGTCGTAAAGCGGAATTGCAAAAGCCAGGGCCAGGTAAAGGTAATAGTACCACTTGCGGAATAAAAGCGTTCTTCGATCCATGACCTCTGTAACAGACTTTCAAGGTGGCGTAAAATTAAATAAAAAGTAGATTGCCGGATCATCCGGCCTTTGCTGCACTGGTTTAACGGCTGGGTTCAGCATGACGTGGCTCTTTTATAGAACCGCTGATGTATGCTGTCCCGTAACTCAGGTGTATCAGCAGAAAGAGCAAGGGCATCAGAAGGAGCAGTCCCGGTTTGCGGTGTTTCATGATTGCGCCTGCACTGAAGAAAATTCCGCAGAGAAGATGCAATGCCAGGATTAAGCCTGTGATAACCAAAAAGATACTGTTTATCAGCGATAAGACCAGGCCGGCTGCAAGGCTCAGTACCAGCGCAGGCGGGATAAACTGCCTGAGGGTGGCGGGTCGTTTCAGTTTCTTGTTAACCAGTGGTTTGAACAATCCGTACTGGTAAAACATCTTCAGGGTCTTTGCGATCGTATCCCTGGCAAAATAAGTGATCCGGATTGCGGGGACAAGAAATATCCTTCCCCCGTTTTGGATGAGCCTGGCGTTGAATTCATCGTCCTGGTTCCTGATCAGGGCCTCATCGAAGTACCCGATACGCTCAAAAATCTCTTTTCTGTAGCAGCCAAATGGCACGGTATCAACCTGCATAACGTCCCTGGCAGGCAGCCGGTACATGGCATTGCCCATGCCGAATACTGAAGACATCACCGATGCAATGGCCAGGGGGACCAGTCCGGGACCCGCTGGCGTGGTCACCCAACATCCTCCTACATTGTCTGCTTTCAGTTCCTCTAAGGATTTGACGAGAAGCGAGATATAATCATGCGGGTAACGTGCATGCGCATCCATCCGGATGATGATTTCACCCCCGGCTTCTCTGATACCCTTGTTCAGGGCGAACGGAACAAACCTTGCAGGATTGTTAAGCAGCCTGAAATGCGGGTATATGCTGCTGCTTTGCAAAATTATTTCCACGGTCTTATCCCTGCTCATGCCATCAACAAAGATGACTTCCATTTTTTCTGAAGGATAATCCTGGCCGGCGATATCAGATATCAAACCGGGCAGGAATTTCTCCTCATTGAAACAAGGAATGATGATGCTGACGCTCGGTTTCATGTAAAGCCTATTTGGTTTTGGTTTGCTCCGGGCTGGTTCCTGCATAAAACCGTCTGAATAAATATGTATATGATTCGTGCAGCTTCTTTACTTGTCCCCGATTCTTAAACAGTCCCGTTGTTGCATGTTCCCTGTGATATATGCGGATTCCCGGAGTGTAACATACCTTCATGGATTGCAGCCGGGCCATCTCTCCGAGGAAAATCTCCTCTCCGTAAAGCAAGGACCCGTAATCGAGATGTCCTTTTTTCTGAAAGAAACCGGAAGTAAAAATCAAAAAAGAACCATGCAGGGAATAATAGGTTCCTGCTTCCAGAGGCGACATCCTGGCGGTGCATCCCCGGCGCATCAGGCTGACCAGATAGTAACATAACAGAAATGCATTGTACAGTAAGAAGTTACGTGTTACTTCTTGGAAAAACCGCAATTTCCGGGCGGGGATTCTCCGGGGGATATAAGGATTCTGATGGACCCCCCGTCTGCTGGAAATGATACAGGGACCAAGGATATCCGGCTTCATGGCTTGAATGCTGTGTTGAAGTCTTTCAGGAAAATCGACTCCGTCGAAGGAAATGTCTGTATTGCAGAGGATTACAATTTCAGGCAGGCTTGTATGGCCCATTTCCAGGTAGTATTGGATACCTGCCCAGGCACCTCCAAAATACCCGAGGTTCATCCCGGGTTTACACAGAAAGGCCCCGCTTCCGGCTGTGAGTGCCTCCAGCAGTTCAGGCCGGGTGGAACCGTTGTCGACAATCACATATTCAAAGGATTGCCGCTGAAAAATTCCCAGCTGTTCCCTGACAAAAGCTGCCACTTCATGCTCATTGTGGTAACACACCATAATGAAGAGGATGGTCGGATTCATCGCGTGCCGGTTTTTGGTCTTGTTTCGGTAATCAGGAGGGTCAGGCCCATAAACAATGCCAACGCAAGGATATTCGTGTTATACGTAAGGAATGAAGCAATAAACGACCACATCAGCAGTGCATAAACGATGCAAAGCAATGGAATGAACAGCCAGCGGCCGCTGACTACACGCCTGTAAAAGGCTGCTGAGAGTAAGCCGGAAAGGAAGAAAATCAGTGGAATGCCAAAGAGGGTGAAATCATCGATCAGCAAACGGTATAAGGTATAAATATTGGTGTGGTCATCATTCGGACTGATACTAACCTGTACATCATATAAGCCGGGGATGCGTGTACTGAGCCCCAGGAGTTCGTAAATACCACCAATTGAGTAACTTCCCCATGCTGGTGCATGGATTCCGCTGCCCTGGTCGAACCATACTGAAAATCCTGAAACATTCCCGAAAAACCAGCTTCTAAGATGTACGAAGGTCGAGCTAAGTTGTTCCCTGTTGAAACCGGCGTCCATTCTGGTCATCTGGGTAATCATAAACAGGCTGATGACCAGTCCGGCTCCGAATAAAACCAGGGTGACAAACCGCGGCGTGAATAGGCGCGGAGCTTTGTCAGCGAGCGCAAGTCTGGTGACAATCAAGGAGGAAAGGAACAGTACGAGTTGATATAGCAGGGGTGCGCGTGCAGTGTATATCAGCGTGAAAATCAGTACTGGAATAAAAGGTAAAAGACTGACTGCTTTTGTGAACAGCTTTCTGCCGAAACCGAAAACAAATCCTCCGGTCAGGCTGCCGCAATAAGCGATGGCTAGCAACAACATGACGGATCTGGGCAGTGCCAGTCCACCGTAACGCTCATCCGTCATCAGGCCTGATAACTGCCTGATTTCATCCATTCCGGAGGGCAAGCCCTTAATCCCGTAAAAACGAAGCAGAAGGTAAACTGAACCGAAGCCGGCAAGCAATGCAACAGGGGTAAACCAGAGAAAACTGCGTTCAAGTCGGGCGGCCATGGTTTTTTTTTCTGAGAGATGTGCCTGATAATGACACTTTTCCGGGCAAAGACAGATAAAACCTGTGTAAAAAATCAGGATACAACCCAGAATAAAGAGGAGGGCAGGAGCGGAAAAGTAAAAATCGGGAGCCAATAAAACCGACAAGCCGCAAAGCATGGTCCAGAACAATGCAAAAAATGCCGGCGGGGAAAACCAGCTGCGCTGCCGGATGCGTATCAGAACGCTGACCGGCACATACAAGGCCAGAACAAGGTATACATTGAAAGGCTCAGGCATGGGTAAAATTTCTTCGCAAAAATGTTTTCGACCACACAGCCACCAGGATAAGGTATACGATCACTCCGATCAGTGTCGACCAGGCTGCTGCTTTGTATCCGAAAGCAGGGATCAGGAACAGGTTTCCCAGGGTATTGACCCCCAATGCAATGAGAAGCGCAATGATCATTTTTTTCAGTTTCAGCATGAGCTCAAGGCCTTTTTGAAGTAACAAGCCTGCCTGCCACAGGAAGGCAGCAAGGATGAGGGCAAACGAGGCCGGACCAAGCCCGGGCTCATCCAGCTGAAGGACTTGGTCGTAGAACCATGGCCGGAAACTCATAAAGACAATGAGAACCGCTACAAAGATCACGGCTTCCAGCCCCAGGGCCCTGCCGACTTCACGCCTGGCTTCACTTTCATTCCCCTCATTCCAGAAGGCGGTAATCCTGGGGTGGTAAGTGAGCAATACCGGCATGCAGGCAAAGCCTGAAATTTTAAATATGATATCATAGACGGATGAAAAAATCCCCACAGCCTCATAATTTGTAAACTCCTTGATAAAGAATCTGTTAGCGATGTTTAGCATATAAGAAATGGATAGCCAGACTGAAAGCATGATCCCGTATGAAAACATCTTCCGGGTGAAATCCCGCCGGTAAAATGCCTTAGACCAGGTCAGTGCCGGCAGAACCTGCCCGGCCATGCCCGGCACCAGGCAGCTTGCGGTGATCAGCCCTGCAAGCATGGCAATGAATAATACCAGGTAGTCGCTTCGTTTGTATAAGACAACAAGGAAAACAAAGCAGGCTAGCATCAGGATATTGTATAAACCCTCCGTGAAGACATACTGCAGGGGTTTGAACTGTGCCTGGCTGACTGTCATCCTGAACAGCAATAGGTTATAAAAGATCAGGGTGAACATTAGCACCAGGGTGTCACTAAGGGGCAGATGAAAATACAGCAGCCCGATCAGGGCAATGGCCAGGGTTCCGATGGCGGAGCTCAGCAGGGTAAGCAGCAGGAAGCGCATGACGGCTAGTCCGACATGCAGCTGGTACTGACTAAGGAAACGCAGGATGCTTTGCTGCAGCCAGCCGAAGGTGAAGGTGGAAACCAGGATCACCATATAGTATATGAGGGAATATTGTCCGTAGGTTTCTTTCCCCAACCATCTTAAAGCCAGAATGATAAGCAGGAGGTTTACCAAAGCGGGGATGGTCTTCCCCGTGAAATAGGTGAGGATGTCCTTTTTAAGAAGCAGGGTAAGGACAGTTTTAATCATTGCGCGGGAACATAATGCCTGCAAGGAAAGCGATCAATAAAGACAGGATACTTCCCCAGACGAGGGCAAGGATCATTTGACGAAGGAGCGACATATTTGCCGGCTGGCTGACGGGGGCAGGGGGAACCGACACTTCGAATCCTGCAAATTTATCGAGCCTTGCCAGGATACCCTCCCTTTTTTCGAGCAGGTTAATAAAGGTTTCCGGATGTTGCAGGAGCCTGCCTTCGTCCGACAACGCCCTGAGTTGTTTGTCGATCTCATCGGCGAGCAGTTGATAGCGCTTTCTTTCTTTTTCGAGTTTCACGCTAAGGAAGCTGTTCCGGTTGAGGTAGCCGAGAAAAGCGGTGATGATTTCCCGGGCCTGCGCAGTATCGTACACCTCTAAAACCACTTCGCTGGCGTTGTTCTCTTTTACTGTTCTTATCGTGTTGACAGTAAGGTTTTTAAGTCCGGAGAACTGGGTCGCGGAAGCAAGCTGGAAATTCCCGGCAAGGGCTTTCATTTCAGCCTGGCTGAATGTTACCTCCGTGATACTCTTGAGTTTGTCTCCGGCAAGTCGTACATCATCCACCAGCGGAAGTTCGCATGTGATAAAGAATGTAAAGCGGTAATACTTTTTTGACCGCAATCCTTTCACCAGGGTGAAGGCCAGCACCAGCAACAGGAGGGATAATGCCAGTAGGCGGTATTGCCTGATCGGCTTCATAAACTCCCGGATGTCAGTGGATATGCTGCTTTTTTCCATAATTTGTTGTATTGTGGGACCAAAGCCCGGTGAAAAAAATCCGAAGCAATTATCGCCTTGTCGCCGGAATCTTCAGGAAATCATCCACAGGTCTGAGTATATTATCGAAAACAAAGAATTGCACCAGGACGAAATCCATGCCATCGTTCACCAGGGCATACATCCTGTCCCGGTCCCAGGGTCCTGTGGTTCCTTCCGTTTCAGGGTCGTCACCGGGGTTCTCCCTGTGAAATGTCTTAACAATGAATGTTTTACCGCGTATATCCGTGAGTGTGACGGTATGAAAAGGTCTGGAGGACGTAATGGAGTCCCTTCTTTCCTTGCTTGCTCCTGTAACCAGGGTCTCAAATCGGATATCGCTGAAGGTGGCCAGTACATGCAGCAACAGGCCGGTGTCATAATCCGGCACGAAAGCCCGGGTGTATGTACTTTCCAGCGAAAAGCTCCTTTCACCGGAGCGGATAGCCCTCCAGGAATGGCCGGGTACTTCGTTGAAATCTACTGAAACAGATTGAATATCTGATATTTGTGTGTTGAAAATGAAATGGGTCCGCCAGTCGGCCAGGCGCGGACTATAGCGTACGGCCACAAATCCCCTGAAACCGGGCAGGTAAGTGATGAACGGAGTTTCTGAACCTTCCATGATCATATAGGTTCCGTGGTTATCGGGGGTATTGCTGCCCACATAATAGACCCTGGTTTTTTTCACGGCCGGAAACAACCTGATGCCATTGAAGATATTGATGCGATGGACCTTCTGGTAGATTTCCACTTTTATGCCGGTGGAGGCCAGTTGTTTGATAATGAGGTTTCTGCTTGTTTTGGATACGGGTTCAACCACCGCCAGGTTCTGCATGGTTTTCAGCAGGATGTTGATCCCGTCAGGTCTGGCCGGATATTCCCGGTTCACGGTCCAAACGCCCGAATCTGAACGCATCAGGTCCACTTGCTCCCCAGTCTTGTCTGCCATAAAGATGCGCACAACACTGGCGGTATCATGTATCGCGAAGTCCTTTTCACTGCTCCTCAGGGTGGTTTTCGAACGGTTGAGGAATAGCCATATGGTGACAATGGCCAGTACCAGGGTGATAATGAGGATAATGGTGTTTTTTTTCATGGTGCAGGATGAACTGGCTTTCGTTTGGGCCTGGCATACTTCCGGTTTCTCCTGCCGATTTGCCACCAGGCAAAGCCCAGCACGAGGATAACCGGAAGGAGGGTGTTGGCCAGCTGTATGCTGAGTTTATCGTTGTGAATACGGGTATGGTCCAGGGGTCTGAGCCTGACTTCTCTGGACCGGACGCTGATCAGGCCGGAATCATCGCAAAGATAATCAATGGCATTTAAGATAAACTCCTTGTTGCCAAATGTTTCACGGGTATACCTGTCGTAGCCGAGCGGATAAGGCACCCCGCGCTGATGGTCAGTCTGATTCCTGATCACGTCTCCGTCGGCTACCACAATCATCCTGGTGGGTTCCCCTGATTCAAGAAAACCAATCCCTTTGTTTTCAGCGATTTCTGGCGGAATCCTCCTTGAATACAGCGATTGGAACGGGCCTTCCAACAGGACGGCTAAAGGACGTCCGGGCCCCCGGTACTGTTTCTCATCGGGCTGTTCCCTGAGGATCTGAAGGCTGATCAGGGTGGGTGTATTCACAGTCCTGCTGTAGGGAGATGAAGTCAGCAGGATTTGTTTCTTCACACCTTCGGCAGCCACGGTATCAAGGGTGGAGGCGAATTCAAGGCGAATGGCATTCAGGCTGTTGACAACCGGATGGACAGGCTGGGGTATCACCATCGGGAAGAAGTACCAGGGGTAGAATTCAAAGCGTGGTTGATTGCCGATCTGCCCTGTTTTCACCGGGATGGGACAGGCTGACAAATCCATCACCAGGTTGGTGTTGAGCCTGACTCCGTAGCGGAATAACTGGTCTTCGAGATTGAGCTGCAGGCTGATACCTATTGTTTCTTCTGAAGCCTGGAGGCTGTCCATGCTTGCAAAAACCGGGTCAATCAGCCATAAGACCCTTCCGCCGCGCATAATAAACTGGTCGATCAGGAATTTGTCCTTTTCATCGAAAGCCGAATCGGGCTTGGCGATTATCAGTGCCCGGTATTTGTTTTTGATGATGACCTTGTTCGTGTCGCTTAAATCCCGCTCGGTCAGGCTGTTCAAGCGGGCATTCAGGTTTACGCGTTCCGGAATGTAGGCATCCCCGAGTGACTGAAAGATATCTGCAGTTTCAGCTTCCCCGAGTTCACCCTGTCCCTGGATGAAAGCGACCTTATGTTTGCCGGGATTGTGTAATTTCCGTACGGCATTTGCCAGGTTATACTCAAGATTCTGAACGCTCAGGTTCAGGATTTCTTCAGGCGGAGTATTTATTTGATTTAAAAGAAGTTGTATCGGTGCTTCCTTTTCTTTATGCCTGGCAAGGGCTCCCGGAAAGATGATCTGCTGGCTGGTTCCGTCGTCTTGCCTGACCTGCAGGTTGGTTGGCGCCAGCCCTTTTTCGATCAGTTGCCTGTAGAGATCATTCCGGTCTTTATTGTTTTTGGCAGCTGATGGGTTGATAAATTCGTACTGGATATTGTCGGAATAGGCGCGAAATTCATCCAGCATCTCCCTTGTTTCATTTCGCAGCCGTTTGAATCCTGCGGGAAATTCTCCGTCGAGGTAAACCCTGAAAAAAACCACATCGTCCAGTTCCCTCAGCAGTTGCCTGGTCGCAGGGCTCAGGGTAAAACGTTTCTCTGCCGTAAGGTCGATGCGCGTAAAAATGAAAGAGGAGATCAGGTTCAGTAAAATGAGTAACGCGCTAAGCAGCAGCAGTTGCATGACGGCTTGCCTGCGCAGGTTTTTTTTCTGGCTGTTTTTTGTGCCAGTCTGGGCAAGTCCTATGATCCGGCCTATTTTTCCCATTTTCTTTTTTCCAGTGAAATTTTGGTGATAAGCAGGAAAAAACTGATCAGGCTGAGGAAATACACCACGTCACGCGTGTCGATCACCCCCCTGCTCATGGATGTGTAATGGGCATTGATTCCGAGCGAGCGAATAAACAGGTCGATCTTTCCAAAGATGTCCAGTGAATAGACAAACTCAAATCCCAGATACATGATCATGCATAGAAAAACGGCCACGATAAAGGCAACGATCTGGTTATCGGTGAGCGAGGATGCGAACAGGCCGATTGCCGTGAAAGCAGCTCCGAGACAGAACAAACCGAGATAGGATCCCCAGGTGGCTCCCATATCAATGTTCCCAGCGGGGAAGCCGTACTGATATACGGTAATGAGGTATATCAGGCTTGGGATAAGAGAGAAGAGTAAAAGGACGACACCGGCAAGGTATTTGGCGAGGATGATCTCCAGATCGCTAACCGGTTGGGTGAACAACAACTCCATGGTCCCATTCCGGCGTTCTTCTGCAAAAGATCGCATGGTAATGGCAGGGACAAGGAAAAGAAACACGAAGGGAGCAAGCATGAACAAACCGTTCAGGTTGGCGAAACCGCTTTGTAAGACATTGTATTCCAACGGGAAAACCCAAAGAAACAAGCCTGTGGTCACAAGAAAGACAACAATCACCGTGTAGCCGGTAAGAGAAGTGAGGAAGAGTCTCAGTTCTTTCTTGAGAAGGGTAAGCATGTTTGGAGATAAGGCGGGACAAAAGTACAATTAATCCCGGAATTCTATCCTGACACTGTCATCAGCGCGGAGCCCGAGCAGGCTGGCGGCATTGCCCCTGTTCATGGCTATTTCCAGCAGACCGCCTGAGGAGAAGATGGCCAGGATTTCACCTTCGGTAACGTCTTTATATGACTTGCTGATTTTCTGGATAGCGAAGTCGAGGGTTTTGAAGTATATGGTAAATGGCCTTCCTCTGCCTACTTCTTCAAATAGTCCTGATGTAATGTTAAGAAACACATTCTCATAGGAATCAATGAAGATGACTTTCGCTCTGATGATGTTGTGATCCACGGCAGGTGCGAACGAAATCCGCGTGTCGAGATCGGGTTTTTCCTTTCCCAGTTCGTTGCACGCAATGCCGTTGGCAAGCTTGCATGCTGCCGGTGCAAACAGCTCACTGGCGATAAAGGTGCTGTTTTCCAGTGCCGGATCAACGGCAAGGGTAATAATCCGGTCGGGTTTTGTGTCGAAAACCAGCGAAAACATGCCATTGTCGGGGGCAATGAAAAACTGCCTGTCTTTTTCAACTATCAGGTAGGAAGTGGTTTTTGGTGTGTCTGAATTGATGTCGATGATATGAATGGTCGAGGGAGGATATTGATGATAGACGTTCCTGATGATAAAGGCCGCAAAGATCAGATTGAACGGCGGTATCTGGTGGGTGATGTCCACGATGACGGCCTGGGGCATCAGCTTCAATATTGCTCCCTTTACCATGGCGGTATAATGATCCCTGGTTCCCCAATCACTGCACAATGTAATGATAGCCATATGGATGCCGCTTGTTGATTTCAGTAGCCCAAATTGGATTACCTTTGCCACACCAAAAGTAATAATAAACCATTTCAATCCGTATCCGTGTCCGAAACGGTCATCACTTTAAGTCCTTATGATCCTGTGGATATCTTTGGTGTTCACGATGCCGGTCTTGACCTGATCCGCTCCTTTTTCCCCCGTTTAAAAATCATCGTTAGAGGAGACATGCTGAAACTGATTGGTGAACCATCCCTGATCCGGCAGTTTGAGGAGAAATTCCATCTGCTGCTGATGCATTTCGACCGCTTTGGTAAACTGGGCATTGCAGATATCCGGCTGATCATGGGAAGTACGGGCGATGATTATCCTCCGCCTGACTTTAGCGGTGGCGAAGATATCCTTGTCCACGGCAGGGATGGAGCCCTGATCAGGGCAAGAACCCTTAACCAGCAACGCATGGTGGAGAGCTGTAAAAATCATGATATGGTGATCGCCGTGGGTCCTGCCGGTACCGGAAAGACATACACCGCCGTGGCCCTTGCTGTCAGAGCTTTGAAGAATAAGGAAGTGAAACGGATCATTCTGACCCGGCCTGCCGTGGAAGCCGGTGAAAACCTGGGCTTTTTGCCGGGCGACCTGCGTGATAAACTGGATCCTTACCTCCAGCCGCTCTACGATGCGCTCAGGGATATGCTTCCCCATCAGAAACTGCTGAATTATTTCGAGGACGGAACTATCGAGATCGCACCACTCGCCTTTATGCGGGGCAGAACCCTCGACAATGCCTTCGTAATCCTCGACGAAGCGCAGAATGCTACGCGGGGCCAGCTGAAAATGTTCCTGACACGTATGGGAAAATCCGCCAAATTCATGGTTACAGGCGATATCACCCAAATCGACCTGCCCAAAAACCAAAGCTCCGGGTTGGTCCATGCAATGAAAATCCTGAAAAATATCCACGGTATTAAAATCATTATCCTTGATGAAAGCGACGTAATCCGCCACCAGCTCGTCACCAGAATACTGAAGGCCTATGGAGATGAAATATCCATCCCGGTTCAGTCTATACCAATTGAAAATGACAGTCATGAAAATGAGGCCACATGACACCGGGCAGGTATTTGACCGTCGAAAACGAAAAAACATTTGTAATACCCTTTAAATCAATAAAATAATATGAGTAATGCCATCGTGTCAACCGCATTTCAACTCCCCGGGCTGAAAGATCTGTATGTTGGTAAGGTTAGGGATGTTTACAACATTGATGACCGTTTCCTGGTAATGGTCACCACCGACCGGATTTCGGCCTTTGATGTGGTCCTGCCACGCGGCATCCCGTATAAAGGACAGGTCCTCAATCAGATAGCAGCAAAATTCCTGGATATGACCGCCAATGTCTGTCCCAACTGGAAAATTGCAACACCAGATCCTATGGTTACCATCGGGCACCGCTGTGAACCCTTCAAGGTGGAAATGGTGATCAGGGGCTACCTCAGCGGGCATGCCTGGCGTGAATATAAATCCGGCAAAAGGTCTTTGTGCGGAGTCCCGATGCCTGACGGGATGAAGGAGAATGACCGTTTCCCCCGGCCAATCATCACACCTACTACCAAAGCGCTGATCGGTCATGATGAGGATATTTCCCGCGATGAAATCATCGCCACCGGGCTGGTCGCTGAAAAGGATTACCTGGTGCTGGAGAAATACACCCGCGAGCTGTTCGACAGGGGTAGCAGGATTGCCTCATCCATGGGACTGATCCTTGTAGACACCAAATACGAGTTCGGCAAAAAGCCGGATGGTACCATCACCCTGATCGATGAAATCCATACACCGGACTCCTCCCGTTATTTCTACCTGCAGGGTTACGGGGAAAGGCAGCAAAAGGGCGAAGCCCAGCGGCAGCTGTCCAAGGAATTTGTCAGGGAATGGCTGATGGATAAAGGTTTCCAGGGAAAAGACGGACAGCAGGTCCCGGAAATGTCTGATGATTTCGTAAAACAGGTGTCGGAACGCTACATTGAACTGTTTGAGCGTATCACCGGCGACCGCTTTCAGCATGCCGACCTCACGGACGTATTGTCACGGGTTGAAAATAATATTCTCGGCTACCTGGCGCATCACTGAAGCATCATCACATGTCAGGTCTGTAAATGATCAGGTAATATATTCAACACCGGTTCTCATTCATGAAAGTCCCCTTTTCCCCGCCCCGTATCGATGAAAAGATTATCAGAGCAGTCAAGGAGGCGCTGCATTCAGGCTGGATTACCACAGGGCCCAGGGTCCGGAGGTTTGAACAAATGCTTACTGCCTATGGAGGCCAAAAGGCCACCCTCTGCGTGAACTCTGCGTCTGCAGGACTTGAGCTGATGCTTCGCTGGTTTGGTGTGGGTCCCGGAGATGAAGTGATCGTGCCGGCTTATACCTATGCGGCAACTGCCAATGTAGTGGTGCATTGCGGTGCCAGGCCCGTATTCGTCGACAGCGGGGATGATTTCAATGTCACGGCCGAAACTGTGGCCCGGGCGATCACCGGACGTACCAAGGTGATCATGCCCGTGGATATAGCCGGATGGCCCTGCGATTACGATGCTTTGAACAATGTGGTGAATGCGGAGGAGTATGTCAGGATGTTTCATCCGGAAACACCTGAACAACAGATGCTTGGCAGAATACTCCTGCTTTCCGATGCAGCCCATTCCATCGGTGCCGTTTACAAGGGCAAGCGAACAGGCAGCCTGACCGATATCAGTGTTTATTCCTTTCATGCGGTTAAAAACCTCACCACCGCGGAGGGAGGCGCGGTTTGTTTGAATCTTCCTCCGCCGTTTGATAACCAATCTGTGTATAAAACATTATCCATCAAAGCTTTGCATGGACAGACCAAAGATGCCATGACCAAGTTCGAAGGTGGAAACTGGCGTTATGATATCGTGGAACCCGGGTACAAGTATAATATGACCGATATCCAGGCTGCTATGGGCATTGCAGAACTGGAACGTTACGAGGAGGATATGCTGGTGAAAAGGAAGTATATATTTCAAAGATATACAGAAGCGTTTTCTGCCTGCTCCTGGGCGAGGGTGCCACCTTATGAAAACAGCGAGAGGATTTCATCCTGTCATGCTTATCTGTTAAGGGTTTCAGGCTTGTCTGAACAAAGCCGGGATGTCATCCTGCGATTGATCTATATCAACGAAGTGGCCGTAAATGTCCATTTTGTACCCCTGCCGATGTTTACATATTATAAAAATGCCGGGTACAATATCGCCGATTACCCGCTTGCCTATTCCAGTTATGCCTGCGAAATCAGCCTGCCGGTATTTTATGATCTTACCGATCAAATGATTGAACTGGTGATAGATACGGTCAAACACGCCGTAGAGAAAGTGCGATCCGGCCATGCTTAAGCGTTGTTTTGATGTGGTGTTCTCCCTGGGAATGCTTCTGCTGCTTTCCCCATTGTTTCTTTTAATTATGCTGTTGCTGTTGTTCGCATCAGGGTGGAGAATTTTTTTCTCACAGATCAGGGTCGGATTAGACGGGAAAACATTCAGACTGCTGAAATTCAGGACTATGAAAGAAGGTTCTGAAGCTGCGGGACAATTGACCGTGGGCGGCCGGGATCCCCGGATTACCTTAGCGGGTAGTTTGCTGAGGAAATACAAACTTGACGAGTTGCCGCAACTGGTCAATGTGTTGAAGGGTGAGATGAGCCTTGTCGGACCGCGTCCTGAGGTTCCGAAATATGTGGCACTTTATACTGACGAGCAGCGTAACGTATTGCAGATCAGACCAGGTATAACAGATTTTGCTTCCCTGGAGTACATTGATGAGAGTGAGATCCTGGGCAGGGCCGGCGATCCGGAAACGCTGTACTGCCGGGAGATCATGCCTGCAAAACTTGCAATGAACCTGAAATATCTTGAAAACCAATGTTTCCTGCTCGACCTGCGAATCATTATGCTGACGCTATGGCGCGTTTTTTTCAGACGATAAAGTTGCCGGATTTCTCAGAATAACTCTGAAAGTGCTTCAACCTCAAGGGCCTTTATATCCAGCTTGAATTCACGGTAAGTCCTGGCAAGATCGGTAATCAGGGTTTTTACGATTTCGGTGACAGTGGCCGGTAGATAATATTCATCGCTGGCTTCGAGCTTCAGATGGAAAAGGTATTCGTCAATTTCGCCGGCGCCAAATACTGTTCCTTTGCGAAAAGGGTTGATGTAAAACAGGACTTTCGCAGATTCTGTTCTGGAATAGCGGCCTGAGCCGTGGATGTCGTCCAGCCAGCAGAGGATAAAATGTTCGGGAAGCCTGATGCCGTAAACAGGTAAGTCGAGTTTCGATGCAAGTACCAGGTAAAGCAATCCGAGCGAAAGGGGGTTGCCGCGTTTGCTTTCCAGCAGGTTGTTGATGAAGATGTGCTGCAGCCTGTTTGCCTGTTGTTTGTCAGGACCGAAACGCTGCGTTGAAAACAACACATGGTTGAGTACCCGGATCGTTTCCAGTGCGGTGAGATTGTCGTTAAGTTCCAGCCAGATATCCCATTTTATCTGTTCAATGTTTGCCGTGATGGCAGCCCTGTCGAGTTCGGGGTACTGATAAAGACAGATCAGCAGTATCCCGTCCAGAAGGTCGGGCTGTTCCTGTGAACCCCATGCCGCAAGCGCGGATTTCAGTTCATTGTACTGTATCAGGTGGATAATCTCCTCCAGTCGGTGCTGGATCACCGGGTTGAGGGTTTTTTCCCAGGCCGCTTCAAGCATGGGTATGACACTATTCCCCAAGCTTGTGATCTTATCGGAAAGCATGTGGTATACCTCCGCATCGGGTTCATCAAGCAGCCTGATCAGGGCGATGGTTTCTTTCTGGTCTGGGGTTTCCAAGCGAATTATTTGAAATACGAAAGTAAGCTTAGCCGCTTTTATGCCGTGAGCCGCCCGAGTAAAAGAATGATCAATTTATCAACAGCAGCCCGGTAGTCTTTTGAGAATTCATTTTTCGGACGGTTCGCAACGGCCACGCAAACTGAAATAGCCTCATGACCAAGCATTCTTGAAAGCCCGTAAAGTGCCGAGGTTTCCATTTCAAAGTTCACGATCCGCATACCCTGGTATTCGAATTCCGTGAGTTTATCGATAAATCCGCTGTCGAAAGGGGTCAGCCGGAGCGAACGACCCTGAGGACCATAAAAGCCTGGTGCCGTGGCCGTAATCCCGTGGTAAAGGTCTTTGCCGATGACCTGCATCAACAGCTCAGATCCTTTCACAAAATAGGGACGCGACAACTCCGCCGGCCACTTCATGAAACGGATGAATGCCTCCGACATCGGAATGTCTTCCACTTTTTTTCCCGCTTCGTAAAAATGAATGAGGGAGTCAAATCCCAATCCCCACCCGGAAACCACAAATGAATCCACTGGTATTCCGGCCTGTAGCCCGCCGCTCGTGCCAAGCCTGATAATGTGCAACTTCCTTTTTTCTGCTTTCGGAGTCCTTTGCAATAAATCAATGTTGACAACGGCATCCAGTTCGTTTATTACGATGTCAATGTTGTCCGCACCGATACCGGTCGAAAGCACTGTGATCCTTTTTCCCTTGTACCAACCCGTATGTGTCAGAAAATCACGATTTTGCCTTTCTGTGTCCAGCTTTTCAAAATGCTTTGAAATATTTCTCACACGCCCCACATCTCCCACTACGATGACAGTATCCGCAACGTCTTCCGCTCTGAGATGCAAATGGTAGATACTGCCGTCAGGATTCAGGATCAGTTCGGCACCTCCAATAGGATTTAACATAATATAAGTGTTTTAAACAACCCGCAGCTGTATTTGTTATGCTCTTCATATGCCACGCAGAATTGAAAAGGAAAATATTTAACAATGCCTTTGCAGAACTGCTTTCTCATGCTGCAGGCTTATCCGGTTTCGGTATATATTTGCAGTCAATAATCCCCCAAAATTAATCAAAGATGAGTGAACTGACCAATAACATTCTGATCCCCGTCGATTTTAACGACCTTTCACTGATTGCTATGGAACAGTCCTACAACCTTGGCAGGCTGATCGGGCTCGACCTGGTTTTATTGTATGTTTACGAGGAACCCGGTTTACTGAGAGGTCTTTTCTCAGAGGACGATTTTCTCAAGAGAAAGGCTAAAATAGAAGAAAGCCTTGGTACAATCGCCGAAAAAGCAAGGAAGGACAGTGGTTTGGATGTGAGTATCATGGTGCGCGAAGGAAAAGTACACACCGAGATCATCAGGGTTGCCGATATCCTCCAATCCCGCTTCATCATGATGGGCACCAGGAGCCAGGATGAAGACAGTATCGGTGGCCGTACTCCCATAGGGGCGAATACCTCCCGTGTGATCAGATCGGCACCCTGCCCGGTGATCACCATCAACAATCCTCATCTTTACAAAGGTTGCAGAAGCATCCTGCTCCCACTGGACCTTACCCAGGAAACACGTCAGAAAGTCAATAAGGCCATTGAAATCGCGAAGCATTTTAATGCCACCGTAAAAGTGATGTCGGCGCTCTGGTCGAAAAATAACGAAGCGGTGGTTTACCAGTTGAATGTGCAACTTAAACAGGTTAAGGACTTTATCGAAGCTGCCGGGGTGAAATGCCAGGCTGAGCTTGTGGAGGCAGGCGGAAAAGAGAAAAGCCTGGTGCCTATCATCCTTCGCTATGCCAAAGAACAGGGCGATATCGATCTGATCATCATCATGACCCAGCAGGAGCTCAGTCTCATTGAGTTTTTTGTCAGTTCCAGTGCCCAGGAAATCATCCGCATCTCAGATATTCCGGTAATGTCTATCATCCCCAGGGATTTGGGCTTTACCTCCATGATGTCATGAGGTAAGCAGCGGCTTTCTGAAGCCATGGTACGTATCGTTTGGCGTTTGAAATGTAGAAGTTTAGCTGAACCTTTAACTTTAGACAAAAAAGTCATCAATGACAAGGGTGAGTTTAATTCTAGTTGTCAATATTATTTTGGATTCATAATATGCCATACGCAGAAATTATCAGCATCGGAGATGAATTACTGATTGGACAGGTGATTAACACCAATGCAGCCTGGATAGGGCAGCAGCTTTCTGATGCAGGGATCACTGTGAGGCAGCACACTGTGATATCCGACAATGAGAAGCAGATACTTGAAACACTGCGAAAGGCTGCTCCCAGTGCCGCTTTAATCGTTATCACCGGAGGACTCGGCCCCACCAGGGATGACATTACCAAAGCAGCATTGTGTAAGTATTTCGATACCAAACTGGTCCTTCATGAAGCTTCCCTGGAGAACATCATGCACCTTTACCAGGTCCGCGGATACCCGATGAGCAAACTGAACAGGGAGCAGGCTGAAATTCCGGAATCCTGTACCGCTTTCCGGAATTTACATGGAACGGCGCCCGGGATGTGGTTCGAGAAAGCAGGTGTGATCTATGTGTCACTTCCCGGCGTTCCCTTCGAAATGAAACCCATCCTCACGGATCATGTGCTTCCCCGGCTCAGGGAAAGGTTCGGCGGTCATGCGATTATTCATAAAACCGTGCTTACCCAGGGTGTGGGAGAGTCCTTTATTGCCGAAAAGATCCGCGACTGGGAGGACAGGCTTCCCGCTCACATCAAACTGGCTTATCTTCCGCAGCCGGGTATCGTCAGACTGCGCTTATCGGGCTATGGCAGTGACAAAGGAGCACTGCATGCAGAGATGCAAGAGCAGCTGAAGCGTCTCAGAACGCTTCTTTCCGACCTGGTTTTTGGCTACGATGAAGATACCCTTGAAGATGTCACCGGCCGCATGTTGCTGAAGCTGGGCAAAACCCTGGTTACAGCTGAAAGTTGCACCGGGGGATATCTCAGTCACAGGATCACTGCTGTGCCGGGAAGTTCCGCCTATTATCGCGGAAGTATCATCGCGTATTCCAATGAAGTGAAGATCAATATACTCGGCGTAAACGCTGACCTCATTGAGGCTCACGGGGCGGTCAGCGAACAGGTAGTCAGCAATATGGCATTGAATGTCAGGAAGCTGCTGAATGCCGACTTCGCCCTGGCTGTTTCCGGAATTGCCGGACCGGCAGGTGGCAGTGAACAAAAACCGGTTGGCACTACCTGGATTGCGTTAGCATCTGAAAAAGAAGTCGTTGCGGAAGTGTTCCATTTGGGAGAGGACCGCGGCAGGAACATACACAAAGCCGCACTCTCGGCACTCAACATCTTGCGTAAAGCCCTTCTGAAAGAACTCCCACCGATGTGACACATGGCCCACCGATGTGTCACATGGCATCCCCATGTGCCACATTAAAAAATATAATTCCGGAAATCCTTGGAAGTTATCGGAAAACTACCGACCTTTGCACTCCTTTTTAAAAGAGACCATTTAAACCTTTTTGCGCCATGGCCAGAATTTGTCAAATAACCGGAAAAAAAGCCATCGTCGGGAACCATGTCTCCCATTCCAATATCAAGACTAAAAGGAAATTTAACGTAAACCTGCAGACAAAACGCTTCTACATCCCCGAGGAAGACAGGTGGGTTACCCTGAAAGTCTCTGCCGCCGGTATCAAAAACATCAATAAAAAGGGAATCTCCCTCGCCATCCGTGAAGCAAAGGAGAAAGGATTCATCCTCTGATCCACTCCCGGTGTACCGGCTTGGCTGCCAGCGGTATTTGAATGGCCCAGCACACTTCAAACTCCTGAGTTATCCTGCTGTTTTCTCTTTTACCCAAGCCAGGCCTGGTAAGGTTGGACATCTCTTGTTCAAGCTTTTTTTCCGCCCGGCAGCAATGCTTATAATAATCATCAGCCGGATTCGTTTACTCCCTTTACCCGCATGAACCCTGTCCTGTCACTCCGGCTGATTCCTTTATTACTCCTGATGTCCGTCGGCCTCTCGCAGGCTCAACCTGCCAGGGATCCGGATCTGGTGCAGTTCTCCGGCGTGATCGTCACATCCGACAGCTTGCAAACAGTGCCTTTCTGCGATATTATCATCCGCAATGCCAACAGAGGAACCACTTCCGATTATAACGGCTATTTTTCCTTCGTTGCAAAAAAGAAGGATGTGATTGTGTTCACTGCCATGGGTTTTAAACAATCCGCCTTCACCATCCCCGATACCCTCACCAATAACAGGTATTCCCTGATCCAGGCCCTGACATCCGATACCATCTTTCTCAGCGAATCGGTAATCTACCCCTGGCCCAGCGTTGAACAGTTCAAGCAGGCCTTCGTTCACCTTGATATCCCCGACGATGACTATGAACTCGCCCGGAAAAACCTGGCCAGAATGGAAATCCGCGAAAGAGCCAGACATGTTGCCATGGATGGTACAATGAATTACCGGAATTATATTGACAGGCAAACCAGCAAGCTCTATTATGTGGGTCAGCTTCCCCCCAATAACCTGCTGAATCCTTTTGCCTGGGCGCAGTTCATCAAAATGTGGCGGGAAGGGAAATTTAAATCCGGACAATGATCAGGCGCATGAATATCAGAACCTTAATACTGCTGATGTTGCTGCTGCCGGCCTTCCGGACCATGGCACAGGAACATGCCATTATCCATGGAAGGGTGAGCGATCCGGCAGGTAAACCCATGCAACTGGTCAATGTCAGCATCCTGGGTACGCAACAGGGAACAACCACCAGCCAGCAGGGCACTTATTCGCTCAAAATACCGGTCGGCCAGGAAGTTACGGTGGTCTTTTCTTTTCTCGGATACCAGTCCGTCAGGGAAAAATTTCTTTTTCAAACTGCTGTAAATAAGGAGGTTAATAAAACACTCCAGCCCGTAATCACCGAGATCGACGGTTTTGAGGTGAAGGACGATAAGGTGAACCGAAGCTCCAACCTGATCCGCATCAATCCGAAGACCGCAACCATTATCCCGAGTGCTTCGGGCAGCGGTGTCGAGTCCCTGATCAAAACCATGCCGGGAGTCGCTTCCAATAATGAACTCAGCTCGCAGTATTCTGTCAGGGGCGGAAACTACGACGAAAACCTCGTGTACGTCAATGATATAGAGATATACAGACCCTTCCTGGTAAGGAGCGGACAACAGGAAGGACTCAGTTTCCTGAATTCTGACCTGGTCTCCAATATCCAGTTCTCCGCGGGCGGATTCGATGCAAAATACGGGGAGAAAATGTCGTCGGTGCTTGATATTCAATACAAGAAGCCGGTCGACTTCGCCGGCTCGGTCAGCATGAGCCTGCTTGGAGCCGCATTCCACCTGGAAGGAGCTGCCGCCCGGAAAAAACTGAATTACCTGCTTGGTATCAGGCAGAAATCCAATCAGTATGTCCTTAACAGCCTGCAAACCAAAGGGGAGTACAAACCATCCTTTACAGATGTCCAGGCATTTCTGAATTTCCATATTAATAAGAAACTGGAATTGTCTTTCCTTGGGAATTATGCCAGGAATCTTTTCAGACTCGTTCCCCAGGACCGTGAAACCGCATTTGGCACCCTGGTGGAGGCCTACCAGTTTAAAGTGTATTTCGAAGGACAGGAAAAAGATCGTTTCGAAAACTACCTTGGAGCTTTGAGCCTGAACTACAGACCCCGTTCCAGAACCAGCCTCAAATTCATTGCAAGTGCCTTCCGTACCCTTGAAACCGAGCGCTTCGACATCCTCGGGCAATACTACCTGAGCCGGCTGGAAACAGACTGGGGCAGTGATGAGTTCGGCAAGGCGATCGAGCCGATAGGGGTGGGAAGTTATCTGAACCATGCACGTAATGAATTGGATGCCAGAGTATTTAATATTGAACAAAGAGGGACTGTGGAGCGTGACCACCGCTTCTTTCAGTGGGGTGTAAAATACCAGCGCGAAGAGGTGTATGATAAACTTAGGGAATGGACCCTGCTCGACTCTGCAGGATACGCCCTGCCTCATCAGGCCGACTCGGTGGGATATGTGATCCCGGGGATTCAGCCATATGATTCATTATTACTCCAGAACGTCATCCGGTCTAAAAACGAAATCAGTTCCAACCGTTATACCTGCTTTATCCAGAACACCTGGTCGTGGCTTACCGACAGCACCCGCCTCACACTGACCGCCGGGATCAGGTGCAGTTACTGGGATCTGAATGATCAGTTCCTTGCCGCACCCAGAGTGTCGCTCTCTTATAAACCTGCATGGGAGAAAGACGTCGTTTTCCGCCTGTCGGGCGGCGCTTACCATCAACCGCCCTTTTACCGGGAACTTCGCGACAGGAGCGGGAATATCAATGAGAAACTGAAAGCACAGTCCTCTTACCAGCTGGTTGCCGGTAGCGACTGGGATTTTCGTGCCTGGCAGCGGCCTTTCAAATTCGTAACCGAAGTCTATTACAAATACCTTGATAAGCTGGTTCCCTACGAAGTTGATAATGTAAGGATCAGGTATTCGGCCAGGAATAACGCCAGGGGTTATGCCGTGGGGATTGACTTCAGGGTGAACGGCGAATTCGTCAAAGGGACGGAGTCCTGGGCAAGTCTCTCTGTCATGCAAACCAGGGAAGATATCCTCGATGATTATTATTATACGGATGATGGCGTGAAGGTGGAACCCGGTTTTATACCCAGACCCACCGATCAGCGGGTCAATTTCAACCTCTTCTTCCAGGATTACCTGCCTCAGAACCCGACCTATAAAATGTATCTGAACCTGGTCTTCGGCTCCACGCTCCGCTTTGGACCACCCGACTCGCCCAGGTACCTGCATACATACAAAATACCGCCCTATAAAAGAGTGGATATCGGGTTCTCCAAACAAATCAAAGGGGAAACATCCCTCGTATCGCAGAAAAGCCTGCTGCGCCATTTCAAATCGATGTGGATCAGCCTGGAAATTTTCAATCTCCTGCAGATCAGTAATACCGTTTCCTATTTCTGGGTGGCGGACATCACCAATCGCCAATATGCGATTCCTAACTACCTTACACCACGGCAGCTGAATCTGAAGCTATATGCACAGTTTTAATGTAAGCAGCACTTTTAAAGCGGTACAGGCACCACCTCAACCCGGATGTCAATCCTGTCAGGGAAATGGTCCGCTGATCCTGCTCAGGTATTTCTGCACCACCCCCGGCGCACAGCTGCATTCTATCACAGGATGGTTGTATACTGAATCGTAGTGAAAAATGCGAAGCGATTTTCGCCTATGCCGACACAGAATGGTTTTCCGAAAATATAGACTACAGCGGTGTACGGCAATACTCTTACTAAACATCTTTGCAGATGCAAACCCGTTAAGTATGAGTGAAGATTCTTTATACCGATGACTATGGGAACACTTTTTTCGCATTCCTGTGTTCTTTCGGTATAATTAATTGTAAACGCACGCCTCGTGGCGCAGCGAATTAACACGGATTATCCTCGCAAAAGTCATTTGGATTTTAGGCTTGGTTCCCCGCAAGGGATTAATATGAATAACCCCGGGTGTAACCCGAAGGGTCAAACCCGGGGAAGGAGACGCGTTGTAGAATCCCAGCCCCGAAGCGGGCTGAACCCTATTATCTATGGAAAATAGCGCTTGTCAATCAAAACACCTGCTTCTTCAAGCAAGTTCTTATATTCTTCCTCAAAAGAAATCAGTTGATGGTGCGATTGCTGGTTCTTAATATAATTTAATATCATATCTTTATCTCTGTATGCATAGGTCAATACCGCATACCCTTCTGCCCAGCCTTCAAATGCGGTAAAATATCTGCTTTGCTTGAGCCACAAAGATGTTGAAACTTTCAACTCCCTCATGAAATCAGCAATTGCCATCGACGGATGGATTTCACAAAGTAAATGGATATGGTTTTCGGTTCCGTTGATACGGTACAGGTGGCATTTCTTTTTCCGGAAATACCCGTTGATGTACGAATACAAGTCCCTGATATTGTCTTGGGACAGGGTGTTTTCACCGTTTTTTGTTCTGAAAACAATGTGATAGAGGATCTGGCGGTAGCTTGTCATCATGGTGATCTTTGTTCAGCCACTGTGTGGCTGAGGGTTTGTCTGGGTTGCCTTAACCACGGGTTTTACCCTTACGGGTTACACCCGTGGTTATTCATGTTTTGCCCTTGCAGGGCAGTTTGGTTGATTACATTCTCTTGATGATCTTATTCAACACAAGTACACCATCGGTTATTTATGTTTTACCCTTGCAGGGCAGTTTGGTTAATTACGTTCTCTTGATGATCTTATTCAACCCAATTACACCATCGGTTATTCATGTTTTACCCTTGCAGGGCATTCATGGATTATAGACTTCCCCAAGTCCCCTTGTCCAGGCTGCGGTACTGGATCGCTTCTGCCAGGTGCTCCACCCTGATATCCGGAGCAGCCTCCAGGTCGGCAATGGTGCGGGAGACTTTCAGGATCCGGTCGTACGCTCTTGCTGATAGATTCAGCCGCTCCATGGCATGCTTCAACAGCATATTCCCCTCCTCACTCAGGCGGCAGACCTTTCTGATCTCTTTCGACGGGATCTGCGCATTGCAATAGACTCCTTCATTATTCAAATACCTTTCCTCCTGTATCTTCCTGGCCGCCATCACCCTTTCCCTGATTACCTGAGATTTCTCGGATGATCCCAATACAGAAAGCTCCTTAAAGGGAACCGGCACCACTTCCACCTGTATGTCTATCCTGTCGAGCAATGGTCCGCTGATCCTGCTCAGGTACTTTTGCACCACCCCCGGCCCGCAGCTGCAGTCCTTCTCCGGATGGTTATAAAAGCCGCAGGGACAGGGATTCATTGCCGTTACAAGCATGAAGCTTGCCGGATAATCCACCGAAAGGCGGGCCCGTGAAATCGTCACAACCCTGTCTTCCAGCGGTTGACGGAGCACTTCCAGAACGGTACGTTTAAATTCCGGCAATTCATCCAGAAAAAGAACCCCGTTATGTGCCAGGGAAATCTCCCCAGGTTGCGGATAACTTCCGCCTCCCACCAGCGCCACATCACTGATGGTATGATGCGGTGAACGGAAAGGTCTGAGCGCAATCAACGACTTATTGCGTGCAAGTTTACCGGCCACGGAGTGAATCTTGGTTGTTTCAAGTGCCTCCTGAAGGTTCAATGGCGGCAGGATGGAAGGCAGCCTTTTGGCCAGCATCGTCTTGCCGGCTCCGGGCGGACCGATCAGGATAAGGTTGTGTCCCCCTGCAGCCGCCACCTCCAGTGACCGTTTAATGTTTTCCTGCCCCCTGACATCCGCGAAGTCGAACTCGTAGCCATTCAAATTGGAGGTGAAGTCCTTCCTTACATCAACAATCACTCGCTCCATCGACTGCTCTCCGTTGAAAAACCCGATGACCTCACGGATGTTCCGGGCACCATACACTTCCAGCTCACTCACAATAGCGGCTTCCTTTGCGTTGGCCTCAGGGAGAATGAACCCCTTAAATCCCTTGCGCCTGGCTTCAATCGCGATCGGTAAGGCTCCGGTCACAGGCAATAAGCCCCCGTCCAGCGACAATTCACCCATCAGCAAGTACTCCCCGACTTTCAACGCATTGATCTGCTCTGAAGCTGCCAGTATCCCCACGGCAATCGGCAGGTCATATGCGCTGCCTTCCTTTCTCAGGTCGGCCGGCGCCATGTTGATGACGATCTTCTTGCCCGGAATCCGGTAGTTGTTGTTCTTCAAAGCCGCCTCTATCCTCTGGTGACTTTCTTTGACGGCACTGTCGGGCAAACCCACCATAAAGAAGTTGATCCCCTGGTCTATGTTCACCTCCACGGTTACCGTCAGCGCATGAATACCCAGCAGGGTACAGGAATAGGTCTTGATAAGCATCTTACAGGTCGTGTTCTGTACCTATATATGCTTTTCAGGGGGCAAAACGGAAAAAAAATCGAAACTTTTTTGAAAAAAATGGAGAAAAATCGATTAACATACTGTTAATCAATAAGTAAACCCGTAAACAAATCTATCTTGCCGGCTTATACGCGGAGAGATTCAGGATTTGCCTGGCGTCGGCCTGATCAAACAAGGCTTTCATGCTGACATCCCTGTTCTTTTCCATATATTTCCTTACAATCTGCCAGCCGATCCACCAGCCCGTCCGCCCCGGAGATTCTTTCGGCAGGCCTTTCGTGAAGGGGGCTTCCGCCATGAAACGGGTAATATCCCTGCTGTCTGTGGTATACAGTAATTTGTTGGCAATGAGAAATGCCCAGGTTTTTGCCTCGTTTTCCCTGACCCAGTCGTACTGCTCCGGACTATAAGTAATTTTAACATAATCAGGTGTCGAAGGCAACACCTGGTCGAGATAATACAACACTTTACCCTGAAGCACCATCCAGTCGAGAAGCGTCCTTTCGTGTCTTTCCCCCCTGAGATGACGGTAGGCCATCTGTTTCATACAGTCAGGCACCAGGTTAACCGGATCAAAGGCCTGACAGCGGTATTCGGGCAGGCCCAGCTGCCGGTATACCGGACTGTCTTTCCCGAGATACATATCCAGCGCGATGATCATCACGCTGTCGACCAGCCTGACAGGGGCTTCGTAGTCAAGACCGGAAATATAAGTAAAGACCCTGGGTGCGGAATCAGCGGGAAAATGCTTGCTGTGGCGCTGCATCGCCTCACTCAGTGCTATTTCCACTGAATCCATCCGCGGAAAAAGCCGCTGGGTCTCGCGAAAGAGCAAGCTGGTCAGGGAATCCTCCAGGTAAGTTCTCATCCTCATCAAACTGGCGGTATCCGGGGATTCATATCCCAGGAAAAAACCATATTCAGGCATCAGTCCCGTCAAACCATCCCGAAGATGCAGCAAATCCAAACCGAATAAAGCCTGTTCGTACCTGTGTATCTTCAATCCCTGAACTGGCGCTTCAGTCTGATTCTCCCGCCGGTCTCCTTCTCTTTGCTGGCGGCAGGATAACAGCATAAAAATCAGCAATATGCTAATAGGCCAGGATAAATACCTCATAATCATATGCAATGACTTTTTTCTCCTGGGTGCCCAGGCTGAGTTCCCAGTCAACCCTGCTGAAAGGATTGAGGGCATCACCCGTTTTCAGACGGGTGATCTTCCCGTTGTCTCCGGCCTCTGTAATCAGGCCGTTGACAGTTTTTTCCACATTTACCGTCACCCTTTCCGGCATCGTATTATGGATCTCGACCATGCCGTGGATGAGTACCCTTGTGTACCCATGCTTGTCAATGGTTTTTGCTCTTTCTTCCCTGTTTTTCTCCTCCTCGGTGTTTGTAACAACAATATCAGGAGATTGAGCCAGGTTAACCGAAACAGTCGTATTAACAGGAGTGTAAGCGATCTCATCCTGGGCGAGCGGACGCAATTCCTCATCCATGATAAACACGGGTGCATGTGTAAAAGGATCCTTTGTCTGGTTGGTAAGCTTCAGGGAGTGGAAAACAGGAAATTTCCTTTCAGGATCGTTCACAATCTGCCTGGAAATTAAAAAGTTATTTATATCGCCGAGGGTAACCCTGAAAACATCCCTATAGGGCACCTTATGGGAGAATACCGGAAAGGCCGCTTTGCTGAATTTCGGAATGCTGACCTTGCCAAGGTCGTACATGTAGAGGTCGCCTGTCTTATCTCCTTCGGTCTGATAGGTTTGATAATTGTTGTACTGATCATTCTTGGCAGTATACATCACAGCGGCATCCACCGATTCGGCGGCCGTATTCTGCCACATGTAGGCAGCGTAAGGGTTATAGGCAGCCCCCTGGGTCTGTGTCAGGAAGGGATTGGCGAACTGCTCCTGGGTTCTTCCATATTTGTAACTGGGATCACCAACGGTCAGGGTCAGACCGGTTTCTTCCAGAGTCTCGGCGAAGTTCTCCACCAATGCGCGCAATTCAAGTTGCAGCTCCTTGTCGTTCAGTATTTTAATGTTATAGGAAGGGAACCATTGGATGCCTGCTTGCATATAGACCATTTTAATACGCGTATCCGTCGGATTTCTGTTGAATTCCAGCCTGGCCACGTAGGCAACGGAGTCAGTTTTCAAACTTTCTGAAGGAGATTCCTCCACCATAAGCTGCCTGACGTCTGCAAGCGGGAAATACAGCGTCCTGCCTTCATTTCCTTTGATTTTCACCAATTGGGAGGCAGGAAAAAAATCCTGAAGCAAACCGCTGATCTCCTGATAGTTTTTTTCATCCATCCGCACGCTCAGTTTCACCTTCTTTCCCTTGTTGGAAATGAGGAGATCAGGCATGGTCCTGGCATTCCTGCTGGTTTTGATGGTATCCATGATGAAGATAAGCCTGCTGATGGCGATGTCTTTCGGGGTGGTAAGCCAGAAGGTCCCAAGCAGCGGTGCCGAAGGAATCAACAGGCTTCCTTTGCCGCTGGTAAGCGGAATGCTTCCTTCCTTCACCACGAAATAGGTACCATTTTTAAAAACATTCACATGGGTAGCCTTCAGATTCTGTTGGGTGAAGGCATTCAGTGAAACGCCCGTGATCAGCGTGAGCATCCACAGGCCGCGAACCGGTCGTCCTAAAATAATTTTCATCAATCTGGGGTATGATTGTGAACCACTATAACAACTTGATTGCCAGGCTCACATTAAACATTTCATGTTTCCACTGCACCGTTTTCCGGCCCGGTTCATTCTTATATAGATTATCCCAGGCGAATTCATAGCGGATGTCAAAGCTGAAGGCAAGGATATCCAGTCCCAGTCCCATGGTGGCACCCAGGTAGGTATCCTTGATATTGTTTTCCGTAAAAGGTTGCAGAAGCGAATCACCGCTGAGGTTGATGTTTTTCTGAACGATAAAACTGCCTACCGGTCCGCCGTGCAGTCTGAAGTTCAGCTCGGGAGGACCCAGTATGAACCCGATGATCAGCGGCATGTCGATGGACTGAAGGTCGATATCCTGTTTGAACTGGCCACTTTCTTCGTTGAAGATGCCTCCTTTGGTCACATACATCACTTCCGGCTGAAAATAAAAATAATCTCCGTACACACGCATAAACATCCCTCCCTGGAAACCATGGCGGAACTCATCCATCAGGCTGTCCTGGTCGGATATCAGGTGAGAAGTGGTAAAGCCGACTTTCGGACCGAAGGTGACATCCTGACTGCAGACAGTGCCGGCAGCCAGAAGAAGCATGAACACAGGAAACAGGCGATGTTTCATCAATCGACTGGTTTGTACCAGATAAAGAACAAAGATACAATCTTTAACCACATACTATCTCATGCACCGGAGAATAGCTTTCAAACGTCATTTGTTGATAAGTGGTATGCAAAATCATTATTTTTGCATCAAAACTGGATAAGCGAAGGAAACTTATCATATTCAGACAGGTTTATGGTTTTTAAGTGATTCGCATTACTTTTGATTATCAGTGACAACAAGCAGGAACCTATTTCAGTTAACACTTTAAGCTTGATCAGGATGAAAAGAAAGCTGTCAATTATGCTGTTGCTGCCGTTGCTCCTTATGGGGAGCCTGAAGGCACAGAAAGGAGAATTCCAGTTCGGGTTCAAAGCCGCACCGAATATCGGCTGGATCAAACCCATTTCCGAAGGTTATGAAGGAGATGGTATCACCACCGGGTTTTCATGGGGTTTTGTGGCGGAGTATAACTTCTCTCCCAATTACGGACTGAGCACCGGTTTTACGGTGACCTCCAACAACGGCAAACTGAAATATCCTTATGCAGAAGATACACTTATGGGTACCATGTACCGAAAATACCACATCAAAAGCATCGAACTACCCTTGATATTAAAAATGAAAACCAAGGAGATCGGCTATTTCGTTTACTACGGGCTGATCGGTCTCGGCACCTCATTCAACCTGAGCGCCAAGGCAACGGATGATTTCCATGTGCAGTCACCCGCGAGTTTCAATGTCACCCATGAGCCGGATATCAAATCAAGGATCAATTTTTTCAGGGAATCGCTCATCATCGGGATTGGAGCACAATATAACATCAGTTCCACTACCCACTTCTTCGGCGGAATTACCTTCAATAACGGTTTTACCAATATCCTCAAAGGGAAAAACACTGTGAATAAGGCGATCTCAGAAAAGGCCATCTCGAACTACCTCGAGCTGAATGTCGGGATACTGTTTTAAATGAGGCCGAAGTGAAAATTGCCCTTGCCCAGCTGAACTACCATATCGGTAACTTCAGGGACAACATCCAAAAGGTGAAGGCCGCCATCAGGCAGGCTAAGGATGCCGGAGCCGGACTGGCAGTGTTTGCCGAGCTTGCCGTTACGGGGTATCCTCCGAGGGATTTTCTTGATTATGAGGATTTTATTAGGCAATCGGAGGAAGCGGTGGCTGAAATAGCCTCGGAAACAAAAGAGATTGCGGTTATCATCGGTGCTCCTTCACGAAACAACGATACCCGCGGGAAGGCATTGTTTAATTCCGCTTATTTTCTCGCTGACGGAAAGATCCGGGACATCCGTCATAAAAGCCTGTTACCCACCTATGATATTTTCGACGAATACCGCTACTTCGAGCCTAACCGGCATTTCAGGCTGCTTGAGTGGAAGGGAGTAAAGATCGCCCTTACCATTTGCGAAGATCTGTGGATGGAGGGGGTGCATCCGCTTTATACACTCAATCCCATGCAGGAGCTGAGCAGGGAAAATCCGGGGCTCATCATCAACATCGCCGCGTCTCCATTTCATTATTCCCAGGCTGCCATGCGGCGACGGGTGCTTCGCGCCAATGTGGCACATTATAAAATCCCGGTGATTTATGTCAACCATGTGGGTGCGCAAACTGAACTGCTGTTCGACGGGGGTTCCATGGCTGTGGACAGTGATGGAGGCATTGCACTGGCAATGAAGTATTTTGAAGAGGATTTCGGTCTTGTGGAATGGAAAGACGGCAGGCTGCTCCCGGGGCAGGACGGCGATGTGACACATCGGGACCCCGATGTGTCACATTGTAAACTGATCCACGACGGACTGGTGACGGGGATCCGTGATTACTTCATGAAACTGGGCTTCCGGAAGGCGGTACTGGGATTGTCGGGGGGGATTGATTCCGCCGTGGTCCTGGTGCTTGCAGCCAGGGCGCTGGGAGCTGAGAATGTACTGGGTGTCCTGATGCCCTCGCAGTTCTCCTCGGAACACTCTGTTGCCGATGCCATTGCCCTGTCGGAGAATCTGGGTACTGCCTACCGGATCATCCCGATCAATGAGGGTTACGACAGTATGATAACCAGCCTGAAGCCTGTTTTCGGGGAGCTTCCGTTCGATGTGACGGAGGAAAACATCCAGGCACGGCTGCGTGCGGTCATCCTGATGGCACTGGCCAACAAGCAGGGGTATATTCTGCTGAACACTTCCAACAAGAGTGAAGCCGCCGTGGGCTACGGGACCTTGTACGGAGATATGTGCGGGGCTATATCGGTTCTGGGAGACCTTTATAAGACACAGGTCTACGAACTGGCAAATCACATCAACAGCATTGAAGCGGTCATCCCGGAGAGCATCATCCGGAAACCGCCCTCGGCAGAGCTCAGACCCGGGCAGAAAGACAGCGATTCACTTCCGGATTACGCCATCCTCGACCGTATCCTCAGGATGTACATCGAAGAAAAACAAAGCGAAAGTGCGATCGTCAAGGCAGGATTCCCTGAAGAGCTCGTGAAAAGGGTGCTGAAGATGGTCAACACCAGTGAACACAAAAGATATCAGTCACCACCCATTCTCAGAGTATCCGCCAAAGCCTTCGGAAGCGGCAGAAGAATGCCGATTGTGGGGAAGTATTTCTAAGTCCCTGCAGCCCGATTGTCCCGGGAAACCAGGATAGCAGATCAGACTGCTTCCACCGACCTGATCTCGGGCAGGGCACGCTTCACGGCAGCCTCAACGCCATTCTTGAGCGTCATCCGGCTGTATGGACAGGAACCGCATGAACCCTGCAGTTCCACATTCACTACCATATCATCGGTAAGACTTACGAAGGCAATATCGCCTCCGTCGGCCTGGAGATAGGGACGGATCTGGGTGATCACGTTCTGTACCTTCTGTATTAGTTCATTTTGCTGGTTGTCGGACATATGTTTATTGTTAGGTTCTTACATCAATTGACCTTGGGCAGAGAACCGTGGCATCTTGTCTCGAGTGACGAGACGCGTGGCATCTTGCCTCGCTTGACGAGACGCGATGAATCGCGTCTTTACGGGGGATGGGGTCATGTAGCATGATGGTGCATGGCATCCATAAAGGCATTGCGGATGGAGAGCTGCTGGGCGATGTTTTCTGCCAGGGCAAGGAAGGCCTTCCCAACGGGGGATTGCTCGTCCATCACCACCGGAATCCCCGTATCGCCGGATTCGCAGACTGACTGTACCAGTGGAATCTCACCCAGGAAGGGAACCTTCTCCTGCGCCGCCAGCTTTTTCCCTCCTTCTTTTCCGAATATATAGTATTTATTTTCAGGAAGTTCAGCAGGTGTGAAGTAGGACATATTCTCGATGAGACCGAGGATGGGAATCCGGATCGCTTCGGTATTGAACATGTTGAGCGCTTTGCGGGCATCTGCCAGGGCCACCTCCTGGGGCGTGGTCACAATGGCGATACCGCTGACCGGTACCTGCTGTGCAAGGGTCAGGTGAATATCACCGGTTCCGGGCGGCAGATCGATCACCATATAGTCCAGTTCGCCCCATTCCGAATCATTGAACAGCTGCAGCAGCGCATTGGATGCCATCGGTCCCCGCCAGATCAGGGCCTTGTCCGGATCAATGAAGAAACCGATGGAAAGCAGGCTGATCCCGTATTGTTCCACCGGGATGATCAGGCTTTTACCATCCTTTTCCATGACAAAAGGTTTCTTATCCATTACATTGAACATCAATGGGATAGATGGTCCGTAAATATCCGCATCGATGAGACCCACCCTGGAGCCAAGCCTGGCCAGGGCCACCGCAAGATTGGCAGCTACGGTGCTCTTCCCGACCCCTCCCTTTCCGGAGGCGATGGCGATGATATTTTTTACGCCGGCCAGCATGGCAGCATCCAGGCCGCGACGGGTGGTCACCCGGCTGCTGAGTGTCACATCCACCTCCCAATCGTTACCAATATGCTGATGGATGGCATCAATACAATCCTGTTTAATCTTGCCTTTCAAGGGACAGGCCGGTGTGGTGAGCACCAGGGTGAAGGAGATTTTTCGGTCACCAACCGTCACATTATCGATCATATTCAGACTGACCAGATCTTTCTTCAGATCCGGGTCGTCCACGTGGCCCAAGGCTTTCAGTACATCTTCCCTGCTTACGTTCATACCTTTAAATATGTTTATTTAGAATCGGTAAAGATAGGTGTTTTTTCAATACCAAAAGACAAAGCCCTCATTTCTCCGGATAAAAATCGAAACAGATGTCATTTATACCGACACGGAATGGGTTTGCGAAAAAGGGACGAAAGTATCGTGTACGGCATAACTGGTTCTCAGCAGCATTGCTTTGCAAAGCTGCTGAGAACCAGTATACTTGATCCGCTGATAAAAAGGTGGTCATCAAGGACAAAATAATATGAGAAATGCTTGACATCGAGAACTGCAATTGTATATTCTTGAACAGCCATAAGTTAAATGTCTCGCAAAATCATTCAGCTTTGGTATATCTACCGGCTCAATTTATCGTCACATAAACGTCAATTAGACCATAGTATTGATAACAAGCAGATTCTCCATAGCACAATTCATTCCCACTCAAAAAAACTGAAAATTATTGAGTTACACTAAAAGTCATACTACAACTTTAAAAATCTCAATGTAGTTCTCTTTGGATTAGTCATCTTTATAAAGTAGATACCTCTTGGTAAGAATGAGACATCGATCTGAAGCCAGGATTTGTTCTCTACAGATCCTGAGACAACTGATCTTCCGCTTATATCTGTGATTAAGTAATCTCCCTTGCTAAAAGCATCATGTAAAACAAGATTAAAATAATCTGAAGCCGGGTTAGGAAAAAGAGAGATTTCTGCTTCTTGTTCCTGATGTATCCTAATTGAGGTGATTAAATCAGAAAGTGGACGTCTCCAAATACATCTGTTTGCTGCTCCTGCGAAAATATAATCTGAATTGGTTGAAAGAGTTGTTATCCAATTGTCTGTCAAACCCTCATTAAATTCGTACCAGTTGTTGCCATAATCATGTGAATAAAACACCCCACTGTCTGTCCCAACAAAAAGAATTGTATCAGAAATCGCAAATGTTTTGGGTTGAATCATTGGATTGCAAAGGTTACAGGTAATCCAGGTTGTTCCATAGTCAACACTTTTGTAAATACCTGAAGGAATAGCAGCATATAGATTTTGCCCTTGAAATATAAAATCCCAACATCTGGTTGGTAGAGTAAGTATTCCTGTGATAGTTGGGCTCCAGGATACATTATCTGTTGTTGATCTGTAAACCGGAGTGCTAAGATCACTACAGAAGATATAAGGCCCAATATCCGAGATAGTCCAGTTGTACATCGTTGGCAGGCCATTATTTGTTGGAGTCCAATTATCACCATTATCTATTGAGCGGCATATGCCACCAGCGTTTGTTGCACAAAACATCAGACTCCCCTTTTTCTTTATTTTCTTTATAAATAAATCGGGTAATCCGTTATTAACCTGACTCCATGAAGATCCACAATTAGTAGAACGAAATATCCCATTATAACGACTCCCGGCAAAAAGAACACTATCTTTCGCATTTACACAATAAATAGATTTATCTGTTAACCCGTTATTTACAGGGTACCAGTAATTTCCATTATTGATTGACATATATACACCTTTAAAGGCAGAACCTGAATATACTTTTCCACTGTTGCAAATAATACTTGAAGGAGAAACATTAGTCAATCCGTTATTAACTATTGACCAGGTTAATCCATCATTTTGTGATTGGTAAACCCCCTCACCAAAGGATGCAGCATAGATATTATTGTTGTGACTCGCAATTGCACAAATTCTTTCATCTATTATTCCCTGATTGGAAGCAATCCAGGATAAATTGATAGTATCAAGCCAATAGAGCCCCGAGTGAGCTGTTCCGGCAAATAACTTATTACCTGCAACATGCAAACAAAATATGTATTTATCTATTAATCCCGTGCTTACATTTATCCATGTATTACCAGAATCGTAAGATATAAAAATACCATTACCATGGGTGCCTGCATAAATTATGGTGCCAGAGATTATAAGGGAATAGAATCCCATACTAATACTATCTGAAAAAATTTCTGTCCAGTTTGCGCCATTATTATCTGAACGGTATATCCTACCATCCTGACTGCCGGCAAGCACATAATCATCATTCATAGCCAATGAACGGATGTCATTGACCACAAAGCCATTGTCAACTGAGACCCAGGAGTTTCCCCCATCGTCTGAAAAATGAACACCCCACTGACTTCCCCTAAAAATTCTATTCCCATTTTTGGCTAAGGCTTGAATAAGTAATTGTACGGAGAACCCATTATTTAAAGCTACCCAGGTCTGACCGTAATCAACAGAACGGTGTAAACCGGCACCTGATCCCACATAAAGTGTATCTTCGCATACAATAAAAGAGTATATTCTATTGCTGCCATATGGTATCCCATTGTTACAACCAAGCCATGTTTGCTGAACAGTGTCGTAGGTATACAAGAACCCATTATCCGATCCGGCGAACAAATGGTTATTACATATTGCTATCGCAGTCATAAACTCTCCATTAAAACCATTCGTAACTTTTTGCCATTGGGAATAAAGGTTAAAGTAAACAAGGCAAGGGACAATGAGGAAAAAGAATTTCACCCTTGAGAATGTTGTTGTTTCCATACCTTAAACAATTTATACCGACACTGAACAGGTTTACGAAAAAGAAACCTTCATGTGTGCCTGTATTACTCCTGCTAAGCAGCTTTGCTTTCGCGAACCTGCCAAGCATGAGTATATGTTGCCATCTCAAAACATAGCATCCCTAATTAACAGTATTGAAACATTTTTGAATAGCGAACCCACATTTTTACCAAGTCTCAATGATTTTGCGAGAGATTAACTTATGGCTTTTCAAAGATAAACAATTCTAGTTGTCGATGTCATGCGTTTCTCATCTTATTTTGTCCTTAATGGCCACATTTTTATCAGCGGTTCAAGCAAATGACCTCAGGATGAAGCATCGGAAGTCACGGGATAAACGTGTCTGTGATATACCGAAAGAACATGAGAATGCGAAAAACTGATTCCCAGAGTCATCGCTATAAAGTATACCGACACGGAATGGGTTTGCGAAAAATTTATGTTATAGCGGTGTACGGCATTACTCATACTAAACAGCTTTGCATGCGCAAACCTGTCAAGTATGAGTATATCTAACCGAAAATTGCTTCGCACTTCATTAAGATTCAGTATATCTTTGATAAAAAAACTTCTATGAAGCCACACAGCATCCTGTTATTGCTGCCGTGCATGCTCTTGTTGCCGGCGCCGGTAAATGCCCAGACCCATTGGACCAAGCATAACGGCAATCCTGTTTTCAGCCCGCAGGGAAGCCAATATGAAAACGTCGGTATCGGACAGCCGACCTGCCTGTTCGAAGACGACACCATTAAAATGTGGTATGCGTCTGTGGGAAATGACATGAAAGCCAGGATATTGCTTGCGTTTTCCACAGACGCCATCAACTGGATACGGTACAACAATGCCCTGCCGGTGCTGGATGTGGGTCAGGCGGGAAGCTGGGATCAGGGCTGGCTGGATACCCCGGAGATCGTGAAGGATGGTCAGGGTTACAAGCTTTATTATTATGGGGATACCGTACAGCAGGTACCTGAAATATCCTCAGCCATCGGGGCTGCATGGTCGCCCAACGGACTTAACTGGACCCGCTATGCCGGCAATCCGGTCCTTACCGAAGGCGACAGTCTTCAATTCGACGGAAAATGGGTAGAGTCGCCGGCTGCCATCTATGATGCTGACAGCCAGGGATATTACATCTGGTACTCCGGCATGAACTGGAACTGGTTCGTCAGGAATGGTCTGGCAACCTCGGATGACGCTTTTACCCTGACAAAATACCCTGCAAACCCGGTAACACCCTGTGGTCTTACAGGGAGTTTCGACGACATGTGGGTGGCCGTACCGGCCGTTATAAAAACAGGTCCCGTTTTTGAGATGTGGTATTCGGGCTTTTCATCGCTCTTTGGTTTCGACAATGTGCAAATCGGCTATGCCGTTTCCCTCGACGGGATACGATGGATCAAGTATCCCGCTAATCCTGTTTATAACAGGTTTTTCCCGCCTTTCGACACTGCCGTCGACAGCCACAGTCCCTGGGCACCCGATGTGGTCTGGCATACGGGCGACCAGCAGTATTACATGCTTTATGAGGGCACCGGCGGCATCCACCTGGCCACCTCACCCAGGAACGTCCTCGATGCCCCGCAGTGCAATGTGCAGGTTTGTCCGAACACCACGCATGCGCTGACGGACAGCGCCCAATTGTGGGCCACCGGCGGACAGTATTACCAGTGGAATCCCCGCAGCGGGTTAAGCAATCCGGATATCTGGAATCCGAAAGTGCACCTGGATCCGGGAGGTCCGCTCACACAAACCTATACCGTGCTGATTGTTTCCGACAGCTGTGTCACCACACGGCAGGTTCAGGTGACAGTGGAACCTTTCGGGCTTGAAGAAGGGGAAGAAAGGCTGAGCTTTGTGAAGTTGTTCCCAAACCCTGCAGATGACCGGCTGATGCTGACCATAGCGGCCGGGATGCTGCCGGCAAAGTGGGCGTTGTCCGATCCGTGCGGTAGGGAATGCCGCCGGGGGCTGGTCAGTCAGATCAGCACCCGGATAGAAACCGGCGGACTGTCCGGAGGGGTATATTATTTCAGCATTGAAAGCCGGCAAGGCAGGTTCGTCCGGAAGATTGTTCTTCAGTGATTTGATACATCGCGGTTTCAATGTGACACATCGGTATTCCTTCAATTCTGCCTTCTCCTATTGATTTTTAATGGTTAGGGCTTGAAATACCTGGGGAATCTTATGAAACCTGGGATTTGAGAATCATTGACATTCTGGGGCAGCTGGTTTATCAGGCATTGATTCCTCCGGCTTCAGGAGAACCAGGTGTGATAAGGTGGAATACAGAAAGTAACGGTATTAATCCGGGCATGTATTTTTATTGCCTTACCCACAAAGGAAGGAAAGAGTGCGGGAAGATCGTTGTAGTGAACTGAGAGTGGGTGTGGGTGTGAGAGATTTTCCTGAAAACCCTTGACTTCAGGATTTTAGTTTCGTATCTTTAAGGTGAATTCCGTAACGCAGGGAAAATGTTCGTAACAGGAAACAATAGACCCAGTTGTATTAGCCACATTTTCTGTGTTTTATAAACATGAATCATTGGAGACGCCTGTTGCTGTAATGAAAGAGCAAACCCGGCAGCTACGGAAACTTGTTGAAGATTTGTTTCCCCCTTAGTGGATGTTGAGCAGGCAGCCCTTCCCGTACCCCGGAATACTACCAGGATAAGAAATTCACTAATTTATTAAGCTCTAACCTGGACAGGATACATGTATTATATTATCCTGATCAATTCATTAAAAGTATACCGACACGGAACAGGTTTGCGAAAAATTGTGTAATAACGGTGTACGGCATAACTCAGTCTAAACAGCTTTGCATTCGCAAACTTGTCAAGACTGAGTATACAACATTTTTCTCTTATGCCTGATTTTGCTACCTTCACCGTTCATTTCAGTTAACACCCAATGGATGCAGATTTTGATATCAGGTACACCGATCGTCCGATCACGCCATTTGGAGGTCTGACAACCGTTAAGAACTTCTATCAGAACAGCGGCCTTCAGGATGTGATCTCGTCTTTGCCCTTGCCTCAGCCAGGCTCCAACAGGGGGTATTACCCTGTGGATATAATCGAAGGTTTTCTGATCAGTGTTATCCTGGGAGCACGCCGGTTGGCCCATGCAGGATTGCTAAGACACGATAAGGTAGTCAGCGAGATGTTTATAATGATGACGGAGGTGCATTGCTTTGCGATGGCTTGTCAGATTGCATTCGATATGAAAAGGATGTCGCGGTTTCTGTAATTATAGGTCCCTGACGTATCCACACTTTTTATTGAAAATAGGCGGATAAATATTAGAAACTGTTTTGATTTTTTAAAAATAAAAGACTATGTGCATAACTTTGTTTATAACTAATAGACAATCTGTTAGATGGTTGGATAGTAATTTGTGTCTTTATGTTTATACTCAGTCTTGACTGGTTTGCCAATGCAAAACTGTTTAGACTGAGTTATGCCGTACATCGTTATGACACACTTTTTCGCAAACCTGTTCCGTGTCGGTATATCAACCAAATAATTCATAAAACGATGCAAACCTATCCAACCAATCTAACCGAAAATCAAGTGAAACCATGATTCAACTTGCTATGATCCGGCTAATGCTTAACAGAATTGAAAAATGAAGTCAAAACAGTTTCTTATTTTACCTCCTTTCTTTTCATTAATTTGACAACTGGATACAGATATTGTAATTTTGTTAATACCATTCAAGAGAGTTAATCTTAACTACTTCAATATGAAAAAGATATTAAGCGTATATGTTTTCTATATGGGATCAGTTTTGCTATCTCTTATCTCTTTTATGCCATTAAAGGCACAATGGCAACAAGTATCCAATGGTATATATGGCGGTACAATAAATTCATTTTGTGTATGTAACGGTATCGTTTTTGCCGGGGTTGAGGGAAGCGGTATATATCGCTTTGATACTTTAGGAATGTCCTGGAATGCTGTTAATAATGGTTTTACAAATCTTACTATTTATGCCTTTGTAGCAGCAGGGAACAATCTGATTGCAAGTATGGGTAATGGATATTATTATTCTAATAACCTTGGAAATTCATGGACTTTAGTTAATCCAGGATTACCTCCTAGTGGTGCTACTTGCATGGCTGTTAGTGGAACTGTCATTTTTGCAGGAACAACTCAGGGTCTTTTCAGATCCATAAACAATGGTAGCTCCTGGACAGAAGTAACTTCCGGACTTGAAAACACAGACATCCGTTCGTTAGTAGCTAATGAGGGATATGTATATGCCGGAACCAACGGAGGGGGCATATTCCGGTCAGATGACAATGGATTATCCTGGACTGCAGTTAATAGCGGGCTGAGCAATCTGTTCGTTTATGCATTATATGCTGATGGTCCATTAGTTTATGCCGGTACAAATGGGGGAGGAGTGTTTATCTCTAGTACTAACGGGAGTAATTGGTCGGTAAATAACCAGGCCCTGTCAAGTTTATCCATTAAATGTTTTGCTAAATTTGGGAACAGCATATATGCAGGGACCAAAACCAGTGGTATATTTATGTTAAGTATACCATCTGGACCCTGGGTGTCAGTATCCAATGGATTGCCATATCTTTCTATTAAGGCTCTTGCTGCTTCTGGTTCAAGAATTTATGCAGGAATCTCACCAGGGGTATATACTTCAAATGATAGTGGTAACTACTGGACTGAAACAAACTTAGGTATTTGTTGTGTTAGAATAAAATCACTGGGAAAGATTATTTCTTCTAACGGTTTTCCCTCAAACTATATTTTTGCGGCAACTCATAGGAATGGAATTTACAGGTCGACTGATGAGGGAGATTCTTGGTCACCGGTCAATATTGGTTTGACTGATTTGTATACTACTAAGTTAGCGATTGACGGCAATCAATTGTTTCTTGGCACACCGTATGGAGGTGTTTTCCGGTCCTCAGATACTGGTACTTCATGGACTCAGATAAATGCAGGTATTACCGAGTTACAGATTACAGATTTCGTTAAGTGTTCTAATCACTTGTTTGTTTCTACCTGGAATGGTGGTGTTTTTCATTCAACTGATAACGGTGATAGTTGGGCTGCCGTTAATAATGGGTTGCCTGATTTAATTGTTCGAGCCTTGGGGGTGAAAGGAGATACTGTTTTTGCATCGGTTGGTATTGTGGGCGTTGCCATGTCAACAGATTATGGAAGTTCATGGACGTCGGTAAATAACAACATTACAAATACTTGGTTAGTACAATCAATATCAGAGTACAATAATCAAATGTTAACTTGCAGCGAGGGATTTGGGATGCATCGCTCAGATAATGCTGTTTCATTTTGGACACCTATTAATGACGGGTTAACAACTTCTCAGGTTCGCGAGTGTATTCATACAGATGCAAATTTTTTTATTGGTACTATTGATGGAGTTTATAAATCAGATCTGGATTCTATTTATTGGACTCCGATAAATGAAGGTCTTGGCCCATTGAGTGTACTGTCATTTAGCTTTAATGATAATTATATCTATGCCGGAACATCTTATGCCAGTGTTTGGCGGCGGTTATTCTCAGATATTATAACAAAAGCTCCTGTTATTGAGAAAAAAGAATGTAGAATTTATCCTAATCCGGTTAGTGATTTTTTATGGATTGAAATTCCAGATGACTTAAAAGGAAATTTGTATTTAGAATTATACAATACAAGTGGGAAAATCATTACATCAGCCTTTATCCCTTCATCAACAGTAAGGTACAGATTAGATATTTCAGAAGTACCAGAAGGCTTGTACTTTTTTAGAATATCTGATTCATTTGGACGTTTCAGATCAATTAAAATCGTGCATAATTGAAATCCATATGGTGATACCACTGGACTTTCTCAAGGAGACTGTGAAAGCGGAATGAGATTATTTAAAATGATGATTCTTAATGATACAGTAGTTGCTTTGTGGTTTATACCGACACGGAACAATTTTTCGCAAAACTGTTCCGTGTCGGTATATAAGTTAGGATATGCTGAAGTTAAGGCGCGAATAGTCGATTAGTATCTTTTCTTGTTAATGATAGCATGGTTTCTTGAATAACAATCTTCAGGAAGTATGTTCTGTTTCTAGGTTTTCAATGTGACACATCGAAGCACCATGTGCCACATCGGCGGAGGAATGTGTCACATGGTAACATCCATTTCTAATTGGCACCTGTGCGTTATTTTTCTTTTCGCTCAGGCCGCGGGGCCACGGATTGGCGCCGAAACTGGGAAGCTCCCTCGTCGCTCCGCTCCTCGGTCCGCTCCCCAAGGTTTCTCTGCCAATCCTGGAATCGGTTTTCTTGTTTATTGGAAATTTCATCTGGTTTGCAGATGTGCTAATGTGTTGGTGTGGCAGTATGCTGGAAAAGTATTGCAAGTTTGCTGGTGAATCTACCGCATCAATTCCACAATTCTCAGAGTAACAGTTATCTAACTAAACAACTAACATTAGCAAACCAGCACATCAGCAAACTTCCACATCAGCAAACCAAAAAATGCCTGCTCGCTGGGTTCCCCCCGGCTGAAACCTGAATAAACTTCCAAACCGCTGAACATTTCACACCGAACCTGCCGGCAGGCAGGGACACGAGGACGAGACATCCTTCACTTCTCCCTTCAATTTTCTGCTTTATCCCTTTGAATTTCAAAGGTTAAGTGTTAAATTATCCGTGAAGTTTTTCCCTGGCTGAGGGCTTCCAGGGCCTTGAGCGTCCGGGCAGCACAGATTTTAAAGGAAGGTGCTTCTCCTTCATCCCGGAAGCGGATCACTTCGGCCAGTTCCCTGCCGAGTTCCGGCTCCGTTCCGGCAAGGCGCAGCAGTATCCTCATGGCGTAAATCCTGATGGCGGGTTTCTGTCCCGGATCCGACAGCAGCCGGAAACAGGTGTCGGCCAGGTAGCCGGGATCTTCGAGCTGAACCAGACCGATACCGTCGCCCAGCAGTTTCAGGAAGCTTCGTTTCACTCCTTCCACCGGGGAGGAGAGGGCGCGGGGGATGACAGCTTCGAGCTGCGGCAGCAGAAAAGCCGCATCCTGTTCGCAGCATAGCTGGACGGCACGGGCGGCACGCATCGAAACCGGATACTTTTCGGTGAAGCATATGTCCAGCATGGTATCAAATGCAGCCCGGTCTGCAGCAATGATGCCGGCAGCCAGTTCGGCCACGGCACGTTCGCTGCCCATCCCGAGAATACGTAAAAGTTCAGTCCTTACCATCATGCTTCAGGTTTGTGCAAAGATATACTCATACTTGACAGGTTTGCATACACCTGAGCCGGCATCCGGATTTCCTGAATTCGAACGGAAATATCTCTAAAAACCCTTGATTTTCAAACCAGGATTGCTTATATTCGGCCACAATTTCAAATCCGGCATCCATGAGAAAAATCCTGACCATCAGTTTGCTGACAGCCATCATGCAATGCGCTGTCGCCCAGACAGGCGTAAAGAACGCAGATTCCGATATCCAGACAAACAAAGCCCTTGAGCTCGAAAAGAAGCTTACCCAGGTGAAGGTACAACACCTTGAACTGAAGAAGTTATTTCTGGCGCAACAGCAGCTGATCGACAGCCTGGGTACAGGCCTGACCGAATCAGAACAGAAAATCGTCAGCCAGAAAGACAGCATGCAATTCTACTGCAATTCACTCGAAAAGGTCTGTGCCCGTGTACAGGATACAGATACCAGGCTTGGCAGGTGGAAACAATATGCCATGACGGGCATTATCCTGGTGATAGCCGGCGGTATCTGCCTGCTGCTGATCGACTGGATGCAGCGCAAAAGGATACACGCCCTCAGGCAAAGAGGGGATGAACTGCGCGACGAACTGTTGAACAGCCTTGAGGATATGAAAAGCCAATTGACGGGCATGCAGAACGGTATTGGCGATATCAAGCACAATATCAATCAGATACAGGTAAAACACAGTGCTGACATCAACGACCTCCATGACCAGACCTCAAAGCAATCGCAGGTGTTTGATCAAAAGCTCGAAGAGGGACTGAAGGCATGTACAAACCAGTCCGGACAACATACGGAGAAACTCGTTGCCGCCTTACAATCAGCGATTCAAACCCAGGAACAACACATCAGCAACCTCCAAAAAAAGGTCGACGCCCTGGGGGGAAGAACCGGATAGCAGTCAGGGGATTACATGTGTGGCTTTCTGCCATCGTGCTTTAGCCGCCAATGGTTTATTTATCCCTCATCACATGGATTATTCTATATAGATGGATATAATGCTATTGTGTTAAATATCTGATATTTCCGTCTAATACCCGTTTTTTTGAATCATTTTAAATAGCGGGTGCTTTAGCAATCAAATAAAAATTAAATTATAATTTTGCCTGATTTCAGCAAAGCACAAGGATTAAATTGCTGTTAATCAAATATTTACCTTAAACTGTTACAAAGATAACAAACAGGACGGTTCTTTTCAAACAAAGCACTGATTATCAACAGAAAGCATTAAATATATTCCCATGTCAAGTGCACCCCACACCATTCACAAGAAGGGCAGCCTGATGGAGGAGATCCATGACGCGCGGGAGATTTCCGTACAGAAATGTTACCAGTGCGGAAAGTGCTCGGCCGGCTGTCCGTTGGCTGAGGACATGGATTATCCTCCCAGCGTGATCATGCGCCTTTTACAGACAGAGGACAGGCAGAATGAAGCGATTGCCCTGCGTTCGGAGACCATCTGGCTATGTGTGACCTGTGAAACCTGTGCCACGCGCTGCCCTATGGAAATAGACATTCCGGGAGTCATGGACTTTTGCAGGCAACGTTCGCTGGAGAAGAAGATGACCCATCCCAAAGCAAAAAACATCATTGCATTCCACAAAGCTTTTCTGGATTCCATCGACTATACCGGGCGGCTTTATGAGCTTGGGCTGATTGCCGACTACAAGGCCCGTTCCTTCCAGCTCGGACAGGATGTGGCACTTGCCCCGGGTATGATCGCCAAGGGCAAACTGAGTTTTCTTCCGGAACTGATCCGCGACCGGAAAGGGCTTGCCGCCATTTTCCGTAAAACCCTTCACAGGAAAGGAGGCCGCTCATGAAACTCGGTTATTATCCGGGCTGTTCTCTGAAGGGAGGCTCCCGTGAGTATAAGGAATCGGTAGTGGCACTTTGCAAAAGGTTCGATATCACCCTGGTGGAGGTACCGGACTGGAATTGTTGCGGAGCCACGGCAGCCCATAATCTCAACAAGGAACTGTCGCTTTCGCTTCCGGCCCGTATCCTGGCGCAGGCCGAAAAAGCCGGGTTCGAAGAGATCCTGGTTCCCTGTGCTGCCTGTTACAACCGTTTGATGGTGACTGCCCACGAGATGAAAACGCAGCCTGCCCTCGGACAGCGCGTTAAGGAGATCATCGGCATGGAGGTGAGCGGTAAGGTCAGGATACTGAATGTGATTCAGCTGATTGAGAAGTATCTGCTCGACAAGCTTGAGCTTAAGATGCACCGGCCTTTTGATTACCGTGCCGCCTGTTATTACGGCTGCCTGCTGGTGAGGCCTTCCAACATCCTGCAGTTCGACCGGCCCGAAGATCCGGAAACCATGGACAAGGTGATCAGGAAGATCGGCGGTCAGCCGGTGGAATGGGAATTTAAGGTTGAATGCTGTGGTGCAGGCATGTCGGTATCGCGTACCGACCTGGTGGCCAAATTATCGGGCAAAGTAATCGACAATGCGGTTTACCGCGGTGCGGAAGTGATCATCGTGGCCTGTCCCATGTGCCATTCCAACCTCGACATGCGCCGGCCCGACATCAACAAATACCTGGAAAAGAAGACGGACATCCCCGTATTGTATATCACCCAGGCCATGGGGCTGGCGGTTGGCATCAGCGAGAAGGAGCTCGGGCTTCACCGTCATTTTGTGCCGGTCAGGCTGCCGGAAAAAGGCCTGCTGACCGACATGCCCGGGGAGGAACTGGAACATCAACAGAAGGAGGGATAAGCCATGGCAAGAATCGGAGTTTTTGTTTGTCATTGCGGCGAGAACATCTCGGCCACCGTGGATTGTGCCAAAGTTGCCAATACCATTGCAAAGATGAATGGTGTGGTACACAGCGTGGACTATAAATATATGTGTTCCGATCCGGGGCAGACCCTGATCAAGGAGGCAATACGGGAAAAAGGGCTGACCGGTATTGTTGTTGCGGCCTGTTCCCCTCGTATGCATGAGCCTACCTTTCGTAAAGCCACTTCGGAAGCCGGGCTGAATCCCTTTCTCTGCGAGATGGCCAATATCAGGGAACATGTTTCCTGGGTTCATGATAAAGGTGACCCCACTACCGACAAGGCTATAGACGTTGTGAGGACACTGGTGGAGAAAGTAAAGAAGAACCAGCCGCTGGAGCCCATCAGGGTACCGGTAACCAAGACAGCCCTGGTAGTCGGCGGCGGGGTCGCCGGCATTCAGGCCGCCCTCGATATTGCCAACGCCGGCCACAAGGTCATTATGGTGGAGCGGGAACCCTCCATCGGCGGGCATATGTCACAACTTTCGGAGACCTTTCCTACCCTGGACTGCAGCCAGTGTATCCTTACGCCCCGCATGGTCGAGATTGCACAGCATCCGAACATCACTTTGTACACTTACGCAGAAGTGACTGCCCTTGACGGTTTCATCGGCAACTTCAAAGCCACCATCCGGCGCAAAGCCAAGAGCCTGGATGAGGATCTCTGTACCGGATGCGGGCTGTGTACCACCAAATGCCCGGTTAAGAAGATTCCGAGCGAGTTTGAACAGGGACTGGGATTCAGACCGGCCATTTATGTTCCATTCCCGCAGGCAGTTCCCAACAAACCCGTGATCGACAGGGAAAACTGCACCTATTATCTGAAGGGGAAGTGCCGTGTCTGCGAGAAGGTCTGTCCCACCAACGCCATCCGTTTCGACCAGGAAGACACCATCATGGAAATTGAAGCCGGGGCACTGGTACTGGCTACCGGCTTCGACATCAAACGGGCTGATTTCTTTCCCGAATACGGTTACGGTAAATACAAAGATGTGATCGACGGGCTTCAGTTCGAGCGACTGGCATCGGCATCGGGGCCCACCATGGGTGAGATCCGCAGACCGTCGGACGGGAGGGTTCCGGAGAAGATCGTCTTTATTGCCTGTGCCGGATCACGTGACCCGGCCAAAGGCATAGAATACTGCAGTAAGATCTGCTGCATGTACACAGCCAAGCATGCCATGCTGTACAAGCATAAAGTGCATCACGGCGAGGCCTATGTATTTTACATGGACATCAGGGCAGGCGGCAAGATGTACGAAGAGTTCGTCAGAAGGGCCATCGAGGAGGACGACGCGAAATATGTGCGCGGAAGGGTGTCCAGGATATACGAAAAGGACGGCAAACTGATTGTAAAAGGGGCCGATACCCTGCTGAACGGCCGGCCGGTGGAGATAGAAGCCGATATGGTGGTGCTTGCCACAGCCGGAGTAGCCAGTCAGGGCGCCGAGGAACTGGCTCAAACGCTTCATGTATCGTATGATGCCCACAAGTTCTTTGCCGAGGCGCACCCCAAACTGAAACCGGTAGAGACCAACACGGCCGGGATCTTTCTTGCAGGAGCCTGCCAGGCCCCGAAAGACATTCCCGAATCCGTGGCGGCCGCTTCAGGCGCAGCTGCCAAGGTGATCGGGCTATTCTCCAACGATGAACTGACGCGCGAACCCCTGGTAGCTATCGTGAACCGCTTCCCGCCACCCTATTTCTCTACCTGCGTGGGATGCTTCATGTGCCAGCCGGTATGTCCCTACCAGGCTATCGAAAAGGAACAGATCAAAGACCGCAGCGGCAAGGTAATCCGTGAACTGGCAAGGATCAATCCCGGTCTCTGCCAGGGATGCGGCACCTGCGTGGCACTCTGCCGCTCAAAATCAATCGATCTTTACGGATACACCAACCACCAGGTTTACCAGGAAGTGGTAGCCCTGCTCAATGAATAATGCAAGTGTGAACGGCAGTTCACCCCGACTGTAAGGGTGATCGGCAGTTCATCCCGAAAAAAAAAAGAATATGACCAACGAATCACTGATTTTATTTTTCATTGTGGCCGTGGTACTCGTGGGAGCAGCCCTCATCTTTTCCTCCCTGGCGCCTCCCAGTTCCACCAACCCACAGAAATCGGAAACATACGAATGCGGAATTCCGACCAAAGGCACTACCTGGCTTCAGTTTAACGTGGGATATTACCTTTTCGCCATTCTGTTTCTGGTATTTGATGTTGAAACAGTCTTCATCTTTCCCTGGGCTGTGGTGATGAAAGAACTCGGAATGGTGGCCTTCATTGAGATCGTCATCTTCTTCTTCATCCTGATCCTTGGACTGATGTATGCCTGGAAGAAAAAAGCGCTGATATGGGAATAAAGATTAAATCGATGAAAAAGAATGATTTCAGGGACAATGACACCCTGGAGTTGTTCAAGCAGAGCGGTGGGAATGTGCTGATCACCACCCTGGACGAGATTGTGAACTGGGGCCGGTCGAACTCCATCTGGCCGCTGACCTTTGCCACCAGTTGCTGCGGGATAGAGATGATGGCCACGGGTGCTTCGCGGCACGACTTTGCCCGTTTCGGCATAGAAGTGTACCGTGCCAGTCCCCGCCAGGCCGACGTGATCGTGGTGGCCGGCACCATCGTACGTAAAATGGCGCCGGTGCTGAAACGGCTCTACGATCAGATGTCCGATCCGAAATATGTGATTGCCATGGGAGCCTGTGCCGTTTCGGGAGGCCCTTTTTATTACAACACTTATTCGGTGGTTCGTGGCGTGGAACATGTGATCCCGGTGGATGTTTACGTGCCGGGCTGTCCGCCCCGTCCGGAAGCATTATTATATGGCGTGATGCAACTGCAGCGGAAAATCAAATCGGAAACCATGCGGCTGACACGGGACCGCGACAGGGAATATGCAGAAGGAACCATCCCCCCGAAATTCAAACTCAGCAAGGAGGAAGACCATGAATAACGAAGTCCTGAAAGAGAAGATACTGGCGGTTCTGCCCAAGGCGGAATTCGCCCCGGCCGGGCAATGGCTGACCATCACCCTTCCGAAAGAAAGGATACGAAGCTATTGCCAGACACTGAAAGACAGCCCGGAACTCAGGTTCGATTTCCTGTTCTGCCAGACCGGACTTGATCTTGCGGATCAATTCCAGGTGATTTACCATCTGGAATCTACCGAATTCCGCTATGTTATCGTGTTAAAAGCTTCCATACCAAATAAGGAAAATCCTGAAATAGATACAGTTAGCGATATTTACAGGACGGCTGAATTTCATGAAAGAGAGATCTACGATTTTTTCGGCATTCATTTCAAGCAACATCCCGACCTGAGAAGGATTTTCCTGGATGAGATCTCCGACATGATCGGTCATCCTTTCCGCAAGGACTACAAGGACGAAGTGAACATCATTGAACGCTAAGCCATGATTGAAGACACCGTAATCGGCTCGATAGAGCAACAGGAATACACGATCAACATGGGACCACAGCACCCCAGTACACACGGGGTTCTGCGCCTGGTGGTTTCCCTTAAGGGTGAGATCGTGACGCAGGTGAAACCCCACCTGGGCTACATTCACAGGGGCATAGAGAAGATGAGCGAAAGCATGACTTATCCCCAGATCGTGCATCTTACCGACAGGCTTGATTATCTTTCGGCCCACATCAACAACCATGCACTCTGCCTGGCCGTGGAGAATGCCCTGCAGGTGGAAGTTCCGGAGCGGGTGAAGTATATCCGCACCATCATGGACGAGTTGAACAGGATAGCCAGCCACCAGTTGTGGTGGTGTTCGTTCGGCATGGATCTGGGGGCGCTCACCTGTTTCTTTTACGGCTTGCGCGACAGGGAATACATCCTGGACATCTTCGAGGAATCCTGCGGTTCGCGTCTGTTGCACAGTTATTATACTCCCGGCGGACTGATGAAAGATATCCACCCGGGCTTTCAGAAACGCGTGAAGGACTTCATCAAGTATTTCCGTAAAGTGCTGCCTGAGTACGACCAGTTGTTGACCGGCAATGTCATCATGCAGGAAAGAACAAGAGGGATCGGCAATATTACCAAAGAAGAGGCCATCAGCTACGGATTTACCGGTCCTTCCGGCCGCGGCTCCGGTTTTGCCTGTGACGTGCGGAAGCATCATCCTTACGCCTTGTACGACAAGGTTGATTTTCAGGAGGTTCTTTACCACGAAGGCGACTCCCTGGCCCGTTACCAGGTCCGTATCGGCGAGATGTGGGAATCGATGAAGATCATCGAGCAGCTGATCGACAACATCCCGGAGGGTGATTACAGCGCAAAGATGAAAGCCGTGATCAAGCTGCCGGAAGGGGAGTATTACCAGCGGGTTGAAGCCGCCCGTGGCGAGTTCGGGGTTTACATTCTCAGCGACGGGGGGAAGACACCTTACCGTCTGAAGCTGCGTTCCCCGAATTTCTCCAACCTTTCGGCCATCGATCTGCTGGCCAGGAATTTCAAGATCGCCGACCTGATCGCCATCGGGGGTTCGCTCGACCTGGTGATTCCCGATATTGACAGGTAATCCTTAAGAAGTAATGATATCATAATAAGGTATATATGGCTTTTAATATTTACGACTTTACGTCATTTACCGAATGGATTGACCAGGGTTTACGGAGTGTGATGTCACCCGCCTGGGCAGTCATCACAGAGCTGGCCATCATCGGGATCGTTTTCCTTGTGTTTTATGCCCTGATCGGGCTGATCCTGGTCTATGCCGAGCGTAAGATCTGTGCTTTCATCCAGTGCCGGATTGGTCCGAACAGGGTGGGACCTTACGGGATCTTTCAGACGATAGCGGACTTCATCAAGTTGCTGATGAAAGAGCTGATTCACATTAATAAGGCCGACAAGTTGCTTTTCAACCTGGCTCCGTTCATTGTGATCATCGCCTCTTTCATGGCCTTGTCCGCCATCCCCTTTGCCAAGGGACTTCATCCCGTTAACCTGAATATCGGGATCTTTTTTATCCTGGCGGTGTCGTCGATGGGGGTGGTCGGGATACTGCTTGCGGGCTGGTCGAGCAACAACAAGTACTCCCTGATCGGTGCGATGCGAAGCGGCGCCCAGATTGTAAGTTATGAATTGTCGGTAGGCTTGTCGATCCTGACGGCCTGCGTCTTGATCGGGAGTCTTCAGTTGTCTGTGATCGTAGAGAGCCAGGCCGACGGCTGGCTGATCTTCAAGGGTCATATTCCCGCCGTGATCGCATTCGTAATCTACCTGATCGCCGCTACGGCCGAGACCAACCGCGGACCTTTCGACCTTGCAGAAGCCGAATCGGAGCTGACGGCAGGCTTCCATACAGAGTATTCGGGTATCAAGTTCGCTTTCTTTTTCCTGGCAGAATATATGAACATGTTCTTGGTAGCCGCCATCGCGGCCACCATCTTCTGGGGAGGCTGGATGCCCTTCCATATCGGCAATTGGGAAGGATTCAACAGGGTGATGGATTTCATTCCGCCCATCATCTGGTTTTTCGGCAAGACCGTGGTGATCATCCTCATCATGATGTGGTTCAAGTGGACTTTCCCGCGGCTCCGTATCGACCAGCTGCTCACCCTTGAATGGAAATACCTGCTTCCCATCAACCTGATCAATATCCTGCTGATGGCACTGATCGTATTGCTTGGCTGGCATTTTTAAACTGAGACTATGAATGTAATTGGCTATATCAAAGGAATCATCAAAGGGATCATTTCCCTGATCAAGGGGATGATGGTAACCGGGCACTATTTTGTGCATCCCGGCAAGATCGTTACCCAGCAATACCCTGAGAACCGCAAAAAGCTGGAGATGTTCACTGCCTTCAAAGGGGAAGTCACCATGCCCCACAATGAGGCCAACGAGCATAAATGCACCGGCTGCGGCATTTGCGAGATGAACTGTCCGAACGGCTCGATCGAAGTGATCACCAAAACAGAGGTGAATGAAGAAGGCAAGAAAAAGCGGGCCATCGACAAGCACATTTATCATCTCGACATGTGCACCTTCTGCGAGTTGTGCATCAAGACCTGTCCGTCCAACGCCCTTGCCTGGGGGCAGGAGTTTGAGCATGCCGTATTTGACCGGTCGAAACTGACCAAAGTATTGAATAAACCTGGTTCCAAACTAATGAAAGGGGTCGAATAATGGAGTTGAATGAGATCATGTTTGTCATTTTCGGTGCGGTGATCGTATTTTTCTCGATCCTGACCGTAACGAGCCGTCGCATTCTCCGCGCGGCCACCTTCCTGTTGTTTGTGCTTGTTGCCACGGCAGGATTGTATTTCTGGCTCAATTACGAATTCATGGCGGCTGTCCAGGTAACCCTGTATGCGGGAGGCATCGTGGTGCTGATCATCTTCTCCATCCTGCTGACCAGCAACATCAACGACCGCTTTGAGAAGGTGGCCGGGAGGAAAGTGATATTCTCCGCCCTGGCCGCCATTGCAGGCGCCATCCTTTGCATCACCACCATTCTGCAGCAGGAATTCCAGGCCACCGAGGCGCTTGCCAGGGAAGTAAATATGAATGTGATCGGCCGCAGCCTGATGAACTATGGGGAGAACGGCTTCGTGCTTCCCTTCGAGGTGATCTCGGTCTTGTTGCTTGCCGCCATGATATCGGCCATCGTCATTGCAAAAAAAAGTAAATCCAAATAGCTATGTTATACGGAATCCGACTGGAGTATTTCCTGATCCTGGCGACACTGATGTTTTTCGTCGGGATATACGGCTTTCTCACAAGGAGAAACCTCATCACCATGCTGATGTCGGTAGAACTGATCCTCAACGCGGTGAACATACAATTCGTGGCATTCAACCGCTACCTTTTCCCCGATAAGCTGGAAGGGCATTTTTTCAGTCTCATCGTGGTGGCGGTCGCCGCCGCGGAAGCAGCCGTGGCCATCGCCATCATCATTAACATTTACAGGCATTTCACCAGTATCAATGTTGAGGATGTGGATGAAATGAAGTACTAATCAAATTGAACGATAAAAAAAGATCTTATGGGTGATTTTAGTTTCGCATACAGTATCTGGATACCACTGATCCCGTTTTTCACTTTCATCCTGCTCGGGCTTGCCGGTCATATCCTCAAACCAAGGTTGGCGGGGATTATCGGCACCACTGCCCTGGGAGTCATTTTCGTGATGTCGCTGTACACCGCTTACCAGTATTTCTTTGTTTATGGCATGGTCGACGGGGTTTATCAGAAGATCATCGCCTACAACACCACCTGGCTGCAGTTCACAGACACCCTGCATATCCACATGGGAGTGATCCTCGACCCGATATCGGTGATGATGCTGGTGGTGGTGACGACAGTGTCTTTCATGGTGCATTTGTACAGCATCGGCTATATGCACGGGGAGTTGGGGTTTGAACGCTTTTTCGCCTTCCTGTCTTTGTTTTCCTTTGCGATGCTGGGACTGGTGGTGGCCACGAACATTTTCCAGATGTATATTTTCTGGGAGCTGGTGGGGGTTTCTTCCTACCTGCTGATCGGGTTCTATTACCAGAAGCCCTCTGCGGTGGCGGCCTCCAAAAAGGCCTTTATCGTAACACGCTTTGCCGACCTGGGTTTTCTTATTGGTATTCTGATCCTGTCATACATCACCGGCACATTTGATTTTATCACCATCACCGATCCCAATGGTGCAGCCATTCACCAGGGATCCGGTACCGCTTTTCTGGGTTTGTCGGTGATGACCTGGGCAGTGCTGCTCATTTTCATCGGCGGGGCAGGAAAGTCAGCCATGTTTCCGCTGCACATCTGGCTGCCCGATGCCATGGAAGGTCCGACACCGGTGTCGGCCCTCATCCACGCGGCCACCATGGTGGTTGCCGGTGTATACCTGGTTGCCAGGCTATTCCCCGTGTATTACTTCAGCGCACCGGAAGCCCTGCATGTGATCGCCTATGTGGGCGGCTTTACTTCGCTGTTTGCGGCTGTAATCGCATGCACACAGTTGGATATCAAGAGAATACTCGCTTTTTCCACCTTGTCGCAGATCGGCTATATGATGCTGGCCCTCGGGGTATCAGGCTGGGGTGACCATGAGGGAGTCGGTTTTATGGCCGGTAACTTCCATCTGTTCACCCACGCCATGTTTAAAGCGCTGCTCTTCCTCGGATCGGGCGCCATCATCCATGCCGTCCACAGCAATTACATGAACGAAATGGGCGGTTTAAGAAAATACCTGCCCATCACCCACCTGACTTTCCTGATTGCCTGTCTTACGATTGCCGGTATTCCGCCCTTTTCGGGTTTCTTCAGCAAGGACGAGATCCTGGTGGCAGCCTATCACCATGATAAGGTGTTGTTTTTCGTGGAATACTTTGTAGCAGGCCTCACGGCATTCTACATGTTCCGTTTGTACTTCTCGGTATTCTGGGGCAAGGAACCGCATTACCACCATAAACCGCATGAGGCTCCCGCCACCATGACCATCCCGCTGATCTTCCTTGCACTGGCTTCCATCTTTACGGGCTTTATCCCTTTTACTGAGCTTGTAACCACCGACGGAGTGCCTTTCCACGCCCATATCGACTGGGGAATCGCGCTTCCGTCGATTGGCATTGGCGTGCTCGGCATCCTGGGCGCCATGGTGATGTACCGCAGGGAAACCAATTTACCGGAGAAGATGGCTGCCAATCTTAAATACCTCTACCGCTGGTCGTACAATAAGTTTTATATCGACGAGGTATATCTGTTTATCACCAAGAAGATCATCTTCAGGTATATATCCCGTCCGGTTGCCTGGTTCGACCGTCATATGGTCGATGGCGCCATGAATGGGATGGCCGGGCTCACCAACCTGATATCATTCAAGATCAGGGGATTTCAATCCGGACAAGTTCAGAAATATGCTTTTGTGTTCGTGACAGGCGCTTTGGCCCTGGCCCTGGTATTCATTTATTTATGGACTAATTAGACCGCACATATCATGGATTTTCTCAGCTATTTCATCATTGTACCGCTGCTTACCGTCTTAGGGATCATCGTAAGCCGGAATGACAAACAGGCCAAATGGACGGCTGCCATAGGGATGAGCATTCAGCTTGTGCTGGCTGCCGTGCTGGTTTTCAGGTACCTGGCCGAACGCAAGGCAGGCAACATGGCAGAATTTCTTTTTTATCATGATTATCTGTGGTTTCCGGCCCTGAACATCCGGTATACCGTGGGTGTCGATGGCATATCGGTGGCCATGGTGGCCCTGACTTCCCTGGTGATTTTCACGGGGATCTTTGCTTCGTGGGAAGTGAAATTCCAGTTCCGGGAGTTTTTCGCCACCCTGATCCTTTTGGCCACGGGGGTATTCGGATTCTTCATCTGCACGGATCTGTTCACCATGTTTTTGTTTTATGAGCTGGCCGTGTTGCCGATGTATTTATTAATCGGTATCTGGGGAAGCGGGCCCAAGGAGTATTCGGCCATGAAACTGACCCTGATGCTGATGGGAGGTTCCGCCCTGTTGCTGGTAGGATTGATCGGTTTGTATTTCCATTCAGCCCCCGACGGAGGGCCATACACCTTCAATTTCATTGAGATCAGTAAGGTTCAGATTCCGATCCAGATGCAGTACTTCCTTTTCCCCATGACATTTGTGGGTTTTGGTATCCTCGGTGCTTTGTTTCCGCTGCACACCTGGTCGCCCGACGGTCACTCCTCGGCTCCGACTGCCGTTTCCATGCTTCATGCAGGGGTTCTGATGAAGCTCGGCGGTTACGGCTGTTTTCGCGTGGCCATGTTTCTGATGCCTGAAGCAGCCCATGATCTGAGTTGGATCTTCCTGATACTGACCACCATCAGCGTCGTTTACGGAGCATTCGGCGCCATCATGCAAAAAGACCTGAAATATATCAATGCATACTCCTCCGTGAGTCACTGCGGCCTGGTGCTGTTTGCCCTGCTGATGATGAACGAGACAGCGATTAACGGCGCCATCATGCAGATGGTTTCACACGGGATCATGACGGCCCTCTTCTTTGCCCTGATCGGCATGATTTACGGACGTACCCACACCCGTATCATCGATGAGATGGGAGGACTGATGCGGGTGATTCCCTTTCTGGCCGTGGCCTATGTGATCGCCGGACTTGCATCGCTGGGACTTCCGGGTTTCAGCGGCTTTGTGGCAGAGATGACCGTCTTTGTCGGTTCGTGGCAGAACACCGGCACCTTTTACCGGGTAGCCACCGTCATCGCCTGTGCCTCCATCGTGATCACGGCGGTATATATCCTCAGAGTGGTCGGTATTCTGTTGCAGGGCCCGGTCAGGGAACCCTGGTATCACCAGTTTACGGATGCCACCTGGTATGAAAGGATTTCGGTAGGCTTTCTGATCGCCGGCATTGCCGGGATCGGCATTGCCCCGCTCTGGTTGTCGAACATGATCACCAACAGCCTCGGTCCCATCATGGACAGACTGAATATGATAAGTTTTATACATTAAGCAGTATTCATCCTATAAACATACACATCCATGAGGATAGAAGATTTTTTACTGATGCGGCACGAGATCCTGCTCACCCTGGTGACGGTGATCCTCCTTGTCCTGGAGATCTTTCTGCACGATGACAGAAAGCAGGTGATCCGGCACTGGGCCATTGTGCTGATGACGCTGGTAACGGTGGCCGGCTTTCTTTCGCTTCCGGAGGGAACATTGTTCGGAGGCATGTACCAGACCAGTCAGCTTCATCAGTTGATGAAAAACATCCTGAATATCGGGGCCCTGGTGGTTTTCATCCAGGGTGCAAAGTGGCTGAACCTCGAAGCCAACCGGAACAAAGTCAGCGAGTTTTACCTGCTGATCCTCTGTACCCTGATCGGAATGAATTTTATGGTATCGTCCGGCGACTTTCTGATGTTTTACCTGGGACTGGAGCTTGCCACCATTCCCATTGCCGCCATGGCTGCATTCGACAAGCTCAGCAACAAATCATCCGAAGCAGGTATCAAGCTGATTCTTTCCTCTGCGTTGTCGTCGGGCATTATGCTTTACGGTATCAGTATGGTATACGGAACCACGGGCAGCATTTACTTCGAACAGGTAAGCCAGTTGTATGCCGGCTCTTCCCTGCAGGTGCTTGCCTTTATCTTTTTCTTTACCGGGATGGCCTTCAAAATCTCCATGGTTCCTTTCCACCTGTGGACGGCAGATGTGTATGAAGGAGCGCCGGTAAACGTAACTTCCTATCTGTCGGTGGTATCCAAAGGTGCCGCCCTGTTCATCTTCAGCATCATCCTGGTCACCGCTTTCCGCTTTATTTCTCCGCTCTGGCAGAACGTGATCTGGGTGATCTCGGTGCTTACGATGACCATCGGTAACCTGTTTGCCATCCGCCAGAACAACCTGAAACGATTCCTTGCCTTTTCCTCTATTTCACAAGCCGGATTTATTTTGCTCGGGGTGATCGCAGGGACACAGCTTGGCATGGCTACCGTGGTATATTACGTTTTGGTTTACATTTTCTCCAATCTCGGTGCCTTCGGCGTGGTGGCAGCCGTGTCGAACGCCACAGGCGGCAAGGAGAATATGGATGACTATGTGGGTTTTTACAGGACCAACCCCAAACTTGCCCTCACCATGATGCTGGCCATGTTCTCCCTGGCCGGTATCCCGCCGGTGGCCGGCTTCTTTGGCAAGTTTTTCCTCTTCCTTGCCGTAGCGGAACAAGGGTATTACTGGTTGCTGACCATCGCCGTACTGAACACCATCATTTCCCTTTACTACTATCTGCTGATCGTAAAGGCCATGTTCCTGACCAAAAGCGAGGACGCCATAGGACGATTCCGCTCGGACAACTACACCCGCCTCGGCCTGGCCATTTGTATCGCCGGTATGGTGATCGTAGGTTTTGCCAGCCCCATCTTCGATTATATTAAAAGCCTGTCATTCGGATTATAATCAACCATCAATAACACACGCATATGTCTGGACTGACAAAAGGAAAACATATCATTGCCGAGATCGGAGGCATCCGCTGCACCGTGGTTGAAAGCGGACTTAACCCGAACCGGATGCAGTTTCTGAAAGAGATCCTGGAGCATAACGGATATGAAGTTCATCATGAAGCAGAGAAAAAAGAAGATCCGGCTGCGGAGGAAAGCTATATTCTCGGTGTCAATGACTTGGTTTTCAATCCTGTGATTGCGATTTACGCAAGAAAGCTGTATATGCCCGATGGCAGGATCATTACCCCTGCCATCTGGAATCAATGGACAGACCAGTTTGATCCGCGCTACTACCGCTACCGCCTTAAGAAGGTAAGTGAATGATTTAAAAATATTTAGCAATGGCTGATTTTGAACCTAAGATCGTTGCGTTTGTGTGTAACTGGTGCACGTATGCCGGAGCCGACCTGACCGGTACCAGCCGCATCAAATATGCACCCAACGTAAAGATCATCCGTTTTCCGTGTACGGGCCGCATCGACTTTATGTTGTTGTTGAAGGCCTTTGCCAACGGAGCCGACGGGGTCATCGTGTCGGGCTGCCATCCTAATGACTGCCATTATTCCACGGGTAATTTCCATGCCCGCAGGCGTTGGATGGTTTTTCGGCGTTTGCTGGAATTCACCGGCATTGACTCCCGCCGCATCACCTGGTCATGGGTATCGGCGGCTGAAGGAGCCAAGTGGGCACAGCTGGTCAATGCGACCGTGGAAGAAGTCCGTGCACTGGGGCCTTACAAAGCCTATCATGACCTGGCCGGGAAAGCAACAGAAAAGGAGGTGACCCATGGATGAGCTGAAGCAGAAGGCAAAAGAACTACTTGAGAAGCAGCAGGTTGCCGTTATTATAGGGTATGCTGAGGGGACTGCCGGCCGGACCCGGGCGGTATTTGCACTAAAGCCGGAGGACAGTGAGAAACTGATTTTCGATGAGCGTTGCAAGCAGAACCTGGCGGTGTATTTGATGAAACACGAGGTGAAACACCTTGGCCGCAGGGGTATCGTTGCCACCATCCCGGTGATGCGGAGCATCTTGCAGGTAGCATCGGAATATCAGCTGACAGAGGCAGATGTACATGTTCTTGGCATTACACCTGAAGGGAAACTCATTGAATTTGATGGGTTTAAACCCATGGAGCATTGGCTTTCCGGTCAGGATGTGGGGCTGAGCGCCGGTGAAAAAGACGAGCTTGCCAAACTGGATGGCATGAGCATGGAAGAGAAATGGGCTTACTGGAAGGATGAACTGTCGCGATGCATCAAATGTTACGCCTGCCGGGCAGCCTGTCCGATGTGTTACTGTATCCGCTGCTTTGTCGAGAGCAACAGACCCCAGTGGATTCCCATCGCCGCCAACGACCTGGGCAGCTTCGAATGGCATATCCTGCGGGCCATGCACCTTGCCGGACGCTGCATCAACTGCGGCGAATGCGGCAGAGCATGTCCCGTCGACATCCCCATCCACCTGCTGACTTTCAAGGGAGTGATGGATGTGGAGGCGGATTTTGGCGTCACGGCCGGTTTGGATGCCGGCATGGAGTCGCTGCTTTCCTCCTTTAAACCCAACGACAAAGAAAACTTTATCCGCTGAGCCATGGAAATCGAAAGGAAATTACTGAAAAGATCTTCCCTGGAGCGGCTCGTCGATATGATGAGATCCGACGGGAACATGATATACGCCCCGCAGAAGAAAGAAACGCAGGTGGTTTTTGACACGATAGAGACCTTTGCCGACATGACGGAAGACTATATCGTGAGCAATCAGTCACCCAAGTTCGTTGCCTTCCCGAAAATCGAGAAGATCCTTGATTTCAGCATCTCCCAGGAAGGCATCCGGCAGGAAGGGACTCAGCTGGCGGCTTTCCCACCAGTGGTTGTGCTGGGATGCAGGCCCTGCGACGCGGACGGTTTCGACAGCCTGACGGCCATTTTCAACTGGGATTATAAGGATGAACTCTACAACGAACGGTTGAAAAGGACCACCCTGATCAGCATCAGTTGCGCCCAAAAGGATGATTACTGCTTTTGCACCTCGGTAAAAGGCCATCCGGGCAGCACCCGCGGCAGCGACATCCTGCTGACCAGATTCGATGGCGGGGACTATCTTGCAGAGATCGTGACAGAAAAAGGGAAGGCGCTGACAGAGAAATACGCTGCCCTGTTTGAAGCGGATCCCGGCATCGAAAAGGATAAATTTCTTGCTGAGGTGAAACCCCGTTTTGAAGTGGAAGGCCTGGTGCAGAAATGCATGGGCATGTTTGAGCATCCTGTTTGGATAGAACAGAGCCTGCGTTGCATCGGCTGCGGTGCCTGCGCCTATGTTTGTCCGACCTGTGCCTGCTTCGATATACAGGATGAGGCAGCCGTGAGTAAGGGAGAAAGGATACGCTGCTGGGATTCCTGTGGCTTTGGACTGTTTACCATTCACACTTCAGGGCATAATCCACGCGAAGTACAGAGCCAGCGCTGGCGTCAGCGGGTGCTGCACAAGTTCTCCTATATGCCGGAACGGCTGGGTGTGATCGGCTGCGTGGGTTGCGGCCGCTGCAGCCGTGCCTGTCCGGTGGATATGAACCTGAGTGAACACCTGATTAATATTGCGGAGGTCTGACCATGGAACAGGATAATATTTACTTACCGTATCTCATGCAAATTGAGAAGGTTACAGATGAGGCTCCGTTTGTCAAAACCTTCCGGCTGAAATTCAGCAATGAAGCCGATGCCGCTGCTTTCAACTTTAAAGCCGGACAGTTTGGGGAGTACTCCGTTTTCGGTGAAGGAGAATCCACCTTTTGCATCGCCTCTTCCCCTACACGCGAGGGTTATATCGAATGCACCTTCCGCCAGGCCGGCAGGGTCACCACGGCCCTGGCAACCCTTGATGCCGGAGATACGATCGGATTCCGCGGACCTTACGGCAACACCTTCCCTATCGAAGCGTGGTACGGTAAAAGCCTGCTGTTCATCGCCGGGGGTATCGCGCTGCCACCCATGCGCTGCGTCATCTGGAACTGCCTCGACCTGAGGGAGAAATTCAAGGACGTGACCATCCTTTACGGCGCCCGCACTGTCGATGATCTGGTTTATAAACACGAACTGGAGGAATGGAAAAGCCGTCCCGACGTGAACCTGGTGCTGACGGTGGATCCGGGCGGTGAAACACCTGACTGGAAAGGAGAAGTGGGCTTTGTTCCCACCGTACTCGATAAGATCGCACCGAAATCACAGGATACCATCGCGATTGTCTGTGGCCCGCCCATCATGATCAAATTCACTTTCCCCGTGCTCGAAAAGTACGGTTTCCCGGATGACATGGTGTATACTACCCTCGAAAACCGCATGAAATGCGGTTTCGGCAAGTGCGGCCGCTGCAATATCGGCAAAGTTTACGTGTGTAAGGACGGCCCTGTGTTCACGCTTCAACAGATGAAGCAACTGCCGCAGGAATTCTGATATTTGTGGTCAGTTTGTTTAGCCATGTCAAGCGGAGTTGAAGCATCAACTCATTATTCACACTGAGGAGAAGCATTCTTTTCAACAATACCCTGTTCCCTGCTGGCAAGAAAACAGGGTTATGAGTATAATCATTCCATGAACCTGCGATTGCCATCATTCCATCCGATTTCAAGACCGGCAGGAAGTATCACCTGACTCATGAAATCCAGGTCCTACGATTAATACATGGCATCATAAGTATACCGAAAGAACACAGGAATGCGAAAAAAGTGTTCCCAGAGTCATCGGTATAAAGAATCTAAGCGAAAATTGCTTCGCATTTTCACTAAGATTCAGTATATCATCAGCCAATAACCCGACAATTAATCCGATTGCCGCTTATTAATCATTCAGTCGTATCTTTGCATAAAACATGAAGACATGGTAACCATCGTAAGGAAAGGCTCATCAATCAGGGTGATCCTTGAAAAGATCCGCAGGATTAAAGTCAGAAAAAAACTGGATGCCCATAAATATTGCGGTTCAATTAAAATTTTGAATGACCCTCTTGAATTGCAAAAACTTATGAGGAATGAGTGGAATTAAGCTGGTTTGTGATACCAATATCATTCTATACTTACTTGGGGGAGATCAAACATTGGCTGACCTGCTTCATGAAAAGCAGGTTTTTATTTCGGTAATAACAGAACTCGAATTGTTGTCTTTTAAAGGTATCTCAAGAACTGAAAAGGATATAATAGCAGATTTCGTGAAGCATTGTTTCGTTGTCGACCTTAACCAGGCAATAAAGGATTTGTCTGTAAATCTCCGTACAGCGTATTCGTTAAAATTGCCAGATGCCATTATTGCATCGACGGCTGCTTACCTAAATATACCTTTAATTACTGCTGATTCAAGCTTTAGAAAGGTGAAAGAGATTGACCTTGTTCTGTATAAACCACTGTAAATAAACGCTTTAACGGTTTCTGCCGGAACGCAATGTTCGGTTAGGTTCATTTTACCGATGACTCTGGAAACACACATTGCGGTCCTGTGTTTTTTCGGTATTGAAGATTTCTAAAGAAACCTGCCCAAGCAGGAGAATAAAACCTGATGGACAGAAAAGGAATGATGCACAGTATTTATCAGGTTAAGATCACTACGATGCCATCAAAGAAAGTACTTCACATTCCACAACACGAACATTCCGCTGCCGTTCAGGTGTCTGAAGGGGTCGAGTCCGCTGTTGTTCAGGGGGATACGGTAGCCGTCGACCACTGCGGAATTCAGGGTGTATTCGTTGTACTGGTACTGGATACCCATTCCGATTGCCCAGGATTTGAAGTAATAATCCAGTCCGGTGATGACATAGTAACCCTGTGAGGGTTTGTAATCAAATGTCGCCTTGTAGCCGTTCTGCAGTTTGCTTAGGTCGGCATCGAGCGAAGGTTCGAAACTGGTGATGATCCCCGGTCCGATACTGAACCTGAAACTCTTTCCGAAAGCAATGCCGTAAGTGATGGCGGCTGCGAGAACATAACGGGTGAAAGAGGCCTCTGCGTTGCTGACAGTGGGGGTAAGGCCGCCGGACTGGACTCCCGCCTCTGCCTGTACTTCGATATTCCTGGTAAAACGGTATGCAGCAGTAAGGCCAAAGTGTCCACCTCCGCCGGCACTCAGCTTCGATGTTTTTCCGTTGGCAAGTGTTACCATCTCCAGGCCGTGAAAGCCGGGGCCAAAGCCGAGCTGTGCACCGAGGCTGAAGGCATCGGGACCCTCCAGGTGCAGCCGGGTTCTGATCCGGTCGAGAGAATCTTTTACCGGGTCATAGGAGCCGAGTTTTCTGAGTCTGTTACCCGCAAGGTATTCCAGGGCTTCGGAAGGCTCTGCCAATGCCATTCCGGCACGCAGGCCGCTGCTGTCCTCCACAACAAATAATTTCAGATAATTATCCTGTCCGGCCAGCAGCCTGACTTCCAATTGGACTGGCGGATCGGTATCAATCAGCAGTTCCGTCCAGCCCGGCTTCAACAACATTTCAAAACGGGAAGCAGGCCACATGGTGGCCATGGACACTCCGTTGACCAGCATGGGAAAACCCCTGTTTTTAAGTAGATCCGACTTTATCCTGTAAATTGTCAGCCGGGTTTGTTCCTTCCGCAAAGGGACGGGCTTGTCCAGTGCCTGGCCATAACAAATACAGGGAAGTAACAGTCCAGCCAGGATTCGTAAAAGGGCATTCATATCCACAAAGATATATTCATTCCCGGCAGGATTACGAATGGTAATAAAATTCAAGGGTCCGGTAATAATCCAATCTCCATGGACACTCCGTGCATAACCCCGTGTAACTCCGTGGTTTTTAAGGCCTGGCGGGGAGTTTTGATTCTTTGCCTATGAAGAGGGTGTGATGTTTTTACCACGGATTACGCGGATTCACACGGATTTCTTTTTCTGACAATGATTGAAATGGAAGTGCCGGATCACAAGGCCAGGACTCAGGGATCAAGGGCAAAGCCGGGTTTCAGAATTCCCTTCCGAGCTTTGCCTTGAATTCCTCCTCAAATCTTTTCTGAATAGCATCGCATCCGTATCTGAACATTTTTTCACCTGACGGCAGGTCGGGAATGACAAATCTTCTGGTCGGATGATTGTTTTCAGGCAGCAGGGAAAAGGCTTCCATCATGGCATCTGTACGATTCGCAAGTCCGTTGCAACCGAGTGCAGCCAGGATGGCAAGCAGCTGTCCGACGGCATCTACAGCGGTCTTCTGCGGGAGCCCTTCCTGAAATTCCTGGTAGACTTTCTGGGTATTGGTAAAGCTGCCACCTGTTTCGGCGGGAAAGGAAGCCGGCATGATCAGGTCCGCCAGGCGTGCGGTATCGGTCATAAAGGCATCCTGCACCAAAAGGAAAGCAGTACCTTGCAGCAGGGCTTTGATTTCTTCCGGCCTTACCGCACAACCCAGGGGATCTTCCCCGAAAATGAAGATATTTTTCAGTGACTTCGAATGCAGCAACTGCCACATATCCCCTTTGGCGGGTGCAGGGACATGCTTCATGCCCCATTTTTCCCGGAGTTTCGACAGAAAGGCTTCATCTCCCATGCTTTGGCCGCCACAGCCGGAATGAGGCTGCACGCCCATGTCGAAAATACCCTGTGCATTGTTCTTCTCGCGCAGGACGATGAGTCCGCTCGCGGTTTTACCAAGCTTGCCCGTGAGCATGGCCAGGTTGAAACATTCAGACAGGGCTGCCGCATCCAGTTCTTTCTCACTGCAAACCAGGACGGCATTCATCTGAAGATTGAAATCCTCTGCGAAAGCAATTACAGCTGTTGAATCAAGGCCGGCAGCAGAGCAAAGCGCATTGAAATCCTCCCCGGCGAGATGGTCCTGATATGCTTCCCAGTTGAGGCAATGATCATTGATATACAACTGGTTATACAGCTTCTGAGAAAGCAGGTGGTAATTGACAGCCCGGAGCAGGTGATAATAAGACCGCACCCTCAGCAGGGCATCCGCCTTGTATTCCATAGGGGAATGAGGCATGGTGGTAACGAGGCATACCGGCACGTGGTGTCCTAGGCGGGCTTCATTCACCATAAATCCGGCCACGGCATGATCGCGGTTCAGTTCGGCACCGAGCAGGAAGATCTTAGACGTTTGCGGCAGTTGTTCGAAGGGCGTGTTCCATTCGGTGAGCATGGCATATTCGCCGCCCTGCAGGTAATGGAAGCTTCCCGTCTGATTGGTGCCGGCGCCGGCCCTGGCAAGTTTCTGGACGAGGTAGAGTTCTTCATTGGTGAGGCGTGCACCTGCGAAGAAGGCATTTTCATCAGGCTTCACGGATCTGATCCTGTCTGCAATGATTGCAAAAGCATCGGAGAAACTGATCTCCTCGAAGCCATCGCCCTTTTTCAGCAGGGGTGTGGTAATACGGCGTGGGTCGTTGAGGTAGGCGTATCCGAATTTCGGGAAACGGCAGAGGTTGGCAGTTGTGTTCACCGGACCTGGTTCACCGCTGACTTTCATCACAAAACCGTTCTTATGATTCAGGTTGATCCGGCAGCCGATGCTGCAGTAGTTACAGACCGTTTCGGCCTTGTCCAGTTTCACCGGACCCGGTTTAAAGTCAAAGTTCTCGGAGATGGCAGCGGTAGGACAGGCGGATATACATAAACCGCAGGACTCACAGCTCGTTTCTGCCAATGCCTTACCCATTGCGGGAGCCACGTAGGTTTCGTAGCCCCGGTTTATCAGTCCGAGGGCAGACGCGCCGGCAACGTCCCGGCAAATTCTGATACAGCGGGAGCAAAGAATACATTTGTTGTTGTCGATTTCGATATAGGGATGGCGGAAATCGACCTGGTATTCACTGAAGGCTCCGCCAAGGCGGTTTTGTTCCGCATGGTATTCGGTAGCGTAGCGTTTCAGGTCGCAGTCGTAATATTCCGTGCAGCCGCATTCCAGGCAGCGTTGGGTCTCGTGGAAAGCCACTTCCGGGCTGTCGTAACCCAGTTCGACCTCCCTGAAGTTTTTCCTTTCTGCAGGGTCGAGGGTTGGCATTTCCTCCCGCGTCTGGTTTGGATACAACCCAAGATAATCCTGTTTATGCTGGGTTTTGAAGTTATCTTTCTTACTGATGAACTCAAAGGGTTCCGGCTGCAGGCTTTCTCCGTTCAGGAATTGGTTGCAGGAACGGGCGGCGATGCGGGCCTGTGCGATGGCCTGGATGAGGGTGGCCGGTCCGGAGACGCCGTCGCCAGCCGCAAAGATCCCGGGCACGCCGGTTTGCAGTGTTTTGGGGTCGGCATCGATATCGCCCCAGCGGTTGGCCTTCAGCTGACCTTCCTTCACGTGTTGGTTGATATCCTCCAGGAAATCGATATGCGTCTTCTGGCCGATGGCGGCCAGGATATAATCTACCTCGATATCGAATTCCGATCCCTCCACCGGAACCGGCCTTCTTCTTCCGGAGGCATCCGGTTCGCCCAGTTCCATGCGGATACAGGTGATGGATTTCACCCTGCCCTCCTCGTCTTTATTGACCCTGGCAGGATTTGTAAGTACCATGTATTCAACGCCTTCCAGCTTAGACTCATGAATTTCAATGGGATTCGCAGGCATTTCATTTTCGGTCCTGCGGTAAATGATGACCGACTTTGCCGCTCCACAGCGCAGGGCAGTGCGGCAGCAATCCATGGCCGTATTGCCGCCACCCACGATGGCCACCTTTTTACCCGTGAAGTCGAAGGGTTTTCCGGTCATTTCCATTTCCTTCAAAAAATCGACGCCGGAGAAGACATTAACAGCATCATCCCCTTCACAGCCGATGGAAGTGCCTTTCTGGGAGCCGATGGCCAGGATGAAAGCATGATAATCCGTGCGAAGGTCCTTGAAGGAAAGATTATCACCTAATCTGCTGTTATAGAATATTCTGGCGCCCAGTTCGGTGATATTGTCCACCTCCTGTTGCAGGAGTTCATTGGGCAGGCGGTAGGGAGGGATGCCGTAACGGAGCCATCCACCGGCTGCCGGGGCGGCTTCAAAGATATCCACCGCATGTCCTTCCTTCCGGAGGAAGAAGGCGGCGGACAGGCCGGCTGGACCGGCACCGATGACGGCAACTTTTTTCCCGATCCCTTTCTTGAGGGTGGGTTTCCACTTAGCGGGAGATTCCAGGTCGCGGTCGGCTGCAAAGCGTTTGAGGTAATCGATGCCCACACCATAGCCCTCATCGAGGAGGTTTCTGCGGCAAGCCACCTCGCAGGGTCTCACACAAACACGGCCGCAGATGGCCGGCAGGGGATTGGTTTCCTTGATCAGTTCAACCGCTTCGTGATACATTCCCTTCTCGATGAAGGAGATATAGCCCTGGACATCGACACCGGCCGGACAGGTCAGCTTGCAGGGTGCAGCACAGTCGGCGTAATGATTGCTCAGCAGCAGGTCGAGTGCCGTTTTCCGGGCTTTATTCACCTTTTCGTTGCAGGTGTCTATTTTCATGCCTTCGGCTATTTTCGTGCTGCATGAGGGCTGAAGTCCCCGCATGCCTTCCACTTCCACCACACACACATAACAGGAAGTAAAAGGTTCAAGCCTGGGATCATGACAAAGGGTGGGGATATGTATGCCATGCCGGTGTGCCAGTTCCAGGATGGTCTCGCCCTGGTTGCCGTTTAGAATTTGACCGTTGAGGATAACATTCACTTGATTCATGCCGTGTATCATTGGTTCTGATAGTACTTAATATTTTCACCTTCAATCATTCATCAAAAAACCCGTATGGCTTCGAATTTGCAGCGCGTAAAGCAGTCGCCGCAACGGATACAGTCCTCCTGGCGGATGAAATGAACCTGTTTCCTTTCTCCGTCGATGGCGTTTACCGGACAGTTTTTCGCACAGACCATGCAGCCGGTGCACATATCCGGGATGACTTCATAGGTCAGCAGGGTTTTGCAAACTTTGGCAGGGCACTTTTTATGGTTGATATGCGCTTCGTATTCATCCCTGAAATAGCGGATGGTGGTGAGTACGGGATTAGGCGCCGTTTGTCCGAGTCCGCAGAGGGAATTGTCCTTGATCTGGTAAGCAAGTTCTTCGAGCAGTTCGATATCTCCTTCCTTCCCGTTTCCTTCGGTGATGCGGGTCAGTATCTCCAGCATCCTTTTGGTTCCGATTCGGCAGAATGTGCATTTGCCGCAGGATTCTTTCTGGGTAAAGTCGAGGAAGAATTTTGCCACATCGATCATGCAGGTGGTTTCATCCATCACCACCATCCCTCCTGATCCCATGATGGCCCCGGTGGCATTGACCGAGTCGTAATCGACCAAAGTGTCGGCGAGGTATTCGGGGATACAGCCTCCTGAGGGACCGCCGAGCTGCACAGCCTTAAACTTTTTGTCATGCTGGATGCCCCCCCCGAGTTTAAAGATGATGTCGCGGATACTGATCCCCATGGGAACTTCCACCAGGCCGGATCGTTTGATCTTTCCTGCGAGGGCAAAGACCTTGGTCCCTTTACTTTTTTCGGTTCCGTACTTCGCGTATTCCGCAGCACCGTTAAGGATGATCCAGGGGATATTGGCGAAAGTCTCTACATTGTTGATGTTGGTGGGTTTTTTCCACAGGCCGGATGCGGCCGGGAAGGGAGGACGTTTGCGAGGCATGCCGCGCTCCCCTTCCACCGATGCGATCAGGGCTGTCTCCTCTCCGCAAACGAAGGCGCCTGCACCTTCCTTGATATATACATCAAAGTTAAATCCTTCTATTCCAAGTATTTGCTGTCCAAGGTATTTTTTTTGCCTGGCCTGTTCGAGGGCGATGTTGAGGCGTTTGATGGCCAGGGGATATTCCGCACGGCAGTAAATGACGCCTCCTGACGCGCCAATCGCGAATGCTGCAATGATCATTCCCTCGATGACCGCATGGGGGTCGCCTTCGAGCAGGGAGCGGTCCATGAAGGCTCCTGGATCACCCTCATCTGCATTGCAGATGATATATTTTTCAGGCGACGCATTACCTGCAGCAAACCGCCATTTCAGGCCGGTCGGGAATCCGCCGCCTCCCCTTCCCCTGAGACCCGAGTCGAGCACCGTCTGGATCACATCCTCGCGGGTTGTCCCCGATGCGGCAATTTGTCTGATGGCCTCATAGCCTCTTCTTGCCTCGTATTCATCGATGCTTTCCGGGTCGATAAAGCCACAGTTCCTCAACGCGATTTTAACCTGGGAAGCGGCAAAATCATTTTCTGAGGCTTCAAAGAGATCGGTCTGTACGACCCATTCCCGGATGGGAGAATGCTGGTTGATGTGTTTTTCAATGAGTTCGAGCGCTTTTTCCTCATCGATGTCACCGTAAAGGTATGTTCCCGTTTCATCGGTCACCTCCACCAGCGGTTCGCGGTAGCACATACCGATACAACTGGTTTTTTTCAGAATAAAATCCAGATGCTCCGCATCCCGGATGGCACTGATCTTCTGGTATGTCTTTCCGGCACCGGCAGCCACCCCGCAGCTGCCAAGTCCAACTGTTACTGTTGTCTGCATAGTGATTAATTGCTTTCCTGAATCCGGATGTTTTTCACGATCTTCACTGCCTGTCCGCCTGTCAGCTTCCCATATGTTTCACTGCCTATCATCATGACAGGTGCCAGCGAACAACATCCCAGGCAGGCCACGGATTCAAGGGTGAAGAGCCCGTCGGGGGTGGTTTCCCCATCGGCGACACCAAGGGCTTCCTTCAGAGAATCAGTGATGGCATTGGCATTCTGTACGTGGCATGCGGTACCGTGACACACTTTAATGATGTGTTTTCCGACGGGTTTCAGGCGAAACTGGGCATAGAACGTGGCCACGCCATACATATCACTCAGCCTGATACCGGTCCTTTCCGAAATTTTTTCAAAAGCGGCGGCAGGGATAAAACCGAACAGCTCCTGGGTTCCCTGCAACAGGGGGATCAGATTGCCTTTTTTCCCCTTGTATTTGGTGATCAAAGGGTCGAGCAGTGACAGATCAGGTACGGAAACTTCCTGAACCTCCGCAGGTTTTGTAATTCTTGTGATGCGCATAGGGTTTGGTTTGGTGTCAGTGCCGGCAAATGTAGGAAAAGTAGATAAACCAATGGTTTGACAATGAGTAATTTGGAGTGAGTCTAAATTATCTTGCAGGGGGAATTTTTCAGGATCAGCATGATCAATTTAAAAACTATGATTTATTTGCATTTAACTAATTGGGTTTTGTATATTTGAGGACTTGGAGGATGGCCTTTTTTTATTAGAGGGAATGATCAGGAAACCATTGGTTGTTTTTACTGTCTGTTATCTGTTTGAAAAGACCCTAATCAGTTGATTTTACCCAATTAAATATTCCAAAATTCTCGAAACATGAAGCGAAATTTACTTATTCTCATGGTAATGAGCATGTTGTTCTTACCTGTTGCGATGCAGGCTCAGGGCCTTGTAATCACAGAAATCATGTACAATGATCCTTCCGGGGGCAACTTCGGGGATTCGCTCGAGTACATAGAGGTTTTCAACAACAGCGGGCTTCCCCTGGATGTGACCAATTACCAGTTCACGGTCGGGATCACCTTCACCTTCCCCGCCCTCACCATTCCTCCCAACGAGTACCTGGTAATTGCGCGGAATGCGACTGCTTCCGGTGCTTTTTACAACCTGACTAGTGTGCTTCAGTGGGATGCCGGGCAATCGCTTGCCAACCAGCAGGGGGAAGCAGTAGTAGTCGTGGATGCCCTTGGGGTTATGCAGGATTCGGTAAGGTATTACACCACTGCGCCATGGCCCACCAATGCCAACGGACTGGGAGGTTCGCTTCAGCGCTGCGATCCCATGGCCATGCCCAATGATCCTGCCAGTTGGGTGGCTGCCGATATCACCAATGCCTACCCGCAGGGGGTTGTCAACAATGTGATCGTTTTTGGTTCGCCAGGACTGGGTTGTAAAAACCTTCCTCCCTACGTTCCCATTTTCGCCGCTTTACCTTTCTTCGAGAGTTTCGACGGCACCTGGATAGTCGGGGATAATTACAGGGATGTCCCGTCTGACCATTGGAAAAACAATCCTGCTACGGGGAATCCCTCATGGAGGAGGAATGATGACGGACAGACTGCTGCCTGGACGAATGCCACCACCGGTGCCTACACTCCCGCAGGTGCAGCCGGAAGCGCGTATTCGGCAAGGTTCCATACAGGAACAAACAACATGACGGCCGGAAACCTCTTCCTTTACCTTGATTTTGACACTCCCGGGAACAAGAAACTCAGCTTCTGGTATATCAACACCGCCGGCACCGACAGCCTGTCGTTATGGATGTCGCTTGATTCCGGACTCACCTATACCCCCCTTGCCAACTATCTGACCACTGCCGGCTGGGAAAACAAGCAGGTGAGTCTCGGAAGTGACACTTCTCATCACGTCATCATCCGGTTCAAAGCCACACCGAATACATCAAGCTCCGATATCGGCATCGACCAGGTCAGTGTAACACTGACTCCCGATCATGATGCCGCGCTCAATACTATTGTCAGTCCGGATAATCTGACATATTTTGCTACAAACCCGCTCAGGGTAAGGATCGCCAACTACGGCAACCTTCCCCTCACCAGTGTGAACATCCATCACAGCATCGACGGTGTGACCGGATCCGTGTACCCATGGATAGGAAACCTTGCCTCCGGAGCTGTTTCTATGGATATCACCCTGGGTCCCGTCACTTTAACACCACTTATGACCACCAATATCAAGGTATGGGTCGCTGATCCCAATGGCAACGTCGATGGGGATCCGTCCAACGATACCCTGACCAAACAGGTGTATTACCAGACCCAGGCCGGTTTACCTTTTTATGAAGGCTTCGACAGTACCTGGACCGATAAATTCTCAACCCATGACGCCCCGACCGCCTACTGGAACAATATTCCTTCCACCGGCAATGCTTCCTGGAGGAGGAATGATGACGGGGCTTCCGGAGGATGGAGCGCCCTGACCACCGGCGGATTCACTCCGGGAGGAGCGATGGGTACAAGCAATTCGGCCCGTTTCCATACCTCGGGCAATGCCGTGGGCGGAACCGTCGGTATGCTTGAGCTTTACCTCGATTTCAGCACCCTTCCCGGGAATAAGGAAATGCGTTTTTACCATGCGAATACTGCCGGTAACGACAGCTTGGCAGTATGGATCTCATTTGACGGAGGAGCCACCTTCCAATTCCTCCAGAAATACACCACGGCCGCTACCTGGACCCTGCGTACCATTCCCCTGGGTGCCAGCATTGCCAATAGTGTCATTCTGAGGTTTAAGTGTACTTCGAACCAGAATGGGAATACAGATCCCCACATCGATGAACTGGTCATCGATGCCCCCCAGCCTGATGTGACACTTCAGGCAATTACGTCTCCCGTCAGCGGATGCGGACTTACTGCTACCGAGCAGGTGAAGATCAGGATCAGAAACTCCGGTTCCCTGCCTGTAAACAACATCCCTGCATTTTATTATGTGGGAACAAGCGTGGTACAGGAAAGCATTCCGGATACCCTGCAGCCGGGCGATACACTGACCTATACTTTCACCACCCCTGTTAACATGCAGAATCCCGGCCCATACCAGCTCTCGGCTGCCGTCCATTTCCCCGGTGATTACAATCCTGCCAATGATTCGCTGTCAACCACCGTTATTAACATTGCACCCATCAACACTTTCCCGTTTACCGAAAACTTCAATACCGGCAGCACCAATTACTTCCAGCTCATTTCGAGATCCAATTCGCATGCAGCCATCAAGCCCAATATCGGCGTCCTGAACTCCGACGCCCTGAACCTGGATGGCAATGTGGCCGGTTCCTGGTCCCAGGGTTCCGGAAATTCAACAACCGCAGCCCAGGCCTGGGGTACCTATACCGATCACCAGGCCTTTGCAGTTACCTGCCAGGTGGACGGAAGCACCCTGGTAAATCCCGAATTGAAACTCGACCTGCGCCAAACCTATATCTCAGGCGGCGGACCAAAATACAGCTGGTTCAGGGTTCTGATCAACGACACGATAGAAATAGCTAACCAGAATGGTGTGTTCCATTTTAATCCGGTAACTGCAAACACTGATCCATTCACTTCACATTCCTTCAGCCTGGCCGCTTATGCAGGCACCTCCTTTAAAGTCACGCTGCAGTCGTCCTGTAAGTACAACGATGCCAATGCCAGCGGCGGATTTGGCGACAATGTATATATTGACAATGTGATCATCCGTGAAAAACCTGCCGTGGAGATGGCCATGAATGCCTGGCTGAACCCGGTCAGCGGATGCAGCCTCGACCAGGAAAGCATCACTGTCAGTATGAAAAACCAGGGGAGTGCACCTATCAGCTCAATTCCGGTAAAATGCAGCATTGATAACGGAACCACCTGGGTCAGCGAGGTGATTGCAAACACCTTGCTGCCCGACAGCACCCTGACATATACCTTCACTGCTATCGGCGATTTCAGCGCTATCGGTACTTACTCCTGTCTTGCTGTAGTTGACGCCGTTAACGATGCCGATCACAGCAACGATACCATCAAGACCACGGTTATTCATATCCCCTTTGTTACCGTCAGTCCGCTTTATGTAATTGATTTTGAAAGCGGTACCGGAGGATGGTCGAGCGGTATGCTGGCAGGCAAGGATGAATGGCAGTTCGGAACTCCGGGCCAGACCAACATCAATGCCGCCCACAGCGGAACTAATGCCTGGATGACGGGACTAACGGCTAACTACAGTATCAACACCAGCAGCTATCTGCTTTCACCCTGCCTGGATTTCACAGGCATGCTGAATCCTTTTGTGTCGGTATGGCTCAGACTGCGAACAGAAAACAACTACGACGGAATGATCATGGAGTTGTCGATCAACGACAGCACCTGGTTCAAACCCCTTGCCGACCTTGGTTTTTACAACAACACCAGCACCCAGCCCCCGCTGGCCCCGCCCAAATGGTCGGGCAACAACAACGGTTGGGTGAAGTACACGACTTCGCTTCCCGATGCCGCCGGCAAGGCAAAAGTCCAGATCAGATTCCGCTTTGAAAGCGATTACACCCAGGTGGATGAGGGCGTTGCCGTGGATGACATCCAGATTTTCGAACCATACCCGGATGCTGCCATCACCCAGATCATTTCACCGGTGACGGGATGCAACCTGAGTAATATGGAGGATGTAACCATCATTGTGAAGAACGACGGTCTCCTTGCCATCAACGGCATTCCTGTTTCATACACGCTCGACCTCAATCCTGCCGTGCTCGACACCATTGCCGACACCCTTTCTCCCGGTCAAAGCGTCACCTTCAGCTTCCCCGTGCAGGCCGATCTCAGCGCAGTGGGAGCCCATCAGCTTACTGCTACTGCCAGCATTCCCGGTGATCTGAACATTACCAACAATACCATCGTGAAGGATATCTTTTCTATGCAGCCTGCGGCTTTCCCGATGTTTGTCGACTTTGAATCCACCGGCTTCGAAACCTACCTGGGAACCAGTTCAGGTGTGAACAACATGTTCTCCGTTGAAGCGGGACAAGGGACATCAGGTTCTTCCGCAGGTGTCTTCACCGGCGGTGGCGCCGGAAGCTGGCCGGCCAACAGCGGAACTTCCACCACTGCTGCCCAAGCCTGGAGCTATGCCGATCATTTTGGAACCCTGGCAACCTGCTCCATTACCATCCCACAGGGTCAGGCCGTCGGTTTGTGGGTCGACCTGCGCCAGACCTATTCCGAAGGGGAGAAATACTCCTGGTTCAGGGTGATGGTGAACGACACCATCCAGGTCCCGGATATGTTCGGAACCCTCGACTTCAACCCGGTAACGCCCAATGCCGATCCTTTCATCACCTACCTGTTCATCCTCTCTGACTATGCTCCTGATCTGAGTGTCAGCCTGCAGTCGAGCTGCAAATTCAACCTGGCCAATTCCGTCACCGGAACAGCCGATGCGGTGATCCTCGACAATGTAAGAATCGACATCGTGGAAGGTTTACCCGAAATCAGCGGAGGGTTCGCACGGATTTATCCGAATCCGGCCGTTTCCGAACTGAATCTGGTGTTGCCCGTGCTGTCTGAACGGCATCGCATGCAGTTGGTGAATGTTCAGGGTCAGGTGGTGATGGAACGCGGTCTTAACGCAGGCCAACTCCACCGTGTTCAGATCGCGGACCTGCCGGCCGGTTTATACTCTGTACTGATCCGCGGCCCGCAATTGAACCAAAGCTTACGGTTTATCAAAACCAGGTAAACCTGATGATGAGAAAGAGGCTGTCTAAGCGGGCAGCCTCTTTTTTTTTAGTGATGGAGGGTTGAAAAATGCCAGAATGCAAGAGTGCGGGAATGCGAGAATGAAAGAATGCGGGAATGCAAGAGTGCGGGAATGCGGGAATGCGGGAATGCAAGAATGCATGAATGCAAGAGTGCGGGAATGCAGGAATGAGGGATTACCATTCAAGGCTGTTGTCGAGTTTGATGTCGAACATGTCCTCCTCATTGAGGCCGTGCCAGTGGCAGCCCTTGCGGGTGCAAAGGTAGAAGTCCAGCAGGCGTGTGCGGGCCCCCACTTCAATCATGGCCACAGCTGAGCCGCAACTGCCGCACTTGCGGTTTTCATCCAGCAGGGAATTGCCGCAATGGGGACAAAACACGTCCTCTGCTGTCTCATTCTCAGGCAGCACGATGGTTGATTTGGTAGTGAAAACGTTCAGGTAAGGGCTCAGGAAGAGATCCCCGATGACACCCTGTTGTTTGACCCTCAGTTTGAGCAGATCGTTTTCGATGAGGCTTTTTTTGCATTTGGGACAATAGGTGTGTAAAAAGGTGCCGCTGTCGATGATTTCTTTATGAACGTCCTTCGTGCCTTCAGTCTCAGGCGGCCTGCCTTTTCCCGGCCTTTTAATGTAAGCCGCTTCATGTCCGTAATCCTCATAAAGCTTCTGCATGGCCTGAGTAAGATCCTCAAATTCAACAAAATGATTTTTACACCCACTCCTGGAACAAATGCTTACCTTCCCTCCCATATCAAGGTATAATGGCACCATAGGGGCGCCACAGTGCAAGCATTCTGACTTACTGATGATTTCGTTATGGCAATGAGGACAGACAAAATCCACCACTTTGCCTTCCGGAAGAGGGATGTTGCACACATAGTTATAGCTTCCGTATATAGAACTCAGGTAGATATCTCCTTCCTGGTCTGCCATCCTGATTCTGAGGTGGATACTGGCCTTATTGTCCACTGTCTGATCCCGGTCCATCAGAGAATATCCGCATACCGGGCATTTAAGGTTAAGAGAAACAAAGTCGTACATACGCTGTGATGTTACATATTACCTGAAAACTTGCTCTGCATAAATACGCATTTACAAGACAAGGCTTGTGTATGAATCAAAGATAATGATCCGGCACACAATCTCCAAAATTATTTTTCAAGACTGAGGTGCCATCAGGATTATTTTCAGGTGACAGAAGGGGGATGAGTGCAAGCCATGAACAACAAACACATGAATATCAAGCATTTTCCTGGAACACATTATTTAAAGGTGATCACTGAGATGCGCTTTTTACCATCCATTCTGATGGTTAAAGGTCTGTCAAATCTCACGTGGCGGAAATGCCGGCTTGCTTCCACGAGTGGCTGCTGTGCGAGCACCTCCCAGGCGATAAAGTTACTTTTCAGTTCCTGCAAGACCGAAAAGTATCCCACGTTCATGGAAGTGACATTATGAAAGAAGTGAGACCCGGAGGAGGCGTCCAGGGGGAAGGCCTCCAGGCTGGTTTCCACGATCACCTTCGCGTTGGAGATTTGCGGCCAGGCCACGGGGATACCGATCCAGCGGTCGCGTGTACCCCATCTGCCGGGCCCGATGAGTACGTATTGTTTACCGGCCTTCCCCATTTTGGCGTTTAGTACTTCTATTTCCTCAGCCATTTCCAGTGTTCTTGACTTATCGAACATCACCGGGTCCACATAGATCACATCGCTGACTCCTTCGATCACACCATTGCCCATGCCTTTCTCGGAGAACAACAGCATGTCTTCGCGGCGGATCTCATTCAGGTCGATATTGTAATCCTGGGCATTGCCGAGCAGGGGTTTTATCTGCAGGAGGTAAAAAGAAGACTTGTAAGAGGCATCTTTGTTCAGGTCGACGGCAAACTCGATCTCAACGGGGCAACCCATGGCTTCTTTGACGATATCGAGCACGACCTCTATGGTTTTCGCAAGAGGTATATAATTGTATTTAAGGATGTTGGCAAAATTGATAATACGGGGGCCGGGCTGGGTGATCCCGGGGACGATGCGGTTGCTTTCAGCATCGTAAACCGAAGCGCAGTGTTTGATGGTGCCATGCTTTTCAGCCTCATAAATGTCGAGTTGGGTAAGACCCGCCATATCACCCTCGAGGAGGTCAATATCATGGCGTTTGAGATCCACCGCAATGAAATCCACCTGGGAGTTCTTATACTGATCGCGCGGTGAATTAATATCGAGTGTCGGGTAGAGGGGTGAGAAACGGTAGGCCTTTTCACCTTCCACCACATATTTACCCAGTCCGAGGGCTACGACGGCGAAGCCTTCTCCAGGCTTCATATGGGCGAAGGGGTAGTAATTATACGATTGCGCCACCCCGCTGATATGGGGATAATAATAATCGCCATAGCGGTTTCCGACCACTTCCTGCAGCACCACGGCCATCTTTTCCTCTTCGAGCGAATAATGGATGGCTTCGATATAGCCTCTGGCCACCTTGGAGTAGATGGAAGCGTAAACCAGTTTGATGGCATCCATCAGGTGATTGAGTCTCACGTTGATATCCGGGTGATTGTTGGGGAGGATATACGTTTCGAAGATACCTGCAAAAGGTTGCATCAGTGAATCTTCGAAGAGGCCTGACGACCTGACGGCCAGTGGATTGGTGATTTCCTTCAAAATGGATTTCAGCTTACGGATGAGGCCGTCGGTAAGCCGGCCTGCCACGAACAAACGCTTGATCACTTCATAATCCGGTTCGTTGAGTACCTGATCGGCAAGCTTGTTTCGTTCCATAAAATACTCGAATTCATCGGTACCGATGATGGAGGTTTTGGGAGCGCGGATGTTGATATCGGGTACCAGGTGAGAGAAGTCGAAGTTATAGATCAGCGTATTCACGAAAGCCAGACCGCGTCCCTTACCGCCCATGGATCCGGGGGAGAGACTCAGGATATTGCTCTCGTCGGAGATGGCCGATTCCTCGAAAGGTATCACTTTGCCTTTGTTCTGTTCATTACGGAATGTCTGAATCACTTCGATCAGATGCTGTCTGACCGCAGCCGGACTATCGAAATCGGTCACCTTCTCAGGATTCAGTATCTTGGCTGCCTGTATTTCCCCGCGGGCCATCAGCCAGAGTGAGAAATGGTCCTTTTTGGCATGATAGATCAGCGAATCGTCGGGGATGGTCTTCAGATGAGTTTCGAATTCCCTCAGAGACTTGGCCACGGCAATCTGGTTGCCTTCCCGGTCGCGGTAAATAAAATTCCCAAAACCAAGGTAATGCGTGATAAAACTCCTGAAATCCTGGGAAAGTGTTTCGGAGTTTTTATCAATGAAACTGGCCCTGAGTTCATAAGCTTTCTGAGCGTTTTCCCTTTCGGATGACTGCACGATGACCGGCAGGTCCCTGATCCCGGCACGGATCCATGCCACAAGCTCTGCACCGGCCTGTTCATTCAGGCGGTCGTCCTTCTCAAATCGCATGTCAGTGACCAGACACAGCAGGTAATCGCGGTAACGGTCTGCAATCTGAACAGCCTCTTCATAATTCGATGCCAGCAATATCTTCGGCCGTGCCCTGAGTCTCAATATTTTATACAGTTCATCCGTACTCACATCCTCGATGATGCGCTTGGTTTGTTCAAGCACGATATTATACAGCATGGGAAGGTAACGTGAGTAGAAGACCGGTGAATCCTCCACCAGGAGCAGGACCCTGACCAGTCCGAAACGGGTGTCATTGTCCACATTGATCTTATCCTCCACGTATTTGATCATGGCGAAAAAGATCCTGGAATCCCCGTTCCAGACAAAGGTTTTGTCGATGCTGCGGTAACGCTGGGGTTTTTCCTTTACCATCCTGACATCCTGGTTGTTATTAAGCAGCAGGAAGATTTGGATGTAAGGGTAAGCTTCTTTGATTGTATTGGCGATTTCCACCGGTGTCACTTTATCCTGGCCCATCATGATGATGATCAGGTCAAAATGCCTGGTCTGGATTTCGGTCATGGCTTCTTCGAGAGAGGATACTCCCGTGATCCTGGGAACCGAGGTCAGGTTCAGGGTCTGGTATTCACCGAGGACATACTCAGAGAAGCGCCCTTCCTTTTCAATTGAATAGGCATCGTACAAATTGGCAATTAGCAGGATCTCCTTGACTTTGAACAACATCAGATCGTGGTAGATGTCACGGTCGTAATTGTTCTTATTCAGGAAGCGGCGGAGAAGCTGGCGGTTGGGGATATCGTAAGTTGTCCCTGCCTTGTCTCTGGCCTGTGGTTTTTCCCGGGTACTTTCTCCGGGCAGAAGGGCACAGGCCCTGAGGCTGTTGATATAGCCGGTCACCATTTCGGCTATATTGTTGATCAGATGCCTTTCCTCCTTCATGAAAGGTCCTTCGTCGAGCTGGACGAATTCCGTAAGGTAACAGACCTCCACCGAGCCTTTCGTACCGTCGATCGTTTCGAAGCTCTGACGTTGTACCCATTTGGTTTCGAGGAAGTTGCTTGTTTTATAATGATATTGGCCGTAACGGATGCGGGCAGCGGTATACTCAGGGTACTGCCAGGCGGGTGGCAGGATCATACAAACCTGCTGGAGGGTTTCATCAAGGGGTCTGCCTTCTTTTAAGATGGCCGTGGTGCGGTTGATGGCGGCGAGTTCCTTGAGTCTTTCCCGGTTCTCGAAGGCAAGACGTTCATAATCAAGCTTCAGTTTGTCAATTCCGTCCTGATGACCGGCAGTTTTTCGGGGATGTTGCTGTTCTTCCATAAGTACTAAAAGATGAAACGAAATTACATTATTCTGTCTTCCGATATCGTGGTCTGTAGCAGGTATTAGGGAACTACAAGGGGATGCATCGCACAATCAAAGGCTTACGATAAATTAAAACAATTCTAAATTAAAGGGACGGCCAAAAAAACACCCTGTGAAGCGGTTAACAAAGCGAAAAAAGCCGTAAACTTGCGCGTTTTTTAAAAACCTTAAACCTTAACAAATACAACGTATGACAAAAGAAGTATTGGACCAGAAGGTCAATGAATTCATGGCGAAGGTGATTGCCAGGAACCAGAACGAACCTGAGTTTCATCAGGCAGTGAAGGAAGTGGTTGAGTCACTTATTCCTTATATCGAAGAGCATCCGAAATACAAGGAAGGACGCATTCTTGAACGTATTGTCGAACCCGAAAGGGTGATCCTGTTCAGGGTACCCTGGGTTGACGACAAGGGAGAGATCCAGGTGAACCGCGGTTTCAGGATCGAGATGAACAGCGCCATCGGACCCTATAAGGGCGGACTTCGGTTCCACCCGACCGTGAACCTTGGCATTTTGAAATTCCTTGCGTTCGAGCAGGTGTTCAAGAACAGTCTGACCACCCTGCCGATGGGCGGTGGAAAGGGCGGATCCGATTTTGACCCCAAGGGAAAGAGCGACCTTGAAGTGATGCGCTTTACCCAGGCCTTCATGGGAGAGCTTTTCCGTCATATCGGTCCGGATACTGATGTGCCAGCAGGCGACATCGGTGTGGGCGGCCGTGAGATCGGTTTTATGTATGGCATGTACAAGAAGCTGCGCAACGAATTCACCGGCGTGCTCACCGGCAAGGGCATCGGCTGGGGCGGCAGTTTGATCCGTCCGGAAGCCACCGGCTACGGCGCCACCTACTTCGCACAGGAAATGCTCAAGACCCGCGGACTGAATTATGCCGGCAAAACGGTGGTGATCTCCGGTTCGGGCAACGTTTCACAATATGCCTGCGAAAAAGTGACCGAACTTGGCGGCAAGGTGGTGACCCTGTCGGATTCCAACGGATTTGTTTACGATCCGGCCGGTATCGACAAGGAGAAGCTTGCCTATGTGATGTGGCTGAAAAACGAAAAACGCGGCAGGATCAAGGAATATGCAGATAAATATGGTGCCGAGTACCATGAGGGTAAAACCCCCTGGGGCATTCAATGCGATATTGCCATGCCCTGTGCCACCCAGAACGAGCTCAACGCGGATGATGCCAGAACACTGGTCGCCAATGGCTGTATCTGTATATCTGAAGGCGCCAACATGCCTTCCACTCCCGATGCAGTGGAAGTGTTCCTCGAGCACAAGATCCTCTACGGTCTCGGAAAGGCTGCCAATGCAGGCGGTGTTGCCACCTCTGGTCTCGAGATGACCCAGAACAGCATGCGTTTGAACTGGTCGAGGGAAGAAGTGGACGCCAAACTTCAGGGTATCATGAAGGACATCCACACTACCTGCGTGAAGCACGGCACCGAACCCGACGGTTTCATCAACTACGTGAAAGGAGCCAACATCGGCGGTTTCGTCAAAGTTGCCGACGCCATGCTGGCCCAGGGCGTTGTTTAGTATTCAATCAAAGTCGTTCAAGAGGGTGACCCCGCGGGTCATCCTCTTTTTTTTGCAGGCATGCCGAAATCGGGCTTGTTGAATGCGATCATTACCCTTTGTGCATATCAACAGGTACTCCGCCGGTCAGTGAAGATGTAAAGCCAATCTTCATCATGGAGTAATCATCAGGGAAATGGGTTGCTTGGAGGTCGGTTTTCAGGCGATCGTGTATTTCCGGTAAGCCTGCGGTGAGGTTATCTCTCAGGAACCCGTAAAAATCTTTTAAAAGCAGCGACCTTCCTGTGGCGCTCTCGAACTCGTAAACCCCATCCGAAAACAAGAATATCTGTGAAGTATTACCAACCTCCACCACAGTTGACTTATAATTTATATCCGGTACACAGCCAACGGCAACGCTTGCCGGACCGAGTTCCATGGTTTGTTGGTTTTCCCGTACCATCACAGGTGAAGGATGGCCTGCACAAACATAGGATAGCCTGGAATCGCGTTTAGAATACACTCCGTACCAGATTGAAAAAAACAAACCGCCATGTTCCTCGTACTGGAAGATATCATTCAATCCGCTCACCACTTCTGCCGGATCTTTCAGGTTCAGGGCCTGTTGTGTACGGCTGTTCAGGATGTTCATCACTGACACTGCATGTAAGGCCGGCCCTACGCCATGACCGCAGACATCCAGTATATAAAAAGCAAAATGACCGGGATCTATCCAATGATAGCCGAAAGCATCACCGCCGAGTTTGCTGGAAGGGATGAAGATCCAGTCCGTTGACAGGCTGTCATGATGGGTAAGCTGTGGAAGTAAAGACTGAATGTAGTCCCTGGCTTTATCCAGGTCGGCTTGGATAATGGCATCTTTATGCTGCAGGATCGCATGGGCCCTGCGTTTGTTCCGGAGCATCACCACCACGATGCCCACGATCACTCCCAGTAACAGGACACCTGCCAGGGAAGAAAAGATCAGGGCTTTTTGCCGGCTGTTTTTCTCGGTGAGCACCTCCACTTCTTTCTGTTTCAGCAAGGCTTCCCTGCCAGCTTCCAGGTTGGCAATCTGTTTTTGCTTCTCAAGAGAAAAGAGCGTGTCTTCAATTGTTTTGGATTTCGTGAATGCTTCCAGTGCTGATTTGTAATCTTGCTGTGCAGTATATGCTTCATACAAACCTTTCAGTATTTCCTTCTCAAATTCCCTGTCGCCCATCTCCTGCGCCATTCCATGTGCCTTTGTGAGGTATTCGACTGCAAGATTCAAAAACCTGTGGCGGTCGACAACCTGGATTTGCTTCCATTCAGCCTCCTTCGGAGTCGTATCCGTCGCTATTCCCGTATACACCAACCCAAGAGTACCAATACAATATGCTGCCCCTTTTGTGTCTCCTATTTCTTCTGAGATCGGCAGTGCCTGACTAACACATTCCAGTGCTTTACCGTAATCATCTAACTCATAGTAAAGATTGCCAAGGTTCAGGAGATTCTGAGAGATCAGGTACTTGTTGTCCATCTTTCGTGACAGATCGAGGGCTTTCTGATAACTCTCCATTGCTTTGGGAAAATTCTGCAGTGACTGGTATGCTACTGCGATATTGCTCCATGTAATCCCCAGGTAGTAGGTGTCCTTTTGGTTCTCAAAAATCCGCTGTGCCTTTTCATAATACCAGAAGGCCTTAGAAGGATCTTTCAGGTTCATATATGTCAGAGCAATATTTCCGTATGTAATGGCCGATCCTTCCTCATTACCTTTTTTATCCGATACTACAAGGCAACGGTAAAAACATTCAAGGGCTTTGGTGTACTCCGATAAATTCGTGTAGGCGTTGCCCAGGTTGTTCTCCATTCCGGCAATCATATCCGGATTTCCGATCTCTCTTGCCATGTGAAGGGCTCTTTGATGATGCTCCCTGGATTTGTAGAAGTCACCCAGAAAGCCGTATGTGTTACCTATCTCGTCATTCGAAATGGCCTGCCAGCGTTTACTTTTTTTCTTTACTGCTAAATCGAGGGCTTTCTTTCCCCATTCGATGCCTCTGGAAGCGTCCGCCAGCTGATAGTAAATGCAAATACTGATGTACGTCCTGAATAACATCGTGTCATTGGTGGCTTTCGACACTGCCTGCAGGAGAGAATCCAGCTTTTCCTGTCCCTGTTTCTGCGCATGGAGGTTTAACAAAGACAACACGCCAATCATCACCAGAAAGATTCTGATTTTCATGGAAATCTGCATTAGAGGTTTATACTGTGAATAGGACACTGTCTTTTTAACTGGCTGCTTTTCACCTAAAAAGGGGAAAAGTCAGCGTAACCCAAAAAAATACGAATGTAATGAAATATATCGCTGTTGTCAATAGAACTGATTAAACGAAAGTGGATCATCAGAGAAGTCTGGATTCGCACCATTGCCCAACTGGAGGCCGCTCCGGATATCAGGGTGGAGCAACTGGCGGAGGCGATCCAATAACGCAACCTGGACAAGGGGACGTGGGGGGGTCTATAATCCCCGAATGCCCTGCAAGGGCAAAACATGAATAACCGCGGGTGTACTTGTGTTGAATAAGATCATCAAGAGAACGTAATCAACCAAACTGCCCTGCAAGGGCAAAACATGAATAACCGCGGGTGTAACCCGTAAGGGTAAAACCCGTGGTTAAGGCAACCCAGACAAACCCTCAGCCACACAGTGGCTGAACAAAGATCACCATGATGACAAGTTACCGCCAGATCCTCTATCACACTGTTATCAGAACAAAAAACGGCGCACCATCAACTGATTTCTTTTGAGGAAGAATATAAGAACTTGCTTGAAGAAGCAGGTGTTTTGATTGACAAGCGCTATTTTCCATAGATAATAGGGTTCAGCCCGCTTCGGGGCTGGGGTTCTGCAGCGCGTCTCCTTCCCCGGGTTTGACCCTTCGGGTTACACCCGGGGTTATTCATATTAATCCCCTGCGGGGAAGCTCCTTGTTTATAGATGTTGTTTCGAAAACCCAGCCTGAAGTATTAAAGACTACTATTCTAATTCGTGGACAAAATCCGCGTCCGCCGTGGCAGATCCGCGGACAAGATACAAGTTTGTGTGCCGGAGGAACTCTTTTTATTTCTGGACACCCAAACGGCGAAACAGGCATCAAGCGAAACCAGGGTAAAGGGGTATAGAGTGAAAGTTGAGTATGAAGCCATCTCCGAGGACGAAATAGCCAGAAAACGTGAGGCAATCACCAAATCGGTAGTAAGATCATTGAAGGGGAAGAAGAAGTAATATTCGGCGAATCGATTTTTATTTTTCAAAATTTACAAACCTGATTTTTGCCTTTATCACTGTTGATATCAGCCATCAGTCCTCCCATAATATACTGAGAATCGTTTTGTATCTCTTGGTTGGTATACAATACTCATGGAAGTCAGAATCATCATCATTTTCCTTAAGATTGAACCAAGTTGACTTGTTAATCGTCTGTGCTTTTTCTTCAAGCGTGTATACAAAATCGTATTCATTCTGAATATATTCCATTGCCACAGAATTGAACGGAGGTGCCAACTTGGTGTAGCCACCAAACCACACATTTAAATCATCCGATTTTTTCCAATACTTAACTTTCCCATTCTCAATGAAAACAAGACAAATTGGATGCAAATCAAGTTGTAGATAACGAAATACTGTTGCAGTCAGACTTGTTTTGAATCTGCCTGCAAGTTGTTTAATGAGCAGGGGTGAGAAAGATTTTCCCTTGGCTTCTTGCAAAAAGAGTTTCTCTGGCATTAAAAGCTCGCTTGCAAACTCATTTGCTTCCAATTCCTGTTTTCCATTCGCCAACGCTTTCTCCATCCCGGCAATAATATTGAAATTTGCGAAAGTGTCATCAGGAAGCTGCATGTTTTTATGCATAATTAAATGTCCAACCTCATGCGAAGCAACAAATCGCTTTCTTTCTGGAAACTGAATTTTAGAATTAACTTTAATAACAGTTTTACTACTGCCAAAGATAATTTTCCCATCACAGTTCGCCAGTTCATCCTCAATCATTATTGCGTCTAACCCGGCAATGAATAAATCCATTTCTAAACCAGTGATTTCATCTAATCCACAGTCATTCAACAGCTTCTTGGCCTGAATTTGTGCATAAGTGGTCCTTGTCATCCTGTTCTATTTGTTCTAATAACTGAATAAGATTCTTATCCTTAATAATTTCAATGATATCCTCCTTTGTTAGTTTATTAAGGTTTTGATAAAAGGCAGGCGATGAATTACCTTGTACAAGCTGATTAAAAATGGCAATAGGTTTTTCTATATTAGCAATAAAGGCTTCTTGAAATTTATTAGCCAGCTGTAATAAATATTCATTGTGCGTTTTCTTTACAGTGGCTTTTGCTAAAAAAATAATTTGCTTTTTCTTTTTATTATACTCTTCAAGATTCGGAATATCGTCCTGCAGAAATTCTTTAATGGTGCCCTCATCAGCTTCTTGAAAGAAGTTATATAGGGCATCGTCAATTTTTTCGTTGATTCCGTTGCTCATATGATATTTATTACTTGTGTTTGAATTTTGGGCAGCCGCCTTTCGAGACGTTTGGTAATTTTGTAAACCTCTTTAACGTCTATCCCGAGATCAAATGCAATTTCAGAAGGTTTTGAGATTCCGTCCATCCAGTATTCGAAAACTGTAAGTTCATCATCATCTGCCCCTTCTTTTTTTAGCAAACTTGACACATAACGCCTTTGTTCTTCAACATTTGGTGCTTGCCCGTCTGATGAAACGTCAAGTATCTCATCAACGAAGGTGTACTTATTGGTCTTGAAATAGTTAGATATTTCACTTTTCAGGCATCCAAATAAAAATTCCTTGAAAGAACATTTTGCTTTGCTCCAGTCCCTTTTTTCCTCAATTACTTTTAAAATCAGGTCGCCTACAAAGTCAATAGGCTCTTTCCCATGGAAATTTTTCACTCCAACACACTTTAAGCGGTTTATAGCATATGCGTTCATGCTATCTATAATTTCTTCCATGTCTACCGACTGTATGGCATCGATAAGGTTCATCTGTTTTTCAATAATAGTATGCTAAGATCGCAAAAATTATTGCCATCAATGGAAAAAAAATTGATTTGATTAGCATACTGAGTAAAAGGCCTCTGTCAAAATGACTGCCAAAGTAAGATTGGCTTCTATTTTGACAGGGTTTCAGTTAGTTATTTACAAATTCAAAATCAATTCCCATGAGCAAAAAAAATCAACATGTAGTACCACACGGTAAGGATTGGGCTGTTAAAGGAGCCGGAAATGAAAGGGTCACTAAAATCGTGGATACCCAGGCAGAAGCCATTGAGATTGCAAGAAGCATTGCAATCAACCAAAAATCAGAAGTTGTGATTCATCGAACCGATGGAAGAATCCGGGATAAGGATTCTTATGGGAATGATCCCTGCCCTCCAAAAGATAAAAAGCATTGACATATGAAAGGAAAAGTTAGTTTTTTTATGGGGTTATTGGGTTTTACTGTTTGTTTTTTTCTCAAAGTCGGTGAACCAAGGGATACAATTTTCAAAGTTGCATTGGGGTTTGTCATTGGCGGATTTATTGAGCTCATTGTTTTTGTTATGGAGAACAGAAAGCGTTGGAATCTTTATATAACCAAAATCTACAAAGCTTCAAAGCCGGTAAGAGTTACTGTGGCCTATTTGTTTCGCATTGAAGTCAATGGTAAATATGTACTTATAAAAAGGCATAAGAAGGACATGGTTGGATTTCAGCCGGTTGGAGGTGCATTTAAGTATTTTAGAGAGGAGAATCGAGAACTTTTTGATAAGCTCGGCATTGAGCCCTGTGATCACGTGCCCCGAGATGAAGACACGGAGCACGACTTGAGGATAAGAATAAATAAACGCAAGAACCTAATGGAATTTTTGAAGTGGTTTGAGAGTAGAAAGAATCGAGAGACTGATCCCTGGCGTGAATTTTATGAAGAACTAATTGAACCTGGGCTTTTGCCTTCAGAATTCTTTAAGCATGTGAAATACGTTTTTATTGGAAAGCATACAGAGGGGGTTATACCTTCACCCGCTTTCCCAATTGACGAATTTCGGTATGCTGAAATTTATGAATTGAGGCCTGAAACTGACAACCAAAAGGAAGCAATTGCCAGGCTAATAGATAAGAAAGGAGCAATCATTTTTGCCAGTCCGGACGAAATAAGAAAAGGTCGTACTCATACTGGAGAACCAATTTTACCTCATAGCTTTAAAATTTTACCCAAATGATTACATTAGAGAACAAAGCCACCCAGATTGATGATTTGTTAGATAAAATGGCCGAGGAAGTTCAACTTGATGCCACGCGCTATGAACGAATGAAGAACAGTTACGAAGCCGTTAAGAATTGGGTCGAAGCTGATGAACTGTTTTTTAAGCCTTATAAATATGATGTTTATCCGCATGGTTCAGTCAGAATTCAAACTTCAGTGAGACCAATTGGGAAAGATGAATTTGACTTAGATATAGTGATCCATCTTATGAGTCAAACTCCGCATACCCCTCAAAAAATTTACAGCGAATTAAATAGACGCCTGGGAGAAAATGAAATATACCGGAAAATGATGGAGTTGAAGAATAGGTGCATTCGGTTAAATTATTCGGGCGACTTTCATATGGACATTCTTCCAGGTGTTCAAGAAACTGAATATAATCAGAACAAGATTAAAGTTCCTGACCGAGAATTGGGATACTGGGTAAGTAGCAACCCTAGAGGTTATTCTGAATGGTTCATGGGTAAAGCCAACTTGGTCAAGGAGAGTCTGCTTGAAAAGGCAATGCGAGCCGAGAATCTACCTGCTAATAGATTCCAAGACAAAAAGCCCTTGCAACGATCCGTACAATTGATAAAACGGTACCGCGATATCTATTTTCAGAAAGATGATACGTATAAAGCCTCGAGTATTATCCTGACCACATTAGCCGGACAATTTTACCAAGGTGAAGAAAGCATCTTTGAAACAGTTGATAACATCATAACCACAACGTATTCCAAGGTTAATGAGCCGTATGGCAGATTAAAAATAGTAAACCCGGTTAATCCTGCTGAGGATTTTACCGACAAATGGGATAGTGAACCGGGTTATTATGAGGCATTTAAACAATTTGCAAGTCATTTGTTTAATGAGTGGCAAAAACTAAAGAATCTTCAAGGCTTACTTGAAGAAGGTGATATTATGAAGGGTCTTTTTGGCGAAGATATTTTTATCAAGGCCCAGACAAATCAAACCATGCTAATTGAGCAGTTGAGAAAAGAAAATGCCTTAGGAGTATCCCGAAACACAGGAATTCTTTCATCTTTGAGCTCCGTTGGGGCTGCGGGAATAAAAACTAACACATTTTTTGGGGAATAATGGCAGGTAAGTATAAATCTCGCAATAAGTCAATTGCTGAACAGGTGGCCTCAATGAGGAAAAAGTATCCTCAATTCACAGTTTCTTTTTCTTCGCCTAGTAGCATGAAGGTTATTGGCATGTTACAACCAACTTCGCGTAGTATTTCTTATCAATTCATATTGAAATATAATTTGACTGATTACCCTAAAACAAAAATTATTTCCCCAACACTTCATAAAAACAGTAAGGGGGAAGAAATACCTCATATTTATACAGGTGAAAAACTTTGCTTGTATCAACCAAAATATTTTGAATTTAACAGGAAGGATTTTTTATGCGATACAATCATTCCATGGACTTCGTTATGGCTATACTACTATGAGATTTGGCACCTTACAGGTGTTTGGCTTGGTGGTGGAGAGCATCCTAAAAAATTAAATCTATTTTAAATGAGAAGGCAAAGCAGATACATTATCAACTGGGCATTGGTTGTCGGAGGTTCGGTTGCAATACTGGATGTTATAATTCAATGGCTCGAACATCAGAACTCAGGGAAGAAATTTAACTGGGAAAATTATAATGGTTGGCGCACAGTTAAAAATGCCGCTGTTGGCAGTATGATCGGTGCTGGAATTGGGTCCATAATCTATGAGTACAAAATATGTGAAGAGGCGAAAATACCTTTTAATTCTGACGGTTATTTAAAAAAGGTACTGACCAGGGAGCATTTAAAAGCTAACCCTGACGTCTTTCAACGTGTAGTTGAGCTTCGAGCAGAAGTCAAACAGTTTTTAACAAACAAGTTCGAAAATAAGCTAGTCAGCTTGCCAGAGGATACCGGTTCATTCCATAAACGAACTGCAATCAGTTCTAGTTATGATTTAGATATCGTACTGCCCTTCAAAAGAAGCAGTTATAATACCCTTGAAGAAATGTTTAACAATGTTTATGAATCGATTGGAGAAGCTTATGGTAAAATGGCCTGTATTTCCAAGCAAACAAAAACAATCGGAATTACTTTCGAGAATAATGGGAACCCGATTCACTTTGATGTTGTGCCTGGTCGGGAAATAAGCAATTACATAGAGGAAAGGGACTTAAATCTGTTTGTTAATCCAGATTGGATTTGGCAAAAAGGGAGCTCATTTAAAACAAATATTGGCATTCAAAAGAGCATTACTGTTAATAAACCTGAAGCGAGAACTGCCATCAAGCTCTTGAAATTATATCGAGAAAGGAATAATTTGATCTTGCCCAGTGTTATAATTGACCAATGTGTTGTCGAAGCACTATCGAATAATAATTTTGGCGTCACTGGTTCCATAACCTGGAACTTACTAAACTGTATGTTGTTCATTTCAAAAAAGCTGGAGCAAAGAAGTTTAATCGACATTGCCAATACGAATAACAATCTTCAGGGTAAGCTAAATGAAATTCAAAAAAGTCATTTAGTCAGCCAATTACAGATGGATAGGGCACAAATTTATGAAAATCCACGATATATAAAAGAGATTTTTGAATGTTAGCTCGCAATTTGCCCCTGAGCTTTGTTACTCTTTAGCCTCTTACACATGAGTATTATACGCGAATCAAAGGTTGTTTTATTCGCTACCGATCACGCCAAACTCTATTTTAAATGTCTCCATCAAATGATTTTCTGTAACAGCAAGCAGTTCTAGTTGCTGTGCACTAGCCTGTGCCGCTGATAGGCCCGGTTGGACAATGAATATTTTGAAAATACATTGATAAATTCGTTTGCTTTTTTCTTTGATCAATCCCAACAATCTAATATCTCCTCTTTCGAGTCTACTATTCATACCATTGGTTGTGCGCCTAGTTTCACGGTTAATCATGTGCTTGATTAGGTCAGGGCCACCTTTCCCTTTCCAATGGATACTTTTTTGTGCTTGACCGCAAACCGCATATAAATCATCAATACGAGCACCGGCAAAATTTTCTGCTGAAAATTTTAAATGGTAAAGGTTAATTGAAATTGCTTTCCCAGCATCTGATACTTTTATAGCAATAATATCGGCGGCTTCCCCAGAATCATCATCATCAAAGATAATATCATAGTCTTCATTAGACAAAGATTCTATTACTTTTCGCTGAATACTATCTTGGTCCTTGTTTTCCCCTTGTGATTCCTTACGAATATTTATTCCTGCCCATTGCCACGCATCAATTCTCTCTCTTCCAAAAGCAGGGCCATTGAATCTATATTCGGAAAATAGATTGCCTTCGAGCCAGGAACTGTCATCAAAGCGGATAACAGGCGGAAACTCAGAGAAAAAATTAACAAGTGGAATTACTTTGTTTCCCAATGTAATCGATAAAGGGTTCTCTAAACACCTAAACTGGATTGAATTTTCATTAAACGCCATTTCGAACATTGAAACCATAGTGCCAGACAGGACTTTAAATTTTATTGGTGAATCAACTGACGGAGTTACAAGTTCAATGTCTGTCAGAAATAAAGGGTAATGTGTGGTACCTGCTGACAAATAGATTGAATATTCATCTCTTAAATACAATTCTTCATGCCATTCAATTGTGACAGGGTACTTTTGGGGTCTTTCGTTTATTACTTTGGCGTAAACGGCTTCACGTAAAACATTGTCAGCATTTATATTGTCATCGAGTATTTTGTCTCCAATTTTATCACACCATTTTGTAAATTGTTCAATATTTCCGTTTTGTTTAGACCAAACCCGACCTTTATAAGAACACCCGATAGAGGTTTTCTCTCCATTTTCATAGCCAACTCCAAAGATGTTAGATTTTATTTTGTTTAAGAGTTGCGCTGGGGTTAGGGCAGGTTCTACATCCTGCCCAGTATGCATTGAGAAGTTTATCAAGCGACCAAGCTGTTCTTTTAACCCGACATTATTAATTTTTAAACGAGCAATATTGCCAAGACACCTAAAAATATTTTCGGCATTAATAATATGTGAGGTATCCAAAGAAACTACTTTTGCTAGATTTTCATAGGTTCCACTGTTTGAAGAACTATTTATGTAAAGCAGTTGCTGATCCTGATTCCAATAAATAACATATAAATTCCACTCCAATTCGAAAATATCTTTTAGCTGTCCCCAACGGACAGAATTACGATTTCCCGTCACAATTACCAAGGTCCGCTTTTCCGAATTTATATCAAAGTAAACTTGCTCAAGATTATCAAAATTCTGTATTCCTTTCGCGAAGTCGCCTGGGAACCAAGTGTCAGTGTTCGTTCGATATACAACTGCACTCATGGCTGGACGGACATTTTGCAGCTGTATTTCGTCCGGAAAACTCTGAAAACCTTGCATGAACTCGTAAAAGTCAATCTGTTCCTGAGTAGCTTGTTCGCTTAGAAACGGTAACAATCTATTCCAATCTGAATCCAGGGCATAAAGTTCTTGAAGTTCTTCTGTCACTTCGATATTAGCAAGATTAACTATTATTGAGGCATTACCCAAATTATTGTCTCTATTTGTTCTGGTAAAGCGACCAGCAAGTTGAAGGGTCACTGGTAAACTCTTTTTAATGTCATGAAATGCTGCAATCTTTAGTTCAGGAAGATCAAATCCTTCACCGAGCATATTAACACAGACAACTACACGACACTCTTTATTTAGTATTTTTCGCCGGGCAACTTTTCGTTCTGCAGGACTGATACCGGTGTGAATCTGAACGGGGTTTAAATCTGGATGGGCCCTGTAAATCTCATAAACTTGATGCGCTCTTTCCTTTGAGTCAACCCTTGCCATTAATATATGATCAAAACCATTAGCTAAGTCATCTCTCAATTTCTCGATAGCTTTATCAGCAATTGTTCTGTCATAACGTGATGAATCCCATTCATATACAGAAAGAAAATCAATTGGCTTAAAATACCCCTCCTCTTGCGCTTTATGAAGAGGGTAATTGAAAATAATTTTGTCTTTTATTGGCTTAGCATCGTTTCTGAAAGGGGTTGCTGTAAATTGCAAAATATTTTTTTCCCTAAAAGCTTTCTTGAATTTTGACCAAGTATCTGCCGCTATATGGTGAGCTTCATCAATGAAAAGATGTGTACACAGGCTAGCCATTTCTCTTTGCAACTCAACCTGAATTTGGCCAGCAATGCTCATGGTCGTTACAACAACATTACTTCTTCCGAAAATATTCCTTACATCTTCAATGGATTGAGGTTTTTTATTGAGTGTGTATATAATTGGATAAGTTGCGGCGTCTTTAATAATGCCTAGCGACTTTAAAAGACCTAGAGAGATAAACTTATCGGAAATTTGGCTTCGCAGGGCATCTGACGGTACAACGATTAGCAATTTGCTACAGTTTCCCGCTATTAAAAGCGACAACATAGTTTCTGTTTTTCCAGTCCCTGTGGGCATTACAATGGTTGCTGGTTCGTTGGTCACTTGCCAATGCGACAATGCTGCGTGAACGGCCCCAATCTGGGGTGATCGTAATCCTTCAATATCCTCTTCTAGGTTTTCTTTTTTAAATTTAAAGACATCCCTCCAAGAAAATATTGGTTCAGAAACAACATCAGGAGTAATCTCATCAATTATTATAAGTTCTGGATGTTTAATCCACTCAAGTACAGATTGGGTTATACTAATTGGTTCATTTGGGAACGGTCTGGCATAAATAACTTTATCGAAATTTTCAATCTCCGACCAGTTTCTAATTGGTGTTAGTAGTATTTGTCCTCCATTATGGTCTGTAAGAATAAAACCGCTTATCCGTCTTGCCGCATACACAGACACAGTCAAGTCTAGAGTTGCACTATCAATTCCCAATTTGAAAATATGGCCAAGATTTGTTTTTTTGTCGATAGTAAAATGTTTCGGAAGAGAAATTAGCATAGAATCCGTAGTTTAAAGTAACTAAGAATCATCAAATAAAATAAAAATCTATATATAATATAAAGAGGACTGCCCAAAGTACTACAAATTGTAATCGATTTAATAATACCCTTCGATGTTGTTCTGTAGTGGATTAAAAATAAATACTATTTCGAAATCTTGATTCTTTTTGTTCGTTGCAAGTATTAGGAGTCTATCATCTTTTTCTTTAATAGCGGAAATTCTAAACAACTTTTCACCTGCCAATTTCTTGAGTAATACGGTGTCAATTAATGTTGTCTGGTCAGAGTAATTAAGAACAAAATACTTGGAAAATTCTTTGGATAGGCAGTATAGATTTATTTTATTTAATATTTTTCCCTGCTTTAAGGGATTAATGACGCTTAATGGTGGTCTGGCGAAATAGGTAATTCTGCCTTCTTTATACTTCAAATTGCCCTCATTGGCAAGGGCAATAACCCGATAACAAAAGATGAATCTATAGATTAATATTGCAATAAGAACCAAAAGGACAACTATTACCACCCTTTTCATGTCAGTACAAAATAGGAGTTGATGAAGTGGTCGATTGCGTTCCTGAACCAACAGTTTGCCCATTCATATAAACATTCATAGGGGCGGCCGGTGGTGATGCCATCGGGGAAAACCATAAGGCACTGCTCGAGTTGCCTTTAGACCCGCCTACCATATAGGTATCCCCGACAGAAAACCCGAGTCCAGGCATTAAGCTTCTTGTCAGATTTGTTTCCCTAGTGTCTGGAGAATAGGAGGGAAAGGAATAGGTTGATTGACCAGCAACCTGTACACCATTAAAATTTGACAATTGGGAAAGCTGTCGAGCAAATGATCCGACCCATTGGGATGTGCCTGGTTTAACATCATTGCCCGTATTACAGCCATACATGGTAAAACTTCCTCCGGAGGCGGTCCAATTGAAATTAATCCCCGACCAGCCTTCAGTGCTCATTTGGTACCCTCCTGAGGCATTAGCATTTTGGGAAGTAGGAACTGAACCAGTTGGTCCCTGCATTCCACCGTGTGAAAAAACTCCAACCTCTCGAGTTGATCCATATTGGCTACTGTAAGCGCCGACTGTTTTTTCAACCATCCCTTTAATTTGGGCCATATCTTGAACCTGAAGAACAACTACTTTGTCACGAGCAGGGTTAAATCCGGAGCTTTGCTCAATATTCCTTTGTCGTGTTAAGGCAGCTGCTCCAAACATGGCGTCACCTCTTTGGTTGCCCGTGGTGGCAAACAGGATATAAATATCTTTCCCATCAGGGTCAATTGCCCTTATGGGCATATTGGCTACAAAACAATAGGGGCTTAATGAGGGGTATTTATCGGCATGAGGGTCGGTTGACAACCATCGAAAAAGTTCGTTGGGTTGCAGGGTGTAGGATTTTACCGTGCTGTCTTTACCATTTAAGAACAGGATCTGTTTGCGTTCAATGTCAAAAGCAAGACCCACAATCTCCGATTTTGGATCGCTGTTTCTAATATACAGTAGTTCGTTCTGTCCAAGTTCGTAGGATACATAGGTTTTATACCCAAATATCGAATACGGATTATCGGACTGAGCGGACGCAACTCCACTCAAGAAAAATATTGCCATTAAAAATACTAAGTGTTTCATGGTTAACATCATATTGTTTATGACTCTATTATTGGCTTGTTATTCCCCGCTTCTTTTTTTCAGCCGCAACAGACCTAACCCATTCATCGTATTGCTCTTTTGGCATTTCTTGGTAGCCTAAACTGTTTATTTTATCTACGGTGGTTGTATATGCTAAATAATATGTATCAAGGGCTTTTTTGTTGGGCTCATTTTTCTCTTTTTCCTGCTTTCCTATAACATGGTAACAATCCGCTTTTGTCATTAATAATTCTAAGCTATTGGGGTAATATTTCAGGGCGGTGTTCACAATTTGCAAAACGAAGTTGTCATAACCGCTTTTCTCCCTGTACCCGCAAGCGAGGTCAAACAGGCACATACTAATGCTTTCCTTGTCCGTCAAGGGGCGCATATAAACACCATTTTTAATCTCCTCAATGGTAATAGCTAGTTCCTTGATAATCCATTGATCCCTGGGAAAACCGCCATTCGTTAGTTCAATGTTGACCCATTGCCCCTTTTCGTCACGATGTTTTATATAAACATGATTTGGCCCCATGGCGAGGGAAGCTTCACCCCCGATTTCTTCGCATAGAATTTTATAGAAATAAGGCAAAGAATGGCAGTTGCCTTTTCTGGTTTTCATTAATTTAGTGATAAACATTTTTGACCAATCTTTATCACCCCGAAAATCATCAAAATCATAAGTAAATGGTTGATAATCATTTACGGGAATAGTGTCGATCATATAAGAAAAGACTGCCCAGTTCTTACAAGTCTTATAATTTTCCAGTCCCCGGGAACGGATCATTGCTTTGAGCTTTACCCCGGTGGCTTTTATGTCCGCGCAAAAACTCTGATAATCAAGGGATCCGTTCAAATAGGCGGACTCAGTTACAAATACCGCTCTTTTAAAGTCAACCGGAGTCTTGCCTTCCAGCATAGATTTTATTTCTGCGTAAGCTTGTGGATAATCAATTTTTTGAGTTGATTGAGCTTCCCCGACAGAGGAGAGACACAGACATACGAAGATACCGCATAGAAATTTCTTCATGCACCTTAGGTATTGGTTAGTAACAAAAATATTTAAAAAGATTAGAAGTTTAAAACAGATTAGCTAATTTAGAATCGCTCTAAGTAAAATGCAAATCTTTTCGTATTGTTAAGAATACTTAGAAGTCTGATTTAGGAATTCTTCAAACTTTTTTACCTTTTTGCCTATGGGTTCGGATTTGTAGTTTTCCCAAGAGTTAATAGTTGAAGGATCGATCCCGGTCAGTTGGCCTAAAGCTTTCTGAGTCAGCCCATTAATATAGCGATAGTGTCTTAACTTATCTCCCCAAGTCTTAATCTCAAACTCAAAAGGGTTGTATCCGAGAAAGTCAATTATCTTCTTATAATACTGGACCTGAGGATATGACCGCTCATTCTCCCAATAAGTGATGGAATCTTCTGAAACCCCGATGATCTTAGCCACTTGTGCCTGGGTCAGGTGTAAATCATAGCGGCGTTTTCGTAAATGTTCCCCGATTGTCTTTGGATTAGCTGGGTAATTGATATTCAATGGTTTAGGCACAATGTTATCGTGTCGGGAAAAAGGCAACGCATCCCTGTCCCTGCGGCTTTTATAACCATCCGGAGAAGGAGTGCAGCTGCGGGCCGGGGGTGGTACAGAAGTACCTGAGCAGGATCAGCGGACCATTGCTCGACAGGATAGACATCCAGGTGGAGGTGGTGCCGGTGCCCTTTAAGGAGCTTTCTGTTTCGGGATCATCCGAGAAATCTCAGGTAATCAGGGAAAGGGTGATGGCGGCCAGGAAGATACAGGAGGAAAGGTATTTGAATAATGAAGGAGTCTATTGCAATGCGCAAATCCCGTCGAAAGAGATCAGAAAGGTCTGCCGCCTGAGTGAGGAGGGGAATATGCTGCTGAAGCATGCCATGGAGCGGCTGAATCTGTCGGCAAGAGCGTACGACGGATACTCAAAGTTTCCCGCACCATTGCCGACATGGAGGCCGCTCCGGATATCAGGTTGGAGCACTTGGCAGAAGCGATCCAATACCGCAGCCTGGACAAGGGGACGTGGGGGAGTCTATAATCCACGAATGCCCTGCAAGGGCAAAACATGAATAACCGCGGTTGTACTTGGGTTGAATAAGATCATCAAGAGAACGTAATCAACCAAACTGCCCTGCAAGGGCAAAACATGAATAACCGATGGTGTACTTGTGTTGAATAAGATCATCAAGAGAACGTAATCAACCAAACTGCCCTGCTAGGGCAAAATATGAATAACCGATGGTGTACTTGTGTTGAATAAGATCATCAAGAGAACGTAATCAACCAAACTGCCCTGCAAGGGCAAAATATGAATAACCGCGGGTGTAACCCGTAAGGGTAAAACCCGTGGTTAAGGCAACCCAGACAAACCCTCAGCCACACAGTGGCTGAACAAAGATCACCATGATGACAAGCTACCGCAAGATCCTCTATCACATTGTTTTCAGAACAAAAAAACAGCGCACCATCAACTGATTTCTTTTGAGGAAGAATATAAGAACTTGCTTGAAGAAGCAGGTGTTTTTGATTATTTCGGTCAAACAAGGCCACTCATTTCGGAGTAAACCCTGCCACCTATTTCGGGGTAAAGCAGGCCACTTTTTTCAAGAGCATTTGGGGTGTTAAAATTACATTATTTTCATTAGGATTT